>Ga0207878_100015_pt1 | contig 414173 bp, 387 predicted proteins | sample LinPmetageLP41_FD_184053 | JGI IMG/M metagenome (GOLD analysis project Ga0207878, IMG submission 184053) | Marine viral communities from the Pacific Ocean - LP-41 (SPAdes) | ecosystem: Environmental > Aquatic > Marine > Oceanic | place: Pacific Ocean | collected 2010-08-27 | reverse complement strand
GCAAAAAATTCGCTATTTAGTTGTTCTAAATGAGAATTTTTTAACGCAGATAGCGACACGTTTAGCCCCTGAAAATGATTAAGTATTATTGCGGATTGGTATTACTTAGCTTTTGCTAAGCTAAGTAAGCAAAAAGCCCAGTATATTTACTGGGCTTTGCTTTATAAAATATCAGTATTATATAACTTTTGAGCGGCTTCTAAGCTTTTGAAATAACCAACTTAAACCCACCAATGAGAGCCCTAAGCCAATAAACGAAAGCGCTTTTAACAGCCCCGTTAAATTAGCCATATCAATTAAAAACACTTTTACAATAACCGCAGCGAGTAACCCTAAGCCTATTTTTTGAATGAGTAACTGGTTTTTAAGGTGCCCTAATATAACTGTACCGGCGCCTAGTATTAGCCAAATAATAGAATAGCTATACAGCTCTGCGTTACTTGCCCCTTTTGATAGGTAAATATAAGGCCCTTGCCAGTATTGGCGAATAAAACTGTTAATAGCGATTAAGCCAAGTAAACCTGCAACTCCAAGTACAAACGGCGCTACCTTAGCGTTTATTGGTTTAATAAGTGAATATAACCAAATCGTTAAGCCTGCAGGTACTAACCAAAGCAAAAATAGCCAGTTAAATACAGGGAGCTCGCCAATATAAATAGAGCTTAATAGAGGGTTGTCATCGAGTAGTGTTTTAACTGAAATAAAGCCAGCTCCGCCAGCTAATACCCCCCCTGCAATTTGATAAAGCTTAGTTAAGCTCCCTGCTATACGTGCGCGATGTAAATAAACGCAGCCCAGAGCAAGCCAGTTACATGTAAGCAATATTTGCTCATAAAAACTAAGCGAGTCAAACTGTGGATAATGCCCAACAAGCTGATAACTTGTTTCTGTAGTAATAAATAGCGCTAAACAATGAAGAGCGGCCCCTTCTAACCATACTTTTAATTGCGATGACTTATAGCATTTAGCCGCAGCAAAAAATAATGCGGTACACAGCGGATAAACAATAATGCTCCAGTGCAAGCCAAATAATGTGAGAGCGTCGTAACTTGGTGTCCATGGCGCAAGCGTTAAGCGCAGTAATAAAGCAGCCACTAGCGCTTTAATTGGCCAATGCGGCATAGGCACATTAAAACGTTTTATAAGCACGCTAATTAACAGTACTTGAATAGCTAATGCAATAGTTAAACCGCTGTCGCTTAATAGCATGGTGATTGCTAAAGTAATATTAGCATTTGCCCCTACCCAATAGGTAAAACGTTGAAATAGCGTTGTATTATGTTGCGCACACTTAATTAAAATAGCCGCTACAACAAATAATACAAAAGCCCAAAGAGGGTAAGCTGTACTTAATGCGCTATTTGGAATAAGCGAATATAACGTACCTATCATCACAAAAACGCTAAACGCTGCACTAATATGAAACGCTAAACGTTTAATATGTTTTTTACCAAAATAAAGCCCGTACGCCATAAAGCCAAAACCAAGCAATAAACCTAAGCCGTATTCGCTTTTAAATATAAATAATCCATCATCAAAAAAAGCTGATAAAGAATTCATTTGCTCTGCGCTTATAATCATTAAAATAGCGATAACCAGCGATAGCCCTTGCCATAAATCCCAGCGACTATTTTTAAGTACTAACAATAATAACAATCCAATGCTCAACACACCGATAGCTTGCCACTGTAAAGTGTAATAACTAATCGACATGGTAAAAATTAACGGGACTATAAAGGCGAGTAATAAGAGGTGATCGGGTAATACTTTTACAAGGCGCTTTAAAGAGTGCGGGCGATGTTCAATGCTTTTTAATTTTAAGCCTAAACGCGGCAAAGCAACCAAGCCAACAATACTAAGTAATGCAAAGGTTGCAAATAACCATGGTGTATTGCTTTTTAACTGTGTAATTAAAAATCCGACTAAATACCAGCCTATGTGCCCTGCCCATAATAAGTACCAAAGCCAAGCGCGCTGTACTTTTTGTGCAACCAATGATGCCGATAAACTAACAAAGCCCACATACATAAATAACGCTAATAAATTATTACTGCCGGTATTAACCCAAATAGGCACACTGTATGCGCCAATTATACCCAGTACAGCTAGCAAAGGTCCTAGCTTAAGCGCCATAGCACTGGCACTTATAGCAATGATTGCAAGTACAATAAATGCAGCTGTTGGGCTTATCATGCTGTAGGAGCTATAAGCTAAAAGTGTTAATGCAAAGCATGTAATAAAACCGCCGCTGGCAAGCGCTGCCGGTATATAGTTATTAAAGCCTTCAAAAATAATACGTTTGCAATGTAAGTAACTTGCCACTGCAATTAAGCTCAGCCCAAATACGCCACCTAAACTAAGCCTCGTTAGGGGTGATAAAAGCCCGGCGTCTAAACTGTACTTAGCTAAAAATATACCGCCAAAAGCAAGCGCTATTGCGCCTATCCAGGTCATCCAGTTTTGCTCAAACCCAGTGCGTAATTTTTCAAACAATGTGGTAATAAATGAAGGCGTGGCTGGTTTAGCTTTTTTAGGCGCTGCCGGCTTTTGTTTTACCGCGCCAATGGGTGCACTTTGGATAGCTAAAGTTGGCTCAGTGTTTATAGCCATGGCCTGAGGTTCAGGATCAGGGTCTTTTACTTCACCCTGCACATTATTAAATGGCACTACTTTAGAGGCTTGTAATTTCGTTACTTTAGCTCTCAATACTGCAATTTCTTGCTTTAATCCGTTTAATTGTATTAATGCAATTAACCCACACAAAGCCCCTGCAGCAATAACTAGCATTGCTATAACTGCTAACCCAACTAAATCATCCATGGCATGCTCTTATTATTTATTATGCTATGAGTGTACCTAATTACTAATTAACAAGTAAATTTTGTTCAATAAAAAAGCCTAAACACATTATATGTTTAGGCTTTAACACTACTTAAAACTTAAATTAATTACTCAACGCTATCAGTAACGGTAAGGTTAAGTGTCATTTTGTAGCCTGATGCACTTGTTTCATCATGCTCTAAAATTAATATGTAGTTACCCTCTTGAGTAAAGTCCATATCGCTTTGCTGAATAAGTACAATTTGCTGGCCATTATCTTCGTATACGGCGTAAACAGTGTAAACTTCGTTATCAACAACTTGCTCTTCTTGGTCGTATTTATCTAGGCCATCTACAACATTACTTGTGTCGTCTACTGTTTCGCCATCAAGGGTAAAGTAAACGTCAATGTCTGATACTGTTTGTCCGGCGTAACTTTCGATTAAGTTAACTACCGATACGGTATGGCTGTAGCTACTTGGCGTTAGGTTTTCTTCAACGCTCATCATACGAAGGCCGTTATCTGCATCGTTATAAAAAATACCAACAGCACTTTGCTCACGCTCAAGCGTCATTAAAAAGTTATCGGCAAGTTTAGTGCCTTCTTCGTCGTACATAGCAATGCTGTAACTATTAGGTGAAAGCTCAATGTAATTTGTGTAGGTATCGCTTGCTACTGTATCTGTTGTGTTTTCAGTAGTACCGCGGGTTGTTGTAAAACTCACTGGCGAGTAATCGTCAACTGTATTTATAAAACGTAACTGCCCTAAAGCTGATTGGTGCTTAAGCTCAGTCACGTAGTTATTATCAGTTACTACATCTAAAGTAATACCACCGTCTTCGGTTGCATAGCTTGGGCGGATCATTGCTACGTAGCTTGCTTCATCATAAAAGTACACTGACGATGACTCGTAAATAACATCAGTGCTTCCCGCTTTAGTAATATAAATTGTGTAGTAACCTTCATCTAAGCTTTGTAAGTCTAACTCACTTAAATACTGCTCTGATGAAAAAAGATTTGCGCTTTCAAATACGCCATCATCGGTTGCAAGGTAAACATCGTAGCTATTGTCTTCACCTGCGATGTTGTAAAAATCTAAGTTAAACTCACCGGTATCACTTGTTGTTGGCACGCTTAACTCTGTAAATGTAGGCTCGTCAAAATTGCCGCTCATTATTACTAACTGCGTTTTATCACCTTTAATTGATACTTCTTGTTCGCTAATAGTAATGTAGCTGTCGTTTGCATCTAGGTATTCAAAGCTTACATCGTAAGTACCAGTGCTGTAGTTATGGCGTGTAGTTACATCGGCAAAGTCGGTGCCAGAACGTTCTGTTTCTTCAACAAACAAACGTGTGTAAGGGCTATTGTATGAGCCATTATAAAGTTGAATATAACCGGTTGAGCTTGAGCTATCGCTACCGCCACAGCCAGCTAAAATAGATATTAAACTTATTGGTAAAGCAGCTTTAAGTAGAGTGTGAGTCATTAAGTTATTCCTTATTATTAAAATCACTATTATGACTCTATTGCAGCATTAAAATTTCATGGTTTACAAAGTATTACCCTCACTGACATTTCCTTACGTAATCGTTAAAAAGTGTAGCAAATGTGCAAATAATAAGGACGCTTTTTTACATTGTAAAAATCAGTTAGGTGCAATTTCAAAACGGTCTCGACCTGTTTGTTTAGCTACATATAGAGCTTGATCGGCACGTTTCATTACTTTATCAAGGGGCTCGTTAGGAGTTTGTTTTGCTACGCCAATACTTACTGTTAAGTGGCGAACATTTTTAACATTAATGCTGTGTGCAAGGTCTATTAAATGCTGACAAAAATCACTAACTTGCAGCATCTTACTTGTTGGTAAATAACCTCCGAACTCCTCACCGCCTAGGCGTGCAAACTGAGCATTATCTACAAATATATCATTGTATTTATTTGCTAACTGTTTAAGAATTATATCGCCCACATCGTGGCCAAACTCATCATTAATAGACTTAAAGTGGTCTATATCAATAATTAAAATAACCTAAGGTGTTACCTCTGCACTTCTAACATGTCGGTAAAAGTAACGCCTGTTATGTACCTTAGTTAAATCATCAATAATTAGCTCACACGCTAATCGGTTATGAATACTTTGCACAAAACGCATTGTTTTAAATAAACCATAAGAGGTGAATAGCATACCCGATGTTCTGCATAAATCTTCAAAATAAACACTAACCCAAAAAGGCTGAACAACTAACTCATCAAGTACATCGGCAGTGGTGCCCATAGTCCAAAGCAATAAACCTAAAGTGGAGAACACATATGCTTGCCTAGATAGCTCAGAGCACTGAACCATCCAAAATAAAAATATAAGTACAATTAAGTTACTAAAATCGGTAGTAAATCCATATACGTTATTTTCTATATTTAAAGGCGGGAAAGTATTTAAAGCATACACCGTAAAAATAATCATGTAGAACAGCAAAGCCAAACTTACCGCTTTATTTACCCAGCTCATTTTATAAAAATTAGAAAGCTTAACGGTGAGCTTTACTGTTTCAATCATATTATTATGCTTTTATCTGTTTAATAAAAAACTATAGCATAATAATAAAACCCCGCATGGGCTTAAAACTCATGATAATACATATAAATGAGCCTAAATTACGGTACTGAGTCCCCATAATCCTAACACTAAAATAGTTATTGCAATCATTGCCTTTGTTTTGTGTTTACTGATAATTCGCTCTGCCTGATTACCCGCGTAATAAACGATGATTGCCAAACCAAAATATCTAATTGAACGAGCAATGCCTGCAGCCAGTAAAAATAACCAAATTGAATACTTTGTAGCGCCGGCAGCAAGCATCGCTATTTGAAACGGTATGGGCACAATGCCAAGGGTCATAACAAACCAAAAGCCTTGGTCCTGCATTCGCTGTTTAACATTTTCAAACTGCTCCGGGCTCGAAAACGTATTAATAACCCAATCGCCAATAGCATCAAATAAATAATAGCCAAGTGCATAACCAAACAAAGCACCAATAATACAGCCCACGGTCGCCATAAGGGCTATTAACCAAAGCTTTTCACGACGTGCCTGCATAAGGGGTACTAGCACAGCTTCAAGCGGAATAGGCACTATGGTTGACTCTAAAAACGACGCCACAGTAATACCCGTTAGCATGTGTTTAGAATCGATAAATTTACGTGTTTTTTCTTTTAATTTTTTTTGAATGGCCATGTGCAATCCTTTTAAAGGCGTTAGTAAATTTATATATGCTTTAATCATCACATAATTAGGTTAATACAGCCTGAAAATTTCACTACTACTGGCGTAACTTATTTATTATTAACAAATTAGCAATATTCATAAGAATATTTTATTATGTGCCAATGCAGTTAAATACCTACCAAAGCAGTTAAAAATTTATGCAAAGTGCGCGTTTTATTCCCTTTCGAAAACAAGATATTGTTGATATGTGTAGTGATGAGTTAAATAACAGCTCTGAGCAAACGTCGTTTAAACAATTTTGTGATTTATTAGCAAGCCTTATCCATTACGATTACCACGCAACTCTTGAATCGCTTAAAAATAACTACGCCCCCTTTGAGCCTAATAGCGATACACGCTCTTTAGCGCCGGTTTCTAATGATCAAAAAGCGCAGTGCCAACGTGAGTTTGCGCGCGATTTTGCCAAAGTACTCAACGCCGCTAACTTTGAAGTAATAACCAATCAAGATTTACAAGATGCACTAAACGAAGAATCACTTTTTAAAGTGCGCCTTGAGGTAGAGTTTGACGACTTTGAAGAAGTGGTTTTTTATCGCCGTGGTGAATCACAGCTCACTGAAACCATAACCAGCTTTTGGGGCTTGCGTAAAAAGCCCCTGCACTTTACTAATTACGACCGCGTTGCAGTGTTTATTCGTTTTAAAGATAAAGCCCACTTTGACGCTAAAAATAAAACGCCTTTAGGGTTTGAGCCAAGCTCGACCATAGTTAAGCTGTTTCAAAATGTCCCAAAAGCCGACCTTGAAATGCTATTTCCTAATAGCGAAGTACGTATGCGCCCTATTGATAAAGTGATTATTGGCTCATCGGCTTTAATTGGCGGTGCAGTTGTTTTAATTACAAAGCTTGGCGCATCAATTTTATTATTATTTGCTTTGTTTGCTTTTTGGGGTGGCTTTAGAAGTGAAGCCGTAGAAATGACTCAGCAACACTTTATTACCTTTGCTATTGGCATGGGAGTATTTGGCAGCTTTATTTTTAAAGAGTGGAGTAAATTTAAAAACCGTAAAATTAAATTTATGAAAGCGCTAAGCGATAATCTTTACTTTAAAAACCTCGATAACAACGCCGGTGTTTTTCATACCCTTATAGACGCCGCCGAAGAAGAAGACATAAAAGAAGCCCTGCTGGCCTATACGTTTTTACTGAAATCAGGAAGTGGCTTAAGCGCACAAATGCTTGATGAGCAAATAGAGGCGTGGTTTAAAACAAAGTATAAGTGCGAGCTCGACTTTGAAATTAGCGATGCGCTTGAAAAGCTCACTCGGATGCGTTTAGTAACCTGCACTAACGATGTGTATAGCGCAATAAATTTAGATCAAGCAAAAACTATTTTGGATGAGCGCTGGGATAACCTGTTTCAATATAATTAATCTGCAATGTTTACCTAACAACAAAAAAGCAGCTGTAATTACAGCTGCTTTCTACATTACTTATCAAGATGCAATTAGCTAAGCAGCTTGATGCCTAGTAAATTTTGCATGCACTAATTTATAAAGCGCAGGCAGTATTAATAGCGTCAGTAAAGTTGATGAAATAATCCCACCAACCACAACCGTTGCCAGCGGCCTTTGTAGCTCAGCGCCGGTGCCTGTATTTAGAGCCATAGGAATAAACCCTAAACTCGCCACTAAAGCCGTCATTAGTACTGGTCGCAGACGCGAAAGCGCACCGGTTTGTATCGCATCAATTAAACTAAGCCCATCGGCTCTTAATTGTTTAATAAACGACAGCATAACCACACCATTTAATACTGCTACACCGCTAAGCGCAATAAAGCCAACGCCTGCTGATATTGAAAGCGGCATATCGCGTAATAGTAACGCAAGCACGCCACCTGTAAGTGCAAGTGGTACGCCGCTAAATATAATTAACGAATCACGCAGTGAATTAAACGCACTGTAAAGTAGCCCAAATATAAGCAATAAAGTAACTGGCACCACCAGCGATAGCCGCTTACTTGCTGATTCTAGCTGCTCAAACGTGCCGCCGTATTCAATCCAATAACCACTTGGTAAATTAAGATCTGAATTTAAGGCGGCTTGTGCATCACTTACAAAGCTTGCTAAATCACGCCCTTCTACATTTGCAGTAACAACAACATTACGCTTACCGCTTTCACGGTTTATTTGATTAGGGCCTTTATCAATACTAATTGTTGCCACTTCGCCAAGCGGTACAAATGCAAGGTCGGGGTTAGCACTTTTTGGTACAGCAACAGGTAAACGTGCAAGCTGTGTTATATCGCTCGACCAACGCTCATCTAACCGCACTAATAATGAAAAGCGTTTATCCCCCTCATAAATAAGCCCCGTTTGCACACCGCCTATAGCAGCACTTACACTTTGCTGTATATCGGTTACTGTTAAGCCTAACAGCGCCATATGGTCGCGAAGCGGCGTAACTGAAAGCGTAGGCAACCCTTCCATTTGCTCAAGGCGTACATCAGTTGCGCCAGTAATGTTTTGCACCAAGGCAGTGGCTTTTTCGCCATACTGTTTTAATGTTGATAAATCATCGCCGTAAATACGCACTGCCACATCGGCGCGCACGCCAGCAATTAACTCGTTAAAGCGCATTTCTATAGGCTGCGTAAACTCATAGTTGTTACCTGGTACTTCGATTACTAAATGGCGAATTTGCTTAACCAGTTCTTCTTTACTTAAAGCTGGATTAGGCCATTGCTCGCGCGGCTTTAACATTAAGAATGTATCGGCAACGTTAGGTGGCATAGGATCGTTTGCGACATCAGGCGTACCAATTTTTGAAAAGACCTTTTCAACTTCAGGTATGTCTAAAATGGCTTGCTCTAACTCTTTTTGCATTTTTACCGATTGCTCAATGCCGGTGCCGGTAATGCGCAGTGCATGCATAGCTATATCGCCTTCATCAAGCTGTGGTAAAAATTCAGCCCCCATATTTTTAACTTTGAAGCCAAGCGCAATTACAAGCACAGCCGCAATATTAACCACAACCCACGGTAGTTTTAGCGATAAACCAAGTAGCGGTTTATAACCTTTTTTAATACCGCGCATAACCGCATTTTCGCTCTCGCTTACTTTTCCTCGCACACATACTGCAATAGCAGCAGGTACAAAGGTAACGGCAAAAATAAGTGCCCCCACTAATGCAGCAACAACAGTAAATGCCATTGGCTGAAACATTTTCCCTTCAACCCCGCTTAGTGCAAACAGCGGTAAATACACCAGCATAATAATTAAAATGCCAAATACTGCTGGGCTGAACACTTCTTTAGTGGCGGCGGTTACCACATTTAAACGCTCGCTTAGTGTAAGTAGCCTGCCATGCTTATGTTGCGCAAGGCCAAGCTGCCTTAAGCAGTTTTCAACTACTATTACTGCGCCATCAACAATTAAACCAAAATCGATTGCGCCTAGACTCATTAAGTTACCCGATACTCTATTACCTACCATACCGGTAATGGCAAATAACATACTAAGCGGAATAACCATGGCCGTAATAAGCGCACCGGTTACATTACCTAATAACAGCAGTAAAATAACAATAACTAGCACAGCCCCTTCGAACAGGTTCGTTTTTACAGTGTCTATGGTTTTATCAACTAGGGTTGTTCTGTCGTACACAGGCTCAACCACTACACCTGCTGGTAGGCTAAGTTGTACATCTTTAAGTTTTTCAGACATGGCTTTTGCCACTACGCGGCTGTTTTCACCAATGAGCATCATGGCGGTGCCGAGCACGGTTTCTTTACCGTTATAAGTAGCAGCGCCTGTTCTGAGCTCTTTACCTAGACGCACATTTGCTACATCTTTAATGCGTACTGGTGCATCATCGCGCTTAGCAACCACGGTATTGGCTATATCATCAATGGTTTTTAATTGCCCTGGTGAGCGCACTAAATATTGCCCGTCAAAACGCTCTATAAACCCTGCACCTTGGTTACTATTATTTAATTTAAGTGCCGTAATTACATCACTTAGTGTGAGCTTATAAGCCAATAGCTTTTCGGGCATGGGCGCTACTTGATATTGGCGCTCAAAACCCCCTTGGCTGTTTACTTCGGTTACGCCTTTTACTTTTAATAGCTGCGGGCGAATAACCCAATCTTGCAGGGTGCGTAAATCTTCTGCGTTAAATGGCGTACCATCGTCTTTTAATGCACCGTTATTTGCATGCACAGAGTAAGTAAAAATCTCCCCTAGCCCGCTGGCAATTGGCCCTAAGTTTGGTTCAATATTGGCTGGTAAGTCTGATCTAATACTTTGTATGCGCTCTGATATTTGCTGGCGCGCCCAATAAATATCGGTGCCTTCATTAAAAATAACGGTAACTTGCGAAAGCCCATAACGCGAAATTGAGCGGGTGTAATCAAGCCTAGGAATACCCGCCATTGCAGTTTCAATTAAATACGTAATACGCTGTTCGGCTTCAAGCGGGGTAAAACCCGGCGCTTTGGTATTTATTTGCACTTGCACATTAGTTATATCGGGTACGGCATCAACGGCTAAATTTTGTGTGTTGTATACGCCAAACCCAGCAAATAAAAGTGTGAGTGCAAGCACCATCATTCGGCGCTTAACCGCAAACGAAACTATCCAGTTAATCATGTTGTCTCCTAGTGAGAGTGACTTGCGCCGCTTTTTAAAATATCGGCTTTAATTACATAACTGTTCTCAGTTACGTACTCACTGTTTGGCGAAAGCCCTTCAAGCACTTCTACCCATTCGCTGTTTTTAGCACCGAGTTTTACTGGGCGTACTTCAAACACATTGCCACTTTTTATAAACACGCTAGGTTTGCCGTTAAATTCTTGAATAGCAATCGCTTTGACGCGTACAGCCGCATCTACTTTTACAGTACTAATGTCGCTATTAACATGCATACCTGGTCGCCAATGGCCATCAGGGTTTTTAAGCTCGATTCGCGCACGTGCAATGTGCCCACCACTCATCATTGGGGCTATGTAAAACACCTCACCTTGGGCATTTAAATGATGATGTAAGTCATACACTGTGGCGCTTTGCCCTATGGCAAGCTTTTCAATGTTATCGGGAAAGGCCGACAACTCAACCCATACGGTTTCAAGGTTTACTATTTGCATTAGCGCGCTACTGGCAAGCTCGCCGCGCTTTAAATATTGCTCGGTAATAACGCCTGTAATTGGGCTTTTTATGGTGTAATTTTGTAGGGTTTCGCGGTTAGTTATACTGGCAAGCTTCTCGCCTTTTTTAACGTTTTGACCAATGCTTACAAAAATATCGTTAACTAAGCCGGTATAAGGCGCCATTACTTCAACGGTGCTCTGCGCAGTGGGTGCTATAACACCAAATAAAGTATCGGTTAGCTCAACGCTACCTGCTTTTGCAATGTCAGTTTTAATACCAGCGCGTTCAACTGCTTTCTCGCTTAGCGTTGTACGCCCTTCTTCTTGCTCATAATGATAATTTATTTCAGCGCCTTTATAGCGAGCCATTACATCAAGCTTAAAAGAATGCGGCTCGTTTACGCTCACGGTACTTACTAAATAGTCATTTTCAGCTTTAAAGCGAATAAGCTGTGGCGCTTCGCTTAAACGCTGCACGTTTACGGTTACGTCTAGCTGATTTATATCAACGGCTTTATTGTTATTAAACCCATATATTCGCAGCTCGGTATTACCTGCAAACTGGGTTAATTTAAGCTCTAAATTAAGCGTGTTATTGGTTAGTAAAAAGCCGCCATGCGGGCCTTTTTGTGTGTGTTCGTCTTTATGACCTTGTTCGTGGCTGTCACCATGACTTTCTTCGTGGTTGTCATCAGATGCCATAGCCATGCTACTCAAAAATGGGAGTGTAAGTAATTGCGTAATTAATAATGCGATAAGAGTTTTATTCATGATTGATGAGTCTCAATTAAAGGTTGGCCAGTTAAACGCTCAAGGGTAAGGAGCACTTGGTATAGCTCGCTATGCGTTGTGATAAGTGCGCGTTTAGAATCAAATAAAGCTTGCTGTGCGTCGAGTAATTGCAATACCGATATTTGTCCTTGTTGATAGCTTTTTAAACTTTGTTTTATAAGCGTTTGCGCTTGTGGAATAACCTGCAGTGTTAAAAGCTGCGCTTGCGCCGCTTTACCTTGGTAATACGCATAGAGCGTGCGTATTTGCTTACGTAACTGAATACGTAATTGCCCTTGTTGCTCATTAAGTAGCGCAAGTTGATGATGCGCCGCCTCAATATTACCGCCATTAGCATTACTTAATTGCAGCGGCATTGAAAACGAAAACACAAATGAGCTGGCATCAGTTTGCTGGTTATATCGCACGCCACCACCCAAGGTTAAATCGCTTTGACCGCTGGAGCGTTGCAGCGCTAAATTAGCCGTTTTTTGCATATATTGCTGCTGTAGCAGTGCAAATTCAGGCGCTGTATTTATCATATCAAGTAACGCCGCCTCACTTTTAATAGCTGCTATTTGTGATAAATCGCCCGCATAGTAATCACTCACTTTCACCTCTTGCCAAAGCTCATTGAGTGCTAAGCGAGAGCGCTCAAACTCACTTTGTAGCATGGCCGTATTTAAATCGACTTGGCTTAATGCATAACGCATGCGGGTTACATCAGCACTTGAGACCGCACCGGCTTTAGCGCGTTTTTCAATTGCGTTCAGTGCCTGCTTAACAGTGTTTTTACGCTCACTGTTTAACGCAATTAACGCCTGAAATTTTAGTACTTGGTAATAACGCTCAGCGGTGGTTGCTAAAAGTGCTAACCGAGTATTTTTATACTCAATTGTTTGCGCTTTTATATTTGCAGTAGCGTAATTAATACGATTTTGGCGTTTATCGCCAAGCTCAATTAACTGGCTTAAAGCCAGCGTGTACTGCGCCCCCGAAAACGCATGAGAGCCATGAGTTCCTAAAAAGTTTTCAGCTTCAAAGCTCAGCTCAGGGTTAGGTGAAAGCGCGGCTTGGCTTTTAAGCGCGGTTAATATTTTTTGATGGTACGGGTAGCGTTTAAGCTGTAAGTTTTGCTGCTCAGTATTTTTAAGCGCTTGCTTTAGCGTTAATACGTTTTGAGGCTCGCTTTTTGCCAAAGCGCTCAGTGTTGGTAGTGCACACAGTAGCGCCACCAGCATAAGTAGTTTTTTGTTCATATAGCATATCCGTTTTAACAAACAGAGTTGGCTTAATCACTATGCCTATTTTAAAAACAAGCGCGATTAAGCAACCTAAATATGTACATAATTAGCCTTGTAGCGCACAGGCGCAGGCAGTTATATACAAAGTGTTTAAAATTAAAAACTAGCTATAAAAATTGGGTGGCGGAACATCCGGTGGGTAATTTAAACCATTGTAGCAAGCAGGCTGAGTTGCTTGGCTTTGCTCAGGGTTTATAGGGTGATTTAGTGTACTGTAGTAACCACAGTGGCAATGCTGATGGGCATGAATTTCGGTAGGTGGTTGCGCGTCTTCATCGTCTGTATCGGCCACAGACTGAACGTGCGAAGCATGATCGACTTCTTCTTGTAAATGATACGCAGCAGCATCACAGCTAATAAAGCTGTGTACAAGCACTAAAAGTATCACGACTAAAAAGTAGTTTGAGCGCATCCATTACCTAAAACTATAAAATGCAATTTAAGAAACCGCACAATACCTTAAATTTATTCAAATGTAGAGAGCCGCTCACGTTATTTTCTAAATTCACTTGGTGATACACCCACTGATTTTTTAAACCGTTTTGAAAAATTAAATATATTAGGATACCCCACGTAAGCGGCAATATGGGCAACAGGCCAGCGGGTATTTAGTAGCAAGTTTTTAGCCCGTTTAATACGTAAGTAAATAAGCTGCTGCATTGGGCTTTTACCAAATTGCGCTTGGCATAACCTGTGTAAATGCGGTGCTGAGTAATGTACTTGTTCGCACATAGCTTCTATTGTCCAATCAAATTGCAGGCGCTCTTCTACTTCTAAAAACAAGCTGGTTAATCTGTTTTGCCCGCCTATTTGCGGCTCGCTTTGAAGCGTAGTGTTTAAATAGTGGCTTAAAATAGGCATTACGCCTTCGCGCAAAGTAGCGTTTCCCTCGCTGTATAAAAGCTCCATCGCTAAATGTAATGGCGCTAACTGCTGATTAGTTAATACTTTAGCGTGCGCTAAATTTGAATGTTGCCAACGTTTAGTGTTTGCAAGGTTTAGCCAAATAACATCCCATTTTTCGCTCGCTATTTTAACCTCAAAACTTTGCCTTGCTGGCAATATAGCTAAGCTATTTTCGGCCAGTGCATATTGGTTATTAATGGTTTTTAACGAGCCCTGGCCAGCCAAAGTATAAAAAAGAGTGTGTTCAAGCGGGTTAGTACGTGCAACACAATAGTCACCCAATAAATTTGAGCAACCTGCCAGCTCTATTTCAAGGCTTGGCATTTGCGAAAGCGTGTTTAAATCAATAAACCGCTCTGTACACTCTGGGCCAATATCGAGTACATCTTTAATGGTGTTGCGCATAATTTAAAATGATAGTTTTGGATAAATAAAAGAGAGCTTTAAGCATAACCTCAAGGCATTATTTTAGCTATATTTAAGCCACTATAATTGCCACACATGCAATAGGACACTAATGAACTCACTACAGCACATAATTAATCGCCGCGATTGGGAAAACCCAATTTCGGTGCAAGTTAATCAAGTAAAAGCGCACAGCCCACTTAATGGTTTTAAAAGCGTTGACCATGCCCGTACAAACACGCAATCACAAAAACAAAGTTTAAACGGCCAGTGGGATTTTAAATTATTTGATAAGCCCGAAGCGGTTGATGAGTCATTACTAAGTGAGGCACTCGCCAGCGACTGGCAAAGTATTCCTGTGCCTTCTAACTGGCAATTACACGGCTTTGATAAACCTATTTATTGTAATGTTAAATATCCCTTTGCCGTAAACCCGCCATTTGTACCAAGCGATAACCCAACAGGTTGCTACCGCACAGAGTTTACTATTCCGGCGGAGCAATTAGCTCAGCGAAACCATATTATTTTTGAAGGCGTAAACTCGGCGTTTCACCTTTGGTGTAACGGTCAATGGGTGGGCTACTCGCAGGATAGCCGCTTACCAAGCGAATTTGATTTAAGCAAACTGTTAGTGGCTGGCACCAACCGCATTGCGGTTATGGTTATTCGCTGGAGCGATGGCAGTTACTTAGAAGATCAAGACATGTGGTGGCTAAGCGGTATATTCCGCGATGTTAATTTACTTACTAAACCGCAACACCAAATACGCGATGTATTTATAACCCCAGATTTAGACGCCTGCTACCGCGATGCGACTTTGCATATAAAAACCGCAATTGATGCGCCAAATAACTACCAAGTAGCAGTACAGGTTTTTGATGGTGAACTGGCACTGTGTGAGCCACAAATACAAAGCACTAACAATAAACGCGTTGATGAAAAAGGCGGCTGGAGCGATGTGGTTTTTCAAACAATTGATATACAAAACCCTAAAAAATGGACCGCCGAAACCCCAACCTTATACCGCTGTGTTGTAAGCCTGTTAGATGAGCAAGGCATTACAGTAGACGTAGAAGCCTACAACATTGGCTTTAGAAAAGTAGAAATGCTCAACGGGCAGCTTTGCTTAAACGGCAAACCGCTGCTTATTCGCGGTGTTAACCGCCACGAGCATCACCCAGAAAACGGCCATACAGTGAGCACTGCCGACATGATTGAAGATATTAAGCTGATGAAGCAAAATAACTTTAATGCTGTACGTACCGCTCACTACCCTAACCACCCTCGTTTTTACGAGCTGTGTGACGAGTTAGGTTTATACGTAGTAGACGAAGCCAATATAGAAACTCACGGCATGTTCCCAATGGGTAGGCTTGCAAGCGATCCGCAGTGGACTGGCGCATTTATGTCGCGTTATACACAAATGCTTGAGCGCGATAAAAACCACGCCTCTATTATTATTTGGTCACTAGGTAATGAGTGCGGGCACGGTGCAAACCACGATGCTATGTACGGCTGGTCAAAAAGCTTTGACCCATCGCGCCCAGTGCAATACGAAGGTGGCGGCGCAAATACCACCGCAACCGATATTATTTGCCCTATGTACGCCCGTGTAGATACCCATATTGCCGACGACGCCGTACCTAAATACTCTATTAAAAAGTGGTTAAGCCTACCGGGTGAAACGCGTCCGCTTATTTTATGTGAATACGCCCATGCTATGGGTAACAGCCTAGGTAGCTTTGATGATTACTGGCAAGCATTTAGAGAATACCCGCGTTTGCAAGGTGGCTTTATTTGGGATTGGGTAGACCAAGGTTTATCTAAAACTGATGAAAACGGTAAGCATTATTGGGCTTACGGTGGCGATTTTGGTGATGAACTAAACGACCGTCAATTCTGTATTAACGGCTTATTATTTCCAGATCGCACGCCGCATCCTAGCTTGTTTGAAGCTAAATACAGCCAACAGCATTTACAATTTACGCTGCGTGAGCAAACTCAAAACCACTATACCGTTGATGTATTTAGTGATTATGTATTTAGGGCAACTGATAACGAAAAATTGGTTTGGCAGTTAATAGAAAATGGCCAATGTATAGAGCAAGGCGAGCAAATTATTAGTATTGCTCCGCAAAGTATGAAAACGCTGACTGTTAATACAAAAACGGTGTTTAAAGCCGGTGCGCAATATCACCTTAATTTAGATGTAGCACTGATTAACGACTCAAGCTTTGCAAGTGCCGAGCATGTATTAAACACCGAGCAATTTAAGCTTATAAATAGCCAAAGTTTAAGCACTGATACATTTTCGCCTGCTTTAGCAAACGCCTCAACGCACGGCGCACTAAATATTAGCGAAACCAACACACAGCTAAATATTGAAGGCGATAGCTTTAAACTTGTGTTTAATAGCCAATCAGGCCTTATTGAGCAATGGCTGCACAATCAAACCCAAGTTATTAAAAGCCCATTGGTTGATAATTTTTACCGCGCCCCGCTTGATAACGACATAGGCGTAAGCGAAGTAGACAACCTAGACCCTAACGCATGGGAAGCGCGCTGGTTAAGAGCAGGTATTGGGCAGTGGCAGCGTACATGTCGCTCGTTTGAAGTAGTGCAATCAAAGATAGATATACGTATTACCTGTGTATTTAGTTATGAATTTAATGGCGCAGTACAAGCAAAAACAACTTGGCTTTATACACTTAATAATACCGGTGAAATTAGCTTAAATGTTGATGTACAACTAAACGACACTTTGCCACCCATGCCACGCATAGGGTTAAGCACAACGCTTAATAAACAAAGCGATACACAAGTAAACTGGGTTGGTTTAGGGCCATTTGAAAACTACCCAGATCGCAAAGCGGCTGCGCGTTTAGGTTATTACAGCGCGCAACATAATGAGCTACATACACCGTATATATTCCCAACCGATAACGGCGTGCGTAGTGATTGCCAATTACTTAGCGTTAATAATTTAACCGTAACCGGTACATTTTTATTTGCCGCCAGTGAATACTCTCAAAGCATGCTTACGCAAGCAAAGCACACCAATGAGCTAGTAGCTGATGATTGCTTACATGTACATATTGATCATCAACATATGGGGGTTGGCGGCGATGATTCGTGGAGCCCAAGTACCCATAAAGAGTATTTACTAGAGCAAACGCAGTACAACTACTCTTTAACTTTTTCGGCTAAATAACTTAGCACTAACCCATACAAAAATAGCGGCTAAATTAGCCGCTATTTTTTTTATTATAAATTCCTGCCGCTATTTATCAGCTAGCTTTTTAGCAATAACACTATCAACCGAAAAGCTACCTGCACCTTGAATAGCAAGCGCTGCAGTTGCAACTAATAAAGTAAGTGCGTATTCGTAACCGTTGTTAGCCATAAATAAACCATTGTTAATGTGTACACTAAATATTGCAATCAACATTGTAAACGCCGTAACTAGGGCTGCTGGGCGTGTTAATAAACCAAGTGCTAATGCAATGCCGCCAAAAAATTCAGCGCTGCCTGCCATTAAAGCTAACCAGTATCCAGGATCTAAGCCAATACTTGCCATCCACTGCCCTGTGCCTTCAAGGCCGTAACCGCCAAACCAAGCAAATAATTTTTGCGCGCCGTGCGCTGCTAAAATTAACCCGACTGGTACACGTAAAATAAGTGCTGCAGCGCCAGCTTTAGAGTTTAATATTTTTTGTAGTAGTGTCATGAGTTTTTATCCTGTGTAAATTTATAAGGTGTTAGTTTTGCTAACCGATGAACACAGTTTACTATCATCATTTTAAAACATTAATACCGATATTATTGGTTAATTATAAACGTTGTGTTTTTAATTTATTTAATACCAATTCGCTTAATTAGGTGATCTATTTTGAGGATGGAAAAACGTGTTGATAACCAGGCAAAAAATTTGCTATTTAGTTGTTCTAAATGAGAATTTTTTAACGCAGATAGCGATACGTTTAGCCCCGCAAAATGAATAAGTATTATTGCGGATTGGTATAAGTCACAAAAAAGCCGCTAACGTTAAACGTTAGCGGCTTTTAGTTTTAAGTTACTTAAAAGTGATTAAGCAACAGCTTGTTCTAAAATTTCGCGGCTTTCTTTTAGCGTAATTGCTTGGTTTTCACCAAGTGCTAGCATGCCATGCGCTTCAAGTTTACCAATAATATTGTCAATAGCGGCGGCTTTGTCATCGCCATGTTCAGTAAGCACAGTGGCAACATCTAAGCTGTGGTAAAACGCTTCAATTGCTTGAATTGTTTGCTCTGCTAAATCATCCGATTGCGCAAGACCAAATACGTTTTTACCCATTTGCTCTAGCTTCGCTTTTTTAACTGCAAATTGGTTACGTAATAAAGAAGGCTGAACAATAGCAAGTGAACGTGCATGGTCAACACCGTAAGCAGCTGTAAGCTCATGGCCAATCATGTGTGTTGCCCAATCTTGTGATACGCCAGAACCAATTAAACCATTAAGTGCTTGGTTTGCTGCCCACATAAGGTTTGCACGCCATGCATCGTCTTGATTTTCAAAGTTATCGCCCAGCGTTTTAAGCGTTCTTAAAAGTGCCTCTGCGTAACCTTCTTGAACCAATGCTGTTTCAGGGAATGTAAGGTACTGCTCACAGGTATGAACCCATGCATCTACTAAACCATTTACAAGTTGGCGCTGCGGTAATGTTTTCATTACATCAGGGTCCATAATCGCAAATTTAGGCAGTACTTCTGGTGATGCAAACGGTAGTTTTTGCTTCGTTGCTTCTTTGCTCACAACTGAATTTTGATTAGACTCAGAACCCGTTGCAGGTAATGTTAATATTGCGCCGATTGGTAATGCGCTAGTAATAATATGCTTACCAGTAGGTATATCCCAACCTTCGCCATCATAAACTGCAGATGCTGCAATGTATTTAACGCCGTCAATTACTGAACCGCCGCCTACACCTAATACGAAGTCGATATCTTGTTCTTTACAAATTTTTACTGCTTGGTCTAACACTTCAATTGTTGGGTTAGCGCCAACGCCTGAGAACTCAACCCAATCAAAGCCTTCAAGTGCTGCTGCAACTTGGTCGTACACGCCGTTCTTTTTAATTGAACCACCGCCGTACACTACTAATACTTTTTGATCTTTTGCGATCAAATCGGTTAGTGATGCAATTTGCTGTTGGCCGAACTGAATAAGTGTTGGATTTACGTAGCTAAATTTCATTACTTTGCTCCTAGGTGACGGTTAAATACTAAATAGAATGCTTAGTTACTCACTAAGCTAAATTTCAATGAGTGCATATTAGTGGCAAAACAAACATTAAAAAAGCCTAATAAATGCCTAGAGCTTGCCTAATACTGCCAACGTTGTTATTTTACGCAAAATTTGTACGATAAAAGGTTTTTTAATGCCCACTATAGCCAGCATGTTGCAGCAATACGCCGAGCACAATGATTTGCTCAATTTTGAAGGCGTTACGAAAACTATTATTCCCGGTGTTTACTTTCATCGTGCGAGTAAAAGCTCACCTCGTCAGCCACTCATTTACAACTCTGGTATTATTTTAGTTGGCCAAGGGCATAAAATAATTCATTTCCCTGATCATCAAATAAAATATGGTGCTGGCGACTACCTGGTTTTAGGTGTACCCGTCCCACTTGAATGCGAAGCTTTTACTGATAACGGCCTACCTGTAATGGGCGTAGTTATTGATATTAACCCAGCAACATTACATAAGTTAGTAAACCAAATGGGCGAACATACGCCATTTACTTCTGGGCAAATGAGCGGTGTGCAATCAGCAAAAATAGATGGTGCTATGGAGCAAGTAACTCATCGTTTATTAAGCGCACTAAATAGCCCACTAGAAGCCGATATTTTTGGTGAAGATATAATTAAAGAATTGGTATACCGTGTACTTTGTGGTCCTCAGGGTCATACCTTAATTGGCCTTGCCATGCACGATGGGCACTACGCCCGAATAGCACGAACACTTTCTACCATGCATAAAAGCTATGCAGATCAAATTACTGTTGAAGGCTTAGCTGAAGAGGTAAACATGAGTGTGTCGTCGTTTCATCGCGCCTTTAAACAAGTGACCTTTGAATCGCCATTGCAATACTTAAAAAAAGTACGCTTAGCCAAAGCAAAAGAACTCATTACAAGCAACGGTAGTAAAGCAAATGAGGCCGCATTAAAGGTAGGCTATACCAGCCCCTCGCAATTTAGCCGCGAGTTTAAGCGCCACTTTAATAAAACGCCAAGCGAAGTGTTAACTCAATTGCACAGTTAATTTACTGGGGCGTGTTGTTTATAGTTGGTTTAATTTACAGCTGCATAGCGAGCTTCCCTCGGTTTCAACCTCGCGCCGCGATTAAAACGCTCCTAGCTTGAATATATTTCAATCCACAAATTTCAATACACCGTAATTAACTAATAGCTAAATAGGCGAGCTCTGCTAGTATAAAAAAATGTAGTATTTATTTTCTCTCGCCTATGGCTTTTAAAAAGTTAAATTTTTTAGCAGTACTCACACTTTATCTTCAGTGGCCTAAAAGGTACGTACTCTTATTTGTAGGCACTTTTTTAACTACTTTACTATTTACTAACCCTGTATTTGCTGCACAAACTTGTGAAGTTAGCCAAACATATCCAATAACAACGCCCTCAAAAACTTTAAATGCAGACGAACAAGTAAGGTTAGAAACCCGATTTGGTAAAAATCAATATTTGGTAAAGTGCCAATTACAGCACGGTGGCGTGTTTAGTTTTAATCGCTCTACACTTGAGGGTTTTGAATGGCGGCAACAAAATAAAATACTTACCCCTATAAAATACAATAAACCCGCTTTTTTAATAGAGAGAGGAGAAACTACGGCAGTTTTAACTTTATATTCACCCATGCCGTTTCGTCCTGTATTTAAGTGGCAACCTATTGAAGTATTTATGCAAAAAAGCCAACAGCAAAACCTAATTTTAGGGCTGTTTTATGGCTTGTGCATTACGCTTATTTTGTATGTGTTAATTATGGGAAGCCGCTTAGAAGACGATATATTTAAGCTCTACAGCTTATACATTTTTTGTATTGGCGGCTTTATACTTTTACAAGAAGGGCAACTGTACTTATTTTTAACCACGCAGCACAACAGTACTTTATTTAATATATACCTAATGTTTATTGGCTTTAGTGTTATAAGCGCAACCTGGTTTATTTGTGCTCTTTTGCAAATTAAAGTTAGCTGGCCAAAAGTAGATCCCCTTTTAAAAGGCTTAGCTTTAGTTGTAATGCTGTTTTGCATTTTACAAATACTGTTTAAAACGCCACAAATGTGGAACATAGCTGGCAAAGTTACGGGTTATACAACCTTGGTTATTATTGCTGTGGTATTTGTATTATCGGCTTGGCAAGCTCGCAAAGGTATTCGCGAAGCTGCACTTGTATTTATAGCGCTTAGCTTTGTGTTTGTGAGTATGATTTTTAGAATTTTATTAATAAACGAAAGCCCATTTATGCGCCGCTACGGTTTAATTATAGCCTTTGCTGTAGAGTCATTTTTACTAGCCGTGGCTGTTTCTAGGCGTATTAGCCGTATGCGAATAGCACAAAGACGCGCCGAAACGGAAGCCGATTACGATCACCTTTGTGGCATTTTAAACCGCCGTGGCTGGGGTAAAAAATCAGCAGGACTTATTGAGCAGCACGCCAAAAAAGGCGGTGTTTTATGCTTAATGTATATAGATTTAGATGACTTTAAACAGATAAACGACAATTATGGGCATGCCGTAGGCGATGAAGCTTTATGTAAAGTAGCCGCCAGTTTAAAAAGGATTGTACGTACCAACGATGCAGTCGGTCGCTTAGGCGGTGATGAATTTGTTGTACTTGCCCACTTTTATACCAAAGCGCAGGTAAATCCAAAAACGCACCACCTAAAAACAGAGTTAAACAAACTCACCATTACGCATAACGACCAACCTATTGCTATAAAAGCAAGCATTGGCAGCAGTGTATTTAGTGAGCCTCCTAAAAATATTGACGAAATTTTAAAAGCCGGCGACACCGCTATGTATCATGAAAAACTACAGCGAAAAGTAAAGCCTCTCACTTTAGTTGATGGCTAGCTTTAAGTATTTAAAACCGTAACCGGCTTAGCAAACTGTTTACGGTTTATATAGTGGCTCATAATAATAGTAAACAATGTTGAGCAAACCGCTGCGGCTGCATATACCTGCCAAATAACAAAATTAAATTTAAGCGCGAGTGCAATTACAGCAAAAAATATACAGCCCCCTAACGAGCCAATAATGCCACCATTAAGTACTTTATAAGCCGAGAACTTTTTATCACTTGCGTGGGCAATGCAGCCCATAACTGCTAATATCACCGGAAAGGTAGATAGTAACCCACTCCACATAGCGCCAATATTTGCCGAAATAAACGTAACTAAAACAATAAAGCTAGTAACCAACAGCATTTTTACCGGCAGCTCCCACGCAGCGGTAAATGGCTTAACGTCAGGTGCAAACTGTAACTTACTCGATGCACATGCCAACGTAAATAAAACGCTCAGCGAAATAACACACGCAAGCGCAATATTAATGGGTAATACCAAGATAAATACACTAAATAAGCACCACAGCGTTAACGCAGCAAAAAGAGCTTTAATAACTGAGTATTTTGTAAGCATTGCCGCATAACAAAAACAAAATAGCCCTATACCACTCATGCCATACAAAGATGCAACCGCTGAATTACTGGCAAATAACTTGCCTTGCTCAAGCGCAATAAAATAAGAAATAGGTCCAGATGTAATTGGCAGGCCAGGAATAATGCCACTCACAAAGCTGCCTAAGCGTTTTTGAGCATAGTTAATTAATAATAAAAGTAGAGGCGCAATGGTGAGTTTTAAAAGCAACATAATAATTATAAAGTATGAGAGTTACTTTAAAGTCTACGTTTTAAATTATGTGTTGTAGAGTGAATAGAAGTAACGCATATAATGCAATTATTTTCACCTGTGGGTACACAAAACCCCACAGGATACAAAAAAAGGCCACTATAAAAGTGGCCTAATATTTAATAAATAAAACACTAATTACGCTTTTTTAAATAAAACCTTGGGGTTTACCATGGTTTTCATTTCAAGCACGTTACCGTTTGGATCTTCAATAAAAAAAGTTTCTTGTTCAAACTCATCACCTACAAAACGGCGATACGGTTTATCAAGGTACTCAAGCCCAGCTGCTTCAATACGTTTTTTTAAACCGTTAAATTCATCTTCTGATAAATGAATACCAAAATGAGGCACAGCTACTGCGCCCATATCTACATCGTGGCGAACGGTTGGTAAGCGCTCAACACTTTGATGCAGTGTTAACTCATTACCCCAAAAATCTATATCTACCCAGCGCCCTTCTTCGCTATTACCTGTTTTACAGCCAAGCACATCGCAATAAAACGCTTTAGCTACTTTTAAATCGCCAGCCGGAATAGCCAAATGAAGACAGTTAGACATAAATTACCTTTAATTTTTAGTATTTGTATATTAATAACCTCTATTATACATAAAATATAATTTATGAAACATTAACAGCCACAAATAAGCATAGACAATACCAAGTGAGATTAAAAAATAACCTTAATAACTTTTTAAGCTAATAATGCTGTTTTATTTATTAAGGATTGTTAGAAAGCGTAAAAGGATTAGTTTAAAATGCGCCGCTATGATTAAATTCTTATTTTTAAAATTCATCACTTTCTTTTTTGGCTTTTTAGCCTGCTTTGCAATGCACACCACTTTTGCATTGCCTTTAGTGATTTCGGCCGCACTTACAGGGCTTGTTGGCTCGTTTATTCCTTTTCCTGCGCGTTATAAAAATCATCCGTATGCTGCAATTTACGCAGGCAGCTTTGCTGGAATGTGTTCTACGCACTTAATTACAAGTTATTGGGAAATAGCAATAATTTCAGTCATTGGGGCTAGCTTATATGTGCTTACTATAAATATGTTTACAGGCTTTGGCGGTAAGCTTGGCAGTGTTGCCTTTGCAAGTGTCGCTTTATTTATGTTAGCTAAAGGCGTCGTTTTATGAACATAGAATATCCACTTATTGCTTTACTCGGCGCATTTTTAACGTTTTATTTAGCTAAACACAATCGTTTTGATGGCATACGCGCCTCTGCCTCACTTTCTATTCTTGCCTATTTAATTTTAAGCGCCTTAAACCTAAACCCCAACTTGTACTCAGTCGTATTTTTTGGAGGCACATTTATAGGCATGAGCGCCCCACATCGATTTGGTATTTACACGGTTGCTAGTTCATCTATTTTATTTTCGTTACTATTTGAATACTTAGTACCTAAGCTCGATGGCTATGGCGGTGCATTAGGTATTAGCGCATTTTTGTCGGTGTGTATTTGCCATATGTGCATTTTATTAGGCGCCCCAAGAAGTAAAAAGCCGCTAGGTTAACTGGCCGCTTTATCTTTAACGCTACTTGTTGGGTAGCCAAGTACTGCCTTACATTTAGCTTTTAAACCTTTTGCCTTATAAGCACTTTTAAATAAATGAGCCCACTGATGAAACGTTATCAACAGTGGGTTATTACTATTTAATTGCCCTACTATGCCGTATTTGCATGGCTGATTTTTATCTTCTTCTACAAAGGTACCAAATAGCTTATCCCAAATAATAAGCACGCCTGCAAAGTTTTTATCAAGGTAGCCTTTATTAATCGCATGATGAACCCGATGGTGAGACGGCGTATTAAATACACTTTCAAACCAGCCTAACTTGCCTACTATTTGCGTATGCACAAAAAATTGATACGCCAAATTAAGTGCCACTACGCTAAATACGGTTAATGGGTCAAAGCCTAGCAAGATCATAGGTAGCCAAAATACCCACATACCCACTACGGGGTACATTACACTTTGCCTAAATGCAGTTGTAAAATTCATTTTGGTAGAGCTGTGATGCACTACATGCGCAGCCCACAGCCAGTGAATATGATGCGATGCCCGATGAAACCAATAATATAAAAAATCTTGTAGTAAAAAGGCAAAAGCTATGCTCAAAACACTTAGTTCAATATCAAATAACCTGTATTCATACAGCCAATAAAAAAAAGGCATTAGCAGTAATAAAGCAAGTGCATCAGCACCTTGATGGAGTAGCGCTAAGGCAGTATTTGCCAGGCTGTCTTTTATGTCGTAATAACGTTTAAACTTAATAAACTCGTAGCAAACAAAAAGCAAAAATACCGGGCTTAGGGCGAGTAAAATAATTTCTGAGCTCATACATCACCCGCTAGCAAATAATGTTCTAATTTATTTAATGCTTGGGTTATATCTTTTGTAATTACATGTTTTAGAAGAATATTTGGCAGCCACCAAGGCGCTTTGCATTGAATATAGTAACTTAAGTTTGTTTTAAAACCTTCTAGCGATGTATTTGCGCTTAGGTATATATCGCCTTGGTGATTAGCGACAGGTTTATTACCTATTATTTGATAGCAAATATGGCTTTGGTTAGCACTTATAATTTGCTCGTTAAACGCCGTATTTGCCATTTCAACTTGCCGAATAGCGCCTTTACCCCCTTTTAGTTCACCGTTATTTGCAGCCGCTATTAGCTTAAATTTAGCATTAAAAAATCGCCCTAGTTGCTTATGATTTAACAGTATTTCTGTTATTTTTGAAGGCGGTGCATCAAGCGTTTTCTTTATTTTAATAAAAATCATTATTTACAGTATGAGGTTATTTAGCATTCAACTAGCATATAAAAACTTAACATGGCAAACTTGCTCATACACGACCATTTTTTAGCTTTAGACGACAAATGCACACATTGGCTGATCATTATTTTTCGAGTATTTTAGATTACTTGCAAACTCAAGATGTTGATAATAAAGCGGCACTTAATGCCATCAGTTTTAATGAGTATGTAAATAAAAACAGCCAGCAACTTGCTCCGCGTATAAGCTTACAGAGTTACAACGCATTATTAAGTTTTGCCAGCACGGCACTTAACAACCCACTATTTGGATTTGAGCTAGGAAAACATATTCGCACTGCCGATTACGGTGTACTGGGCTATTTAATTGAATCAAGCGATAACCTTAGCAATGCAATACAAGCGCTTTTAAACTACGACAGCTTAGTAGCCGATATTGGTAAAGCTCAATTTTTGTCAAATAGCGACACAGCAACCGTTCGCTGGCTGGCGCATCCGAGCTGTAATGAACAAGTTGTATTACGAAATATGACTGCGTGGGTGAGTGTTATTCGCCAGCTAATAAGCTCATCACTTTCACCAAGTAGTATTAGCTTTACCTATAATTGGCAGTTAAAGCAACAGCAGCACTTAGAGTCGTGGTTTGCTTGCCCAGTTAAAAGTAATGCGCAATATAACCAGATAAACTTTCCAAGCGGTTACTTAACCCTTGCATTTAAAACCGACAACGCCGTTATAAATAAAACATTTAAACAACTATCTGAACAGCAGTTAACTAGCCTAAAAAGCCAAGGATGTATAAGTGAAAAAGTTAAACAATTACTTACAGCAAAAACTACATTGCAAAACTGCAACCTATTAGGCATAGCAAATGCGCTCAATGTAACGCCTCGTACATTACAACGGCGCTTAAAAAAACAAAGCTTAACTTTTGCTCAACTACTCGAAAAAGAACGTAAAAGTCGTGTTGTTAATTTATTAGGTAATATGCCGCTTACTGAAGTATCAAACATTTTAGGTTTTACAGATCAAAGCTCTTTCAATCGTGCTTTTATGAGGTGGCATAATTGCTCGCCCTTAAAATTTATAAAAGGCAATATTCAAAACCAAAAATAACTATTTACTTACATTAAATATACATTACATATATACCTTTTAAGCTACACTCATTACACTAGCTGTAATATTACTTAAAAAGATTTATTTATGTTTGTGCGTGTTGTATTTAGTGCCATGGTAATGATGTTGTATAGCGCCCTATGCAACGCTCATTCTGTCACTTTTATTGCCGAAGACCTTCCGCCGTATCATTTTATAAATAAAAATAACGAACCCGATGGCGCATTAGTTGATATAGCAAAAGCAGTAATAAAGCAGAGCCATTTAACCGCCAAGTTTGAAATAATGCCAATGGCACGTATTTTTAAGCAACAGCAAGCAAATTCTAACGCAATAATGCTATCGCTATTAAAAACACCAAATCGTGTTAACAACTTTACTTGGTTAGGCGAGGTATATTTTGCAGATGCTTATTTAATTAGTTTAAAAAGCCACATAGATGAGGTCGTTCACTTAAATTTTGCTAAAGAATATAAAGTGGCTACCATTCGAGGCTATTCAAGCGAAGCTTACTTAAAGCGTAAAGGGTTTAGAGAAAACAAAAACCTAGTTCTTGTTAGTTATTACCAACAACTTTGGCAAATGCTATATAAAAATCGTATCGATTTTGTAGTAACGAATACACTCACCCTTAATAATGAGTTGGAAAGTTCAGGGCTCGACCCAAATCTAATAACCAAACGCATTCATCTAGATGAGCTACCCTCTTCTCTTAATTTTGCTGCAAGCAAGCTTTTTGATTCTCAATCTGCACAAGAAATTGCTCAAGGTTTAGCACTTATAAAAGAAAATGGCGAATACAGCGCTATTTTACAAAAGTGGCAACTGCCCATACCAAGCACTGCCAACAAGTTGTAATAAATAGCGCCTATAATTTTAGTAAAGCTAACAATGCTACTTGGCTATGCGAACAATCAAAACACCTCAAGGTATTACGCTTAACTACCAAGACGAAGGCGATAAAAAATCCCCTGTAATAATTTTAATTATGGGCTTGGGCGCACAAATGACCGTGTGGCCCGACTCGCTTTACTATGGCTTGGTAAAAAAAGGCTTTAGAGTTATTCGTTTTGATAACCGCGATACTGGTCTTTCAACTCACTTAGAGCACCACACAAACCCCAGCTTATTTAAATCGTGGTTGAGTAAACGCTTACCAATACGCGCTAAAACTCCTTACTTACTTGATGACATGGCTGATGACGTACTGGCGCTTATGGCAGCCCTTAAAATTAAAAAAGCACATTTTGTGGGGGCTTCTATGGGCGGTATGATAGCCCAGTTAATTGCAGCACAGCATAAAAAAAAGGTGCTCAGTTTAACCACTATTATGTCGAGCTCTAGCCTGCCAAGACTCAGTGCTAAAAGCATTGGCGTATTTATAAAGCTTGCAAAATTACAGCCTAAAAATACCAGCCACGATGAGGCAATAAATTATAATATTAAGCTTAATCAACTTATTGGCAGCCCTGCTTATCCGCAAACAGAAGGCGCACTTCGCCTGCATGCAACTCAAATTGTAAAACGCTCATATAATCCTAATGGCTATAAGCGCCAATTAGTTGCTATGGCCGCAAGTAAAAACAGGCAACATTTAATACGTAAAATTAAAACCCCAACACTCGTAATTCATGGCAGTGACGATGTGGTTATTCCGCTTAATGCAGGTAAAAAAACAGCTGCACTTATAAAAAAGGCCAAGCTAAGAATAGTCCCTGGTATGGGCCATAATTTTGCCCCTGAGCTAATGCCTAAAATGACAAAGTGGTTAACTAAGCACATAAAAAAAGCGCAGCGTAAACACTTAAATAAAAAACGCAAAAAACAGCAAACAAACACATTGGTATAACCAATAAACTTATTTGAAAATAACAAAAATCTAAAATTGGTAATGTTGATATTTTAAATTGGTATGTTAAATTAAAGCTAAGCGAAGTTAATATCGTTTACTTTTAAAATCATCACACAGAGACAACCATGAAAAAATACACATCTACTTTTAAACTCACAGCACTTGCTGCTGTTACTCCTTTATTATTTATGGGCTGCGCTAGTACAAATACTAAAGTTGAAAATAATGCAGCAGTCCCTGCATCAAAATTTGATTTATCAAACTGGAAAATTAACGTACCTGTCGATTTAAACAACGACAGAAAAATTGATACAGTAGACGTTGAAGAAATTCAAACTTACGCGCACCCTGATTTTTTCTACTTGGATGATCAGGGTTATATGGTATTTGCCTCGCCAAATAAAGCACTTACCAGCGCAAATTCAACCAATACCCGTAGTGAATTACGACAAATGATCCGCGGAACAAACACTAAAATAAAAACTAAAAATTCAAAAAACAATTTTGCACTTGCTGTGCACCCGCTATCTGATCGATTTGGCTCGGTAGGCGGTAAAATGGAAGCAACATTAAAAGTAGATCACGTTGCGCTACGTGCTACCGACCCTAGTAAAAAAGCCGCGTATTCTGTGGTGGTTGGGCAAATACATGCAGGTAAAGATCAGGCACTTATAGACACTAAGCTGGGCTATGGCTGGGGCAATGAACCACTTAAAATTTATTACAAAAAATGGCCAGGGCATAAAACCGGATCGGTATTTTGGAACTACGAGCGTAACTTACCAAAAAAAGATCCTAACCGTACCGACATTACTTACCCTGTATGGGGCAACACCTGGGAAAACCCAGATGACCCAGCGGCTAACGGTATTGCACTAGGTGACGAGTTTAGCTACACCGTGAACGTACATAAAAATGTTATGCACCTTACATTTAGTGCTCAAGGCAAAAAAGACGTTAACTACTCTATTAACTTAGGTAATAACGTAGATGCTTATGGCAAAGTAGATGATAAAGATCATCCTAATGGCTACGCTGCCGATTGGCATTACTTTAAAGCGGGTGCGTATAACCAATGTAGTACCAAAAGCGCTAAAGGAATTTGGTACCCAGGTTGTTTAGGTACGGGTGATTGGGCTACAGACAAACAAAATGGCGATTACGCGCAAGTAAGCTTTAAAAAATTAGTATTAAGCCCATCAACTAAGCCGTAAGCGTTGTTGTAGTTAAGTAGTTTTTAAGTGATGTAAACAGTGGCGATGGTAGATTATTAATGTCGCACCAGCGCCACTGAATACATTTATTTGGCTCGTTTAGCACAGGCTCACCGCCTTCGTAATCGGCTTTTACATATAAAGTAATGTAATGTTTATTTTCAGCACTAAAAAAATCGTTAGTAAAATCTAGCTTAGTTACTTTACTTACATTTAGCCCTGTTTCCTCACATACCTCGCGTATTGCACATTGCTCAACGCTTTCGCCAAATTCTAAATGCCCGCCGGGCGTTGCCCATGTATTTGCACCATGTGCACCTATTCGCTCACCTAATAAAATAGTGTTTTGGCGCATAATAATAACTGCCACACCTACTCGTACTGTATTACTCATAAATTTTTTCACTCATTTTAATTGCCCGCCATGCTGAGCTACACACTTTATTTTGTCAATTTTGCTATATAAAAAACACTTTTCTGATTAACTTTTAGCCGACCATAGTCGAATACCTATTGCTTAAAAAAAGGCCTACTTTTGTAAGGTCTCTCACACATATTTAGTATTAGGAGCCAATTATGTTAGGCCCATATAAACAGCATTATAATAATTTTAAGCAAAGCCCAGAGCAGTTTTGGCTCGAACAAGCAAAGCGCCTACCTTGGTACAAAAAACCCGAACACGCCTACACACAAGACAACGACGGCCTTTACCACTGGTTTGACGGTGGCCAATTAAATAGCAGCTTTTTAGCGCTCGACCAGCATGTAATTGCTGGCTTTGGTGAACAAACAGCTCTCATTTACGACTCCCCCGTAACCAATACCAAGCAAACGTATAGTTACTTACAACTACAACAGCAGGTAGCTAAATTTGCAGGTGTAATGCAATCGTTAGGCGTTACTAAAGGCGACCGGGTTGTTATTTACATGCCTATGATCCCCCAAGCTGTAATAGGCATGTTGGCCTGCGCCCGCTTAGGAGCAATTCATTCAGTGGTATTTGGTGGATTTGCAGCCCACGAATTAGCTGTACGCATTGATGATGCTAAACCAAAGCTAGTACTGAGCGCTTCATGTGGCGTAGAGGTAGATAGCATTATTGAATACAAACCACTGCTAGATAACGCTTTAGACCTTGCCACACACAAGGTAGATCATTGTGTTATTTATCAGCGCGAGCAAGCAATTGCGCCATTAACGCCTACACGCGATATTAATTGGGACAACGCAATGCAAAGCGCCAAAGAAGTTGCGCCTGTTGCCGTTAATGCAAGTGACCCACTTTATATTTTATATACCTCTGGCACCACAGGCACACCTAAAGGTGTTGTTCGCGAAAACGGCGGTCACGCAGTTGCTATGCACTACAGCATGGAAACCGTTTACGGCATACAGCCCGGTGATGTGTTTTGGGCTGCTTCAGATATTGGCTGGGTAGTTGGGCACTCATACATAGTGTATGCGCCGCTAATGTACCGGTGCACCACTATTTTATTTGAAGGCAAACCTGTACGCACTCCCGACGCCAATGCATTTTGGCGAGTGGTTGAAGAGTATAAGGTAAATGCATTATTTAGCGCGCCAACTGCATTTAGAGCAATTAAAAAAGAAGACCCTAACGCAGAGGGCTTTAAGCAATACAACACCAGTAGTTTAAAACGCTTATTTTTAGCGGGCGAGCGGCTAGACCCGCCAACTTACAACTGGCTAAAAGAAAAAACCAACCTACCAATACTCGATCACTGGTGGCAAACCGAAACCGGCTGGGCCATTGCTTGTAACCCTGTAGGCATAGAAGAATTAGTAACAAAACCAGGCAGCTCAACAGTGCCAACCCCTGGGTTTGATGTGCAAATACTAAATATGCATGGCGAGCAATGCGCGCCAAACGAGCAAGGTGCTGTAGTGATAAAACTGCCGTTGCCACCAGGTTGCATGCCAACCATTTGGCAAAATACACCACGTTTTAAAACAGGTTACCTAACGGAGTACCCGGGTTACTACCTTTCGGGCGATGGTGGCTACATAGATGACGACGGCTACTTATTTATAATGGGCCGCACAGACGATGTTATAAATGTAGCAGGCCATAGGCTTTCAACTGGCGAAATGGAAGAAATAGTCGCGGCGCACCCAGCCGTTGCCGAATGCGCTGTGTTTGGGGTTACCGATAACCTAAAAGGGCAATTACCTATGGCGATGATTGTTCTTAAAAACGACTTTACCGGCTCCCCTACCGATGTAGAGCAAGAGCTTGTGCAAACAGTACGCAACCAAATAGGCGCTATAGCGTGCCTTAAAACGATAGTAAGCGTAGAGCGATTACCAAAAACTCGTTCAGGTAAAATATTACGCAAAAATTTACGCCAATTGGTCGATGGCGACGAACTACAAATACCTTCAACCATAGACGATGCCGGTATTTTTGAAGAAATAAACCAACAAATAACTCAACGCTAAACCCAAAAATAACATAGCTATTTGTATAAATAGCTATGTTAGTTAACTTTTGCCGCCAATTTATTTAATAAAATTATTTTTATAGAAATCAGATAACTATTAAAAATTCTAGTAAAGTACAAAATGTAACTATAATAAAAATATACCCATAATAATGTAGGATTTATTGATGTTTGTTTTAAGTAAAAAGTACCTAGAAACTAAAAACTATAACGAAGAGCTAGCAAAACAAATTGAAGAGTTAACTGCGCATAACGAACTACTATTACAAGAAAACAAACACTTAGAACAACAGCTAAGCTTTACACAAACCACAAATGACGAACAATTTACCGAAAACTTACTTTCAAGCTCTATAGATTGCATAAGCCAAATTGAAGGTGTTCGCCAAACGGTGCTTGAGTCTTACTCAACCATTGAGCAAGAGAGCCAAGTTAGCTATAAAATAAATGAGCTTTTAAATAACTCAAACGAATCATTAATGCATATAGCCAGCGAGATGGAACTTATGACCCATAAAATGGGTAGCATGAGTGAAAACATATCTGGCCTTTCAAGCCTTGCTGGTAGTATTAATACCTTTGTATCGACCATTTCTAAAATATCGGATCAAACAAATTTATTAGCACTTAATGCCGCCATTGAGGCTGCCCGAGCAGGTGAAGCTGGCCGAGGCTTTAGCGTGGTTGCCGACGAAGTACGCGTACTCGCTACTAACACAAATAAATCGGCTCAAGAGGTTGCCGACCTAGTAAAAGAAATTATCGATAAAACAGAAGTAACTGTAACTTCCGCCGACGACATACAACAAAATAACACACAACTTACTAGCAATTTTGCATCGCTGAATAGCGATTACGCATCAATAATTGATTTTTGCACCAGCATGAAAAACACCATTTCGCAGGCATCTATACGCTCATTTATTCAAACCGTTAAGTTAGATCATATTGTATGGAAAGGTGAAGTGTACGCCGTAGCCAATGGAAAAATTAATAAATCGATAGATGATTTTACCGATCACACCATGTGCCGCTTAGGTAAATGGTACAAGTCAGACGAATCAAATGAATACAAATCACTAAGCGCATTTAAACAAATAGACAAGCCCCACAGTGAAGTACACAAAAACGGCATACAAGCGCTACAACTAATTAAGCAAGGCAAAAAAGCCGAAGCTGTTAAACACATACACTTAATGGAATCAGCCAGTGAACAAGTAATACATTTACTCGATCAGCTAGTTCGTTAAAAAAATAGCGGGCTAAATTAACTTTAGCCCGCTACCTTTTCTATAAAAGCTGAAATTTATTCCTTACTTGCACTTTCTTACTTAATACTAGGGTCTGTTGATCTTTTAAGGTTAAATTTGCAGCTGTCTGTTTGGTATTTAGGCAAGGCAGAGCCTATATAGTGTGGTTGTTCCCCACAAATAGGCGATAACGTAGCATTAATGCCAAACAGGCGCTGCCCAAAGGGTTCTTCCTAAGGGCTATTTACTCTTTGTTACTCGGCTTTTACTTAGCCCACTAGGTTACAAACCTCGCGCCGCGATTAAATAGCCCCTAGTTTGAACAAATTTTAATCCGCAAAGGTCAACAGACCCTTAGAACATTAAACAGGATTGTGCATGCTTCGCTTATTACAAACACTACTTGCCACCAGCCTACTATTTACAGGTTTTATGGCGCAAAGTTACGAAATTGAAGATTTAGGCGATGGCCTCCACCGCTTCATTGACGACAGACACCGCTCGGTATTTTTAATCACTCCACAAGGTGCAATAGTTACCGACCCACTTAATAAAAAAGCCGCCACTTGGTTAAAGGAGCAAATTAAAACTCGCTACAACGTACCGGTAAAATATGTTGTATACAGCCATAATCACAGCGACCATATTTACGGCGCAGAGGTATTTAAAAGCCCGAACACAACCTTTGTAGCGCACAAACTTACCGCGCAAGATATTAAAAACACAAAAATAAAAGCGGTTATGCCTAACTTTACCTTTGATGACGAACTAATACTTACCCTTGGCGGCTCAACCTTAAAACTTAACTACCACGGTCCTAATGATGGACGAGGCTCGGTAAGTATGCTGTTCGAAAAGCAAAAAACACTATTTGTGGTCGACTGGATAGTTATTGGCAGAATGCCATGGCAAAAACTATGGAGCTACGATATTCAAGGTATGATTAATTCAACCCAAGCGGTTTTAAATTACGACTTTAATACCTTTGTGGGCGGCCATGCCGATATGGGTAATAAAGCCGATGTAGCACGTTACTTACGCTATATAGAGCAGCTTTACAGCCAAGTAACCGCAGGCGCACTTGCAGGGCAAAGCCTAGAGCAAATAAAACAAAACGTTAAGCTCGATGAGTTTTCAGATTTAAAGCAATACCAAGCATGGTTGCCACTTAATATTGAAGGCGTATACGAGCGCCTTATGGAAGAGTCGGGCATGGGCTGGCGCAGCGATTTATAAATTGTATGTGTATGCATTTGTTGCTTAAATACAAGTGCATACGTATTCACATTGAATTAACAATGCGAGCTTGTGATAGTGCACTTTTTGTATGCTAAGGCGCCACCATGAAATTAGTTGCTTTACTGTTTAGCTTATCAATATTTGTAGTGCATACCAGCTATGCAAACACGGCCAAAGTGCAAGTAAGCAAGGGCCATATTGAGGTGATCGACAATATAGAATCACAGTTTGTAAAAAACCGTTTTTTAAATGTATGGTTACCGCCAGGTTACAGCAAAAACACCACCTACGATGTACTTTACATGCACGATGGCCGCATGCTGTTTGATGCCAATAGCACATGGAACAAGCAAGAGTGGCGCGTAGATGAAGTAGCCGGCTCATTAATAGAGCAAGGCAAAGTACGCCCATTTATTGTGGTAGGCATTCCAAACGCCGTAGAAAACCGCCACAGCGAATACTACCCACAGCAACCGTTTGAGGCCTTGAGCAAACAAAAGCAAAACGCCCTATACCAGTTAGAAAAATACCCAGGCCACAAATTATTTGCCTCTAAGGTGTACTCAGACAACTACTCACGCTTTTTAGTTAAAGAAGTTATTCCTTATATAGAGTCTAACTACAACGTAAATAAAGGCGCGCAGCACCGCTATATTGGTGGCTCTAGCATGGGTGGGCTTATATCGTGGTACACACTACTTAATTACCCTAACGAATTTGCAGGCGCTATTTGTATGTCGACCCACTGGCCAGGTATTTTTAGCCACGACGACGAAGTCTTTGCCGAGTTTCAAAATTACATTGCCAACAACATCGCAAAGCTGAGTAACCAAAAAGTGTATTTTGATTACGGCGACAGCACTTTAGATGCCATGTACCCTAAGCTACAAGCGCAAATTGATGATTTATTTATGGCGCAACAATACCCAGCAAAGCTATGGCAAAGCCAGTACTTCCCGGGGGAAGATCATACCGAAAACGCATGGGCAAAGCGCCTACACATTCCCCTTGAGTTTATGTTTAGAAAAACCAAGCAAGCTGCGGCCGAATAATCATTTATACCAATCTGCTTAATTAAGTGATCTATTTTGATGATTGGTATTATAAGTAATACGCCCTATCAGTAATCATTAAAAAGCGGCTTAACGTTCATTGCGTTAAGCCGCTCTTTAATACACTTTTAAACCTAATTAACTAAAATCGACCACCACTTCATAGCGCCCTGGTATGTCGTTTACACCGTAAACCCAGCCGTGGCGTTTTATTATTTTTTCGCTTAATTGTAGGCCTAGTCCGTACCCTATGCTGGCGTGTTTTGCTAAGGGCTCGCTCGCTTTAGGGGCATCGCCCTGCTCACTACAATTAACAATAGTGACTTTACTGCCTTGCTGCGTAATGTGTACTTGGCCAAATTGGGTATGTTGGTAGGCATTACGAATTAAATTAGTCAGTACAATGTGGCACGCAGTAGCATCGGTTGTAATAACGCTCTCTTGTTGGGTGTTTAAAACCACCTCAACGTGCTTAGCATTAAGCAAGTATTTAAGCTCGTTACTCAGGGTTGTTATTTTATCACTAAGGTTTACAGGTTCTGGACAACTTTGCTGATCTTCGTTGCGGCTTAGCCATAATAACGTATCGGTTAAATCGCTCATGGTTAAACCGGCGCGCTCTATACGCTCAAGTGTAAGCTGTTGTTTATCACTTAACGGGGCTTTTTCGCTCAGCCGATTGAGTAGCTCAACGTTACTGCGAATAACCGAAATTGGCGTACGCAGCTCGTGGCTAGCATAGCTTAAAAAGCGCTGCTCACGCTCTACGCTTTCATTCGCCGAAAGTAAGCTACTGCGTATTAATGTGGCTAAAGTGTTTAGTTCGTTATATGTAAAATCGGGCGGTGTTTGCTGTAGATTAGTTTGGTTTAACGATTTAGCCCAGCCCCTTAACGACTCCACTGGCTTGGCTATTTTTTTCATTACCATAAACAAAAAAAACGCAAATAACACAATGGCCGCAATGCCTGTAATGGCAATCCATAGCATGCGTTGTTCGGGCTCTATATTAGCGAGCAATTGTGGTTTGTCTTTTTCGAGCATAATTCGCGATATATAACGCGGCTCGCCTTCGGGGGTTGGATAATACACCACAAAAAATAAATTTTGCGGCATAGAAAACATCGATGGCCTGTCTTTTGTTTTATGTAAAAGCCCCACTTCTGTTGGTTTTTTAAAACGCTGCTGAATTGACGCAGGCATGTCTTCCCAGCGGCTTGCTATATTAAAGCCCACCAGCTCTTTTGTTTCCCCTGGCTTTACTTCTGTGGTTTGCGAAAGCTTTAACATCACCCCGTTTAAGCCTTTATCTAGCCCATCAATAAAGTAATTTACACTTAAAAACGAAAAGCCAATGGCCATAGCAGAGCTAAGCACCACCATACTGGCAAAAAAGTAGAGCCTTAAACTAGGCCTTATTTTCATTGTGGTTGCCCTTCATTTGCTGTTATTGCAAAGCCCACACTAGGAATGGTTTCAAGTGTAACTTGGTGTGTGGTTGCTTCTAATTGCTTACGCAAATGATGCACATGCACTTTTAAACTGTTGCTGTCGGGCTGCTCTTCACCCCATATAGCTTGCATAATGCTACTGCGCGTAACAGGCTGCGGCGCATGGCGTACTAAGGTTTCTAGCAATTTAAATGCAATGGGCGATAACTTTAATGTTTGCCCCTCTACATCGGCACTGCGCTTTGCTAAATCTAAATTTAAATTAGCTAAGGTGAGGCGTTTTGCCTCACCACTTTTGCGCTTTGCCAGCACTTGTACCCGCGCTACTAGCTCTTTCATGGCGAAGGGTTTTACTAAATAGTCGTCGCTACCGGCGGCAAAGCCCTCTAGTTTGTTATCGAGGCTATCGCGTGCGGTCAACATTAATACCGGAATATCTTTACCTTGTTCACGCAATGTTTTGCACATTGTTAAGCCGTCCATTTTGGGCATGTTTACATCTAAAATAATCATCTGATAATCATTAATTTGCAGTAAATTTAAGCCCAAAACGCCGTTACTTGCATGGTCACACTCAATGTCTTCTATATAGAGGTAATCAACAATTGTTGTTGCCAGGTCTATGTCGTCTTCAACCAGTAGTACGTTTATCATTAAGAGGCAGCTCCTTGGGTGCGTTTACCACTTAAAAAGTCTAACACATTGGCAAGTAAGCGCTTAATGTCTATTTGAATCATTAATAATGCCGGAATAAGGATTAACGTAATAACCGTGGCAAACAAAATACCATAACCAAGTGATGCCGCAGCAGGGATTAAAAACTGTGCCTGCATTGAGGTTTCGCTTAATAACGGCACTAAGCCCGCATAGGTTGTAATTGAGGTAAGCATTACCGCGCGCAGGCGGCTTGTGCACGACTCTACAATGGCATCGTGCGTGCTCATGCCTTCATCTTTTACCAGCTCGTTAAAGCGCGATACCAATAATAGGCTGTCGTTTACAACCACCCCACTGAGCGCCAAAATACCATTTAAAGAAAGTATGCTGATGGTTAAGTCGTTCCACCAATGGCCTAAAATAGCACCCACAATACCAAAGGGAATCGCCACCATAATCAACATAGGTTGAATGTAAGATTTAAGCGGAATCGCCAGCAATACGTAAATAACTAATAACGCGGCTATAAACATAGTGGCCATTGAGCCTGTTGTTTCGTCTTGCTCTTCGGCTTCTCCGGCAAAGTGAATACTTAAGTTAGGAAATTGCGCGTTAAGCTCAGGCACTAAATCGCGGCTTAAGTTAGCAACTAATTCGTTAGATGCCACAATGTTTTTATCTACTTGTGCGCTTAAGTAAATTGCCCGTAAGCCATCAATGCGGGTTATTTCATCTTGCTGATATTCGCTACTTATATTGGCTACGTTAACCAAAGGTACTACGGTGCCATCGGGTAACCTAATACGCGATTGCATAATATCGGCTGGCGTTTTACGGGCGTTTTCTGGGTAACGTACACGTACTTTTACTTCGTCTTTATCGCGCTGGTAACGCTGTACAATTGCTCCACCAAAAGCTTGTAAAACCTGCTCTGATAGGCTCGCCGTATCCATACCTAAAGCGCGCCCTTGTGCATTTAAGCTAAATTTAAGCTGTGGCTGACCTGGGTTTAAATTATCGTCTATGCCATTAACACCAGCAGTATTTTGTAAGCGCTCTTTAAACAGTGCGCCTGCGGCCATTACAGTTTCGTCATCCCACGCTTTTAACTCTACTTTAAAGTTATCGACCATTTTACGTGTAGCCAATACTTGTAGTTTTTTGCTTCCCTCTGGCATACCGGCAAGGCGCTGCCATTCTTGTGCAAATTCGCTTGCAGTAAAGTCGCCCTCGTTTAATAACTCAACACTTACCGTACCGCTAGTATCGCTACTGCTCACTAATTGTAAGCTCGTTATTTCGCTCTCTTGCGAGTCAAACTTATCCATTAAATTTTGCTGGGCTTGTAGTGCACTTTGCTCAAGCGCTAACAAGTTTTTATTAGTTTGCCCGTACGCTGCATCGTTTTGCATAACAAGTTCAGCGGTTACGGTATCGCCGGCAATACTTGGGAAAAAACCTACTTTTACTGCACCGGTCATAGGCATACCAACAACCAGAATAAAAAAGGCCACAAATGCAGCAACAATGGCGTATCTAAATCGTAACGAGTATTCAATAACGCGGCGGTACACTTTATCGCTAAACCAAGTTAGGCTGCTGTCGGCGCCGTGCTGCACCTTTGACCACAAGCCACTAAGGCCCGACTTTAACTGACGCTTAGTACTTACGTGGGCTAAATGCGACGGTAAAATAAGTTTTGATTCAACAACCGAAAGCAGTAAACAAATCGTCACTACGGTCGCAAACTGAGAGTAAATTTTACCTAAGTTGCCAGATACATTCGAAAGCGCAACAAACGCAGCTACCGTGGTTAATACGCCAAATATGGTGGGTACAGCCACCTTCATGGTGCCTAAAATCGTGTTATTAAGGGTGTCGCCGTGTTTTTTGCGAGTGGTGTAAATACTCTCCCCCACAACCACGGCATCGTCGACCACGATCCCCAGTGCCATAATAAAACCAAAGGTGGTCATTTCATTTATGGTCAGTGCGGTGTAGCTGTCGGTCATAAAGTACAGCGTGCCAAAAAATACAAATGGCAAGCCACCCGCAACCCATAGCGCAACGCGTACATTTAAAAATATCGCTAAAATAACAAACACCATAATAATACCGGTTACAGCATTTTTAGTAAGCAGCGATAGGCGCTCGGTGATCATGGTGCTTTTGTCGTGCCAGCTTTCAAGCTCTACATTTTGCGGTAATAAGCCGCGCTCGTGCCATGTATCAATTACGCTTTGTGCTTGCTCAACTATGGTGGTTATATCGCTATTTTCATCCATTAAAATTTCAATGCCTACGGCATTTTTCTGGTTATAACGACTTAGTGAGTTGGTATCTTCTGCGAATGTGTCGGTAACGGTTGCTACATCACCTAATTTAATTTGTGTGCCTGATTGCGTTGTAAGTAACACAATATTGGCAAAGTCGCGCTGCCAATAAGCTTGGTCTGCCGCTTTTAGGCGCATAATTTTATTGCTATCGCGCAAACTAGTAGAAAGCGGGCTCGATGATTCGTTGTTAATCACCTCGCTTACATCGCTAATAGTTAAACCGTAGGCTTGTAGTTTGCCTTCGTCGATTTCTACCGACATCATAGGGTCAAGCACGCCCGATTGCTCTACATCGCTAATGCCCGATTTAGCTAATAAATCGGCTTTTAGTTTTTCACCTAGGTTTTGCAACGTATGGCGGTCGGCATCACCAAACAATTGTAAGGTTAATGCGTGATCTTGCCTGCGCGCTTTGTCGATCACCGGCTCTTCGGCATCTGCCGGAAAGTTATTTATGGCATCAACTTGGTTTTTAACATCGGTGAGTAGCTCATCAAGCGAGTAATCGGTTTTTTTCTCAATGCTTACATGGCTGCCGCTGGCATCGGATGTAGAGGTAATGCGCTTAATACCCGGTACGGTTTCAAGGGCTTCTTCTACTTTTAGGGCGATGCCTTCTTCTGCTTGTAAGGCATCGCCACTGTCGTAAACCACCGATACAGAAATAGTATCTGGCTCAAGGCTTGGAAACGCCTCTTTACGCAAAGTAGAAAGCGACATTATACCCATTACTATTACGCTAATGAGTAATAAATTGGCGGCCACTGAGTTGTTAGCAAACCAGCTAATAATGCCGTGCAAAGGGTTAGTATTAGCTGGTAATTGCGGTGCTTGATGCGGGCTCATTATGGCATCTCCTCAACAATTGGGTTTACTAACATATCGTTTAAGTAGCTTACGAGTGGGCGAGCCACCACACGTAAATTAGTGTGCCCTTCAATAGGAGAGATATAAACGTAATCACCGCGCTCAAATAGTTTTTGCGCTTGAATGCTCATTAACGTGTTTTGCTCGTTTACGTACCAAATTAAGCCTTCTTGCGATACTGCTGAGGCGGGTAATTTAATTACGTTGTTAAGCGCTTTACCGGCAATTTGTACCGCTAAAAATGTACCTGGTAGCAATGGTGTTGCTTGCTCAAAAGGTTTGTCTAGCGCAACCACTACACTGCGCTGGCGAGAGCTATCGTCAAGATGCTGCTCAAAACGAGCAATGTAACCTTGCCACTGATTCTGTGTTGTTACATCACTTAAAATAACCTCGCCCGACTTATCGCTTGCCAGGTTTTGCCATTGGCTTAATGAAAGCGGTACGCTAATTTCTACTTTGTCGGTGCTGTTTAATGTAGCCAGTGTATCGCCAATGCTTACGTAAGTGCCTAAATCTACATCGCGCGATAAAATAACAGCATCAAACGGCGCACTTATATGGGTGTTTTTTTCATCACGCTGCGCAGTTTGTAGTGCGTATTGGGCGTTATCGGCCGTTGCTTGGGCGGCTTCTAGCTGTAGCGTTCTAAATACTAAAGGTGAGCTTGGCGCTTGTGTTACACCCGAGCGCTGCCATTCACGCTTTGCTTGGTTTCCTAAGTCTTGCTCTTCTTGTAGGGCAAGTTTGGCATCTGCCAATGTGGCTTTAGCGCTCGCGACTGCTTGTAAGTATTCGGTGTTATCTATTTGTGCAAGCACTTGGCCCTTTTTAACTACATTACCGGTAGCAAATTGCTCGCTCATATTGGTTATTTCGCCCTTAACTTGTGCTTTTAAGCTAAGTGCCCAGTGTGCTTTAGCCTCACCGTGGCCGCTAACATAGGCTTGATACGTACTTGGCACAGCATTTATAACCGATACATTGGGTGCCACAGATTTAGCCGGCTCTGGCTTTGGGCCATTTGCTTGCTGCGTCATTTTTTGGCCGTTATATGAAATAGCAAGCCCTATACAAACAATGGCAACAAGAGTTACAACAACAGGTACTGGCGAAATTTTCATGACGATACTCCAAGGCCCAAGGCAAGGCCTAAATCTATACGGTTAGTTAAAAGGGTGTAATTTATTTGGCTTAGCTGAGCTTGTAGGTCGTACACCTGCTGCTGCACGGTTAGTAAATCTAAAATATCAACCAAACCTTGCTGGTATTTGCTTTGGTAGTTGCTATAACTGCGCTTAGCACTGGCAAGTGCTTTACTAATTTGTAGCTGCTGCTGTGTTAATGATTGCTCTTGGCCTAGTGCGTTTTCTACTTCGTTTACGGCGCTAAGTAGCGTGTCTTGGTATTCCCAAAAGGCTTGTTCGGCATTTAATTTTGCAATATCAACTTGTGCACGAAGTGCCCCGCCTTGAAACAATGGCGCACTTAAACTGCCTAATAAGTTCCATACTGGGCTGGTTAATAATGCTTGGCTTGGTGTAGTTGCTAAATCGCTAAGCGATGCCGAAAGCGTAATGCTTGGCAGTAAATCTTTGTAAGCTACATCCACTAAATAACGTTTAGATTGAATATTGTAATAGGCACTTTGTAAATCAGGGCGACGCGCTAAATCTTGCTCTGGTAGCGCGCTTAGCGGCTCAATAACCTCAGGTAAAACAGAGGTAGTAGGTAAGTTTTCAAGTTTATCAACGCCCACTAATAATACTAAAGCGCGTTTAGCTTGTGCTATTTGCTCTTGGTAATCGGCAATAGTGGCTCGGGTTGAAGCGGTATTTGTACGCGCGGTATCAAGGGCTTCTAAATCACCTAAGCCGTATTGGTAACGCTCAACAATACTTTGCTCGTTATTTTCTAAAACAGTTAAACGCTGCTGCTCTATGTTAAGTAAATCTTGCTGCAAAATAATATTTAAATACGTGCGCATCACGCTGGCTACTAAGGTGTCTTTAGCGCCTTGATAAGTGGCCTGATTACTGGCTATGGTCATGTCTTGCGCGGCTACGTTATCAGCAATTTTTTGCCATACGTCGGCTTCCCAGCTAACCCCTAGTGATGAGCTGTACTGTGTGCCGGTTGTTTCGTTGCGCTGAGCGTCAAAATCGGCATCTACACTAAACCACTGGCTTGCTGCGGTAACATCGCGCTGCGCATAAGCAAGTTTTAGCGCTACATGCACTTGGTTAAATGAAGGGTTATTTGCAACGGCTTGGTTAATAAGCGAATCAAGCCCCGCTATATTCACTAAATCAGTGATATAACTTACCTCGGTTGCATCATCTTGTGTGTATTGCCAATTTGCATGCTGCTTTAGCGATTGCTCGGTGCTATTACCTGTATAGCTTGGCTGGCTACTACACGCAGCAAGCGTGCAGCTAAGTGCAAGCAATAAAACCGTTGAGCGCTTTTTAAAATAAACCATTTAACTGTGCCTAATTTACATCATTACACACAGTGTATTAGGGCAAGGGTTAAGGATGGGTTAAAAGGGGTTAACTAAAAACCTCAGTGAAGTATTTTTCACTGAGGTAGTAATATTTAAAGTACGCGTGAGTAGCTAAGCGATATAAAATCGAGGCCTGGGTTGGGCTTTTTAATACCAGCGTTTGAATAATGAAAATACTTAAGCGACACGCTGTGTTGCTCAGCCTCACCAAATTTCATGGCAATGCCTAGGCGGTCTTCAAACTGGTAATGTGTGCTTATGTTTTTTCCCGCAAATTTGGTGTCGTCTAATAAGCTTAAACCAATACCAAACTCGGCAAAAACGCGGTTCCCAGCAATACTGCCAATAGGATAAAAAATAACAGGCGAAAGCGATAAGCCTAAATTAGCGTCGTAGCGTTTTGGGTCATCGTATTCAAAAAAGTTGGCATTGGCTTCTAGGTAAATCTCTAGCTCTTCAAAGCCTTCTATTTGATAATCTAAGGCATATTGATAAGCCACCTTAATCCCTCGCACGTCTCCTTCACCTTGAATATAGCTCATCGAAAAGTAATCTTGTGCAGCCGTTGCAGCGCCTGCGTATAGCGTTATAGCTATTAAAAACAATTTATAAAGTTTCATGTTATTCACCTCAAGCAGCTCTATTTTTATTGCAATTGCTTGACCTAAACACAGCAAATTTAGCTGCTATAGATTAAGCAATGATTCAATGAGGTGCATACTAATTGCATTTAACTATTTTGATAATTGCAATTTAAGTGGAATAACTTTCTTTAATATATTGATAATTAAACAGTGATTGAGCGCACGCTAACGTGTGTTGTTAACCGCTTATATTGCTGCTTAAAAAGTTGCCAACCAACAATACCCGACAAGGTATTACCGCATGCCATACCGATAAATAACCCTGTTAAACCGTAAAAATACGAGCCTAACCAAAGTAGTGATAAGTAACACAAAAATAGCCGCAATATGGAGATAAATAAGGCTGTGGTCGCAAACCCCAGCGCGTTACATACCGATACCGTGATCATACATACACCCAAAGCCGCGTAGCTCAGGGGCACAAATGCAAAGTAATCTGTTAGGTTAGCTACTATTTCACTATTATTGCTAAGCGCATTTGCAAGCGGGTTAGCCACACCTAGCATAATAACCGCTAATAAAATTTGTATGCCAATTACAAAACCGCACGCAAGTTTTACTACGCTTAATATTTGCCTAAGCTCGCCCCGCCCTTTTAAATTTCCAACAATGGGGGACAGCGCCATGGTAAGCGCTAAAATTAAAATAATCGCAATATATTCAATACGGTTTGCAAGCCCCCAAGCTGCTACAGCAAACCCACCATACGCGGCAATCAGTGCAGTTACTATCATGGCTGAAATAGGCGGAATAAACTGTGAAAGTAAAGCCGGTGCCATCATTTTTGCAATGGCTTTTATTGCCTGCTCGGTGCGGTTTTTTAAAACGTCAAAGGTTACAAGTTCTCGTTTAATAAGCGTGTAAAACACCACTACTAAGCCTATTGCAAAAGCAACACAGCTTGCCCATGCAGCACCCGCTAACCCCATATCAAAGGTAAACATAAACAATGGATCGAGCGCTATATTTAACACGCTGGTTAGCACCATAATTCGCCCAGGCAATAAGGTTTCGTTATGGGCACGGCAAATGCTGTAACCAAAATAAAGAAGCGCTCCAAGCCAGCAGCTTATTAGCCAAGGTAGCCAGTAAAGCTCGGTTAAATTAAATAACGAAGGCGTTGCACCCAGCGCTAAAATTATAGGCTGCTGAAAAAGCCACAACGCCAAGCACAATAGCGTTACTATTACGGTACCAATAAATACGATTAAACTACCTAAGTAGCGTGAGTAGTTAACTTTATTTTCCCCAAGTGCAGTAGAAATGGTCGCAGTTGCCGCAATACCTAAGCCTACTTGTACCCCCACAATTACCTGAAAAATAGCAATACTAAAGGCAACTACAGCGAGCGGCTCAGCGCCTAGCTTAGCAATAAAAATACTATCAACCAGCTGGCTTCCCATAATAGAAAACAAGCCAACCAACATAGGCCAAGTTTGCTTAAATAAATACTTTAAAAGTAATGATGTATTACGGTTCATAAGGCAGGCTCACTCTAAACTTAAAAATTTAAACGAGAAAAATACCGAAAAAAAAGGCGCTTATAGTAAGCGCACAGGAAAAGTCACAATGAATAAGCTGCTAGTATATTTACACAACTAACTTTTGATAATATAGTTGTTTAAATAATCAGTTCATTGAAAAATTTGATAATGAACATTGCCCATTTAAATCTGTTTGTCAGAATCGCAACAACACACAATATTAGCTTAGCTGGCAAGGAGTTAGGTTTGTCGGCTGCGGTTTCTAGCGCACAAATGAATAAGCTTGAAGAAACCCTAGGCGTTAAACTTATGCACCGTACAACGCGTAAAGTGTCGTTAACTGAAGAAGGCCAAGCCTTTTTACCTCACGCCGAAGAAGTACTTGCTAATGTTGAAATGGCGCGCGCATCGGTAGGTATAGGCAGTGTAACTCCACAAGGTAAGCTACGTATTACTGCACCAGCCTCATTTGGGCGTATGCATATTATTCCTGCATTGGCTGGATTTATTGGGCAATACCCCGACCTAACAATTGATTTACGCCTAAGCGATAGCATTATTGATATGGTGGGCGGTGGCTTTGATATAGCAATACGCGACGCCGCCCTAAACGACTCAACCCTTATAGCCCGAAAGGTTGCCCGCGACAAACGCTTAATTTGCGCATCGCCTAAATACCTTGCTAAACACGGCACACCTAAAACACCGCAAGATTTAAAAAATCATACCTGTGTTAATTTACATGGTTTAACTACGTGGTCGTTTATTACACCCGAGGGCACACAAAACATTAAAACCAATAACGTATTACAAGCTGATAACGGTGAAGCGGTGCGCGATGCGTGCGTGCAAGGCTTAGGTATTACGTTAATGTCGAGCTGGTGTGCCTATAAAAAACTACAAAGTGGTGAGCTGGTACAAATTTTACAAGACTACCCACTTGCATCCGACACCGCTATTTGGAGTGTTTACCCAAGTTCGCGTTTATTAGCGCCAAAAGTAAGGGCCTTTATAGACTACTTTAGCGGCTACTTTGGTGACGAACCCTACTGGGAAAAAATATAATTATTTAACTGTAAAATATAAAAGCACAAACCTAGGTTTGTGCTTTTTGCGCTTTAAATATATGGAGCTTTATTGGTAAACCTTGGGCAAGTAAAAACAGCAGTTGCTAACTTGTACTTTTATACTTCGTATTTAATCGTGTAAGTTTATTAAATAACTTAATAACAACTCCCAATAATGTTAATTAAAAGCTAGCCATACATCTCAAACATATCAATAACTCTTTTAAAACTTTCATTTTATTTGCACAATTTATTGCCATACTAAAACCTACGTATATAAATCGTTTTGGGGTAAGTATGAGATCAATTAAACGAAGTCGTTTAAAAGCGCCTAGCGTTAACACTACAAAGACTAAACTCGCATTTTGCCTGCTTAGTGCCACGGTACTTTTAACTGCATGTGGCGAGCAGATAAAAAGCGAAAGTACACCTACCTCCCCAGAAGCTAAAAGCGCTAAAAACACGCTTATAAATACCGATGAATTTAATATTAAAGCCATGGTAAAGCTGCCACAAACTGTAGAGTGTGCGCTTGAAAACGGCTTACAAACTCAGTGTGCTCAAGTGGTTTTAAAATATCAGCCCGACGATATTGAAGTCGGCCCTTTTTGCCCAGAAACACTCGACGACGTAGGTGGAATTTGGGATTGGTATGGCATCGATGCGGGGCTATATAGGTTAGATAAAGCATTTTTAACCATGCTTAACGAGCAAGGTTTTACCTTTTACGATGAAGACGGCAAAGTGCATATTGTTGATAACGCGACCATTCGCCCAACAGTTGATCATGCATGTATTAATGTATCGGTAGATAAAAGCGTAGAAATTACCGCCCTTTTACCACTGCACCCTGTTATGTCTGAGCAATCAACACCGTTGGGCACTGTATCTAAAGTGGGTATAGCGCTTGCGGGTGTGCCTATTTTTTCGGATGCGCCAAGTGTGCAACATACAGGGCATTTACCCGCGCTAGATACGTGCGCAGGCCATATTGATCCGGGCGGTTGGTACCACTACCACGGCACCGCCAGTGATATAGACAGCGTATATAAACACGAACATGTAAACGCCAACTGTAATAATTTAACGCAAAAGCCAAGCGCTCTATTTGGTTATGGCTTTGATGGCTACCCTATTTACGGAAGCCAAGAAATTGATGGTACATCCCCAACCGAGCTTGATAGCTGTAATGGCCACACAGGCCCTACGGGTAAAAACGGCATAGTTACTTACCACTACCATGCAAGTAATACATTCCCTAACTTACCTAAGTGCTTAAAAGGTTTGGTTGCACAAAACAACTTTACGACCACAGCACAAGCGGGTGTAGGGGCTAAGCCACCTGAAGGCACTAAAATATCTCGCCATGAACCACCTGGTGGCGGCGGTCCAAAAGCGGGAGGCCCTAACGGCGGCATGTCGCCACCGGGGTTTGCTGAGGCAGCTAACAAACTAGGCGTTAGCAAAAAAGTGCTTATGCAAGCAATGCAAGATGCTGGCGGCCCTAATGCCGATTTAACGGTTGTAGCAAAGGTACTTAACGTGACACCTGAGCAACTAAAAACAGCCCTACCCGAAAAACCAAAACGCTAATTAACCTGAACTCTGGTTAAGAGATTTACTAACATATTGAACCATGACGATATTTAAGTTTATTCTCTAGCCAGAGATTTTCAGTAAATTCAACGCTGTTAGCGCTGAAAATAGCCACTCGAGATAGATTTATTATCCAAAATTCAGGCTAATTATAAATTACAGCAAGTGTTAAAAGCACTTGCCGTAACAATTAGTTACGCGACTTATAGCCTATAAAAGTTCCTAAAATCGTCAAAAATGTGAGAAAGCGTTGGCTTGTGTCAAGAACAGTAAACGTTAGTAAAAAGCTGTAAACATACTCTCGTTAGCCGTTACATGTCAGTTACCATTCAGTTTAAAGCGCTAGTATTGAACCCAGTTATGTAAAAACATACACGAGGCAATATTATGAAACTCACTTTTTTACTCCCAGCTCTACTTGCATTAGGCGCAGTATCTGGCTCTGCGCTTGGAGCACCAAACGAGCGAGAGAACAGCAAAAATTTTAATAACGACCGTGCTAAACGTATTCAGTACAAACGCGATGAACGCCGTGAAGATAAAAAGCAACGTATTGAATATAAACAAAACAAAAGGGAAGATCGTAAACAAGAGAAACGCGAAAAGCGTAAAGAAACAAAACGCAAAGTAGTGCGTTACAAGCAAGAAAAACGCAAACGTACTTACATAAAAAATAACCGCCACAATGTAGTTACCTACAGACCAGGGCGTTACTTTAATCATTTACCGCGTAACAGTGCATCAATTAGATTTAATGGTATTTCGTTTACCTTTAGTGACGGTATTTATTATCGTAAAGCGAAAAGAGGCTATCATGTTGTTAAGCCACCAAGAGGTTTAAGAATACGCTCATTACCTAGGCACTACTCGCATTTTAAGCGCCATAATACCACTTACTATACCTACCAAAATGTATTTTATGTGGCAGACAATAATGGTTATAGAGTAGTTGATGAGCCAAAAATAGTTGTTAATCAGGCTATAAAAGTAGGCAGTGCTAAAAATTACGATTTAGGCCAAACCTACGACACCCTCCCTATTTCTGCAGAGGCTGTCACGATTAACGATCAACAATATTTTAAGTACCAAGATATTTATTTTTTACCGCAAATAAATGGTGACGAAATAAAATATTTAGCTATAAATTTAGGTTAACAGCCCGTCATAACAAAAGAGCAAGCTGCTTTATGCATCTTGCTCTTTTGACATTAAGTCAGCCATTCTTCGATTGATTTCTTGATCTGTTAAATCTTCTTTGTGTGTGCCTATGGTCCACATATGGCCATATGGGTCTTGTAAAGTGCCCGCTCTATCACCATAAAATTGATCGTGCACTGGGCGTATTTGCGTGGCACCTAGTTCTATGGCTTTATTAAAAACTGCATCAACGTCTTCAACGTACAGCATTAAGCTTACCGGTGTGCCTCCAAGCTCACTTGGGCTTTTAAAAGACTCATCTGGGCATGAATCTGAAATCATAATATGTGAGTCGCCAATAATAATTTCAGCATGTGCAATACCGCCTTCAGGTAAAGGCATTTGCATAACAAGTTGTGCATCAAATGCATCGCTATAAAAGCAAATGGCTTGCTGAGCGCCATCAATAATTAAATAAGGTGTTATTGAAGTAAACCCTTTTGGGATTGCTGAAACTGCCATAATGTTCTCCTTTACTTACGCGGTGTTCTTTAATTCTTAAGTAACTAAATATGCGTTTAATTGCCTCTACACTTAAGCTTAGCTCATACAAAAAATTGCGTTACTTTTCGAGGTTTAAACGCTGATGCCAAGCAGCAATACTTTCATCAGGGTACTCTTCAAATTGCTTATCATCTTTATTAATGGGTGCATTTACCCAATTGGCTTTACTACCAAGCATTAAATGAGTGCGCTCTGGCGGTATGGGTAACTCACTATCAATTGCACCAGCAAAGGGATGAACTTGCTCTGGCCAATGTACATCGTATAACCACAAGTTAGCGCTACAATGCTTACAAAAATAACGCTCTGCTGGGCTGACTTTATCGCCTATTTTTGCATGATAAACAGTTATGTGTTCACGCCCTTGCACTTCAAGCGTTTTATACTCTGCGCTTAAATTAATAACAAACCCGCCGCCCCCAGCGGTTTTACGACAAATAGAGCAGTAACATAAATTGTAAGGATAAGGGTGTTTTGAGTTAACCGTAAATTTCACTTTGCCACAGTGGCAAGCGCCATTAAGCTTCATAATAAATCCAATTTTATTGCTGGCTTGAATTAATACCTTAGCTAGGTGAGCTTAAAAAAACCACAACAATTCATGTTGTGGTTTTTTAATTATTGAGCTTACTAACGTTTCCAGTATCTTAAATTTCGTAATGTATTTATAAACTTATCGGCTGAATGCGCCTCTAAATCTATCCAACCATCATCTGCTTTTCCATCAAGGCCTGCCGCTTTAAATAAAGGCATAGCCTCTTGCGTATAGCCAATGTATTTCATATGAGCAAATGCATCGTTTACAAAGTCTTTAGCCTCAGGAATACCAGCAAGTTTTTCAGCGCCCTCTTGAGTCGCCAGTACCATTACCGCATCGTACAATACCGAAGGGCCACCATTAATTACTTGGTCCGCTGCAATATGCTTACCTTTACTACAACATGCGCCACCAACTTGCGCTGCAATAATTTCAAAGTTTGCGCCCTCAGCTTCAAGTTCATTGACAACTGAATCAAAAATATCAGCGTCAAAGCCATCGCTTATTAAAATACCTAACTTGCGGCCTTTAAAGGTGTTAGGCGCATTTTTTAAAATACTAAGCGCATCTGAAGTAGGTAAGTCGTCACGAGTTGGCATTGCGGCTTCTGCCGGCTCTGGCATTTCTTGCAAGCGCAAGCCTTTGGCAACCTCTTGCGCTAACGTGTCGTCTATATTAAGTAAGTGCGAAACTACACGCTCACGTATTGGTAAATGCTCAACTTTAGAAAGCTCAAATACCAGTGCGTATTGAATATGCGCTTGCTCAATGTCTGTTTGGCTTAAATAAAATTGGCGTGCTTGGCTGTAATGATCGCTGAAAGTTTCTGAGCGATAACGTAATTTATCTCCGCCGCTTACTTCAGGCTCGCTTGAGCTTTTAAAGCCATGTACAGGGCATTCGCGCGGGTTATTTTCACCGCCGCTCCACGAGTTTGGCTCGTAATTTACACGCCCTTTTGGATTGTGCATTGCCATGTGGCCATCTTGCTGAAAATGACGCATTGGGCATTTAGGAGCATTGACCGGAATGTGCGTAAAGTTAGGCCCACCTAAACGCTTAGTTTGAGTATCTAAATATGAAAAGTTACGACCTTGCAGTAGCGGGTCGGGTGTAAAGTCGAGCCCTGGTACAATATTTTGAGTACAAAAGGCAACTTGTTCTGTTTCTGCAAAAAAGTTGTCTACAACACGGTCAAGCACCATGCGGCCAACAATTTGAACTGGCACTTGCTCTTCAGGAATAAGTTTAGTGGCATCAAAAACATCAAATTCAAATTCATCCGCAAATTGCTGATCAAACACTTGCACACCTAACTCCCATTCAGGGAAGTCGCCATTGCCAATAGATTCCCACATATCTCTGCGATGAAAATCAGGATCGGCGCCGTTAAGCTTAAGTGCTTCGTTCCATACTACCGATTGCATACCGCCTTTTGGCTTCCAATGAAATTTAACAAATTTTTCATCGCCTTTGGCATTAATAAATTTAAAGGTATGAACACCAAAGCCTTCCATAAAACGTAAAGAGCGCGGAATAGCTCTATCAGACATTGCCCACATAACCATGTGCATTGACTCAGGTGACAAGCTCACAAAGTCCCAAAAGTTATCATGTGCTGTTTGCGCCTGCGGAAAACCACGATCAGGCTCGGCTTTAGCGCTATGAATTAAATCAGGAAACTTCATTGCATCTTGAATAAAGAATACGGGTATATTGTTACCCACTAAATCCCAGTTTCCCTCTTGGGTATAAAACTTAACCGCAAAACCGCGTACATCACGTGCTAAATCTGGTGATCCTTTATTGCCTGCAACCGTAGAGAAGCGAGTAAACACTGGCGTTTTTTCACCTTTTCGCTGAAAAATATCTGCACACGTTAAATCTTCAAGCGTGTCGTAAGTTTCAAAATATCCGTGTGCACCATAACCCCTAGCGTGCACTACTCGCTCCGGAATGCGCTCGTGATCAAAGTGAAAGATCTTCTCGCGCATTATATGATCTTCTAATAATCCAGGGCCACGTTTGCCCGCACGTAATGAGTTTTGATCGTCGCTTACAGGGCAGCCCTGCGCGGTGGTCATGGTAGGGTGTTCATCCGATGCCTTTTGATGCAATTCGCCGCCATGCCCTTTATTACCTGAGTATTTAAATGATTCAGCCATGTTTAGTCCTTCATACAGTTTGATTTAATGGGTCGATAGTTTTTATGGGCTTTAAAACTAAAAGCGACTATGCAAATGCAAAATAAAGACCAGCCATCCAACCTAGTAAAAAAGGGTCATACAGGCAAAAAAGTAGTATTTAGAGGATTTTAAAAAAGAAAAATTTACACAGGTATGTAACTTTTTCAGACAAAAAAGAGCACGTAAAAGTGCTCTTAGATTTAGGCTTTTTAAATTTAGTTAATCTTTATTCTCGTTAACTAAAATAACCTTACGATGCGGGAATGGAATTTCTATATTGTTTTCATCAAGGGCTTTTTTAATAAGCTCCGGCACTGTGTATAAAATTTCAAAGTAATGCTCGCCTTTACAAAATGGCCTTACTAAAAAGTCCACTGAGCTGTTGTTAAGGGTTTCTACTTCTACAAATGGTGCTGGGTCTTTTAAAATATGTGGGTGTGCGTCTAATACACTATCTATTACTTTACGTACTGCGTCGGTACTTTCGTCATAAGCCACACCAAAGTGCATATCTACACCACGAATTGGGTGGTGTGAGTGGTTAATAATTTGCGCACCCCAAATCTGGCTATTTGGAATAATAACCTGTTGATTATCGAACGTTTGCAAAATTGTAGTAAACATATCTACTTCAGTTACTTTACCAAAGCGCCCTGCTGCTTCAATAAAATCATTCACTTTATAAGGTCTGAATATAAGTAACATTACGCCAGCAGCTAAGTTAGACATCGCACCTTGTAATGCTAAACCAATTGCTAAACCTGCAGCGCCTAATAACGCAATAATTGAAGCCGTTTGTACACCAAAACGGTTTAACACTGCAATAAACACAAACGCTAAAATAATGTAACGGGCCATACTGCCTAAAAAGCGAAATAGTGTGTCGTCTAAGTGAGTATACTTGTGGCACAAACCAATAATTATGCCTCTTACTTTACCTGCTAACCATAAGCCTAAAAGTAAAATAATAATTGCTAGCAAAATATTAGTTGCCCAATCTATTGCCGCAGGTAAGTACTGATTTACATCAAGATTATTTATTATGTCGTCCATTTTTTTTCCTGTTGAACTGTTTGTAAATTATTAAAACATTGTAACGCCGACATATTAACCTTTTATTAACTAAAATACGACTTTACAACGACCTAAAGCTAAGCGCATTACTTTTTATGCAGTAATAAAGCTTAAAAAATCACATTTATGAATATAAAGTGAGCAAACCCTAATGTTTTTGCGTATATATTGTTCAATTTGTAAATAAAGCCAATGTGTTCTAAACCTTTAATAGACACCTTGTTAAGGAACATTGTTATGCCAACAACAAATACTATTAATAAAAATACCGAATTTGCACGCTGTATTGAGTGCAATAAGGTTGATACTTTTGCCGCCTTTCATTGGTTAGCGCTTGCATTTAAAGACATGGCACGCGCCCCCATACTAAGCCTCATTTACGGGGTTATATTTACGCTTATTCCTGTTGCTATTGTTTATTCAGCTGTGTTTACAGGCACCTACCTCGTTATTTTACCGGCAACCGTTGCCTTTGCTTTAATAGGTCCTGCATTTGCAGCAGGGCTTTACGATGTAGCGTGGGAACTTGAAAAAGGCCACAAACCAACGTTTGCCCACTCTATTAAGTCGATGTTTAGAAACCCTGTAGGTGAATGGGGTTTTGCTATATTGCTTATGGTAATAATGATTGCTTGGATGCGCTTAGCTGCATTAGTACACGCTTTATACCCAAGCCACGCCAACCCAACCTTTGAAGAGCTATCGGCGTTTTTAACACTGGGCAGTATTATAGGTGGAGTACTGCTAGTAACGGTATTTTCGCTTTCGGCATTTGCCCCACAAATTATGATGGAACGACGCGTTGATATAATGACAGCAGTGATCAGCTCTATGAATGCAGTAAAAACTAACTTTGCTGCCATGGTAGTGTGGTCAATCTGTATATTTTTATTGGTAGCTATTGGTTTTGCTACCGGGGCAACGGGGTTTATTATCATTATGCCGCTACTTAGCTACGCTAGCTGGCATGCCTATATCGCAGTTATTAAAACTAAAAAACCTCGCGGATACGAATAAAGCTTTACCAACCACATGAGTTAACAACCACAGTAAACAAAAATAGCGCCTAAGGCGCTATTTTTTTATTCGTTTTAAAGTGATTAAAACATACTACTTAAAAAACCCAAATAGCATGTAAAAATGGTTGGTTTTCTATTTCATCAGTACCTAGCTTGTTGTACCAATAACGCCATTCAAGCCCAACCATTAATTGCTTAGCCTCTAAATTAAAGTTTTGACCAACATCCCAATGCACTGCGGGTTGCGCGAGTAGCCATTCGTTTACTTTTCTGCCTTGCTCGTCATCACGCCCTGAAATATATTCAACGTGGCCAGTAAAATAAAATGCTTGGCTACCTAACGAAAAAGGTGCGCCCCATGCAAGATCCACAAAAATACTGGTATCTTGCTTAGCTAGCTGATCTTTTTGTACACCGCCGTTAGCATCGATGTATCCAGCAAAAGTAGTGGTTAAAAAATCAAACCCAGGGGCATCCCAACTTAATTTTACACCGGGCGTGTATTTCATTAAGCCTTCTTCGCCTGCATTAATACCAAACACTAAACCTGTATCTTTTATTGGGCCGTACTTTAAAGAGGTATTAAGTGCTTTAGATAAGCTAAGTGTTGTGTACCACTCACCATAAATACCCGTATCTTGAAAACCATCGGTAAGGCTGTCGTTTAAAAAGTCGATAAATAAGTAGTTATCACCTAAGTCATGCTCAGATGCATGCTCTATGGTATATGTGCGTGTAAATGACGACTCCCCTGTAAATGGGTTTAAAGCATTACCAAAATTTGTATGGAGCTGTGTAACACTCCAGTTTTCTGCCAATGCTGAGTGAGACAAAAGCAGTATAAATGTTGTAAACAGTGTTTTTAAAAAATTCATAAATTATTAACAGACCCCAATTAAAATGCGGCAGGAGTATACCAGTGAGTATTCACTAACTGAAGTAGGTAAATAATAAAAAGAGATTAGATTTTAAAAAGTAACCAATACAAATATTAGGCTTACTTAGGGCGTGTTGATCTTTGTGGATTGAAATTTGTTCAATCTAGGGGCGATTAAATCGCGGCGCGAGGTTTGTAACCTAGTGGGCTCGGTAACTGCTCCTGCGTTACCCTACTGGCTTACATCCATGTAAGAATAAGTAAAAACCGAGCAACAAAGAGTTAATCGTCCCTAGAAAGAACCCAAAGGGCAGCGCATGTTTGGTCTTTATGCTGCGTTATCGCCTATTCATGGGGAATAACCACACTAAATAAGCTCCGCCTTGCCTAAAAACCAAACATACTGCTGCAAATTAACCCACCAAAGATCAACACGCCCTAGTTCTGCTTTATATTTACGGGGCTAATTAGCAGTGTGCATAATTTACAAAGGAGCTGCAGATAATTCATAAGCACATTTTATTTAGAGTCTAATAAAAACTTAAACTTAAATTATACCCTTATAAAACAGCATGTTATCTAAATTTAAAAATTCGGCATACGTATTGCTTTATTAATACCAAGTCATGTTTGTAATTAGATCTACAAACAATAAATCACATAACAGGAGACATTATGAGTAATACAAATAAAGTAGCCGAATTTACAGCACCCGGTATGGATAACGATGCAGCGCAAAATACAATTGCCACACTCGACAACCGTATGGTTGCGCTTATTGATTTACAGCTTACTTTAAAGCATATTCACTGGAATGTAGTTGGACCAAACTTTATTGGCGTACACGAAATGTTAGATCCACAAGTTGAAGCTGTACGCGAAATGACAGATACAATCGCGGAGAGAATTGCGACCCTTGGCGGTATACCCGTTGGAACGCCGCAATCGATAGTAGACCGTCGCTCATGGAATGAATATTCTATTGGTAAAGGTTTAGTAACCGAGCATTTAGGTGCACTTGATAAAGTGTACAACGGTATTAATGGCGATCACCGCAAAGCAATCGAAACGCTTTCAGAGCTAGATCCTGTTTCTGAAGATATGATTACTAGCCAATTAGCTGACTTAGAGCAATTTCAATGGTTTGTACGTGCTCATATTGAATCAGCTACAGGCCAACTGCAAAGCTAAAATTTTTAATCTATACGAGCCCTGCATTTATGCGGGGCTTTTTTTTGCAAAAAATAAGCTCATTTACCATTTTGTACAACACCCCACCACATATCCATAATATAAATATAAATTAAACACAATAGAAAATTGGTATTACCAAATAATTAACATAAATAAAAACCAGTAATTTCAACCTAGTTATTTAATCGTAACAACTTTAGGTTTACTTAATCTATTAAGAATAGTAACGGCTAATTTAGACTCATAATTAACACACTAAATACCTACATAAAAAATTTAAATTAGTCATAAATACCTCATTAAATATTACAAATCATACATAAAATGGCTTTGGTAATGGTTATTTTCCAATTTATATTAAATATTATTAAAACATTTCATTAATCATAACTTATTGAACAAATTAACTTTAAGTAAATTTAATAACAATTTGTAATACATTTTATGAAATTTTGGTAAACAAAGGTTGTAATAAAATTTAAATTGTACTAATTTCAACCACACAATCTGTATGACACAAACAGATCAAACACAACAAAATTGGTTAACCAAGCCATATTGCAACACACACAATGACGCAAGTCGTACCCCAACGGGAGAGATACATGAAACTCAATCAAATTACTTCATCGCTAATTAATAAGCACCAAAAAAGTAGCTCAATAACACTCAGCGCTGCTGCCCTTTTATTAATGGCGTCTTCTACTATTTCAGCACAGGAAGCGCCGACAACTTCAGATATACCAACTGATGATATAGAAGTTATTGAAGTAAAAGGTATGCTAGGCAGTATGAAAGCCGCAGCAATGCTTAAACGTACAGACGGACGCATTGTAGATGCTGTTGTAGCAGAAGATATTGGTAAACTGCCTGATAATAATATTGCTGAAGCACTTCAGCGTATTACAGGCGTATCTATTAATACCGACTTTGGTGTGGGTGACAGTGTATCTATTCGTGGCTTGCCGCAAAACCGCGTTGAATTAAATGGCCGTTCTACCATCGGTGACTCGCGTGATGGTATTAGCTTACAAGATTACCCTTCTAGCTTCCTAAAAACAGTAGAAGTTGTTAAATCACCAACCGCTGACATGATTGAAGGCGCGTTAGGCGGAACCGTTAGCTTAAAAACAGTTCGCCCCTTAGAGCTTGATAAACTTACAGGCGCTATTTCTATCGATGGCGAATATGCAGATAAAACTGAAAATTTAGCCCCTATTTTTAGTGGCTCAATTGGTGACAATTGGGATTTTGATGAAATGGGTAGTTTTGGTGCTATTGTGATGTTTTCATATCAAGACCGTGAAATTCGTCAAGATGAAACCTCAAGCCGTGTAAAACCGCAAGATATTGAAATTAACGGCCAAGAAGGTAATACACCAAGTGGCAACGCTATCGTACGCGACGAGCACAGTGTTGAGCAATACGTAGAAAAACGTGAACGCACCGCTGTAAATTTATCTCTGCAATGGGCACCGCAATCTGGTAATGGCATGGTGTACCTTGATTTGAGCGGCACTAAACGCTCAGGCGAACAAGCTGGTAACTCTATTTTAGGTGTAGCAGGTTCGTTATCAACCGATGCAAATACCACTCAAGGTGCGAATGGTGTAAATAATTACACACTAACAAACGAATTTGGCATTCCAAAAACATACAGTGACTTTAGAGAAACCGACTCGTTTTCTAATGCACTTGGTGCAGAATGGAACATTACTGATAATATAAAAATTTCAGGTGAAGTTGCTGTTGCATCATCTGAAAGCGTAAGACCTGATTCTGAATTTACTCTTCGCCCAATCGAAAAATCGACATTTGAAGCAAGCGGTGGCGTTGATTTAGTAAACCATTTATACGATGGCGCTTTTTCACAAGACGGTAATAAACTCCCAAGTATTATTCACTCAGATCCAAATGCATTTACCGACCCACAAAACTTAGCATTACGTACATTTAAAAGTGAAGATAGAAGAACTGATAACGAAGAAACAGCTATTCGTTTTGATGTAGAAATGTTTGAACCTATCAGCAGCTTAAGCTGGGTATCTAAAATAAAAACCGGTGTACGTGTTACCAACCGAGATTACGAGTACGAGCAATACAAAGTTGAAATTAAAGACATTTATAAAAATGCATTTAATGACTCCGACGGTTCATTAGCGACTTTATGGGTAGATGATTACAATGCTGCGTTTTCAAATAGCTTTACAACTGTTAGCCACGATAACTCATTTGATCAATTAGGTAGTTCTGGCCAAAACGACCTATTAACGTTTTTAAGCTACAACGGTTTATCTAACCCTGCGAATACTTACGCTCAGTTACAACAGTTACTTGCAGGAACTAACTTAGCAACAACAGGAAGCCTTTCGGACAACCAAGAGTTTCAAGAAAGTGCGTACCGTAACGTAGTTGAAGATACAGCCGCAGTTTATATTTCAGCCTACTTAGATTTTGATAACATCACTGCAATTGTAGGTGGTCGTTATGTGACAACAGATTTAGAATCAAGCGTTTATTTAAATGGTGAAAAAGTAACAGGTGAGAATGACTACAGCGACTTTTTACCAAGCTTAAACGTTACCTATAACTACTCAGACGAAACATTATTCCGCTTTGCAGCTGCAAAAGTAATGCGCCGAGCAGATTTTAGTGAGTTAAGCCCAGCGTTTGACGTAAATAACGATATTACAGGCGCAACGCAAGGCTCTATTGATTTAGAACCATACCGTGCAACACAATACGACTTGTCAGTAGAGCATTACTTTGATGAAGGTAACGTAATATCTTTTGCTGTGTTTTATAAAGATGTTGAATCTTTCTTAAGTAACGAAAGCAGCTGTCAGGCTTCATCTAGCACCGCGGGTCAAAATGTAACGCAGTGGAACCAAGTATGTCAGCTAGATACCGCGGGTGTATCTCAAGATAACTTAGTTTACTCAGATACAACCGATTTCCCTGTTGATGCCGATGGCTTTAACCATGTTTCAGAGCTTCGCGATGCGGGTTTAACAGGTATTGATACCGTTAAAAATGTAAATGGCGAAAATGGCTCTGTTCAAGGTTTTGAAGTAGGTTACCAACAGTTCTTTACAAGCTTACCTGGTGCTTTTTCTGGCCTGGGTATAAACGCAAACTACACCTACGCAGACAGCGAACAACCTAACGGTAACCCACTGTTAGATATTTCTAAAAACACCTACAACTTACAAGTGTTTTGGGAATACGAAGGATTCTCTACACGTTTAGCTTATAACTACCGTGATAGCTTCTTAGATACTGAAAACGAAAAACGCGTTGAAAATATTAACTCAGACGGCAGCATTTCAGCAGAAGGTACAGTTTACGGTAACAACTACCGTGACGACCGCGGCCAGTTAGACTTCTCAGCAAGTTGGGACATTAACGAAAACGTGACCTTAGTAGGCAATGCAACTAACTTAACCGGTGAGCCTTCTATCTACCTATCTGAACTAGGTGGTGCTTGGAAGTACACTGAAGCAGACCGCAGATACAGCTTTGGTATCCGCGCTAAGTTCTAATTTTCCCTGAAAACTAAAGCCTGCTTTATGCAGGCTTTTTTTATTCAAAAATAGCTGTTTTAAAGCACAATTGAATTACTTTACGATTAAAGTTTAAATACCCCCTCCTCCCGAAAAGTAATTTTTTATCTTTAAAGCCAACTTGCAGCTTTACCATAAAGTATCTAGTATTCAGAAATCGTGCTTAAATTTGGTACAAAAAAGGATTTCTAATGTCATTCGAATATATATCTAAAATATCACTCACATTAGCTTTAATGTTAGCGTTAACTGCGTGCGGCTCTGGAGGTAATGACTCAAAAATAGCTGAGAATAAAGAAACACTAACATCACCACCTGTAACTAATAACAATCCACAAGGTGATTACAAAATAATTATTTACGGTAATAGCCATAGTTCAAGCTTAGGTGCTTTATTAGAAACCATAATTACACATCAACTATCTAATACCTCAGTACAAACAATGACTGTTGGCGGGCGGTTTTTAGATGAAATAGCCGAAATAGACTCTAATATAGATAAACTAAGTGAAAATAATTGGAGTCATGCTATTTTTCAAGGCCAGAAATATTCGCAATCAGGAGCCGTTGACTACCCGACCGACGCCACCGAGCGTATGATCTCAGTTGCTAAAGAACAAAAAATAACCCCCATATTATTTCCAGAGCATCCTCAAAAGGGTAACCCTGCGGAAGCAAAACAGGTATACGATCTACATTTATCGATAAGTACAAAGCAGCCTAGCTGCGTCGCGCCTATTGGTTTTGTATGGAACCGAGTATTAGAAATAATGCCGAGCGTAAATCTTTATAATGCAGATGGAAATCATGCTTCATATGCAGGTAATGTACTCACTGCCATGGTTTTTTACGAAATAATTACCTCTGAGCTAGCCGATACCATGCAATTTGATGCAGATATAAATTTAAGTCAGCAAGAGCAAGCTATGTTTGCACAAGTAGTAACTGAAGTACTTAATTTGTACCCAGCATGTGGCGCTCAATAAAAAAGATTAAATGTAGTACTTAGTTTTGAACAAAAGTAATAATAATTAATACAAATGCACAATAGCTCATAGCTTAAGCCAACACCAAAAGTAGGCGTGTATATTTAATCTAAAAATAGTGGTAAATAAGTAACCATCACAGAACTACTCATTTACCTCTGCTTTAAATTACCCTACGATTTAGGATAATTAGATGGAAAAAACGCGCGCTTGGCTTCTTCATCAAACTCTTTTTTGAAGGCTACATCGGTACCAATTTTACGCGCACGAGCAACAGCTGGGCGACTATCTATACTTTCAAACCAACGTTTTAAATTAGGGTATGGCGCTAAGCCCTCTTCACCTAATACTACTGGCGCTTTATCAATCCAGCCCCAAGCAGATACATCAGCAATGGTGTATTCATCACCCACTATAAAGTCGCGACCTTCAAGGTGTGTATCAAGCACTTCGTAGTGACGCTGAGCCTCACGCAAGTAGCGATTAACCGCGTAATCAAGCCCTTCTGGCGCCATGTGTCTAAAGTGTACACTTTGCCCTGAGTATGGGCCTAAACCTGATGCAATAAACATTAACCATGAAAGCATTTCAGCGCGGTCATCGCTCTTGCCTTCTAGCTTTGCATATTTTTCAGAAAGGTACATTAAAATAGCATTCGAATCGAACACACGAGTTTCACCATCAACAATTGCAGGCGCTTTAGCGTTTGGATTAATTGCTTTAAATTCAGGTGTATGTTGCTCACCTTTTAAAGTGTCAAGTGGCACAAGTTCAAACGGCAAGCCTGTTTCTTCTAAAAATAAAGCAACCTTCATTGGGTTAGGTGTATGGTGAAAATAAAATTTGATCATGAAACGCTCCTAAAAGTAGTGACTACAATTAAATCACAACTTGAGCAATCGTTCAACATAAGACATACTTAGCTAAAGTACTTAACCAAACTACTCACTAGCATTAACCCTGCGCCGATATAAGCAAATATAAAGCCCGCCTCTTCTTGCGCCTTTTTAATAAATGCCATGGCAAAAGTAACTACAATAATAGTTACACTTAATGCTATGCCATATAAAAAAGAACCACAAAAGTGTGGTAAAACAGCAAGTAAGCACGCAATAATTAATGCGCCATAAAAAGCTACAAGCATATGAGCATTTAGCAATACACCCAGTAAAGCGAATACAAACGCAAAAGCATATAAAATTACAATGTGCCTAGGCCATTCATAACTGAGTGGGGTTTTAAAACTAAAACTGGCAGTGCTAACACTAGTAACAGCAGATGAAGTCGCGTGTATAAAAATACTAACTAATAAAGCCCCAATAAAAAATGCAGCAAATGCCGAGACTGCACCACCGCCTGTATACCCTGCTTTCTCTTTTTCTATCACTATGACAACAACACTCAGTGCCGCACTGAGCTGAAACCATTGCCAGTAATCGTTGCTAAAAAGAGGAATTGCAGCAAAGCCAATAACGGGGACTAATATTTTGGCTTCTTCGTTTTTGTGCAATAAATAAAAAGCCACAATAGCTATATAAAAAAGTGCCGTTATATCGGGCATATAAATAACTTCCTTGTAAACATTTAAAGTAAATTTTAACTGTTGCGCTTATTAAGCATCGCTTTTAAATCAGCGAACGGAGAATGCGTTGCAGCTTCAACTTTTCGCTCTGTAGTCGACCCGCCATACATAATATGCTCGTGGTATTTATTGTGCTCATTATCGTGGCAATAAATACACAATAGCTCCCAGTTGCTGCCATCTTCAGGGTTATTACTGTGGTTATGATCTATATGATGCACCGTTAACTCACATAAGTTTGAATACTCAAATTCACGAGCACAACGACCACACACCCAAGGGTATAACCTTAAAGCTTTTATTCTATAACCTTCCTCTTGCTTCATATAAGTCTGAGGTACATAGTTGGTCTTACTCATAATATTCCTGCTTCATATGCTCTTATAGTGTTTAACAACAAACTTAATGTAAGTGTTCCAACCTATACTTTTCATCATGTAGTAATTATATATTTATCGCAGGGTATAATAAAAAACTAGCTAAGCAAGCCATTTTTAGCTACTACGGTTGCGTGAGCAACACGCAAATAAACACAACAGAAATAGAGTTCTACCTAAACCGGAGCGCACAATAGCCTATAAACGTTTAAGCGAATACACCCTTAAAGCTAAAAACTGGAGAGTAATTTTTTAATCTTATTTCAGTCGTTCAAAAAATTACTACCTTAGACCAAGCCAGAAAATACTCAAATAATAATAAAGCTAGTAAGTACTTTGGCTGATATTTTTAGCTAGAAGAGCTGAAAGCTCGGCATTAAAATATAACTGTTGAGGGTACTGAGTGGCCATCAAAAACTTTAGCAAAAGAGTCAGAGCTTTTTAAATTGAAGACTAAAACTCTTTCAAATATATCAACGTTTAAACTCTATAAAACCAAAAAGGTGGAGCACTTTTTAATTGAGCACTCCACCTTTTTTAATATTAAAACAGTGTATGTTTTAATTAAGTCGCGGTGTAACCGCCATCAACTACTAGGTTTTCACCATTTACCATACCGGCTGCGCCGCTAACTAGGTATAAAGCCGACATTGCAATTTCTTCTGGTTGAGCAAAACGACGCGCGGGTACTTTTGCTTTAAAGTTTGCACCTGTTTCGCCAGACCAATATCCACCTGCGCCAAGCTCAGTTTCTACAACGGTAGGAGAAATCGCATTAACCGTAATGCCCTCAGGGCCCCATTCCATTGCCATTACGCGAGTCATACCTAACACGCCCGCTTTACTTGCACAGTATGCAAGGTGGCCATCAAGAGCAACCAACGCCGCTTGCGAAGCTAGGTTAACAATGCGTCCACTTTTTTGCTTAAGCATTTGTTTGCCTACTTCACGGGCATATAAAAATGGGCCACGTAGGTTTACAGCCATGGTGATATCCCATAAATCGGCTGGTGTTTCTTCCGATTTAGCCAGTGGGCCAATACCGGCGTTATTAACTAAAATATCAATACGACCTAGCTTTTGCTCCGAGTCGGCAACAATTTGCACAGCAGACGCTTCATCAGATACATCAGCAACCCATGACAGGTTATTTTCACCTAAAGCGCGAGCCGTTTCGTGAACTGCTTCGCTTTTATCTACCAAAATAAGTGTCGCGCCACGCTCAGCAAATAGCTCAGCAATACATTTACCAATACCTGATGCACCGCCAGTGATCAGAGCAACTTGCCCTTTAAGGTCAAAGGCTTTATCGAACGAATATGTCATTACTATCTTCCTCTTAAATGCGCTTAATACGCGCTATTTTACTGCAAGTCCGCTAGCGCGGGCGTAGGTTGATACAACTTCTTGGATCCAGTGTCTGATCAAAGAAAGCGGATCGTTATTTAATTGTCCTGCACGAAATGCCGCATATTGAAGTGGCATAAATTGACTCAGCAAGGTCATTGGCGCTGGCTGCTCAGTTAAGTTATTAATGAGTGTTTGAACACTTTGATCAACAATAGGATCGGCCCAATAGTAACGCGATCTATCGCTAAAGCTATATTTTCGTGCAAAGGCCTGCTCTTGCTCTGTACCTGCGTAATACTTAGCCCAGTTTTTAGGGTTTTCGAGCATGCGCTCTTCAAGCACTTGGCGCAAATTAGAAAGAGGCTTATTGGTTATCCACTCTTGCTCAATATAACTAAGTGCAAACAACGCTTCGCGCGCTGCATAAGTAAGCCCTGGGCCCACTTTTAAAATAGCAAAGTGGTCGTTAACCAAGTTAGTTAACGCTGTTTCGGTTTGATAATCGGTTGAATGCGCTTCATAAACCAAATTATCAAAATCTAAAATAGTTTTACTTAATGTTTGTGCTTTTTCGCTTTGATAGCCAATTACCATCGCGTGGTCAAACTCAACACCAGGCTGCACTACTACACCAATTACTCTATCCCATGCGTTTTGCAAACCGTTTTCGCTAAATTTTGCTTTATGGGTTTGAATGGTTTGTTTTAAATCATCAATATTGGTTGTAGCAAGTTCGTGTAAATCTTCTTGTGCACCGCCCGGTACTGGCACTTCGGTACCAATAATATACATTGGGGCTGCATTGTTATCGCTAACAGCAGCTTCGCCGGCAGCACATAAAATAGTGGCGCGCTGCGCTATAACCTCATCAGCAAGCGGCTCTACATCATCTGCACATGCCATGCTTGCATCTAAATGTATTTTTGAAAAGCCCGCACTTACGTAATCAGCAACCATTTTTTTGGCCGCTTCCATTGCCTGTGCAGCTGGTAGGTCAGTCCACGGGTTAGGCCCTAAGTGGTCGCCCCCTAAAATAAGTTGCTCTTGAGAAAAGCCCACTTCTTTTGCAATATCTAACACGTATTTGCAAAAGTCGCTTGGGGTCATACCGGTATAACCACCTTCGTGATTAACCTGATTACATGTTGCCTCTACTAACAGTGGTGAGCCATCGCTTTTGGCTTGCTGCATAGACGCTTCAATAACAAGGCGATGCGCAGAACAAACAGAGTAAATACCTCTGCTACCATCGGCTCTGTTTTGTTGAACAATTTCTTTCAGAAAATCTGTATTCACCCTTTTATCTCCTCTGATTGTATAAATTGATCCAGCTCGCTTACTGTAGAGTTACCTTCCATTGGGCCGCGTTTAGTCACTGCCATTGCACCTGCTGCATTAGCAAGTTTTAATGCGCGATCTATTTCTACACCTTGGGCTAAACAGGCAATAAGAGTACCGCCAAAGCAGTCTCCGGCTCCGGTGGGGTCAACTTCAGTCACTTTAAACGAGGGCATATGTATTGAGCGTGCTCGATCGTAGTAAACACAGCCTTCATCGGCATTTTTTACTACCACCATTTCCATTGAATATTTACTTAGTAGTGTGTTTACAGCTTCGCTCTGCGCTACATCGCCACAAAAATATTGCAGGTCAATTTCACTAGGAAGCAAAATATCGCACGCTTCTAAAATGAGCTGAATTGCTTCTTGAATAACTGGCGAGGCCATAATTTCAGGGCGAATATTAGGATCAAACGAAACCTTAGCGCCACTTTGCTTAACCAGCTCCAATGCACGTTTAACCGCCGCAATAGAACCCGCATTACCAAGCGACGACCCCATTACATGAAAATAGCGGCAATTACTGGCAAGCGCAGAGCTAACAGAATCTTCGTTAATAAGCGCTGCAGCACTGTTACTAATATTGAAAATAAACTCGCGGTTACCATCTTCTTTATAAGTAACAAAAGCAGTGCCTGTTGGTAGTTCGTCTGAGCGGCTAATACCGCTTACGTCTACACCACTTTTACGAAGGCGGTTTAATATAAGCTCGCCAAAACCATCGTTTCCTGCGCACCCAATAAAGGCGACTGATGCCCCAACTTTAGCTGCCTGATCGGCAAAAATTGCTGGTGCGCCACTTGGGTAAGGCCCCAAAAATACACCCGGCTCTGTAAAGGTTTGACCAATTTGCTCGGCCATAATTTCAGCGAGTAATTCGCCCATACATAAAATGTCAGTCATAGCTCAACTCATTAATGCGTGCCGTCCACTTTTAGCACCAGGACAACGGTTTTTTACACAAGCAACTCACGTTTTTTATTAAACCGAATTACTACCTTAATTATTTTTGTGCACCTTTTAAAAAGTGCTTACTTTCGATAAGCGTTTAACGAGTACTTAAAACGGCTGTTATATAAACGCCCTATTACGCATTTGCACTCTGCCTAGTTATAAAAATTACTGATGTAGCAGTAAAACCAAACTCGAAACTTTCGAAAGCTTTAACTTTCCATTCATCGATAGTAACGCTGCAAAAGTGATGCGTAAAGCAATTTCGAAGATTTCGTAAAAGAAATAATTCATTCGAAAGCAAAAGTGAAAAATAAACGTTTAAAATGTGCTTAGAACGAAGTACATCGCCGGTATAAATTTGTAATTTTTTATATTTAAGGGGGGTGTTCAATGTGCTAAAGCTAGCAAGGCAGGTGGAGCGCTATTAATAAAAAGCGTTAATAGCTACATAAGCTTATTTTGTAGCTAAGCAAAATGACTAAGCGTTTAAGCTTAGCCATTTTATTAACATTTTGCGTGGTAGTTACCCACCAGCTATGTGGTTGTATTTAATATTTTGTGGCGTTTAAGCGACCAATAAGCTGTTACAAAGTAAATAATCGTACAAATAAAACAAGCTATTTCAAACTGAGATTTATTACCTGCGTAAATGCTCATACTGTCGCTAAAAAACATTACTTGGCTGGCAAAGCCAAAAATAACTAATAGCGAAATAGTCGATGCGCCATTTAATAGTTTAGTTAGCATTGAATTATCAATTACCGGAGCCTGAACCTTTTTAGCAAGTTCTGCTTGGTACACTTTTATGTTTTTAAGCTCTTGTTCTTCAGCTGCTATTTCTTTGGTGTAGTCATCACTCGCGCCGTATTTTTTAGCAAGCAACGTGTAAACTACAATGGTAAAACACCAAGTAGGAATAAATAAGTAATAAAACGACATTACATCAATCGCATTTAAACCAAAACCAAACACAAGTGCTAACGCCCAAGAAGCAATAGCCGGTACGCTACGGGTAATATTTTTGTATTTAGCCCAGTAACGAGTTAAACCAATTTTAGGAAATAAAACATGCTCGGCAAATACAATCCCACCCACAGGGACTACCAATAAACCTGCGTAGGTTAGTAGTGGTAGCATTTGCGAAAATACAAACGGGAAACACGCAATTATAACGGTAACAACACCTACAATAGCAGTAGTGCGCTCACGCGATTGCTTAACAAAAATAGATTGTGCCGCAAGGCCCGCACGGTAAAGGTTTGCATTAGCAGTTGTCCAGCCTGCAATAAGTACAATAACAAAGCCCGTCCAGCCTAGTGCATGGTATGCAACATCACCCGGATCAAGCGCCGAAATAGTTGTTTTAAGTAATACCGCCACACCTGCGCCCATAATACCGGCAGAGATCCACGCTAGGTAATGGCCAAAAAACATACCCACGCCTGAAAACAAGCCATAGCTTTTACGTTTAGCAAATCTAAAAATGGCCATATCAATTAAGCCAAAGTGAGTAATAGAGTTTGCAGCCCATGCAAAACCAATTACTTCTAATAAACCTATGCCTTTTTCGCCATCGGAATTAGTGCCAGTCCAAATAGAGGAATCCCCTATTGCCATAAAATCATCAAACCCTGTTAACGATGTAACCCCTAAAACATGGTTAGAAAGCTCAGGAAATAACACAAACGAGCCCGCTATAAAGATGATAAATAACCATGGCGCACAAATTTTAGAAAAATCAGCAACCGTAGAAAAACCATACATAGCCACAAATACAACAATTGAACCCACCGCTAAAACAATGGCTACAAACGACAAGCTATTAGGATACCAATCAAGTTGGGCAGGTATATCAAACAAAAACCTAACGGCCGTGGCTGATACGGTGATCATGGCCGCCGATATCACACTAAATATAACCACATTTGCCCAATTATAGAGCTTGGTCATTGAGTTCCCGGCAATTTTATTTAGGTAGGTGTATAAGCTTAATCGGGTTTCTACTGCAATTGGCGAAGTAATTAACCACCAAGAACACATTGCTAATAGGTTACCTATTAATAAACCTAATAAAATATCTATGGTAGAGGCGCCTAATGCAACAAAGGTTGCACCAATAACAAACTCGGTTGCTGCAACGTGCTCACCTGCAAATAAGCCTGCAAAGTGCTTCCAACCATGTAATTTATGATCAGCAACAGGAAGCTGCTCTTCGTTTATATTATTTAATCTATTTGTATGTGTGTTGGTCGTCATAGTGTTCCTACTCTTACTTATAGTGTTGCTTATAACTGCGTTATATTATTTTTCATACTCACTAATTATTGATTTGCTAAGTATTTATTAAGTACTTGCTACTCAAAACATTTACTTTCGAATGTAATGTATAAACCTAGGCTTAAAAGCTTAATACACTGCAGCCTTTGGTAGGTGGCTTTAGTAACTGCTGTTAAGTAATTACAAATCGAAAGCTTCGAAAGCTTAAACTTACTATCTCCCGATAGTAACGCTGCGTTAAGGATGCGTAAAGCTATTTACGTAAATTTCGTAAAATTAAATCTTCATTCGAAAGTTTTTAGATGCTGGGTTGGTATGTATTAATAAAGGGTGGATAAAGCGCAAAATTAAAGAAAAGAGAGGTATTTTAATGCAGCCATAACTTACATTATGGCTGCATTAGGGCGTGTCGATCTTTGCGGTCAAAGCTCAACACACCTTAGTATTATTAATAAATGAATCAAGCTCAGTAAAGCTTGAAGTGCCTTCCATTGGGCCTTTATGAGCCACAGCAAGTGCACCACTGGCGTTAGCATATCGCAACGAATCTTCAGCCGACATCCCTTGTAAACGGCACACTACAAAAGTTGCACCAAAGCAGTCGCCAGCACCAGTTGGGTCTATTTCGCTATTTGCAAAAGCAGGTAACGATATTTGCTCAGTCCGATTATAAAAGCTGCCACCATTGCGGCCGCGTTTAAGCGCAATTTCGCGAACGCCAAGGTCTAAAATTTCTTCAATGGCTTCATCTTCTTTCGTTGCGCTAGTTAACATAGAAATATCAGCGCCACTTGGTAAAAATATATCTGTGTATTCTAAAATAAAGTTAAGCGCTTCACGCATTTCAGGAATTTTAAGCATTTCTTTGCGAATATTAGGATCAAAAGAAATAGTCCCGCCATTACCTTTTACTATTTCAATCGCCTTTTTAATTTCATCAATAATTCTAAACGAAAATAACGACGACCCCATTACATGAAAATGCTTACAGTTTTTAAGTAACAACGTTGCCGAAGGCGTTAGCGATAAATGAGCACAGGCACTATTTGTAATATTAAAAATAAAATCGCGAGAACCATTTTTTTGATATGTAACAAAGGCAGTTCCTGTCGCCACTTTTTTATTAATGCTAATGCCGCTAATATCAACGCCATCATCGCTTAAGCGAAACATATTAAGCGCGCCAAAATCATCATCGCCTACGCTACTGATAATGCCACATGGCTGTTTAAGCTTAGCAACTTGGTCAATAAAAATGGCCGGAGCACCACTTGGGTAAGGACCTGCCAACGCACCGGGCTGTCGAAAACTTTGGCCAACCTCAGTTGCCATAATTTCCACCAAAATTTCGCCCATGGTCATAATTTTGCTCATTTACACTCCATTATTACTTTGCCTTAGCAAGGTACGTTTAATGATTAACTGCCGCTAAATACTTTATAGCTATCGTGAGTACCGGCCTCTGCCATATTTGCTTGATCAATTAAGGCTTGTTCTTGCTCGCCAATATCGCAACTTACAATAAGCGTATTAAGCTCAGCCAATTTGCACACGGCAAATCCCTCACTTTCCGCAAAATCTAAACGCGAAATTAGCCCCACGTTTATTTCACCATGGCTTACTATATCTTTATACAAGCGTGCCATAGCGGCATTTTTTAGAGTAAGGAAGCCTTCGTCGTTTACGCCCATAAACTCAATAAAGCATTTATTCATAAGCTGTAAACGCACTGCTTGCTCTGCAATTGGGCCTACTAAAGCAGGGCAGTCTTCAATAACGGCTCCGCCTAAAATTTGTAAATCGCAATTTATAAACTGCTTTATACTAGGCACTATTTCAAAGGTGTTTACTATTAACGACAAGCTTTGCTGGTGCGCCAAAAAAGGCACCATTTTATGCGTTAGTTCGCTCGCACCTAAAAATAGCGTATCGCCACTTTGCACTATATTTGCCGCTAACTTTGCAATATTAGCCTCATCCGCTTTACTAAGCGAAGGCTCTACAGCCCCATTAACGGGGTATGACTGCGACGAGCTAGAGTTAGGGTTATATTTAGCGCTACCAAAAGAGCGCACAATAAAGCCTTGCTCTTCTAGGTAGTTAAGATCACCCCGAATGGTAACCGTAGACACCGCAAATTGCTGACTTAACGCTTCAACTTTTGCTTCGTTTTGTTGGCGTATAACATCTAAAATTTGTAAACGGCGTTTAAGTGAACTGTTTCCAGTCGATCTGACCAAATTAATACCCTCTTTATAATAGGCCAGCATAACTGGTAAATGTGTATAAATACGCCTACTAAGCCAGGTTGCTTTTGTAGCGCGTGTGCCCTGCATTTTACTAAAATGTAAAAGGTGCAAAGCTTAACTCGAATAATTCGAAAGTAATTACTTACAACTGGAAAATACTAACGCCAACGCCTTTAAGGGTCAAGGCAGTGCTAGCTTAATGCACATTTAAATAACTAAAAGTAAGCTTTTAATGCTTATTATTAGTTTAAAAAGGAGTTTATGAGGCTTTGCATAATACGTACGCTGCAGAAATAACTATCTAATTAAAGGGTTCTTTTAATTATTCAGCATTTATTGCTTCAAGCGCGTGCTCATTTACATGATTAATTAACTCAGGAAAAAATGCTAAAAATACCGCTTCTAATTCATGGTAGTTACGCGTTATATCCTCAGCAGTACCTGCAAAGTTATTAGTAAAACGAATGCGTTTGGCTATGTTATCGAGCGCAAGCCCCACTCCATTAATTGTTTCGTATTCTTTAAACCAATCGTTTTTGGTTATACTGGTTACAACCTGTTGCATGCGCGGCGGCATAATAGGCATACGTTTATTTAAAAGCGCAAAGCTATTGTACTTAAAGTCGCTTAAAGGCTGCTGATTAAAGCGCTGCCAATGCATAATTAAAAAGTGATCAAACACTACGTCAATAGCCACGCCTGCAAAGCGCTTACGCTCAGATGAAAAGTACTGCTTGGCTTCTTTTACTAACGGGTGAGAGTCGGTAAATTTATCGACTAAGTAATGGTTGTTTAGCGCGTTTTTAACTGTGTTTGGCAATTGTTCTACATGCCTTTTACCACCAAAATCACCCAGTAAATTTCCAAAGTGCGAATCGGCTGTAGGCTTTGCTAGATAAAGGTGAGCTAAATAATTCACATGTCCTCTGTTTTGGAAGTTAATACATTTTGATGGTAACTTAAATTTATCTAAAATTCAGATGCCGGCCTCTCAAAGTAAAGTAATAAAAGCACCAAACGTTATAAACACCCTTACCAATTACAATTGTGTTTTATTAATTCAGTAAAGGGTCAGCCTTATTTTGTTATCACTACTGCTCATTTTTCGGTGCGCATAAATCGTAAAATACTTTACTAATTTTCTTTTTATATTGCCCTGCTATTTGCAGATATAGGCCTTACATGGATTACCAAAACAACTTTTTAAGTCAATCACAACACGCTGCACTGCAACAAGCACTAATCAATACCAAGCTTTTAAGCTGCCTTTCAGTAAATAGTGAAGATGTGCCTTCGCTTGAGCAACAAGCTTATGGGGCTATTGCAGTTATGCTTTATCGCTTTAATTTACAAAAAATAAAATGGTCGTCATTTTTAAAAACTGCAATAAACTCAGCGACTAATACCTGCCAATGGTTAACCACCGAACTTGTAAGGTGCCAGCAAGAATACAAAGCCCAACCAAACGACGCTGTAATCGTTGAGCAAGGTGCATTTTTTAACGGAATTTTTAGTGAAGAACTCGCCTACATCAACGCCTTACTAGGTACTGATACGCAAACTTAATATTATTGCTAAGCATAAGTAAAATGGATTTTTAGTTAATAGCTGTGCTTATTATCCTTAAACGTCTATCGGTACGTAAATTGCTGTTATTAATATTCTTACTTTAAGAGTTAACAACTAATAACTCTGCCGCTATTAAATAAAACGAGGACAATATGAGTAATAAACAACTAATTACGACGATAGGTATAGGTCTCGCTGCTGCTTCTGCCGGTATGTTAACAAGGAAAACTTTACAAAAGTCGTGGGAAAAGGTTACCAACGAACCAGCCCCAAAAGACAAGCCAAGCGAAAAAACCGATCTTAAAGAAGCCGTTACATGGGCGGTAGTCTCAGGTATTGGAGCGGGCGCTGCAAGAATGGCCGTACGTTACGTACTAGATAAGCGCAAATCTAAGTAGCCAAAGTCAGCCACTCTTATAAAAAATATCTCTTATAAATACTTATTTTTATAAGAGATATTTGTTGCTAGCTTTATAAATAACACGTGCCCAAACGCTTAATCAAATCAATAATATTGATTGCTCTACTTAAAAATTAGCACAAAAAAAGGTGAAACTAAGTTTCACCTTTTTTATTAAATCAATACATAATTATGCAGTAGATACGTTGCTTGCCCCTGCATTGTTAAGTATTTCTTCAATAGCATTTTTGTTGTCGCTACTGTACTTAACGCCAATTAAAATAGAGCCTTTTTCAATCGCATCTTCATAGTATTTAATTTCGTGCTCAGGAATAAACGCACCAATTGCTGCACCTAAAGTACCACCTACAGCAGCACCAGCACCACCCGCTGCAAACGCGGCCACTAATGGGCCTGCTACTAATAAACCTGTACCACCTGTTGCAACAGTTCCTACAGCAGTAAAACCACCTACAATGGCAGCAATAATACCACCTGAAGCCGCACCTACAATGCCGCCTTCAGCAGCTTTAGTTCCTTCGTCAACAGCAAAATCTTCCTTTGCGTATGAGTCGTTGGCTACAACACTTATATCGGCTTCACTAACGCCTAGCGCTTCTAATCTATAAATAGCCAGTGTTGCTTGTGATGCATTATCAAATAACCCAGTAATAACGGTACTCATAATAACTCCTTTTTAAATTTAAAAAATACACGTATTACTAAGCAAAACCTAAACCAGATATTTAATCATTAAAATTCATACGGTTAAATAAAAAGCTGATACTAAATAGCTTGTTTAAAAGGTAAAAATTGCTGAGCTTTGTAAAAAACTCCTACCTAAAAACTAAACTTACTGGCAAACAGCCCACAGCATTCATAAAAATAAAGTTATACCAATCCGCTTAATTAAGTGAACTATTTTGAGGATGGAAAAGCGTGTTGTTAGTAAGGCAAAAATTTCGCTATTTAGTTGTTCTCGGCAATTGCTCCTGCATTGCTCTACCTTCTGCATCCATGCAGTCGTAAATGAGAATTTTTTAACGCAGATAGCGAAACATTTAGCCCCTAAAATGATTAAGTATTATTGCGAATTGGTATTATTACTTACTCCAGGTAATTTCGGCTAATTGGTTGGTCGCTGTTTGATGAATAATTAAACCGTTATTACCCATACGCATGTGCCTAATTAAGCCAGAATAAACCCCTTCTTTACTCGGGATTTGCCAGCTCTGCATGGTTTCGGTATTAAGATCAAACCTAACTAGTGTTTCGGGGCGTTTAGCCGACTCGTTAAACCAAATAGCGCTGTCGGCATACTCAATGGCATACGGGTGGCTGTTTTTACCGCTTGAGTTATTCCACTCGGTGATATTGCCGTTTTTAGGGTTATAGCGGCCAAGTTTGCCCATGCCAGAGTTTACATAAAACACCATATCATCAGGCGTAATAGCAAGGCGCCTAGTATGTGTTTTAGCACCTGGGAGTTTTATTTCGCTAAGCTTCATGGTGTTTTTATCAACTTTAATCAAACAGTTACTGCCATTACACGACACCCACGGCGACCCGTTAGAATCAAGCTTAATACCATAAGGCCGCGAGCCTTTAGTGGGTAAAGTAGCTAGCTGAATATCACCGCTTTTAGGATCTAGCTTGCCAACCATGTTGCTGTGCTGCAGGGTAAACCAAAAAATGCCTGCGTTATCAAACACGCCAGTATGTGGGTCTCGGGCGTTTTTATTAGGCATTTTATACACTTTAAATTTTTCGGTTTTTAAATCTAAATACCCAACCGTGCCATTTTTATTACCTAAAAACCAAGGGGTTTGGTTTTTATCAAGCGATACACTGTGTGCATAAGTACCACTTGGCAAAGTGTACTCTTTCATTTCACCGATTTTAGGGTTTAACCTACCTAAAATATTGCCCCACTGGCCAACCCACCAAATAATCCCGTTTTTACCTTGCACGGGATCGCGAGCGCGCTGCCCAAGCGTTGGTACTTGCCAGTATTTAAAAGTAAGTTTTAAATCGCCTTTTACCACCGTTGACTCGCGCTTAGTGTTAATAGGGTAATGCTTTGCCAAATATGTGCTTATATCTTTACTAAGGGCAGTGCCTTCACCTGTATCAACCATATAGCCTATGAGTGTTTGCCAATCCTCTTGGCTATAACCCGCACTGCGCTCTAGGTTGTTTAAACTATGGCAACTGGTACAAAGCTGCTCAACTAACACTCCTAGCTCATTACTCAATACAGGTAGCGGCGCAGCCAAAGCCCCTAGCGCAGCCATTGCCACAACGTGTTTATTAAATAAAAATCGATTTTTACGCATAACGCCTCCCTTGTTTTTAATATTAAAGCATAGGGCGAGAGTGTTTACTATGTGAGCTATTTAGCTTTTAGCTTTTAGCTTTTAGCTTTTAGCTTTTAGCTTTTAGCTTTTAGCTTTTAGCAAAATAGTGTCGTTTATATTCTCGGTGAAGAAATCGTTATTTTGGAGGGAGTAATAGTAATTTAGGTACGTTTTCTTGCTTAAAAAACTAACACTAACTATTTCTACATCTTAAACCCAATATTTCGGGCTTGCGCCCGACACGCCAGCAAGCTAAGCGCCTACAAGTAATAGCATTTGTATTTATTGTGATTATTACATTGGCTATGCGTTGGGTTTCGCGCGCTCAAACCAACCTTCGGTTGTTGCCTGCCTGCAAGCTTGCGTATAATGTCCGCATTCTGGCTGTATGTATTAGCCGCTAATTTGGATTTTAATAATGAAAAAACTCTCTGCAGTGCAAGTAAAACAACAAGCACTCGTGCTTAATGTGGCCGATAAACTAGAAGCACAAGGGCGAGAAGAAATCCCTGGTATGTTGCAGTGCTGGTTTGATGTGGAATACCACTTATTTCCAAGTTCACTACTGCTTTGTTTTCAGTTCGAAAACGAACAAGCTTTAGCAGCCGCGGAGCCTGATATATTAAAATGGCAAAAGCGTTTAAGCGGCGCAATGCTTAAAAAAGGCGTTATTTTAAAAGATATGCGTAAACATTTAGTGTTCACCTTAAAAGGGCCTGACGAATAAAGCGAAGGTGTTCAAAGGTTACTTCGGGCTAACGCCCATGTGGCTAGCACTATATAGAAAACCGTTGTATTGCTACAACGGTTTTTAATTTTCATTAGAACCGAAAGTAGAATCCATAGAGGTCAAATTAATCTTGGATTTTTTATCAGCAGGTGATAGAAATTGATCACTAAGAAGCACGAATGCACTTCAATACTAAAACGAAGGATTGTTTGCTCAATGCAGTAAAAAATGCTTAAAATCGTCATCACTCAAAAAAGTGTTTTCACGCCCTCTTCTACGATTCACACATGATAAAACGCATTCTTATACTCTATTCGCAGCGGTCTAAACATATTAATTAACTCAATGAGCAATAAACTATAAACTTAGAGCATTGATATAAAGTTAAAATTAGACTCTTTTGTTTTATTTACAGCGAACTAAACATAGCTGGCTAATCAACAAGCTCCCGTATACCTTTATTATAGTAGCCACCGTTTTGTTTTCGATACTCATTAGGAATGTCACCCACAATACTTTTAAACACGCGATTAAAAGTAGCAAGAGAAGAAAAGCCACTCTCAAGTGCTATGCTTAAAATACTCCACTCTTTGGTCTGATCGTTTATTAATAACTTTTTTGCATACTTAACGCGGTATTGGTTAATAAATAAATTAAAGTTAGCTGCTTTATAGTGATAGCGGATTGCTCGGCTAACTTTGTACTCAGGCACCATTAGCGCTTGTGCAAAATCTGAAATTTTGAGGCTGGCTTTTAAGTAAAGCTGCTGCTCATTAATAAGCTTTGTAATGCCAACTATCAATTCAGGCTCTACATCTTGATTGCAGTTTTCATTTAGATTAAATGTGTCATTGTTAATAGTGCCAATATCATCTTCTTGCTTAAGCGCTTGGTTATTTATTACTTTTGCTTGAAGCAGCATAACTCCCTGCATTGCAAATACGATTAAAAGTGCAGATGAAGTTATGATAATGGGGTTATACAGCTCAATTTCAGCCGCACTAAAAATAAACTTAGGAAAAATACTTGCATTAAACACAGCTAAAACCCAAGCGCTCCCAAAGATGACTGATTGCATTTTTTGTGACTGTGTTTTTTTACTATAACCTCTAAACGCCTCCCAAAAAGAAAGCGCAAGGATACTTGTTGAAAGCAATATGGTGACCTCATTCACCCCTTGCTTTAAGCGCCATATTATATCACTGGTAGGTAAAGGCTGAGGATCAAGGCTCACTAAGTAGTGCCATGTTTGATTAAACATGATCAAGCCCGCAATGGTTGCAGCAAAAGTCACATGCCTGCGGGAAATTGGCGAATGCTCACGAAATAACGTTCTTGCAATCAGCCATGAAACATTACATGTTGCGCAAGTGAACAACCCGATTAAATATTGATACGCGCCTATACTTTGCGCACTGAGCTTTTGTGCTGCCACCATACAAAGGGAGCCACAAAATATCACAAATAAATAATGAACCAGCTGCTTATCTTTTTTCAGAGCATTTAAAAACATTAACCCCATACAAACAAAAAGAAGAAGATAATAAGGGGAATAATTTTGCATAATAGCGTGCTCTTAAAATGACGTTTTAACCAACAACGTGGCCTGAATTACATGGTACAAATTAACATGCATGTTGGCAAAAAAACTTTGTTAGTGAATGTGTCCATACCGCCCTAGCTAATTACAAAAAACTATCAATATATCGTTGCTCAAATTCCGAATTTGAGAAGCAATCACCATGAAAGTCTTTATATTTGAGCTATTGAAAAGACTTTTTGAAAAAGTACATGTTAATGCAAACAATAAAAAAAACGCCCAATGAGCTACTTGAGATGAGTAAAAAAATGTGGTTCACGTGCCTATTGATGGCACAAATCTGTTTTGTTATTTACCTCGCCTTGGGATACGGGCTTACGGGGGTCACTACGGGAATATCTGACTGGAGCCGTATAAATAGCTCCGCCTATGTTGCCAGCGATCCCACCGGTAATTCAATGTACGCGCTGCATGTGTTACTCGCCATCGTGATGATAATTGGTGGTAGCTTACAGCTAATACCTGCAATAAGAGCAAAGTATACTAAGTTTCACCGCTACAATGGTCGCGTGTTCGTAATGTTAGCCTGTACCATCTCTTTAGCAGGTATGTACCTTATGATAGCCAGAGGAACCGTTGGTAACACCTTGATGCATGCGTTGACTATGCTTAGTGGTTGCGTGGTTATTTTAGCGAGTATATTAGCCGTACAAGCGGCCAGAAAGCGTAATATCACTAAACATAAAATTTGGGCGATACGTTTATATCTTGCAGCAAACGGCGTTTTATTTTTTAGGCTGATGATTTTTGCCTGGTTTTTAATATTCGGCTCACTAGGAATTGATACGACAACGTTTACAGGTCCAACCGTGTTAACTATTAGCGTATGTTCTTATATTATGCCGCTACTTATAGCTGAGTTAGTCAGATATGCAGGTAAAACGTTTAATAGAGTGATAACAATCGCCACCGCTGCTTTAATGATGTTGATATCCATTGTATTTTTAGTCGGCTTATTTGGTGTAGTGCTTGCAAGTTGGTACCCAGCGATAGTTGGCTAACGTACTCAATAATCATTGAAGAAGAGAGAGCGAACTAGATGGAAAAATACAATGTAAAAAACAATTAAAAAGGTATTTTCGTATTCTATTCATAACGGTCTAGACATAGTAATTAACTCAATGAGCAATAAACTGTAAATCTAGACCCTTGATATACTATGCAAAATTTGCCCCCTTGGTTTTTAACAAACAACAAAAGCAAATATCAGTCGTTTCAACGTTAATTGGTTGCTCTTAGTTAGCAATAGTAGGATAGTAAATTACACATAAAACAATCGCTTTATCTTAGGAGTATTATGATCAAAGTATTATTAGCGACCAGCTTAATTGCCTCTTCATTCGCTGTTTTAAGTAACCCTTTAACTGTTGAAGAACAGCGCATCAACAAAGCCCAAACAGCTATGCCAAATGTTTTAAAAGCATTTACCCCAGAAGTATCAACTTTTGAGCAACAATTTAAAGAGTTAAACGACTTTAAAAGTGCAAAAATATTAGTACAAAGCTTTAGCTTTGAACTGTGGGAAAACGCCAAGCAACGCATAGTAAAAACCAACAATTACGACGACCGAGAGCTCTACTGGGCGCGCCTACTTTCAAGTAAAGTAATACGCACAACATCACCTAAATTTTCAATTACGCAGGCCCAACTAAATACTTTACTAACCCTACTTGAGGAAGGCAGCAGAGGACGTACCGACCTTGCTTTTTCATCAGGCAGCACTAAAAAAATATTACTTACAGGCTTTGACCCTTTTTTACTCGATAAAAACATAAACCAAAGTAACCCCTCAGGTGTTGCGGCGTTATTACTCGACGGCCAAGTTATTAATTACAACGGCGTGAGCGCAGAAATAAACACCGTTATGGTGCCTGTACGCTACGAAGACTTCGATCAAGGCATAATAGAATCGCTGCTTGCCCCCTACTACGCACTTAATAATGTAGACATGGTAGTCACCGTAAGTATGGGCAGAACAGAGTTTGATTTAGAGCACTTTCCGGGTAAACGTCGCAGTGTAACCGCCCCAGATAATGCCAATATTGTGTATGGTGGAACGCAAACAAGCCCAGTAATACCAAAGCTTAATGGCCGACCACTTCCGGGCAACGAGTTTGTAAAATTTAGCTTGCCTGTAAATTACATGCAACAAGCCAAAGGCCCTTATAAAGTTATCGACAATCACGAAGTCACCACCCTTGAAAAAACCTATAAAGCCGGTTCGTACGGCGAGCTTAAAAATAGTATTGCGGTAAATGGCGGCGGCGGTGGTTACTTGTCTAACGAAATATCGTACCGAAGTATTCGCCTGCGCGATGCGCTTAATTCAAGTATACCTACAGGGCATATTCATACCCCACGTATACAACAATTCGAACCTGAAACAGAAGCTAAAATAGTAAAACAAATAAAGGCAATGCTAGAGCAAAGCTTGGTAGCGCTATAGTTTATAACTACCAATTTAAGGGTATAAAAAAGGGCAATAACATTGTCCTTTTTTAAATGAGGTTACTAGGGGCAGGTTTTGCACTTTTTAATCACAAAAGGCAAAAAGTTAGATCTAACCCCATGACTTTTGCTAATTATGACTAACCTACTATTGAAGGCTCAGCGCTGATTAAGCTATCATTTAATATTAAAATCATACTTCACAGCACCTTCATTAAGCATAGTTTCAATAAGCTTAAACGGGACTAAGTCATACTTAAATAGCATCCGCAACGAAAACTTAAGTTTATTCATTTTACGATTAAACCATGTCCCCTCAAATCGGATTTTCTTCATTTGATTGTTTGTTATATCAAACAGTTCTGGCGAGCCTTTTTTGGTATCAACACACAGAATATTAGCCATTTGTGGAAGATTGTACTTTCTCAAGAATTGTCGTTGATCAGCAGAAATGAATGCATAGCGAAGTTTACATTCTCCTTTCAATGCTCTTTCAAAATAAGGCTTTAGATCAGGATTAATTGGACTATATGAACACTCTACTGCTCTTAATATAGCATTTTCTCTATAGTTGCATGCTAGCCACACCTTTGCTGCTAGCAAGCGATGGTTACCTATCACACAATATAATGCTCCTCCAACAAATCTAACTTTGAGGTAAACCCCTTCTGCGGCAGTTGGAAAATCCTGCCCCACAGTCGGTTGTGTAAAGTAACCGATTATTTCATCTCGTTTTTCTTCCCAACCATTGCAATCCAATCCGGAAACAGCTGTGCGCCAAGTTACCCCTAATCTATATGCCTTGTTAGAACACAGTGCGTGAATATTTGAGATAGCAACATCCAATACCTTATTAGGTTTGCTTATTGTATCGGCTTCAAAAGCTCTTATCATGTCACCATCATAGATAATTTCATCAAGAATGCCCGGCTGCTCTGCATTCTTAGCAGCTTCAAGTAATTCCTGCTTCATAAAGTTATAAGGTCCTTCTATTTTATTAAAACTGAATAACAATGACACCCAAACTAACTTATCTATTTTTAATATCTGAAGTCAAGATTTGATAATCATATAGAAAGTTCCTCGAGGAACTTAGTATGAAACTATATGGTGGAATTGACTCGCATTCAAGTAATAGTGTAACTGCTATCATTAATGAACAAGGTAAAACGCTTAGCTGCAAGCGTTTAAATAATGGCATGTCTGTAACTTTATCTTTTTGAGCCCCGTATAAAGACAAGCTATCAGGACTTGTTGTTGAATCAACATTTAATTGGTATTGGTTAGTTGATGCATTAATGGATACAGAATTTAAACTACACTTAGCAAACCCCGCTGCAATTGAACAATATTCAGGCTTAAAACATGCTGATGACCATAGTGATGCACGCTGGCTGGCTGAAATGCTACGTCTAAATACTCTGCCTGAAGGCTATATTTACCCCAGTGAACTCAGGGCTGTTCGCGACTTAATGCGTAAACGAATGGACATTGTTCAACAACCCACTAAAAATTTATTATCAGTGCAAAATTGTTACATGCGACACCTTGGATACAAGCTCAGTAGCAACAAAATAAAACAAATGGCCGCTATCAGAAAAGGCGTTGATACTGAGCAGGTACACGCAGACTTTAGATCAATGAATATAGCTCTGTCAGTCATTTCTAACCTCTCATTAATACGCTGTGCCCAACAGTAAATTAATGTGGTTGGGGGGCTATTTTAAAACAAATATCACTCTCACCTGAATTTATAAACCTATCCAGTATTGATGGAGTTGGGAATACTTTAGCGCTGACTATTATGTTAGAAACCGGCACGATTAACCGCTCATATTTTAAATACTGGATATGCCCAATGTTTGAGCCACACAGGGTTGGTTATGTGTAAGCATAAACCACGGACTTGTTATAGCGAAGTGTGTAAACACAGCCAGAAACTGGACTGACATTGGTACTAAACGATGACTGAGGCGAAAGCCAAGGGCCTCAATTAATCATCAATAATGCTTAATTAAACTGCCTAAATTCATATGGGTGACTGGTGCATATTCACACCAATCGACGTCATTACTAGGTGCGTAGTCATATTTAAATTGAGTCTAAATAATAAGAACTCTTGGTTTTTGAATAAAAAGATCAAGAAAACACAGCTGCCTGCTTGAACGGAACTTTCTAATGGGTGACCCTTTTACCTTTAGCTTCAGAACCCCTAACGGGCTCGTATTAAATTGCTGACATTAAAAAGCCCGCATTTAGCGGGCTCTTATATTCTTTCTTTTACTACTATGCAGCTTTATTAGCTTTTTCGGCTAATTTTGCATCAACAGAAGAAAGTAACTTCTCAATTGTGTTTGCACACTCAAAAGCTTCATTTAATAGCTTTTTCATTTCGAGATCATTTAGTTTCATAAGCTTCTCCATTGTAGTGATTAAACAACTTCTTTCTTTAAAGTTGTATTTAGTTTAATTAAATAAAATCCATTTTTTGAAGACATTGAGCGGCTTGCGCTAAGTCTTCATCTTTATTCTCGGAGATTGCTAGGGCCATCTTTTCCATATATAGAGCGGCTTGTTTTGCGTTAAGAACAACTCTTTCATTGTTCCAATCTCCGTGTTCTGCAAATACTGAAATAATTTCTGCTAGTCTTTTTGCACGTTTAGCAACTTCTTCATAAGTTGGTTCATCGTGTTCTGCTAATTCTTGAATTGAAAACAATTCGAATTGCTCTAAAAAATGCTTGGCTACCTTAAAAACCAATTGATACAATTTCTGTATTTCATCATCCATTTAACTGCTTTCCAATGCTGTAATGTTTTTTATTTTTGAGCGCGAATTATACATACAGCGCTATTAGTAAGCAATCATACAATATAATTATTGTTCACTTTTTGTTATTTATCCAGTCCTATTCAGATAATACAATCTCACAAGGTAGCAACACTGACAATAACTTTATAAAAATAAATTCTAAGAAAACTCTACATACATTGATTATAGTAACAGTTCATGAATATGATATTAATCAAACCTTGACTTCATACATTAAGGTATTAGCTTATAATCTTGCATTTTGCTGAGTCCAAACACCAACCTCACGTTTAACAACACCTCCCCCCGTCACACGCCCTGAGAATGAGCAATTGATGAGTAATTGATTTCATGGATGAAAGCAATGCTTTCATGGCGTTTACGTTCACATCAATTATGGTTTTAAGGATTAAGCGTGATAATCGGATGGCGTTGAGAGGTGACGAATAACAGAAGCGCTGCTTCGCAGTATGAGGAAGTGAAGGCATGGATGCCGAAAGTAACCCAGCTTCAAGGATGAATTACTTGCAGCAGCGTTAAGTTTGAAAATCTATAGCCCCGCTTTGGCTCACCAAGCCAGCGCGACAAAACCTTGAATAAGGTTTCTCTTATCTGAAAAAAGCCAAACGCATTCACGTTATCGGTGATGATAACCTCAAGCACCTATTCAAATACTTATTCGGGCTGCCGCCCGCGCGTCAGCAAGCTAAACGCCTACAATAAATAACACATATTCTTGGTTTGTGAGCGAGTAAGTATATTTTTGATTTGTTGGGTTTCGTTTCACTCTACCCAACCTACGTTCATATGATTAATGGCGAATCATCAAACACAAAAAAGCCGTTGCATTGCTGCAACGGCTTTTATAATTTTGATAAATTCCCAAACTATAATGGAACTTACTACCCATTAAAGTTCAAAAATTAGTCTGTGATCTTAGTCGCGATAAGTCTCTACCGCTGGGCATGAACATACTAAGTTACGGTCGCCGTATACGTCATCTATACGTGTAACTGTTGGCCAGAACTTATCTTTTGCTACTGAAGGCACAGGGAATGCAGCGTAAAAACGGTCGTACGCGCGGTCCCATTCGTTACCTAACACGTCGCCTTGTGTATGCGGTGCAAACACTAGCGGGTTGTTTTCGATTGACCATTCGCCAGAGATTACTTTTTCGATTTCGCCTTTAATTGACACCATTGCTTCGATAAAGCGGTCAATCTCACCTTTTGATTCAGACTCAGTTGGCTCAATCATCAATGTGCCAGCAACTGGGAACGACATAGTTGGTGAATGGAAGCCGTAATCTTGTAGGCGCTTAGCTACATCCATTTCAGTAATGCCTGATAGCTCTTTAAGCGGACGTAAGTCAACAATACATTCGTGAGCAACACGGTTGTTACGACCACGGTATAAAATTGGGAAGTGCTTGCTTAGCTCATGCGTTAAGTAGTTAGCATTAACAATTGCCATTTCAGTAGCTTGTTTTAAGCCCTCGCTCCCCATCATGGTAATGTAAGCCCATGAAATAGGTAAAATAGCTGCTGAGCCGTAAGGCGCTGCCGATACTGCACCGTTACCGATGTTTGTACCCGGTACGTTAATTACGCTGTGGTTTGGCATAAATGGCGCAAGGTGCGATTTAACACCAATTGGGCCTACACCTGGGCCGCCGCCACCGTGTGGAATACAAAACGTTTTGTGTAAGTTTAAGTGCGATACGTCTGAGCCAATAAAGCCTGGGCTTGTTACGCCCACTTGTGCGTTCATGTTTGCGCCGTCCATGTAAACTTGGCCACCGTGCTCATGAATAATGTCACAAATTTCGCGAATGGTTTCTTCGTAAACACCGTGTGTAGATGGGTATGTGATCATAATACACGATAAGTTTTCAGACACTTCTTCGGCTTTCGCTTTTAGGTCGGCCATGTCTACGTTACCGTTTTTGTCGCAGTTAACTACCACAATTTTCATGCTGGCCATTTGCGCAGATGCAGGGTTAGTACCATGCGCTGAGCTTGGGATTAGACATACATTGCGGTGTGCATCGCCGCGTGACTCGTGGTATTTACGAATCGCGATTAGGCCTGCGTATTCACCTTGTGCGCCAGAGTTTGGCTGTAGTGAAACTGCATCGTATCCCGTAATATTAACTAGCCAGTCGTGCAGCTCATTAATCATTATTTGGTAACCTTCGGCCTGATCGAGCGGGCAGAATGGGTGCAAGTTTGCAAATTCAGGCCATGTAATTGGGATCATCTCAGCGGTCGCATTTAGTTTCATAGTACATGAACCTAACGAGATCATTGAGTGGTTAAGCGCTAAATCCTTGTTTTCAAGGCGCTTAATGTAGCGAAGCATGTCTGTTTCGCTGTGGTAGCTGTTAAAGTTTGGATGCGTTAGTACTTCATCATCACGTACTAAGCTTGCAGGAATAGAGTCGCTACCGTTTGCTTCAATATCAGCTGCAATACTGTCTACGCTTAGACCGTGGCCTTCACCTAATACAATATCAAATAACTGCGCTACGTCTTCACGTGTGGTGGTTTCTGATACTGAAATTGAGTATTCGCCGTCGTGGTTTGTAGCAAAGTTAACGCCTTGTGCAATGGCGCGCGCTATTACGTCGTCTTTACTGTCGCTTACTACTGTTAGCGTATCAAACCATGTGCTGTGCTTAAGTGCGATGCCTTTAGCCTTTAGGCCAGCAGCTAAAATATCAGCAAAGCGATGTATACGCTGCGCGATAGTTTTTAAGCCTTGTGGACCGTGGTACACCGCGTAAAACGCTGCCATGTTTGCAAGTAGTACCTGCGCTGTACAAATGTTTGAGTTGGCTTTGTCGCGGCGAATGTGTTGTTCGCGCGTTTGCATTGCCATACGTAGTGCGTCGTTACCTAAACGGTCTTTAGATACACCAATAATACGCCCTGGTAATGAACGTTTGTATGCGTCACGTGTTGCAAAAAATGCAGCATGTGGGCCGCCGTAGCCCATAGGTACGCCAAAACGCTGAGCCGAACCAAGTACTACGTCTGCGCCTAGTTTACCCGGTGCTTTTAATAGTAATAAACTCATAATGTCGGCAGCAACACAGGCAATGGCCTTTTTACTTTGTACGCCGGCAATTAGGTCGGTTATATCTACTACTTCACCCGATGTAGATGGATATTGGAAAAGCGCACCAAAAATGTCGTGGTTAACGGCATCGGCTGCTTTACCTACAATTATTTCAAAGCCAAACTGCTCGGCACGGGTGCTTACTACGTCAATAGTTTGTGTGTGTACGTCGTCGGCAATAAAAAAGGCATTGGCTTTTTTAGCTTTAGATACGCGTTTTGCAAGGCCCATTGCCTCTGCAGCAGCGGTTGATTCGTCAAGTAACGAGGCGCTTGCTAAATCAAGGCCTGTTAAATCTAGGGTCATAGTTTGAAAATTTAATAACGACTCTAAACGCCCTTGCGCAATTTCTGGCTGGTACGGTGTGTACGCTGTATACCAACCTGGGTTTTCTAGTACGTTACGTAAAATGACGTGCGGTACGTGCGTTGGGTGGTAGCCTTGGCCAATGTACGATTTGAAAACTTTATTTTTGCTTGCTACCGATTTTAAGTAGCTTAGTGTTTCAACTTCAGTACGGCTTTCGCCAACTGTTAATGGCTGCTCTAAGCGAATGCTTGCAGGTACAGTTTGGTCGATCAGCTCTTGCACACTTGATACTTCTAAAGCACTTAGCATATCGCTTACTTGTGCTGGGCTAGGCCCAATATGGCGGCGAATAAAATCTTGCTTTTGCTCTAGTTGTTCAAGAGATTTGGCGTTTGACATGAGTCTAGATTCCTATGATCCTAAATACTAATGGGTAATTAGTATGATTAAAATATGTGATGATTTAATAACTTACTGTGTATGGAGTAGGCTGTTAAATCATAAAAGCCCCGATATTTATATAAATACTCGGGGCTTTAGACTAAGAGTATTACTCTTCGTCGATTGTGTTAGCGTAATCTTCTGCGCTAAGTAGGTTTTCAAGCTCTGATTCGTCAGATGCTTTAATACGGAATAACCAACCGTCGCCGTAAGCGTCGTTGTTAACCGTCTCTGGTGCGTCTTCTAGTTCTTCGTTAATAGCAACAATTTCGCCACCAATTGGTGCGTAAATGTCTGATGCTGCTTTAACCGACTCTGCTACTGCACAGTCTTCGCCAGCGTCTACTTCGTCGCCTACTTCTGGTAATTCAACAAATACCATGTCGCCAAGAAGCTCTTGCGCATGCTCAGAAATACCAACAGTAAATGTACCGTCACCTTCACTGCGAACCCACTCGTGTGAAGAGGCATATTTTAAATCGCTAGGGATATTGCTCATTGTTTTTTCCTTTGGTTTATATTGGGAGGATACCAATCACAATAGTTATTGTGATTGGTATAACCAAATTTTTAAATTATTGATTTGCCGTTACGTACAAAGCTAGGCTTTACTACTTTAACGTTGACTAATTTTTTGCGCATTTCTACTTGGGCTGTATCCCCTATTGAACGCGGTACACGTGCAAGGGCTACACTAAAACCAAGCGTTGGTGAGAAAGTGCCTGAGGTAATTACCCCTTCACCACCATCAACAATTACTTTTGAGCCGCTACGCAATACGCCTTTTTCTTCAAGCACTAGGCCAACAAGTTTGTCTGTGCTTTTTTCAGCGCGTTGCTTAACAAGTACGTCACGACCAATAAAGTCACGATCTTCTGGTTCCCATGCAATGGTCCATGCCATGTTTGCTGCAAGTGGCGATACGCTTTCGTCCATATCTAGGCCGTAAAGGTTCATACCTGCTTCTAAACGGAGCGTGTCGCGTGCACCTAAACCAGCTGGCGCTACACCTGCATCTAGCAGTTGTTGCCATAAATCGGCAGCTTGATCGTTCGGCACTACAATTTCGTAACCGTCTTCGCCAGTATAACCCGTTGTGGCAATAAATAAATCACCTACTTGAACACCAAAAAACGGCTTCATACCTTCAACAGCGGCTTGTTGCTCAGCATTTAAAAGTGTGGCTGTTTTTGCTTTAGCGTTAGGGCCTTGCACTGCAATCATTGCAAACTCAGGGCGCTCAGTTACGGTTACTGTAAAATCAGCTGAAACAGTTGCTAAATGTGCTAAATCTTTTTCGCGTGTTGCTGAGTTAACAACTAGGCGGTAAAAGGTTTCGCTAAAGTAGTAAATAATTAAATCGTCGATTACGCCGCCTTGCTCGTTAAGCATGCCAGTGTAAAGTGCTTTACCAGGGACTGTTAATTTAGCTACGTCGTTTGCTACTAGCTTTTGTAAAAATGCTTTAGCTTGCTCGCCTTCAATATCAACAATAGTCATGTGTGATACGTCAAACATACCAGCATCGGTACGCACGGCATTGTGTTCTTCTATTTGTGAGCCGTAGTTGATTGGCATTTCCCAGCCATGAAAATCAACCATTTTTGCGCCTGCTTCAAGGTGCTTAGCATGTAGTACAGTTTTAGAAGTCATAACATTCCTTCACGTTTTAAATTAACCCTGTGCGGGCGTGGCTTAAATTAGGTCTAAAAACAGATAAGCACATGTGTGTTTACCTGCTAATTATTTGTGTTTAGGCAGCTTCACCATGCATAAGTGCAAAACCTTGTGCTTGCATATAGCTTTGCCATTTTTGTAGTTCTTGTTGTTTAGCGACTAATACAAAATGTTGTTCGTCATTTTTGTCTATTGCGGTAATAAATACATCGCCGCTTTGAGCACCGTAACATAATTGCGGATTTGATAAACGCAGCCCCGGCGTTAATTTAAACGCGTCGATTAATGCGTCAAATGCGTTATTTCCGCTTAGGGTAAATGTAGAAAGGTCGGTGCGTATTACGTAGTCAATATCAAAACGAAGCTGTTGCTCATTTATAAGTGCTTGTAATTGCAGGCTTGCGCTGTGAGGTAATACAAATCTAAAAGCGGTTTCGCTAAAGTAGTAAACAGCAAAGCTGTACTGAGAGTTGTAGTCGCCATCAAGGGTGCCTTTTAAGCCTAAACCGCTGGCGGTTAGCTTAGTTAAATCTAAGCCTAAAATAGTGTTTAAAAATACACTGGTTTCGGTGCCGCTAAAATCCATTACAACGTGAGCATTGCTAGTTTGCAAAGCATTAGTAACCGCACTACTTGCATTGCTGTGACGGGCAAACATTATTGGGTTAAAAGTCATAACAAACACCTGTGTATTTTTGATTCTAAAAGTATATTGCGCACGTCTATCAACAACAAATTGTAATTATTTATCAATTGATAAATAATACTTATATATATAGCCGTATAAATTGTAATTTTAAATATGAAAAATATATCAACCGATGGTTTACGTACGTTTGTAATGGTAGTTGAGGTAGGTGGTTTTGCTAAAGCCGGCGATTTGCTTGGCCTTTCGCAGCCCGCTGTAAGCTTACAAATAAAGCGCCTAGAAGATATGATTGGCTATAAACTATTTAAAAAACAAGGCCAACGCCAAGTGCTTAACCAGTACGGTGAGCTATTACTGCCTATGGCAAAACAAATGATGCAACATAACGATGCTATTTTGCAGCAGTTCACCTCAGAAAACATTGCCGGTAAAGTGCGCTTAGGTATACCCAGCGAATTTGCGGCGCGCATACTCCCCTCTATTATTGGCGACTTTGTAGCGTTTTATCCTGAGGTGTCGTTAGAGGTTAAATCGCGCTTGAGTAAGCATTTGCTTTCCGCTTCAAGGCAAGATCAGTTTGATTTAGTACTTGCCCTTAACGAGCGACTCAACTCTGATAAATTTCCTATTTTTATGCAAGACGAGCTTGTATGGGTAGGCGACCTTTCACTTGCAAAAAATGCAGTAGTGACCTTAGTTACAGCGCCCGAGGGCTGTATTTATCGTCGTAGAGCCATTGATGCATTAAAAAATGCAGGCATAAAATACCGCATTGTTTACAGCAACGCCGATTTAACCGGCCTTATTGCCGCTTTAAAAGAAGGATTGGGTATTACAGTACTTGCTAAAAGCACTGTGCCTAGCGATCTTAACTTTCAAATTCAAACAAAACATTTACCAAGCTTAGGCAGTATCGGCATTAGCTTAATTAAAAGCGGCGGCGAGTCGGAGCATGCTGTAGATAAACTTGCTGAATTTATAGCGCTAAGGCTTGGCTAAATAAATACACAAAACCGATACTTAAGAATGAATGCTAAATTGAAAGCACCATACAAAAGAAACAATTTAGTTAACAAAGTAGCATAAGTAGGTGTTTTTAATTCTAAAAAACTAAACTATTAAACAGTTAATAACATTGATTCGTATTCGTTAACGTGTTCAAATTACGCCAATTAAGATAATTGACATGATCAGGACACACAATGACCACTAAGTTTTTAGTATCTACCCTTGCAACTGCGGTTGCTTTGTCTTTTAGTGCTACTGCAATGGCACAAGGCAGTTCAAACCAAGATCAACGCTTTGAACAAATTACCGTTATTGGCTCACAGCAGGCTATTAACGATATTCCAGGTTCTGCGACGTTTATTTCTGACGAAGAGCTACAAAAATTTGAATTTACCGATATTTCACGTGTTTTAGCGTCTGTTCCGGGTGTATACGTTCAAGAAGAAGACGGCTATGGCCTTCGCCCTAACATTGGTATGCGCGGTACAGGCACTGGCCGTAACGATAAAATATCAGTAATGGAAGACGGTGTATTAGTTGCACCCGCTCCTTACTCGGCACCTTCTGCTTACTACTTCCCTACTATGGGTCGTATGGAATCTATTGAAGTATTAAAAGGCGCTGCCTCTGTTAAGTATGGTCCGCGTACTACGGGTGGTGTTTTAAACTTACTTTCTCGCAGCTTACCAACTGAGCCAAATAGCTCAAAAGGCATGGTTGATGCAGCCCTTGGTGGTGATGGTTTTTACAAAGGCCACGCTTACTTCGGTAAAGAAAAAAACAACACAGCAGGTTTAATTGAAGTATTTACTTATGGCGCCGACGGATTTAAAGAGTTGCCAGTAGGTAGCGATAACACAGGCTTTGAAAAAACAGATTTATTACTAAAGTTTGGCCATACATTTGGTAAAAACGACGCCCACAGCCTAGAGCTAAAAATTAAGTACTCTGATGAAACATCAGACGAAACTTACATGGGTTTAACTGAAGAAGATTACAAATCAAATCCTAATCGTCGTTATGCAGCATCGCAAAACGATGAAATGAACACTCGCCATAATGCTTACCAACTTAACTATGCTTACCAATTTGGCGAAGGTTACGAGTTATTAGCAACCGCTTACTTAAACGATTTTCATCGTAACTGGTATAAAGCAAGCAGTGTAGGTACAAGCACGCTTGAGCAGTACAGCGAATTTGAAGCAAACCCAACGAGTGAAGGCATTGAGGGTATTGGCGTAAAAGCGAATAACCGTGATTACCAAGCAAAAGGTATTCAGTCTGAGTTACACATACCTGCAGGCGATCACTACGTGACTGTTGGCGTACGTTACCACGAAGACGAAATGGATCGTTTTCAGTGGCAAGATACGTACACGTTAAATCAAGATTTAAGTATGACGCTAACATCGCAAGGTATCCCAGGGTCTGACAGCAACCGTGTAGATAGTGCCGATGCACGTACTTTGTTTGTTCAAGACGAGTGGACAATAGACGCTTTAGTAGTAAGTGCTGGCCTTCGTTATGAAGACATTACGATTACGCGTGAAGAGTGGTCTAAGTCAGATCCAACGCGCAGCAATGGTTTAACTAAAAATATATCTAACGATACTGAAATTTTAGTACCGTCATTGGGTGCTACTTACACGCTTAACGAAAACGTAACGCTACTTGCGGGCATTCAAAAAGGTTACGCACCTGCGGCGCCGGGTAACGCTGACCAAGACGAAGAAGAAAGTGTAAACATTGAGTTTGGTTCGCGCTTCAACGCCGCTGGATTTACAGGTGAAGTGATTGCGTTTTTCTCTGACTACGACAACATGCATGGTAACTGTACTGCTGCGGTTGGTTGTAGTGATGACAATATTGGTGACCAATACAACTACGGTGAAGTAGAAGTATCGGGCTTTGAATTTAGTGCAGCACGTACGTTTAATACCAAGCAGGTTGCTTTTCCGGTTAAGTTAACTTACACCTACACAGATTCTGAGTTTCAAAACGATTTTGATTCAGAAATTTGGGGCTCGGTAGAAAAAGGCGATGCAATGCCATACGTACCAGAAAACCAAGTTGCTTTATCGCTAGGCGCTGAATTTGCTTCGTTTGTGGTAAATAGCCAAATGCGTTACGTATCAAGTGCACATGCCGATTTAACTGACTCAGGCTTAGATGCTATTGATAGCCGTGTAGTATGGGATTTAGCGGCTAAATACTTAATTGATGCTAACCAAAAAGTATATTTAAGCGTAGATAACTTACTTGATAAAACCTACATTGCTAACCGCGCTAATGGCGGTATTCAGCCAGGTAAGCCACGTACAGTACAGGTAGGCTACACATACTCATTCTAACGAGTTAAATAACTCTCTAGCTGCGTTAAAAATAACTCATATAAGAACACTATATTTCGTTATTTTTGCCTTGTTATAAAGCTATTTTCCTATCGCTATAATAGAGTATCAGTTGATATAAAATTAAAAGCGTAAATTACAAACACAAAAAAGCCGAGATTGAATTTCAATCTCGGCTTTTTTAATACATTAAACTATATTAGTTATTTGCATTACGTTGGCGTAATACTTCAAATAAACAAATGCCTGTAGCTACCGATACGTTTAAGCTTGAAACTGTACCCGCCATCGGAATTTTAACGAGCATATCGCAATGCTCACGCGTTAAGCGGCGCATGCCCTCGCCTTCTGCGCCCATAACAATAGCCATTGGGCCTGTTAAACTTGCATCAAATACGTGGTTATCAGTTTCGCCAGCAGTACCTACAACCCAAACACCTGCGTCTTTAATTTCGCGCAGCGTACGTGCAAGGTTAGTAACTTGAATAAGCGGTACTGTTTCGGCTGCGCCACAGGCCACTTTACGTGCAGTGCCGTTAAGCTTAGCTGAGCGATCTTTAGGTACAATTATAGCGTGAACGCCTGCGGCGTCTGCACTACGTAGGCATGCACCTAAGTTATGCGGATCGGTTATACCATCTAGCACAAGTAAAAACGGTGTGTCTTCACGCGCGATGATCGCATCTAAATCTTTTTCGTTAAACGTTGGTGCAGCTTTAACGTTTGCAATAATGCCCTGATGTTGCTCACCTTTTGATTTGCTATCAAGCGCTTTACGCTGCATAAACTGCACTGAAATACCAAACTTACGTGCTTCATCAATAATCGGGGTTGAGCGTTTATCGTCACGACCTTTAAGGGCGTAGATTTCTATAAAACGCTCTGGCTCACTTTCTAAAATTGCTTCAACAGAATGAAAGCCAAAAATTAATTCATTACTCACGTATTATCTGCTCCTGGGCTATTACGTTTACGGGCATTTTTGCCTGGTCTTTTAGGCTTTTTAGCTGCCTTTTTCTTTGGTTTTTTCTTAGCTGTACCATCAGCGGCTTTTACTGCTTTTTTATTAGCAGGCTTGCCTTTACTCGCTGGCTTTTTTTTGCCCTTAGGTTTTTCATCATCAGTAGATGATTTACCCGGGATTTTACCTGCTTTTAATTGCGAACGAACACTTGCAGGTGCATGGCCAGATTTACCCGCGCCTTTAGCACCACGGCGGCGTGAATATCTATCTTGTGCTACATCGCCTTTAAGCGTTAAATTTATGCGGCGTTCGTCTAAACTTACCGATGCAACTTGCACTGTCACTTTATCGCCAAGGCGATAAACTTTGTGTGTGTGCTCACCTATTAGGGTGTGTTTTGCTGCGCCGTGCTGGAAGTATTCATCACCTAAATTAGTAACATGAATAAGCCCGTCAATTTGTAAATCGTCTAGGCGAATAAACAAACCAAAATTAGTTACCGATGAAATAACCCCGTTAAACTCATCGCCAACGTGATCTTGCATAAACTCACATTTAAGCCAGTCGGCAACTTCACGCGTTGCATCGTCTGCACGGCGCTCTGTTGTTGAACATTGCTCGCCTAATTGATCTACTTCATCGTCGGTATAAGCATACGCGCCTGATGTTTGTTGACCTTGTGCTTTTATTACCGCTTTAATTGCGCGATGCACTACTAAATCTGGGTAACGACGAATTGGCGATGTAAAGTGTGCATAAGCCGAAAGCGCTAAACCAAAGTGGCCTATGTTATCTGGCTGATATACAGCCTGCTTCATTGAACGAAGTAACATAGTTTGAATAAGCTCAGCTTCTGGGCGGTCGCCTAAACGCGCTAATACTTGGGTTATTTCTTTTGGTGTTGGCTCATCACTTAACGTACTTTGAATACCAAGCTCAGTTAAAAACTTAGTAAAGTTACCTAGTTTTTCTTGATCTGGTTCGTCGTGCACACGATAAAGCGCACTCGCTTCGTGTTTTTCGAGTAATTTAGCCGCCGAAACGTTGGCTAAAATCATACATTCTTCAATGAGTTTGTGCGCGTCGTTACGAATAACAGGCACTATTGATTCTATTTTACGTTGCGCGTTAAATACAAAGCGTGTTTCGAGTGTTTCAAACTCAATAGCTCCGCGCTCTTGGCGAGCACCTTTAAGCGCCATGTACATTTGCTGTAGGTCAGTTAAATGCGGCACTACGGCTGAGTATTCATCGCGTAGTTTTTCATCACCTTTTAAAATAGCGTTTACTTTGGTGTAAGTTAAACGTGCGTGAGAATTCATCACTGCTTCGTAAAACTTATAACCCGAAAGCTTACCCGCATCCGATACGGTCATTTCGGCAACCATACATAAACGATCTACTTTAGGATTAAGTGAGCATAAACCGTTAGACAGCACTTTTGGCAGCATAGGAATTACTTGCTCAGGAAAATACACTGAGTTACCACGCGCTATGGCTTCTTTATTAAGCGGCGTGTTCATGCCTACATAATGCGATACGTCGGCAATGGCAACCCATAAGCGCCAACCGCCTGATTTTTTACGTTCACAGTATACTGCATCATCAAAGTCGCGTGCATCTTCGCCATCAATAGTGACAAGCGGTAAATCACGTAAATCTACACGGCCTTTTTTATCAGCGTCTTCAACAAATTCGCCAAGGTGAGCCACTTGTGCTTCTACTTCTTCTGGCCAAACATGAGGAATATCGTGATTACGAAGCGCTACTTCAATTTCCATACCTGGGGCTAAATGCTCGCCAAGTACGTCAACCACTTTGCCCACGGCGTTCATATTACGACTAGGGTTTTGAGTGATTTTTACCTGCACCATTTGGTTGTGGCGGGCACCATTTTCGTTGCCTGGTAAAATCATTATATCTTGGGTAATGCGCGGATCTTCGGCGACTACAACGGCCATGCCGTGTTCAACAAAGTAACGCCCTACTATAGGTGCGCGCTCGTTGGTAAGCACTTTAATAATGCGGGCATCACATTTTGAGCCAGAGCCACGTTTTGTGCCTTTAGCTAGTACAATGTCGCCATGTAACACCATGTTCATTTGGTGCTTAGCTATAAACCAATCTTTGCTCTCGCCTTCAACTTCTAAAAAGCCAAAACCGTCTCTGTGGCCTATTACTTTGCCTTTAGTTAAACCGGCTTCGTCTATTAAGGCGTAACATTTAAACTTATTGAAATACAATTGCCCGTCGCGCTCCATAGCACGAAGGCGGCGTTTAAATGCTATTTGGCGCTCTTCATCGTTTACCGCAAGCTCTTCGCATAATTGTGCGTAGTTAGCTGGTTTTGAACGCTCTTGAAGGTGAGTAAGTATAAACTCACGGCTAGGGACTGGGTTTTCGTACTTTTCTTGTTCTCGACTGAGATTTGGATCTTGGTTTGACATTCACTATCTTGTTAGTTGGTTATGTAGGTATTTTAACCCATATACGTAAAATGAGACAGGTAAAAGCTATTAAACTTTTACCAACTTAATTTTGTGTTTAAAAATATAAGATAACAGGACTTAACACGTCCTTAATTATGCTGCGTGTTTGTTTCAATAATAAGTTAAACACGCAGGATTTTAGTCTACTTTTTCTGTAGGTTTTTCCAGAGCAGTTTACTAATATTTTCTATAAATGCTGGGTCTTCTTGTTTTATTGTTTGTAAAATATGTTTGTTTATTTGTGTTTTATTTTGAGCGTAAATCCAGCGATTTTTATTAAATTGCTGTGCAAATTCAAGTACACCAGCTTGTAGCTCTTCGTTATTAGTAAACACTTCTTCTATTACATTGTTTGTTAAAAGATCGCTTGCACCAACACGCTGCCCAGACATAGCTAAGCGGTTAAAATAGGTGTGAGGAATTGCTTTATGAATAATAGGGATCATAGAAGGCACAAACGGGACGAGTACATCAACCTCAGGAAAACAGAAAAAGCCTTTGTCTGATTTCATAAATCTAAAATCACACGCACACGCAAGTACAGCACCATTACCATAAGTATGGCCGTTTAATGCTGCAATAATAGGCATCGGAAAGGTAACAATACGCTTTAACAGCTGAGTTATTTCAAGCATAAAGTTAGCGATATCTGTAGGTGTGTTACTTGAGTTAGACATCCATTGTAAGTCGATTCCAAGTGACCAGTTTTTATCACTCGATGATGTTAATACTACCGATGTAATGGCTTGGTTACTTTCAATGTTATCTAGGTGTTGGTTAAGCTGCGCTAAAAATGCGGGGTTGTGGCGGTTTTCAGCGGTGTTCATAGTTAATATAGCGGTGTTATTTTCGTTTTTAAACTCTATTAATGCTGTCATTAAACTCTCACTTGTTGTTTTTTAGCGTAACTTTAAGCGCTGTTCGTTACTTTTATAAGTAACATAGTAATACTTTACTTATAATTTATAAACCTAAAACAAGTTAAGAGCCCCTCCTGCGTTATTTGTGTGGCTTATGGCTATCGCATTAAATTAGAGAGTTATTTGACGCGATAGCAAATTTGTTTTTAATAAATGGATACTAAAGCCAGCCTTTTTGCCTTGCAATACGCGCGGCATCTACACGGTTTGTTGCGTTTAGCTTGGCTATAGCATCAGACAAATAGTTACGCGTAGTGCCTTCGCTTATAAAAAGCTGCTTAGCAATCTCACTTGTTTTAAGACCATCGCTTGCAAGCTTGAGTGCTTTGCGTTCTTTGTCGGTCAGTGGATCGGCGTCGTCTAGGGCGTTAATAGCAAGCTCTGGGTCTATTACCTTTTGCCCTTGCATTACTTTTTTGAGCGCGTTGATAAGCTCATCGCTCGGGGCTTCTTTTAATATAAACCCTTTAACACCCGCACTTAATGATCGCCTTATATATCCCGCTCGTGAAAACGTGGTCATTATTACCATTTTTATAGCAGGAAACTTTACCGCTATTTGCTCACTCAGCTCTATGCCATTCATGTTAGGCATTTCGATATCCGTTAAAATAATATCTGGCATGCTATCGTCTGTAAGGTTAGTAATTGCTGTTAGCGCATCTTGGCCGTTACTTGCTTGGCCTATTACCTCAATATTAAAATCAAGGCTTAGCAAAGCAGCAACTGCGTCGCGAACCAGCGCTTGATCTTCCACTAAATATACTTTGATCATCGTAAATCCTTAGCTGTAATTGGCAGTATTACATTTAAAGTAAAGCGCTCGCCACATGTAAAACTAGCACTACCATTAAGTTGCTCTGCACGCTCTTTTATACCGTTTAAGCCATTGCCTGCGTTTAACGTGCTGCAAGGTGCATGATCGATAACCGTTATAAGTAATTGCTGCGCTGTTTGCTCTATATTTATTTCGCTGTTTTTTGTACTGCTATGGCGCAGTAAATTAGTAACGGCTTCTTTAATTATAAGGCCTGCTAAGCCTTCTACTTTAGCGGGCAAAGTATTTAAAACCACGTTAAATGTAACGTTAAATTCTTGCTCTATAAGCCTTTGTTTAAGCTGCGCCAGTTGACTAACTAAATTAAGCTGTTTTAAATCACTTACGGCGTTTCTCACGTCGCTTAACAGTTGCCTTGCAAGATCAGCAACTTGTGCTATTTCGTTATTTGCCTGCTCATAGCGCTCACCTTGGTTTAATTTATTGGCAAGCTCTGCCTTTAATGCAATTGATGAAAGGGAATGGCCTAAAATGTCGTGCAGGTCGCGCGCTATTCGTTCACGCTCAGCAATGGCCGCTAACTGCTCTAGTTGGTTAGCACTTTCTTGCTCACGCTTTTTGTATAAGCTTTCTCTTTTTGCTGCAATACCGTAACTAAATAATGTGGCGCATAGAATCAAAGCAACAGCTAAAAAGTATTGAACCTTACCTATATCACCAATATACGCACTTAATAAAACCGTGAATGTAATTGCGAGAGCAGCATAAATTCTTTGATGGGAGCTGTAAGAGTAGCCTGCTACGTAGGCTACAAAGCCAAATAAAGTAGGCGTACCTGTGGTGTAAAAAGTAGCGCAAAAACAAATTAATAGCATGGCTAAAAACAACTTGCTCACCCGTACACTTTTACAGTTTATTGCTTTTACATACAAAAGAATAAAGGCAATATAGAAGGCTAAAGACATAATAATTTGATTAGCTGTAAAGCTCGCAAAATTAATTATGAGTGGGAGTAAATAAAAGCCAGTAAAAATTAAATGTCCATATTTCCAAAAACCTTTATCGCTTTGTTGAGAAAAACTGCTTAGCGAGCTCATGCTGGTACCTCATGCATATTATTTTTACTTATAGCATTATTTTTATTAATAAATATAAATAACACAAAAATACTAATGAGTATAAAGTAATCATTTATTGAAACACTAAAGCTAAGTGATTCTAAAAACTCGCTAATAGCTAGGCTTATTAAAACTAATGTATTCATAGCAACCTCCAAGTAAGTAAGGTAACTATGCCAAAGCCCAAAATTAATAAGAGTGTGAAATGTCATTAACTTTGCTGACAATTGTCATGTTTTATAAATTTCATCCTGTAGGCGTTCGCCCAGTGATAACATACTAAAAAAGGAGATGATGTTTAAATGCAGCCACAACAGCAAAGTTTAATTTACTTACATATTGCCGTATTACTTTTTGGGGGCACTGCCCTTTTTGCAAAACTAATCGGTTTAAATGCGCTTGATATTACTGTTTATAGAACCGCCATTGCTGGTATGGCTATTTTCGCCATGCTGTACTTTCAAAAAAAACAAATAATGCTCAACAAGCCAAAAGACTATTTAATAGCGCTATTTTTAGGTGTAGCAGTAGGCTTACATTGGGTAACTTACTTTGCAGGCATGCAAATGGCAGGTGTTACTATTGGTATGCTGGCTTTTTTTAGCTACCCCGTGATGACTGTTTTTTTAGAACCACTATTTAATAAAAGTAAGCCCCAAGCAAAAGATATAATAAGTGCAGCTGTTGTACTAATGGGCATATATTTACTCGTACCAAGTGCCGATTTAGGTGACGATGTAACCCTTGGTGTAATTACCGGGATTGTATCGGCTTTGTTTTTCTCAATTAGAAATATTACCCACAAGCGCTACTTTAGCCAGTACGGCGGCCCACAAACTATGTTTTACCAAACCTTAGTGGCAAGTTTAATGTTATGCGCATTTATTGAAGTTCCCGTGTATGAAGTTAGCGACCACGACCTAATTTTAATTGCTGTGGCGGGTATTATTTTTACGGCTACACCGCACTCGTTATTTGCAGCCAGTTTAAAACATTTATCTGCATCAACTGCGGGGTTAATTTCTTGCTTACAACCACTTTATGGCACAATACTGGCTATAGTAATTATTCATGAACGCCCTACTTTAATGACCCTCCTTGGCGGTGCGCTTATTGTTAGTGCTGCATGTTTTGAAACCTGGTCTATCACTAAAAAGGCTCGACAATGAAAGTATTTGCACACCGAGGTGCCAGCGGCGATTACCCCGAAAACACTAAAAGCGCAATTTTAGAAGCACTAAAAGCGGATATTGATGGCATTGAGGTTGACGTTCAAAGTGCGCTTGATGATTACATGATTATTCATGATTCATGGCTCGATAGAACCACCAACGGAACAGGTAAAGTAAGGGCCTTTAATGCCCAAGCTTTATTTAAATTAGATGCGGGCAACGGCGAAAAAATACCTACGCTTCAGCAATTACTAGAATGGAATAACAATAAAACATTATTAAATTTAGAGCTTAAACACACCTTTGAGCTTGAAAAGTTTGCAGCTGTACTTGAGAACAATATTGCAGCTGGCAACATATCAAAAGATAACGTTTTAGTGTCGTCGTTTGATCATCATCAATTACAGTTCCTAAAAAAAGCACTACCATGGCTTAAAATAGGCGCACTTACATCGTCGATTCCTCTACATTATGCAAAATTTGCTCAAGAGCTAAATGCATTTAGTGTTCATGTAGATAAAAGCTTTGTAAATAAAGCATTTGCAGATGATGCTAAAAAACGGGGCCTAAAGATTTATGCTTATACGGTCGATAAAGAGCAAGATATAACACTAATGCTTGAGTATGGCGTAGATGGAGTTTTTACTAATTACCCTGCGCAAACTAAAGCTTATTTAGCGTCGAAATAGCAAAGGTAGCTTACCTATTGCTAATAAAAATTACAGGGCTTGAGTTTAATGAGTAGTTTTATGAAAATTTATAATTATGTAGAACAAACATTCTTTTTTACGCTAACCCGTAAAATAGTTGGCAACTTGAGCTTTGTATTTTTGTTTCAAGCAATTACATTATTTTGGTTATACCAAAGCTTGAGCGAACAACAGCAAAGTACGGGGCTATTTTGGTTGCTAACTTTAGTGATTATATTTGGCTTTGTTTTTACTCTTTTTTATATGCGCTTTTTAATTGTACGCCCTGTAACTGCAATGCGAGATACCTTAATACAAATAAACCAGCAAGATGCCAATTTAGCAGCCAAACTCCCTCATTTTTCTTACGATGAATTTAAAGATTTAAGTACGCAGTACAACCTATTTACTACTCATTTAAGTGAGCTATTAAGTACTACGCACAATAGCGCTCAAGCTAGTGCTCACAGTAATACCCAAGTGACTGAGTCTATGCAAAGTACTGAGCAATCAAGTGAGCAGCAAATTAATTTAAGCCACAGTATTATTAATGCCAGTATGCGAATAACTCAAAGCTTACAAAACATAGTAAGCAACACAGACAGCGTGCATGAGGTAAATAATGAGCACCTAAATTTTGTAAAGCTCTCAGCATCAGAGCTTTTAGCTTTAGTTGAACAAGTTAAACTTATTACCAATATGCTAGGTAACTTTTCAAATACGGTGGCAGGGCTTAAAGAAAACAGCGAAAACATTCGCAGCATATTAAAAATGGTTGAAGAGTTTTCTGATCAAACTAATTTATTGGCACTAAACGCTGCAATTGAAGCGGCTAGAGCCGGTGAAGCTGGTAGAGGCTTTGCAGTTGTTGCTGATGAAGTACGTACGCTTTCAATAAAAGTAAGTGGTGCAACTAGGCAGATTAGCGACTTTATAAATCAAATGAACGAGCTAGTAAGTGAAACAAACAAAGAGTCAGAGCAATTAATTGCCCACTCTAATAGCGCGCAAAGCGCAATAAGTAATACATCTGATGGCTTTACTAAAATGCTTAATGAGTTTGAACAAAACCAGCAGCAACTCCAGCAAATAGTAAATGCAGTACATATGTTGGAGAACACTCAAACACAAACTCATCAATCAGTAGAGCAGATTGTAACGCTTGGTGAGCAAGCTAAACAGCAAATAGGCACAGCCCTTAACGATTGCCAAAAATCGCAGCAATTAAGCTTACAAACCCAGCAACAGTTAAAGCGTTTTGTACTTTAACAGGCGTTTTCGCCCACCAGCAAATATGTTAAATTACGCGGCTACTAATTTAAGCGTGAAATGTGTGTGAGCAACCCTACTCCAAATTATGAACAACTAGCCCAACAAATCAAAGTATGGGGGCAAGAGCTTGGCTTTAGCGAGGTTGGCATAACCGACATTGATTTATCTAAACACGAAGCACAATTACAGCGCTGGCTTGATGCGGGTTATCACGGGTCAATGGATTATATGGCGGCACATGGCATGAAGCGCGCTCGCCCTGCTGAACTAGTACCCGGAACTCAGCGCGTTATTTCGGTAAAAATGAATTACCTTCCCCCTGATGCAAGCTTTGCTAAAACACTTAAAAATACCGAAAAAGCCTACATTAGCCGCTATGCTTTGGGCCGCGATTACCATAAATTAATGCGTAATAGGTTAAAAAAGCTAGGCCAAAAAATAGAACAAGAAATAGGCGCTTATGGCTTTAGGCCATTTGTAGACTCAGCGCCGGTGCTAGAGCGCCAACTTGCTGAAAAAGCAGGGTTAGGCTGGCGTGGTAAACACTCTTTATTAATAAACCAAGAAGCCGGTTCGTGGTTTTTTTTAGGTGAGTTATTTGTTGATTTACCTCTACCAATTGATGATGAAAACACCTTTGAAGGCTGTGGAAAATGTGTAGCCTGCATTACGCTTTGCCCTACAGGTGCGATTGTAGAGCCTTATGTAGTTGATGCACGTAAATGCATATCGTATTTAACTATTGAGCACCAAGGTGCTATACCACAGCAGTACAGAGCTTTATTAGGTAATCGTATTTATGGCTGCGATGACTGCCAACTTGTATGCCCATGGAACCGCTATGGAAAAATAACCGATGAGCAAGATTTTCATCCTCGTACACAATTAAAAGATAAAGACTTACTTGAGTTATTTGCTTGGGATGAAGCAACGTTTTTAAAAAACACCGAAGGCAGCCCTATTCGCCGTATTGGCCATGAGCGTTGGTTACGTAATTTAGCGGTGGGTTTAGGAAATGCCGATTTTAGCCCTAAGATAGTTTTTGCCCTTGAAGATAAAGCACTAAAATGTAGCGAGCTTGTTTTAGAGCATATTAATTGGGCACTTACACAGCAAAACGACAAACAGCGTGTGCAACTTCGTAAAACCCTTAGGCTGATTAGAATTGTAGAAAAAGGTTTACCCCGAGATGCTTAAATACTCGGGAGTAAACCTCTAGATTTAAACGTACTAGCTTTTTAACAGCAACGATAGATGTTGCTCAATTTCAGCAAAGGCTGCTTTTACTTGTTTTACAGACTCCTCTCTAGCAATTGAATTTTGGATTGTTTCATCTACTTTTTTATAAATAAACACCTCCTGATCTTCATCTAACCCCATTGTAGGAATACGCTCTTCAAGCTCTTCTTGTAATTGTTTAAATACTCTTTCGTTACTTTGGCGGTTCTCATTTAATAAGCTAATTAGCCCATGAAATTTACTGTGGACTGTACTTGCAACAGCATTGAGCTTTGCCTGCTGCGACTCGAGCATTTTTTTGGTCATAATTGCACGTAATTGCTGCTCGGTAACACTTACAATAAAACAAACATGATCGCGTATACGTCCGTGCTTGTCTGGATCATGATCTGGCATGTTTAAAATAAGCAGGCTGATCAGTTCATAATTAACTAAAATTCGATGCGAAAATTCATGTAAGCGCCCTTTATTTTTAAGCATTTCAAATAGCTCAACAACAATAGGCGAGCATACGCCACTTAGCGCAAAGTGGTTGATTTCATCGCCTTGTCTAAATTCAACATTGCTTTGTAAATCAAATGACTTGAGGCAATCAATAAGTGCTTTACCAAGCTCTTCTGGTTCGTTAATAAACCCGATGTTTTCAACATAATTAACTATTTCGCCCATTTCACTACTGTTGGCCATCGCATTAAATGCAGTAGAGGTCGCGTCTTCAACTTGCTTTTCAAGGCTTTGTTTTTCAATAAGTACTTGGTTTAAATTTTTAAGTTTAGATTTGAGCTCATCGTGGCCAAACGGCTTTACAATATAATCTTCAGCACCAACAGAGTAGCCTTCCATTCGCTCTTCAACCGTGCCACGTGCCGATACAAACATGACAATAATGTGCGCTGTATTTGGGTTCGCTTTAAGTGCTTTACATACTTCGTAGCCGTTCATTTGCGGCATACTTACATCAAGTAAAATTACTTGCGGCATATAGCCTTCAACCATTTCTAAACACTCAGGGCCACTGGTTGCTACTTGTAACTCAAAATCAAGTTCTTCTAAAATCTCTTCAATAATTTCAAGGTTAAACGGCTCGTCATCGACGGCAAGAATTTTAGTTAAGGCCATAATTTATCATCCATTCAAATTCTTCAAAAAGTTACTTGGCGTGCCAAAAAAACAATCAATGATTTTGCTGCTCTAATTGTTCTTCGGCCAAATGTTCATCTAGGTTTATTTCCAGCGGTACTTGTATGCATACAGTTGCACCACCGTTTTCGTTATTTTGCGCAGTTATTTCGCCTTGGTGTAAAGACACAAACTCTCTACACAAGGCAAGGCCTAAACCGGTACCACCTGCGCCACTGTTTGTTTTGCTACTTTGTGCAAACTTGGTAAAAATATGTTCAAGCTCATCTTCAGGTATACCAATGCCGTTATCGATTACTTCTATTGTGGCAAGCTCATGATCTGACTCAAGGGTTACTTGTATTTTACTTTTTGGCTCACTGAACTTTAAAGCATTGCCTAACACATTTCGTAGTAACTGATTGATTTGCTCTTCATCGCACTGTGCAATAACAGGGAGTGGTTGGGCAGTAAAAGCTATTTCAATTTCTTTTTCCATAGCAGTACCCGATACATCATCAATGCTTGTTTTAATGATATTTGCCAAATTATATGGCCGAGGATTAAAAGGAAATTTACCCACATCGAGTTTAGATAAATCGAGTAAGTTATTTAGCAACGAAAGTAGACGCTCGCCACTACTTTCAATGCGAGATAAGTACTTAACGAGTTTTTCTTTGGCAAAATCGCCCGCAGCTAGCTTGCTCAAACCAAAGCGCGAAAAGCTTAATATTGAATGCATTGGTGTGCGTAGCTCATGCGACATATTCGCTAAAAACTCTGACTTACTGAGATTGGCAGCTTCAGCTACGTTTTTAGCATGTTCCAGCTGTGAGGTACGCGCTCTTACTTGCTCTTCAAGTACGTCTTTGGCCTCTAGCAATAAGTCTTCTTTTTGTTTTAGATGAGTTACATTTTTAAAAATTACAGCCAGTGCAATATCACCGTGGTGATCTATTTCGTTAAAAGAACCTACTAGCGGAATATAATCACCGGTCGTTTTAGATAACCGTAAATCACAGCTAAATTGGCGATTACTATTTAATGTTGTAATTTTATCTTTTATACCACAAATAGAGTCGTCATCTAAAAAGGTAAATACAGATTTACCCTCTAGTTCATTAAACGGTAAATTAAAGAGTTTTAAACACGCATCGTTAGCTTCTATTACTTTACCACTGCGTTCAAATAACATGATGGCGTCTGGCGTATGTTTATAAATAACTTGGAGTAAGCTGTCTTTTTCGATTAGTGCATCTACGGTATCTTGCAGCCTTTCGACAAGCTCTGCATTATGGCGTTTTAGTAACTCGGTTTGCCATAATTTATGGACCGACTGTAATAAAACGCTGTCGTTTAAAGGCTTTATTAGTACATCTTCTACGCCTTGGCGAATAGCTTCTATCATCGAGACTTGATCGGGGCGAGAGGTAAATAATAAACAACGGCAGTGCGGCTGAGTTACTTTTAATTTCGAAAAAATATCTAACCCAGTACCATCACCTAAAATAAAGTCGCTAATTAATATATCTATATGCTTATCTTTACATATTTCCAGTGCTTGGGCGCTGTTAATGGCGGTATGTGTTTCTATATGCGCACCCACCAAACTGTTTTTCATTTTCTCGAGGCGCTCAGGAATGTGATCGACTAATAAAATGGTTGGTAATTTTAATATATGGTTTGAGCCCAGCTCTAATAAACTCTCTAGTAGCGAGGTGATTTCTTTGTTAGAAAAAAACGGGTAGACCACCGTTGCATTGGGAGCAACATGGTTTAATTGACTAAAGGCAGATAACTGCTCACCGTTTTCTGCTTTTGGTGCAAGCAGCATAAAGCGCTCTTGCGCAACTTCGCTTGCAAGCGGTTTAATAGCATCTACAGGTACACCATGGGCCACTATAACAAGGTCATAGTCAGCTATGCGTGTGTACATTTCTAGCATGCTAAAATGAATTAATTCGACTTCACATCCTATTAATTCTAAAAGCACCTTCACCCTCATGGCGATGACGCTGCTACTATCAACAATTAATATTTTTCGAATCATCAAGCTACACTTAAAAATTAATAAACTTAATATGTTAATAGCGTAGTCTATTTTTATTTAATTGGCATAAGTCCTTGTACTTATTTTGTAAAAAAATATTACCCGAATATGAAACACCTTTAATTAAAGGTGTTTTCCAAAAATAGTAAGGCTATATGGTGTGCCATCCATAATGGCAACATTGGGTAATTCGCCCCATACATCAAACTCAAAATGCTTAAATAACTTTATGCTTGGCACATTATGGCTAAATATAAACCCAAGTAATACTTTAATATCCAACTGCTTAGCTGTAATTTGAGCAAACTGCATTAACTTTTTACCTAAACCTTTACCTTGTGCTTTGCTGGTAATGTAAATACTTACTTCTACTGTACCGTCGTATGCGGGACGCCCATAAAACGACTTATAACTTAGCCAAGCAAGTACTTTTTCATCTTCGCAGTAAACATATATAGGTCGATTTGCAGTATGGCTATTAAACCACTCACGTTTTTGTTCAACGCTTACTTCTTCGGTATCTGCGGTGACCATTCGAGACGCAATTGTTTCGTTATAAATAGCGACTATTTCACTTAAATCATTAATATTTGCAAGGCGAGTTGTCATAGTTACTTGAAGGGTTGATCAATTTTGTTCATATTAGCGTATGTTCCCCCTATCAAACAATCGTAAATGTAGGTGCAAGTTATGCTAAAAAAAATTATTTTAGGGTTAGCTGCGTTATGTATAAATATACCATTGCACGCATACGCATCGTCTGCTGAAAACGAGCAAACATGTCAAGACTTTACCAATGTAAATATACGAAAGCTGCGCTCTGAGGAAACGATTAACTTATGCCAGTTTAAAAATAAGCCTTTGCTTATTGTAAACACAGCCAGTAATTGTGGGTTTACCTCGCAATTTAGAGGGCTTGAGGCACTTTACAAAGAATATAAAGATAAGGGATTGGTAGTGCTTGGTTTTCCGTCTGATGATTTTTTTCAAGAAGAAAATGACGAAAAATTAACAGCAAAAGTATGCTTTATAAATTATGGCGTAACGTTTCCTATGTTTGCCACCAGCGAAGTACGTGGTAGTAATGCTAATGCAATATTTAAACATTTAAATAAGCAAACAAGCTCACCTAATTGGAATTTTTATAAATATTTGGTGTCTGCTGATCGTAAAACAATTACTCGCTTTAACTCTAAAGCTGAACCATCGTCAGCACGCTTAGTTAACGCAATTGAAAAAGCACTATCTAATAACTAAACTGGTACAATTAGTGTAATCTGACTAGACTAGTTTTCATTCGATTAAAAAAACATCACTTTAAATCCAGGAGATTTTAATGACAGTAGCAAGCGCACGACACATACTTGTAGACAGCGAAGCACAATGCTTAGATCTAAAAACACAAATTGAGCAAGGCGAAGATTTTGCTGAATTAGCAAAAGCACATTCTAACTGTCCTTCGGGTCAAGATGGTGGTGCTCTTGGTGAGTTTGGCCCAGGCATGATGGTACCTGAGTTTGATAAAGTAGTATTCTCTGCACCTATCAATCAAGTGCAAGGCCCTGTACAAACACAGTTTGGCTATCATTTACTTGAAGTTACAAGCCGTTCAGAATAACGTTGTGTTATTGCAATAAACAAAAAGCCGCTTATGCGGCTTTTTTTAGGAGTAATTATGAAGCTTATTGGTACTGATGCCTCACCTTATGCTCGCCGCATAAGAATATGGGCACTTGAAAACAACTGTAATTTAGAATTTGTTACTTTAAATATATTTTCTGAAGAAGGCCGACCTACGCTTGCTAGTAATAACCCTGCACGCAAAGTACCTATTTTGGTTGATGGCGATCTCACGTTAGGCGATTCAAATACAATTTTACGCTACCTTCTTAAAAAAACAGCCCAACCCGATCTTTCATGGCCGCAAGAGCAATTACTTACAATCATTAATGCCTGTAACGACTCACTCGTTGAAATGGCAATTTGTAAACGCTCGGGATTTGATACTCAAAGCGATAAATTATTTTTTAATCTGCAAAACGAACGCATTGCTGAAACATTAAGCTATTTAAATACGCATTTAGCTGATGATGAATTTAAAAGCTGTGAATACCTCAACATCAGTTTATACTGCCTGCTTGATTGGATTTGCTTTCGCGAACTGACTGACTTTAGTCAGCACAGTGAGCTTGTTGCTTTTTATGAGCAATATAGCAAGCGCCAAGCAGCAATAAATACCAGTCCTAGTCTCTAATTTAAAAAGGTAAACACATGAGCGATATCGAAATAGAATCACAACTAGTTAGCTTTGTAGAAAAAGTACGTGTAAGCGAGCAAGTATGGGCACTAAGCAGCGATGATGGCGGCTTTGTTGTATGTGAGTCAAATCAGTTTGCAGAAACTGACGTATTACTTTTGTGGGAAAGCGAAGAAGCAGCTAAAGCCCAGTGTAAAGACGAATGGGCAGAATATAGCCCGGCCGAAATCAATCTTGATGAGTTTTTAGATGATTGGGTTGAAGATTTAAACGAAGATAGCGCTTTAGTTGGTCTAAATTGGAATGACGACCAAGTATGCGTAGAAATAGAACCCGTAGGTTTAGCACGCGCTTTAAGCGAATAAATTACGCTATAAAACTGATAGCGAATAAAAACACCCTGCCTATTTTTATGCAGGGTGTTTTTGTTTGCAGCTAAATACATAAATTCTAGAATCGATACTCGCATCTTTGTATAGTTTAAGTATAAAATAGAACACGTCATTACTTTCAAGGTATTACGTTGAAAACCCATCTTGGTCGTCGCCCTTTTTCAGCTATGGAACTGCATACACTTTATAATGGATATATATATGGTGATGTTAAAGTTGCACGTGAGCAAGCTAAACACTGGCACTTTTGGCTGCCTTTAATCGCTTATTATAGCGGTGCGTATAGTGACGAAATAGGCTGTTTAACACTTGATGATCTTGTTTTTGAGCAAGGTATTTTATGCTTTAGTTTTCATACCCACGGAAAAATAAAACCACGCTTAGTACCTGTGCATCATGCCTTAGTTGATGCAGGCTTTAATGACTATATTGAATTTATAAAAGCCCATCACCATACTCGCTTAATGTTCGACTTACCTGCCAAAACAGGCCGCTATAGCGAAAAAGTACGTATATGGTTTTCAGGTGAAGGAGAGCGCGCTGGGTATTTGCAAAAATGCGCTATTCCTAATGTAGATCAATTAGGAATGAAAACTGCTGTTAGTAGTCTTCGTCTTAACTTTGAACAACAAATTCGTATCTATGCGCTGCAAGCTAGCTCAAAAGATGCCTTTAATTACTTAATGGGCTTTAACGAATATCAGCACGATAAATTTGACGACATCTCATTATTAAATAATGTGATTCAGCAAATTCGTATTATTAACCCTCACGTGCATTGGACTCGTTTTACCCTTCGTGAAAGCCACTGACAAACTTTGTTACTCTTTAGCCTCTTTTTGACTATTCTATCCAAGCTATAATCAATTACTCCATTCTAAAAAGCTGTTAGGATATCCACACTCTAAATAATTAACGCATAAAAAAGCCTATTTAGAGTAGTTTCTAACAACAACAATCTAGGGATTATTATGTTTTTTAAAAGCTTCTTAACGGTGAGCGTTGCTTTAGCAATGAATGCTGCAAACGCTAACGAATTCGTTATTGAAAAACTCGCAAAACCAAGCTCACAGCAGGTGTCGTTAACACTCGACCCAAGCCAAGATACATTCACAGGGATGACTGAAATAGCCCTAGAAGTACTAAAACCAACAAAATACATTGAGCTAAATGGCGTAGCTTACGCTGTAAAAATGGCGCAACTACTTGGCGAAGAAAACTGTGATTTAAGCAATGAAATGCTTAAAACCGGTAAAGTTAAATTTAGCTGTAATGAGCAAATTCAGCCGGGTAAATACACGCTTAAAGTTGACTTTTCTGCGCCTTATAACCGCCAAAGTGTAGGCTTATATAAAACGTTAGACCAAGGCACACCTTATTTATTCACTCAATTTGAAATGAGTGATGCACGCCGTGCATTTCCTGTTTTTGATGAGCCAAATTATAAAATTCCATTTCAACTAACAATTACCGCACCTACGTCTCAAAAAGTATATGCCAATACGCCAGAGCTTAAAACAACGGTTAACGGCAATATGACCACCCACTATTTTGATAAAACACCGCCAATTCCATCGTATTTAGTAGCGATGGCTGTTGGCCCATTTGAAGAGTTAAACATTGAAGGCATGCCTATTCCTGGTCGTGTTATTACGCCACAAGGTAAAATTCACTTAGCCAAATACGCTAAAGAAAATATGCCAAAAGTACTGGGCGCACTCGAAGCCTACTTTGGTATTCCTTATGTTTACAAAAAGCTAGACTCTGTTGCTGTTCCTGAGTTCCCGTTTGGCGCAATGGAAAACTCAGGCCTGGTAACTTACCGTGAAGATATTTTACTTGTTGATTTAGCAGCAGCAACACTTAGTAAAAAGCAGCGCAACGTGTCTATTATTGCTCACGAACTTGCTCACCAGTGGTACGGTAACTTGGTAACCATGAAGTGGTGGAACGACTTATGGCTTAACGAAGCATTTGCAAGCTGGATGGCGGCTAAAATTACTAAGCAGCTTAACCCTGAGTTTGAATCACACCTTGATTTACCACAAAACAACGTAATGGCACTTGATGCTCGCCTAAGTACTAAACCTATACGTAAGCCAATTAAAACCGAAGCCGATATTATGGATGGCTTAGACTTAGCATACTCTAAAGGTAGCTCAGTACTTGCAATGGTTGAAAACTGGATTGGCGAAGATGCATTTCAAAAAGGTATTCAGAGCTATTTAAAAGAATTTTCATACAAAAACGCTGAAGCTGCAGATTTATGGGAAGCGTTAGGTAAAGCGTCAAATAAAGATGTAGCAAGTGTATTAAAATCGTTTATTGAGCAATCCTCTTTTCCGCTAGTAAATGTTAAACAGCAAGGTAAGAAGCTTACTATTTCGCAAAGCCGTTTTGCAAACGCTGGGGTTGATGCCCCTGCACAGCTATGGAATGTACCTGTAGCTATAAAATATGGCGCGGGCGATAAAGTAAAAACGGCTAATATTTTACTCAATAAACAAAGCCAAACTCTTGATCTAGATTTTGAACCTGAGTGGATTTATCCTGACCAAGGTGCTTTAGGCTACTACCGTTGGGTAATGGATGATGCACAATTTAGCGCACTCATTAAAAAAGCCCCTAGCGTACTAAGTGATCGCGAGCGCCTAGCACTGCTTTCAGCTACTGATGCATTACTTGATGCGGGTGTTATATCTGCTGCAAAATTAATGCAAACGCTTGAAGTATTTGTAAGTGATAGCCATCCTCGCGTAGCTAATACTGCACTGGGTTATTTAGTATCGCAGCAGCGCACCTTTAAAGATCAAAGCAATAAAGATCTATGGCCTGAATTTATTCGTGGTGCTGTAACGCCTGCGGCTAAAAAATATGGCCTAGAAGCGAAAGCCGGTGAAGACGGTGCTATTTCACAGTTAAGAGCAGCGGTTGTGTCTCGTTTAGGTTTTGATGGCGAAGATCAAAATGTAATAAATAAAGCAAAAGAGCAAACACAAGCTTACTTAAAAGATCCGCAAAAAGTAGACCCTTATTTAGCAGGCACCTACTTAACACTTGCCGCTTTTCATGGTGATGAAGCATTACTTGATCAATTCATGACGACGTTTAAAACGACTAAAGATCCGCAAGTACGTACTAATATGCTTGCTGCAATGAGCTTTTTTGGCGAACCAAAGCTTCAAAAAGCAGTATTGGCTTATAGTCTAACGGACGAAGTAACGGCTTCTGATATGCGCACTATTTTATCTGGTCAAAGCTATACAGACGAACGCCAAGCGCTATTTATAGATTGGGTATACAGCAATTACGATAAAGTAACTGCAAGCTTGCCACCGTTCTTTATTCCTAACTTACCGTACTTTACAACTGCAAGCTGTAATGCAGAAAGTCTAGCTAAAACAAAAGTATTTTTTAACGAAAAAGTAGCTGATGTAGCTGGTTATGCGCGTACATTAAGTAAGCTTGAAGAAAGCACAAATGATTGTATCGCCCTTAAAACACGTGAGCTTGAATCGGTTAATAGCTTCTTAAAAAGTAAGTAATTCTTAGATTCATTAAATTATAAAAATACAAAAGCCGCTGAATATAAATTCAGCGGCTTTTTAATAAGTATCTTAACCAAGTTTTGCTTAACTAAGCCTTTTATTAACCACCAATGATCATAGTTAATTTAGCTATAAAGTCTTTTGCAGCTTGCTCTGAGTTTATTTTAAACGCCACGCCGTAATGAATTGGCTGAGCACTTTTAAATATACGCGTTGGAAAACGGGTCATTTCACTACTGTGAAAATAACCGGGAGCGCGAACAACTCCGTCTATATCACTAAAGTCATCACTAAACACTTCGAATGCTGGTCGAATTACAATTTTACCTTTACCGCTTTCGCTGTGAGTGTAAAACGCTTCTTTAGAGTTTACTAACATGTACTCTGCAATGTTCTTAATTTTAAAATTACTTCTGCACTGTAATTTAATGAGTTGCTCTGTAAGCTCTTCTGCGCTGTAGGCCACGTTGTAAATCCTATAATAGTAAGTTGCGCAATACAGTAACGTATACGCACTACAAAGTCCGAATTTATTTTACATCACACACAAAAGCGAGCTTATCACTGTTATAGCTCATACGAGTGATTGTAGTATCGCAGTAAGTACTTAAATCTAACCACTGAGAAACCTCATTCTTACCTGTAAGTTGACGTTGATACACACGGTTTTTAATTGCATAAGCAATCGTTGCATCATCTTTTAAAATAAAATCTTGTACATTAGCTGATAACCTTAGTAAGTCTTCAACTTGCTTAGTTTGTACATTAAAACTCGCTAAAATATGCTGATCATTTTTAGTGTAACTAAATAAAAATTTAGCCATTGAATGATTATAAATTAACGTCCGGCCAATATTACTTGCCGCAATATGCCCTTTTGCAGCCTCTACAGAGGTGTATTGCAGTGTATGCGGTTCACCTAATATAAACATGACTAAATCATTTTGAATACCCCAAGCGTGGTAGCCTACAGGCTCTATCCAATCAAAAATACGACTTGGGCTTTGCTGTGTATCTAACGGGTATTGCCATAGTTTTTGCTTAGAGTCAGACTCAACCACAATGGCAGATAAACTCTTTTCGTTTGGCATAACTGTTGGGGAATATTCACTTACAGGTGAGTTTGTAAGATTGCTAACTTGTTTTGTAGCTAAGTCGTAATACGCAATATCTGTTTGGCTATGCTGATTAGAGATAACTTCATGGGTAAAGTAAATACCCGAATTAGTTAAATAAGGTTGGTTGTTATAGCTCTTTTTATCGCTTATTACCTTAACCTGTACCCCATAAGGTGTATTTAAATCTGCTAGTAATATTTGGCTCTTAGGCATGCTAGCCTGCGCCATACTTAGGCTAAGCGCCGTTATTGAAAATAGTCCAAGCAATGGTTTAATAAGTTTCATGCTTTCTCTCGTTTTAATTTTAAGCACCTCATGATAACGTTATTTGCTGGTGGCGTCACTTGAGCAGAGCCAGTAAACTCTTTATAACTAACGTGGTCCTAAAAAAGAGAAAAAAACATGTCAGCTAAACATCCTATCATTGCTATTACAGGTTCTTCTGGTGCGGGTACTACTACTACAACCAATGCAATTAAACACATTTTTCGTAGCCTAAATATAGATGCAGCTTTTGTCGAAGGGGATAGCTTTCACCGTTACACTCGCCCTGAAATGGATAAAAAAATACGCGAAGCCCAACAAGAAAGTAAGCATATTAGCTACTTTGGCCGAGAAGCTAACGACTTTGGCGCACTAGAAACATTATTTAACCAATACGGCGAAACAGGCCAAGGTAAGCTACGTCGTTACTTACATACTTTTGACGAAGCAGTACCTTATAACCAATTACCGGGTACGTTTACACCGTGGCAAGATCTTGAATCGAGTACAGATTTAATGTTTTACGAAGGTCTGCATGGTGGTGTAGTTGATCAAGATCATGATGTAGCTAAGCACGTTGATTTACTTATAGGCATGGTACCTATAATTAACCTTGAATGGATCCAAAAGCTGATCCGCGATACTCAAGACCGTGGCCACTCTCGTGAAAAAGTAATGGATTCAATTGTTCGCAGTATGGACGACTACATTAACCATATTACGCCGCAATTTTCACGTACCCATATTAACTTTCAGCGCGTACCAACTGTTGATACATCAAACCCTTTTAGTGCAAAAGATATTCCTTCACTCGATGAAAGCTTTGTCGTTATTCGTTTTAGGGGAATTGATGATGTTGATTTTCCGTATTATTTACAAATGATTGAAGGCAGCTTCATGTCGCGAATTAATACACTTGTGGTGCCCGGTGGTAAAATGGGTTTAGCAATGGAGCTGGTTCTTACTCCTCTTATTAAAGATATTATTATTAAAAAGCGTGCCTTAGAAAACTTAGCACCTCTTGATATACCTATTTAACGCCTCTTCTAAGATTGAGCTCTCTCACGTACACTGCTGATTTTTAGTAACAATAAGGGACATTGTATTGTACTCATTAAAAATTGTAGTGGGTTCTAAAAACCCGGTAAAAATTAACGCGGCTAAACATATTTTTGCAATATATTTCCCGGATCATGAAATTGATTGCCAAGGTGTTGATGCCCCATCTAATGTGCCAGATCAGCCTATTGGTGAAGAGCAAACACGCATTGGTGCACAAAACAGGGTAGCCTTTTGCAAAGACACCTACAAAGCACACTACTACTGCGCAATGGAAGGCGGTGCAGAGCAATTTAGTTACGGTGCAGCAACCTTTGCCTATGTGGTAATTAATAACGGCTCAGAGCAATCTGTAGGACGCAGTAGCAATTTACCTTTACCTCAAGTTTTGTATAACGCGCTATTAAACGGTGAAGAACTTGGCGATGTGATGGATAAAGCCTTTAATACTCAAAATATTAAGCAAAAAGGCGGCGCTATTGGGCTTCTTACTAATAACCATGCAACCCGTGAAAGTACTTATACTCAAGCACTTACTTTAGCAATGGCGCCTTTTTTACACCCTGCTTTGTATAACAAATGAATTAATTTAGGAAGTTTAATGAAATACAGTTATGTACTGTTTGATGCCGACGAAACATTATTTAGATTTGATATTCTCGCGGGTATGACCCGTATGTTTAAAGCATACGATATACAATTTACTAAAGACGACTACGTACACTATCAAAAAACTAATAAGCAACTATGGGTTGATTACCAAAATGGCACTATTAGTGCCGATTATTTACAAGTAACCCGCTTTAACGAGTGGTCTAAAAAACTAAATGTGCCAGCAAAAGAATTAAATGATGCTTTTTTAGATTCTATGGCGCAAATTTGCGAGCCTTTGCCTGGCGCCGTAGAGCTTTTAAATAAACTAAAGCCACATGCTAAATTAGGTATCATAACTAACGGATTTGCCCGTCTACAAACCGTGCGCTTAGAACACACTGGTTTAAAAAATATGTTTGAGTGGTTGGTAATATCAGAGCTAGTAGGTATAGCAAAACCTAATAAAGCTATTTTTGAGCACACATTTGAGCTTATGGGTAACCCTGATAAAAGCCAGATCTTAATGGTGGGTGATACTGCCTCAAGCGACGTACTTGGCGGTAATAATGTTGGTATTGATACCTGTTGGTTGCAACACCCTGGTGAGCAGTTACCTGAAGGGATAACTCCTACTTACACAATAACTACCTTAGATCAATTGCAGTCCATTCTTAAAATTTAGTTAAATTAAAAGCAAAAAAAATGACGCTATTAAGTGTCATTTTTTATAACTGTTTGTGAACGTGTATTTTTAAAATACTAAGTTAGGCAGTCGCTAACTCAAGGCCGGGTGCAGGCATCGTAACAGGCGTTTCAAATGTTGCCCACTCCCATGCTGACTCTGTAGCCATAACTTTGCGAAGTAACTTGTTGTTTAAATCGTGACCCGATTTAAATGCCGTTACTTTACCTAAAAGGTTGTGACCTGTCATAAACATGTCACCAACACAGTCTAGTATTTTATGCTTAACAAACTCATCGCTGTAGCGTAAACCATTAGGGTTTAAAACTTTAAACTCATCAAGTACTACTGCGCTATCCATACTACCACCTAGTGCTAGGTTGTTAGCATGCATGTATTCTATATCTTTCATAAAGCCAAAAGTACGTGCGCGGCTAATTTCTTCAGTAAAGCTTTGTGCCGTAATGTCCAAACCAACACGTTGGCGGCTTTCATTAATTGCCGGGTGATCAAAAGCAATTTCAAAGTCGATATGAAAACCATCATATGGTTCTACTTCAGCCCATTTATCACCTTCTTCAATACGTACTTTTTCTTTAATACGAATAAAGCGTTTCGCGACATTTTGCTCTTCTATGCCGCCTTTTTGTAACAAGTATATAAATGGTAATGCACTACCATCCATAATTGGCACTTCTGAGCTATCTAATTCTACAATTAGATTATCAATACCCATTGCGGCAACCGCTGCAATTAAGTGCTCAGTAGTAGATAAGCGAACGCCATCTTTGTTAATCAAACAGGTACATAGCTGTGTATCACCAACGGCTTCAGGTGTTGTTTCAAATTCAACAACCGGATCAAGGTCGACACGACGAAATACAATCCCAGTATTTGCGCTCGCAGGTCGGAGAGTTATTGTGACCTTCTCACCTTTATGAAGTCCAATTCCTATGGCTTTGACTACTTGTGCAATCGTACGCTGTTTAATCATAGGTTCGCTCACTTTAAAATCAGTTACAGTTAGACGGCGCAGTGTAACATAAATCCTTTTGCCTTTCAATATTTGTACATATTTCAAACAAAAGTATTATTAAATGTTAATCAGCCTGTTTACGTAAAAAAGCAGGAATATCAAAATAATCACCACCTTCTGATTTATCCGCTTTTTTACTATTTTGCGCTGAAGAGCTAGTTGAACTGCTTGAGCTAGTAGATTCTGTTTGTTCTTTAGTTTCTACTTGCGTGCTAGCAGTGCTTTCTTCAGAGCTTGTACCTTGGCTTGCAAAGCTTGGTACGTACATACTACTTGTTTGGTTTGATGAACCAGTAACATCAGAGCCTGATGCCTTTTTAATACCGTTATCAACAATACCAAATTGTGGACGACGATCGCCGCCTAAACCAGTTGCAACAACCGTTACACGTAACTCGTCGCTCATTTCTGGATCAATAACCGCACCAACAACAACTGTTGCATTTTCAGACGCTAGCGCCTTAACGTGGTTACCAACAATTTCAAACTCTTCAATCGCAATGTCCATACCTGCGGTAATATTAACTAAGATACCTTTAGCACCAGTTAAATCAACGTCTTCTAGTAATGGGCTTGAGATTGCGGCTTCAGCAGCTTCTTGTGCACGATCAGGTCCAGACGCAGAAGCAGTACCCATCATAGCAGTACCCATCGCTGACATTACTGTACGTACGTCGGCGAAATCCACATTAATTAAACCAGAACGTGTAATCAGCTCGGCAATACCTTGTACTGCGCCAAATAATACGTCATTAGCTTTAGCGAAGGCATCTAGAAGTGTAGTCCCTTTTCCTAAAACTTTAAGCAATTTATTGTTCGGAATTGTAATAAGTGAGTCTACAATTTCTGACAATTCATTAATACCTTGTTCAGCCGCAGCGGCACGTTTTTTACCTTCAAAATCAAAAGGACGTGTTACTACTGCAACCGTTAAAATACCTAATTCTTTAGCGATTTTAGCAACCACTGGTGCTGCACCAGTACCCGTACCACCGCCCATACCCGCTGCAATAAATACCATATCGGCACCTTCAAGGCTCGCACGAATGGTTTCTGCATCTTCTTCAGCCGATTGACGGCCTACTTCTGGGTTTGCGCCCGCACCTAACCCAGAGGTTATTTGCGTACCAAGCTGTACCGTTATATCTGCTGCTGAATTACGTAATGCTTGTGCATCCGTATTAGCGGCAATAAAACGTACGCCTTCAATTTGTTGTTTTACCATGTGCTCAACAGCGTTACCGCCGCCACCGCCCACGCCAATTACCTTTATTACGGCTTCTTCGCCGTGCTGTTCCATCATATCAAACATGTTTACTCTCCGACTTGAGTATTAAAACTCGCCTTGGAACCATTTAGTAATGCGGTTCCACCAATTATTGTTATCCTCTGCTTTCGACTTTTGTGCATTCATCGATTGCATAGTGCGCCCGTATTGTAACAAACCAACAGCGGTTGCGTACGAAGGATCATCTACATAGTCTGTCAAACCAACCATCCCGATTGGTTTGCCTATTCTTACTGGCATTTGAAAGATGTCTTCTGCCACTTCCATAGCGCCAGTCATTTTAGCAGTCCCGCCCGTGATAACGAGGCCTGCGGCAATTTGGTCTTCTAAGCCTGAACGACGAATTTCTTCCATCGCTAATTCAAATAATTCTCTAAAACGAGGCTCAACAACCTCAGATAACGTATGACGCGACATTAATCTTGCAGGTCGCCCACCTACGCTTGGTACTTCAATAGTGTCTTCACTACTGGCCATTTGGCTATTTGCACATGCGTATTGTACTTTGAGTGACTCTGCATGTGATATAGGTGTACGAAATATTTTTGCAATATCCCCCGTCACTTGGTTACCAGCCACTGGAATAACAGCTGAATGACGCTGAGCACCATTAATATAAATGGTGATATCCATTGTACCACCACCAATATCAAGTACGGCTACACCTAGCTCTTTTTCGTCATCAGTTAAAACTGAGTAACACGACGCCAGTGCCGTAAATATAAGTTGATCTACTTCTAATCCGCAGCGCTGAACACATTTTTCAATGTTTTTAGCCATATCGTTCGAACACGTAATGATGTGTGCTCGTGCTTCCATACGCACGCCGCTCATGCCTAGTGGGTTTTTAATCCCTTCTTGCATGTCGATGCTGTACTCTTGCGGTAATGCATGTAGCATTTTTCGCTCTGCAGAAATAGGCACTGAACGCGCAATATGAATGACGTTTTCAATGTCTTCATCTGTCACTTCGGTGTTATTGATTGCAACTACACCGCTTTCGTTTTGACACTGAATATGTTTGCCAGAAATCCCCAAGTACACTGAGCTAATTCGACAATCAGCCATTAATTCGGCTTCATCAATAGCTCGGCGAATCGACTCAGACACTAAGTTTAAATCGTTAACGCCGCCTTTATCCATACCATGAGATACTTGGCTGCCCACACCAACAATGCTGAGCTTGTTATCTGCGGTGATTTCACCTACCGTGGCAACCACTTTCGAGGTACCAACGTCTAATCCAATCACGAGGTTTCTTTCTGCTGACTTAGTCATGCCTTACTCTTATTTTGTAATTGTTCTTCTTGCAGTGGCTTAAAGCTCACAGCAAGGCCGGTATCATACCGTAAATCGATTGTATCTACTTGTGCATCTGCACGTTGTTCCATTCGCGGGTAAACATCTATAAAACGTTGTACGCGTTTGGCTTTATCTTTACGCCCTAAATCTAAGCGTATTCCGTTATCTAACCATAACTGCCACGAAAACCGCTCAGAGAGCGCAAGACTTGAAAGCGTCAGGTTATTTACCTTCAGCATTTCATCAAATTGCTTAAACGCAACCCATGCCTCTTCTTCGCTGCCTTCAGGGCCATATAATTGTGGTAAGTCGTGTAACTTATCACTACTTGCTTGAAACGCTTGGCCACTTTGGTTTAGCAATAAGTCACTATTCCAATGGGCTACGGCTTCATGTTCAACAACATATACTTGTATGGTGTCTGGCCATTGTTTTCGTACTGAAACAGTAGCAACCCAAGGTAAATCTTGAACAAGCTGCTGCACATGCTTTACATCTAATTCAAAAAAGCTACTTAAGTCTGCTTTTTTTATTGCTTTTATAATTGCTGTTTCATCAGTGTACTTTGGATGCCCTTGCACAATTAAGTGCTTTATTTGCGCATCTTTGTTCTCTACTAGCCAATCTGATACACCCGTAGTAATTTGCACCAGGCCAATGACTACTACCAGAAAAAAACTCACCCCAAAAATCAGCGACCAATTTAGTTTCAGCTTGATTTGTTGAGCTTTTTCTAAAAGGGGATGCATATTAAAGCGTTTGCTCTAAAATGCGAACAACTAATTGCTCAAAAGTTACCCCATTTGCTTTTGCTGCCATTGGCACGAGCGATTTTTCAGTCATCCCGGGTACTGTATTTACTTCTAGTAAGTAAAAATTACCTTGCTCATCTTGCATAGCATCTACTCGGCCCCAGCCACTTGCACCGACTAAATCAAATGCGTCAAGCGATATTGTTTGCAAATATTGAGTGTCTTGCGCAGATAAATCCGCTGGGCAATGGTACTGCGTTGTATTTGATTGATACTTAGCTTGGTAATCGTAAAAACCGTTAGGTGTGGTCATCTCAATAACGGGTTGTACTTCATCTCCAAGCACTGTAACGGTAAATTCTCGCCCTGTTATCCACTGCTCGACTAATACCTGATTATCAAACTTAAATGCATTGGCCAATGCTTCTTCTAGCTCTTGTGCGCTACTTGCTTGTGCCATGCCAATGCTTGAGCCTTCATGTGATGGCTTAACCATTACTTTTTTAAACTCATCCATAATGGCTTTAGCATCAAAACCTTTTTTAGCATCCACTACTGCATAAGGTGCTGTACTTAAACCTGCAGATTTAAATAGGTGCTTACAACGAACTTTATCCATAGCCAGTGCAGATCCAAGCACATTACTACCTGTGTAAGGTAGATTCATAAACTCAAGTGCACCTTGCACAGTGCCATCTTCACCACCACGGCCATGAAGAGCGATAAAAACACGATCTACACTTAATTCTTTTAATTCCCACAACGAGCGATTTTGAGGGTCGAATGCGATTGCATCTACGCCACTATTTTGTAGCGCGTTTAAAACAGCCTGACCCGATCGTAAAGACACTTCACGCTCTGCTGAGTTTCCACCTAGCAGTACCGCTACTTTACCAAATTGTGTATTTACCTGAGTCATACTTCACCCTGTTTAAGTTTTTCTATCGACATACCCGTTGCAGCTAATGTTTTAACTAGTTGACCTATGTTACCAGCGCCTTGGGTTAATACTAAATCATTATTTTGTAAATTTGCTGCTAGCACACCTGCAAGTTCAGCATTGGTAGCTACGTGCAGAGGCTCTTTGCCGCGTTGACGTAAACTACGACACAGACTTTTACTATCTGCTCCTACGATAGGGTTTTCTCCGGCGCTATACACATCAAGTAAAAGTAATTGATCAACATCGGCTAATACTTTTACAAAGTCTTCGTATAAGTCACGAGTACGGCTAAATCTATGTGGTTGATAAACCATTACCAAGCGCTTATCTGGCCACCCTTCACGAACAGCCGCTATAGTAGCCGCTACTTCCGACGGGTGATGACCATAATCATCAACAAGCATTACATTACCGCGCTCGTTCTCAAATTCACCGTAATGCTGAAAACGACGGCCAATTCCTTCAAACTTTTGCAGTGCTTCTAAAATCGCATAATTAGCAATGTTTTGATCTTTAGCTACAGCAATTGCAGCAGTTGCATTTAATGCATTGTGCTTACCAGGCATATTAAGCGTAGCAGTTAAGCTATCGCCATTTTTACTTGTTACGGTAAACGTACACGTATTGGCAGATTGACTAAAGTCGCTCATGCGATAATCGGCATCGCGTGCTTCGCCATAGGTAATTACAGGGCGAGCAAAACGTGGGATTAGCTCGCTGGCAACTTCTGAGTCAATGCACACGACAGCTAAGCCATAAAACGGTAGGTTATGGATAAAATCTACATAGGTGTCTTTCATTTTCTCAAGACTACCGCCGTAGGTATCCATGTGATCTTCTTCAATATTAGTGATCACCGACACCATAGGCTGTAAATGTAAAAACGACGCATCACTTTCATCTGCTTCTGCAATTAAAAAGTCGCTTTTGCCAACCTTTGCATTACTGCCTGCACTATTTAATAAACCACCAATAATAAAGGTAGGATCAAGCCCTGCTTGGGCATAAATACTGGCAATTAAACTCGTTGTAGTTGTTTTGCCGTGAGTACCCGCAATAGCAATACCATGGCGAAAACGCATTAACTCGGCAAGCATTTCTGCACGGCGAACTACTGGTATACGCGCCGCTTTTGCAGCTATAATTTCCGGGTTTGTTTCATCTATTGCGCTTGAAACAACCACAACGTTTGCATCTTTTACGTTATTTTCGTGATGGCCAATAAAGACTTCTGCACCGGCTTTTATCAAGCGCTCTGTCATTGCACTGTGCGCAATATCAGACCCTGTAATACGATAACCTTCAAAAGCAAGTACTTCTGCAATACCGCCCATACCCGCGCCACCAATACCTATAAAATGTATGGTGTCTATTCGACGCATCGCTGGTCGTGAATATTTTTCTTGTAATGACGTTTCTTTCACTTATTTTCTCTTATTTGTTACTTGCTCACAGTGCGCAGCTACGCTTGCTGTGGCATCTAAAATGGCTTGCTTTTTAGCATTATTAGCCATTTCATCAATTAATTTTGGTTGTGCTAAATAAGGACTCAACAGCGCAACAATAGACTGTTTATTAAATTGCCCTTGTGGCATCAATAAAGCGCCATTAGCCATTACTAAATACTGTGCGTTAGCAGTTTGATGATCGTCAACGGCATGCGGAAATGGTACAAATACGGCCATTTTACCCGCTGCGGCAATTTCGCTTACCGTTAGTGCACCCGCTCGGCAAATAACAATGTCGGCCCAGCTATAGGCTGCATCCATATCATCAATAAATTGTGCTACTTTTACTTGCTGCTCAGTAAATTGATGTAGTTTATAAGCAGCTTTAACGCTCTCTAAGTGCCCTTTACCCGTTTGATGCCACACATTTAAATCACATGTGTTTGCCATAACTTTAAATGCTTCAGGTAAGGTCTGGTTAAGTACTTGAGCACCTAACGAACCACCTACAACGAGTACATTTATAGGGTTTGAAACTTCACGCTTGGGCACATCAGCCACACTTTGGCGAACAGGATTACCTACAAGCTCAGCTTGGCCTTTATCAAAAGCACTCGGAAAAGCAGCGAGTACTTTATTAGCAAATTTTGCCAACCATCTATTACTCATCCCAGCAACCGCATTTTGCTCATGAATAACCAGTGGAATACCCAAACTTTTAGCCGCAATACCGGTTGGCCCGGTTACATAGCCGCCCATAGCAAGTACTACATCAGGTTGTTGAGATTTCAATACCTTACGCGCCTGCAATATTGCATTAAGTACCATGAATGGGGCTTTAATAAGACGCTTTAAGCCATTACCGCGTACGCCCTTTACATTAATAAAATCAATCTCAATGTTGTGCTTTGGCACAACCTCGGCTTCCATTCTGTCTGGTGTGCCTATCCAGCTGACTTCCCAGCCTTGGTTTTTTAAATAATCAGCTACAGCGATACCCGGAAATATATGCCCGCCAGTACCGCCAGCTACTACTACTAATTTTTTACTCATCGCTTACCTCCACGAGAGGTGGCTTGCTTGGTGGCCATTTTAGTTTCAAAATCAACACGCAATAAAATACCAGTGGCAATCGTCATCATTAATAAGCTTGAGCCACCATACGAAATAAACGGCAAGGTTAACCCTTTAGTGGGTAATATTCCCGCACTTGCACCTACATTAACCATGGTTTGAAACGCAAACCAAATGCCAATTGCTAAGGCTAAATAGCCCTCATATTCTTTACCGTTTTTAAGTGCTGTTTGGCCAATTAATAAAGCCCTAAACACCAAAGTACCTAACACCATTAAAATGCTTAGTACGCCTACAAAACCAAGTTCTTCAGCGATAACAGCAAAAATAAAGTCGGTATGAGCCTCCGGTAAGTACTGTAATTTTTGTACGCTATTTCCAAGTCCTTGGCCAAACCAATCACCTTGACTGTATGCCATCAGTGACTGCACTAACTGATAGCCTTTACCAAATGGATCATCCCAAGGCTCTAAAAAGCCAACAACCCGTGCCATTCGATATGGCTCTAAAACAATTAAGCCAACAACCAGCGCAACGCCTGTTAAAATTAATGCAAAAAACTGCCAAAGCTTTGCGCCGGCTAAAAATAAAAGGCCTACCGTTGTAACAAACATAACAACCACGGTGCCTAAATCGGGCTGTAATAAAATAAGTAATGCGTATACAGCAAACACCGCTATTGGCTTTGCAAAACCTTTAATATTTTCTTGTACTTCTTCTCGCTTACGTACCAAATAACCGGCTATATAACTAAAAAAGAATAACTTAGCTAGCTCAGATGCTTGTATATTAAAAGGTCCTACAGGTATCCAACGCGTTGAACCATTTACCTCACGGCCAACTATTAGCACTACGAGTAGCAGCACTAAGCCTATTAGCAATAAATAAGGGTTGGCTTTTTTCCACCAACTCATAGGCACTAACGTGGTTATCCAAAATAAACAAAACGACAACGCTAAAAAAATACCGTGTCGAATTGTAAAATGGTAAATATCACCAAACAGCCTATCTGCAGTAGGCATTGAGGCGCTGGTCACCATTACAAAACCCACCCCAATAAGCATTAACATGCAATAAAGCAAAGGCACATCATAAAGCTGTGCTGATGGTTTAGGCGTTAGTGCTTCTTTTAAATCAGCAAAAGCAATCATAATTGCCCTTCCATTACACATTGCACAAAGTCATTGCCACGTTGCATATAATTGTTATACATATCAATGCTGGCACACGCAGGAGCAAGCAAAACAATATCACCACGTTTGCTAAGTACTTGTGCAAGTGCCACGGCTTCTTGCATATTATTTACTAAATGCGATTTACTAGTAAGTGCCGCAAGTGCGTTTGCATCTTTACCAAAGCAAACGAGCGCTTTTACATGATTTTTTATATATGGTTTCAGCGCATTTAAATCAGCGCCTTTAGCATCGCCACCAGCTATTACAATCAGGTTTTCGTACTCTGAGGCTAAGCTATCTATTGCCGCTATAGTTGCGCCAACATTAGTGGCTTTAGAATCGTTAAAGTACTTAACGCCATTTTTATCGCTTACAAATTGACAGCGGTGCGCTAAACCATGAAATTGGCTAAGTGCCGTTGTGTACTGCTCTTTAGTAATATTAAACGGGCTCAATAACGCCATAACGGACAGGGTATTTAAGTAATTGTGCTTACCTACTACCGCAAGTGTACTAACAGGTAAAAACGCCTCACCCTTCACTATAAAGTGCAGCTCATTATTATGCTCAGCTAAGTGATAATCACCTTGGTCGGTGCCAAAACTCATTTGCGGCGCTAAAGAGCGGCTAATAGGCTTAGTTTGAATATCATCTTCGTTTATTACTATGAGCTCAGCATTATTATAAATACTTAATTTTGAATCGATATAAGCTTGGTAGCTGTCGTAACGATCTAGATGATCTTCAGATACATTTAATACCGTCGCGCTAATAGGTTTTAAGCTCGAACTGGTATCAAGCTGAAAACTTGAAAGCTCCAGCACATACACGTCAAAATCATTGCTTAGTAAATCCAATACCGCAGTACCAATATTACCGCCAAGCGCGACTTTATAACCTGCCGCTTTTAATACTTCATAGGCAAGGGTTACAACGGTTGATTTACCATTAGAACCCGTTACCGCTACAACCGGTTTAGTATTTATGCGAGCAAATAGTTCAACGTCACCAATAACTTCAACGCCTGACTCAATAGCCTTTGCGATAGCAGGTATTTTTAAGCTAAGCCCAGGACTTATAATAATCATGTCACTTTTACAAAGTGCAGCATCATCCAAGTTACCATAGTGAGTACTTAGCTGTGGCGCATGCTCTTTTAGCCAATCAATCCCGGGGGGATTTTCGCGACTATCAACAACCTTTGGAGAAAAGCCATGAGATAATAAAAAACGCACAATGCCCAGACCGGTAACACCGAGTCCGAGCACTGTTATTTGTTTGTTTTTTATCTCGTTTAAATACTGCATTTATCGAATCTTTAATGTTGCTAGGCCTGCAAGCACAAGCACAATAGAAATAATCCAAAAGCGCACAATAACGCGTGGCTCAGGCCAACCTTTTAATTCGTAATGATGATGGATAGGCGCCATTCTAAAAATTCTTTGTCCGCGTAATTTGTATGAGCCTACTTGTAAAATTACCGATAAGGCTTCCATCACGAATACGCCACCCATAATAATAAGCAGCAACTCCTGGCGAACTAAAATAGCAATAATGCCCAGCGCACCACCGAGTGCAAGCGAACCTACATCGCCCATAAATACTTGTGCCGGATAAGTGTTAAACCATAAGAAGCCTAATCCTGCGCCTACAATAGCGGTACACACCACTACAAGCTCACTAGCAAGTGGTAAATGCGGAATATGTAAGTAAGCCGAAAAGTTAATGTTACCCGTTAAGTAAGCAATTATGGCAAGAGCTGCCGCGACTAAAATAGTAGGTACTATAGCTAAGCCATCTAGGCCATCGGTTAAGTTCACGGCGTTTGAGGTACCGACTAATGCAAAGTAGGTAATTACAATGTAAAACAAGCCTAACTGCGGTAATACATCTTTAAAAAATGGCACAACGAGAGAGGTTTCAGCCGCTTGTGTGCTGGTTGCGTAAAGCGCTGTGGCAACCACTAAAGCAATTACCGATTGCCAAAAATACTTCCATTTAGCAATTAGACCTTTTGGATCTTTACGAATAACCTTACGGTAATCATCTATAAAGCCCACCACACCTAGCGAGCCAATTACAAATAAAGTAGCCCACACATATTTGTTTGATAAATCAGCCCACAGCAAGGTACTTGTAAAAATAGCGCCTAAAATTAATATGCCGCCCATAGTAGGCGTGCCTCTTTTAGACAAATGCGATTCAGGGCCATCGTGGCGAACAACCTGGCCTATTTGCATACGCTGTAATGCACGAATCAGCTTTGGACCGAAATATAACGACATCATTAACGCTGTCAAAATACCTAAAATGGCACGCAGCGTTAAATATGAAAAAACATGAAAACCACTAAAATACTGAGTTAAATACTCTGCCAGCCAAACTAACATGATGATACTCCATTGATGGCATGTTGCTGGCCATTTACTAAATCGGTTACTAATAATTCCATACGAGAACTGCGAGATCCTTTCACTACTATTGTGGTTTTACTATCTACTTTACTAAGACTTAATTGAATTTGTTTGAGCATCTCATCACGATTTGAAAAATGACGATTAGGCTTTTCAAATACATCACTGGCTGATTTGCTAAGCACACCGAGGGTAAACAGCTCATCAATCCCTTGCTCTAATGCATACTCGCCAACTTCTTGGTGATACATACGGGCATCTTCACCAAGCTCTCCCATATCGCCAAGCGCTAAAATACGGTGACCTTTAATATTACCAAGCAAATCAATAGCGGCTTTTACCGACTTAACGTTTGCGTTATAGGTATCATCTATTACCGTTAATGTGTCACTGACGTTAATTAGATTTACGCGGCCTTTAACATCGCCCATAGTGGCAAGCGCATTAGCAATTTCTTCAAGAGATACGTCAAATTCGCTGGTAAGTGCTGCGGCTATGAGTGCGTTACTAATATTATGTTTACCCGGAAGCGCCAAAGTTACAGGTACTTGCTTGTTGTTAGTACAAAGGGTAAAGCTTGCTCTGGCGTTTTCGTCTAGGCTAATATTTTCAGCCCAAATATCGAGTTTTTCTGTACTTGATAAGCGCTTAACGTTTTTATCTGTTAACTTATCAAGCCAATATTGGCTAAATTCGCTATCGCAATTAACAATGGCAACGCCATCATCTTTTAGGCCATCAAAAATCTCACCTTTTGCTTTAGCTACACCCATTAAGCTGCCAAAACCTTCTAAGTGTGCAGCCGCCACATTACATACAACAGCTACATCGGGTTTTGCCATTGCTGTTGTGTAAGCAATTTCACCTAAATGATTTGCTCCAAGCTCTATTACAGCAAAGCGATGGTGTGGCTCTAAACGTAATAAAGTAAGTGGTACACCAATGTCGTTATTAAAATTGCCTTTAGTGGCAAGTACATCACCCTGCACAGATAAAATAGCAGCGCACATTTCTTTTACAGTGGTTTTACCCACGCTGCCGGTAATAGCAATTGTTTTAGGAGCAACTTGCGCCATTACCGCTGCACCAATATCACCTAATGCAATACGCGTATCGCCAACAACAAATTGTGCAATATCAACAGCTACTTTGTGTTGAACAATGACACCAATAGCACCTTTTTGTTTTGCTTGTTCTATAAATTTATGGCCATCAAAATTAGGGCCTTTAAGTGCTAAAAACACTTCACCCTCGCAAATGCTACGGGTATCAGTGTTTATATTAATCACTTTTTGATTATCACCTTGATAATCGGTTGCTAGCACATTAGCCAGCCAATCAAAATCCATTGGGATCATTGAGTTATCCCTCTTACTGCTTTTTTTAGTTGTTCTTGTACATAGCGGCGATCGCAAAAGTCTATGCGCGTATCGCCAATTATTTGATAATCTTCATGCCCTTTACCAGCAATTAAAATAACGTCGCCGGCTGCGGCATTATTTATTGCATAACTAATTGCGGTTGCTCGGTCGGCCTCTAAATGGGCCTTTTCAGGATGAGTTAAACCTGCTGCTACATCAGCAATAATGGCATCTGGGTTTTCTGAGCGTGGGTTGTCGCTAGTAATAATAACCTTGTTAGCATTTTGCTCAGCAGCTTGCGCCATTAAAGCGCGCTTGCCTTTATCTCTATCGCCACCACAGCCAAATACACAGCTTACACCGCCTGGCACATGTTTTTGCAGCGCCTGTAATGCTAGTGCTAACGCCTCAGGTGTATGTGCATAATCAACAACACATGTTGGCTTGTCTGTTTCGCTAAATGCTTGCATACGCCCTGCAACAGGTTGTAAATGTGCACAACCATCAATAAGTTGCTCCAGCGAATAACCTAAGCTAAGTAATGTAGCGAGTGCAGCAGTTAAATTATACAAATTAAATTCGCCAAACAACGGCGATTTTATCTTAACGTCACCCCAACTTGTGATTAATTGCGCCGAAATGCCATTGTTAGAATATTCAACGTCAGAAAAATACACAAATTTCGCATTATCAGGGGCTAAATTTTTACGCCCATAACAAACTAAGTTATTAAAGCTGTATTTTTCTAGCCACTGCTCTGCTTGTCCGTCATCTTGATTGAGCACTACATGCTGTGGTTCAAAATCACGAAACAGCATTAGCTTTGCATCGCCATAACTTGCCATATCACCATGATAATCTAAGTGATCACGCGATAAATTAGTAAATACCGCCGCTTTAAATTGGCACTGTGCTACACGGTGCTGCACTAAACCGTGCGATGATACTTCCATAGCAATTAGTTTTTTATGCTGTTGGTTTAAATCACTCAATATATGTTGTAAATCAACAGTCGAAGGCGTGGTATTAATAAGTGGCGTGAGTGTGTCTGGGTGACCATACCCTAGCGTGCCAATAATGGCCGAATCTATACTACAAAATTGCGCTAAATGAGCAATCATTGCTGTTGTGGTTGATTTGCCGTTAGTGCCCGTTACACCAATCAAATCTAAATTATGACTCGGTTGGGCATAAAAACGACTTGCCAGCTCAGGCAATTTTTTATCTAGCTCTGTTACTAAATAAAGAGGTTCAAAGCTTACATCAAATTCACATAATCTATCTGCAATAATAGCTGTAGCGCCGTTCTCAATTGCTTTATCAATAAACTGCCCGCCATCTAATTGATGACCTTTTATAGCAACAAACACATCTCCGGGTGTAACATCACGGCTATCGAGTCGTAAATGTTTAACTACCTGCGAAGGTGCATCTATATCGATGTATTTTAAAATAGCCTTTAAATCACGCATCGTTATCTTTACCTTTTACGTACGCAACCTCTTCCTTATCTGGTGCAACGTTTAATATTCTTAATGCGTTAGAGATGATTTCTGCAAATGCAGGGCCAGCAGTGGCACCTCCATAGTACACATCACCACCAGGCTCGTTAATCATAACTACCACAGCCAAGCGTGGGTTACTTGCTGGTGCAACACCTGCAAAATAACCTACGTATTCATCACCATAACCACCAGCAACAGCCTTTTTAGAAGTCCCTGTTTTACCAGCAGCACGGTATCCATCAACTTTTACGTTTCGCGCGGTGCCATCTTTTTCAAACACGCTTTCCATCATGTGTACTACGGCTTCTACATCTTTTTGCTTAAAAATACGCTCGCCTTCAGGTACATTATCTTGCTTTAAAATAGTAAGAGGACGATTTACGCCACCTGCCCCTAACATGGTATAAAAACGCGCCATTTGTGCGGTACTTACCGAAATCGCATAGCCAAAAGACAGCGTTGCAATTTCAAAGTCTGACCAACGACGGTTTGGATAAAACAAACCACTGCTTTCACCCACCATGCCCGTGCCTGTGTCGCTGCCAAAGCCTACTTTTTGGTATAACCCTACTAGGTAATCTTTTGGCACTTGTTGCGTTACTTTGGCTACGCCCATGTTTGATGAATATTTTAGGATTTCGCGAAGTGTCATTTCACCGTGATTACGGGTATCTCTTACTAAGCTACCACCTAAACGCATCCAACCTGGGTAGGTATCAATCGTGTCGTCAACCTTAATTGCGCCGTAGTCTAGCCCAGCCAAAATGGCTAGTGGCTTAACGGTTGAGCCAGGTTCAAACAAATCGGTAATAGCACGGTTACGACGCTTATGCGGGGCTGCATCATTTAAGTTATTTGGATTAAATGAAGGGCTGTTCACCATGGCAAGAACTTCACCGGTTTTAACATCAACCACCATGGCCGACCCCGATGTTGCTTTATAGGTGAGTACTGCAGATTTTACTGCTTTATAAGCTATGGCTTGAATACGTTGGTCAATACTTAGTTGAATGCTTTCTGGCTCTACGCGTTCACGTTCATCAAGTACTTCAACTTCACGACCTTGAGCATCTTTACGAATAGTACGTCGCCCTTCTTCGCCTGTAAGTGCATTTTCGTAGAGCTTTTCTATGCCCTCAATGCCTTTACCATCAATGTTTGTAAAGCCAATGATATGAGCTGTCACTTCACCTGCAGGGTAATAACGTTTAGATTCATCAAGTAAATGAATGCCTGGCAAGCGTAAGTCGCCAATATAATTTGCAACTGCAGGAGTAACTTGGCGCTTTAAATACACAAAGCGGCGGCTAGGATCGTTTAAAAGCCGAGAATTGATCTTTTTAGGGTCAATACGCAGTACATCAGCAAGCTCGCGCCAGCGTAAATCGTTTTTATAATATAAGCTGGTACGTTTATCTAGTTCAGCTGCGTTTTCAGTGAGTGCTAAGTGATCTTCACCGTCTTTACGTGCTTGTTTAACTACTTTAGCAACAAGTGATTTATGCAGCGCTTTTGGATCTGCATACACACTCACCACAGGTACACTTACAGCAAGCTCTTTACCGTGCCGATCAAATATCATCCCACGTTGCACATGCAGTTTTTCTACTCGTACAGTACGTTTATCGCTTTCTGATCGCGCTTTATCTGGCTCAATTACTTGCAAATAAGCAGCACGAGACACCAGTGTAACAAACACCATAAACACCACACCACACACCAGCATAAAGCGCCATGTGATTAAGTTTGCTGCTGGTTTTTTGCCTCTACTTGTTCTCATTGTACTATTATTACCTGCTCATCTTGACTGGTAGGTCGTTTCATTTTTAATTGCGATGTAGCCACTTCTTCAATGCGAGCATGCTGCGAATAAAACTCTTCTTCTACAAGTAAATAGCGCCACTCTAAATCAAGTTCATCACGTTCTTGCAATAGCGTATCTTGCTCAATAAGCTGACCACGTGCTAGGTGAGTTACCTGTACAACGGCTAAACTTGATGCGAATATCACAACCAACAAGGCCGAGGTTAGCTTGTTAGCTCCTAGGCCTTTTAATATTTCTAAAAATAAATTAGGTTGGCGATAGTTCGCTTTTTTACTCATCCCAACCTCTGTGCAATCCTAAGTACTGAGCTACGTGAACGAGGATTACGCTCTATTTCTGCAGCACTTGGTTTAATAGCTTTACCCACTGCTTTTAACGTCAGGTTTTTATTTATTTGTGCATCGGTTAAAGGCAGACCTCTGGGTAACGCTTCTCCCTTACTCTGTTTTCTAATAAATTGTTTAACAATTCTATCTTCAAGAGAATGAAACGAAATCACCACTAAACGCCCGCCAGGTTTAAGCACTTTAACGGCAGACTGTAATGCAGTTTGAATCTCTTCAAGTTCACTGTTTATATAAATTCTAATTGCTTGAAAGGTCCGTGTAGCTGGGTGCTTATATTTATCTTTTACCGGTACGGCTTCATCAACTAAATCAGCAAGCTGCTTAGTTGTAGTAATTGGCGTATGTTCACGCACCTCAAGTACTTTGTGGGCGATACGTTTACCAAACTTTTCTTCGCCATAGGTTTTAATTACATGAGTAATGTCTTCAAGCTCAGCTTCAGCCAGCCACTGCGCTGCACTTCGACCACTTGTTGGGTCCATGCGCATATCCAGCGGACCATCTTTCATAAAGCTAAAACCGCGTTCTGCATCATCAAGCTGTGGCGACGACACACCAATATCAAGCAAAATGCCATCTACTTTACCTAACAGATCGTTTTGCTCTGCTACGTCGTATAGATTTGAAAAACGGGTGTGTGCAATTGCAAAACGAGAGTCGTCTGCAAATTTTTCAGCTGATTTAATAGCTTGTGGATCTTGATCTATTGCTTGTAGGCGGCCTTCATCGCCAAGGCGTGCTAAAATTTGTCCAGAGTGGCCGCCACGTCCAAAAGTACCATCCATGTATATACCGTCTGGCTTAATTGCAAGGGCATCGATGGTTTCGTCCATAAGTACGGATACGTGTTCAAATTGCGCTGTCATTAGCTATTGTTTGCCTTTTTTTGTGCCGTTAGAGTGTGAAATTATCTAAATCTTGGTTAGGTTCAAAATCACCAAGCCTTTCAAGCTCAGTGTCTTGCTGCATTTGCTCGTGCCAACGCGCCTCATCCCAAATTTCAAATTTATTCATCAAACCAACTAGCATTATTTTTTTGCCAAGTGATGCATGCGACCGTAGTGACGGCGCTAGCAAAATTCGACCATTTTTATCAAGTTGATACTCTGTGGCGTTACCGAGCAACATACGTTGCATGCGACGAGCGCGAGGATTCATATTAGAAATTTTGGCTAAACGGCTTTCTATTTCAAGCCACTCAGCAAGCGGATACAACCATAAGCACGGCTCATTTAATGCGACGGTACATATAACCGTTCCCTGATCTTCAGATAGCAGAGTGTCTCGGTACTTGGTAGGTACCGCAAAACGTCCTTTATCGTCCAAACTCAATGAACTCGCGCCACGAAACATGAAAAGCCTACTTTTAAATTGTTTTAATCGACTTTCGATTAATTTGATCCAGTTAGATCCACTAAAAACCACTTTTTACCACAGTGCTCCAGTTTAGGGCTTGACAAGCTATTTTGTCAAGTAAGCTGACCAGCTTTAACGACTCTCAAAGCTAATAAAAATAAGGGTTCAAGCAAAGCGGTTGAATTAAGTGGGAAAAAGCGGACTTAAAAGGTAAAAATTATTTTTTAGGTATTTAATAACTTTTTGTTTACACGCTTTGATTACTGAATAACCAATGAATAATTACAAAAAATTAAGCCTTAGTTATGAGTATGTAAAATTTACTTAGAGGGGGAGAAATTGTTACTTCATTTTATCATCAAGCTGATTTAAGCCATAGATGAAAATAAAAATAAATCATTACAATCAGATAGTTAAGATTTATTAAAGGGTTGGTTTAATCGTTGCATTAGTAAAATTACCAGTTAAATTTTTTTATTTAATTTATTAAGGATTGATTATGGCTACTGCAACAAATACTAAAGCAAACACTGAAACTAATATTAAACCTGAAATTAAGCAAACTGAGAGCGAAGCACCATTTACAGACAAAGCAACCTCTGTAGCACATGATGCAGTAGATGCACTTTCTAGCAAAGCATCAGTAGCTGAATCAAGCGTACGCAAAGGCGCTTCAAGCTCAGCGGAAGCACTAAGTGAAAAACAACTTATTGCTCGAGAAAAGCTTTCTGAATGTACTACTAAAACACGTGCATTTGCTTCAGAAAACCCATTAGCAACTGCTGGGATCGCATTTGCAGCAGGTATGTTACTTACTTCATTACTACGTCGTAAGTAATTGACAATGAACAGCTCACAAACAGCAGCAGCCCGCAAGGATGAGGCTGCTCAAAACCAAACCACTGACGAGCAAAGCCAAAAGGACGATTGGCAGGATCATATAGCAAAAATCATTGAATACTCTAAGCAACTCAAGGAGGATTATCACACTCAAGGAAAGATCACCCACCAACTTGCAAAAGCTGAGTGGAGATTATCGCTTAGATCAATGGCTTTGATCACTATATTTCTAGGTTGTTTTGCCAGTGGTTTGATTTTGTTATGGGCTGGTTTGTTAGGGGCACTTGGCTATGGTATGTACGACTTGTTTGGCTCAGTGTGGTTAAGTATTGCAACAGCTGCCTTGGCGCAGGTTATTTGCCTAGTCTGGCTTTGGAAAAACACAGTATATTTAAGTAATAAAATTGGCTTTAGCAAAACAATTAAAAGCTTAAAGCAACTGTTTAACTTATAAGGAAATTACAATGCTAGTTAACTACTTAATTAAAGCACCCAATGATAACGTTGATGCTCTTTCAAAGCAGATGGATATGCGCGATGAACTAAAACGTCAGCATCACGCAGCCTTCAAGTATCGTATTAAACGGTTTGCCGCCACTAAGGTAGGACTAACATCAGCCTTTGTGGCGGGAGTTACCGTACAAGCAGGCAAGAGCGATACAAGTTTCGTAAGGAAATATGGTTGGCTTGCAAAGCTATTAGCATAAAGTAATTATTTGAACCCTTCCCTGTTATGGGCCCTTTTATAGTTAATTTGTGGCCCTTTGGGCACTACTTGCGTTGGGTTTATCATAGCGTGGCTAAAATAGTAGTGGCGTTTAATATGATAAAAATCAGTTGTTTTATCGATGCCTTCAAATTGATAAAGCTCTCGCAGGTACTCTCGTATTAAGGGATAACTTTCAATTGTGCGCAAGTTACATTTAAAGTGCCCTACATAAACACTGTCAAAACGTATTAAAGTGGTAAATAAACGCCAATCTGCTTCGGTCAATTTACGACCCGTTAAATAACGATTAGTACTTAAAATCTCCTCAACTTTATCCAGCGCAATAAATAGCGCATCAAATGATTCTTCATAGGCTGCTTGAGTTGTTGCAAACCCCGTTTTATACACGCCATTATTTATATTTGGATATACGAGTGCATTTATTTCCTCTATTGAAATACGTAGTTCCTTTGGATAATAATCATCAAAATTACCTGTAATCTCATTAAAGGCGCTATTGAACATACGGATAATATCAGCCGACTCGTTACTCACTATTTTATTTTGCTGTTTATCCCAAAGAACCGGAACTGTTACCCGCCCTGTATAGCTGGAATTATTTTTTGTATAAATTTGATGTAAGTATTCACTATTGAATAAAGTATCACCTGTGCTGTGATTATTTTTATCAAAACTCCAACCATTATTTAGCATATCGGGGCTAACAACCGATACAGAAATAATATCCTCAAGCTGTTTTAGCACTCTAAAAATTAGCGCTCTGTGAGCCCATGGACATGCGAGTGATACATATAAATGGTAACGATTTGACTGTGCTTTAAAGCCGCCTTCACCTGTTGCGCCTGCATTACCATCGCTCGTTACCCAGTTACGAAGTTGTGCATCTTCACGTTTAAACTTTCCGTTACTTGAATCGGTGTCGTACCACTTATCTTGCCACTGGCCATCTACTAATAAACCCATAGGTTTCTCCTTAAATTTTGCCAAATTCGCCATTTTGAAAATCACTAACAGCTTGTTTAATTTCATCTTGCGTGGTCATTACAAACGGCCCCATATGCGCTATTGGCTGATTTAATGGCTGCCCAGCAAGTATTAATACACCAGCGCCCTCTTTTGATTTTAGGCTTATATCGCTATTGGGCTCTAAAGTAATCAGCTTTCCTGTAGTAAAACTTTGCCCATCACTCGTGCTTATTGAACCACTGTGCACATAAATCATCACTTTTTGTTGTGCTAATGGCGCTAACTGAATACTTTTTTCAGTGGGTATATGTACATCAGCTAACGCAGCACTGGCCGCTAAGCTTTGTAAACCAGCCTTTAATAATTGATCTGCAAATTGCCAATTTCCTGCAAGCGCTTTTAGCGTAACACCTTGATCATTTGTAAAGCTTGGCACAGGGTTTTTAGTGGTGTCTTGATAGCGGGGTTCACGCATTTTTTCATCGCTTGGCATGTTGATCCATATTTGAAATCCATGCAAACCATCAATCTCATCGGCTAAAGGCATTTCACTGTGCATTACACCTTTACCTGTACTCATCCATTGAACATCACCGGCTCTTATGGCTTCTTTATTTCCCATTTGATCTTGGTGTACAAATCCACCTTTTAAAATATAGGTGAATGTTTCAATACCTCTATGCGGGTGCGCTGGAAACCCGCCCATGTAATCGCTTTTATCATCAGATTTAAGTTCATCAATCATTAAAAAAGGATCTAAATATTTGCCATCAAATCCTGGTATTCGACGAATATTTACACCGTCTCCATCTTGAGTTGCGTAAGCGGTCAATACTTTTGATATTTTCATTTTAAGTCCACGATAAACACTATTAGGATGGGTTTATTAAAGCATTCAATAAACAAAACAACTATGTCTTTAAATAGTCTAAAACATTCTATTTTTTAGAATTAAAACCAAGTAACTTGCTGATATATATATTCGGTACAAATAATTACCCGCTTTAAAAATACCTACTTAGTTATTAAGCACTTATATTTTAACGATTATTTAATACAACCCTATATTTTGTATGGTTATTTTTAGCTTTTGTGTCTACAATCATTTTTTAGGAAATTGAGTTTAAGGAAAACCTATTTTTACTTCATCGCTTAAAAGCCAGCTTTACAGGTTACTAATCTTACTAAGCATCCCCGGGGCAGCTGTCACTGTGTTTACGCTTTGGTTTGAGCGTGATGCTGCCATTGAAAAAAGTGAAGAAAGAATAGTTAGCATAGCTAAGCAATTAACCCTGCATCAAAAAAATATGGTAGACGATGTTAAACGTCTAACTGTATTTTTAGCAGACAAAGCCGCAACTACCGAAAAGTTACCAACAACCTGCCCCGATTACTTTTTCGAAATAAAAGCCCTTTACAGCAATATTGCAAATATAGGCATTGTTAACGCCGATGGTGAGCTGCAATGTGTAACAAATGGCCGCAGTAATAACATTAATATTAGTGATAGGGCTTACTTTCAAAATACGATTAGTAATAGAGACTTTTCTGTTGGGTATTTTCAATACGATAGAAGTATTCAAGCTCAAAGTGTTAACTTTGCATATCCGATAATTGATACTAATAATAAATTGAAAGGGACTTTAGTTACTGTAATTGCATTGAACTGGTGGAATATTGCATTAAATGAAGCTGAGTTACCTGATAACGCTAAAGCCGTTATTGCCGACCCTAATGGGTTAATCCTTGCTAATTATCCAAGCCGCCCTGACAAATTAGGTAAAAAAATAACAGACACAGACTTACTCCATGATAAGAGCTCTTTTACTGTGTTTAAAAATACTGATGGAGAAAACCAAGTTTTTCATCGCTCTGTTATTTATAAAGACGCGCATAATAATAATTTAGATATATATATAGCGGTATCTGTAGAAGATTTTATAAACGAAGTTAATGCTAGCTTTTTAAAAACCATATTTGTTTTTTTAGCAGCGATTGCATTGCTTGTACTACTTGCTAGGCGCCTTATTAAAGCCAGTATATTTAACCCCATTGACAATTTATCAAATGCAACCGATGAACTAGCAAATGGCACAATGCCAAAATACATCAAAAAGCCAAATAGCCCTGAACTGCGCGCTCTTTATAATCGTTTTGAAGTAATGGCCCAAACTCGCCTCTCAGCAGAAGCTAAATTAGAAAATAAACACAACGAATTAATGAGTTTATTAAACGCTCTACCCGATACCTATATGCGTATAAATGCATTTGGAGATGTTCTTTATATTGGAGGGCACATTAGCTCACTGCTTACGGTAAATTCTGAAACGGCGTTAAATTTGGTTAATGTATTACCAAAAGAAAATGCGCAATTGTTGTTATCACACTTAGATAATGCAGATAGCTCACAAGCAATTGAGTTTAAATTAAGGGTGAGTACCACCGAGCACTTTTTTGAAGCTCGTATAAATGCTCTTGAAAATAATAATGAGTTTATAGTCGTTTTAAGGGATATTAGTCAAAAAAGAATTAACGAAAAAGCACTTCATTTAGCCTCTCTTGTGTATAGCAATAGTAGCGAAGGCATGGCTATCACCGACCCTAACGGCATTATTTATGATGTTAACCCTGCATTTTGTAAAACCACTCAATACAGTAAAGAAGAAGTAATAGGCAAAACTAGCCATATTTTATCATCGGGTAAGCACCCAAAAGAGTTTTATCAACTAATGTGGGCAGAGCTTAGAAGTACAGGTCGTTGGCAAGGCGAAATAATAAACCGTAAAAAGAACGGCGATATTTATACTGAGTGGCTAAAAATAGATACCGTTTACGACGATAAAAAAATACCCACTCGTCGCGTTGCTATTTTTACTGATCTAACAGATAAGAAACAAGCAGATGAAACTATTTGGCGACGAACTCATTTTGATCATCTAACCGACCTGCCTAATCGATTAGAGCTAAAAGAGCGTTTAAACCAGCGCTTTAACGCTATTCAAAATGAAGATAATAACCTCGTTGTTATGCTGCTAGATATAGATCGCTTTAAAGATATTAACGACACGCTAGGCCATCACTATGGTGATAACCTGCTTAAATTGGTTTCTCAACGTATTGTGCACTCAGCCAAAAATGCCGAGTTTGTAGCTCGCATTGGTGGTGATGAATTTGTAATTGTTTTTAATCATATAAAAAGCACTCGCCATATAAACCAAATAGCGAGCAATATATTACAAAGCCTTTCATCAGGCCTTATGCTTGAAAACGAAGAAATATTTATAAGTGCAAGCATGGGAATAGCGTGTGCCCCTAGTGACGGGCAAAGCACCGAACAGCTTTTAAAAGCCGCTGACCAAGCTATGTATAAAGCTAAAAGCAATGGCCGTAATGGGTTTGAATTTTTCTCTGCCGATATGCGTATTCGTGCACAAGCCCGTATGCAATTATTAAAAGATTTACGAAGCGCAATAGACCTTCATCAGTTTGAGTTATTTTATCAGCCTATCGTTGCCCTAAATGATTTACATATACACAAAGCCGAAGGATTAATACGCTGGCATCATCCTGTAAATGGTTTGGTATCTCCTGATTCTTTTATTCCATTAGCTGAAGAAACAAGGCAAATAAATGTATTAGGCCAATTTGTATTTGCTCAGGCTATACAAACACTAACAGAGATAAAAGCAGCAAGCGGTCAGCAATTTCAAATTAGCGTTAACGTATCTCCAGTACAACTATCTACTGCCGATAGTGGAATAGATGATTGGTGCGATATGTTAGCTGCTGCACAACTACCCGCATCGTCTATTGTTGCAGAAATTACAGAAGGCTTAATGGTCAACCCTGAAGCGCTTACACAGAGTCGTTTAAAAAGGTTGGTTCAATCGGGTATGGAACTCGCTCTTGATGACTTCGGCACAGGCTATTCATCGCTTGCATACCTTCAAGAAATGGATACGGATTACCTAAAAATAGATAAACGTTTTGTAGATAACATTAAAGCAGATAGCCAAGAGCTGGCTTTATGCGAAGCAATTATCGTAATGGCGCATCAGCTTGGCCTTAAAGTAATTGCAGAAGGAATTGAAACACCTCTACAAATGGAGCTTTTATTAAAAGCGGGTTGTGACTATGGACAAGGTTATTTATTTGCTAAACCTATGCCTAAAAAAGAGTTTATGACACTGCTGAGCAGCAATAAAGTTGTTATTTCTAATAATAAATGAGCTATTACGCAATAAATATGTGCGGTGTGCGGTCAAGTTATTCAATCGATAAAAGTAGTAACAGGATTTGAATATGGCAAAAGCAACACTAGAACAATGGAGAATGTTTAAAGCCGTTGTTGAACACGGTGGATTTGCAGGAGCAAGTGCAGCCGTGCATAAAAGCCAATCGACGGTGCATCATGCAGTACAAAAGCTAGAGGCTGCACTGCAAATAAAGCTACTTGAAGTGAAAGGCCGAAAAGCATTTTTAACCGACAGCGGTAAACTTATTTTACGCCGTGCAGAATTTTTAATAGAAGAAGCCGGTAAAATAGAGTCGGTTGCCAGCACGTTAAGCGAAGGCGTAGAAAGCACATTAAAAATAGCGGTTGACGAAGTATTCCCTAATTCCACTTTATACCAAGCATTGGTTAAAATCAGCGAGCTTTATCCTCTTTTAAAAATAGAGCTAGTACAAAGTGTATTAACGGGGGCTAATGAGCTTTTAAGCAACGGTATTGTTGATTTAGCTATTTCGTCGATTCCTATATATGGCATTAGCTGTAGTATGCTGTGTGATGTGGAGTTTATTGCTGTTGCCCATAAAGATCATCCATTGCATCAGCAAATAGAGCAGCTCAATTTTCGCGATTTAAAACTCCACCGGCAAATAGTAGTGCGCGACTCTGCAACACAAACCAGCCATAACGAGGGCTGGCTAGGTGCAGATATGCGATGGACTGTGAGTCACTTACAAAACTCTATTGATATGGTAAGCCAAAATTTAGGCTATGCGTGGCTACCAAAATCTAAAATAAGCGCTTTAATCGAAAACCAGACCTTAATAGCACTTAACTTAGAGCAAGGTACTACCCGCGCTTTAAACCTATATTTAATGTGCAACGATACAGATAGACTCGGGCCAGCAGCGCAAGAGTTTAAAGAACAGATCATTGCACTTACTACCTAAACTATTAACCTAAGCTTTGGTTAATTAACTAGTTTTATTAAGCCGTTACTCGTTTTCTACATCGAGGTGATCTGCTACGTAGGCACCTCTTTTACCACGTTTTTTAGGCGGACCTATTGTACTGTCTTTACCAGTTTGTTGCTCTGTTGCAGCATTAATTACAGCGCCTAAAGTAATTATGTACGCACTGATATACAACCACATTAGCATGATAACCACACCACCGAGCGATCCATACGTTTCGTTATAACTAGAAAAACGTGATACGTAAAACGAAAAACCAATAGAGGCTAATATCCATAATATAGTAGCAATAGACGATCCTAGCGTGATCCATCGCCATTTAGCGGGTTTACGGTGCGGCGCATAACGGTACAAAAGAACTAACGCAAAGTTAAAAGTAAACGCAAGTAGTGGCCACGATATAAGCTTAATAAGTAAATCTATACTTTCTTTTAATCCCACTAAATTAAGTACTATAGGTAAAATACCAATAATAAGTAGCGCAAAAATGGCGACTACAATAGCGCCAACAGAAAATAAAAAACGCACTATTTGCGCCTGAAAAAATGATCGCTTCTCGTATTCTCTATAACTAATATTACACGCTGTAATAAGCGCCTGACTGCCCTTTGAGCTACTCCAAATAGTGAGAATTAAAGTACCTATTGCACTTAAGCTGAGGCTTGCATTAGATGTTTGGGCAAGGCTTGATACCTGCGATAAAATAAGGTCACTAGTACTTTGTGGAAGTAAGGTAACAATTTTACTTAAATGATCACTAATATCTGTGGGCGATGAAAAATAAGCATACACCGACACTGTTGCCGCAATAGCCGGAAAAATAGCAAGTAAGGCATAAAACGCCACACCAGCGGCCACTATTGATAAGTTATCTTCACTCATTTGCCTAAAAATACGCTTCGCTATATCCCACCATCCTCGCATTGGAATATGAACTGGTTGCTCTGCTTGCTGCCCACGTGTTGATTTATTCATACTAAAATCCTTAATTTTTATAACCTATACACAGCAATATGTTTGCCAATACTTAAACATCAGCAGATACATGGTTTGATAATTAATTTGGTACTAAACTTGCTCTGTTAATAGTAATCAATATTCAAGGAAGGTACGCATGCTCAGTCAGTTAAACCTGCTAACAAGCCTAAATAACGAAGCTGCAAATACATTAGTCACTAAATCAAATATATTTAGTTGGCAGTATTTTTACGATCAAAGCGTGCAATTACTACATACTACAGCGCAAATATTGCCCACTCTTTTATTAGGTTTCATATTACTCGCAATAAGTTATTTTATTGCCTCACCACTTTCTAAAATACTCATAAAACCCATTGATTACATGACCGATAGCAAATTAGTTCACTTAGTTGTTAGGCGCGGCATAAGTATTTTAATTTTATTATTAGGCGTGTATTTATTTTTACGACTTGCAGGGCTAACTGAGTTTGCGGTTGCCATAATGAGTGGCACCGGACTTATTGGTTTAATATTGGGTTTTGCTTTTAGAGATATAGCTGAAAATTTTATAGCGAGTTTATTATTAAGTGTACAACGCCCTTTTAAAATAGATGACGTAATTGAAGTTGATGGACGTTTAGGGGTTGTTAAAAAAGTAACGGCAAGAGCTACAACGCTTGTTGATTACGATGGAAACCATATACAAATCCCTAATGCGACAGTTTACAAAAATATTATTAAAAACCTGACGGCTAACCCAAAAATGCGTGGTAAAGTCGAAATAGGTATTGGTTATGATAACGATATTCGCAGCGCCCAAACTCTCGCACTTAAAATTATCACTCAGCAAGGTGCTGTACTTAGCGACCCACCAGCTCAGGTACTTATTAAAAACTTAGGGGCTTCTACTATTAATTTCAACCTGTTTTTTTGGGTTAATAGTGAGCAACATAGCCCATTGAAAGTGGCCTCTCAGCTAATGCGTGAGCTAGTAAATGAGTTCACAAAACAAAATATCAGCATGCCTGATGATGCACGAGAAAGAATTTTATTAAATGGCGCTTCACAAAGTAACGACGTTGATAAAAACCTTACCCAGCCGCTACCCGCGCATAAAAATAACAGTGAAACCTTAGAACAAAATGAAACACTTGACGATGTAAGTAGCGATACAGATGAAATACGTGAGCAAGCAGAACACTCCAGAGATCCAGAGCAAGGTAAAAACATTATTTAAGCCAGACTATGTATACTTTTAAGGTTTAAAAACCTCGACCCTAAAGGCTATTTAATCGCGGCGCTGCCATTACTGCCTAACGGTACTGGTAGCGGCGAATGTTCAACCCCAAACGCTCCCTCTTATAACGAACGTCATTTGTATATAAATAGTAAATAAAAGCACAAAAATACCACGCGTTAGATTTTTAATGCATTTATTCTAATTTACACCTCCAATTTAAATAATATAGCCAAACATCTAATAACTTTTGTTATATCCATAGTAAAAGTTATAAAAACATATAACTCCTTGATAATATTTAATAAAACTCTCCCACACACTTCAAAAACGTGCTTAGTACAAACATAACTCATAGAGAGTTATGCATAAAGTTATATTAATAAAAAACATCTAAAACCCTAATAAAACCAACAGCATCAATAACTTATTAACACTATATTGCTTGGCATTATTAATGCAATAACAATAATCTAACAACATTAGAGCTTAACCATGCACTTACATAATAAAACTCGCCAAGAAAAAGGTTTACTCGATAATACCAACGCCCCTGCTGATGCTTTAGATGGGATGCAAATACAACATGCTATCAATAAACCCGAAATGCAATTTGCTGCCCTCGAACCGTGCTCAAAATAGCTCATAAAGAAGAGCTATTGAGCGAAATTACCGATTAAAAATCAACAATATTAAAAACTTAAACAACCCAAAAATTAAATAACTCCCATTAATAATTGGAAATAAAAATGACTAATACAACAAGTATGAAAAATAATGAGCCTAAAAAAATGTCGCTCTGGCTAAAAATACTTATAGGTATGATAGCGGGTATTTTTGCTGGCATGCTTTTAGGCAGTAATGCTGAATATATAAAACCCATTGGCCAGCTATTTATTAGTGCGATTAAAATGTTAATTGTACCGCTTATATTTTGCTCACTAATTGTGGGCGTTACCTCAATGAAAGACACCACAAAAATGGGCCGTATTGGTATTAAATCAATCGTATTTTATTTAGCAACAACCGCTGTTGCTATTTCAATTGGCCTAGGCCTCGGTATCTTTTTTGAGCCAGGTGCAGGCTTAAATATGGTTACCACAACAGTTGCCGATGCTAAACCAAGTACTAGCTTAATGAATACTATTGTAGGTCTAGTGCCAAAAAATCCAGTGGGATCGTTAGCATCAGGTAATATTTTACAAATTATTGTATTTGCACTGAGCTTAGGTATTGCTTTGAACCTCATTGGTGAAAAAGGCGAACCAGCAGCTAAAGTATTTGAAAGCCTAGCAGACGCTATGTACAAACTAACAGAGCTGGTAATGCGACTTGCGCCATATGGTGTATTTGCATTAATGGCATGGGTATCAGGTAAGTATGGATTAGACGTACTATTACCACTTATTAAAGTGATTGGTTTAGTTTACCTAGGCTGCATAATTCACATTTTAGTCTTGGGTGGTGGCTTTGTTGGCTTGCTAGGCAAACTTAACCCACAGCGTTTTTATAAAGGGATTATTGAAGCGCAAGTTATTGCTTTTACAACCACAAGTAGCTCAGGAACCTTACCTGCAAGTATAAAATGCGCTACCCAAAACCTAGGTGTATCTCGCACTGTTTCAAGCTTTGTTTTACCCGTAGGCGCAACAATCAACATGGATGGCACCGCGCTATATCAAGGTGTATTAGCATTATTTATTGCTCAAGCCTTTGGTGTTGACCTTTCTACTACCGATTACCTCACAATTATTGCTACAGCCACACTTGCTTCTGTAGGTACAGCCGGTGTACCTGGCGCAGGCTTAATTATGTTGTCATTGGTATTAACCACTGTTGGTTTACCCCTTGAAGGTATTGCAATTGTTGCAGGTATTGACCGTATTTTAGATATGGCACGCACCACAATTAATGTAACGGGTGATTTAATGGTGACTTTATTAATTGGTAAAAGCGAAGGTGAGCTTGATATCGCTGTTTACAACAAAGAAAGCACTGCTCCACAAACAGCTAAACAATAAACCCTGTTTAATTACCAATTTTATAGAGAATAAAAATGACGACTAAATTTATATATTTACCAATTGCATTAAGCGTAATGGCGCTAGTTAAACCAGCTCATGCAGATGTAACTATTGAAGGTTTAAATGGCTTAGAAGCAGTTAAATTATTTGGTGATATGCGTATGCGCTTTGAACGCACTGATGGCGATACAATTGATACAACTAGCCGCGCCAGATTACGTGCACGTTTTGGTATTAAATATGCGGCAACAGAAAACTGGTCTGCGCAAATGCGATTTAGAACCACCTCTAGCCAGCACGATTCAACTCATCAAACATTTGGCATAACAAATACAACCGACAACGACGACTTTGGCTTAGACAGAGCCTTTATGAAGTACACGGGCATTAATAATACTCGTGTATATATTGGTAAAGCCGCCGCAGTTTATATGCATTCATCTGAATTACTATTTCGTGATGATATTGCCCTTGAAGGTGTGCAAGCTAATTGGACAAACAATACATTTAGCGTAAACGCAGGGCATATAATTCTTGAAGAAAACGTAGATAATGGCGAAGGTAAACGCGATGCTAGCTGGCAGCAACTGCAAGGTGTTTATGCAGCGCAGTTTAATGATATAAAATTTAAAGCGGGTATTGGTGGTATTTTTGTAAGTGCCTCAGACACCGCTTACGCAAGTGCTGAGTCAGGGCTTGATGACGACCAAGCTGGTAATGTGATGACTTACAATGCCGATTTAAGAATGGGGCCATTTCGCTTAGCTGCCGACTACTATACAAGTGAAGCACAAAGTGACAATACCGCTTACACTGTACACGCCCGCTATCAAATCAATAAAGAGTTTGGTGTGCGCTTTTATATATTACACACAGAAGCTTATGCATTACCTATGAATGGTGCGTTTACACAAACTAATACACCGGGTTCGTATACTAATATTAAAGGCACGCGTGTTCAGCTCGATTATAAAATAGCTGATAACTTAAATGCCGATTTAAGATGGTACAGCGTAGATAACCTTAATAAAGATATTGCGACCAACAACGAAGGCCGCGACAGGCTACAAGTAAATTTGAATATGAAATTTTAATATATTTCTAACAAAGCGATTTAATTTTTTAATTTAAATCGCTTTTATTTCAATAAAAATTAATCTATTAATTTTTTAAAACCATTAAAAAATCACTATAAACATGTCCAGTTAATCACTCAGCTAGCTATTTTATCTACTAATAAATATCCACTTCATAAATTTATTTAATAACAGCAAAAAAATATCTATAAGTACCTAATTTCTATAAAATGAAAATAGGGATTATAGTCCACCTGCATAAATATTTAGTCTATTAAAACTAGGGAAGAGGTTTAACTAATTGGTTTCACTTTTTAAAACACATTACTTTGCATTTACCATACTACTTATTACTTTTTTAGGTTGTAGTGTATCGATATGCCACGCTGAAGATTACCTACAACCCGCTGCAGAGCCGCAAACTAAGCAAATAGTTATTGGTGGCGACTACAACTACCCGCCCTATGAGTTTATTGATAGCAAAGGGAAGTATACAGGTTACAATGTTGAGTTGAGCCGTGAAATTGCTGCCGTAATGGGCTTAAATATCAAAATAAAATTAGATACGTGGGAAAATACCCGCGCTTTATTTGATCAAGGTGAAATAGATATTTTACAAGGAATGGCTGCCACACCAGAGCGCACCGATCTTTATAACTTTAGCCCTCACACCTATGTGAATCACTCTATATTTGCACGAGACGATAGTCCTAAAATAACTAACTACACAGAGCTTGAAGGCTATCGCGTTATTGTACAAGCCAACGGCTCAGCGTTTGATATGCTAAACGAAGCTAAATTAAATATTGTATTAATTCCGGTTGAAACCCATGCCGATGCACTGCGTTTGCTCGCTTCAGGTAGATACGACTTTGCAGTGGTATCTAACTTACCGGGTTTATATTTAAGCCAAAAGTTAGGGCTTTCTAACATTAAAGCGATCTCTAGCCTAGAACGAAACCGCTTATATGGCTATGCAACAAAAACAGCCGATAAAGCCCTGCTCTCGCAATTTACCCAAGGCTTAGCTATTTTAAAAAATACCGGCCGACAGCAAGAAATATATGATAAATGGTTTGGCCCGTTAGAGGTCTCTATTTGGTCAAAAGCTGGCATAGCGGCGGGTTTATTTGTAGTCGTGCTGTTATTTATAAGTACCGTTGTACTTATTTGGAATAAAGCACTGCGTAAAAAAGTAGAAAGCCGTACCAAAGAGCTTCAAGCACAACAACTACAACTGCTTCATGCAGATAAAATGGCATCTTTAGGTGTACTTGTTTCTGGCGTTGCGCATGAAATAAATAACCCGTGCAGTATATTAACGCTTAACTTTCCGTTTGTTAAAGAAGCCTTTGAACAAGCTATAGAGATCCTCGATGAGCATCAAGTAGAACACGGTGACTTTTTAATCGCAGGTGTTAGCTATAACCGCCTTAAACATATGCTCCCAGAAACACTCGACGACATGCACGTTGCAAGCAATAAAGTTAAAGGCATTGTTGAGGATTTAAAGAGTTTTGCTGTAAAAGGCGAAACTGCCCATCAAAAAAATGAACGCCTTGATTTAAACGAATTAACAAAGCGATCTTTACGTCTTGTTAATAATCAACTTAAAAACTCAACCAGCAATGTAGAAGTTAATCTTGCTAATAAACTACCTACATTTTATGGCTCGGGTAGTAGAATAGAGCAAGTGATAGTTAATCTAATTTTAAATGCCTGCCAAGCACTTGAAAATAAAAGCCAAAAAATCACCATTACCACTTATTTTCATTCCAAATACGACAGTGTAGTGCTTACAGTAGAAGATCAGGGTATTGGGATCAACGCCAAAGACTTAAGAAAGTTAACCGACCCATTTTATACAACTAAACGCCAATCAGGTGGAACAGGCTTAGGGCTATCTGTATCTGCTGGGATCGTACGTGATCATCAGGGGCAAATAACCTTTAAATCAACCCTTGGCGAAGGCACAAAAGCAAAACTCTCACTACCACTAATACAAAAAGAGAATGAGTTATGAACACAAACTTATATCCCGGGTTTCAAGTTTTAATTTGTGACGATGACACAAGTTTTTTGCGCAGCATTTCTTTTGCTATTGAGCGTTATTGTGGCATTAATAATGTTGTTCAATGTAGCGATAGCACAGATGTAATGAGCCATTTAGCATCGGGCAATATACGTGTTGTATTGCTTGATTTAAACATGCCACATATAAGCGGCGATGAACTACTTCCAAAAATAATAGAGCTATACCCGTATATTTCTGTAGTAATTATTAGCGGTATTAACCAGGTTGAGTCGGCGGTGCAATGCATTAAGCTTGGCGCATACGACTACCACGTGAAAACCGAAGAGCCAGAAAGACTTAGCAACAGCATAATGCAGGTTATTCGCTACCAAGAGCTAAATTTAGAAAACCAAGCTATGCGCGGTTATATGCTTGAGAATCAAAGCGCCTTGCACCCTGCTTTTGCTAAAATTATTAATATTAATCATCAGATGCATTCGGCATTTAATTACATAGAATCTATTTCAAATAGCCAACAGCCTATTTTAATTACAGGCGAAAGCGGAGTCGGCAAAGAACTCATAGCCAGAGCCATACATGAAACGAGCAGTTGTAGTGGCGAACTCGTGTGTGTAAATGTAGCAGGCCTTGATGACAACTTATTTTCAGATACATTATTTGGACATAAAAAAGGCGCTTTTACTGGCGCCGATCAAGCCCGCAAAGGCATGATTGAGAAAGCCTCTGGCGGTATATTATTTTTAGATGAAATTGGCGATTTGAGCCTTGCCTCGCAAGTAAAACTTTTACGCTTATTACAAGAAGGTGAGTACTATCCGGTTGGCAGCGATACCCCAAAAAGAATAAATGCCCGTATTATTGCTGCAACCCATCAAGACTTACACAGCAAAAAAGAAGATGGCCAATTTAGAAACGACTTGTACTATCGTTTAAAAATTCATCATGTAAATATTCCACCGCTTAGAGAACGAAAAGAAGACATCGCACTGCTACTTGAGCACTTTTTAACACTCGCCGCTGATGAGTTTGATAAAGAGCTAGCATCAATTCCTGCAGGTTTACTTGTTTTGCTAGAAAACTACAGCTTTCCCGGAAATATTAGAGAACTGCGCGCAATGGCGTTTGATGCAATGAGCACGCATCAATCAGGGGAGCTTTCAATGAAGGCATTTAAAGGCATTATCGACTCAATGCCTGATGTAAACATACATGCTCAACCAGAAAAGCCTTTATTTGAAGCCTCGGGCACCTTGCCCACTCTAAAAAAAGCGGCAGATCTACTCGTTAAAGAAGCCATGAAGCGAGCAAACTCAAACCAGTCGTTAGCAGCGCAATTACTAGGGATATCTCAACCGGCATTAAGTAAACGTTTGAAAAACATGCAGTAATACCAATATGCTTATATATGAGGTCTATTTAACGTTAAGAAAATTACGCTAGAACTAGGCAAAAATTTTTGTATCTAGTTATTCTAAATAAAAAATTTTTAACGACGTTATAGTGCAATTTAATTCGTTAAATTGGTCAAAGATTTATGCAGGTTGGTATAACTTCAATGCAAAATTTAAACACAAAAAAGCCCGCAGCGTTAACTGCGGGCTTTTTATTGAATGAGTGAGTCAGCCTATAAGCCGGGTTTTGTCCTTTCCGAAGAAAGTGATAATCATTCGTCTAGGCCATAAATCGCTCTATGGCTCAAGCAACCTACCCGGTTCCAACGTGGGCCACGCCATAAGGAACCCTATTTGGTCTTGCTCCGAGTGGAGTTTACCTTGCAACCGACTATTACTAGCGGCCCGGTGCGCTCTTACCGCACCCTTTCACCCTTACCAACCGAGGTTGGCGGTCTTCTCTCTGCTGCACTTGTCGTGGGCTCACGCCCCCCAGCCGTTAGCTGGCACCCTGCCCTGTGGAGCCCGGACTTTCCTCCCCCTGATCATTTTCGTCACAGGCAGCGATCATCTTGGCTGACTCGGCGCGCAGTATACATGACGCTAAAGCCAAGCGCAGTAATATTTACTCTTTTTCTTCAATAATTGTTTTGTATAGTGCATTTTTTTTCATCCCAAAGAACTCAGCCACTACACCACAGGCTTTTTTCATTGGCATTTCGCTCTCAAGAAGTGCCAGCATTTTGCGCGCTTCAGGCGGCATATCGTCTACTAACTTTGGTTTGCCCGGCAACATTAATACAATTTCGCCGCGTTGCTTAGTAGGATCATCGGTTAAAAACTGCTTTAACTCGCTTACGCTACCATTAAAAAAGGTTTCAAAGGTTTTGGTAAGCTCTTTAGCAAACACCACTTGTTGCTCATCGCCAAGTGCTTGCGCCAAATCATCTAGGCTTGCCATAATACGGTGCGTACTTTCGTACATTATGCTGGTTATGCCCGAATTAACTGCTTCGATAAAAAAATCTTGCCTTGCTTTACTTTTAGCAGGTGTAAAACCAATAAATTGAAAGCGATCTGTGGGTAATCCGGAGCAACATACCGCAGTAATTGCTGCACACGCACCGGGAACAGGTGTTACATGTGCACCTTGTTCGCGACATAAATTTACAACCGCATAACCTGGATCGCTAATAAGCGGTGTACCAGCGTCTGATACTAACGCAATATTTAAACCTTGATTAAGCTGATCAATAATTTGCTGCGCTTTTTGTTTCTCATTGTGGTCATGTAATGCGAACGTTTTAGCCTTAATACCAAAGTGGCTAAGTAGCTTGCCTGTGTGGCGAGTGTCTTCAGCAGCTATTAAGTCAACCTGCGATAATGTCGCGATGGCACGGTGACTTAAGTCGTCATAATTGCCAATTGGGGTGGCAACAATGTAAAGAGTGCCAATTTTCTGTGAATTCTCCTCATTTAACATTGAGGTCTCCTGCGTCAGTCAGTAATATAAGCAAATCGCGTTAACGTATTGGGAAATCATTTGTGCGACTTAAACTAGTTAGTCTATTAATTATATTGTCAGGGTTATCGGCGTGTAGCACAACCGAAAAACCAACTAAAAACAGCGATAGCGTAAGTAACCGCGCTAATGCACTGCAAAATCAAGCAACCAGTGCGCAATCTATCTATCAATTAGCACAAAACCGCCAAGGTGCCGATAAAATACAATTACTTTACAGTGCCCGTGATGCGGCCATTAGTGAACAAAATTGGCCTTTATTAGAGCAAATTGGTAGTGACCTTGAATTAACAGCAAGCGTTGATCAAATTCAAAATCGCCTTTATATTGCTTTTGCACAAAAACAACAAAACAAAAATGATAAAGCACTCGTTATTTTGCAATCGTTAGACGGGCAACTTACACAGCCTGAGCATTTTGCGTGGCATCAGTTTTTAACTGCCAGTATTTATACTTCACAAAACTTTCCAAAACGAGCTGCACCTTACTTTTTTAGAGCCTCTGAAACGGCAACAAAAAATAACATCGAAATCCCTCAGCTCAATCAAGACCTATGGGATAACTTAACAAAGCTTTCTTCTTATGCGCTTGAGCGCTTTAATCGTGGCTCTGTTATTCAACAAGGCTGGATTAACTTAGCTTTATATAATCAGGTTTATGCAAGCAGCACTGTAGAGCTTGATCAGGCAATTAATAATTGGCGCAGACGTTATGTTGGACACCCGGCGTTTACCATTTTGCCAGAGCAAGATGAATCTCTTGCACAGCTTGCGCCTATTAATATTGAACGCTTAGTGGTTTTATTTCCGCAATCAGGCCCAAATGAAAGATTAGGTGATGCATTAAAAGCAGGCGCCTTAGCGGCATTAGATACACAAAATATTAATGAAACTATTTTTATTGATGAAAACTTAAGTACACAAGAAATTGCCGCACAGCTTGAGCAAATAAAACCAAACTTTGTAATTGGCCCGCTGTTAAAAGCCAATATAGATAAGCTTGCCAATGCAAAAACGCTGATTGATACGCCAACATTGCATTTAAATACGTTCGATGGTGAGCGAATTTCGCTACAACATTATTACTTTGCTTTAAATCCAGAGCATGAAGTGCAGCAAGCTTTAGAGCACTTTTTAACTAAGGGCTATCAAAAACCAATGCTACTTGCGCCAAATAATGCAAATGGCCAGCGTTTAGTCGACTACTTTAACTTGCAGTGGCAACGCTATAGCGAGACAAAGCCGCAAATTGGCTTTTATAACGACAAAAAAGATATGCCAAATACAATTACCAGCTTGCTTGAAGTAGATAAATCTAAACAGCGTATTACAGCGGTTAAAGCATTATTTAAGCAAGAAGTAGAAAACGAAACGCGTTCTCGTAGTGACATTGACGTTATTTACATTTTGGGCGATGCAATAGAAACACGCCTAATTAAGCCTTACCTAGATGTGAATGTAAGCACCTTTGCAGAGCGTATTCCATTATACGCCAGCTCAAAAAGCCACAGTAAGCAAATTGACCGTACAGATAAAGGCGATTTAGATGGCCTATACTTTACGGAGTTACCGTGGATGCTCGACTCACAAATTAAGCAGCATAACCTTCGCGAGAAATACGATGCTCTTTGGCCTGAGCAAGTAGATATCAGCCAACGCTTGTTTGCAATGGCTTACGATGCAGTATCTATATTGCACGACATTAGGCAACTAAGTGTTATGCCTGGTAATCAATATAGCGGCTTAAGCGGTAAGTTATCGGTAAATACCAGCGGCCATATTGAACGCACTTTGGACTGGGCGCAGTACATTAATCGACGTATCAAAACTGTGCAGTTAAAAACGCAGCGTCCTGTGCCATTATTTATGCAATCGGCAAGTGGAATACAAACTATCAATTAACGTTATTAAGGGGGCGGCATGTCGTGGTTTAAAGAGCTGTGGCAAAATAGTCGCGAAAAAGGCCAATATTACGAGCTGCAAGCGCAAAAATATTTAGTTACTCAGGGGTTAACCCCTATTGAGCGTAATTATTACTGCCCCTTTGGTGAACTAGATGTCATTATGAAAGAAGGTGATACGCTTGTATTTGTTGAAGTTAAGTTTAGGAAAAATAATGCTCGCGGTGGTGCTAATTACGCTCTAAGCCCTCAAAAACAAGCGCGATTAAAACGCAGTATCTATCATTACTTAGCCGCTAAAAATTTAACTAATCAAGCGCTAAGAATTGATTATGTAGCCATAACCGGTGAGTCATCCCCGAATATAAATTGGCTTAAAAACGTATTTTAAAGCTGGCTCTAAGCAAGCTTAGATTGATTATAAAGATTAGGTATAAATTGTTGGTATTCTATGCAAGATACAATTAAAGAAATTTTTACAGAAAGTATCCAAGTACAAATAGCCGCAGGTGAAGTTTTACCTAGCGCACTCGAATCAGCTGCATTCACAATTGCACAAAGCCTGATCAACGGTAATAAACTCATTTGTTGTGGCACTGCAAATTGCCACATGCTTGCCCAACACATGGCCGGCGTATTAGTAAATCATTATGAAACAGAGCGTCCTTGCCTACCCGCTATTGCCTTATCGCAAGAGAACATTAACTTAGGGCAAAGTACGCAAGTAGACGACCATGATACGTTTGCACGTCAAGTACGTGCTTTTGCTCAGCAAGGTGATTTACTACTCGCTTTGGCTATTAACGGCAACGAAAAACATGTTATTTCTGCTGTTGAAGCCGCACTAACTAAAGATATGAAGGTCATAGTTATGGTTGGCGACGATGGCGGCGAACTCGTGGGTTTACTTGGTCCTAACGACGTAGAAATTAGAACACCTTCTAAACGCCCAAGTCGCATTATTGAATCTCACCTAGTTAACTTACACTGTTTAAGCGAACTGGTTGATTTAACGCTTTTCCCTCAGGATGAAAATTATGTTTAAACGCTCTCTTATTGTCTTAGGTACTGTGGTATTACTGCAAGGTTGCGCAGCCGCTGTTGTTGCAGGTACAGCCAGTGCAGTAACTGCAGCGAATGATCGCCGTACCATAGGCTCTCAAATTGATGACAATAATATTGAAATAAAAGCCAGCATTGCACTTAGTGAAGTAGAAAGAATCGAAAAATTTGCGAATGTAGACGCTGTAAGCGTCAATGGCATTGTTTTACTTGTAGGACAAGTACCAAACGAAGAAATGAAAAACGAAGCTCAGCGCACCATAGAGAGCGTTGCAGGCATTCGTAAAATACACAATCAAATTCGTATTGGTTCAAATATTGGTATTACTACGCAAACACATGACTCTTGGCTTACTTCTAAAGTAAAAGCCCAGTTACTAACAGCAAAAGACATCAGCAGCAATAACATTAAAGTAGTGACTGAAAACGCTGAAGTATTTTTAATGGGTTTAGTGTCTGACTCTGAATCTACCCAGGCTGTAAATATTGCCCGTAATGTATCAGGTGTAGAGCGTGTAATTAAAGTGTTTGAATACTTGTAAACATAAAATACAGATATAAAAAAACCGCTTAAAAGCGGTTTTTTGTATTTACGTATTATTTTACAACACGTAAATGTGAGCCTTTTTTCTTCTGAGGCTTTTCTGGCGGAGTTTCATCGATTACTTCATCTGATGAATCAACACTTTCAAGCTCTGGTACAAATTCGTCTTCGTCCTCTAAAAACTCATCTGTAGTAAAGACTGTTCCTTCGCCATTTTCACGCGCATATATTGCAAGTACAGCACCTATTGGTACGTAAACTTGCATTGGTTGGCCACCAAAGCGCGCATCGAAGCTAAGTTGGTTTTTGTCTAACGAAAACTGAGTAACTGCAGAAGGACTTATGTTTAAAACAATTTGTCCATCTTGTACAAATTGCGTTGGCACTTGTACGGCAGGGTAATCAGCGTCTACCACTAAATGTGGCGTACAGTCGTTATCGACAATCCAATCAAAAAAAGCACGTAATAAATAAGGACGATTAGGCGTCATTATAAACGGATCTCACGCTCAGCTTCAGTTAAAGAGGCTTGGAATGACTCACGTTCAAATAAACGGATCATATATTCTTTAAGCTCTTTAGAACCTGCACCATTAAGTTCAATACCAAACTCAGGTAAACGCCATAATAGTGGTGCTAAGTAACAATCTACTAAGCTAAACTCTTCACTCATAAAGTAAGGTGCTTCGCTAAAAATAGGTGCGATTGCAAGCAATGCTTCTGTTAACTCTTTACGAGCTTGCGCAGCATCTGATGCATTATTGCTGATTTTGTCAGCTAGGCTGTACCAATCAGTATCAATACGGTGCATCATTAAACGGCTACGACCACGCATTACCGGGTAAACAGGCATTAGTGGAGGATGAGGAAAACGTTCATCAAGGTATTCCATGATGATGTTTGCCTGGTATAAACCAAGCTCACGGTCAATCAGTGTTGGCACTGTACCGTAAGGGTTAATTTCGTGAAGTGCCTCTGGCAGGTTATCCTTTTCAGCCAAATGAATATCTACACTTACACCCTTTTCTGCAAGTACAATACGTACTTGGTGGCTATACATACAGTTAGCACCAGAAAAAAGGGTCATTACAGGGCGCTTATTGGCAGCTACGGCCATGCCTATACCTCCATTAAATAACTAAAACAGCAATAGGGGCTTAAGCCCCTATTGCAAAATTACCTTGTAAAATGCTCAAATTAATGAACATCTCTCCAGTATTCTTTCTTAAGCATAAATGCCAAGATAAATAGGATAATTAAAAATCCAATTACCTTAATACCTAACGCTTCTGATTCAAGGCGTGTAGGCTCACCTACATACTCAAGGAAGTTCGTTAAATCACGAACTGCATCATCATATTCGCCTTCACTCATTTCACCCGTACCGTCTGTTTCAGTACCTGTGATATGAACAGTTGTTACACCATCTACAGTTACTTCTTCAGTGATAGCTGTAGGTAAACCTTGAAGTTCTTGTAGAACATGTGGCATACCTACTGATGGAAATAACGTATTATTTACGCCAAATGGGCGAGATTCATCTTTGTAAAATGATTTTAAATAGGTGTAAATCCAATCACTGCCACGCACACGCGCAACATTTGTTAGATCCGGCGGAGCCGCACCAAACCATTTCGCAGCATCTTCTTTGCCAATCGCGTTTTTGATATGGCTACCTACTTTAGAACCATCAAAAATCAATTGCTCTTGACCAACTTCAGTTGGAATACCAATATCACGGAAAGTACGTTCATAACGTTGGTACTGCATTTGGTGACAACCAAGACAGTAGTTCATGAACAACTTTGCGCCGCGCTGCAAAGAAGGCTGATCAGATATATCGTTATTCGCTTCCATTAAAGGAACCGACCCACTTGCCGCCATAACCATGTTAGGCAACAAGTTAACTGATAAAGCAAATAAACCGATAATTAGCTTTTTCATCATTTCGTTAACCTCTCAGGCAATGGCTTAGTTTTTTCATTCTTACTGTATACAAATAACAGTACGAAGAACATAAAGTAAGTCACAGTACAGATTTGAGAAATTATCGTTTTCATATCAGTTTGTGGAGTTGCACCCACCCAGCCTAAAAGAACGAAAGTTACAACAAAACCTGCAATGTTCCATTTGTGGAAACCACAACGGTAACGAACCGATTTAACACGACCACGGTCAATCCATGGTAATAATGCTAATACCACAATTGATGCACCCATTGCTGCAACACCGATAAGCTTATCAGGGATTGCACGTAAGATTGCATAGAATGGCGTAAAGTACCAAACCGGGAAAATATGCTCTGGTGTTTTAAGTGGATTCGCCGCTTCGAAGTTTGGCGCTTCTAGGAAGAAACCATTCATCGCAGGCATAAAGAATACAACCCAACAGAACAAGATTAAGAAACCAACCACACCCACAATATCTTTTACTGTGTAGTACGGGTGGAACGGTATCGCATCAACAATGTCTTTTTTGTCAGTGTAATACTCATGGAATTTAAATTTAGGCTTATCTTCTTCTGCAACAGAGCCTTTCTTACGTTTAATTTCAATGCCTTCAGGGTTGTTTGAACCCACTTCGTGCAGAGCAACAATGTGTAAAAATACTAAGATTACAATAACCAATGGTAGTGCAATAACGTGTAATGCAAAGAAGCGGTTAAGCGTTGCACCCGATATTACGTAGTCACCACGGATCCAAAGTGTTAAGTCATCACCAATAACCGGAATAGCCCCGAATAATGAAATGATTACCTGTGCACCCCAAAATGACATTTGACCCCATGGTAATAAGTAACCCATGAATGCTTCAGCCATTAGCGCTAAGAAAATAAACATACCAAACAACCACAATAACTCACGTGGTTTTTGATAAGAACCGTAGATCATGCCACGGAACATATGCATATATACAACGATGAAGAACGCTGAGGCACCTGTTGAGTGCAAGTAACGTAATAACCAGCCGTATTCTACATCACGCATGATGTACTCTACTGAAGCGAATGCGCCTTCAGAAGACGGAACAAAGTTCATCGTTAACCAAATACCCGTTAGGATTTGGTTTACTAGTACTAACATGGCTAAAGAGCCAAAAAAGTACCAGAAGTTAAAGTTTTTAGGTGCTGGATACTGTGCAATATGCATGTTCCAAACACGTGTCATTGGGATACGATCGTCGATCCAACTAACAATTTTACCAAACATTAGGCTACCCCTTTTTCTTCGCCCACTAAAATAGTGGTCTCATCAAGAAAAGTATAAGGTGGTATTTCTAAGTTCAATGGTGCAGGAACCGATTGAAATACTCGGCCAGCCATATCAAATTTAGAACCGTGACATGGACAGTAAAAACCATCATCAGTCCCTTCAACTTTTTCACCAAAGTTACCTTTGAAAAAGCCTGGAGAACAACCTAAATGCGTACAAATACCAACAGCGACAAAAATCTCTGGGCGTAATGAACGGTAATCATTTGTTGATGATTCTAATTGTTGTGGCTCTTGCGATTGCGGATCACGAAGTTGACCTTCATGTTCTTTCATCTGCTCAAGCATTTTAGGGGTCCGTGATACAACCCATACAGGTTTACCACGCCACTCGACACGTATTAATTGTCCTGGCTCAAGTTTGCTGATATCTACTTCTACAGGCGCACCCGCAGATTTAGCTCGCTCACTTGGATTCCAAGACGCAATAAAAGGAACAGCAGCCCCAGCCGCACCAACACCACCTACAACAGAGGTAGCTATGGTTAAAAAGCGACGTCGGCCATTGTCTACAGGCGCATTGCTCATCCACTTATCTCCACTATGATTCTCAACACTTGCTATATTGAGAACATCAGTTACAGCAGGTTAATTATTCGAAATTTTTAAAATAGAAGCGATCATAATTAAAACCCTTGATTAAAACAAGGTTATTCACAGCCCCATGCTCGAATAAACCTGACTTGATCAAACATTTGATTAAGTTAGCTCGAGAATAAAGCCGAACGACTATAATAGCGCTTCTGTAAAAACAATATACTGACCAAGATCAACACCACTAAGAGGAAACAGTAAAAACTGCACATAGTGTGGTTAAACTCACTCATTTTACTTGCCAGCCAATTGTAGCAAAAAATTCCACCAATTAACTGATGGATTTAAACTAATTACGATAATTATTTAACTTTTTTGCAGCTATCTGGGTATTTTTTAACTTTCGTACATTTAATACGCGTGTTTATATAAATATGATCAGTGCTTAGGTCGCGAAGAAGCGGGGTTTGAGAGGTAAGTATTTAAAATTTAGTTGTTAATTTGTAAGTAATAATCACTAATTTTTGATAACAAAAAACCCAGCATAAGCTGGGTTTTTGAATTCTTGATAACGTATAGATTAACGTTTTGAGAACTGTGGACGCTTACGCGCTTTCTTAAGACCCACTTTCTTACGTTCAACTTTACGTGCATCACGTGTAACAAAACCTGCTTTACGAAGTTGTGGACGTAATGACTCGTCAAACTCCATAAGTGCACGAGTGATACCGTGACGGATAGCACCAGCTTGACCAGTTGTACCACCACCGGCAACGGTGATGTGAAGGTCAAATTTTTCAGTCATGTCAACAAGCTCAAGAGCTTGACGAACAACCATGCGTGCTGTTTCGCGACCAAAGTACTCTTCTAAAGAGCGCTTGTTGATTACGATGTTACCAGTGCCTGGGCGTAAGAATACGCGAGCACTTGAACTTTTACGACGACCTGTACCGTAGTATTGATTTGCCATGATAGTGCTCCTTAAATGTCTAGAACCTGAGGCTGTTGTGCAGCATGATTGTGCTCAGTACCTGCGTAAACTTTAAGTTTACGGTACATAGCGCGGCCTAAAGGACCACGTGGCAACATGCCTTTTACAGCTTTCTCGATGATCATTTCAGGCTTTGCAGCTTGAAGTTTATCAAAAGTAGTAGACTTAAGACCACCTGGGAAACCAGAGTGAGCGTAGTACACTTTATCTTTGAATTTGTTACCAGTTACAGTAACTTTTTCAGCGTTGATAACGATGATGTAATCACCAGTATCTACGTGTGGAGTGTATTCAGCTTTGTGCTTACCGCGTAGGCGATGAGCGATTTCAGTAGCGATGCGACCTAAAGTTTTACCTTCAGCGTCAACTACGTACCAGTCACGTTTTACTGTTTCTGGTTTAGCAACAAACGTTTTCATTTATAAAAATCCAATGTTTTTCAATTAAAACCACAGGCAGTTAATATTAACTACCGCTCTAAGTATGCTATAACCCCTTCGAGTTTTAGACTTTTGCGCCGCTCACAAGTGGCTAAACTATATGAGGACATAGAACGCAACGTGGCAGACGCGGGAGTATACCAGCACTTAAATCACATTGCTACCGAGCGCTTGTTTTTTCCGCAAGAAATTTAATAAAATTAGAAAACTTATATAAAGGTATAAACCTTAGGCTAAATGCTCTTTTGCTAAATACTCTAAAGATTGCATTTCTTGCAGGCGGCTTATACAACGTTTAAATTCAAAATTTAAATTACCTTGGGTATAAAGCTCCGTGATAGGTTTTTCAGCAGATATAATTAATGTGACATGGCGCTCATAAAATTCATCAACTAACGCAATAAAACGTCTCGCTGCATCGTCATTAGTTTGACCAAGCTGTTTAACATTAGAAATTATTACAGTGTTAAACAAGCGACTAATTTCCATATAGTCTACTTGGCTACGTGCAGTTTCGCATAACTCGCTAAATTCAAACATAGCTACACATTTAGCCACTTTACGAGTGTTAATTAAACGCCCTTCAATTTCGATTGGCTCATCATGCTTTCCGGCTTCTGGCGATAACTTGTCGAAATATTCAAATAAGTTTTTATCAGCTTGTTCATCTAATGGGCTATGGAATATTTCAGCTTGCTCAAGGGTACGTAATCTATAATCAATTCCAGAATCTACATTGACTATTTCTGTGTTTGCTTTTACCAGCTCAATAGCCGGTACAAAACGTGCGCGCTGTAAGCCATTTCGGTATAAGTCATCAGGGATAATGTTTGAAGTAGCCACAAGTACAATGTTGCGAGCAAACAATGCCTGCATTAAGCCACCAAGTAACATGGCGTCGGTAATATCTTGAACAAAAAACTCATCAAAACAAATTATGTCGGTCTCGGCTTTAAAAATATCAGCAACTTTTTCAAGCGGATTGGCTGTGTTATTTAATTTTTTAAGCTCATCGTGAACACGATGCATAAAACGATGAAAATGCACTCGCATTTTACGGGTGCCAGGCAATGCCTCATAGAATGTATCAACTAAATAGGTTTTACCACGCCCTACACCACCCCAAAAATACAAACCTTTAATAGGCTCTGGTTCGTCGCTATTAAATAACTTAGCAAAAAAGCCCGATTTTTTAGGTTTTGCTTGGGTTAGGTCATCGTATAAACGCTGTAAATGACGTACTGCATTTTCTTGTGCTGAGTCATGTACAAAGTCATCACGCTTGAGGTCTTGCTGGTATGTTTGCCAAGGAGTCATATCTATTTACATTTAAAACGCAGTTTAATTTGTAAAGCATATTAACACGCATCATCAGTCGGGGTATATTACACTTAGTATGATTTGTAATTGAATCAGGCATTCATTAGTTATTTTCCCAAAGGGGTAGAATTATGGGCACAGTTATGTGGGTAGGTTTAGTTGTTATTACTGCTGTAGTAGCGTTTTTTATTGGTGCATTTGTTACTAAAAAGCAATTTAAGCAAGATGAATTAAAAGAGCAGGCTGAACAAGCAGAGAACGCACTTGAGCAATATCGCCAAGATGTAGCCGATCATTTAGCGAACACAGGCAAGCTCGTCAATAAAATGAAAGAAAACTACGATCAGCTTCTTAGTCACGTGGAAGAAACCAACCAACTATTATTAGAAGATAGAAATAAAGCCCCTGCGGAACCGTTTTTCTCTAAAGAAACAACAGAACAATTGCAGGCTTCTTTAAAAGAACGCCAGTGCGATCGCTCAAATGCACAAGCACAACCAGCCGATTATGTATCTGGAGAGTCAGGTTTATTTGCTGGACAGAATAAAGTTTCAGAACATTCTAAAGCATCTTGATGAACTTTTTTTTGACCCCATAGTCTTTAGATATAACAGCTTTGTTGTTTTATTACTGACAAACTAAAAAAGGCTGCTTGTGCAGCCTTTTTTAATTTTTGCTTTTCCTAAGTGGAGTAAACCCTGACTATGAAAATGAAATTATCACTTATCAGCGCAGCTATTCTTTCTACTAGCCTGTTATTAAGCCCGGTCGCCTCATATGCAAAATTACCGGTAGCAGTAAATGGTCAACAATTACCAACACTCGCACCAATGCTTGAGCAAATTACCCCAGGCGTAGTTAGTATCCAAGTTTCTGGTTCGAAAGAAGTACGCCGCCGCGCCGATCCACTTGAGTACTTTTTTGGCAACCCTCAACCTCGTAGCCAAAAACGCCAATTTAGTGGTTTAGGCTCAGGTGTTATTATTGATGCTGATGAAGGTTATGTAGTAACCAATAATCATGTTATTCAAGACGCTGAAAAAATGGTTGTTACACTCGAAGATGGACGCGAATACGAAGCTACAAAAATTGGTAGCGATACTGAGTCTGACATTGCGTTACTACAAATTGAGGCTGACGGCCTAGTTGAAGTTAAGCTGGCTAATTCAGATAGCTTGCGCGTTGGCGATTTTGCTGTGGCAATTGGTAATCCATTTGGTTTGAGCCATACAGTAACATCAGGAATTGTAAGTGCACTGGGCCGCAGTGGTTTAAATATAGAAGGTTATGAAGACTTTATCCAAACGGATGCGGCTATTAACCAGGGTAACTCTGGTGGCGCATTAGTTAATTTAAATGGTGAGTTGATTGGTATTAATACCGCAATTTTAGGTGCATCAGGCGGTAATGTAGGTATTGGCTTTGCTATACCATCAAACATGATGAAAAACTTAGTTGATCAAATTATTGAACATGGCGAGGTACGCCGAGGTTCACTGGGTATTTCTGGCCGCCCATTAGATGCAGGACTAGCAAAAGCCCAGCAACTTGATGTGAAGCAAGGTGCTTATGTAATGCAAGTAATGGATGATACCGCAGCAAGTAAAGCAGGCATTAAAGCTGGTGACGTAATTACTAGTATTAATGGCAGCGACATAAGTGGTTTTCATGAGCTACGTAGTAAAATTGCAACCTTAGGTGAAGGCCGTGAAGTTAAACTAGGCATTTACCGCGACGGTAAAGTTAAAACAGTAGAAGTGACACTTGATGGTGCATCAGGCGTTACCGCTACAGGCGAAGAGCTTCATCCTGCTTTTCAAGGTGCAGAGCTTGAAAACGTGCAAAAAAATAGTAATAAGGGTGTTGAAGTAACCTCTGTTGATCCGCGCTCACCTTCGGCTCGTGTAGGCCTAGAAGAAGGAGATGTGATCATGCAGGTGAACCGTCAACGCGTAGAAACGATTCGCGATATGAATAAAATCATCGAGAGTACGCAAGGCAATATTGTCCTGGGCGTAAAACGCGGCCGAGAGTCGATATTTATACTCATTCAATAATTAATCGCAGTATAAATGTAATAAAAGTAACAGTGGCACTTGCCGCTGTTATTTTTTTTATGCCATCATAAAGAGATTGCTCACAAATAATAAGAAACTCGTGCTGAAACTACTAAAATTTGTTCTTCCCCCGTTGTTTGCAGGCTTAGGTATTGCTTTTCTAGTGGTTTTCTTTAGCCCAAATATGAGAGCAGCCCTATTACCTAATGTACCAATCCCAAGTGCGATGAGCTCAAGCCATTTAAGCTTTTCGGATGCAGTAAAACGAGCTGCGCCATCTGTAGTGACTATTTTCTCAGAAAGCATTTCTAAAGAGCCACGCTATAAACGACAAAATACCGTACAAGAGTTGGGATCTGGCGTTATTATGGCGCAAGACGGCTATATATTAACTAACTATCACGTTATTAATAATGCAGACCAGATCATGGTTATTCTTACCGACGGTAGGCGATTTTTTGACGTGCAGTTAATCGGTTTTGATACTATTACTGATTTAGCGCTATTGAAAATAAATGCAGATCACTTACCTGTAATCCCTGTTAACGACGACTACTCATCAAGTGTTGGCGATGTCGTGCTTGCAATTGGTAACCCTCTTAATTTAGGGCAAACCATCACACAAGGTATTATTAGTGCAACGGGTAAACAAAAAATTACCGACAGCCCTTATAACAACTTACTGCAAATGGATGCAGCTATAAATGTTGGTAACTCAGGTGGGGCGTTGGTGAACTCAAATGGTGACTTAGTGGGTATCACTTCGGCGCAGTTTAAAACCCGTGAAAACCTTAATATTCAAGGAATATTTTTTGCAGTTCCCTACTCGCTCGCAAAAGAAGTGATGGGAAAACTAATACGCCATGGCCGCGTTGTACGTGGCTATTTAGGCTTTGAGGGCACCGCAGTTGATAGTACAGGCAAAGAAGTAAACGACAGCCTTACCGAGGTTGCAGGAATGCGTATTACTAACTTAGACCCATTAGGTCCGGCGTGGCAAGCTGGCATTGAAGAGCAAGATATTGTTATTAAAATTGCAGGGCTGTCTGTGGCTAATCCACAAAAAGTACTCGAAAGAATAGGTAATACAGAGCCAGGTAAAGAAATTGAATTTGAGCTTTATCGTAACGGTAAAATAGAAAAGATTATGGTAACGGTTGCCGAGCTTGAAACTAAACTTTAAAAAAAGGCCGGATAGCTTTATGGCTTATCCGGCCTTTTTTATATTTGGTTAATACCAACCTGCAAATTTAACCTTGGACGGCCAACAGACCCTAATAGTTAATTAAGCAAATTAGTATTACTTAACTACTTCTACGTTTAATATTTGCACCTAGCGCACTTAGCTTATCTTCAATACGTTGATAACCTCTATCAACGTGGTAAATACGATCTACAATCGTTTCACCTTGAGCAACTATACCCGTTAAAATTAGGCTCGCTGAGGCGCGTAAATCAGTCGCCATTACTTGCGCACCCGTTAAACTTTCGGTATCACCACAAATAGCAGTATGACCTTCTAAACGAATATTAGCGCCCATACGTTGTAGCTCAGGTACATGCATAAAACGGTTTTCAAAAATGGTTTCAGTAATAGTTGCACTACCATTAGCCACTACGTTTAAAGCAGTAAACTGTGCTTGCATATCAGTAGGAAAACCCGGATGCGGCATCGTTTTAATATTTACAGCTTTAAGCTCACGCTTACGCATATCTAAATATATGCTACCTTCTTTTACTTCAACGAGTGCATTAGCAGCACGCAGTTTTTCAATAACTGGCTCAAGTGAATGAAAGTCTGTATTTTTACAAAGCACTTCACCGCCAGCCATTGCTGCAGCAACTAAAAACGTTCCAGTTTCAATACGATCAGGTAAAATACTGTGCTCACAACCAGCTAATCGCTCAACACCTTCAACTTCAATGCGGCTAGTACCAGCACCACTAATTTTAGCTCCCATTGCGATTAAGCAATTTGCTAAGTCAGTAATTTCAGGCTCACGAGCAGCATTGTCTAAAATTGTTTTACCATCAGCTAAGGCGGCCGCCATTAATAGGTTCTCGGTAGCCCCTACACTCACCATTTCCATAAAAATTTCGGCGCCTTTTAAGCGGCCATCAACCTTGGCATTAATGTAACCATTTTCAACGTTGATTATAGCGCCCATGCGCTCTAAACCCTGAATATGTATATCTACTGGGCGAGCACCAATAGCACAGCCGCCAGGTAAAGACACTTGCGCCTCACCAAAACGAGCGACTAAAGGGCCGAGCGTTAAAACAGATGCACGCATTTGTTTTACTAACTCATACGGAGCAAGGGTTTTATTAACGCTAGAACCGTCGATTATTAGCGTATCGCCCTGCCAATTAACCTCTGCACCCAATGTTTGTAATAATGCTTCTGTTGTTACTATGTCACGAAGACGAGGCACATTAGTAAATGTACTTACACCGTCAGCAAGTAGTGAAGCAAATAAAATAGGCAATGCAGCGTTTTTAGCGCCAGAAATAGTAACTTCACCCGCAAGTGAAGTGCCACCTTGAATTACAAATTGATCCATTAGGAGGCCTTAACTATTGAGGTAAAATAAATTTTTGTTCACGTTTCCACTCGGTAGGAGTAAAAGCACGAATTGATACAGCGTGAATTGTGCCATCAGAAATAGTATTCATTAATGGGCCATAAACTAGCTGTTGCTTTTTAACTCGGCTTAAACCGTCAAAGCATTCACCTACGGCAATCACTTCATAATGGCTACCATTGGCTTTTACATGTACTTCAGATAATTGAAGTTCGTCGCGTAATAATGTTTCGACTTGGCTAGTTTCCATAACTCTCACTCAAATAGGGTTGTAACTTGACCCAATTGCATTAAATTTTGCAATTGCTCAGGTGGATTTTGCAATTCAAGGCGGATACCTTGTTGCTTAAATTCTGCAAAAGAGTGAATTAACCAAGCTAAGCCCGCTGTGTCAACCCTAGATACCTCACTAAGGTCAAAATAGGTGGTTTTATGCTTAGTTAATAACTTATCGTTCAGAAGCTGTTCATTGCCAATTGAATTTCGAGTAAGTTCTCCACTTACCCGAAAGTGCTGTTCATCAACTTGGCTTATTGCCAATTTAGTCATTTGAATTGTTGCCTCTAAACTGAACTGGCAGTTGGCTCTTTTGCTCTAAAAGGTTACTTACGTTATCAATACCTTGCTGGCGTAAAATACCTTGTAATTCGCTTTGTTTAGCATCTAGTAAGCTTATACCTTCAGCAATCATGTCGTATGCACGCCACTCACCGCTGCGATCTTCGCGTACTTTAAAATCAATTTTAATATCCGGTTTACCGTCTTCGGTGATTTTAGTTTTTACAACAACCACGTCTTTGCCTTTAAACGGCTGCTCTGCACCAAATTCTACATGCTGATCGGTATATTGAGTAAATACACCCGCGTAAGTTGCAACTAAGTACTCTCTGAATACGCTAATAAAGCGTTGAATTTCTTTAATTGCTTTAGCTTTTTCTGCTTCGTCTGTAATTGCACGTACTTTAGATACTTCACTACCTAATACACGAAGCGCTGCGTATTTGTAATCAATGTAAGGCATAAGCTCTTCTTCAACAATAACGCGAAGATGCTCTTTGTCTTTACTAATAAGCGGCTGATCTTTTTTGATACGCTCAAATGTATACTCAGATACTTGGCGTACCATTTTATTAGGATCATTTAATTTAACTTCTGCTGCACTAACGCTCTGCGTTAATGTTATTGCGCCTATGGCTACAATCGCTAAAAACTTTTTCAACATAATAATTACTCACTACCTTGGTTGAATAAAAACTGCCCAATTAACTCTTCAAGTACTATGGCAGACTTGGTATCAGTCATTGAGTCACCATCACCTAACGCTTTGCTTTCTACGCCAAATAAATCATCTATGGCTTCGTCTTGTTTATTCTCTGTGACTGTTTCGCCTAAACAGCGCTGCTCTGCCGAGCTTGGAGCTATAACAGGGTGAATACCTAAGTACTGCTCACCTAAAATACCCGATGTTAAAATTGAGATAGAGCTCGTATCTGAAAAACGGCATAAGTACTGCGCATCTATTGTCATATTCACTACAGGTAAAAATTCTTGCGGGTGAACATAAATAGACTCAACGCGACCAATCACTACACCACCCACTTTTACTGGGGCGCGCGCTTTAAGTGAGCCTATGTTTTCAAATTTAGCATTTAGCGTATATGTTTCGCCTGAGCCACTAATGCCGGAGTTGGCTACTTTCAATGCCAGCATCGCAAACGCTAAAATGCCTAACGCTACAAAAAAACCAACTAAAATTTCTAATTTCCGTGAATTCATTATCTATACCCTATTAGCTGGTAAACATTACCGCTGTCAAAATAAAGTCAAAACCTAAAACTGCCAATGAAGAATGAACAACCGTTTCGGTGGTTGCCTTACTAATACCTTCAGAGGTTGGCACACAGTCATACCCTTTATAAAGGGCAATCCAAGTTACTACAATTGCAAACACAAAGCTTTTAATTAAGCCATTTAGTATGTCTTGCTGAAACGATACTTGCGACTGCATGATTGACCAAAAACTACCTGTATCAACACCTAACCAATCAACCCCCACTAAATGAGCACCGATGATTGCTACAGCTGAAAATATTAATGCAAGTAAAGGCATACTAATAAAGCCAGCCCAAAAGCGCGGCGCTATTATGCGTTTTAGCGGATCGATTGCCATCATTTCAAGTGATGACAGTTGCTCTGTGGCTTTCATTAAGCCGATTTCGGCAGTGAGCGCACTCCCTGCTCGCCCTGCAAATAATAGCGCAGTAACAACAGGCCCTAGCTCTCGTAATAAGCTCAATGCCACTAAGGGACCAAGGCTATCTTCCGCGCCATAGCCAACTAAAACTGTATACCCTTGTAGCGCTAAAACCATGCCTATAAATAAGCCAGATACCATTATGATAAGCAATGATTGCGAGCCCACCATGTATAGTTGGCGTACAAGTAAAGGGGTACCTTTTTTAAAATTAGGAACATGTGCAAGCGCACTAAACAACATGTGTGCTGAACGGCCAAGCGCAGCAAAACGCCCTAGCGTTTTTCGCCCTAGCCTTTGAAATAAATCCAACATTATGCTTTTTCTCCAAGTAACTCTTCGGCATACGTTTGCGCAGGAAAGTGAAATGGTACAGGCCCATCCGACAAACCATTTAAAAACTGCTGCACTAATGGAGATTCATGATTGCGCATTTCATCGGGAGTGCCTGTGCCTATTACGCCTTGATCAGCAATAATAATGACGTGATCGGCAATACTCATAACCTCTGTAACATCGTGAGTTACAATTAATGAAGATAAACCAAGTACTTCATTTAAAGACTTTATTAGCTTAACCAATACCCCCATAGAAATAGGGTCCTGTCCTGCAAATGGTTCATCATACATAATGAGTTCGGGGTCCAGAGCAATAGAGCGCGCTAATGCGGCACGTCTTGCCATACCACCTGATAACTCAGAGGGCATTAAGTCTTTAGCACCACGCAAACCAACCGCTTGAAGCTTCATTAAGACTATTAATCGAATAATATCTTCGCTTAAATCTGTATGCTCCCTAATTGGAAACGCAATATTGTCAAATACCGACATGTCGGTAAATAAAGCACCACTTTGAAAAAGCATGCTCATTTTTGTTCGTGCCGCATACAGCTCTTTACGCGACATACTTGGAATGCTGCCACCTTCAAATAAAATATCGCCTGAGTCAGGCTTAAGCTGACCGCCGATTAAACGCAGCATGGTGGTTTTGCCAATTCCGCTTGGCCCCATAATGGCAGTGATTTTACCTTTAGGTACGCTGAAACTCATATTTTTATATATGGTTCTATCGCCACGCGAAAAGCTCACATCCTTGACTTCTACTATTGATTGCGACAAGTCGCTCTCCATAACAATGTTCACTAGTGATCCTATTTTAAGGGTTTTTTATCAAAGATGGAAAAAACAATTCGTAAGATTTTGTAATACACCTATAAAAAGTGTTCTAAGGCTGAGGGATTTTCCCTTAACGCATGCTTAAGTTTCTAAATATAAACTAAAAGCACTGGGCCCATTAGAGCAGACCTGACTCTTTTATTTATACTTTCATGTTGGCTTTTGTTACTATTCGCGCCATCTCTATTTTGAATAACTGGCTTATCACAATGGTTACCTCGTTTGTTATTTTGATTCTTGGTTTTGCAGCTCTAGTTTGGAGTGCAGACAGGTTTGTTTATGGGGCAGCAGCCCTTGCTAAAAACTTTGGCGTTCCCACGCTTATTGTTGGTTTAACCGTTGTAGCTATGGGTTCATCAGCGCCTGAAATGATGGTTTCGGCCTCAGCAGCTTTAGCTAATAAAACCGATACAGCTGTTGGGAATGCTGTGGGTTCAAACATTACAAACATTTTACTTGTGTTAGGTATTACCGCCCTTTTTCGCCCTCTTGCAGTATCTTCAAGTACATTAAAACGCGAAATGCCATTAGTGATGCTCGTATCATTGGCTACTTGGTATGTGTTTTCAGATAACTACTTTTCGTTTGGTGAAGGCATAGCACTTTTAATTGGCTTTATCGTTTTTATTGGTGGGCTGATTATTGTTTCTATGCGCGCAAAAAATGAAGATGATCCGTTTGTGTCAGAAGCATGCGATGAAGTACCTAATGACGTTCCAACAAAAAAAGCTGTATTTTGGCTAGTTATTGGCATGATTTTACTTCCTGTTAGTTCACATTTTTTAGTGGGTTCGGCGGTTGATATTGCAAAATACTTTGGCTTGAGCGATTTAGTCATCGGCTTAACTATTATTGCCATAGGTACGAGCTTACCTGAGCTTGCAGCCTCTATTGCAGGTGTATTAAAAAATGAAGACGACCTTGCTCTTGGTAATATTGTGGGCTCAAACATATTTAATATTTTAGCCGTATTACCACTAGCCGGTATTATTAACCCTTCAGCAATTGATCCATCATTAGTGAGTCGAGATGTATTAATAATGATAGGTGCAACACTTGCTCTTATTATTATGTCGTTGAACTTTAGAGGTTCTCAGCGTATCAATAGAGTAGAAGGCGGCTTATTGCTATTAGCATTTTTAGGCTACCAAGGTTATATTTTCAGTCAAATAGGGTAAACATGGCGCAGTTAAACTTTATTGAACAAGGCCTTCGCGTTCTTGATATAGAACGCCAAGCATTGAGTGATATTTCTCAATATGTTGATGAAAACTTTCATCATGCATGTCAATTAATGTACGACTGCCAGGGCCGTATTATTGTCATTGGTATGGGAAAATCAGGCCATATAGGCAATAAAATAGCCGCCACACTTGCAAGTACGGGTAGCCCAGCCTTTTTTGTTCACCCAGGTGAAGCGAGCCATGGCGACTTAGGCATGATCACAAAAAATGATGTGGTTATGCTTATTTCAAACTCTGGTGAAACCAGCGAAGTTTTAAATATCATCCCAGTCTTAAAAAGACTTGGTGCAAAAATGATAGCCATGACGGGTAATATGCAATCAACCATGGCAACACTTGCTAATGTACATGTGTGCATAAAAGTAGAAAAAGAAGCCTGCTCATTAGGTCTTGCGCCAACAGCAAGTACCACAGCCACTTTAGCTATGGGAGATGCTATGGCTGTAGCACTTTTAGAGGCTAGAGGTTTTACCGCAGATGACTTTGCTCTATCGCACCCAGGGGGCAGCCTAGGTAAGCGTTTACTACTAACGCTAAAAGACGTAATGCACAGCGGTGAAAACACACCTAGTATTAATATTTCACAAACTATAAAAGATGCGTTAATTGAAATGTCAGCCAAAGGATTAGGCATGACAGCGATAGTTAATGACAACAAAGAGCTCGCGGGATTATTTACCGATGGCGATTTACGCCGTATTTTAGAGCAACGTATTGATATTCACACCACTTTAATCAGTGTGGTAATGACTAAGTCATGTACAACAGCTACCCAAGATATACTTGCAGCTGAAGCGCTCAATATAATGGAAAACAAACGTATAAATGGGTTAATTGTGGTTAATGAAAAAAACCAACCAATTGGCGCACTAAACATGCAAGACCTATTAAAAGCAGGAGTGTTATAAATGCAATTTGAAGATCTCTATCAACCGCTAAGTGCTGATGCAAAAGCGCGCGCTAAAAAAGTAAAGCTACTTATATGCGATATTGATGGTGTTTTTTCTGATGGGCGAATTTACCTTGGCAACCAAGGCGAAGAGCTAAAAGCGTTTAACACCAAAGATGGCTTTGGCATAAAAGCATTAATAAATAGTGGCTTTGAAGTAGCCGTTATTACTGGGCGTCACTCTCAAATAGTGCAAACCCGTATGAGCAGTTTAACAGTGCAACATATTTATCAAGGTCAAGAAGACAAGCTAATTGCTTACCAAGAGCTAAAAAACAAGCTCAACCTAAGCGATGACCAAATTGCCTATATTGGCGATGATGGCCCCGATATGCCAGTAATGGAGCAAGTTGGTTTTGCCGTTGCTGTAAGCGATGCTCACCCACTTATTAAACGCTTATCGCACTACGTTACCCAAATGCCAGGTGGTTTTGGGGCAGTAAGAGAGCTTACCGATTTACTCATGCTTGAAAATGGTAAGGCACTTACCACACAAGGCACTAGTTCATGAATGCGGCGCGCATAATACTTAGCATTTTATTCATTACCTGTATGGTTTGGCTTTGGTACCCTTATTTTACCCAAACAAATACAGCTCCTCAGGCAGAACCTGAAGTGATTGCTAAGCCTGATTACATCGCCATAGAACTTAAGCAAACAGCTTATGATGAACAGGGTAAAATTAGCCACAAAGTAACAGCGGCTAAAATGGAGCTATACCAGCAGCTAGGTTTTACATTTTTTGAAAAGCCTATATTTACTTTATATAACGAAAAACAAACGTGGCAAATAAACGCTGACGAAGCAACATTATACGAAGACAAACAGTTGATATTAGAAGGTAATGTAGTTGCCAAAAACTTAACCGATAACGCCATGATAGACAAAATCAACGCTGATAATATTCAGGTTGATATAGAACTATTAACAATGCGCTCGGAGCAACCTGTTGTCATCACTGGACCCAATTTAAAAATCACCGGTAAAGGCCTTGAAGCCGACTTAAAAACTGAAGTGATTAAACTAATTAACCATACGCGAACCATATACTATGACCAATAAAATTTCTAAAATACTTATAATTCCAACTCTTCTACTTGCTTTTAATGGCTATGCAGCAGAACAAGAAGCTTCTCCTGCTGCCAATCAAATTTCAATTAGCGCTGACAAACAAGAAGGCCAGTTAAAAGCTAATGTAGGGATTTTTGAAAAAAACGTAGAGATTATTCACGGTAATCGTCGTATTACAGCTGACCGATTAGAAGTACACAAACGCGAAGATTTAGGTGATAACAAGCAATTACTAATAGCAACAGGTAGCCCAGCTTATTTTGAAGAAAAACAAGCTGACGGCACAGTAATGAGCGCCAGTGCAAACGAAGTACGCTACGATGTTGCTAAGCGATTTTTAACGCTAGTTGGCGATGCTGAGGTCGCTCAAGCGGGGCAAAAAATCAATGCAAAAAGTATTACATACGACATGCAACAGCAATTAATTAGCGCCGAAAAAGATGAAAACTCTACCGATCGCGTTCACACTATTTTAGTGCCTGTTGAGCCTAAAAAAGTAAAAAAAAGTGACAAAGGCCAGCCATGAGTACATTAAAAGCAGAGCTATTAGCAAAAAGCTATAAAGGCCGTGAAGTAGTAAAAAATGTTGGTCTAGAAGTCAAAGCTGGCAGTATTGTTGGATTGCTTGGGCCTAACGGCGCAGGTAAAACCACTACATTTTATATGATAGTGGGCCTTGTACCGAGTGATAAAGGCAAAATTTCTATTGATGAGAACGATATTACTCTTTTACCTATGCATAGTCGTGCTAGATTAGGCATAGGCTACTTGCCACAAGAGTCATCAATTTTTAGAAAACTTACCGTTTATCAAAATTTAATGGCTATTTTAGAAACGCGGAAAGAGCTTAACAAAAAAGCAAGAGAAGATACGCTTAACAACTTGTTAGATGAATTTAGTATTCAACATATTCGAGACAGCCAAGGTATGGCTTTATCGGGTGGTGAGCGACGCCGCGTAGAAATTGCACGCGCACTAGCTGCTAATCCTAAATTTATATTGCTCGACGAACCCTTTGCAGGTGTAGACCCTATATCGGTGTTAGATATAAAGAAAATAATAGAACATCTTAAAAATCGTGGGATTGGTGTATTAATTACCGATCATAACGTAAGAGAAACCCTTGATGTTTGTGAAAAAGCCTACATTGTTTCTCATGGAGAGTTAATCGCTTCTGGTACACCAGAGCACGTATTAAATGATAAAACGGTACGCGATGTTTATTTAGGCGAGCAATTTAGGCTGTAACATTTACGCCATGTCTTTAAGCATCTGCTAGTATTAATTATAACAACATAAAAGGATTGTTAGAGATACATGAGGCAATCATTACAGCTGCGCATGGGCCAGCAACTTACAATGACTCCACAACTGCAACAAGCAATTCGTTTGTTGCAACTCAGTACATTGGATCTCCAGCAAGAAATACAAGAAGCGCTTGATAGCAATCCGCTTCTAGAAGTAGATGAACAAGATTACACGGAAGAATCAGCTGGCAAAAACGAGCAAAAAGCAGATAACGATGAATTAACCGTAAGTGCTAATGCCGACGAAAAACCAAGCGAGTACGAGCAAGACAGTGGTGAAGCACTTACTAAAGACACAGTAAGTGACGAAATGGCTATGGATGTAAGCTGGGATGAGTACATGAGCGCAGCTCCTGCTTCATCATCAGGCCCTATGCCAGAAGATGAGTCTATTTACCAAGGTGCTTCAACCGAAACTCTTCACGAATACCTAATGTGGCAATTACAGCTCACGCCGTTTAGCCCTACTGATGAAGCAATTGCAATAGCGATTGTTGAAGCAGTCGATGACTCAGGTATATTAACGCTAAGCTGTGAAGATATTTTAGAAAGCTTTAATCAAGAGAACGACGACGAAGGCGAAGTTGAACTTGATGAAATAGAAGCCGTTTTAAAACGTATTCAGTTGTTTGATCCGGTGGGTATAGCAGCTCGTAGCTTACAAGAGTGTTTGTGTATTCAGCTAAATCAGTTTGATAAAGATACGCCTTTTATCAATGAAACAAAGATGATTTTAACCGATCATATTGACCTATTAGCGGCTCGCGACTATCGTACATTAATGAAGAAAACTAAGCTCAAAGAAGACGAGCTTAAAGAAGTAATGACGTTAATTCACACTCTAAACCCTAAGCCAGCAGATACTATTGTAAGGGAAGAATCAGAGTATGTGATCCCCGATGTATCAGTTAAAAAAATAAAAGGCCGTTGGGTAGTTGAGCTAAACCCAGATAGCATGCCTAAGATACGTGTTAATAGCCAATATGCAGCTATGTCACGAACAGTTAAATCTAGTGGTGACAGTCAATTTATTCGCTCTCATTTACAAGAAGCTAAATGGTTTATAAAGAGCCTAGAGAGTAGAAACGACACACTACTAAAAGTAACTAATTGTATTGTTAAGCAACAACAGGGCTTTTTTGAACACGGTCCAGAAGCCATGAAACCTATGGTTTTAAACGATGTTGCTGAAATGGTAGAAATGCACGAGTCGACTATTTCGCGTGTAACTACTCAAAAGTATATGCACACGCCACGTGGTATATTTGAGCTTAAATACTTTTTCTCAAGCCACGTAAGCACCGAAAATGGTGGTGAGTGTTCATCTACAGCAATACGTGCTTTGATTAAAAAACTGATTGCCGCAGAAAACTCAGCAAAACCATTGAGTGATAGTAAAATTGCGGATATATTGGCTGAGCAAGGAATTAAAGTAGCTAGACGCACAATCGCAAAATACCGCGAATCTCTGGCTATTCCACCGTCTAATCAACGAAAGAGTTTGATATAAGACGCAAAACAAAGAGGAAAACGCTTATGCAACTAAACTTAACTGGTCGTCATGTAGATGTTACTGATTCATTAAGAGACTACGTAAATAATAAATTTGCAAAGCTAGAAAGGCATTCTGATCATATAAACAATGTTCATGTCATTCTCGATGTAGAAAAACTTAACCAAAAAGCTGAAGCTACAATCCATGTAAGTGGTGCAGAATTATTTGCATCTACCGAACATCAAGACATGTATGCTGCCATAGACTCGTTGATTGACAAGCTCGATCGTCAAGTTATTAAACACAAAGAGAAGCTTGCTCGACACTAATATGATGAAATTAAGCTCACTTATATGCCAGGACTGCAGCAAAGCTGCGGTCCTTTTTAATAGCAAAAAAAGAATTTTAGAGTTTATTAGCGAACTCGCTCATGAAAAGCTTCCTTATCTTTCTCAGCAAGATATTTTGTGTGCTCTAATGAATAGAGAGAAACTTGGTAGCACAGGCATAGGCCGTGGTATTGCAATTCCTCATGGAAGAATGAGTGGCGCAGAAGAGCCATTAGCAATAGTGCTTGTAAGCGAGACAGCCATAAATTTTGATGCGATTGATAACCGCCCTGTTGATATATTTGTTGCACTCATCGTACCAGATGGTGATAACCAACAGCACCTAAAGACTCTCGCAACCATAGCTGATAAACTAAATGACAAAGAATTTTGTAAACAGTTACGCTGTGCAAAATCCGATGCTGAGCTTTACCAAGTTATTGTTAATCAATCGTAGTTTAAAAGGGTGATAAATGGAGTTAATTATCATAAGTGGCCGCTCTGGTTCTGGGAAGTCGGTTGCTTTACGCGTTGTAGAAGATTTAGGTTATTATTGCGTAGATAACATTCCAGTAAACCTACTGCCTTCTTTAGTGCGAAGCGTATCGGATACCTACGATAAAATTGCTGTAAGCATAGATGTGCGTAACATCCCTAAAGAGCAAGATGAGTTTAACGATATTCTTGAATACCTCCCGGGCTTTGCAAATCCCACTTTATTTTATTTAGATAGTGACGATCAAACTCTGATCAAACGCTTTTCTGAAACACGCCGATTACACCCGCTTTCTATTGACTCGTTACCACTTGATTTAGCGATAAAAAAAGAAAAACAACTGCTAGATGTATTAGTAACCCGCGCAGATTTTATGCTCGATACAACCGACTTAAGTGTTCATCAGTTAGCTGAGTCTATTCGTGAAAAAATTCTCGGTAAAAAAGATAAGCAACTTATTGTAACCTTTGAATCGTTTGGCTTTAAACACGGTATTCCTAAAGAAGCTGACTACGTATTTGATGCTCGATTTTTGCCAAATCCGCATTGGGAGCCAGAGCTTAAGCCTTTAAATGGTTTAGACCAACCTGTTAAAGATTACTTAGCGAGTCACAGCATAGTACAAAAATTCACTTGGCAAATTCAAACATTTGTACAAACATGGCTACCACACCTAGAGCGTAATAATCGTAGTTACTTAACGATTGCCATTGGCTGTACGGGCGGGCAACACCGTTCGGTGTATTTAGCACAAACAATTGGTGAGAGCTTTGCGATGACACACCCTAACGTAAAAATTAGACACCGCGAACAAGAAAAATAATACAGCCGAATAATCACCAGTTCAGCTTACATAGAGTAACTTATGCATTGTGAAGACACTTTTTTAATAAAAAACAAACTTGGCTTACACGCCAGAGCTGCCACTGTACTTGCGCAATTAGCCGTGCAGTTTGATGCCACCATTACACTATTTCAAGATGATAAAGAAGCAGCTGGCGATAGCGTACTTGCATTAATGCTACTAGAAAGCAGCCAAGGTAAAGAAGTTAAAGTAGTGTGTGAAGGCCCCGATTCTGAGCAAGCCTTACATGCTGTTGGACAACTAATAGCACAACGATTTAATGAACAAGAATAATTAGGCTTAACTTTTAGTAATAAAAAATTTTACCCGGTTAAGCTTATAAATAAGGTTAGTGCGTCTGTACACTCACCGCCTCCCCTAAAGTAATATAAAAATTTATAAAGGACGCCAATGCCTGAAGCTTTTGAACAAGATTATCCACTACAACAATTAAAACAGGTGACCAAGTCACTCAATAGTGGTCAATTTGTTCAAGTTAGGCGCATGCTTGCAAAAACAGCTCCTTGTGACACCGCACTTTTACTAGAATCATCACCTCACAAAATCCGTCGCTTACTTTGGCAATTAGTTGACCCTGACGTACAGGGTGACGTTCTTGAAGAACTCTCTGAAGATGTACGTTTAGGCATTATTGCTCAAATGGAGCCTGAACACATTGCCGCCGCTACTGAAGACATGGGGCATGATGATTTAGGTGAAGTTCTACGAAGCCTACCTGACACCGTCTATAAAGACGTTGTTAGCGCAATGGATATTCAAGACAGAGAGCGGGCAACTCAAGCCCTATCATATCAAGAGCGCTCTGCTGGCGCGTTAATGAACACCGATACGGTAACCATTCGCCCTGATGTTACTCTTGATGTAGTGCTTCGTTATATTAGACTTAGAGGCGAGCTACCTGAAGGCACTGATGACTTATATGTAGTTGATAAGCACAACTGTTTTTTAGGTGCATTATCACTCAGCACCTTACTCACTAACCCACCAGAAAAAATCGTTCTTGATTTAATGGACGAAGATTGTGAATCCATTCCAATCTCTATGGATGAAAGTGAAGTTGCACAACTTTTTGAGCGTCATAACTGGATATCTGCACCGGTAGTTGATGATAACGCACACCTTTTAGGCCGTGTAACCATTGATGACATTGTTGATGTAATACGCGAAGACGCTGAGCATAGCCTTTTGAGCTTAGCGGGTCTTGATGACGAAGAAGATACCTTTGCACCCGTTTTAAAAAGCTCAAAAAAACGCTCAGTTTGGTTAGGTGTAAACTTATTAACCGCTCTTGCAGCAGCCTTTGTAGCAAGCTTTTTCGAAGGTACTTTAGATGTATTGCCTATTTTGGCGGTGCTAAACGGTATTGTGCCTTCTATGGGGGGCGTTGCTGGCAGTCAATCTTTAACACTCGTTATTCGAGGTATTGCTGTAGGTCATATAAATCAAACAAACCAACGCTTCTTAATGATGAAAGAGCTTGCCATTGGCGCGTTAAACGGTATTTTGTGGTCTCTTTTAATTGCTGGTGTAATAGCACTTTGGCAGTGGGATTTTATGCTTGGTGGCGTACTCGCTTTTGCTATGTTTATGAACTTAGTCGTCGCGGGTGTGGCTGGTGCAAGTATTCCTATTATATTGAAAAAAATGAATATTGACCCTGCATTAGCAGGCAGTGTTGTGCTCACGACCGTAACAGATATTGTTGGTATATTTGCCTTTTTAGGTACTGCTACCTGGTTGCTGGTATAAATTTAAACCGTTTTATAAAAGTGATTTAAATAAGTATTCTCATGGCAGCTAGTAATAAAAGCAAACCTAAAAAATCACTCAAACATAAAGGGCTTTCAACACTAAAGAGTGTGTTGGTGTATGGTTTTATATTTTCCATAATTTATACGGCTATCAATTGGTGGCGACAACCTGTGATGCCAGCTAATCCGCAATTGCAGTTAATAGACTACCAAGACAAGTCCATAAACCTAAGTAAAATTAGCCAAAGCAAACCAACGCTTATTTATTTTTGGGGTACTTGGTGCCCTATTTGTAGTATTACCTCTGAAGCTATAAACGAGCTTGCAACTGACAATAATTACTCGGTAGTGACCATTGCGATAAAGTCGGGTTCGGATCAAGATCTTCATAGCTATCTCAATGAAAAAAGCTACACCTTTACAACAATAAACGATCAAAATGGTGAGATATTTGCCGATTGGCAAGGACAAGTAACGCCTTCCTACATTATTTTAAAAGATAGCAAAATGACGCAAGGGCTTACAGGCATCCAGCCTTTATGGTCGCTTAAATTACGCTTATGGTTATCTGACGCTTTTTAGTAAAAACTCTTTATTGCCCATGCTAATTTGACAATAAAGAGCTTATAAATTTTATGCTTGCGTGGCTATTACCTTGCTCGCTGACGATTACCGCCCACTTTGGGTTTTGTATTCGCCTTTTTAAATTGGCTAAAACCGGTATGGCGCGTTAAAGCTGGACGACCTTTTCCGCCTTTACCTGCTTTTTCATCTCGGCCTTCTTCTGGCACTAAGCAATTAGGACCTTTACCTATTAAATTAGCTTTACCCATTTTACGCAATGCTTCACGGATCATAGGCCAGCCTGATGCATCATGATAGCGCAAAATCGCTTTATGTAATCGACGTTGGCGAGCCCCTTTAGGAACAGGCACCACCTCAGCGTTATTTTTGATGTTACGAAGCGAGTTCATTTCAGTGTGATAGATAGTCGTCGCATTTGCCATTGGTGAAGGGTAAAAGTTTTGCACTTGGTCTAGCTTAAAGTCATTCGTTTTAAGCCATAAAGCCATATTTACCATGTCTTCGTCTTTTGTCCCTGGGTGAGCAGATATAAAGTACGGAATTAAATACTGTTTTTTACCAGCTTCTTTTGAGTACTTATCAAATAATTCTTTAAATTGATCGTACGCGCCCATGCCCGGCTTCATCATTTTAGATAAAGGGCCGTCTTCAGTGTGCTCAGGTGCAATTTTTAAATAACCGCCAACATGATGCGTTACTAATTCTTTAACGTATCGAGGATCGCGTACAGCTAAGTCGTAACGTACGCCCGAAGCGATTAAAATTTTCTTAATGCCTTTTACTTCACGGGCTTTTTTATACAAATCGATTGTTGGTGTGTGGTCAGTATCCATGTGTTTACAAATATCGGGATAAACACACGATAAACGACGACACGTACTCTCTGCTTTTTTACTCGTGCATCGAAGTTTATACATGTTAGCCGTAGGCCCACCTAAATCAGAGATAACCCCAGTAAAGCCTGGTACTTTATCTCTAATTTGTTCAATTTCTTCAATTATTGATTCTTGTGAGCGACTTTGAATAATTCGCCCTTCGTGCTCTGTAATTGAGCAGAACGAACAACCACCAAAACAGCCACGCATAATATTAACCGATGTTTTAATCATGTCGTAAGCAGGTATTTTAGCATCACCATAACTTGGGTGCGGAATACGTTGATACGGCAAACCAAATACATCATCCATTTCATGCGTTTCAAGCGGATAAGCTGGCGGGTTTACCCAAATTGAGCGATCACCGTGGCGCTGAAAAAGCGCACGGGCACAACCTGGGTTTGTTTCTTGATGCAAAATACGTGATGCATGAGCGTATAGGGGTTTATTAACACTCACTTGCTCAAATGCAGGGAGTTTTACGTATGTTTTTTCCCACGGTTTAGGACGAGCAGGTTGAATAGTTATTGGCTTTGCAGCTTCTGCTTTTAAATCAATTCCGGCTTGTTTAAACTCTGACTTACTACAGCCAACATCATCAGCCCCATATGGATTAGGAATAGGGTCTATTTTACCTATTTTATCGATTGCGGTTGAATCACTACCACGCCAACCAGGTAAAGGCTCTTTACGAATAACGGCTGTACCGCGAATATCTTGAATTGTATCCATTGTTTCACCTGCAGCAATCCTGTGAGCAACTTCAACTAATGGGCGTTCAGCATTTCCGTAAATAAGTATGTCTGCTTTGGCATCAAATAAAATACTACGACGTACTTTTTCTTGCCAATAATCGTAATGAGCAATACGGCGTAAGCTTGCTTCAATACCACCAATAACAATAGGCACACCTTTGTAGGCTTCTCGTAGGCGCTGAGAGTAAATCATTACAGCTCGGTCTGGGCGTTTGCCACCAACATTTCCTGGGGTGTAGGCATCATCATGGCGCATACGTTTTTCAGCCGTATAACGGTTGATCATCGAGTCCATATTACCGGCAGTTACACCAAAAAATAAATTGGGTTTACCTAGCCCCATAAAGGCATCTTTTGAATTCCAGTCTGGTTGAGCAATAATACCGACCCTAAAGCCTTGTGCTTCAAGTACTCGGCCAATTACAGCCATACCAAAACTAGGGTGATCGACATACGCATCGCCACTGATGATTATAACGTCACAGCTGTCCCAGCCAAGTGCATCCATTTCTTCGCGTGATGTTGGTAAAAATGGTGCAGTGCCGTAACACTCTGCCCAGTATTTTGGGTAAGAGAATAAGGCGCGCTTAGCTTTGAGTGTGCTCATAAATGTGGCCGTAGAATAACAAAAGGCGCGAATTATACCTCATAGCATTGTGTATTTATACAACATTACAAGTGTCAGCGCCTTTAACTATAAATTATTAATTTAATTAAATTTTATTATTTCGTTTATTAATAAACTCAACAAGCTCGTGCTCTGGCATAGGTTTAGCGTACATAAACCCCTGTACCTCATCACAACCTAAATCCTTTAAAAATTGAGCTTGTTGCTGTGTTTCGACGCCTTCAGCAATTGTTTTTAAACCTAACTTTGCACCTAATGAAATAACTAACGACGCTATAGCACCAGTGTCTTTATCAGGTAAGTCTTTAATAAATGCCCTGTCTATTTTAAGTCTATCCAATGGTAAGCTTTGTATATAACTTAATGATGAAAAGCCAGTGCCAAAATCATCAATAGCGACTTCTATCCCCAGCTCTTTTAGCTCTCTTAATGTATTTACAACAGTATCAAGTTCATCCATTACTACGCTTTCAGTTACTTCTAACTCAATATTTTTAGGTTTAACACCATACTTTTCTAAAGTCGCTTTTACATTTTGAGCGTAACCTTTAACTTTAAACTGAGGTACAGATACATTCACAGCAATGCCTATTTCTTCACCCATTTTTTCAAGGCGCTTTTGCTGTTGGCAAGCTTGCTCAAGCACCCACTGGCCTATATCTACAATTAAGCCTGCATCCTCAGCTAAAGGAACAAATACAGCTGGTGATATGTAGGTTCCGTTTTCAGCAGGCCATCTAAGTAATGCTTCACAGCCTATTAATGATAAGTCATCTAGTGCTAATTGTGGCTGATACCATACCTCTAATTTATTACGTGAAAAATCATGTCGTAATTGTCTAATAATTCCTAAGCGCCAAGCCATTTTGTCCTGCATTTCGATGGTGTAATATACCCCCTCCTTATGCTTTATTTTTTTAGCTTGGTTTAAGGCTATATAAGCCACCTTTAAAGTATCAATGCCAGTACTTTGAAAATCTTGTTGTTCACATAAGGCTATTCTAAAGTCGATAGGTAATACGTTATCTTCGGCATTAAATGGTTTACTTAAGTATTCATTTAACGCTTTTAAATCAAATTCATCTCGCCTAACAAGAAAGCCAAAAACATCAGCACCAATACGCGATAACTCTTTCGCTTTTGGGTAATTTTCTTTCAAGCGCTGCACAATACCTATTAAAAGCTTATTACCAACTTCTTGGCCAAGCCCATTATTAATGTCTGCAAAATTTACAACATCAATTAATACAAAAACATAGTCATTTACGTGAGGGTTTTGAAAGTGTGCTACGCGCTCTATAAAATTTGTTCTATTAGAAATTCCAGTAAGTACATCTTTATAAGCCGCATCTCTTAGCTTCACAAAAAGCCTTACATTATCAAGTGCGACACTTACATTGGTTAGAAATATCTCGGCAAACTGAAGTTGTTCATCAGTGGGGATGTTGTCACATTCAATATATAAAGCGGCTTTTCTGTGTTTGCTTTTTAATAAAAAAGTCGCTGTGGAGTCAGTATAATGATGCTCAGATAAATTAAAACACTGCTCGACTTGAGAAAAAATTTCATGATTGATTGTAGAGAGCTTTTCACCAAAGCAGCTATGGTATGCGCCATTACCACCTAAGACTTGAATAAAATCATCACCATCTAGCTTGCTACACACTAACCCTTGCGCTTCACACTTTAAAATAATGCTCATGTGCTGAACAGTTTCTTTACATAGTTGCTTTATATCCGTCAGCCCCAAAATAGATTTAGACGCAGAAACAATCTTATTCATTGCATAGCTTTGATACTCAAGCTTGCACACTTGCTCGTACGAACGAATAGCAGTGATTAAAGAAGTGACTAGCTTTGAGCGCGTGAGTTCTGTTTTAGTTTTGTAGTCATTTATATCATACTCACGTATCACTTTTTCTTCAGGAGTATTGCCCGCTTGCCCTGTTCTTAAAATAATCCTGACGTGCTGATTATTAAGCTCCTCACGTACTTTTTTTACAACTTGTAAGCCTGCATCGTCGGTTTCCATTATAACGTCTAAAAATATTACACAAATGCTATCGTTATTTGCCAATACTTCTATAGCTTCAGCCCCTGAGTAAGCATCATGAAACCTCAGGCCTGCACCATTGTATTCTAATCCTGATAGAGCAAGTTTTGTTACTGAGTGAATTTCTGGTTCGTCATCAACAATTAAAATGTCCCAAAACTTAGACTGCTCAACTACTTCTTCATCTTCATAGTCTTGTTCTAAAAATAAAAAATCATTTTGCTCTGACGACATCAGCACTCCTACGTAACAACAAAAAATTATTTTGGTTTATATCCTAATTCATACTATAGTCGATTAATAAAAAGTTGTTGTATTTCAACTCAAAAAACTCATTAAGGTGTGCTTATTAAACCATTAAAAATGCTTATACAAGGTGTGCTATTGTTGTCATTAGTATTGGTACTTATTGGCCTTACACTTCCACAGCACTATAGCGTGATCAAAACAGTAGAGATAAATGCAGCTCAGGAAATAGTAAAACCACTGATTACCGATTTTAGCCAATGGTATAAATGGTCTCCTTGGGAGAAAGTAGACTCGAGTATTGAGTTTAATGTAGGCGAACCATCCTCTGGTGTTGGTGCCCATCAGTCATGGCAAGGTCAATGGGGCTATGGCGAAATGACCATTACCTCTGTAAGTCATAACAAAGTAAATTTTAATATTTTATTAAACGCTGAGCACATAATTACAGGTACTTTTACGTTTATAGAACAAAATAATATTGTTACTTTAACCTGCGCCATTCAGGGCCAAACCACAGCCCCTTTAATATCTGGCTACACTGCAATTTTAAGCGAATATGTACTTAGCAATACAGTTTCTTTGGGGTTAAACAACCTTCAAACCATTGCTCAGCTTAGTGATCCACAAAGGGTAGAACAAAGCCATGACAGTCAAAACAGCCCAAGCGAGAATTAATCTTGCCAACATCATAGAGTCCTTACTTGGTTATCCCATAACTAAGGTAGGCTCCAATGGTGTGCTTTCTTCAAGTGATGATAATTATGGCCCTAAAGGGGATGTAAAACCGCTTTATCATATAAACAGCGATAACTCGATTTTAGCGCGGGCACAAAAACGTAAAGATTTACTACTTATAAAGCAGCAGCAAAATATAGAAACAATTTTAGCTAAAGCAATGGGGTTTTGCCCTGATGTGGCAAGTAATAAGCAGCCAGATGCCGATTGGATCGAGCACTTTATAGCGCTTTGCGAAGACACCTCTAACGAATCAATGCAAACGCTTTGGGCTAAAATTTTAACGGGCGAAACCTTAAATCCCGGCACATTTTCAATAAAAAGCTTACAAACCTTAAAGCACATGACCCAACGAGAGGCAGACGCACTACAAAAGTGTGTATCACTTTGTGCATACAATGAAAAAGACGACAGCCACTTTATTTTACTTGGGTTCTATAAAAAACCATCGCTATTCGATTTACTGCGTAAAGGGAATAAAGTGTCGCTAAATTTAGGAAAAACTGGCATTAGCTTTCCTGAAATTTTAACGCTTATGGATCTTAATTTGCTCTACAGAAAAGAGATTGAATCGGCTGTTTTAAAGTCAGGACAAGAACTAACGTTCTCATTTTTATCGCAAAAAGTGACATTAAAAGCTAAAAGTAGTGACTTGGTATTGAGCTATTACAAATTTACTCAAACAGGCGATGAGCTATCAAAGTTGATTAATTACCCTATCAACAATGTGTATAAGCAATTGATAAATAAAGCACTAGATGGGGAGTTTGATTTAACGTGGCATGTTAATAAATCACATGCCACGTAGTAAGCTCACTAATTAAAAGTGAACTTGAATACCAGCAAATGGGCCTGAGGCATCAATATCAGTTGTAATATCATCAACATCATCAAGTTCTAATATCATAGAACGGTAACCGGCTTTAATAGCTACATCTACCGCCAGGTTATCAATTAACTCCCACGCAACGCCTACTTGGTAATCTTGTACTTTACTATCGTCGATAGCCAAAAAGCTACCTTCAAAAAATACACTTAAACCCGTAAATGGTAAGCCAGCTTCAGCACGACCATAAGCAAGTGGAACAAAGCCCGAAAAATCTTTAGTTTCAGTAAAGTTAGTACCGCCTTCTTGAGTTGTACCATTTACCACAATATCACCATCAAACTGCTTAGCATTTAAACCTAAGTCGATTGATACTAAATCGTTGTCAAAAATTTCGTAGTAAAAAATGTAATCGATATGTGTTAAATCACTAACGGTATTTACCGTAGTACCTACCACATAATCAGAACCATTAAAGCTAAAGGTATCTGAAAGCACAGCTGAACCATTAAGTTCAAGTTCTGTATACTTTAGCTTAATATTTGGAACTAGTGGCACTGGGTGCTCAAGAGCTGCGTAGTAACTTACAAATGTTTCATCTTCAAAATCAAAATCTTGAGATGCATTATTTTTGTAAGAAAACTGTCCGTCATTATCAGTTTTCCAACCATCAACACCTACATATAAACCTAATAGAGTGTCTGCTTGGGCTGCAGGTGCTAAACATGCCATTGAAAGGGCAGCTGCTAAACAATACTTTTTCATTTTTTATCCTTGAGCTAGTAGTTCGCTAAGTTCGATTAAAGCCGCATTGGCTCTAGAAATATAATTTGCCATAACTAAAGAGTGGTTAGCTACGTAGCCAAAACCATTCCCGTTTAAAATTATTGGGCTCCACACGGTTTCTTGAGTTGCCTCAAGCTCACGTATAATTTGTTGTAAGCTAACACGTGCATTTTTCTTTTCAAGTACATCAGCAAAGTCATACTCTACCGCCTGTAAAAAGTGTAAAAGTGCCCATGTAGCACCACGTGACTCGTAAAATACATCATCAATTTCCCACCACGATGTTCTTACTTGTTGCTGAAGTGGAGTGTAAGTCGCCTGCTTATTTGAAGAGTTACCGGCTAAATCGGTATTTACTTTGTCTTGCCCTACGCTTGCACTCAAACGTTGGCTTAAACTACCTAAACGCTTTTCAGCTTCTTTAAGCCAACTACGTAGGTTATCTGCGCGCGCATAAAACTGGCTATCACGCTCATGTTGATTCGCAATCTGCGCACGATATACAAGTAGGTAATCAATTCCTTTTTGGTATTCACCTTCAGCACTCGGCCACGCCCATGCTTCAGAACTAATATTAAATTGTGGCTGCGCCTTTTTAAGTGCTTCATGCTCGGTTGATTGCGACTGAGAACGGCTAAAGTCTTTACGCATAGAAAGCGCTAAATCTCGCACCATTTCAAGTGCGCCATATTCCCACGCTGGCATATCATCCATAATTACACTTGGCGGCATCACATCATTTGATAAATAACCACCTGGTTTTTCAAGTAAAGTGCTCGCTACTGTTATTAATGTAGATGTGGTTGTGTAGCCAGTCACCATAGTTTCACTTTTGAGGGCTGCTTGCTCTTTAGCATTGCTAACTACATTAAAACGTGCAGGCTCGGTACTCCAATAAACTGCAATGGCGTAAAATATGATAAGCAGTACAACAAGTGCACCTACTATTTTTCCTTTATGTTGCGACATTTATCCTCCTAGTGATGAGCGTGATGTTTAGATGGCTTTGACTGCGCAGCTTGCGCCTCAAGAGATACCACTTGAGCATTAGTAAACAAGCGGTTACCGTCATTAAAATATAGCGTGAGTTTACGTTCTTGCCCTACTTTTAATGGCTCTTGTGGATCAAATACCATTAAATGATAGCCACCAGGCTGAAAGCTTACGCTCTCATGGGCTTTAATTGTCACCGATTCAACCTGTTGCATTTTCATCATGCCATTAACATGTGAATGTTCGTGTATTTCTACTCGCTCTAAACCTTCAAGTGTTGCCTTGGTTAATGTTGCCGGCGTTCCACTGTGATTAATTATTGTTAAGTAACCAACGCTTGAGCTGCTTGCTGGTAAAAACTCTCTAACCTGTACGTTGGTGACTTCAAGTTCGGCCACATCAGCGTCATGTTCATGCCCTGCGTGCGCCGCCAATGATGACGAAAAAAAACTAAATACTAATGCAGAAGCCATCGAAAAACACAGTTTCGTCATCATTCTAATCCTTGTGAAAACATTAAATTACACGCTAAATTTAACATAGTTAACTTGTAATAGTCAGTTAAATTAAGGATTAAGAAGCCACTTTTTTGTTATCAGCAACAAGCCAACACAGCACGGCAACAAATAATAACGGCCATGCAATCATTAATGATCCAAATAAAAGTGCTAAAACGGTTCCTACTAATGCCACTACCCCCGCACCCACTAAGCCCATTGTTACTAAGGCAACCACAGCTACAACAGCAACTATTGCAGCTAAAGCGCCCACTAACTCAAGCCCAGCCCAACTAATATCAGCAATCCATAACGGCAATTGCCAAGAATCAACATGTATAAACGCTATAAAATCGGTAAACAATAATAAATAGATAAGTACACATATCGCTATGGCTTTCATGGTCTTCCCCCTTAATATGCTTTATCTTCAAGGCAACAATGCGCAATAAAGTAACCCAAGGCTACTGCAAACGGAAAGCTCAAAAATAATAAAATAGTAACTAAACGAGTTGCCCATACCGGAAAATCCAACCTATGCGCTAAGCCGCTACACACACCAGATAGTTTTTTGTTTAACGTATCTTTATACCAACCACGTTGGCGATTAAAACTATTCATTATATTCCCCTTAAGCCGTGTGTTTTAAATCAGTTTTTAAGCTAGCTTTAAGCTGAGCTAGTTCAGCGTCAATTTTTTCGTTTTTAACAAGTGCTTCTATTTGCGTGGCTGTTGTATTTGCTGTATCGGTTAACTCATATGCTTCAACTTGTGCTTCAATGCTTTCTACTCTTTGCTCTACTTGCTCAAACCTAGAGAGTGCGTTTGCTACTTTTTCGCTTTGCAAAGTAGTGCTTATTTTTTCTCTAGCAATGGCAACATCGTGGCGCTTAATTAATTGCGCTTGCTTAGTTTTAGCCTGCGCCATTTTTTGTTGAAGTCGTTCGCAATCAGCTGTAATTTTTATAATAGACTCTTTTAACGTTTCAAGCGCAGCTTGCTTACTGGCAATAACATCTATTACACGCTGTTTTTCGATGAGAGCCGACTTTGCAAGATCGTCACGGCCCTTCTCAATAGCTAACTCTGCTTTGGTTTGCCAATTTTTAAGTTCAGTATTTTTATTTTCGATTTGACGTTTAAGTACTTTTTCCTCACAAAGTAAAGAAGCTGCCGTGCTTCGGCACTCATTAAGCGCATCTTGCATCTCTGTAAGCATTAGGTTTAATAGTTTTTCTGGGTCTTGTGCTTTATCAAGCATGGCAACAATATTTGATTGAATTACATCGTTTACGCGGTTAAATATGCTCATTGTATTCTCCTGTTGATTTTTAATTAATTACAGCAAGAGGATTCCAATAGTTGTGCCAACTTCACCAAAACTCATATAAACCATTAAATTTCAATTGGTTAAATATTAAAGTTTAAATTATTTAGTGACTTCAAGCTGAACAACTTAAAGTGTAATTAGCCAATAAATTAGTGTTTTGACTAATATTTAGGATCAAAAAAGCCACTCGAAAGTGGCTTAATAAGTAAGGTATGGCTTAGGTTTACTCTGGCACAAAACTCAGCGCTTTATCCATTACCGATAAATCAGCTTGTTTGCCGTGACCATTCTCAGATAGGTGACGTCTAAAACCTCGCGCGCCTGGTTGCCCCTGAAAAATCCCCAACATATGGCGTGCAACATGCCAAAAGTTAGCACCTTCAGACATTTCCCCTTCAATGTAGTCATACATAGAGCGAACTACATCATGACGTGATTGCGTATTGGCAACCTCGCCATAAATTTTTTCATCGACTTCATTTAGCATAAATGGATTGCTATACGCTTCGCGACCAATCATTACGCCATCTATATGCTGTAAATGATCAAGGCTTTGCTCAATTGTTTTTACACCGCCATTAATGCTTAAATCAAGCTGTGGGTAGTCTTTTTTCAATTGATAAACACGCGGGTAATCAAGAGGTGGAACTTCACGGTTTTCTTTAGGGCTTAAGCCATTGAGCCATGCTTTACGAGCGTGAATAATGAAATCATCACAACCTACTTTATGAGATGCTTCAATTAACGCACATAAAAACTCATACGAGTCTTGCTCATCAATACCAATACGCGTTTTTACAGTCACAGGAATATTTACTTCACTTTTCATAGCAGCAACACACTCTGCAACAAGTTCAGGCTCTGCCATTAAACATGCACCAAACCGACCGTTTTGTACTCTGTCTGATGGACAACCCACATTTAAGTTTATTTCGTCATAACCACGCTCACCAGCAAGCTTTGCACATTGAGCAAGTGCTTTAGGATCAGAGCCTCCTAACTGCAGTGCAACAGGGCCTTCGTGCTTATTAAAATGCAGGTAATCACCACGGCCAAACAAAATAGCCCCTGTGGTAATCATTTCTGTATACAAAACCGTGTGCTTAGTCATTTTACGATGAAAAGTACGACAATGGCGATCAGTCCAATCAAGCATTGGGGCTACAGAAAAGCGTCTGTTCAAAGTTCGTTTATCCAAAGTATATTCATCCAAAGTAAAACCCTAACGGGCGTAAAAAGCGAGGTTCAGTAAAGGCGCAGCATTCTACACAAAAGCCTAATAAGCATCAATGCTAAGAAAATACCTGTAAGCCAAAGTAGTGCGCTATACCATTTAAAATATTAGTTACGGCAACAGAGCTTAAAATAAGCCCCATTATTCTACTTATAATACTTGCGCCACTATCGCCTATTAATTTATGCACTTGCGTTGCAAGGAGTAATAAAACCAGCACAACAGCTAATACAGCGAGCATCATCGAAGATGTTAATAATTGTTCAACCCACGTATATTCTTCATTACGAGTCATTAAAACGGCGCCTAACATGGCTCCTGGGCTTGCTATAGAGGGGATCGCAAGCGGAAAAATAGCTGTTTCCATACTATCGCGCACACTTTTTATTTCGGTTTCAGGCTTACTTTCGCCAAATATCATCGACAGGGCAAAAATAAGTAATACAATACCTCCTGCTATTTGAAAAGCAGAAAGCGGAATTTCAATTGCGTTTAACAGCTGCTCTCCAGCTAATACAAAAAACATTAATACTAATGCCGATACACCTACCGCTTTAAATATTACTTTTCGCTTAAACTTATCGTCTTCTCCGCGGGTGACTGCGATAAATACGGGTACAGTGCCTATAGGGTCTATTACAGCAAAAAAGAAAATAAATATCGCTAATAATTCATGCATTACTGGGTTTCCTAGATAAAAAGCGTTTAATAAAAACACTGCAAGTACAACACAGTATGTTAGTATATCATGGTAGCGTAAGGATAAGAGTAATGATGAATATAGAATCACTTGTAAGTAAAGCAAAACAAGTTTGTGATAACCGTGGTGCGCGTTTTACGCCAATCCGCGAAAAAGTATTTCGCCTGTTAGCCAGCGCTCAAGGCGGCGTAGGTGCTTACGATTTACTAGAGCAATTAAAAGTAACAGAAACAGGCGCTAAGCCTGCAACAATTTACCGTGCTCTAGACTTTTTAGCTGAGCTTGGCTTTATTCATAAAATTGAAAGCACAAATGCATTTATGCTGTGTCATCATTTTGATCATATTCACCCTGTACAGTTATTAATTTGCGATACTTGCGGCTTTGTTAAAGAGCTACACTCTAGTATTATTTCGCATGAGCTAAACAACTTAGCTGCCGAAAGCGGCTTTGTTGTATCAGGCCAAACTATAGAAGCACATGGTAAATGTGAGTCTTGCAGAGCATCGTAACCCCCAAAGTTATCCTTAGTGGCTATACTCATACTATATAGCCACTTCAAAGCACCAATTTAAGAGTAATCACTATGAATGTAGAGTTCATCAATCCCTTTTTATCTTCTTTGATCAATGTGTTAAGCACAATGGCGCAAACTCAATTAAAACCTGGTAAACCTCGTATTAAGACCGATGAGATAGCGTGTGGCGATGTATCAGGCCTAATAGGCATGGTTGTTCCACAAACTCGTGGGTCATTTTCAATTACGTTCGATGAAGAGCTTGCATTAACTATTATGGAACGCATGCTAGGTGAGCGTCCAGATTCTATAGACGAAGAAGTTACCGATATGGTGGGTGAAATAACCAATATGGTAACCGGTGGCGCTAAAAACTTACTAGGCGAAAAAGGCTTCGACTTTGATATGGCAACCCCTATTGTTGTATCTGGTAAAGGTCATACTATTACTCATAAAAGCCAAGGTAAAAAAATTATTATGCCATTTAGCAGTGATGCTGGTAACGCCAATATTGAAGTTAGCTTCGACAAACTATGAGTTGGCAGCAAAAGCAAATCACATTAAAACCTCGCTCTAGAGGTTTTCATTTAATTGACGATGAGATACGCGCTCAATTAAATGAGCTTGCTAATTATAAAGTAGGTTTGCTGCATTTATTTATTCAGCATACCTCAGCTAGCCTTACCATAAACGAAAACGCCGATCCTACTGTACGTATGGATATGGAAAGTCATTTCAATAAGTTTGTACCTGAGCGTCAGCCATACTACCGCCACGATTACGAAGGCGACGACGATATGCCTGCTCACATAAAAACCAGCACACTAGGCTGTGAGTTAAGTATTCCTATTTCCAATGGATACTTAGCATTAGGCACTTGGCAAGGTATTTATTTAGGCGAGCACCGCGATGCTGGCGGCGCAAGGCGAATTATAGCAACCATTCAGGGGGAGCTTTTTTAGCAAACATTTTTAACGTATCCCCTACTACACTTCACCTATGCAATCTCAAAGTTAATCCCTTTTTTGTAGGCGCAGAGCTTGCTCGCGCGAGAAGCGGTAGCTTCTAACAACCAAAACTTCAATACCGAATTACATTTAGAATGAGTTGATAAGAGAGATTTTAAATTATTTTTTATTTATGATTTTTAATATAGAAAAACTTTGAAAGGATATAAAAGTATTGGAGCGGTACACGAGGCTCGAACTCGTGACCTCGACCTTGGCAAGGTCGCGCTCTACCAACTGAGCTAGTACCGCATTACTTAATTACTATCACTGCAATTTCTTTTGGTTAGAAATTGGAGCGGTACACGAGGCTCGAACTCGTGACCTCGACCTTGGCAAGGTCGCGCTCTACCAACTGAGCTAGTACCGCACTTTCTGATGGTAATTTAATCACTTAAACACACCAACCCCGCGTGGGTTATCGTCTTAAGCGGGGCAGGATTCTACAATAATACGGGGTGTTTGCAAGTGTTTTTTACAAATTAAAGAATTTTTCTCTATAGACCTTTAATTCCATAATAGAATCTTTAATGTCATCAAGTGCAAGGTGTGACCCTTTTTTATTCACCTGAGCTAAAACTTCAGGCTTCCAACGACGGGCTAATTCTTTAATAGTACTTACATCTAAGTTACGGTAATGAAAAAAGTCCTCAAGCTCACGCATGTACTTATTCATAAAGCGTCTGTCTTGGCCTATCGAGTTACCGCACATTGGCGATGCACCCGCTGGCACCCACTGCTTTAAAAAGTCTAGTGTTTGCTCTACAGCGTACGCTTCATCAAAAGTACTCGCTTTACAGCGCGCTGTTAATCCTGATTTACCATGTTGTGTAGTACACCACTCATCCATACCATTAAGTAATTCATCGCTTTGATGAATTGCAATAGTTGGCCCTTCGGCTAATATATTCAAGTCGGCGTCAGTGACAACAGTCGCAATTTCAAGTATTTTGTCGCTCGCAGGTTCAAGTCCGGTCATTTCCAGATCGAGCCAAATTAAATTTGATTTATTAATAGTCATAATTACCTTAAACGGTGCTTTTCTTTAGATCCAACGCATTTCGATATATCATATTAGCATCAACCGTCGAGCTAAAGCTTTTTTTATACCAATTCGGTTAATTAAGTAATCTATTTTGAGGTAGTAAAACATTGTCGATAGCCAGGCAAAAATTTCGTTATTTAGTTGTTCTAAATAAGAAATTTTTAACGTAGCTAGCATCAGGTTTAGCCACTCAAAATGGTTAAGTATTATTACGAATTGGAATTATGATCAAACCCGACATTTAAACAAGGTTATAGGCCAAAAGTGGCAAAACAGAAAAAATTAAGTAAAGGCCAATCGCGTCAGATCAAGGCCAATCATCAAAAGCGCATTAATAGCGCAGGCTCAAAACCGGCTAAAAAAGGTGCCCAAGAGTGGCAAACCGATAATTTAGGCCAAGTAGAGAGCGCAATTGTGATCAGTCGCTTTGGTCAACACGCCGATGTAGAAACACAAAATGGTGACGTATTGCGCTGTAATATTCGCCGCACGGTTTCTAATTTAGTGTGTGGTGATGAAGTATTATTTCGCCGTGCAAAAGTAAGTGAAGGTGATTTAGCCGGCGTAATAGAAGCAACGCAAGAGCGTCGCTCACAGCTTACTCGCCCCGATTTTTACGATGGTGTTAAAGTAATTGCAGCAAATATAGATCAAATACTAATGGTGTCGGCAGTATTGCCGGAGTTTACACCAAGTATTATTGACCGTTATTTAATAGCCTGTGAAGACATGGGCATTGAACCCATTTTAGTGCTTAATAAAATCGATTTAATCGACGAAGCAGGTCTAAACGAAATACAAAAGATACTCGATATTTATCGTAGTCTTGGCTATCAAGTTTTACTTGTAAGTAATATTACCGGCGAAGGTATTGAGCAATTAAAAGACGTACTCGTTGGTAAAAATAATATTTTTGTTGGCCAAAGTGGTGTTGGTAAATCAACCCTCGTTAATACAGTATTACCCAACGCTGAAATATTAACTAAAGAAGTATCTGAAAACAGTGGCCTTGGCCAGCATACAACGACAGTTTCGCGCTTACATCACTTACCTAGCGGTGGTAATTTGATTGACTCACCGGGTATTCGTGAATTTGGTTTATGGCACTTAGATGTTGAACGTGTAACCTGGTGCTTTAAAGAATTTAGAGAGTTTATAGGCGGGTGTCGTTTTAGAGATTGTAAACATTTGAACGATCCGGGCTGTATTATTAAACAAGCGGTAGCCGATGGCGATATTTCGCAATTACGCTTTGATAGTTACCACAGAATTTTAGAAACAATGGCCGATGGCCGTGCTGGGGCCCGTGCGCCTCGCGTATAAAATTAGGAAACAACCTGTGAATTTAGATAAATTTAAAATCGCAATGCAATACGCAATGCCAAAACATTTTATTTCACGCGTAGTAGGTAAATTAGCAGCAGCTAAAGCTGGCGCTCTCACTACAACATTAATAAAGCTTTTTATTAAGCAATATAAAATTGATATGAGCGAGGCTGAATATTCAGACCCTGCGCATTACAAAACATTTAATGAGTTTTTTACTCGCCCATTAAAAGAGGGCGTACGCCCAATGGCACAGGGCGACAATGTTATTACTCACCCTGTAGATGGCGCAATTAGCCAGCTAGGTGATATTGTTGACGGACAGCTAATACAAGCAAAAGGCCACGACTATAGCTTACAAGCGCTGTTAGGTGGCTCTGAGGACGATACCACGCCATTTTTAGGCGGTAAGTTTGCAACTATTTATCTAGCGCCAAAAGACTACCATCGCATTCATATGCCTATTGATGGCACATTAAGCAAAATGATTTACGTACCTGGCGATTTATTTTCGGTAAATCCGCTGACTGCGCAAAACGTGCCTAATTTATTTGCGCGTAACGAACGGGTTGTTGCTATTTTTGAAACCGAAATTGGTCCACTGGCTATGGTACTTGTAGGCGCAACAATTGTTGCCAGTATTGAAACCATTTGGGCAGGTACCGTTACTCCACCAGCAGGTAGCGATGTATTTAGCTGGAACTACCCAACTAAAGGCGAAAACGCGATTACCCTTAAAAAAGGTGAAGAAATGGGTCGCTTTAAATTAGGCTCAACCGTAGTACTCGCTTGGGGCGCCGATAAAGCAGATATTTTAGACGATCAGCTACCTGAAACAGTAACTCGCCTTAATACAGCATTTGCAACAATTAAAGGAAGTGAAGAGCTGTAAGTTGTTAGTTAAAGATTAGAAAGCACCGCGTTTATTACAAACGCGGTGCTTTTTTATTGGCAGACATAGGGCTTGCTCACGTTAAAAGCGCAGCTTATCATGGCTTAACCCCGAGTTTAGCCCCGCGAATTACCTCTTACTTTATTTACCGCACTCTTTACAGTTTAAATCTTTAACTACTTTAAAATGTTGCTGCTTTAAACTCAGCGCATCGAAGGTAATAAACACACTTTCCTCAACGTGCCCTAATAATATATTAAGCGTAAGTTGTGCCTGCATAGAACCAATAACACCTAATAAAGGGCTTATTACACCCGCATTACTACAATTTACCACAGGCGCAGAGTCACTTTTTGTAAAAACGCAGCCATAACACGGGCTATTATTTTGCCTAAAATCAAACCCCATTAATTGCCCACTACTCGCAATCGCCGCACCTGCAATTAAGGGCAATTTATGATTAAAACAATAGCGGTTAACACTATAACGCGTGGCAAAATTATCTGAGCAATCAAGTACTACATCGATATTGTTTAAAAGCTCAGCTGCATTGTTATCATCAAGCTTCTTATTGTGCGTCACTATGTGTATTTGATTATTAAGGCTTGTTAATACTTTGCCTGCAGCTGTTACTTTGCTTTGCCCTAAGTGATTGACTTTATAAAGCACTTGGCGCTGCAAGTTAGAAAGCTCAACAGCATCATCATCTATTAATATAAGCGTACCAATACCCGCTGCCGCTAAATACAAAAGTGCAGGGCTACCTAACCCGCCCGCACCGACTACAGCAACGGTTGCAGCTTTTAATACCAACTGCCCTTCTAGCCCCACTTCTTTTAATAATAAATGACGACTATAACGCAGGGTTTCTTTATCGCTGAGCTTATCCATTGGGCTGGTTTATAACACTTTGTAGCGCACTAATCGCAGCAATATAATCATCCGATTCACTAATGGCTCTTACTACCGCAACACTCCCTACTCCTGTATCGGCAACCTCGCTTGCGCGGGTTAAATCTATTCCGCCAATAGCAACCGTTGGATAGCTTTGCATTAATGGCACAAACTTTTTCAGTTTATCGAGCCCTTGTATTTGCCCTGTCATATCTTTGGTCGTGGTTGGGTAAATAGCGCCAAATGCCATATAACTTGGTCGGTAGTTGTGCGCACGGAGCATTTCGTAAAAGCCATGAGTCGAAAGCCCAAGCCTTAAACCCGCGTCTTTAATGGCGGCTAAATTAGCAATTTCTAAATCTTCTTGGCCTAAATGCACACCGTAAGCACCGTGCTTTATAGCTAACTGCCAGTAGTCATTTATAAATACGTGAGCGCTGTACTTTTTACCCAGTTCAACTGCCTGTTTTATGAGTTCATCAAGCTCAATATCAGTTTTATTTTTAACGCGTAGCTGCACTGTTTTAATGCCTTGCTCTAAGCATTTAGTTAACCACTCAATACTACTAACCACAGCATATAAGCCGAGTATTTTACTTTCACAGGGGGCAAAATCCGCAGCTATATTAAATTCAAGCGGCACATCAAAATCAAGTTCATCACCAAGCCAACTACCTGGCTCAATAACTTGTGGGAAATCATCTAAATTTACAGGAAAAGAAGTATGCGCAACCGGGCCTATTCCTTCACCGTATCTAACCGATTGCTTTAAGCCTTGGTTTATATAAGCTTTAGCTAAAATAAAGGCATCTTTTAGCGGATAGTCTTTTGCTAAACACGCGGCAATAACCGAGGCCATGCTGCAACCTGTACCATGGCTATGGGGGCTTTGAATTTTTTTATTACCAAGCCAATACTCTTCACCCTTTTGCGTAAAATTATTCACACAATAATCAATACAGTAGCCGCTTGGGTAATCCCAATGCCCACCTTTAATAACAACCGCTTTTGCACCCCAACTTAATAACTTATTTGCTGCGTCTTTAACGGCGCTTGGGCCAATTAAATACACGCCTGTTAATAATTGAGTTTCGTGCGTGTTAGGCGTTATTACATCCACCAACGGCATTAAGCATTCTTTAATAGCACTTACGGTATCTTCTTCAGTTAATACGTCACCACTTGAGGCAATAGCAACAGGGTCGTAAACAATGACTGGCGGTACAGGCCATTTTGCCTTGTAATGCGCTATATGCTCACTTATTAATTGAATTTGCTGCACATTAGCTAACATGCCAATTTTAATTACTTTGGCTTTCATATCGCTTTCGAGCGCCAGTAATTGCGATTCAATAATATCGGTAGATACCGCGTTGATGGCCTCTACACCTAAGCTATTTTGCGCCGTAAGCGCGGTAATTGCAGTGCAACCATGCACACCAAAACTTTGCATTGCTTTTATATCTGCCTGAATACCTGCACCACCGCCTGAGTCAGATCCGGCAATTGTCCACACTAAATTATTCATACTCTTTATTTCCTTACTGCTGATGCCAAAACGGCATGCCCATTGTGGGGGTTGATGGGGCGGCTAAGTCTTTTTCGGGCATTGCTTTTGCCTTATAAGCAAAGCGCCCTGCTTCTACCGCAGCTTTAAATGCACGACTCATCGTAATTGGGCAACCTGCCCCAGCAATCGCTGAATTTAATAATACCGCATCATACCCTAATTCAAGCGCTTGGCAGGCATGCGAAGGTAAACCAAGGCCAGCATCTACAATTAAAGTTGTGTTTGGTAAGCGCTCGCGAATTGTTTTTAAATTATAGCTATTTAAAAGCCCTTTCCCGGTGCCTATAGGCGCCCCCCATGGCATAAGTACTTCACAGCCTAGCTCATTTAAACGCTGGCAAAGAACTAAATCATCAGTGCAATAGGGCAATACTTTAAAGCCATCATTAATTAATATTTCTGTTGCCTCTAACAGCGCAAATGGGTCGGGCTGTAAGTTGTAGTCATCACCTATTAGTTCAAGCTTAATCCAATCGGTAGCAAATACTTCACGGCACATTTTAGCAAGCGTAACGGCTTCTTTCACACTATGGCACCCTGCTGTATTAGGCAGTATTTTAAGACCGGTATTTTTAATTAATTGCCAAAAATCATCCCCAGCTGCCGCACTTTGTTGGCGCCTTAATGACACCGTCACTATCTGCGCGCCAGAGGCACTAATCGACTCTTTCATAACCGCTGGAGATGGATAAAGCGCAGAGCCTATTAATAATCGGCTACTTAGTTGCTCGCCATAAATAGTTAAGCAATCGTTACTTTGCATAATGCTAACCGCCTTGAATAGGCGATAACAATTCTACGCTATCCCCTTCGTTAATAATGGTGTTGCCGTGTAGGCTTTGTGGAATAAATTCGCCATTAATCGCCACCGCATAAGGGAGGGTTGCACCAAAATTTTGTAACACTTCAACAAGCGCTGCACTTTTAATAGTCAGCTGCTCGCCATTAATTGTTATATTCATTTATTACTCACCCTATTTTTGAAACTGCATCGGCCACCAAAGCCGGCGCTAACATATAACCGTGGCGGTACAAGCCATTAATGCTAATTACATTTCCCTTTTTTAAAACCACAGGGCGGTTATCGCTAAATGCCGGGCGTAAGCCGGTTTGAATATTAAGTAATCGAGCCTCAGCAAACCCACTGTGCACAGTGTAAGCAGCCGAGAGTAATTCAAGCGTTGAGCGCACAGTCGCAGGGCCGCTATCATCAGATTCTATTTCGGTTGCACCAATTACATATTCATTATTAGGCTTCGGCGCTATGTAAATTGGGTATCGCGGGTGCATTAAACGCACCGGTCTAGTTAAATTAACCTCTGGTGCCTGTAATCTTGCGACTTCTCCGCGCACCCCTCTGAGTGGTTTATCGGCTTTAGCACCAAGCCCTCGGCAATCAATAATATAGTCAAAGGCGCGGTTATTAATTTCACCGTTTTTAATACTTACTCGCTGATTAAACACAAACTTAACTTTACGTTTATTGAGCATGCTAAAACTTGCTTTGTAAAAGGCTTGGTTATCTATTTGCCCTTCGCAAGGTAAAAACACACCTTGGTTAAACCGGTTTGCAAGCTCTGGCTCTAACTTCGCTATTTGCTGAGCGTTTAATGCCTGAGCACAGTGCCCTGCTATTGGCTTTATTCGCTGAGTAAAGCTTTGAAGGTCGCCTTTATCTTGCTGATGCGCAACAACTAGCGTGCCTTGCTGCTGAAAAAATACGTCACCTTCAAGTTCGCTTATTATTTCTGGCCAGCGCTTTAGTGAGTTAAGCCCCATAATGGCTAAATCAGCTTCACACAATACCGACTCAGCAAGCGGGGCAAGCATTGCCGCAGCCACTTTACCGGCGCTATTTTGGGTGTGCTCATCACTTACTTCAAACACCGTTACATGGTGCGACTTACTTAGCTCAAGAGCAGCTAAGCGCCCTGCTAAACCAAAACCCACCACAGCAATGTTATAAAACATAAAATCTCCTATTAGCCGCGCTCTGCAAATAACTGGCTACGAGCAATAAGGCACTTACTTTATTGCTCGTAGCCCAAGCCCTATATGGCTTATATCGCTTTGTGGTAAATTTCAGAGCCTGTTTGTTTAAACTCCTCTGATTTAGCTTTCATTTGCGCTTCTACATCAACCATTTTGATCTCTATGGTTTCACCTGCATTATTAGGGTCAATGCCACGCACTTCTAAGTCTTTAGCGTAATCACGCACTTCTTGGCTAATTTTCATTGAACAAAACTTAGGGCCACACATAGAGCAAAAATGCGCAACTTTACCTGACTCTTGCGGAAGGGTTTCATCATGGTATTCGCGGGCACGCTCTGGGTCTAAACCAATGTTAAATTGGTCGTGCCACCTAAATTCAAAACGTGCTTTTGATAAGGCATTATCGCGCTCTTGCGCGCCCGGGTGCCCTTTCGCTAAATCGGCGGCATGCGCTGCAATTTTGTAGGTAATTAAGCCTTCTTTAACATCTTCTTTGTTAGGCAAGCCTAAATGCTCTTTTGGTGTTACATAACAAAGCATTGCACAGCCGTACCACGCTATTTGAGCAGCGCCTATACCCGATGTTATATGGTCGTACCCTGGTGCTATATCGGTCGTTAATGGGCCTAATGTATAAAATGGTGCTTCATCGCAATGTTTTAATTGCTCATCCATATTGGCTTTAATCATATGCATTGGCACATGCCCTGGGCCTTCTATAAATACTTGTACGTCGTGCTTCCATGCAATTTTAGTCAGCTCACCTAAGGTGCGTAACTCACTAAATTGCGCCTCATCGTTAGCATCGGCAATAGAGCCTGGGCGAAGGCCATCACCGAGTGAAAAACACACATCGTACTGCTTTAAAATTTCGCAAATGTCTTCAAAGTGGGTGTATAAAAAGTTTTCTTTGTGGTGTGCTAAACACCACTTAGCCATAATTGAGCCACCGCGCGATACAATACCGGTTACGCGTTTTGCCGTCATAGGCACATAGCGAAGCAGTACACCGGCATGAATAGTAAAGTAATCAACGCCCTGCTCTGCCTGCTCAATCAAAGTATCGTGGAAAATTTCCCACGTTAGGTCCTCGGCCACGCCATTTACTTTTTCAAGCGCCTGATAAATGGGTACTGTGCCAATGGGCACAGGCGAGTTGCGCACTACCCACTCGCGCGTTTCATGGATATAACGCCCGGTCGATAAATCCATTACGGTGTCGGCGCCCCAGCGGGTAGACCACACCATTTTTTCTACTTCTTCTTCGATTGATGAACTAACCGATGAATTACCAATATTAGCGTTAACTTTCACTAAAAAGTTACGCCCCACTATCATCGGCTCGGTTTCTGGGTGGTTTATATTATTAGGTAAAATAGCGCGGCCTCGGGCTATTTCATCGCGTACAAATTCTGGCGTAATAAACTCAGGAATACTTGCACCAAACGACTCGCCTTTGTGCTGCGCAGCAAGTAGTTCTTCTCTAATTTGTGCACGCCCCATATTTTCACGTACTGCCACGTATTCCATTTCAGGGGTGATGATGCCTTGGCGAGCATAATGCATTTGCGTTACGTTTTTACCCGCTTTACCACTGCGAATTTTTGGTAAATGATCAAAACGAATATGATCAAGTCCGTCATCAGCCATACGCTGCTGCGCAAACTGCGACGTTACCGAGTCGAGTATTTCGGTGTCATCTCGGTTTTGTATCCATTGCTCACGAAATTTAGGCAAGCCTTTGCGTACATCTAATTCAAAATTAGGATCGGTATACGGGCCCGATGTATCGTAAACTCGCAGTGGCTCATTAGGCTCATACACAGGGTTTTCGTCGGTGCCGCCGATAAAGGTGTCGCTTAGTGTTATTTCGCGCATACCTACACGCACGCCCGTCTGGCTGCCTTGTACATATACTTTGTGCGAACTTGGAAACGGCTGGCCCGTTAAGTTATAAATATATTCAGACGCGGCTGCGCGCGTTTCTCGACGTGTTGATTTATTTGTAGTGTTTGACATGACTTACCTCATTGCTAAAGGATTGTCTTGTCAGATATTCCATAAGGAATAGAGAAAGATCGTAAAGCAGCTGTAATGCTACTTTGCGGCCTAATAAGATGACATTTTGTTGTGCGCATAAAAAAAGACGCACAAGCGTCCCATTTTAGGCAGCTTGTTCCCTACGCAGGTATTAACCTGATCAGGTTCACGGATCCCGCTTTCGCGATCTCAGCCTAAGTTAAGCTTAGGCACTCCGACAAGTATTGATATATAAAATTTGTTCGTTGATTTGACAAACATATTCGTCAAATCTGCGCTGAGTGTACGCCAGTTAAAAATTGCCTGCAAGGGGCTCGTTTTTAAAAAATCAAAAATTATTTTGGAATAAACACAAACGTTTGCTCGCCTTGCATCACCAATTGTTGGTTTTGCATTTTAAGCTCTGCGCCTTGTTTTAAAGCCTCTAGTAGCTGCTGCTCAAACTCGTCAAGCTCTTCACCGCACGACTTTCGCGTCATACCTAATTTGCTTACAGTTAAGCTACTGTTTTCAAGTTCGCCTTCGCCAAAAAACTTATTACAGCCAGCAAAACCGTTCACTTGAAGCGCTTCTATAAAACTCATGGAGGCGTTATAAGACGCCGGAATAGCTAAACCATCAACCTTTGATAATTGCCATTGTGTGTACTTTAGCTGCTCAGTGGTAACTGTCCCTGTTGATGCGCAACCAACACATAAACCGATTACAAGCATCGGTATTGCTGCTAATTTCATGTTACTACTAACTAATTGTCTAATTAGTGTCATAGTAACAATTTTTATGCTATTTATCCGTTAAAAATGCATGTTTTAAATGTAAATTTTTGTTCTATGATAGTTTAAAAGTTAAACAGCTTAATTTAGATCTCGGTTTTAAATAGGTTATCTATTTCAGGCGGTAAAAATGGTCGGCCTTTTTCGTTAACCGAAGTACCAGTTACAAGCGCGTTAAGCATTACTTTTTCATCACGCTTGCGCACCACTGTTTGCTTAAACGCAAATTTTAAACGACTAATACGTACAGGCTCTACAGCCACGTAAAACTCATCACCCGGTATTAAAGAGTGTTTGTAATCCATTTCGCTACGTATCACTACAAGGTTAATTTTATCTTTTGCCAATTGAGCAAAATCAACACCTTTAGCGTATAAAAACTCGTGGCGCGCGTGCTCTAAATAATTAAAGTAAACACTGTTATTTACAATACCCTGTAAGTCACATTCATAATCACGCACTTTAAAGCCAACTTTAAAGGTCATATTAGTAATCCTGATTATTTAACGTATAATTGCCGCGTTTATAGCACATGTGTTGAAATAATTGCTACCATAGAAGTCCCTAAAATGGAGTTAAGTAACCCAATGAACTTACGTTTGTCTTTAATTACTGCCGCACTTTTACCGCTAATCAGTGCACCACTTGTAGCTCACGCTGATGACAGCGACCTTGAAAGAATCGTTGTAACTGGCGACTTTCAACGTGAAAGCATTCAAACGCTAAGCGCCAGTGCAAGCCTATTCAGCGAGTCTGAAATTAACCAGCGTGGCGCAAGTTACTTAGACGAAATGTTAGGTAGCACTGCAAACGTAAACTTTACTTCAGGTGCTTCTCGCGGTCGTTATATTCAAATTCGTGGTGTGGGACTTCGCTCACAATTTGTAGACCCAATTAACCCATCTGTGGGTTTAGTTATTGACGGCATTAACTACTCAGGCCTTGGTGGTAGCTCATTATTATTTGATATTGACCAAGTAGAAATTTACCGCGGCCCGCAAGGCACTCGTTTTGGTGCAGATGGTATGGCCGGCATGATCCAAATGGAATCAGCACAAGCCACCGCCGATCCTAGTTTAAAATTACAAGTGGGTATGGGCACATACAACTCACGCGAAGCAGGTCTTGCAGCAAGTACAGGCTTAACTGATGATACAAGCGCACGCGTAAGCTACTTTCGTAGAAAATCAGACGGCTATGTAGATAACCTATATTTAAACGACGAAACTCAACAACAAGATGAGCAAGTAGCCCGCTTTAAATTAAACAGCCAACTTACTGAGCATTTAAACACTGAGTTAAACCTACATTACATTGATATAAACAACGGTTACGATGCGTTCACGCTCGATAACAGCCGTAATAGTGTAGCCGACGAGCCAGGCCAAGATAATCAACAAAGCTACGCCATTGGGATTAATAATACCTACACAGGTTTTGACGCCTTTGACGTAAATTTAAACCTATCAGCCATTGATACAGAGCTACTTTACAGCTTTGATGAAGACTGGGTATGTAACGATCCGAGCGAGCCACAATTATGTGCTGCAGGCTTACATCCTTGGGGCTATAGCTCTACTGATATATACACGCGTGATCGCGACGATCAATCGGTTAACTTACAATTTAACTCTAAAACAGGTAACTGGGTTGCAGGTGTTTATTACCAAAACCGCGATGTAGATTTAGAGCGCGAATACACATGGCTCGCAAGTCCATTTGCATCAACCTACGAAACCAGCAACGTAGCTGTATACGGCCAATTAGCCACACCTATTGGCCCTAAAACCACATTAATTACGGGTTTACGCGTAGAACAATACCAAGGTGATTACACCGACAGCAACGGCTTTATTGAAGATACCGACGACGTAATGGTTGGCGGTAAAGTAGCACTTGAGTACCAAGTGATTGATCGCACCATGATCTACGCAAGCATTACACGCGGCTATAAAGCTGGCGGCATTAACTCAGAAGCACTCGCTAAAGCAAAAGATGAAGGCTTAAACTTAAGTGCTGACTTTTTCCAGCAGCATACAAGCTTTGATCCTGAATACCTTTGGAGTGGCGAGTTTGGCGTCAAGGGCTCATCACTTGATGATAAATTTACCCTGCGTTTAGCGGCGTTTTATATGCACCGCGACAACATTCAGTTAAAAGCATGGCAAGTAGAAAATCAGCAGTTTACAGGTTATGTTGATAACGCAAGCTCTGGCAGTAACTACGGCTTAGAAATTGAAGGCAGTTACCAACTTACTGAAGATTTATTCTTAACCGGTAGTGCGGGTTACTTAAATACAGAAATTGACGATTTTGTAACGCAATCGGGCTTAAACCAAGACGGCCGCGAGCAAGCGCAATCACCTAAATACCAATACGCATTTAGCGCACGTTATAACTTTACGAATGAAGTATACGGCATGATTGGTGTTGAAGGTAAGGACGATTATTACTTCTCAGATAGTCATAACTCACAAGCGCCGAGCAGCAATTTAGTTAACCTTAGCTTTGGCTACGAAGCCGATATGTGGGCAGTACGCGCATGGGCTCGTAACGTATTTGACGAAACAGTACCAACCCGCGGCTTTGAGTTTGGTAACGACCCACTTGATGGTTACGCTACACACACCTACGTTCAATTAGGTGAGCCAAGAGTAGCGGGCGTAACGTTTACCCTAAACCTATAAATATAGATTTAAACTAACTCAGGACCTAAAAACATCACGATAAATTTACGTGATGTTTTTAGGTATTAAACACTATCTTTTAAAGTTCAAACGGTGCTACGCCTACCGCTTTCATTTTATATCCTACTTGGGCTATTTCGCCTGACCAGCTCTGTGTACTTATAATACCTGTTACTACTATTGCGTCGTATAAACTGTCGATAGGTACGCCGCCTTTAATTGTTACATGTACTATTTGGTTTGGCGGTGGTGGTGGTACGTGTATGCACGCGCCAAAGTATGGCACTAATAAAAACTCGGTGATCACTTCGCTATCGCCCTCTAGCGGCACTACAAAACCTGGTAAACTCACTGATTGTCCATCAAGCGCTTTTACTACTGGTGCATCTAAATCGGGTTGCACCCAATTTTGCTCACTGCCTTCATGATTGGCTTGTGCTTGTGTATCTATTTGTACATGACCTTTAGGGATCAAGTCTTCCCAAAAAATCTCTTTTGGCGGGTTGGCATTACTCATAAAGCTTATAAATAATAAACTAATGCATAAGCTGTAATTAACTACTGTTTTAAAAAACGTCATGGGATACCTAAAAATTATATTTTTATACTCATGCCATCGCTGAGTGAGTAAAAGTAAGCGCGTGTGGCGGGTATTAAACCAATAATAAAACCGGCAGCCATAATAACGCCTATTAAGGTGAGTTCATAGTAAGAGAGCATAGCTATGTTTACGCTTATGCCTGCGTGGCTTTGTAGATAGCTACTGGCTAAAAGCATAACTAAGTAATAAAGTGCGCTGCCTACAATGCACCCGAGCAAGGTGGTAAAAAGTGACTCAATACTTATTAGCGTGAATAATTGCCAAGGGCGAGCACCTACAGAGCGCAATATAGCAAGTTCGCGTCGTCGTTGGTTTAAATTAGCAAGCAGCGTAGTGAGCATACCTAATAAACTAACCAGCACTACAACACCCGAAAACAACAGTAATACTTTTTCGACTATTGCTAACATTTGCCACAGCTCTTTAAGCGTTACCGTTGGCATAATGCCAAGCAGTGCTTCTTTTTTATATTGATTTATATTGCGCCTAATTTGTAGCGTGTATAAAGGCGAATCGAAGCCCATTAAAAAAGCGGTAATTTGTTTGGGGTGCCCCGTTAAATCATTATGCTTTTCGTGTTCATCGTGTTCGTTATGAGCAGAGCTACCATGTATTAAGTCAATTGCGGCCAGTGGTATGTGTAAGGTTTTATCCACTGGCGTGCCAGTGGCATTTAAAATGCCGATAACTTTAAAAGGGTTGTCTTTATGGTGATGAAAGCTGGTATTACCCATACCATGAGATATAACTATTTGGTCACCTAATTTATAATTTAAGCTGTTTGCTACATCACTTCCTAGTACTACTTCGTTAATGGCTGTAAAGGCATGCCCTTGGTTAAAAGTTAAGTGCTGTTTTTTAGCAAATTGATAATGCGCAAAGTAATCAAGCGTTGTACCAAGTACCGCTTGGCCTTTATGGCTATCGCCAAGGCTTATAGGAATACTCCACTTAACGCCTCGTTGATGAGTAATGTACTCATAACTTTGCCAGCTTACGCCATTATTTGTATGGCCAATTCTGAATACGGATGAAAGCAATAATTGTATATCGCCGGTTCGCGCTCCCACAATTAAATCGGTGCCTGAAATAGTATTGCTAAAACTACTTTTTGCATCAACTCGTATGCGCTCAATGCTTAAAAGCAGCATTACACTAATAGCGATGGTAAAAAGCGTGAGTAATACGCTTGCACGACGATTTAATAAGCTTTTGTAGGCAAGTTTAGTAAGGATCATAGTGGCTCCTGCAAGCTCATTAGATCAATAGCACGATCAAATAGTGGTTTTAAGCTTTCATCGTGGCTTACAAACACTAAAGTACTGCAAGAGAGCTTTGCTTGTTCAAACAATAGCTTTATAAAGTTTTGGCGGTTGTTTGCATCAAGTGCTGAAGTGGGCTCATCGGCAATAATAAGCTCTGGGCTGCCTATAAATGCGCGGGCTGCTGCAACACGCTGCTGCTGGCCAATACTTAATGTGGCTACATCTTTATTATGGTACTGCTCATTAAGCCCTAATGCGTTTAGTAAACGTACGGCTTCTTTTTGTAATGAAGGTTTAGGCTCAGAGTGCTGTTTTAAGGCTTTTTGTTGTCGGCTTTTTGAAAATTCACAGCCAAGCGTTACATTTTCGATTGGCGATAGGTAAGGGAGCAAATTAAAGTTTTGAAAAATATAACCAATATGATCTGCTCTAAAGGCATCTCGTTTGGTGTTGCTTTGTGTATTTAAATTTTGACTTAATATAAAAACATCACCGCTGGTGGCGGTATTAATACCTGCCAGTAGTGCTAATAATGTTGATTTACCCGAGCCACTAGGGCCATGCAAAAAAACATGCTCACCTTTATTTATTATTAGGGTAGGTATATTGAGCGTGGGGATAGGGTCATTTTTATGCCATTTAAAGGTAACGTTATTAAGACTAATCATTGTGTAGTTTTACCAACCCCAAAAGTTGAACTCTTTTCGCATTTTTAAATTTCTAAAAAGGTTAAGAGGTTTAGGTTTTAGTTTTTCGTTTTTATGTAAAAACTCATTTGCTGCGTTTAGCACCCTTTGGCTTGATTGGCCGTCGGTGTATGGGTGAAGCTCTTGGCAGTAGCTTTCAATATGTTGCATTAAGTTTTTAGGTTTTGTTAATGCATGCTCTATGGCGGCTTCTACTTCATCGGCTTGTGTTACATCAAGTAAGTGAGGCATCGGTTTTTGATTGCAAAAAGTGACTACTGGTTTTCTAAGGAGTAAAAACATCAGTAGTATTGATGATGTATCACACAGCATTACATCAGCAGCTTTGAGTAAGGGTAACACGTTGTCTGTTTCTATAAAGGTTAAGTTTTCATTACTTAACGCTTTGTATTTATTAACCCATTCACTGGGCATTTTTGGATGGAACTGCATTAAAATTCGCCATTTACCTTGCTCACTAAAGCGCTTTATCTGCTCAAATAATTTAGGGGCTAGCGAAAGCTTTCGTGAAAAAGTAGAGCAAATAAGTAGTGTAGGCCGTGGGTCGTTACTGCTATATGGATTACTTTGTGAGTCGCTAAATAAAGGGTCTAAGGTGGGCCAACCTGTTTCGGTTACTTTAAAAAAACCATGCTGCAGAGCAAGTTCTTTAAAGCGCTCAGTGGTGTTAGGGCCTTGTGTACAATATAAATCGTAGCAGCCTCTAATGGTAAAGTGACCTCGGTTTCCTTCAGAGCTACGCTTTTCTGAATTAAAACCATGAAAAACTGCTACTTTTTTACCTGGAATAAAGCTTGGAACAATATTACCCGGAATATACGTTATATCTGGCTTCCAGCTTCTTACATCACTAATTGTATGCAATTGCTGTTCATCTGAGCTTAAAAAACTAGGGTTTACCTCGCTACCAGCTAAAAACCAACGTACTTCACCTCCGTGCGCTAAAATTTGCGCCTGCAAAGGTCTTAAAATAGCGTATGAGTAATTTTGAGAAATATACATCAAGTACTTTTTATTTTTAGTAGCAGATAAGTAATTCAAGCGGCACCCCTTTGGTTAGCACGCTGAGTTTACCGCATTATTACAGCCATATAAATATTGCGTGGTTATTTAACCTCAGCTCCGGATAATAAACCTATCTCTAGCAGCTATTTTCAGCGCTAACTGCGTTGAACTTACTTGCAATAGGCCAGCTATTGACGCGTAAACTCGCTTTGTTTTCATTGAAAATCTCTGGCTAGAGAAAATAAATTTAAATATCACCATAATTCAATATGTTAGTGAGTCTCTTAACCAGAGTTCAGGTTATTTAGTTTTCAGTGCTGATTGAGCTTTAGGGTAGGCTGATTTATTATATAGCGCTTATAACCCCATACCATACTTTGCTCATTGAGCATCCCTAACCCCGGAGATAGCATGACTAGCTATAAAGTTTTAGACGTAAACGATGATTTACCCATTCGCACTAAAGGTGAAGTACACAGCGGTAAAGTTCGTTCGGTTTATTGGCTAACAGACGAAGACAGCGCTCGACTCATTAAAGATAAAGGCTACAAGGTGCCTCAAGGTACTGAGTTAGCAATTATGGTTATTTCAGACCGTATTTCTGCTTTTGATTGTATTTGGCAAGGCGAAAATGGTTTAAACGGCGTGCCGGGTAAAGGTATAGCACTTAATTCAGTTGCATCTCATTGGTTTAAGTTATTCGATAAAGCAGGCCTTGCAGGGAATCACATTGTTGATATTCCGCATCCCTATGTATGGATTGTACGCAAAGCAAGTACCGTTAAAGTAGAAGCCATTGCACGCCAATATATTACTGGCAGCATGTGGCGCGACTATGCAAAAGGCACACGTAATTTTTGCGGTATAGATTTACCAGAGGGTTTAAAAGCTAACCAAAAGCTTGATGATGTACTTATTACTCCTTCAACCAAAGGCATTATTGAAGGTGTTGCCGATATTCCACCTGTTGATGATGTGAATATTACCCGTGCTAATATCACTGATAATTTAGATGTATTTAACTTTAAATCAGCTGATGACGTTACTAAATACGAAAAACTATTGGTTGAGGGTTTTAAGTTAATTAGTGATGAGCTGGCAAAGCTTGATCAAATTTTTGTTGATACAAAATTTGAGTTTGGCTATGTAGAGGACTTAAACGGTGCACAACAACTTATTTATATTGACGAAGTAGGTACACCTGATTCTTCGCGCATATGGGATGAAGCGGCTTACCGCGATGGCAAAATAGTTGAAAACTCTAAAGAGGGATTTCGTCAGTTATTAATTTCTAACGTGCCAGAAAGTGACGTGTTATTAAACAAAGATCGTATGGACGAGCGTGAGCAACTCGCTAAAGATTACATTTTACCAGAGGCTGTTATGCTTGAAGTCTCGAATACTTATGTAGGCATAGCAAGTAAAATTGTAGGTAAAGATATTGTAATACCTGAAGATCCTCGCCAAGAAGTGATTGATATTTTAGATGCCGATTACGGACTTATTGTAAAATAACAATACTAAAGTATGTAATAACGAGTTAGCCCAGTTTTTATTTTTAGTTACTGGGCTATAATTCTTGCAATTAGTGCTCGTCTCTAATTAACTTAACCTAACATTAATATTTGGGTGTTGTTATGTTTAAGCGGGCATTGCAAAAATATGCAAAACATAGTTATTTTTTAGCTATAGGTTTGTTTTACAGTCAGTTTGCCTCAAGTGCGGACATAAATTTAGTATTAGAAGATCAGCACGGCCAAAAACTATCGGGCGCCGTTGTTGAGCTAATTAATGCAAGCACTCATTCAGCATCAAAAACATTACCCCTTGCAGTAATGGATCAGGTTCATAAACAGTTTTTACCTGAGTTATTAGTAGTACAACAAGGCCAGCAAGTTAACTTCCCTAACAGCGATAATATTCGCCATCATGTATATTCTTTTTCACAAGCTAAGCCTTTTCAGCTAAGGTTATATTCTGGCCAACCAAAAGAGCCAATTACGTTTGATCAGCAAGGTGTTGTTGTTTTAGGCTGTAATATTCACGACTCCATGGTGGGCTACATTTATGTTGCTAGCAGCGAAAGTGTATATAAAAGCGATAAAAAAGGGCTGATTAGCCTTACTTTAGACACTTTACCTACGCAAGTGAGTGTATGGCATCCTCTTCAAACAGCACCGCTGGAGAATAAAAAAATTATAACAATTAACTCTCAAAAGCAGTTGCTAGTCACTGTAAATACTTCATCCCCCGCTCCTCGAAATACGTTTGGCAGTAAATTTAAGGCCGGTAATGACTAATAGTTTACGAAACCGTATAACCATTTTATGTGTAGGCTTAGTGTTATTAACCACTTTGGTCAGTTTGCTCAGTTTTTGGTGGTCTACAAGTAAGTTTCAAGAAGAAAAAGTAAATCAAGATATTAATGTTGCACAAAGTGTTTATAAGCAATATCTAAAATCTAAAGAAAGCTTACTGCTAACGGCTGCAAAGGTGCTTACTTCCGACTTTGGCTTTAAACAAGCGGTTGCTACACGCGATGCGGGCACAATAAGTAGTGTGCTGTTTAACCATAGCCAGCGTATTGATGCCGAGCTAATGTTACTGCTTGATTTGTCGGGTAAGTTAATTTCGGCTAATACTAACGAAGATGCTTTTGCGGATAATTTACAACCTTTAATGCAAGAGTTATTAAGTGCGCCAGAAGAGTCGAGCTTTGTGGTACTTAACAATGCGCTTTACCAAGTTATTTTACTACCAGTTAGAGCACCGCGCACGGTGGCTTATAGTTTAGTGGGCTTTAAAATAGATGATGGTGTGGCTAATGAGCTAAAAAGCTTAACCGGAATGGATGTTAGTTTTATTGGCAGTGCTGATGAGATAGTTATTAGCTCTTTAGCAAAGCGTCCAACCCCATTTGAACCGGTTTCTTATTTTAATACAGTTACTACAACGCGCTTTTTTGGCGAGTATTTAGTGTATCGAAATTTAGATATAGAGCTGGCCTCGTTAGCTAGCCAACCTATTATTATTTTATTAAGTGCCGATTTAACGCAAAGCTATAAAGACTTCGAAAACCTGCTTTTTACACTCATTATTTTAGCTATTTTAACGATGTTTGTAGGGGTAATAACCAGTAGTTTATTTGCAAATAATTTAACCACACCGTTATCTCAGCTTGCTGTAATAGCTAAGCAATTTGCGCAAGGTAATTATAGCTTTGAGTTTAAAGGCAAAAAGCAAAGTACAGAAATAGCCACCTTAGTTGCCGCATTCGATAGCATGGGTAACGATATAAATGAGCGTGAGCAACAAATTAGCTTTCAGGCTCGCCATGATTCTCTTACCGGTTTTTATAATCGCTCGGCTATGCTTGAAGTACTTGATGATGAGCTTGATGCCAAAGCCGAATACACGTTAGTTGCCATTGATATAAAAGGCCTGCGCCATATTAACGATAAACTAGGCCCACGTATTGGTGATGATTGCTTAAAAGCTGTAGCTTGCAGAATAAGCGAGTTTTCAGATGAGTTAGGTGGTTTTCATGCCCGTATTGGTGGGGATGAATTTTTAACCGTATTTCCCACTGGTGCAGCACGGGATCAAAAAAGTGGCATTGTAGGTTTAATGGCTCAATTGCAGGCTTGTTATACCATTCAAAAGCTAAAAATTAGCTTACGTTTTAGCGCAGGAATTGTGCAGTACCCTACACAAGGGATGGCAAGTGACGATTTAATGCGCCGTGTACTTATTGCAGTAGAAAGCGCGGCTAATAATCAAGAAAATATACATTATTACAAAAATGGTGAAGACGAAGCGCACTTAGAGCGTTTAATTATGCTTGATGAACTAAAGCAGGCTATAAGTGATGACGATGGGCAGCTGTTTATGACCTATCAGCCTAAATTACATATGGTTACCCAAAAAATAGATAAAGTAGAGTCACTTATACGCTGGCAGCGTAAAGATGGCAGCTGGGTAAACCCCGAGTTATTTATTGATTTAGCCGAGCAGTCGGGGCTTATTGTTGAACTAACAGCTTGGGTGGTTAATACCGTGGTTTCTCAAGTTGCTGATTGGCAAAATAAAGGCATTAATTTACAAGCGGCTATTAACGTATCTGCACAAGATATTGCATTTCCGGGTTTTCATTCAGCGCTGGTGCGCACTCTTAAAAAGCATAACGTAGCGCCTAGTTTGATCACAATTGAGCTGACCGAACGCGATATGATCGAAAATGAAGAAAAAGGCATAAAAGCGCTACAAAATTTAAAAGAGGTTGGCGTAAAAATATCGCTTGATGATTATGGTGTGGGGCAAACATCGCTTGGGCGATTAAAAATGTTACCTATTGATGAGCTAAAATTAGATAAGTGCTTTATTTTAAAGCTAGATGAATCTCAAAAAGATCAATTTATAGTGCAGTCATCAATTACGCTAGGTCATCAACTGGGGTTTTCGGTGGTAGCTGAGGGCGTAGAAACTTTAGACTCATTAAATCTACTTAAAGAAATGAAATGTGATCATGCGCAAGGTTATTACCTAAGTAGACCTTTAAAAGCAGACCTATTAGAAGAGTGGCTAAAGGAATATTATGAAAAGAATTAAGTGTTTATTGGCAGGATTGCTTTTAACGACTAGTTTTTCTAGCCTCGCGAGTAATGGAAAGCTATTAGCCACTCCGGGTGTTTCTCAAATTGAAGGCAGTGGCGGCGGTGGTATTGTTCCGTGGGCACAACTAGCCGGTTACGCAAGCGAAGATGAGTTTTCTGTAAATGGTTTTTGTAGCCGTGCAGATGTAACTGATTACACTCTTGATGTGTGCGGTGCACAACTTAATTTATTTAATAGAATAGAGCTTAGTTATGCTCAGCAACGATTTGATGTACCCGCGCTTGATACCGAAATAGAGCAATCTATCACGGGTGCTAAAATTCGTTTATACGGTGATATAGTTTACAGCGATTGGCCACAATTAAGCTTAGGTTTACAGCATAAATCGCTTGATGATGGCGCAGTAGCAACACTTGTAGGTGCACAAGACACTAGCGGAACTGATTATTACTTAGCGGCAAGTAAATTACATTTAGGCGCTATTGCGGGCTATAACTGGTTTTGGAATGTAACCACACGCTATAGCGAAGCTAATCAACTTGGTTTACTTGGTTATGGTGGGGGAAATGGTAGCGGTAAAGTGTTATTTGAAGGCAGCACCGCACTATTTTTTAGCCGTGAAGTGGCTGTAGGTATTGAGTATCGCCAAAAAAATAATAACCTTAATTTAGGCGAGCAAGACTGGAAAGATCTGTTTGTAGCCTGGATGCCCAATAAACATGTGAGTGTGACAGCGGCATACCTTGATTTAGGTAGTATTGCTGGTGCGGACGATCAAACGGGCTGGTATTTATCGGTTACAGGGTATTGGTAATGAAAAGCGTCGCTATTTTTTTTATATGTATAATTTTACTAAACGGGTGTTCAAGCTCTACGCAGCTATCACTTTATCAAAAGTTAGATGGCAAAGCTGGTTTGGCTCGAATAGTTGACAGCTTTATTTATCAAATAGGTAATGACGAGCAAGTTATACACTACTTTGAGCACAGTAATATAGCGCATTTTAGGCAAGGGTTTATTACGCATATGTGCATGTTAGTAGAAGGCCCATGTGAATACGATGGCGACTCTATGGTGGCAATTCATACGGGTATGCATATTACAGAGAAAGACTTTAATCATGTAGTCGATTTACTAATAAATGCTATGAATGAACAAAATATAAACCATAATTTACAAAATGAGATTCTTTCTCGAATGGCCCCTTTACGCAGTGAAATTATAAAAATATAGGTACTTGGTTTTTGTTATGCCATTTTCGAGGTAGAATATAAATAAAAATAATAGTGATTAAATATGAATGTAATTTTTGACACACAAAGCCTTTATTACCTACCTCAATATGTTCCTGTTTTTAAAAAACTCTCCGAGAAAGGCATCAAAAGTAAATTTGTATTTTATAAAAATAGCCATAAGCATTTAATCCAACGTGTTATAGATAATTATAGTCTAGATCATATATGGGTTGAAGATCAGCTACAGGCGATGGATTTTTATGAGCAAGAAAAGGCTGATTGGGTCTTTTTTGCGAATTCCTTTAGTTATTTAGAACGATTACATAAAGTGTCTAAAAGTGCACAGCTTGGGCATGGGATTGGTCCTAAATCAAGTTATTACACTAAATCAAACAAAGCGATGACAGTTAGGTTTGTTGAGGGGGCATACAGACTTGCTCGTTTAGAGTCTATGTACCCTGATGATAAATTTATTGACGTAGGCTTTTGTAAATTAGACCCTATTTTTAACAATGAAAAAGTTGATGGCGCTTTAGAACTTAATAACTTTAGTGATGAAAAACAAACACTTCTCTATGCTCCAACCTTTTATCCGAGTAGTTTAGAGTTATTTCCTAAAAATTGGCCGGAACATTTTGGCAATTACAACATCTTAATAAAACCTCACTATTTTTCTATTAGTAAAGAACGTTATAAAAAGCACGTGAAATTGCTCGAGCATTGGGCTACATATCCAAATGTATATTTGGCAAAAGTAGAAGATTATTCTTTAGTGCCCTTTTTAGATAAAGCTGATTTATTAATCAGTGATGCTTCGTCTGCTTTATTTGAATTTGCTTTGTTAAACAAGCCCGTTATTTGGTGTGACTTTTTAAAGTTAAGATGGGGCTACAGAGGAATATTCTCATATCGATTTAAAAAGCGCATGGATCGCGATTATGGTGAATATGCCAATTTGGCCGTACATGCTAAAAAGTATAAAGGTTTGAAAAAAATAGTAGAGCAACAACTCGCTGAACCCGAGAGTTTAGCTAATATCAGGTTGTCTTTATCTGAAAAGCTAGCCGGAAAAGTTGACGGTAAGGCCAGTCAGAGAATCGTACAATACCTGATGGAAAATAATTAATTTTTACAATCAAAGTTCGGACGTAATTAAATTTATAAAAGGACTTAAAACTCAGATAATAACTAGGTTTTTATAAATGAAAAAAATTGGATATACCACGGGTGTTTTTGACCTATTTCATATTGGTCATTTAAATATTCTAAAAAGAGCCAAACTAGAGTGTGACTATTTAATTGTAGGTGTAACTACAGATGAATTAAGTATGTCGGCTAAAAATAAAGAGCCAGTTATTCCTTTTCAAGAACGTATGGAAATAGTTGAAGCTATAAAATTTGTAGATGAGGTTGTCCCTCAGGTTAATTACGACAAAGAAGAAGCTTGGAACAATTTAAAGTTTGATAAAATGTTTGTAGGTGATGATTGGAAAGGGACTGAAAAATGGAAAAAAATAGAAGCAGATTTTGCTAAGTTCAATGTTGAAATTTGTTATTTTTCTTACACCTCACATACATCAAGTACTAAGTTGCGTAACGTTTTAGATAAAATTGAACAAAAAAAATAAAATGAAAAACTTAATTACCTGCCAGGAGCACAGCGTTTTGATATTAAAACCGAGCTTGCAGATACTACCAGCGCTATACCTAACACCCTATGCAGCAGTGAGCAGTTTACTCAAGTAATGCAAAAAGCAGGTGTAAATGACGATTCGTTTATAGTTGTTTATGAACAAGATGATTTATTTAGTGCTGCTAGAGCGTGGTGGATGCTAAAGGCTATGGGCTTTGATAATGTCAAAGTGCTCAGCGGTGGCTTAAAAAAGTGGCTTAAATGCGGTTACAGCACCCAAAGCGCTTATCGTATTCCAACAAATAAAGGTAATTTTGTTGCTAATTTAGCGCCGGGTTATTTTATTGAACAGCAGCAAGTGCTTCACAGTATAGATGATACAAGTACGTTAATGTTAGATGCACGTGCCTATAAGCGCTTTACGGGTGAAGACCCCGAGCCTAGAAAGGGAATGCGAAGCGGTCATATTCCTAATAGTTGCTCATTGGCGTTCACCGATTTATTAAATGAAGGTGAGCCTAAACCTATTGATGAACTCAAGGCTAAATTTAATGAAGTAGCCGGAGATACTCAGCAACTCCAATTTAGTTGTGGCTCAGGCATTACGGCCTGTGTGTTAGCACTACTTGCGGTAGAATGTGGATATAGCAATTTAAGTGTTTACGACGGTTCATGGAGCGAATGGGGAGCAAGTGATTCACTGCCCATTGCAACGGGTAGTATTAAATTGCTGTAGATGAAATGCACGCCTTTATAAAAGGGTCGTTTGAATTAATCGGCTCTTTTTATTTTTTATAGCCATATGGGCAATTTTTACAACCATTTTTACAGCAAGTACCGCGTTTTAAAAAAAACCATTTACTGAATACCATGTAGCCATTTTGCATGGTGTAATCAAGCCCTTCTATTAAATTGTCATTACCCCTAAACTTTTTAGCAAAATCAATTTGAGCTTTAATTGGCAGAGTAAAAATATTTTCTAAATAAATGTTAATTTTTTTAAGTGTACAGCGAGTGCATAAACAACTTGTTGCACTGCCATCTAGCGGTAAAATAGCGGGTAACTGGTTACACCAACACGCGGTTATATCATTTACATTACAGTTAAGCGTTGTATTACATTGGCTGCAGTTTATTTGAGTCATTTTAGGTCTTATTAACAGTAGAGCAGCAAGAATAACAAATATTATGAATATACAAAAAGCATTGGCCGAATTTATTACATTTGGCGAGCAAAGAGATAACGCCATTAGTGTGATTGTTTCAAACTCTTCGAACAATCAAACCTATCTGTACACACTCACAAAACCTATACTAATTGACGTACTTACGCGTTGTTTAAATAAAGAAATTGATATTGACGATTTGGAGCTGTGGGCAAATGTGATTGAATCACGAGATGATATAAATTGCGCCGAGTATGAAGGCGTTATTTATGCGCTAAGCAATAGCGAGCAAATGGGAGAGCTTAGTCACAAAAAGCTCGAACAATTACTGGCATTATTGAAGGGCTAGATATTTAGGCCGACTCTCATTTTTAGATGCGAATCTACTGCGGTTATATGTAACGAATAAATGAAAAAAGCCGCATTTAAATTAAATGCGGCTTAGTATTTTTTTGACAACTGACAACTGACAACGTGCTTACTTATGATATCCCAAGCACGTTTCTACTTCGTTTTTAGAGCCTAAAATAACCGCTACACGCTGGTGGATGGCATCTGGCTGTATATCCATAATGCGCTCGGTACCTGTTGAGGCTATACCACCGGCTTGCTCTACAAGCATAGCCATTGGGTTTGCTTCGTAAAGTAAGCGGAGTTTATTTGGTTTTTTTGGATCTTTAGTATCTGTTGGGTAAGTAAATAAACCACCACGGCTAAGTACACGGTGCACGTCGCCCACCATGGCTGCAATCCAGCGCATATTAAAGTTTTTAGCGCGCGGGCCTGTATCGCCTTCTAACAAATCATTTATATAGTTTTGCATAGCTGACTGCCAATGGCGCTGGTTTGACGCATTAATGGCAAATTCGTTGGTATCGGCAGGTATAGTGGCAAAGTCTTCTGTTAGTAAAAAACTACCTTGGGTTTTATCAAGGGTAAACATGCGTGTGCCTTTACCCGTTGTAAGGGCAAGCATAGTTGATGGGCCGTAAAGTACGTAACCCGCAGCCACTTGTTTATGGCCAGGCTGCATAAATATGCTTTGATCAGCTGCATCTGAGCCTTCAGGCGCTTCCATAATCGAAAATATAGTACCTACCAGCGAGTTTATGTCGGTGTTTGATGAGCCATCAAGTGGGTCAAATGCAACTATGTATTTAGCGTCTTGATTACCGGCAACAGTGTAATCTTCTTCTTCAGAGGCAATTGCTTTAACTGTGCCTGATTCCAGTAAAATATCTTTTAACAGCTGATTAGATAACACATCGAGCTTTTTTTGAGTTTCGCCTTGAATGTTTTCATCAAGGGTTGAGCCTAAAACGCCTGAAAGTGCACCTTGGCCAACACGAAACGAAATTTCTTTACATGCCGCTAAAATGGTTCTAATTAACGACAAAAGTTCTCTTGGGCAACCGTCTTCTAGTAATACTGGAGGGAGTCTACGCATTATATTTTCCTGATAACGTGTACTAGCTAATCATAATGTGAGAGAGATTAACTTAGTGCGCTGAATTTCGTCTTAAATAACTGAATTGTTTAAATAGCGCCCTATAATGGGACCACCTAATCGTACTTAAAACGCCAATAACAAAGATAAGATTATGAAAAAAATACCACTAATAAGTTACATATTCTTTACTGTGCTGTGCTCTATCATAACTCAAGCGCACGCAGCAATTAAGTCAATTGATGAATTTACCACGCAAATGAATCACTTTCCGGGCTACTATTCGTTTTTTTACGATACCCAAAACGGCAAAGTTTATTTAAAAGTAGGTAAGTTTGAACAACAATTTTTACTTCAGCAAAGCTTGCCATACGGGATTGGTTCGAACGATATTGGCCTAGATAGAGGGCAACTTGGAAATACTCACCTTGTACAGTTTGAGCGTTTTGGCGATAAAGTAATGCTGCGCGCTGTAAATACTTACTACCGTGCTAACACTACCAATAAAGCCGAGCAGCAAAGTATTAAAGAGGCATTTGCATCAAGTATACTCGCAGGCTTTAAAGTGGTTGCACAAGACAATTCCACCGCACTGATTGACTACACGCCTTATTTATTAAGTGATGTACACGGTGTAAGCCGAAAGCTTGCTGCGCGTAAACAAGGTAACTTTAGCCTTGATGAATCGCGTAGCGCCGTTTACATGAAGCGTTCAAAAGCATTTTTAAAAAACACCGAGCTTGAAGCGGTACTCACCTTTAAGGGCACAAAGCCGGGTGAGTTTGTTCGCCAAGTAAGTGCCGACCCATACGCACTTACGGTGCATATGCATCATTCACTAATTAAATTACCAGACGATAACTACGCGCCGCGCAAGTTTAACCCGCAATCTGGCTTTTGGAGTATTGAGCATAAAGATTACGCAGCCCCGCTTGGCGAGTCTATGTTTGTGCGCTATATACCGCGCCATCGCCTAGCTAAAAAAGATCCAAGCCTACCTATTAGTGAACCCGTAGAGCCTATTGTTTACTACCTAGATCCAGGGGTTCCTGAGCCAGTTAAAAGCGCTTTATTAGAAGGTAGTAAATGGTGGAATGATGCATTTAGTGCTGCAGGGTACAAAAACGCATTTGTAGTAAAAGTATTACCAAGTAATGCAGACCCTATGGATATTCGTTATAACGTAATTCAGTGGGTACACCGCGCTACACGTGGTTGGTCATACGGAAGCTCTGTAATAGACCCTCGTACAGGTGAAATATTAAAAGGGCATGTAACACTTGGTTCGCTGCGTGTACGCCAAGATATATTAATAGCCGAAGCACTGGCCGCCCCCTATTTAAAAGGTAATGAGGTCGCTAAAAATTTACAGGCTATGGCGCTTGACCGTATTCGCCAATTAAGTGCACACGAAATTGGCCACACGTTAGGGATTTCTCATAACTTTGCCGCATCAGTTGGTGATAGAGCCTCTGTTATGGACTACCCACACCCACTACTTAGTTTTAATGAACAAGGTAAACTTGATGTAACGCGCGGCTACGCAAAAGGCATGGGCGCATGGGATACCCAAGTAATTAAATATGGCTACAGCGACTTTACCAATCAAGACGAAAGCGCTGAGCTTGCAGCAATATTAAAAGAGAATAAAGCTAAAGGCCTTGAGTTTATATCAGATAGCGACGCTCGTGCTAAAGGTGGTGCACACCCAACTGCCCATTTATGGGATAACGGTACCAATCCATCACAAGAGTTATTAAGAGTGCTCGACGTTCGTAAAAAAGCGCTTTCGCAGTTTGGAATAAATAACATTAAAACGGGTGATGCACTTTCGCAATTAGAAGAAAAACTAGTGCCGCTTTATTTATTTCACCGCTTTCAAGTAGAGGCTGCAGTTAAGTTAATTGCAGGCGTAAACTATGAGTACGAACTACGAGGTGATGCTCCCGTAAAAGGTGCGCAAGTCGTTTCAAAAGAGCTGCAGCAAGAAGCCGTTAATGCTATTTTAGCCACGTTTAAGCCAGGCAATTTATTGCTACCTGAGTCGGTGTTAGCGCTTATTCCGCCAAAGGCATATGGCGAGTCTAAATCGCGCGAAAGTATAATAGGGCGTACAGGCTTAACGCTTGATGCAATGGCACTACCAGAGGTTGCGGTAGAGCATAGTTTATCGCTTTTATTAAATCCGCAACGCTTAAACCGGTTAGCGCAGCAACAAGCACGCAGTAACGATTTTTATAGCTTAGATAGCATGCTAGAGCAGTTATATAAGCAAATATTTAATGTTTCATCACCTAATACTATGGCGGGAAAAATTACTCAGCGTACTCAGTACTTAACGGCTAAAGCATTTGCTGATTTAGTTGCTAGTAATAACGTAAGCCCAGAGGTGCAAGCACAGGTTCGCTATTATTTAGTTAAGCTTGGCGAAGATTTTAATCAAAACTCAATGCTGAGCCACACAAGTACTGGTGAAAGCGCGTTTAAGCAATTTTTAGCAGAGCAAATTAAATTGTTTTTAATTAAAGGCGAATGGCCAAGCAATTTTAAAGCTTTACCAATTCCACCAGGTTCACCAATTTAGAGCAAAGTTCAGAGTCTGTTGAGCTTTGCATTCGTTCAAACTAGGCGCTATTTAATCACGTCGCGAGATTTGTAACTTAGTGGGCTAAGTAAAAACCGAGCAACAAAAAGTAAATTGCGCCTAGTAATTACCTTAATTTAAAAAACTATTAAGTAGAGCCCTGAGTAACTTGCTACTTAGGACTTTATTTGATTAACCTGAACGCTGGATAATTAAGCCCTATCTACATCAAACGCGATTACGTCTTTAATTTTATCTTTATCCGTTGCAAGCATTACTAGCCTATCTATTCCCATTGCAACGCCTGCACACTTTGGCAGTCCGTGCTCAAGTGCGGCTATTAAACGCTTATCCATAGGCACGTGATTTAATCCATTGGCAGCGCGATAAGCGTTATCTTCATCAAAGCGTTTTGCTTGCTCTTTAGCATTAGTTAACTCATTAAAGCCGTTCGCTAATTCCATATTTTTATAATAAAGCTCAAAGCGCCCTGCTACTCGGTTATCGTGTTCACAAATTTGCGCCAATGCCGCTTGGGTTGCCGGAAAGTGATATACAAAACACGGTTTAGTTTGCCCAATGGTTGGCTCTACTTTCATACAAAATAACAGCTGCAATAAGGTGTCTTTATTTGTTTCGTTATTGGCTATATCAGCAAAGCCGTGTTCGCTGGCAAGTGCTTGTAATTGCGTAAGCGTAGCAGTTAATGGGTCAAGCGCTAACACTTGCTCAAACGCTTGTTGGTAAGTCAGTCGCTCTGCAGGCGTTACATGTAAAATAAGCTGCATTAGCTCATCCATTTCATCCATAAGTGCAAACTCATCAAACCCAGGGCGGTACCATTCAAGCATAGTAAATTCGGGGTTATGATGGCGCCCCGCTTCTTCGTTTCTAAATGCCTTACAAAGCTGAAATATTGGCCCTGAGCCTGCTGCTAATAAACGTTTCATTGCAAATTCAGGCGATGTTTGCAAATAAAGCGGCAAGCCACCAGCGTGGCCTGGGCCTACAAAAGTAGTACTAAAACTTGCTAAATGCACATCGGTTACGCTTGCACCGCTTAAGCTAGGTGTTTCTACTTCCATTACATTACGCGTATAAAAAAATTCACGAATAGTACGTAATATTGCCGCGCGCCGTTTAAGTGTTTCTATGCTTGCGCTTGGGGCCCAAAGTGTTGCTGACATATTTTCTCCAAAAAAAATCCCAGCTTAAGCTGGGATTTTATAAACAATGTTAAAGCTTACTTAACACGGCCTACGTATTCACCGCTACGAGTGTCTACTTTAATAACTTCGCCAATTTGTACGAATAATGGAACACGTACTACTGCACCTGTTGTAAGCGTTGCAGGTTTACCACCTGTGCCCGCTGTATCACCTTTAAGGCCTGGATCAGTTTCAGTGATCTCAAGCTCAACAAAGTTAGGTGGAGTAACCGCAATTGGGCTGCCGTTCCATAATGTAATTGTACATACATCGTTTTCAACTAACCATTTAACAGCATCGCCTAGTGCTTTTTCGTCAGCAGCAATTTGCTCAAATGTTTCGTTGTTCATGAAATGCCAAAACTCACCGTCTGTGTATAGGTACGCTAAGTCGGTATCCATTACATCGGCGCCTTCAACTGATTCACCCGATTTAAAGGTTTTTTCAAGCACCTTACCAGAGATAAGTTTACGGATACGAACACGGTTAAACGCTTGGCCTTTACCAGGTTTTACCATTTCATTTTCTAAGATACTGCAAGGTTCGCCGTCCATCATAATTTTTAGGCCGCCCTTGAACTCGTTGGTGCTATAATTCGCCATCGTTTCCTCTATTTATATTTTTTCGAGTAATCTACGTGCCAATGATACAAAGAAATGAAGCAAATTTGCATAAAAACTGGCAAAAAGAATTAGCAAATGTAGTTACCTGCCCAAAAACCTTGCTTAAAATGGTCGGTTTATCGAGCCAAGCCCATGAAAACGACCTAAAAGCTCGCAGTTTATTCGCGGTGCGCGTGCCAGTCCCTTTTATAAAAAAAATACGCAAAGGTGATGCAAACGATCCCTTATTGCTACAAGTTATGCCGCGCCACCAAGAATTTTTGACTAAATCCGGTTTTAATAAAGACCCACTACTTGAGCAAGACAACTCCCAACCAGGGCTTTTACATAAGTATAAATCGCGTGTTTTAATTATGTTTAAAACTGGCTGTGCGGTAAATTGCCGCTACTGCTTTAGGCGCCACTTTCCGTATCAAGAGAACCAACTCAATAAAAGAAGCCTCCTTGATGCACTGAGTTATATAAAATCAGAGACCAACATAAACGAAGTGATTTTAAGTGGTGGCGACCCACTTATGGCCAAAGACGATGCCATTAGCTGGTTTTTAGATGAGCTTGAGCAATTACCACAAATTAAACGTATGCGAATACATAGCCGTTTACCTGTCGTTATACCTGCGCGTATTACCGATGAGCTATGCGCGAGGCTAAAGCAATCACCGCTAAAAATTGTATTTGTTAACCATATAAATCACGCCAACGAAATAGACGACGAGTTTAAAGCAGCCATGCAAAAGCTTAAGCAAGCAGGTGTTATGTTATTAAACCAAGCGGTTATTTTAAAAGATGTGAACGATACCGTTGATGCGCAGATAAATTTAAGCGAGGCGTTATTTGATGCCGACGTATTACCCTATTATTTGTATTTGCTAGATAAAGTTGAAGGCGCAAGCCACTTTGATATTAACGAAGAGCAAGCAATAAAAATAATGGCAGAGCTATTAAAAGCCCTGCCCGGATTTTTAGTGCCAAAATTAGTAAGAGAAATAGGTGGTCAAAAAAGCAAAACACCTATCGACCTTAAGTTAGGGCGTGTTAACCTTTGATGGTTGAATTTGCAGCAGTATGTTTGGCTTTTAGGCAAGGCTGAGCCTGTGTAGTGTGGTTATTCCCCATAAATAGGCGATAACGCAGCATAAATGCCAAACATGCGCTGCCCTTCGGGTTCTGCCTAGGGGCGATGAACTCTTTGTTGCCTACATGGATGTAGGTAAGGGGCGTGAGCAGGACGCGGAAGCTTTACTCGGTTTTTACTTAGCCCACTAGGTTTCAAACCTCGCGCCGCGATTTAATCGCCCCTAGATTGAACAAATTTCAATCCGCAAAGTTCAACACGCCCTAGTTTAAACGTACACGTTTATATTATTGCCAAGCGTTGCAGTGACCGACTGAGCCGGTGATTGCGCACTTGTTGCTTGTGCAGCACCTTCAATAAGTGCAAGTGCCGCTGCGCCATCTGCTAATTGCTGCTTTTTAGATAAAGCAGCGGTATATACTTCACCACCTTGGCCAGAGCTAGACATAGCGGGTAGATTTCCACCTGATATATTCATGTTATAAGCCTTAATCAACCTGACATTTAAATGTAATCCAAGTACTATATCGGCAATGCAGTACAAAGCTTTAGGAAATCCATGGATTCTATAATTGAACAACTCAACGCTAACTTAAAAATTGTTTATCGCCAAGCACTTGATGCCGACAAAAAACTAGATGAGCTACAGCAACAAGGTCATGGTAAATTTAAAGCCTTGTTCCCTGCTGATGCCGGGTTTAGTTTTGAAGCTAAACGCTTCAAGCCATACGTACTTGATGTAGCAGCCGATGTAGAAAGTTTAAGCACTGACGGTTTTGATGAAGAAAAGCTTAAAACAACAGTACTTAAATTACAGCAGTTACTTACGCTGTTAGCAACGTTTAAGTAAAGCGTAAAACAAATGCCGCAATTTAGCGGCATTTTGTTTAATCTAAATTTGGTAATATTTGCTCGCCAAACCACTCTGTAATTAAGCGTTTCTCATAATAAAATGACTCATCGCGGCCCATTTTTATTTTATCCATAAAGCCCATATCTTTAAGCTCTACATCGTTTGCTTCGCTTATTACGCTACCCTCTTTATCGGTTAGCGAGTAATTGAGTTTTAAGCGCGGAAAGTAAATTGGTTTTACTACACGTATTTCATCCATACCGCCGTAGCGTACATCGCCAGCTAAGTCGATATCGGTTATTTCTACGCTTAGCTTATATTCTTTTGGAAGTTGCTCGGCCAATTTAGAAAGATGCTTTTCAAACTGTGTAGCAATTTGTTTATGGTAAGACGATTTTGCTTGATTAGATGCGCGCACATCGCGGTAATCTTTAAAATCTTGCCATTTAACAACTGATTCTCCAGCATGCGTAAATGCAGGTAATGCGATACACATTGCCATAACGATTGTTTTAACTGAATTCATAACATTCTCCCAAGAGGCTGTACTAATTATTTAGACAAAGCCCAATAATATAACTATTAATTTTAGCAGTGATTGATTAACTATAACTTAATGCGATATTTAGCATGTTACTAAAGCTATTTTATATGTAATTAAAGTAATTCACTCTAACTATATGACCCCCTTTGAATAATAAAAGTTACAGATAAAGCATGTAAATCATCATAATTTATGGTGAAATTAACTTAATTGATAAAGGTATCCACGGAGCATTCATGACAATTTTAGTAACAGGCGGCGCAGGCTACATTGGCTCTCACACCGTTTTAGAACTTTTAGAGCAAGGCAGCGACGTAATTGTTGTTGATAATTTAAGTAACTCATCAAAAGAGTCACTACAGCGCGTTAAAACAATTACAGGTAAAGAGGCAACCTTTTATCAAGGTGATATTCTTGATAAAGCGTTTTTAGACTCAATATTTGCCAAGCACACTATAGATAGCGTTATTCATTTTGCCGGTTTAAAGTCAGTTGGCGAGTCGGTAGCTAAACCTGTTGAATACTACCAAAATAACGTACAAGGTACGCTAACGCTTGTAGATGCAATGCGTGATGCTGGCGTGTTTAAATTAGTATTTAGCTCATCAGCAACCGTTTACGGCGACCCTGCAAGCTTACCGATTAAAGAAGACTTCCCTGTGGGTGGCACAACAAACCCATACGGTACGTCAAAACTAATGGTTGAAATGATGCTACAAGATATCGCTAAATCAGATGAGCGCTTTGCGTTTGCTATTTTGCGTTACTTTAATCCTGTTGGCGCACATGAATCGGGCTTGATTGGCGAAGACCCTAACGGTATTCCTAATAACTTACTGCCATTTATTGCTCAAGTTGCAGTAGGTAAATTAAAGCAACTCGCTGTATTTGGTGATGACTACGACACAGTTGATGGCACGGGCGTGCGCGACTACATTCACGTGGTAGATTTAGCTATTGGCCATTTAAAAGCCCTTGATAAAATTGCTAGTAATACAGGTGCACTTGTATATAACCTTGGCACAGGTAATGGCTACTCTGTACTGCAAATGGTTAATGCATTTATTAAAGCAAGCAACCAAGAAGTGCCTTATCAAGTATCACCCCGCCGCCCTGGCGATATTGCTGCATGTTACGCCGCACCTGAAAAAGCCCTTAATGAGCTTGGTTGGGGAGCAGAACGCGCAATTGATGCCATGATGGAAGATACATGGCGCTGGCAGTCAAATAACCCAAATGGTTATAAAGGCTAGTAACCTTCACGCCTACAGTACCTTGTGAATGTATTGTAGGCGCCTGGCTTTTTCATGCAAAAAGCAAAACTCTAACCTTTAATACATTACGCGCCTTGCGCGTCGCGCCAACAAGTTGTGCGCCTACGAGTTAATCAAACCACAATGTTAAACTTTGCCGGTAGGCGTAGATCTTGCTCACGCGAAAAGCGAAGCTTTTAATTACTTACATCTACTATCTAACATCTAAAAATAAATATTTTTATGTCTGCGCCCATTGCCTTAACAGGTTATGGTACACACCTGTTAATTGAATAATTTCTGGGCTGTCTTCCACTTTACTGCGCAAGCTTTGAATCGACATATCTAAATCAAACAATAATCCGCGTTTTTCATCGCTGTTTACCATGCTTTGCAGCCAAAAGAACGAGGCTAACCTACGCCCGCGAGTTACAGGCATAACGCGGTGCAAACTCGTCGATGGATAAAGTACCATGCTACCTGCGGGTAGTTTTACACTGTGAGAGCCGTAGGTATCTTCAACAACGAGTTCGCCGCCATCGTAATCTTCGGGTTCATTAAAAAATAGAGTCATAGATACATCAGTACGAATTTTTACAGGCGTGCCAGGTACTTGTCTAATTGCGTTATCTACATGCACACCAAACGATTGCCCACCTTGATAACAGTTAAATAGTGGCGGAAAAATTTTTGCTGGCAGCGCTGCCGACATAAATAAATTACTGCGTGCTAATGCCCCCATAATAATTTCACCCAGCTCTTGTGCTTCTGGGCTATTTTCAGGCAGTTGTAAGTTATTTTTTGCTTTGGTTGACTGATGCCCCGCAGTAATACTGCCATCGGCCCACTGCGCCGCTAATAATTTATCGCGGCAATAAGCCACTTCTTCTTTAGTTAGTAGCTCTGGAATTTTAACTAGCATGCGCGCCCTCTCACATTTTTATCAAATAACTAAGGGCAGGTAATAGGCCTGCCCTTATATTTACTTATACTTTTTAATTTATTTTAAAATTAAAAAGAGTAGCTAGCTGTTAGGCTAAACTTACGACCGTTACCCGGTACGTAGTGTCCGCCACCTAGCTGATCAACATAGTCTTTGTCGCCAAGGTTTTCACCATTTAGTTGTAAACTAAGATCCTTAGATACGTCGTAAGCAACCATTAAATCAAAAATAGTGTAACCCGGTGCGCGTGAGCGAGTTGATGATGTACTATTGTAACGCTCACCTACATATTGAGCGCCTAAACCAAACGATAATTTATCCGACATATCGTAAGTAGTCCAAACACTTGCGCTATTTTTAGGCGTTCGTGCAAGCTCGTTACCAATCTGTGAAGCATCGTCGCCTAATGCTTTAGTTACTTCGCTATCTTGGTAAGTGTATGAAGCAATTACAGTCCACTCTTTAGTAATTAAACCTGTTGCTGAAAGCTCTAAACCTTGTACGCGTTGCTCACCGCCAAGTAGCTCATCTGACGTGCTATCTGCAAATGGGTCATCAGTACGTGCATTGGTTTTTTCAGTGCGGAAAAGCGCTGCATTAGTTTGCAAACGGCCATCCATTAGGCTCCATTTTGTACCTAACTCGTAGCTGCGGCTTTCTTCAGGATCTAAATCTGCTGCATTTGAGCGTGTAGATACAGTAAGCCCTTCAGCAGATGGGTTAAATGAGTTGCCTGCACCTACGTAAATGCTACCGTTATCGGCTGGTTTGTACACTACCGCGGCGTTCCAGCTAAATAAATCATCACTTGTAGAAATTAGCGCACTTGGGTCATCGTAGTCATTGTGGTAATCGGTTGTAAAGCTATCAAAGCGAATCCCACCGGTTACTTCCCACTGCTTGTTAAGTGTTACTGTATCAAATGCGTAAATTGCTTGGTTTTTAGCTTTTGCTTCAATGCTTGTACCATCGCGGCCATATACACCTGTAAATTCAATTGTTGCATCAGGGTTGTATAAGTCGTTACGTATTTCGTCTTCAATTAGGTTATCTGGCGTAGTTGCTACAAGTGCATGACGAGTAAATGTTTCGTTAGCTAGTTCAACACCTACTACTACATCGTGAGTAAAACCTGCAAACTCGTAATTACCAATTAAATCAACCTGTATTGCTGCAAGTGAGTTTTGTGTATCACGTGTTTTTTCATCAGCAAAAGTGATGTCTGTATCGGTAGTAATTGAGAAATAACGCGGTGCCGTGGTTACTGACTCACGTTTAACTTCACCTAAACGTCCTTGCACACGTAGCATCGTGTTTTGAGAAAAATCATACTCGTAACGTGCAGTTGTTGAGTAGGCTTCAATGTCTTCGTAATCACGGTAAATGTTACCGTAAAAGTTATCGTAATCTACTGGAGAAGGACCACGCGCGCTATCTGCAAGCTCAGCAACTGGCGTGTCGCTGTATACCCATGCAATACCGTAATCTGGTAAGTTATCTTGGCGTTGGTATTCTAAATTTAAATCAAAGCGGCTATTAGTACCTAAGCCTGTTGCAAAGGCTACAGCGACTGCATTTGTTTCGTTTTCAACGTAATCACGCCCTGCAACATCACCTTTATCTGTTAGTAAATTAATGCGTAAAGCGCTGGTTTCGTTTACTTGAATATTAGTATCGAAACGACCACGGTAATCGTTTTCTGTACCTAAACGAAGTGATACGTCGTTAAAGCTATCAAGCTTTGCTTTTTTGCTTTCTAGGTTAACACTACCACCGGTTGCACCACGGCCCGAAACCGCTGAGCCTGGGCCTTTTGCCACTTCAACCGCTTCAATGTTGTAAATATCACGCGTGTAGCCTGCTACATCACGAATGCTATCTACAAAAATGTCGTTAGTTGCGCTAAAGCCACGAATAGACATGCTATCGCCAGTCGGTGCGCCGCCTTCACCAGCGGCTAAAGAAATACCCGATACGTTACGTAAAGCATCACGTAGGCTATCTACGTTTCTGTCTTTCATTACTGCTTGGTTAATTACCGTTACAGTTTTTGCAGTATCTAAAAGTGGCTGAGTGTATTTGTGCGATGTTGATTTTTCTACAACATAGCTAGACTCAGTTTTAGTCTCTGCTTTAGTTACCGACAGCTCTTGTACGTCTTGTGCACTTGCCCAAGTTGAAAGAGTGGCAGTGACTACCGCTGCAATTGGCTTTACGTAGGCATTTCCTTTATTCGATGGCTTACTCATGTTTACTCCGTGGTTGTTTTTTTACCTTTAAGTAAGTAAAAAGTGTCTGACTCAAAGGTGCTATGTGTGATTTCGGGCAAAATCCTACCACCAAGATAAAGTAATGTAAACGATAATTGTTATCAGTTGTGTTGTTATGTGAATTCCTATATTGTATACATACTCAAAATTTAACAAGTAATGCCAATACATTTTATTAAATAAGCTATTTTGAGGCTGAAAAACCATTTAGCTAAGGCTAGCTGCCCTAGGTACCCCTCTTAAAGTGATTAAATTTAGTGTGAATTGGTATATTTGCTTGTTGTCGTAACTTTCAGGATTGTTGTTAAGTAATGCGAAGCTTAATTAAACCAATATGTGCGGTAGTTGCACTGTGTAGCACCATGGCTGTAAAAGCCGATACCGTTAGCGAATTAGAACAACTCGTTAATAAATGGCTAAAAATAGAGAGCCAAACTAGTGAATTAAATACACATTGGCTTGAACAAAAAAGCAGTATGGAGCAAACCCTAACGCTTTTAAATGCTGAGCAAGAGCAACTTAGTACTCTTAATAAAAACCGCGAAAAAAACTCAAGCGACCTTAGCAAAAAGCGTGAACAGCTCGTTACTCAGCAAGGCGAACTTGAAAAAGATCAACAAAATTTAAACAGCCAGTTAAAACAAATCAGCCAGCAGTTACTTTCGTTGCAAGTGCAGCTGCCGCCTCCGCTGCTAAACAGCTGGAAAAACGCAGGCGATTTAGCCGACCCACAACTAAGCGCCACTGATAAATTACAAACAGCGCTAAAGATGCTGACCTTACTAAATGAATTTCAGCAACGTATTTCAATTCACGAAATGGCAATTAAGCACCCCGACGGCCAAGAAGTATGGGTTAAACAGCTATATTTAGGCGCCGCACAAGCATGGTTTGTTAGTGAAGATTTAAGTTATGTAGGTATTGGCTTTCCTAGTGACTTAGGTTGGCAGTGGGAGTTTGATAACAGTATTAACGCAGAGCAAGTGGCGCTGGGTATTGCAGTGCAACAAAAAAAGCGCGCTGCTGATTGGGTAACGCTTCCAATGCTAAGTTATAAAAATAACGCACAGCAAGGAGCTAAATAATGACTTTTTGCCAAAAAATTAAAGCATTTAGCGCCATTCTTTTACTTACTAGCTGCAATTTAGCGTTAGCAGCAACGAGTGAGCAAGCCAAACAAAGCGTGCTAAACGATATTACAACCGCACAACGCAGCTTAAGTAGTACGCAAAAAAGTATTGCCAAAGAACAAGCGAGCCTAGCAAAGCAAATATTTACCAAGCAGCAGTCACTAAGTAAATTACGCGAACAAGCCGCTGTTAACCGCCGTTTAGCTGACGAAAACACTTTAAGCCTTAACCAGTTACAAACCCGGTTAGACTCCTGGCAGCAGCAACAGCAGTACCAATTAAACTTGCTTAGCCGATTTGTTCGCCAAAATAGCAATAAAGCTTTGAATAACGAGCAAACAAGTAATAATCAAAACGAATTATTAAGCCAAGTAGTCTCCTTTATTAATAACCAAGAGCAAGCACTTTACCCTCGCTTTAAAAAACAAGCGGTGGTACTTAACAATGGCGAGCTTACTCAAGCTAATACACTGCAAGTAGGCCCTGTTGCCTGGTTTAGTACGCAAACACCTAAGCTAATGGGTTTATTAAATTTAGACGATGAATCAAATGCATTAAAAGTGGCATTGGTACAATCAAGCAGTGACGATAACCCGCTTGATAACACCCTAAAGCAAAACGGTGTAGGCGAAACATTACTTAGCTTTGATCCGAGCTTAACGCATTTAGTAACCAGCCAAGCTCAGCAAGAAAGCCCCTTAGAACACCTAGAAAAAGGCGGTTTATGGGCTATTCCTATTATTTTATTTGCCTGTTTTGCGTTAACTATTGCACTAATTAAAGCGGCTCAACTATTGCGTTTAAGCAAAATTAAAATGCACTCGCAAATGCAGTTACAAACGCTCTTTAAAAGTAAAAATAGCAGCGAGTTTGCAGGCATGCAGCAGCAATTGTTTAACCTAACGCTGCAAAGCGAAAAAGGCCAAGTGCGAGACGATCAATTGTTTAACCAGCTAATACACGATAAACACAAGCTTGATAACTTTATAGGCGCTATAGCTGTAACAGCAGCCGTAGCCCCCCTATTAGGTTTATTAGGTACTGTAAGCGGCATGATCGAAACCTTTAAAATGATGACCTTATTTGGATCGGGCGATCCGGAGGTTGTATCGGGCGGTATTGCACAAGCACTTATTACTACCGAGTTAGGTTTAGTTGTTGCTATACCGGCACTAGTTTTAAATGCACTGCTATCGCGCAAAGCAAAAGCGTATTACAGCCAGCTCGAAGGTTTTGCATTACAACTAAGCCAGCTAGAACAAGGAGAAAACAATGTTTGAGCAAATAGTTAGCAACCCTATTTGTTGGTGTATTTTGTTATTAGCTTTAGTTGTGTACCAACTGACTTTTCATGATTTATTGCACCTTAAGCAGTATCAGGCAAACCGAAACGGCTACTGGCAAGAAGTTAGTTCTATATTAACCGCAGCGCTTCCTTTATTAGGCTTGCTGGGCACAATTGTTGGTTTACTTGATACCTTTAAAGTCATGGCGCTTGGTCATAACGAACTAATGAGCGATGCCATAGGCGATGCACTATTAACCACTCAGCTTGGCCTTGTGTGCGCCATACCTGCGTGGTTAATGCAGGCTTATTTAGCCTACTCGCAACGTAATCCTAAATTACATGCATTAGTAAACAATTAGGGTAAAGCCATGCAGTCACGTTTAAAGCACAAGCTAGAACAAGAAGCTGAGCAGCATATTGATATGTCGCCACTGCTTGATGTTGTATTTATATTGCTTATATTTTTTATAGTTACCACTGTATTTGTTCGTGAAAGCGGCGTTGAGGTAGATAAACCTCAAGCTGTATCGGCCAGTCGTCTTGGGCAACAAGTTATATTTTTAGCAATAACCGACTCTCAACAAGTATTTTTTGATGGCAGCCAAATTGGCGTAGCAGGTGTACGCACAAGTGTAGAGCAAATGCTAAAACAGCAGCAACGCCCTGTGGTTATTCAAGCAGATAAAACAGTACCTACAGAGCTATTAGTGCAAGTAATTGACGAAGCAAAACTTGCCGGCGCCTCGCAAGTTAATTTAGCGACCAAGCAATAATATGCACACGTTTAGCTCAACTAATAAAACAAAAAATAACCGCCATCCGCTTTTTGCGTTTGGCCTTAGTTTAATAGTGCTTAGCGCAGCATTGTTATTGTTGTGGTTAGGGCAAATGGCTGAGCACCGCATGCAAGACAAAGTAGTTGTGCGCGAAATAGCGATGGTTGCCCTACCTCCACCACCACCGCCTTCAATATCGCAGCAGCAAAGTAGCGAGCCAATGCAAAGCTTAAAAGTGCAAGGTGCAGGCGCATCAATACAAGCAGTAGACGTTAAAATTAAAAGCAATTTAAGCATTGTAAAACCCGATACGCCAAGCGTAAAAGTTAACGCGCCACAATGGCAATCAATGAGTGTAAATTGGGATGCCTTTAGCTTAAACCAGCTCGATGGGCTGCCAACTCTACTTACCTCTGTTAAGGCCGTTTTACCAAAAAGTTTAACTCGCCAAGGTGTCGATGTATTTACGGTAAAGCTTGATGTATTTATAGACGAAAGCGGTAGAGTAAGCTTAATAGAGGTTGTACAAAACCCTTTCCCTGAGCTTAAACCCGCCATTGATAAAATTATAAAGCAAAGCCGTTTTAGCGCACCAAAAAAAGAAGGCGAAACAGTACGAGCTCGCTTTATTTGGCCAATAGAATTTAAACCTTAAGCACCAACAAAATGAAAAATATGAACGCAATTAAACTGCCTAAATTACTTACTCGCACCCTTTATACTACTGTTATGTGCTCTTTGCCTTTATTAGGTATTACTAATGCATATGCAAGCCAAGTAAGTGCACCGCTTAAAGTCACGCTATCGCCTAGCGATCCTACTTGGCAGTTAGCTATAAATAATAAACTGTTAGGCCCAACCGAGGTGCTAATTGAGCCTACAGAGCGTGGCTTTGCTCGCCAAGTACAGCCATTACTACAAGAAGGTAAATACCAAGAGGTAGCAGCCCTTTTTAAAAGCCGTGATATAAAAAGCGATAGCACAGCACTTAACTTATTACGCGCGCAGGTTTTGCTCACTTTAAAAGAGTTTAATAGCGCAGAAGCGGCCTACTTAGCGTGCTTAAAAAGCACTCCCGATTTAGTAAAGGCTCATCAAGGTTTAAGCCTTTTATACATGCAGCAGGAAAATTACACTAAAGCGCAAACTCACTTGGTGCATAGTATTGAACTTGGCCAAGCTGACGCACAAAGCTATGCGCAACTTGCTTATATTCATGTGCAACATAGTCAACCTTGGAGTGCCGTGGCCGCATACCGCCAAGCACTTATGCTTGAACCCGAAACAGCGCAGTATCAACAAGGGCTATTGTTTGCCTTAATTGAGTCGGGTGATTTAAGCCAAGCAAATGCATTATTAAAAGAGTTATTAAATAAAACACCTGATAACGCAGAACTTTGGTTGCAGCGTGCGCAAATTGCCCTGCAGCTTGAGCATAATAAACAGGCGCTTTCGGCCATTGAGGTAGCTTTAAAACTTAACCCAAAAGATACCAGTAACCAATTACTAGCTGCACAATTACATTTAAGTGAAGGCAGCAGTAAGCGCGCTGTTTCGCTTTTAAAACAAGGTTTAAAGCATGCCACTAAAGCGCAGCAAACCGACGTAATTAATACCACAATGCAAACTCTTGGCTGGCTTGTATCGCAGCAGCAGTGGGATTTAGCAAAAGAGCTAATACGTAGCGCAAAAAGGTTAACAAAGCGCTTACCAAGTGAAGAACAAGCACAGTTTTCGGTATACAGTGCCCAGCTAGCTATGCAGCAAGGTAATAGTAAACGTGCGGTTAAAAGTTTAAATAATGCACTTAAAATAAACCCTAACTTGGGTGATGCTCTACTAAGCCTTGCCAGTATTTATCGCGATAAAAACCAGCTTACTCAAGCCAAGCTAATGTACGTACGCGCTCAAGCGCTGCCAAAGTATCAGCTTTCGGCTTGGCTTGGTTTATCACAAATAGCGATTGATTCAAAAAATTACCCAGAGGCGCTTAAACACCTTAAAAAGGCGTATCAGGCAAACCCACAACGCCAAGATTTAATAACTAATATTCGCGCGCTGGAAAACATAGTGCGCCAAGAAGGGTAAGTTTATAACGCAGTTTTTAAATCGCTTAATAATTAGAAGCTGTGCTTCTCGCGTGAGCAAGCTCAACGCCTACAATGTAATATTAAAAAGGTGCTACCAATTTTGCATTTCGACTATGCGCGACTGTGTTCGCGCATATTCAAAACTTAATTTTTTACCTTCATAAAGCGTTTCTATCTGCGCCTGTGCATTAATTACTAACAGCTTGTGGCAATCGTAAAACTCATCAACCAATGCAATAAAACGCCGTGCTTCGTCATCTAAATAGTGCTCATCAAGCGTTTGTTTTTCTCGTTGGTAGCTATCTTCAATCCCGTGCACTATTACCTTACCCGTAGCCCCCACCCCCATTTTAGGGACGTTTGCTATATACAAAACATCAAACTGTTTGGCTAAAAACATATAATCGTGAGCGCTTCTAGGGCCAGAGCAGAGCGCCATAAAATCAATCATCAGCGCATTATTCGCTTTAAATAAATACGGCAAAGGGCGCGAGTGCACCTGTAAGCTTTGATTTTTAGTCGCTTGAGGGTACTGCTTAGTAAACAGTTTATTAAACTCATCATTGGGTAAATTAATAAAATAATGGCGGTTGTTTTTACCGTATCTAAAGCGGTGATCTTCCTGCCCGGCCACACTCACTATATGGCAATGATCGTTAATTAAATCGATTGTAGGTAAAAATCTTGCGCGTTGCAGGCCGTTATAATAAAGCTGCGCTGGTTTTACATTTGAGGTTGCCACCAGCACTACACCATAATTAAACAAGGCGTTAAATAACTTAGCCATAATCATTGCATCGCCAATGTCGCTTACAAAAAACTCATCAAAGCACAGAACTTTTATATTTTTAGCCCACTGCTTGGCAATCAGCGTAAGCGGATTTTTTTGCCCTTGTAGCTGGGCAAGTTGACCATGTACTTGCGCCATAAAATGATGAAAATGCAGCCTTTGTTTTTGTGTGGTCGGTAGATTTTTATAAAATAAATCCATTAGCATAGATTTACCGCGCCCTACCGGTCCGTGTAAATAAACCCCTTTAATTAAAGGTGCTTTTTGCCACCAAGGTGTATTAACTTGCAGCTGTATAGCCAAGTTATTTAACGCGTTAACCGCATTTTGCTGGGCACTGTCAACACACAGTTCTTCCGCCTCTATCTTTGCTGTATAAAGGCTTAATATTTGTGGGCTGTGTACTGTCATGGTATTTCACTATCAGCTATAATCGCGCCCATTGTAGCCGACTAAAAATGTGAACAAAAATGAAATTCCCTTGCCGCTTAGATAAATTTGTTAGCCATTTAGCAGAACTTCCTCGCTCAAAAGCACGCGCTGCAATTAAGCGCCAGGCTGCAACTGTAAATGGCGAAGTAGTTACTGCATTCGACTTTCAAGTAAAACAACAAGACGAAATAATGTTTCAAGGTGAACAACTCGTATTTTTAGGTAAACGTTACTACATGCTAAATAAGCCCGTGGGTTACGTATGCGCAAATAGTGATGAATTACACAGAACGGTTTTTGACTTACTTGATGAGCCTAATATGACCGACTTTCATGTGGCAGGCCGACTTGATATAGACACCACAGGTTTAGTTATTATTACCAACGATGGTGAGTGGTCTCATAAAATCACTTCACCAAAAAATAATAAATTTAAAACCTACCTAGTAGAAACCCAAGAACCGATTACCGACGAGTCGCTTGAGCAATTGCGAGTAGGCGTTCAACTGCATAACGAAAAAGACTTAACACGCCCAGCAAAAGCAGAGAGGCTCGCTAACTTTGGGCTACGTTTATCTATTTGTGAAGGTAAGTACCATCAAGTAAAACGCATGTTAGCCGCTGTAGACAACAAAGTGGTAGAGCTACACCGTGAGCAAATTGCCGGTATTAAACTAGATGAAAACCTAGCCAGTGGTGAGTATCGCCAGCTCACCGCTGAAGAAGTTAAATTATAAATCAGCACACCTTATCTCATAGTTTAAACTTTAAATAGCACTACATTTTTAAATAAAATGCTTTGCACAGGGCTACATAATTAGCTGTGTAGCTATTATCTAAGTTTCTGATGCACAGGATTGAGGATTCGATATCGCTTTTTAGATAGCTAAATGTCATTAAACTGCGGCTGATATCTTTATTGGGAGTGGCTTTTACTCGGCAATGTGCATTTAAATACAGCCCATTTTGAGTAGCAAGCTTAATAAATAACGCTCCTTCAACGCTGGGAAGTATTAAGCTAAAGCGAGAGCCACCATGGCTGAAACGTTTAAACGTATTTATTAACTCGTCAAAGTTTAATCCATCAGTGTGGCGGGCAGTGTTACGGGCATCGTTTTCACCTTTTAAGCTGTGATTAAAGTAAGGTGGATTAGAAATTACAACATCAAATGGCTTCGTGTATTCAAACGCTTGTATTGTTGTATGCACTACGTTGATATTAGGCCATGGGCTATTAGCACTGTTTTGAAGCGCTTGATTGTAAGCAGCCTCATCAACTTCTACAGCGGTTATTGCAAGATCATTACTTCGCTGCTGGCACATTAACGCTAGCAGCCCCGTGCCAGTGCCTATATCGAGTAGTGACTTTGCATCACTTAAATTAGCCCACGCGCCAAGCAAAATGCCATCGGTTGAGACCTTCATTGCACACCTGTCGTGCTCTACCTTAAATTGTTTAAACGTAAACCCTGACATTTTTTCACCTTTTCGTTCACCAACTGGCGTATAGCGCGTATAATTGCAGGTAATTGTCCCTTATTTTAGACACTCTATGCAATTTTCTGAATTTGATCTTGATACCAAGCTACTCGATGCCATTGATAAAATGGGTTACGAAACGCCAACTAGCATTCAACAACAAGCTATTCCTGAAGCACTACAGGGGCGCGATATTTTAGCATCTGCACCTACAGGCACAGGTAAAACAGCGGCATTTTTAATTCCAGCCATTCAATACTTACTGGATTTTCCACGTCGTGAACCTGGTTTTGCCCGCGTATTAATAATGACCCCAACGCGTGAGCTGGCGTATCAAATTCATGAACAGTGTGAACTACTTGCTAAACGCACGCATCTAAAAATTGGCGTAGTAACGGGCGGTATTAACTACGGTACTCACAAAGAGATTTTTGAAAAAAATAATGATGTATTAATTGCCACTCCAGGGCGATTAATGGAATACCTAGAAACTGAAAATTTTCATGCTGAACATGTAGAAATGCTTATTATTGATGAAGCAGATCGCATGTTAGACATGGGTTTCAAAAAAGAAATGAGCCGTATCTGTGACGAAGCTAAAAACCGTCGTCAGTGCTTTTTATTCTCGGCAACACTTGAAGGCGATAGCGTAGAACGATTTGCAGAAACAACGCTAAACGACCCTGCTCTACTTGAAGCTGAATCGTCACGCAAAGAAAAAGCAAAAATCCACCAGTGGGTTCACCTTGCGGATGATTACCACCATAAACTAGAGCTTTTAGTAAACACCCTAAATGGCCCAGACGTAACTAAAGCTATTGTGTTTGTTAAAACGCGTGAGCGCCTTGAAACGCTAATTGGTGAACTTACTAATAATGGCGTTAAAGCGGCGTGGTTGCGCGGTGAAATGCCACAAGATAAGCGCATGAAAGCCATGGAAAACTTTCACAGTGGCCGTACTAAAATACTTATCGCTACAGATGTTGCAGCGCGTGGTATAGATGTATCAGACATCAGCCATGTAATTAACTTTGACCTACCGCGCACCGCAGATGTATACGTACACCGAATTGGTCGTACAGGCCGTGCTGGTAAAAAAGGTGTAGCAATATCGCTTGTTGAAGCACACGACATTGGCATTTTATATAAAGTAGAGCGCTACATTGAGCAAAAACTTAAACGCCGTGTAATTAAAGGTATTGAGCCGCAGCATAAAGAAGCTAAGCCGCCGGCTAAAAAGCGTAAAGATCCGGTAAAAATGAAAGCTAAGAAAAAAGCGAAGGTTAAAAAGAAAAAGTAACCAAAAAACATTTTTATATTAAAGCCGGCATTAGCCGGCTTTTTAACAAAAGCCTTATAGGCTCTGCCCTTTGTACCTGTTACAAATGTAACCCGAGCATGTAACTCATACTCAGTAAAATGTAATTATTGCCCACCTGAATTCTCACTTAATAAAATATCCTTATATTTCAATACATTAATTTTGGCACTGAAATTGTAACTGTAAGAATAACTCAGCAAACAATTGCTGCACTATTCACCGTAATGTAAGGATAAAGTTATGAACCGCTTCAAGTTAACTATCGCTTTAGTATCATTTTGTTGTTTATTTTTATTAGCTTGCGCTACAAAGGTAAGTGCAGCAACCAACATGGCCGTAGTAAGCAGTGTAGCCACTCAACCTAACTTGCAGCAATCAATAACGAATACATTACGCACTAACCCTAATTTAGAGCTAAACGATATTCGAGTGCAGGTAAAAAATGGCGAAGTTGATTTATATGGTGAGGCACAAACAGGTTTTCAGCGTGCACTAGCTCAAAAGTTTTTAGAAAATATGGATGGGGTTAAAATCATTCGCAACAAAATTAGCGTTATTTAATACACCTCTTTCTTAACTTATTCCTCAGCGCTGCTTGTTACTCCAACACAAGCGGCGCTTTTTATTTTAATTCTTCTAATTGTTTAGCCACATCACTTATTTTAAAACTATTTTTTTGCGAATAATAACTATCTACAAACACTTCTTCAAAATTGCTCACTGTAGAGCCTTCATTTAGCTCAAAAGGAAAACCCTTAAGTTCCTTTGTTTTTGTGTTGAACTTATAAACAAAATTGTCACCACTTATACCTGCAGAAAAAACATGTTGTTCGTTATTTAACCACCCTCCAGTTTGATGAAACAAACCGATATTAAAGCGGTTAGTTGTTTGATGAAGTCCAATCTTGAGTATATGCCTTTTATTAAATGCAGACTTGGTTATTTCAATAGTTGGTACAAACCAAAAACCTTGGGTGTCCCCTGCAAAAACGGCTAAAAAATCACCGCCTGGCGACCAACTAACTAAACTACTTTCAGACTTCATATCCGGACATAAAGAGTTGTCTTCATCGCAAAATTCTAATAACTCTTTTCTTCTCACGTATGCATTTTCATCAGGTAAAGTTAGCTTGGATATAAAATTATTATCGCGATCAAAAAAAGTAATTCCTGCGTTATCATTTTCAACTGTTAATCGATAACTTAAACCATACCGTTTATTAAGCTCTTTAGTATTATCTTGCTGAGTATTATTTAATGAATTGCAGCCTATAATAAAACTTAAAATAAATAAAATGATAGAACAATGAGTTATGCTTTTTTTATTCATGTAAATGCCGAGCCACTTGTGGTAGTGATTTTAATAATCCTGATGAATCTTTTGGTACAATAATAACACCAGATAACCAGTTAAATAAATTCAAAGGTGTTTTTTCGTAAAGGCTAGCACCAATACCATCCCAATGAACTTCATAAACATATCCTTCAGAAAAAAGCCATGTATGCATACCACCATTTGAAACGCCGAATCCAAAAGGAACTTTTCTCATGGTGTTATAGTCAACTATATTAGGTGTTGTTGGGCCTACTTTTAAACCTCTTGATTTATAGATCTTCCACAAACCTTGCTCCTGAGCCGATTCTTTATCAGTTGGGCGATAATTCGTCATAGCATGATGAACAGGGACATTATAGTATTTACTATCCCTTTTAACTTGCTGCAAATATGCCAAAGGGTGTTTATTTTCGCCATCTGCGGGGTGATTAATATCAGCATTAATATAAACGGTTTCCCAACCGAGGTTACTCACTAAATATTGAGCTGTAATAATACCACTGTGTCCCTTTTTCCAAATCGTATTTTTAGCCTCACTATTGCCTACCTCTGCAAACGCAGCAGACATTACATTCAATGCATAAGTGATGCAGTCTGTAGAAGTAAAACCTTTTGAGTCGTAATATTGTTTATTCCTAATATAAAGTTGTGAACCAACTTCTTTAGGATGATGATTATAATATTTAAGTAGGTTTTTTTTTGCGCTTGAAGAAAAGGAGCTCATTAAAATAATCCATTATTTTTAAAGTGTTAAATTTAAAGTACGAAAGGTTAAATAACAATCAATATTTTAAGACTACTTAATTAATGGTATATATCAGCGTGCTTTTACTTTGTAAAAACGCGCTGATAGTCAGTAACTATTTCCTAATGCTTTTACCTTGTGGGTTTTAAATTATTTACTCACCTTGGCTTGCATCAGTATTATTACCACCCTTTTTATTTGCTGATTGCTGACTTATTTTATCGCTTATCATGGCATCGAGTTTTTCGCCACCTTTTATACCAAAATCTAAAGTCCGTATTGGGAATGGAATACTAATATCAGCTTCATCAAGTGCTTGTTTAACTGCCACTACGCCCTTGTGGCGTACTGTCATAAAGTCTGGCTCGCCAGGATATTTAATCCAAAACCACACCAGTAGATTAATACTACTGTCGCCAAAACCTTCTGCGTATACAGCGGTTTCGTCTTTGCGTATTACAAAGTCAAATTCGTTAATTTTATCAACTATAACCTCTTTGGCTTTTTCAATATCATCGCCATACGAAATGCCGACTGGCACTTCTATGCGCCTAACGCCTAACGTGGTGTAATTTTTTAACACGTTTCTAAATAATACCTTGTTTGGTACTAGGATTAACTGCCCGTAAAAGCTCTCTATTAGCGTGTTACGCAGGTTTATAGAATGTATTGAACCGAATACGTCATCGGTTTCAATTACATCACCCGCTTTAAATGGTTTGCGTATTCCCATAGCAATACCGGCTATTAGGTTTTCGGTCATGTCTTGAAATGCAAAACCAATAGCTAAACCCACAATACCTGCACCGGCAAGTAGTGAGGTAACAGTGCCCTTTAACCCAACAAAGTCGAGCGCTATAAATAAGCCAATACAAAGTACAATAACTTTAAATATAGAAGCCATTAAGTCAGCTATTTGTGTAGAGTCGAGAGAGCGGCGTAATACGTTTTTCATCAACTTACCGGCATAGCGCGCTAATATAGAAAACACGAGTGCGATAACAATAGCGACAATAAAATTAGGAATGTGGCTTATTACTACATCAAACCAGCCACCAAGTTTTTCTTCTATCAGTTTTTCGGCTTCGCCAACGGTTGGCATATTCATCATAGTGCTGTACCTGCTTGTTAGTCGTTAATTAATTTTAGACAATGTTTGCAAGTTTAGCGCCAGCATAAAAAAAGCCATGCAATGCATGGCTCTTTTAGTAATTATTAAGCTTAAATAAAACGCGCTAGTTTTGCTCATCGCGCATAAATACCGGCTCAAGATCTTTAGTTGTTGCCTCGGGGCTAAAGTAATAACCCGCAACAGTAAACTCTTTTAATTGGCTGAGCTGCGTTATTTGGTTTTCTATAATGTAACGGGCCATCATGCCGCGCGCTTTTTTAGCGTAAAAGCTAATTACTTTATACTGACCATTTTTACAGTCTTTAAAATGTGGCGTAATAATTTGTGCATTTAGCGCTTTTTTATCTACTGCTTTAAAATATTCGTTTGAAGCAAGGTTAACGAGGTATTGTGCGTCTTGCGCTTTTGTTACTTCGTTTAGCTTATTAGCAATAATACTGCCCCAAAATTCATACAAGTTTTTACCACGAGGGTTTTCAAGCTTGGTACCCATTTCTAGGCGGTAAGCTTGCATTAAATCAAGTGGTTTTAATAACCCGTATAAACCTGAAAGAATGCGTAAATGGCTTTGAGCGTACTCTAGGTTACTCGCGGTAAGTGTGGCGGCATTTAAACCACCATATACATCGCCGTTAAAGGCAAGTACTGCTTGTTTAGCATTACTTTGTGTAAACGGCTGCGCCCACTCACTAAAGCGTGCTGCGTTAAGTCCAGAGAGCTTATCGCTAATTTTCATTAGGCTGCCAATTTGCGCTGGTGTTAGTTCTCGGCATACTTTCATGAGCTCTTCGCTGTGCTCTAGTAATTCAGGCTGAGTGAACTTGTCTGTTGCGGGTGGCGTGTCGTAATCAAGATTTTTTGCTGGTGAAATAACAGTGATCATAGTTAGCTATTGACTTGTAATTTATTTAATGTCAATTTCAACATTAAATGAAACGAAAAGCACGTTTTGTTTAAATAAATCCTCCCTTAAATAACTCATACATCGCCGTTATTCTATTGATAAGGACATAAGACCTATCAAGCATTGTCACACTGTTGCAGTATGGATTGTATATATTAAGGGTGTTTAGATTTTCTTTTAACTTGCTTGGAATGAGGAAAGCAAATGACTTCAGCTCTACAAAGGCTAAAACAACATTCATCTATCGTAGCCGACACTGGCGATATTGAAGCGATCAAAAAGCATCAACCAGAAGATGCAACCACAAACCCATCGCTTTTATTAAAAGCGAGTGAGATTGAAGCTTATAAGCCTTACCTAGATAAAGCTTGGAGCTACGCAAAAGAAACCGAGCAAGATGCTGCTAAACAACTTGAACTTGCATGTGATTACTTTGCAGTATTGCTTGGTAAAGAAATTAGTGAAATTGTACCGGGTTACATTTCTACAGAAGTAGATGCTCGCCTTTCGTTTAATACCCAAGCTACAATTGATAAAGCCCATACGCTACTTAGCCTTTACGAAAAAGAAGGCGTAAGCAAAGACAAGATTTTAATTAAAGTTGCGTCTACGTGGGAAGGCATTAAAGCCGCTGAGCAGCTAGAAAAAGAAGGGACTAAGTGTAACCTTACTTTATTATTTAGCGATGCCCAAGCACGCGCTTGTGCCGATGCAAACGTATTTTTAATCTCACCATTTGTTGGCCGTATTTTAGATTGGCACGTGGCTAACGGCATGGAAAAACCAACTGATCCGCTACAAGATCCTGGTGTTCAGTCGGTTCGTAGCATTTTTGAATTTTACAAACGTCATGATTATAAAACGGTTGTTATGGGCGCAAGCTTTCGTAACACGGGCGAAATTATTGCCCTTACAGGTTGTGACAAGCTAACTATTAGCCCTAACCTTTTAGAAGACTTAGGTAATTTAGAAGGCGCACAGGAATACCTACTAGAAACAGATATTCCTAAAGAGCCAAAACCTGAGCCGCTTACAGAGGCTCAGTTCCGTTGGTTACATAACCAAGATGCAATGGCGACTGAAAAGCTAGCAGAGGGTATTCGCTCTTTTGCTGATGCACAAGAACAACTAGAAGCACGTTTTAAAGCAATGTAATTGGTTTAAACGTACTTTAAAAAACGTCGCAATTGCGGCGTTTTTTTATGTCTAAAAAACACTAACTATTTGCATAAACCTTCATCAATCAATCACACTTTCGTAACATTAATGTCACTTTTTTATTCTATTTTAGCTAGGCCTGTGGTATAGGTATTCTTGAGGTCAATAAAATCAATAGGAGAAGTACATGGATAGCCTAAACGATATATTAGAGATATTAGAAGGTCCTAATACAACACGGAAAACCTCTCAAAAAAATAAAAAAAGAAAGTGGCGGGAAATAGAAGCAATAAAAGACAAACACCGTTTACGTAAAGAACTAGAAGAATACGATTACTTAACAGACAGTATTGCGATTGACGAGCTAGACTTTTAATCCTTTACAACCAACTAAACAAAAAGGCTTTCACTATATGAAAGCCTTTTTTAATGCGTTGCTTTTAGTTAGTTAAACCTGCCAATTAATGGGTTTATTACCTTGTGATTGTAATAAGTCATTAGTTTGCGAAAAGTGCTGACAGCCAAAAAAACCACGATGTGCAGAAAGCGGCGAAGGATGCGGCCCTTTTAAAATATGATGACGTGCACTGTTTATACTTTTACCTTTTTTTTGCGCATGTGCGCCCCATAAAATAAATACTACACCTTCGCAGTGCTCATTAATGTGCGCAATTACGTTATCGGTAAATTGCTCCCATCCTAAATGCTTATGAGAATGCGCTTGCCCTTGCTCAACAGTAAGTACCGTATTAAGCAAAAATACGCCTTGTTCTGCCCAGCTTTGCAGGTAACCGTATGCTGGAATAGTAAAGCCAGTAATATCGGTGGCTAACTCTTTATACATATTTTTAAGCGACGGTGGCAGTTTTTTAACCTCAGGCAATACCGAAAAACACAAGCCATGTGCCTGTCCTTCGCCGTGGTAAGGGTCTTGCCCCAAAATAACCACTCGAATGTTGTTAAGTTCTGTTGCATCAAAAGCGCTAAATACTTGCTGCTCTGGCGGATAAACTGCAACGCCTTCTTCTCTGCGCTTAGTGACATAATCTAAGGTTTGCAACATATAGGGCTGCTGTAATTCGCTTTGTAAAAAGCCTGACCAATCGCTCATTGTGTGCTCTTAATTTGTTTGCGTGATACATCTATTTTATCACACATATCAGCAAGCCCATCGAGCATACGCGGCGAAAAACGATGCAATAAATCGGCATTTACACTAATAAAATGATTATTTTTAACCGCAGGTACTTCTGGCCATTTTTGCCAATCGACAACCGGTTGTGGTGTTTTTGATTTTTCATCAGGGGTAATAATTATTTGCGGCTTAGTCACAACAACATTTTCGATACTAATCTGCGGGTAGTCGGTATCGCTTTGTGCAAACACATTACTTACATGACATGTTTCAATAAGCTGGTTTATCCATGTATTTTTACTTACCGTCATCATTGGCTCTGGCCATAGTTGATAAAAACCAGTTAATATTTTTTTGCTTTGCTGCTGTTTTTTAATTTTTTTTAGCTTAGTAATAAATGCGTTTGCTACTTGCTCGCTTTGCTCAATACGCCCAGTAAATTTACCAAAAGTAATCAGCTCGTTTGCAACTTCTTCTATTTTTTTGGGATCACTTAAATGTACTTTTATACCAAGGCGTTTAATTTGTTCTAAATCTTCACTTTGATTGCCACTTTTCCAACCAATTACTAAATCAGGTTTTAGCGCTAATAATTTTTCAAGGGAAATACCATAGTAACCACCAATGCGCTCAATACTTTTAGCCTCAGCGGGGTAATCGGCGTAATCAACAGTACCGACAATATTACTCCCCGCGCCTATAGCAAATAGGTTTTCTACTATATGCGGTGCAAGTGCCACTACACGTATCTTATTAGGATTTGTTACTTCATTTGCAGCTGCATTGCCTAATAAACTGCATAGCCCAAGTCCAACTAAAAGCGCTTTGTACATTAGTAATCAAACCCTTCTAATGCTTTTATTCCTGAGTCGAAGGCATGTTTTACATTACGTACTTCACTTACTGTGTCTGCAAGATCGGTTAAAGTGCGATGCGCTGCACGACCGGTAATAATAACCGACTGCATAGGTGGGCGGTTATTAAGCGCACTGACCACTTCGTCTAGGTCAATGTAGCCGTAAGTCACCATGTACGTAAGTTCATCAAGTAATACTAAATCAATACTGCTATCTGCAAGCATACGTTTAGACTCTTGCCATGTTGCTTGCGCAGCAGCAGTGTCGGCCTCTTTGTTTTGCGTATCCCATGTAAACCCTGTATTCATTACTGCAAATTCAACGCCTGCACCTTGCAATAAATTACGCTCGCCACATTCCCACGTACCTTTAATAAACTGACATACAGCGGCTTTTTTACCATGACCAACACAGCGCGCAACCACACCAAAGCCAGAGGTTGATTTACCTTTACCATTTCCTGTAATTACTTGGAATATACCTTTTACGTCTTGCGCGGCAGCAACACGCGCATCTACCTGCTCTTTTACTTTTTGCTGGCGTTGCTGGTGCTTATCGTTGCTTTTATCTGTCATTATTGTGCCCTTCATAAATCGATATAATTTGTTGTATGTTTAAGTGTGCCTCGCACATAGTTGCTAAGCGTTCTAATTGCTGTTCGCGGTGCTCGGCAATACTAATTGGCTTTATTGCGGCCTCTGGTTTTACCCAGTTTAAAATTTCCGATGTGGCGCTGGCCTCATCAAATAAACCATGTAAATAAGTGCCTGCTATAGCATTATCATCACTAATAAAGCCATCGTTTACAAACCCATTAGGATGCTCAGTAAAAGTTAAAAATGGCTTATTAAGCGCTGCTCCTATACTAATACCTGCATGTATTTCGTAGCCACTACACGGTGTTTGTAAATCATTTAACTGCAGTGTTGCTGATAATTTAGAGAGTACTTTTTGCGTACTCAATGTGGTTTCAAAATCGCACAGGGCAAGCCCCGTTATTTGCTTTAACGACGACTCTACTCCATCTGGATCGTTGATTGTATTGCCCAGCATTTGCATCCCTCCACAAATGCCAAGTACTTTGCCACCATAGCGTAAGTGTTGCTTTATTTGTGTATCCCAACCTTCGCTTTTTAAAAAGGCTAAATCCCCGAGCACATTTTTACTACCCGGTACAATGATCAGATCAACTGCTGGGATCGTTTGCGTGTGGCGTACATACGTTATATTAATATTGGGATGCAAACGCAGTGCATCAAAGTCGGTATGGTTACTAATATGAGGCAATAAAAGTACTGCAATATTAATGGTGGCACTCGTCACTTTGTTATCTATCGCAACGGCATCTTCAGCATCAAGGGCTAAATCGTGCAAATACGGAAGTACACCAAGCACTGGCTTATTTGTGTATTGTTCAAGCCAATCAAGCCCGCTTTGCAATAAGCTTATATCGCCCCTAAAGCGATTTATAACAAACCCTTTTACGCGCGCTTGTTCTGATTCGCTTAGTAGCGCTAATGTCCCCACTAAGTGTGCAAACACGCCGCCTTTGTCAATATCAGCAATGATAATGACCGGGCAATCTACCGCTTCTGCATAACCCATATTTGCTATGTCGTTTTCACGTAGGTTAATTTCAGCCGGGCTACCAGCACCTTCAACCAGTAATAAATCAAAACGTTTAGCTAAACGGTTATGCGAGGTAAGTACTGCATCCATTGCCACTTTTTTATAGTCGTGATATTTACCCGCTTCCATATTACTAATAGTTTTGCCATGAATAATAACTTGTGCGCCAGTGTCGCTATTAGGCTTAAGTAATATGGGGTTAAAGTCTATCTCTGGCTCTACCTTTGCAGCTATTGCTTGAAGAGCCTGGGCACGGCCAATTTCGCCGCCATCTTTAGTTACCGCACTGTTAAGTGCCATATTTTGTGGCTTAAATGGAGCAACATTTACTCCTCGCTTTGCAAACACTCTGCAAAGCGCCGCTACTAACGTGCTTTTACCCGCATCTGATGTAGTGCCTTGAACCATTAGGGTTTTCATTGGGCTACACCTTCGATTTTCTAAAAAACAATAAACTTAAAAAAAACACACTACCTATTGCAGCCGTAATAACACCGACAGGTAGCTCTTGGTTTTTTAATAGTGAGCGTGAAAACACATCAACCCACACCATAAATGTGCCGCCAACTAAGCTAGTCACTAATAGGCCAGCGACACTACCTTGTGATATAAAAAAGCGCACAATATGCGGTACCATCAAACCTACAAAGCCTATACCACCACACATTGCCACCAGCACTGCGGTTATTAACGAACTTAAAACAAGCATTAAAATTCTAAATCGATGTACCCGCACACCCAGCGTTATGGCACTTTCATCGCCCAATAGCATTGCATTAAGCTGCCTTCTGAAGCTCAGCATAAAACCAATGCACACAACAATAACGACTAACGGCAACCAAAGCGTTGCCCATTGCGCACGTGCAAAGCTACCTAACGTCCAAAACAAAATAGCCGCAACAGCCTGAGGATCGCTCCAATAAAGTAATAAGCTAGTAAATGCGCTAAATAAAAACGACAATGCAACACCTGCCAACAACATAGACTCAACTTGAGCACTTTGTTGCCTAGCGGCTATAAGTATTAATAAACTCATTGCAGCCAAACTACCTAAAAGCGCCGCAGTAGATAACATAAAACCAGCGCTAATGCCTGTAAAAGCCATAAGTACTACCACTCCAAACGAAGCACCCGATGATATACCGAATAAGTATGGATCGGCGAGCGGATTTCGCGTGACGGTTTGCAAAATAAGCCCTGCAATTGCTAATCCTGCGCCTGCCATAAACGCAAGTAACGTACGTGGCATTCTTAGCTCGTAAATAATACGCGTATTAAAAGAGGCTTCATTTGACAGTAAAAAACTATTTAACACATCCTCAAGTGAAGTATCTGCTGCACCAAAACTAAGTGCTGCAAATAAGCTAAATAACGCAGCTGCAATGCTTATAAATAGTGCAAGTGAGTGACGAGTATTAACTGCGCTCATATTATTCATAACCATAAAAGTAAGTGATGTGAGGAATGCTATTTCCCGCTTTAGATAACTGTGGATGGCTATTTACTTGGGCGCATACACCAAAGACTTCAGCTAGCATGTTTTCGGTTAATACCTGTGTTGGCGTACCCGAATGCGTAATTTCGCCGTTTTTAATAACGAGCAGTTCATCACACATTGCAGCAGCTAGGTTTAAATCATGAAACGATGCAAATACAGTTACACCGAGCGATTTAGCCAGCTCCATAACTTGTATTTGGTATTTAACATCTAAATGGCTGGTTGGTTCGTCCATAATTAATAACTGAGGTTGCTGCACAATAGCGCGAGCTATTAAAGCGCGCTGCTTTTCGCCGCCAGAGAGCGATTCAAAACTTTGATTACTGTGTTGCTCAAGCCCTACAGTGTTGATAGCTTGGATGATATTTTGTTTATCGCTGTTGGTTACTGAACTAAATAACGATTTATGAGGAGTAAGCCCAAGCGCAATAACGTCAAATACACTTAGGTTAAATTGTGAAGGTGTTTCTTGAAGTACCACAGCGACTTGCTTTGCATAATCTTCACTTTTAAGTTGCCAAATATCGTGGTTATTAAAAGTAATCTGCCCTGATATTGGCCGGTTAAAACGATATAAACAACGTAGCAAACTCGACTTACCCGCCCCATTTGGCCCGATTAGACCTACAAACTTACCTGGCGATATTTGCACATTAATATTATTTAAAATACTTTTATTGGCAATCCCCCACGAAACATTATTAACGTTAAGTAAAGGCGTGTTTGGCGCTGATTTAGTGTGCAACAGTGAGTCCTTGGTAGGCGTGCACTCACTAACAATACAGCTAACAATACCTAGTGCATTAATAAAAAATGAGTAAGCCCGCTCGTTAAAAAAATTTTACCAATCTGCTTAGATACAGAAGCTATTAAGCGATAAATTTAACTCGCTAAATTGTTCAAATATTTATGCTAATTGGTATTGCTCATTTGTATCTGACTTAAAGCTTTATGCTAATTACAGTTACGGGAATAGTTGAGGGTTTGCACCTCATTCCAAATGAGGGTCTATTATGGGCGGGTAAAGAATTTAAAGCAAAAAAAACCGCGCTCAAAGAAGCGCGGTTAAAAAGGGAGTGTTTTAACTAATTTAGCGAATAGTTAAAACTTGTATTCCATACCTAAGCCTACATAATCTTGGTCAACGTTGTTGTCCATGTCGAAGCTTGAGTAAAAACCAAATACTTTAATGTTTTTATTAAACTTGTGATCAACACCTACAGATACCGCAGTTTTATCATCGCTATCGTCAAAGTCCATTGCTTGGTACTGTACTTTGAAGGTATTTTTACCCATGCTGTAAGCTGCGTTTAGTAAGTAACCGTCAGCTTCTGCACTGCCATCTACTGTTTCTTGCGTTTGGTACATTGCGCCTAGTTTAAAGTTTTCAACTTTACCTTGAATTGACGCACGTACAACATCGTAGCCATTTACTTCGCTATCGGCTGCAATTGACGCATATATAGCGCTATTTTTAAGTGCTACATCGCCATAAGTAACCGCTAATGAATAACCGTTATCTGCATCTACGTCGTCTTCGGCAATAAAAGTAGCAAGTAATTTAAAACCTTCGTATGTTTTAGATGTATAAGTAATTGAATCACCTAAACGGTTTTCACCTTTAAATACGTTTTTAATATCGCCTTCAAGGTCGTTAAATAAATCTAACTTACCTTGAGATTGTTTAAGGGCTGTATCATTACGACCCACAACTACCTGACCATATGCGCCTTTTAAGCCAACATATTGGTTACGAGCAGAAATATTGTCGTCGTTGTCGCCTTTTGAGTCAGCATCAGACACGTCTACTTGAAACTCAAACTTATAAACCGCTTCTAGGCCGTCTGTTATTTTTTCAGAACCTTTAAGACCAAAGCGAGATGCGTTACTTTTAATTTCTGTGAAAGACCCTTCACCATCATCAGACGACTGCACAGTAACATTCGCTTTACCGTAAACATCAACGTCTGCAAGCGCATTAAAAGATAAACCACTTAATAAAGCGACACATAAGCTCGATTTTACAAATTTCATGTTATTTCCTCGATAATCACAAAAGACTAATTTTTAAAACAGCTGCAGTTTGGCATCACTAAATGACAAAAATATTACAAATGAAATATTTTTGTCTTTTAAAGTTAATAAAACTGCATTATTTATGAAATCAAAAGGACATGTTCACTAATCAGGCAAATTAGTACCTAATAAAAGCTTTTACTAAGTCAGCTCTACTTTAGGTAATAAATTTATTAAGGTTTCGATTAATTCCTTTTGCTCATTATCTCTATGATAGGCTACAAATATGTCTCTTGAGGTATTTTCTACGTCTTTAACATGAAACAGCTCACCCTTATCAAGATGATCTTGCACAAGCACCTGAGGTATAAAGGCACTGCCACCACATTGCAGTATTAAATCAAGCGCAATACGCCCTGTACTAGTTCTAAAATAAGGGGGCGTTTTACCCGTAAACTGGCGAGCATGCCAAAGTGAAAAAGTAGTGCCCCAGTCAACATAAACATATTGGTTATCAAAAAAGTTTTCGTTTGTTGCGGTGTCAAATGCACTTACTGGAATAATTGGCAGCTCACAAATACGCTCAACCACTAACTCGTCAACCTTTGGCGGATCAAACAAAATAGCCAAATCGAGTGTGCGCTCTAAAAGTAGTCGTGTACTTTCTTGCTGCGCTTTAACTTCTGCTACAAGCGACACCCCAGGCATAGCCGACACTATATTAGTTATACCAAACTGTAAAAATGCATCCCAAATATTAGGTGTACCAGCAAGTGTTACCTGCTTATGCATATTATCAGCAAGCGCCACATCCACTTTTGCGCGTTGCATACCAGTAATTATCATTTTTGCATGGGGTAATAAACGCTCACCGGGTGCCGTTAACTGAATATTATTTCGTTGGCGTATAAATAAATTAACCCCAAGGCCTTGCTCAAGTTGGCGAATCCTAAAACTTACTGCAGACTGCGTTATGTAGAGGTTTTCGGCCGCTTTACCAAAGTGGCGAGTACGCACTACTTCTACAAATGTTTTTAATAAATCTATATCCAATTTTTTATCCTCACGATAAAAATAATTTGTTTAATAAATTACCAAACTTGCATCATACTCCAACTAATTAATAGGGTATGAGGATAAAGTTATGAGCAATAATATTTCACTACTACGCCAAGCATTTGTTAGCCAACGTCAATTTTATGATGATCAAAACTTTCCACGTGGTTTTGGCCGCAGCGGAAACTTCACCTTGTTAGAAGCCAGCATATTAGAACAGCACGGAGTTGTTTTAAAAGGCTTATACTCTAAAACTATAGCGCCACAAAATGAACATCAAGAACAATTTGTAGCGGTGGTTACGGGTTCTTTAGAGCCTACAAACCCAATTGAGCGTGCGTGGGTTAAATACTTAAAGCTAACAACCTGTAAAACTAAATTCCACACATTATTTGGTCGTTCTAAAATGTCAGGGCCAGCACCCATTAGCCAAGAGTATTATTCAGAAGCAGATAGCTTGTAAGCCACTAAGTTATTTGCTTTTTTGCGTTTTAGCAGTTACAACTTGTATTAGCAAATACTTTTGCAAAATATTAAACAAGGTAGCTACGTGACGCGAAAAATACTAATAATTGAAGATACACCTACTATAGCGCGTGTGCAAAAGCACATTGCGCTTAAAGCTGGCTACGATGTTGATATCGCCGAGTCGTTAGCCCAAGCTAAAGAACTATTAAGTTCAAACGCCTACTTTTGCGCTGTCGTAGACTTTATTTTACCTGATGCGCCAACAGGCGAAGCTGTCCCCTGTACTATAGCTGCAGAAATTCCTACCATTGTAATGACTGGTAATATCGATCAGCAAACACGCGACACGGTAGAAAAATACCCAATAATTGATTACATAACCAAAGAAAACAAACAAGCTTATCAATACTTAGAAAAGCAGTTACTGCGCCTACCCCGTAATGAAAACGTAAAAGTACTCGTTGTTGACGACTCAACCTCTACACGTCGCTATATTTGCAGCTTACTTGCACGACACAAATACCAAACAATAGAAGCTAAAGATGGTGTTGAGGCACTTAAAATGCTTGAAGCCTCACCAGATATCACGGTAATAATTACTGACAACGAAATGCCCAATATGAATGGTGACGAATTATGTACACAAATTCGTAGCCTATACAGTAACGATGAAAAAGCGATTATTGGTATTTCTGGGGCCGACTCTTCAGCGCTTTCTAGCTTATTTTTAAAAAATGGCGCTAACGATTACCTGCACAAACCTTTTAATAGCGAAGAATTTTACTGTCGCCTTAGTCAAAACGTAGATATGTTAGAGCAAATTGCCACCATTAAGCGCCAAGCAAATACTGACTACTTAACAAACTTGCCTAACCGCCGCTATTTTTTTGAAGAGGCTGAAAAATCACTAAAGCAAATTAAGCGCACTAACGGCGACGGTGCACTTGCCATGCTTGATATTGACCACTTTAAATCAATTAACGATACCTACGGACACGATGTAGGCGATGAAGTATTAAAAGGGCTCTCTATTTGTTTTAAAAAGTACTTTAAAAAGCATTTAGTGGCGCGCTTGGGTGGTGAAGAATTTGCGGTTTATTTTATAGATGTAGAAAAACAAGAAGCCCTTAAACGTCTTCAAGGATTTAGGTACTTTATAGAAGCCAATAGCCATGAATTTAGTAGCGCTAAAATCAAATTTACTATTTCAATTGGTTTTGTTAGTGGCCCTGTTTATCAAATTGATGAGCTATTAAAACAGGCCGATTTAAAGCTGTATGACGCTAAAGAAACCGGCCGTAATAAAGTAGTTAGCTAGGCTGTAACACTTACACCTCGGCGGCTGTTATTGCCGCCTTTTTACGTTTACGCGACTGATGATACGAGTCCCACGTAAATATCGCTAAAGCGCTCCAAATACACGCAAAAGTAATAACTCGCTCGGCATCAAACACTTCATTGTAAAATACCACAGCTAGCATAAACATTAAGCTTGGCCCTATGTATTGGAAAAAGCCCAGTGTTGTGTACTGCAAACGTTTAGCGGCGCCAGTGAAGCAAAGTAGTGGTAAGGTGGTAATAATACCAGCACTAATTAGTAGTGCATTGGTATGCCAATCGTTTACAACCAAATCTGAGGTCGGTGTTGGGGCCATGACCCACCAATAAATTAACGCGACAGGCAATAAAATAAGCGCTTCGAGTAAAATACCTGGGAGTGCCTCTACAGGTAGCTTTTTGCGTAATAAACCATAAATAGCAAATGAGGTAGCCAGTGAAAACGCCACCACTGGGAACGAGCCAAAGCTAACAAGCTGTAGTACCACACCTGCAAACGCTAAAAATACCGCAAACCCTTGTAGTTTTCGTAACCGCTCGCCTAAAAACAGCATACCTAGCAACACATTAAGTAGTGGGTTTATGTAGTAACCTAAACTGGCATCAAGCATATGGTTGTTATTAACCGCCCAAATAAACAAGCCCCAGTTAAAACCTAATATAGAAGACGTTATGAGCAGCATAAACATAATTTTAGGCTGAACAACAATACGCTTAACCTTATCCCAATACTTAAGCACACTCACTACAAGTACTAAAAATACGACTGACCAAACAACGCGGTGGGTTAAAATTTCAAACGCAGAAACATGCTGAATTTGTTTGAAATAGATAGGAGCCAAGCCCCACATAAAAAAGGCAAGACAAGCAAAAATACCGCCTTTACGCTGCTCATTTTCCATCGACATAAATACAACTTACTCATACTAAAAGGCCGACAGTTTATACCAATTCGCTCTACTAAGTGATTTATTTTGAGGCGAGTAAACCTAAGCACAAGGCAAAACTTTTTATTTAGCTGTACTTAATTAAGTGCTTTACCCCACTAAATACGTACCTGTACCAAAAGCTATTTGCACTGACTTTTCATTATGTAGCTCCATTCTGCACACACAAACTTTATTACCTGAACGAATGAGTGTGGCACTCGCGATAAAACTCTCCCCTTTCCCTGGGCGTAAATAGTCGGTGCGTAAATCAATAGTCCCTAAAGTGGCAAGCTTTTGCTGCACACTTGGCATATCTATATCGGTTAATTTATCTATTACACTGGCTGCTGCAAGCATTCCGCCGACATTATCAAGCACAGCAGAAATAATACCGCCGTGAAGAATTTTTTGAGCAGGGTTACCAATAAACACATCCTGCCAAGGAAAGCTTATTTTAGCTTGCTCTGGGCTTAGCGACTCCACCGATATATTTAAAAACTGGTTAAATGGCATACCATTTACAAACAACGCGCCTACTTGTTCAATTAACATTTCTTTATTCATTATTATTCTCTATGTTTAAATTAACACTGGTACGATGAGTAAAGCATAACTTGAGCAAAACTACGAGGCTCTGATCAAATCATTTACCTTTAAGCTAAAGACATCCTATAAAAAAAACACTAAAATACCCGCCGATGACTACATTAACGCAACCTTCTAGCACTATTGTGCGCAAACCCGAAACTGTCCTCAAACAAGTGTTTGGCTACAGCGAATTTCGCGACGGCCAAAAAGCAGTAATTGATGCAGCTATTAGCGGTAAAGATTCTCTGGTATTGCTGCCTACGGGCGGTGGTAAATCAGTGTGCTACCAAGTTCCGGCTTTAGTACTTGAAGGCGTTACTATTGTTATATCTCCACTTATATCCCTAATGCAAGATCAGGTTACGCAACTACAAGCATTAGGTGTTAAAGCTGCCTATGTAAATAACAGCTTAGGACGAGAAGAACAGCAGTTAGTCTATCAACAGCTCCACCAGGGATTAATTAAACTATTATATGTTGCCCCTGAAAAAGTATTGCAACGTGACTTTTTAGAGCGTTTATCGCACCTAAATGTAAGCCTCTTTGCCATAGACGAAGCGCACTGCGTATCTCATTGGGGGCACGACTTTAGGCCCCATTACTTTAGATTAAACGAGCTAAAACAACGTTTTTCTCACGTGCCTATGATGGCGCTTACTGCCACGGCCGATAAAGCCACTCGCTTTGATATAGTTGAACAATTAAAACTACAACACCCCTATATTCATACCGGCAGCTTCGACAGACCTAATATTCGTTACACAATAGAAGAAAAATTTAAGCCTATGGCGCAACTACTGCGCTATTTAAAAGAACAAAAAAATCAAAGTGGTATTATTTATTGCACCAGCCGTAAACGTGTAGACGACATTGCCGAAAAACTTGCAGATGCAGGCCTGAATGCAGCCGCTTACCATGCGGGTATGAGTAACGAGCAACGCCAATTTGTACAAACGGGATTTGCCCGTGACGACATTCAAATAGTGGTCGCGACTGTGGCATTTGGTATGGGAATAAATAAACCTAACGTGCGCTTTGTATTGCATTACGATATTCCTAAAAGCATAGAAGCTTATTATCAAGAAACCGGGCGTGCTGGTCGTGACGGCTTAGCCGCAGAAGCCATAATGTATTTTGATCCGGCTGATATTGGCCGCGTTAGGCGCTTTTTTGAAGATATAGATGATGAGCAACGCCGCCGCGTAGAAGAACAACGCTTTAACGCCATGGCAAGTTTTGCAGAGGCACAAACCTGCAGACGTCAAATCCTCCTTAATTACTTTAGTGAATACAAACGCGAACAATGCGGTAACTGCGATATTTGCATAAATCCGCCAAAAAGTTTTGATGGTACGTTAGTTGCCCAACAAGCGCTTTCGTGTGTATACAGAGCTGGGCAGCGTTTTGGTTTAGGTTATATTGTTGAGTTATTACGCGGGGCTAATACAAGCCGCATACGCGATAACAACCACCATGAACTAAGTACTTACGGCATAGGTAAAGATAAGAGCAGTGAATTTTGGCTTAGTATTTTGCGCCAACTTATTCATCAGGGCTTACTAAGCCAAGATATAACGCAAGGTGCGTCACTGCGTTTAACCGAGGCAGCACGAGCAATTTTAAAAAGTGAATACGCTTTACAATTGGCAGAGCCTCGCTTACAAGCTAAACACGTATACCAAGACAAACTTGCCCAATTTAATTACGATAAAAAACTATTTGCCCGCTTACGTGCTCTGCGTAAAGAACTCGCTGATGCCGACGACGTACCGCCTTATGTTGTATTTAACGATAAAACGTTAGCCGAAATGGCGCAGTTAATGCCTACAAACGACAGCGAATTTTTAAAAGTGTCGGGAGTGGGCTTTACCAAACTAAACAAATATGGCGGCGAATTTTTAACTGCAATTCGCAATTACCTAGCGACCAATTAAGAACCCTATAACCCAAATAGAATACGACCACGCCCATAAATGCATTGTAGTTAGCCCTGTAGAGCCACCACACGATGAAGACTTTGAGCTGTGGAGCACTTTATTTTTACATTCAGATGAAATAACAATTAACGAATACTCTGGTGGCGCAGATCGTCATCAGCTGCGTTTTAGCTACCAACAACATACCTTTAATTTAAACTTTGAACACTATAGCGAAAGTATTTGGATTAACGGTGAAGGCCTAGAGGCCGAGCACTTATTAGCAGCCCTTGCCTTTTATTTAAGCTAAAACTGCACTCATTAACAAAGGTGCATAGCGGTAACAATTAATTAGTTTCAAAATCCATACCTTTTACTTACATTGTAATAACAATGATGTAAGCTGATATTATGATCGGCAGTTGCTACTAAGTAGTAAAGAGGTTTAATGGTGAATAAGAAATGGATTGCACAATGTTGTATTGGCTTAAGTGTTTTAAGCTTTTTCGTGCCTAGCGTTATTGCTCAGCAAGCGCCTGATAAAACCGACACTTGCCCACTCACTCAAGCCCATTTAGAAAAAAATAAAAACCTGCGCCGAGAAATAGAGGACAAAACCACACTGGTTAATAGCCGAAGTGATGCGCAAATAGCCTCTATTAAACTTACCCAGCTCAATGTATTTAATACAGAGCTTGAAGAAGAAAATAACGCACTTTTTCGCTTTGCTAACCGCGCCCATATTCAAACCGAGCCAGATGTTATCAGTAATATTTTACTGTTTAAGCAAGGTGATAAATACAACGCTAAAAAGCTGGCTGAGTCAGAGCGATTATTACGCCGTCAAAATTATTTATATGATGCGCAAATAAGCGCCACAGAAAACTGCGACGGCAACGTAGATGTAACCGTAGTAACCCGCGATTTATGGACTTTATTACCTGAAATCAGCTTTAGCCGTAGCGGTGGCGAAAATAAATCGAGTATTGGCTTTCGAGAGTCTAATTTATTTGGTTGGGGGAAACGTTTATCGTTTGCACGTACAACCGACAGCGATCGTAATGGTTACTTGTTTGTGTATGACGATCCTAATATTTTTTCAACTCGCTACCGCGGCCGCTTAGAATATGCCGACAACAGCGATGGTAAACGCCACTTATTAGAGCTTACCTACCCGTTTTATGCCATAGATACACCTTATAGTTATGGTATTAAAAGTTTTTCTGAGCAAAGAGAAGAATCGCTGTATCGCCGTGGTGATGAATACAGTGAGTTTGATCAAACGACAGATCTATTTAGTGCTTTTTTAGGCCATTCAAAAGCACTCAGTGATAGTTGGACGCAGCGCCTAACGCTTGGCTACGTAAACCAAGAAGACAGCTTTGAAGAGATTGACACTACCTTTGCCCCGCTTGCTCAAAACCGAAAGCTGAGTTATCCATATGTTAGCGGGCACTGGTTTGAAGACAACTACATAAAAGTGCGTAACTTTGACAGTATTTCTCGCACTGAAGATCTTAATTTAGGCTGGAACATAAAAGCACTATTAGGCTATTCAGACGAGTCATTAAGTAACGACGACACCCGTGCCATTTACTCTTTTAAAGCTAAAAAAGCACATTTCACTACCGACAGAACACTATGGCGTTTTAGCACTGAGCTTGACGGCTATTGGAATAAAGAACAAAAACAGCTAGAAAACTTTTTAGCCACCAGCCAAATACAATACTACTTAAACACCAGTGTTGATCAGTCTTGGTATATTAAAGCTCGCGCGCAGTACGCTAAAAATTTAACCGCTGATAAACAGCTTACATTAGGCGGCGAAACAGGTTTGCGTGGCTACCCGATGGATTACCAACATGGCGATCGTAGCTTTTTAGTTAGTTTAGAAAAACGCTATTACTGGGAGTATGATTTACTGCAACTATTTAAAGTGGGTGCGGCAGGTTTTTTAGATGTTGGCCGCGCTTGGTTTAATAATGAAGATAACGGCGAGAACGACCATGTTTTAAAAAATGTCGGTATTGGGCTGCGCTTAGCGCCAAGCAGAGCAAACTCTGGCACCATGATCCATATTGATATTGCAGCGCCTCTTGATAGCTACGACGATGTTGATTCGGTGCAGTGGTTAGTTAGCGTCAAAAACACCTTTTAAATAGCGAGTAGCATACGAAAGCGCTAAACTAGCACTTTAAACTCGCTTAAAAATAGTACGGGATCACACTTTGGAATTGTTCGAGCTTTTAGAGCTAATGGGTACGCAATATAAATTAATTGTCACCCTTATTGCCATTTTACTTTTTCCTCTTTTATTAAAAATAACTAAAAAGCTGCTCGAAAAAGCCATAAAAGGCAAAGTAGATATTCATCGTAAATTTAGAGCTGAGCTGTTATTAAAAATAATTCTCGCGTTTGTAGTACTTTGCTTAGTGCTCATATTTTGGGGTATAGAGCTGCGCGGATTATTAGTTTTAGGCTCATCTTTGTTTGCTATGTTAGGGGTCGCTTTATTTGCAGCTTGGTCGTTACTAAGTAACCTTACCGCCTTTTTATTAATGTTTATTCAAAACGACTTCCATGTTGGCTACTGGGTACGTATTGTTGATGGCGCAAACCATATAGAAGGACGTATTGTTGAATTAGGCTTAATGAACGTCGTGCTTGAGCATGTAGATGGGCACAGAGTTGTATACCCAAATAACCTCTTTGTTACTCGCCCTGTAATGGTATTAAAAAAAGAGCCTAAACCCACTAGAGCGCCGGTAATTAAGCGTATTATAGGCCCTAAAAAGACATAGTTTAAAAAGTCATATTCACAAAAAAGCCGCAGTAGGTAAATTACCTACTGCGGCTTTTTAATACTTAACTAACCACAATTAAGACTAGTTATTTAGCTCAGCTGTTTTTAGTTCATCATCTAAATCATTTATTTCGTCAATAAAGTGCTCTAGTTGCTGCTCTACTAAGCTGTTGTCATTTGCAAAATAAGCAAGGTGGAATACCGCATCCCCTTCGTTTACTAATGGCATAGTTTGCTGACCAATTACAATACCGCCTTTAGGTGCTAAAAGCTCAAGCTCAGAGTCACCTAAAGGGCTACTTATATACGCCAGCACTTGGCCTTTTTCTACATGCTCACCAAGCGATACTTGCGCACGTACAATGCCATCCACTTCAGCACGTATCCAACTTGTAGAGCCTGCAATAATAGGATCGGGAAGTTTTTTAGGACGTTTGCCACGGATCATTTTTAAATGACGCATCACATAATCCACCCCCTGCACACCTGCTGCTATGGCAATAGGATCAAAGCGTAGTGCTTCACCGGCTTCGTAAGTAATAACGGGTATACCTAAGTTAGCGGCTTCACTTCTTAATGAGCCATTACGAAGGGATGCATTTATAACCGCTGGTGTGCCAAATGCTTTAGCCATATCCGCTGTTGCTTCATCTTCTAAATTAGCGCGTATTTGCGGTAAGTTAGTACGATGAATGGCACCCGTATGTAAATCAATAATGTGAGTACAATGTACCGCCACCTGTTTAAAAAACATATGTGCCATACGCCCAGCTAGCGATCCGCGCTCAGAGCCCGGAAAACTGCGGTTCATATCACGTCTATCGGGTAAATAACGCGATTTATGAATAAAGCCAAACACATTAACAATAGGCACAGCAATTATGGTTCCGCGCAGTTGGTTTGCATCTATTTTAGAGAGCAGCTGACGCACAACTTCTACACCATTTAGCTCATCACCATGAATAGCTGCACATACCATAAGTACAGGGCCTTCCATCACACCGTTAACCACCTCAATAGGAATATTGAGCGGTGAATGGGTGTAGAGTTTTGCAGCCTCTAAGGCAAGGGTTTTACGCTCACCTACGCCTACGCTTTCACCTAATAAGGTAAAAGGACGGTTAATTTTAACCTTTGCCACGAGTTGCTGTTCCTTTAATAGCAGCATTTTTCTCGATGAAGTCGATTACCATGCCCGCAATATCTTTACCTGTTGCTACTTCAATACCCTCAAGGCCTGGTGAAGAGTTAACTTCCATTACCAGTGGTCCACGAGATGAGCGAAGTAAGTCAACACCCGCTACATTTAAGCCCATTGCTTTTGCTGCAGCTACAGCCGTTTTACGCTCCTCTGGTGTAATGCGTACAAGTGTAGCGCTACCACCACGGTGAAGGTTTGAACGGAACTCCCCCTCTTGAGCTTGGCGCTTCATGGCTGCTATTACTTTATCACCTAATACAAAACAGCGAATGTCGGCACCGCCGGCTTCTTTAATATATTCTTGAACCATAATATTGGCTTTTAAGCCCATAAACGCTTCAATAACACTTTCAGCCGCTTTACGCGTTTCGGCAAGTACAACACCAATACCTTGTGTGCCTTCAAGTAACTTAATTACTACTGGTGCGCCGCCTACCATTTCAAGTAAGTCTTTAACGTCATCGGGTTTGCTTGCAAAACCGGTTACCGGCATACCTACGCCTTTACGCGAAAGTAACTGTAGCGAACGTAATTTATCGCGAGAACGTGAAATAGCCACCGATTCGTTAACAGGGTAAACACCCATCATTTCAAACTGACGTAATACAGAACAGCCATAAAATGTAACTGATGCACCAATACGCGGGACGATTGCGTCAAATTCTTTTAAGTTTTCACCGCGGTAGTGAATTTCTGGCTGCTCTGAGTTTATATTCATGTAACAACGAAGTGCATCAATCACTTTAACTTCGTGACCACGCGCTTCCGCCGCCTCAATTAAGCGGCGAGTTGAATATAAATTTCTGTTGCGAGATAAAATACCAATTTTCATAGTTAAAACCTTAACTATCTAATAAATGAGATAAAGCCGGATCAACGACTATACGATTTTCCATGGCTGTACGCCCTAGTAACATTCTAAACTTCATTGTTGCTCTACTCGTTAAAGTGACTTCTATTGGCCAGCTGTGCTGCCCTGCATGCAATGTTGTTTCTATAAAGTACCGTAACTCTTTTTGCCCACTAGAGCTGGTTACGGCCTTAATTTTTTTAACCTTTGCTTTGCAAGTAATGCGTGTTTGCTCATCGTCTTGCAAAGGCTGGGCTATAAATTTTACCCACTTTTCACCGTCTTCTTCGTACTCTTCAATGTTAATTGCATGAATACATGAAGTGCGGGCGCCAGTATCAACTTTTGCTTTAATCTTCTCGATGCCAAGCTCGGGTAAACTTAACCACTCACGCCAACCAACTGTGATCTTTGCTGTCATAAATGTGCCCTTAATAAAAAAGTGACTTATACGCTACGGGTGAAAAAACACCAACGAAATAAATTTATCTAGTCGATGAGTAAATTAAATTGATCTTTTTAGGTAACTCATCACACAATGCGCGCCTTGCTGATTAGTGCTATTAGCCGTTTTATTCAGCACAGAGGCTCTGCATATGTTTTTACAAAATAAACTTAACTTATTAAAAATAAAGGTAAGTTTGTAAGCGACTAAGTAGATACACTATAGTTAACAGTATTAAAAATATACTATTTTGAGAATTAATTATGATTAATGGTTTACTACATGCCCTTGTGCTTGATGAACAAGGCGGCGCACGCCCAATAGAAAGCACGAGTGAGTTAAATAACTGGCAACCAGGCCAAGGTAAACTTTGGGTTCATATGGACTATAGCCAAAGCGAAGCTGTACAGTGGCTAAAATCACAATCTCATTTAACCGATTACGAACTCGATTCTTTAATTGCAGATGAAACTCGCCCACGAATTACTGCTACAACAAATGGCCATATGCTATTTTTACGCGGTGTAAATTTAAACCCTGCGCAAAGCCCAGAGGACATGGTTTCAATTCGCTTATTCATTAGCGAAAATATCCTAATTACCACACGCAAACGTCGGTTGCTGTCTGTACAAGATATTATTGCCTCATTAAAAGCAAATAGCGGCCCTTGTAATATTTCAGAACTTGTATGCTCTATAACGCAAAAATTAACATCGCGCATGCAAAGCGTTATTGATTCACTCGATGAAACACTAGACGAGTTTGAAGAAGAAATTGACGAGCCAAGCAAAAAGTTTGATAACCAAGGTTTATCGCAATTACGCCGTCAAACTATTGCTCTAAAGCGTTATTTAAAACCGCAAAAAGAAGCACTTAGCTCAATGGTAAATAACCACTACCCGTGGCTATTAGATGACGATAAAGCAAAGCTAAACGAAACCACTAACTTACTTATTCGCTATTTAGAAGAGCTAGACAGTTCAATAGAACGTGCACAAATCATTCAACAAACCATTACCAACCAAGTGTCTGAACAATTAAATCAGCGCATGTATGTAATGTCGGTTGTGGCTGCATTATTTTTACCACTAGGCTTTTTAACTGGCCTGTTAGGTGTAAATGTAGGCGGTATACCAGGTACCGAAAACCCCTATGCATTTAGTGCATTTGTTATATTTTTGATTGTGCTTACAGGTGGTATTGGCGTTTACTTTAAAAATAAAAATTGGTTATAAATTACAGACACTTAAATATAGCCACTCAATTGAGTGGCCATAATTAAGCGGCTACTTAGTTTGTCTGACGGGTATAACTAACATTCGTCATTGTTACTTTAGACTCTGTAATCCCTAAATCTTCAAAGCACTCTTTGAAAGAATCCGAATTACCAGATTCCCCGCACTCATCTAATGTATTAGGGTCTTGTGATTGCAGGTAATTACCAAATTTAAAGTATGATTCTGAGTCATCTTCTACAGGTATACCAAATGAGCGACCTAGTGCGCTAACATCAACATCGCCATAGTTATTTTCAACACGAAGAGTAAACGAGCCACCACTAGTGATAGTACCAAGGGCAAATTTTTCTTCATTACCGCTGGTGTTACGCAGACGAACATAAACGTCAAAAACGCCATTTCCAGCTACGCTGTCATCAAACCCAGATTCATCGGTATCTGAAACATACACTTTAGAGATTGTTCCAGTATCGCTAGCATGATGCTGCGAAATAATTGTTTTTCCGCCATCAGACATTTCAACTTTGACAGTGGCTTCAAAAACTTCATAGGTATCAGTCATTGCAACGCGTGCACTTTCTTTAACTTTATATTCATGACGCCAGCCATTTCCATTTGGAGTAATATGGCGAGCCTCCAAAGGAACAAACTCAAGAGTTTCACTATTTACTAATGGGTTAGGGTTATCCCCTTCGAGATCAAAAATACTGCCATCAGTAATATTACTTGCTATACCAGTACCGCTGCCATTATCCGTCCCGCCACCAGTGTCAGTGCCACCACCGTTATCAGTACTACCTTGCACTAAAGAAAATGAATCAAATCGAACATCATCAGAACTATTATTATGCTTAGCAAATACTTGAAGCGCACTTTTACTTGCTGTAGTAAAAGTTTTAGTTACTTTGGTCCAAGAAGACGTATCAAATTTAGTATTTTTAAATAAGCCATCTAAATCATTGATACCAATTTGACCATTACCCAGCACATACGCACTCAATGTGTACTCTGTATTTGGCTCAACATCCACAGTTTGATAAACACGGGCTGGGCTACCTTGAATTTTTAAAGACTTTGAACCTTGGTATGCATCTGAAGATAGCGCAGCAGGCTCTGTTTCATTCCAATTACTCCAGCCATCTTCAAAACCTGAATTTTCAATCGTTGCAGCGTGCGCAAAAGAAGTGCTTGCAGCAACTGCAGAGCAAATAAGTAACTTTTTAAATTTAACCATTATTTTTATTCCTTTAAATCTGAATAATAGACAACCTTACAGCTTAGCTTGGCGATAAATACCAAACTTAGATCGCACAATGTAAACAGACCTTTAAATTCAACAAAAGTTGGTAACAACAAAGTGAGGTATAAAAAAATAAAAAAACACAAATTGGTATTACCAAAAACCCGCCTAATCGGCAAAGCAAGGCTATATTTTTTGTTACCAATATGTCAACAAGTTAATTGTTACTCAAAAAACTATAGAACTATTGAAGAAAGAGAATTAAAAAACAAAAAATAAATTAAAAAACAACCACATATAATAACAATGATTTCTATTTATACTTTGTAATAATTTTGAAATTTAAGAAAATAGTAGTACCTCAAACAAAAAGCCTTATTACCAATATTAAGCATGCAACTTAATACTTTATGAATATACACAATTATTTGCTGATAAAATTGTTACCAAGCCAAACTGGTCATACCAATATAAATTAATGCAAGAGTAGTTATAAAGATAAACTTGAATGACTGAAATTTAAAAATATACACTTATATAATTTAAAAATTCAAAATATTAGATCAAATAAATAATTCAAAAGTAAATTTCATATAAGAGGTTAACTTTTCAAATTAATAGGCTCTATTGAAATTAAAACGCTAAACAGGCGCTTTTTTTGACTGCTAAACCCGACTCTAGATTCAACAAGTTTTTATCATATTAGATCAGCACTTCCTGATTTAAGACACAAAAAAAGCGAGTATTTTTACAATACTCGCTTTTTAATTAATAAATCTAAACTTTAGTTAGCTGTATCACTCTTGAAAGTAAGTGCCCCAACCGTCGTACTCAACGTCGCACTCAACAGCAAGTGCTGCTAGTTTATCAACGTCTTCCATAATTACGTCTACGTCTAGCTCAGCTTCTACTACTATGTCGAAGCTCCATATTTTGCTGCCGTCTTCAAGCTCAAGCTCTGCTGGCTCTTCAACATCGTAACCTAGTTTAAAAGCAGCCAATGCAGCTTGCTCTAGCTTAGGGAAGTCTTCACACACAAAATGGTGCTCTACTTCATAAAGTATTTCAGGATCTGATCCATCTTCAAGTAATGAACTTACGATGTCTTCACTTATTTCGCGCCAGTTTTCCATTATTTATCTCTCACTTGAGCATCTAATTCAGTTATTTTAGCAGCCATAATGCTATGCACGCTTTTAGCGTGCTCACGCGCGCTAATATTTTTATCAAGCGATACGGGCGCTAACATTTCAATGTAAATTGTACCATTATCCCATCGATTTAGCTTAATGGTTTTGTGTGTTGTGTTCATACATACCGGAATAACGGGTACTTCTGCGCTCATTGCGGTGTGAAATGCCCCCGTTTTAAATGGTAGTAGCCCTCTTCCGTAACTTCTCGTCCCTTCGGGAAACATCCACACAGATAAGCCATTACTTTTAATTTTTTCGGCTGCTTTAGAAATGGTCCCTGCCGCTTTCGAGCGATTCGATCTATCAATTAAAATATTACCCGACAACCAATAAAGCTGACCAAAAAATGGGATCCACTTTAAGCTTTTTTTACCTAGGCTGACGCAATTTTTTGGCACCATGGCAGGAATCGTAAATAAGTCATAGTTGTTTTGGTGATTTGCTAAGTATACAGCGGGGCCTGCTTTTACCGCCTCTGGATGGCGTGTAAGCACAAGTTTTACACCCAACATTTTTGCCATTGAGCCAAACCAAGTCGCTATAACATGTACATTATTAGCGTGAAATGGTCTTACAATCGAAAGTAATAAACCAAAAACACAGCTTAATAATATAAACAGCAGCATAATAAAAATACGTATAACAGCTAACAAACTATCTCTCCAAAATGTGTGTGCAGTGCGCCAAATGCTGCGCACATTTTAGTATTATAACGCTATTTTGTTACACACACGAGACATAGCGTACACTTGTGCGCTGAAATTACGTGCACAAACAAAAACGGCCTGCAAATGCAGGCCGTTTGGTAGATTAATGTTTGTTACTATTCAATGACTGTCTCACCGGCCTCATCAGCAGGAGTAAACTCAACAACGGCTTCATCAACTCGTTGCAAACCACGCGGAAGTTTATTACCTCTACGGCCTCGCTCGCCATGATAATGCTCTAAATCAGTTGGCTTAAGTGTTAGCTTACGCTTACCAGCATGAAGCGTTACACTGCTCCCTTGTGGCACAACAGCCAGCACTTTTACAAACTCTTCTCGTGCTTGTACCTTTGCTCCAGGTATAGAAATAATCTTATTCCCTTTACCCTTACCAAGTTTTGGTAAATCACGTAGTGGGAATAAAAGCATGCGTCCTTCGTTAGAAATAGCCATACAATAATCACTAGCTACATCGTTAACCCTAATTGGCGAAAGCAATATGCCACCTTTAGGAACACTGACCAGCGCTTTACCGTTTTTGTTTTTACTCACTAAATCTTTAAAGTCGGTTATAAAGCCATAACCCGCATCCGATGCCATGAGTAATACTTGGTTGTCATCAGCCATTACCACGTGCTCAAAATTAGCCCCTGTGGTTAGGTTAAATCGGCCTGTCATCGGTTCGCCTTGGCTTCGGGCTGAAGGCAGACTATGTGCATCCGTTGCAAAGGCACGCCCTGCTGAATCTAAAAATACAGCGGGTTGATTACTCTTACCCCGAGCAGAGGCTCTGTAATTATCACCTGAGCGATAATTGAGCCCTTCTACATCTAGGTCATGACCTTTACCAACGCGTGCCCACCCTTTATCAGAGAGCACAACCGTCACTGACTCTGATGGGATTAAATCTTTTTCGTTAAGCGCTTTAGCTTCTGAGCGCTCAATAACCGGCGATCGGCGATCATCACCATACATTTCGGCAGCTTCTTGAATCTCTTTTTTAAGAAGCGTTGACATACGACGGTCTGAACCCAGTGTTAGCTCTAGTTTGTCACGTTCTTTAGCTAACTCGTCTTGCTCACCACGAATTTTAAACTCTTCTAGTTTTGCTAAGTGACGAAGTTTTAATTCTAAAATTGCTTCCGCTTGAATATCAGTTAAATCAAAGCGCTCCATAAGCACAGGTTTTGGTTTGTCTTCGGTGCGGATGATTTCGATTACTTCATCAATATTTAAAAATGCGGCGAGTAAACCTTCTAAAATATGTAATCGAGCCAATACTTTATCTAAACGATACTGTAAACGCCTGCGAACTGTTTCACGTCTAAACGTAAGCCACTCAGATAAAATGCTGCGTAAGTCTTTTACTTGCGGGCGACCATCTAGGCCTAGCATATTTAAATTTACGCGGTAATTTTTTTCAAGATCGGTAGTAGCAAACAAGTGCGCCATCAATGGCTCAGCTTTAATGCGGTTAGAACGCGGAATAATTACAATACGCGTTGGATTTTCATGATCTGACTCATCACGTAAATCGGCAATCATAGGCAGCTTTTTAGCGTTCATTTGCGCTGCTATTTGCTCAAGTACTTTACCACCCGAACATTGATGCGGAAGTGCTGTAATTACAATGTCGCCATGCTCTTCGGTATAAACCGCACGCATTTTGATAGAGCCTCGACCCGTTTTATATATTTTATGAATATCGGCTTTTGGGGTAATTATTTCAGCATCAGTTGGGTAATCTGGCGCATGTACTAACTCAAGAATTTCCTCAAGTTCAGTTTTTGGCTTATCAAGTAATAAGCAACACGCACTGGCTAATTCACGCACGTTATGTGGCGGAATATCAGTTGCCATACCTACGGCAATACCCGTTACGCCGTTTAGTAAAATATGCGGTAAACGCGATGGCAATACTAAAGGCTCGTTCATGGTGCCATCAAAGTTTGGCGTCCAATCAACGGTGCCTTGCCCAAGCTCTTTTAGTAATACTTCAGAAAACTTAGATAAACGTGCTTCGGTATAACGCATTGCCGCAAACGATTTAGGATCATCTGCCGCACCCCAGTTACCTTGACCGTCAACCAGCGGATAACGATAAGAAAACGGCTGCGCCATGAGTACCATCGCTTCGTAACACGCACTATCGCCGTGTGGATGGTATTTACCTAGTACGTCACCCACGGTACGAGCCGATTTTTTATATTTAGCAGCAGCCGATAATCCCAGCTCGCTCATAGCATAAATAATACGACGCTGAACCGGTTTTAAACCATCACCAACATGTGGCAATGCTCGGTCCATAATTACGTACATGGAGTAGTTTAAATAGGCGTCTTCGGTAAAGCGCCCCATTGTTTGTTGCTCAATTCCTTGCATTAGCAAGGTATCTGTATCACTCATTAAAGCTTACCTAGTTTTTCTTATAGCTTACACGGTAGATCACATTGGCGTAATCATCGCTTACCAACAGACTGCCGTCACCTAATTCTGCAAATGCAACAGGGCGTCCAAATGTGGCTTCGTCTTTCATAAAGCCTGTAATAAACGGCGTATATTTTGTGACTCGACCTTGCTCAATGGTAGCTAACGCTACTTTATAACCTGATTTTTTAGAACGGTTCCACGAACCATGCTCTGCAACAAATAACTGCTGCTTATAATTCGCGGGAAATTGTTTACCGTTATAAAAATGAATGCCTAAAGGTGCAACATGTGCAGCAAGCGCAAGTGCCGGAGAGGTATAATCTGCAATGTTTTTACCTTTACCAAACTCAGGGTCAATAATTGCGCCGGCGTGAACATAAGGAAAACCAAAGTGCTCACCTTCTTTACTTACACGGTTTATTTCATCTGGTGGGATGTCATCGCCCATCATGTCGCGACCATTATCACTAAACCACAAAGCCTGTGTGCTTGGGTGAAAATCAAAACCAACGGTATTTCGCACGCCCTGCGCAATTGTTTTAATTTGCTTGGTTTCTACATTAAGTGAAAAAATACGACCGTAGCGCTCGTCTTCGGCGCAAATATTACACGGCACACCTACAGGAATAAGTAATTCGCCTGTTGGTGTAAAACGTAAAAACTTCCAGCCGTGGTGGCGCTCTGATGGTAATGCGTTGTAGATCACATCAAATTTAGGATCTTTTAATTGAGTGTCTATATTTTTAAAGCGAATAATACGATGCACTTCGCCTACGTATAAATCGCCATCTTTAATAGCCAGCCCTGAGGGCATATTTAAACCCTCAGCAATAACAATTTTTTTATCCGCTACGCCATCACTATTATGATCGATAAGCGCATATACTTTACCTGCTTTACGCGAGCCTGCGTAAACAATGCCTTTTTTTGATACCACAATTTGGCGAGCATTTTCAACATCATCTGCAAATAAGCTTACTTCAAACCCTGGTGCAACGGTGAGTTTATCAAGTATGTTTTTCGCCATTGCAGGGGCGCTTGTTATCCCCAATAACAGCAAACTTCCTAGTAATTTATTCATTTGCTTCTCCTAGTGTTATACAAAGCACTTTATACCTGTGCTTTGTTACCATGATCTTCTAACCATTGACGACGATCTGGCGATCGTTTTTTAGCAAGTAGCATATCCATCATTTCCATGGTTTGCTCTTCTTCATCTAAAGTTAGCTGTACTAAACGGCGCGTATTTGGATCCATCGTCGTTTCACGAAGTTGCAGTGGGTTCATTTCACCCAATCCTTTAAATCGCTGTACATTTACTTTGCCGCGTTTTTTCTCGGCTTCTATGCGTGCCAAAATACCGGTTTTTTCATCTTCATCGAGGGCGTAATATACTTCTTTGCCAATATCGATTCTAAATAGCGGCGGCATAGCAACATACACATGCCCTGTTTTAACCAGCTGTGGAAAATGGCGAACAAATAAAGCGCATAGCAATGTCGCAATGTGTAATCCATCCGAGTCAGCATCGGCTAGTATACAAATTTTGTTGTAGCGAAGCCCTGATAAGTCGCTTGAATCTGGGTCTATGCCTAGTGCTACTGAAATATCGTGCACTTCTTGAGACGCAAGAATTTGTCCAGACTCAACTTCCCACGTATTTAAAATTTTACCACGCAGCGGCATAATGGCCTGAAACTCACGATCGCGAGCTTGCTTTGCAGAACCACCTGCAGAGTCACCCTCTACTAAAAACAGCTCTGTTCTGTCGTTATCTGCAGCGCTACAATCGGTTAATTTGCCAGGTAAAGCGGGGCCTGCAGTAACACGCTTACGAACAACTTTTTTAGCCGCACGTAATCTGCGCTGTGCATTAGAAATACATAATTCAGATAATAGCTCTGCGGTGTCAGTATGCTCGTTTAACCACAAGCTAAACGAATCTTTTACTACACCCGACACAAACGCTGCACATGAGCGCGATGAAAGCTTTTCTTTAGTTTGGCCTGCAAATTGTGGGTCTTGCATTTTTACCGATAAAACATAACTACAGCGCTCCCAAATATCATCTGGGGTAAGTTTTACGCCTCGCGGTAATAAGTTTCTAAATTCACAAAACTCACGCATGGCTTCCAGCAAGCCTTGGCGTAAACCATTTACATGTGTACCACCTTGCGCGGTAGGAATTAAGTTTACGTAACTCTCGGCAATCGACTCGCCACCTTCAGGAAGCCAAACAACAGCCCAATCCGCGCCTTCAATAGAACTTGAAAACTCACCGACAAATGGGTCTTGTGGTAATATTTCGTGGCCTTTAACAGCTTCTATTAAGTAATCTTTTAAACCGGTTTCGTAGTACCACTCTTGGCTTTCTTTGGTTTGTTTGTTTGTAAACTTAATACGCAGGCCTGGGCACAAAACCGCTTTGGCTTTTAATAAGTGATTAAGCTTTGAAATAGAAAAGTTTGCTGAGTCAAAATAGCTGGCATCGGGCCAAAAACGAACGGTAGTACCTGTATTGCGTTTACCAACAGTACCAATTACGTTGAGGTTTTCTACTTTGTCGCCATTTTCAAACGCCATTTTATATTGCTGGGCGTCACGCCTTACAATGACTTCGACACGGGTAGAAAGCGCATTTACAACAGAAATACCTACCCCGTGTAAACCACCTGAAAATTGATAGTTTTTATTTGAAAACTTACCACCAGCGTGCAGTTTAGTAAAAATAAGCTCAACCCCAGGAATACCTTCTTCTGGGTGAATATCAATAGGCATACCACGGCCATCATCACTTACTTCAAGTGAGTTATCTTCGTGTAAAATCACGTCAATTTTAGTGGCATGGCCAGCCATGGCTTCATCGACACTGTTATCGATGACCTCTTGGCCTAAATGATTTGGGCGTACGGTGTCGGTGTACATCCCTGGGCGTCTTTTTACCGGGTCTAATCCATTGAGGACTTCAATGGCTTCGGCGTTATAGTTTTGCTCGCTCATAGTTTTTATCTTTATATCCGCTAAGGCTTTAATTTGTTTTACTAGTTTTATTTTTATATGCGCTAAGTTAACTAGTTTTACGTGATTTTTAGAAAATCTACAATACTTGCAAAGGTGCGTTCAAACTCAACGTAGCTATGATCGCCACCAAATTCTATCCATTGCTTGCATTGCGAATAATATTTTACTGCGTGTTGATAGTTCAACACTTCATCGCCTGTTTGCTGTAACAAATACAGTAGTTCAGGGTGCGTTAGCTTATCTACAGTCAGTAGTTTTAGCGCCTCTATATGGCTGTTATTTAGCTCATAATGATAATCTTGATACGGATTATAGTTAGGCCCAAGTAACGATTGCAATAAATTATAGGGTGCGACCGCGGGATTAATAACCACTGCAGGAATTTGATAACGCTGCGATAAATACGTGGCAAAAAAGCCACCTAACGAGCTACCTAATAAAACGGTATTAGGCGTTAGTAATTGTTCAAGCTCAATGATGGCTTGTAAGGGCTCGTGGTTTAAGCACGGTACACAATAATCAACGTCATAGTTTGCCATAAGCTCGCCAAACCTCACAGCTTTATATGAATTTTGTGAGCTATTAAAACCGTGAATATAGATTACTCGCTTAGCCATACCACGTCCGTTTTAACATTTAACTCACCTTGAACGCTGCTAATGTTTAATATTCTGTATGCGGGCCCTGTATTTTTTTGCTGCCAATTTGCTGTGTTTTTTACAAACTGCACAGAGCTTGCTGGCGTTGCATATACCGCTAATTCCCTAAAACTTTGCGTATACTCGTTGTGTACATGGCCATGAAAAAGAGCAGCGACGTTATTACTATTAACTAAAATATTTAATAGCTGGGGGCCATTTTCTAACATGTGTTTATCAAGGTAGCCATTAATAGGTAACGGATTATGATGGCAAAACATGACATTGCTTTTACTAGAGCTCACTAAACATTGTGTTATTTCATCTAAATGATTACTTGTAACCCAACCAGCAGGCGTTGGACCTTTAGAGTTTATAAGTAATAAATCAAACCCATTGGCTGTAATGCGTTTAGCTGCATTTATTTGAGCGCCACTAATACGATTTAGCATTGCCAACTCGTCATGATTACCCGGTACCCAAAATACTGGGCAAGTAAGCACACTTTGATTTATAAGATTGCTAAATAATAAGTACGATTCAAAGCTATGATCTTGTGTTAAATCGCCCCCAAAAATAACACAGTCGGGCTTTTGCTTTGCTATGTGCGCTAGTGACTTTTCAAAGTGTTTGGCTGTATTTACATTAAAATACTCACCACTTTTATCTGCAAATAGGTGACTGTCGGTAATATGAGCTATGTTTAAAGATGATTTATCAAAACTATATGCCTCATCAAACCAAGCCATTATTTACATCCCAGTTTAAAGTTGCTTGCCCGCGTTCAACACAGGCTACTAACCAGTCATATAAAAACGCATTAAGCTGATATTTTTCATCTTTTTGATGCATTTTAGGGTTAGGGTAACCGTAAGAAGGTTTTATACGCTGATGGTAATCGTGATGAATAATTTCAGCCACTTTAGCATCCTGATACAACCTTAGCGTTAAATAAAGTGGAGCAATGCCTTTAACCATCCCTGTTAGCTGTTTGATTGAAATATCCATAGTGTACTTTGCGCTATCGTCTACTTTAATAGCAAACTCGCTGTTACCTAATTTAATTTCGCGGGTGCTTCCAATATCCCGCTCGCTTGGTAACAACTTTAATAGTCGCAGGTAGTTATGCTCGCAAAGTGTTAAATACTTTGGGAGGCTTTGAATATATCGCTTTGTTGCTAATAGTGCTGTCAAAGTACCGCCATTATGTTGTTAACCCTATATCAGGTTAAATTGAAGTTATGCCCACTTTTTGGCCATTTTATCGCGATTAAGCGCAAGCCACTGCATACATATAACTGTTGCAGCATTGTCCATCTCACCATTATTGAGGCGCGTAAGCGCATCATCAACACTTAAAACGTGAGTTTTGATATCTTCGCCTTCGCTTTCAAGGCCATAGACACCTGTTTGCACTTGGCTTAAATCGGCACGTGCTAAATACAAATGTAAGCGCTCTGTAGTACCACCTGGGCTAGATAAGTACGACAACATAAACTCAAGTTCGTTTAACTCAAGCCCCGCTTCTTCAAATGCTTCTTTTTTTACTACCGACTCGTAATCCGTGCTGCCATCGGTCATGCCAGCTATACATTCTAGCAGCCACGGTGAGTGTTTGCTCTTAATTGCACCTATACGTATTTGCTCAATTAAAAGCACAGTATCTGATACCGGATCGTACGGAAGTACTGCAATGGCATCGCCACGTTCTAATATTTCGCGGCTAATAACGTTAGATGTTCCTCCTGCAAATAGCGCATGCTCAAATTGGTATAAATCGACCTGAAAAAAACCCTTATAAAGGCTTTTAACTGGCTTAACACTAACGTCTTTATGAGTGAATTTTACCAAGTTTTTACTCGTCATGCTTTTACTTCCTGCTTATCTAAACGGTTAAAATGCGTTAATATATTCTGTTACACTTGAACATACTGTTTTACTAATTTTTTTTTTAGTTATGAAGTAAAACAGGTTAACATGCTTTTAGTACAAAAATTGTCTAAGGACTGAACCTAACATGAAAAAGAACATCCTTGCGGCGCTGGTTAGTTTATCATGCGCATTAGGCGCTACAGCAGCCAACGCGGAAGATTTACTACAAGTTTTTGAGATTGCTACAGCAAACGATCCTACTGTTTTAAAAGCAAAAGCCCAAGCCGATGCACAATCTTATCAAAGCGACTTGGCAATGAGTGCATTGCTACCTCAAATTGGTTTAACTGCGAGCTATACAAAAAGTGACTCAACGTCTTTTCAAAGTATTGGCGACTTATCTAATCAAGTTAAAGTTGAGTCTGAAACAGATGATTTCAGCCGAGGCGTTAGCTTAAGCCAAACTCTGTTTGATTTAGGTGCATGGAACACGTTAGACATTGCAGATAAACAAGCACTTCAAGCAAATGGTCAGTACGATGCAGCTAAGCAAAACTTAATTGTACGCGTTGCTGAAGGCTATTTTAACGTATTAAGCGCAATTGATAACCTTGAATTTGTTCAAGCAGAAAAACGCGCCATTGAACGTCAGCTTGAACAGACCAAGCAACGTTACGCGGTAGGTTTAACAGCAATTACCGATGTACATGAAGCGCAAGCACAGTTTGATAACTCAGTAGCGCAAGAGATCATTGCAAGTAATGCTGTAGAGACCGCACGTGAAGAGCTTCGTGAAATCACTGGTAAATACCATGCTAAGTTAGATTTTTTAAACACTGAAACGTTTTCAACGACTAAGCCAGCTAAACAATCTAGTGATTTTGTAAAAATAGCTGAAGAAAATAATATTAACTTACAAGTGGCTAAAGTCACAGTTGATATAGCAAAAGATCAAATTGTACTTGCTAAAGCGGGTCATTATCCAAAGTTGACACTTAGTGCAAGCTACGGTGATTCACTCACTGATACTGAAGTAAATGGGGCTAACTTTGACGAGCAACCTCGATCAGATTCAAGCTCTGTAGCACTTAACTTTAGCGTGCCTTTATATTCAGGTGGCGCAACGGTTGCAGCAACTAAACAAGCCCGTGCTTTTTATGTAGGTGCAAGCCAAGATTACGAAACAAACTACCGTGCAGTTACACGTACTGTCATTACTTCTTACAACCAAGTTGTTTCAGATATTGCAACATATAAAGCACTTGAACAAGCTGTTGTATCGGCACAAAGTGCACTTAAAGCAACTGAAGCTGGTTTTGAAGTAGGTACTCGTACTATTGTTGACGTACTTGTTAGCACACAAAACTTATACGATGCTAAACGTAACCTAGCTGATGTGCGTTACCGCTACGTACTTTCTACTCTGCGTTTAAAACAAGCAGCAGGTACGCTTACAAGTGAAGATTTAGTCGCCATAAACCAAGGTTTAAAATCGGTTTAATTTAGTACTTAATCTTACTTAATTCGTTACAAAGCCAGCACCTGCTGGCTTTTTGTATTTTATTACGCTTAGCGTTAAACTAGCGTTTTTATTTTTAGAGATTTTTTTGTGGTCACCTCATCTCCTTTTAAAATATCATTTTTAGGCCCTCGCTATTGGCTAACATGGATAGGCGTTTTATTTTTATACGTGATCTCTTGGTTACCACAAAAACTTCAACTCGGATTAGGTAAATTACTAGGGCGCTTAGTCCATAAATTTATGAAGCGTCGCCGCCATATAGCGGAGGTAAACATTAAGCTTTGCTTTCCTGATATGAGTGAAGCCGAACAAAAAAAATTAGTGTTAAAAAATATGGAAAACACCGGTATCGCCATGGTAGAAACAGGCATGGCATGGTGGTGGCCGCAGTGGCGTGTAAAAAATGTCTATGGCTCAATTAAAGGGCTTGAACATTTTGAGCGCGTACAAGCTTCTGGCAAAGGTGTTTTATTGCTTGTTCCTCACTTTTTACACCTTGAAATGACCAGTCGCGTGATGGGGTTAAAGTGCCAAGGGCTTGGCTTTTATCGCCCGCATAACAACCCTCTAATGGAATATTTTACAACTAATGGCCGTCTTCGCTCTAACGAATACCTGATTGGCCGAAAAGACGTTAAAGGCTTGTTGAAATCTTTAAAAAACAAAAAAGTATGTTATTACTTACCAGATCAAGACTACGGCCGTAACCGCTGCGAGTTTGTGCCTTTTTACGCCGTACCCGACACAGCAACCACCACCGGGACGCTGATGTTTGCTGGTAGCAAAAATTGCGTAACAATGAGCTTAATAAGCCACAGAGATGATAATGGAAAATACCATTTAGAGATTATTCCTGAGCTTGAAAACTTCCCAAGCGGTGATGATAAAGCTGATGTAACACGCGTTAATCAGCGCGTAGAGCAAGCCATTAATACTGCACCAGCTCAGTACATGTGGCTTCATCGACGTTTTAAAACAAGGCCTGATAAAAATACCCCTTCATTTTATAAAAAGTAGTGGTATAACAATATAGGTAACCTGAACTTTGAAAAGTAAGCCTCTACATTAGAGCGTGATAAAGTCATAAATAAAGTGAGTAGTTATAATGTGGTTTTGGATTAAACATTTATCATTTGCTGTGGTACTAGTTGCACTTGCGGGGTATTTTTTACTCGGCGATGGCCCGGTACTTGATATAAAACAATCTAAAAATGCTGCTGCCGAAGGGTTATCTCGCTTTTATTCATCTATTCGCAATCAAGTAAAAAGTAATAAAGAGCGTGATCAGTTTGTTTTACAGCTTAAAACCCCTCAACAAAGCCTTGATAGAGTACTTGCTGAGCGTGCACGTATTGTTGATCCTATGCCGGCTAGTTGGTCTGGAAAGGTTGAACCAAGGCGTTTTGAAAATGGCTCAACACTTAAAGATGTACTTAAAGAATATGCAAAAACTGAAGGGGTTGAACTGTATTGGTACTTAAGTAAAGATTACGTGGTAAAGGATCACTTTAGGGTAGATAGTAACTTCACATCGGCGCTGTACCAAGTAGGCAGAGCAATTAATGATGATTTTGAATACGAGGTTTATACTTACTTTTGCTACAAGCAAAGAGCTGCGGTTATTACCGAGCTCCCTTCTGAATTTGTCCGAAGTAACTGCTTAAAACTAAAAGTTTAACTGCCTGTATTATAAAACTTTAGCAATTCACTTTAACCTAGCTCAAATACGCTATTCCAAATTTGCGTAATATTAATAATATCTTGCTCAAACTGCTCCCTCAAAACTAAACGCCCCTGCTGATCTAAACTCAACACATGGTAGCGTGAGCGATAATCAATATAGGCTTGAATTAGCTGCTGTTTTTGCTCTTTGCTAATACAGCCAAGCTTAGCCGCATCACTTAAAATTCTAACGTTGTCTGAGTAAACTGTTAGATTCTCAAATTCATTAGCGTGTTTAAGTACTAAATATTGGGTTATAAACTCAATATCTGCCATACCACCAACATCTTGTTTTAAATCAAACTGCTGTGTGTTTCCTTTCGCTAAGTGTTCACGCATTTTTTCGCGCATTTTAATTACATCAGCTTTAAGTGTGTCGGCATCTCGTGGTTGGCATAATATTTCTTTACGTATTTGTGCAAAACGTTCAACTAACTCATCTTGACCTAATATTAGCCGAGCGCGGACGAGTGCTTGATGCTCCCACGTCCATGCTTGCGTTTGCTGATAATGATTAAAGCTTTCTAAATTAATAGCTAATAAACCAGATGCGCCCTCTGGGCGTAGACGCGTATCTAGCTCATATAAAATACCCGATGCAGTACGAGTATTAAATAAATGCATTAGGCGCTGTGCGAGCTTTAAATAAAATTGGCGAGAGTCTATTGGCTTATCGCCATTCGTTTGGCTTGAGCCGTCATGGTTGTGTACAAACACCAAATCAAGGTCTGAGTCATATCCAACTTCAAAACCGCCTGTTTTTCCGTAGGCTATAACAGCAAAGCCTTTATGCTCGTCATCAGTACCGGGGGGCATACCAAAGCGCCTAACAGTATTGTGCCACGCAATATTTACTGATTGATCGACGATCGCCTCAGCAAGTGCTGTAAGGTGATCGCTAACCTTCATCACATCAATAACGCCGGTTGCATCGGCAGCTGCAATACGTAGCTGATGAGTTTGCTTAAACTGCCTAAGCGATTCCATTTGTAGCTCTAGGTCGTCATGCTCAATACGTAAAAAATATTGTCTTATCTCGTCTTTATATGCACTCAGAGGCGTTGGTTTATAAAGTACTGCGGGATCGATTAATTCATCTAGCAAAATAGGATATCGAGAAATATGCTCACCTATCCATTTACTATGGCAGCACAATAATACCAGTTGCTTTAACGCGCCTTGGTTTTCGTAAAGCAGTTCTAGGTAGGCTGTACGCGATATTATTTTATTTAATATTTGGCAAACCATTGTAAATGCAGCTGCGCTGGCATTAAAATCATTGAGTTGATTTAGCAGTACAGGCATCAACTTATCAAGAATTTCGCGACCTCGATTACCAATATTTACTTTTGAAAGTCTTAATTTAAAGTCATTCAGGGGCGTTTGCCACTCTTCTCTTTCGTCTTTTAAAAAGCTCACATCACCATGATCCCACGCACTAATAAAAGCGCCTTCACAGGTATCTAGTGGTACGGTTTCCTCGCCAATTACTAGCGAAAATTCGCTATTAACTTGCTTCATAACTTTTTCAATCGTGCTTAATGTAGCGCTGAAGTTTTCTTGTTCTAATAATAAATTTAAGCGCTGCTGATTTAGCTCATCATCTGGTAAGGTTTGTGTTTGTTGGTCGTCAAATATTTGCAGGTACTGCTCAACTTTACGTAAATAAAGGTAATTGCTTTTAAGCTCTAAAGCTTCTTGCTCGTCAATAACTTGGCTAAGTGATAGCTCATTTAATGCTTTGAGTAGAGATTGCGTTTGTAAATTAGCTTCTCGCCCACCTCTAACCATTTGCAGTGCTTGCACAATAAATTCAACTTCTCGAATACCGCCGGCACCTAGTTTAATATTATTAGTAAGGCCTTTACGGCGTACCTCTTGAGCAATCATTAACTTCATTTTACGCAGTGATTCGATCACCGAAAAATCAATGTAGCGACGATAAACAAACGGCTTTAACAGCTTAATAAACTCATCCCAGTATTTATTAGGTGTGCCAATTAAGCGCCCTTTTAACATGGCGTAGCGTTCCCAATCGCGCCCTTGCTCTTGGTAGTAATCCTCAATAGCGTTAAAGCTCATAACTAAAGGGCCGCTTTCACCAAATGGACGTAATCGCATATCAACTCTAAATACTTGCCCATCACCTGTTACTTGGTTAAGCGCTGCAATAAGCTTTTGCGCCACTTTTGTATAAAACACTTGAGCTTCTAGGCTTCGTCGTCCCCCTTGTGTTTTTATACTGCGAGGGTAAGCAAAAATTAAATCTATATCTGATGAGTAATTTAGCTCTTTACCACCAAGCTTTCCCATTCCTAATACCATTAATGGCATTGAATAGTTTTGCTCATCAAGGGGTTCGCCATTTACTTTTGCAACCTGTGCATGCGCCCATTGGTTAGCACTATTTATTAGCATATCGGCCAATTGGCTAATGTAGTTTATGCTATCTGCAATTGGGTTAGCGCAACAAAGATCGAGGTATGCAACTTTAAGCCAGTACTTTTCGCGGTACTTTCGTAAAATTTGATTGCACTTTGCTTCATCTATATTAGTAAGCTCTAGGCCATCAAAGGAAGATGTGACATGTCTATTTTGTATTTCGTCTTTGCACAAAAGCCAATCTTTTAAATCGGGCTGAGACTCTAAAGAGCGCCAAGCAAAGTCGCTCAATGCGAGTAATCGTACAACTTCACTTTCATCGCTTTGCTGCGGATATAGCTGTTCGAAGCGCTCTAAGCCAAGTTTTTGTAATTGAATAGGAAGTTGCTTTAGATTACTCATCGATCCTCTCTTTTATATCATCAATAACCGTACTAGAATGACTAAAACCTAGAAAGGTTAACTTAATTAGGATCACCATGTCATATTTGTCTTTATCTAACACTAGTTTTATTGCGATTGCCATTAGTTTTGCGGTTATTTGCATAACTATTTTTGGTTTACGAACGGTAACTCAACTTAAGGCAAAACAAGCGCTTAAAGAAGAGTTAGCACAGCACGATAACTTTGCCATGGGAATTAGTTTTGCATCAGAAATATCAGTAGTTATAGCAACTATGGCCTTTTTATTTGACGAAATAAGCGTAAGTACCGCACAGTCAAACCCATTAAAAGTAGTTATTTTAATTGTTTTATTATTTACATTTATTAAGGTTGGTCATTTAATCCACAGAAAATGGATATTGCACAGATTTAATGAAGAAGCAGCTATATTAAAACAAAATGTATGCGCCGCTTTAGTTGATTCAGGCATGTTAATAGCTAACTGCATTATTGCGCTTGGCTTATATACATGGACTCACACTCAAGGGTTTAGTAACTTACTCATTGCTTTTGTTAGCTTTTTCACTCTACAAGGGATGTTTGCCCTTGATAGCAAAATACGTGAGCGTCGCTTTGCTAAAGCTAACCAAGGTGCCTCATTACAAAGTAACTTTAATCTAGAAAACACCTCAATAGGTATAAGATACGCTGGTAAATCAATTGGTTTAGCACTTGCAGTTTATGCTGGTTTATCAAGCGCAGCATTTCAAAATGGCAAAATGGTAGAAAATATATTTACACTGGTAATGCATTGCGGTGTAATGTGGTTGTTACTTTATTGTTTAACTTATGTAATAAAAGTTATATCTTTACCAAATATTGATACCGCTCTTGAAGTTGATCACCAAGATAACATTGGGATTGCATGTATAGAGTTTGCTGTTTTTTGTGCTATAGGCTATTTACTTATAAGCATGTTTTCTATTTAACGCCCTCCTTTACTAGCACTTATGCATTTAAGTAAAGGTGGTAATCACTTTGCTTAAATGCAACGAGGCCCCTGCCAGTGCAAGTAACAAACTATTTGCTAATCGATATAGATAACGAATTTAGTCGTGCGTTTGCACAGTACAACAAAAACAATAATAAAAGCACCATACCTTGTGAACTTATAGCTGTGGGCAGTAATACACGCCAGCTAGTAAAAATGATGTTTGATGAGCAAATTAAAGATTATTGTTATTGCGACCTTGAAAACGAGATAAGCGTTGCTGAACTTAGCCATTATTTAGCGGATCATCACAGTATTCATGGCGTTCTTTTTAATAGCGCCGATTACTTACTGGCAAGTGATCAACAGCGCTCAATTTATAATTCATTAAACGAAAACCGATTTTTAATAAATCTCGATGATACAGAATACACATTGAGCCGAATTACCGATGACACGCTAACCGAGCCTTTAATTGCAGCTCACGATATAGCTCACAGTACACAAGAGCTAATCTGCCAAGCTGAACTACATAATAAAAATAAATAATTGCACCTAGCTTCGTGCTTACTTACCATAGCGGTATATATTTTTCGCTAATAAGTAAGTAACACACCATGCGAGTTCCTCATATTTATCAGGCATCGGATATTGCCTTAAACACCCCTGTAACTTTAGATGATGACGCTGCTGGGCACATTGGCCGTGTACTGCGTATGAAAGTAGGCGAGCATGTGTCTATTTTTAATGGCGAAGGTGGCGAGTACCTTAGTGAAATAATTGAGGTAACTAAAAAAACAGTGATTGTAATGCCACTTGAGCTAAATCCTCATGACGTAGAATCACCTCTTAAAATTCATTTAGGGCAATGTGTATCCCGTGGCGATAAGATGGATTTTACCATTCAAAAATCTGTAGAGCTTGGCATAACTGAAATCACCCCCCTTTTTAGCCAACGCTGCGGCGTTAAACTCAGTGGCGATCGCTTAGAGAAAAAACATCAGCAATGGCAAAAAATTGCAATTGCTGCAGCCGAACAATCTGGGCGTAACTTTGTACCGGTTGTTCACCCTCCCGTTGATTTAAAACAGTGGCTAGATCAGCAAACGCAGGAAATAAAACTGACTTTGCACCCTCGTGCTGAGCACAGTATTAAAACCATTACAGTACCTAAAGATGGTGTGCGCTTTTTAGTAGGCCCAGAAGGCGGTTTTACCGATGAAGAAATGGCGCAAACTAAACAACAGGATTTTGTAGATATTCGCTTAGGCCCGCGTGTTTTACGAACGGAAACCGCCGCTTTAACGGTCTTAAGTGCATTACAGTTACAATTTGGCGATTTAGCTAATTGAAATAACTAAAAGTACCCTCATATAAACATTAATATTTATAGTAAGGCACAGCGCATGGCAATTAAGTTAGGTATTATTTCAGATCCTATTAGCGGATTTAACATTAAAAAAGACACCGGTTTTGCAATGATGATGCAAGCGCAAGAGCGCGGCTACGAAATTTACTACATGGAGATGGATGACCTAGCTCTTCGTAAAGGTAAATCGTATGCAACGGCGTCTAAAGCTCAAGTATTTAACAACACCGAAAAATGGTATGAGCTAGAAGAAAAAGCCACTATTGCTCTTGCTGACCTAGACGTTATTTTAATGCGTAAAGATCCACCATTCGATACTGAATACATTTACGCAACCTATATACTTGAACGTGCAGAGCAAGAAGGCACGCTTATCATTAATAAGCCACAAAGTCTTCGTGATGCTAACGAAAAGCTATTTACAGCTTGGTTTAGCGAACATACGCCAGACACGCTAGTAACACGTAGTCAAAAGCAAATTCGTGAGTTTTTAGCCGAGCATAAAGACATTATTTTAAAGCCGCTTGATGGTATGGGTGGCGCATCAATTTTTCGTATCAAAGAAGACGATGCAAACATTGGTGTAATTTGCGAAACGCTAACCGAACACGGCAGCCGCTTTGCGATGGTGCAAAATTATGTGCCAGAGATCAAACAAGGCGACAAGCGCGTATTGGTTGTTGATGGCGAGGTCATTCCGTATTGTTTAGCGCGTATTCCTCAAAATGGCGAAACACGCGGTAACTTAGCAGCTGGCGGTAGAGGTGAAGCTCGCCCTCTTAGCGAGTCCGATTTAAAAATAGCACAAGCTATAGCGCCAACGCTTAAAGAAAAAGGCTTAGTATTTGTAGGCTTAGATATTATTGGCGATAAATTAACTGAAATAAATGTAACAGCACCAACATGTGTACGTGAAATTGAAGCCGCGTATGATATTTCTATCACCGGTATTTTGTTTGATGCCATTGAGCGTAAACTTACAAAATAAATACCATTTAAAAGCGTATTAATTTAATAATTTCATACAATTAATGCGCTTTTTATGTTCAATTTATAGAACTATGCCATACTAAAAGTTCAACTAATATCCATTAACTAAAGGGCGAAATCTATGCAATCATTAGAAAATCATTTTTTAATCGCTATGCCGTCGATGCAAGACCCTTTTTTTAAACGTGCCGTTACGTATATTTGCGAGCACAATGAAGATGGGGCTATGGGCTTGGTAATAAACCAACCTATTAATGTTACTGTTGGTGAGCTTTTAGATAAAATAGAAATTGATAACGACAAAACGCAAAATGCAGCTCAAGTAAGTGTGTTTGCGGGTGGGCCGGTTAAAACCGACCGAGGTTTTGTTCTGCACTCTCCAAAACCTGGATATTCTGCGAGTCAAAAGCTTAGCAGCGATATCATGATCACCACATCTAAAGATGTTCTGGCAAGTTTAACCACCGTTCACGCACCTGATCAATTCATTATTACGCTGGGTTATTCGGGCTGGGAGCAAGGACAACTTGAGCAAGAGCTTTTAGATAACAGTTGGTTGATCATTAAAGCAGATCCAAAGATCATTTTTGATACACCTGTTGAAAAGCGCTGGGAAAAAGCAGTGTCTATGTTGGGCTTTGATATTAGCCAACTTAGCCCTGAAGCAGGCCACGCATAAAACCACTTTATTTCCATGAGTTAATTATTAATAACTTAGCTCATGGAATTAGGGTTTTTTGAGCTTTTAGATTTAAATATTTTTAAGCTTCGAGAAGCACATATTTGGCATTTACTCTACGTTATTACCCATTTATGATGAGCAACCTCACTACATAGGCTGTACCTTACCTAAATACCAAATATTTACTAAAAATTTAACCTTGTAAGACACACAGGCCAAAATAAAACCTAAAACAGGAAACACATGACAAAAAAAACGCTTAAACCGCAAGGTGAACGCACTGTAATGGGCTTTGACTTTGGCACTAAAAGTATTGGGATAGCTATTGGTCAAGAGCTTACAGGCAGCGCATCAAGCCTTAAAGCTGTAAAAGCACAAGACGGTATTCCTAATTGGGACCATATCGCTGTACAAGTTAAAGAGTGGCAACCAGATTTAATGGTGGTAGGTTTACCTCTTAATATGGATGGCACCTCTCAAGAGGTAACATTTAAAGCTAAGAAGTTTGCTAATAGACTGCATAACCATTATGGCATTCCTGTGCAAACACAAGATGAGCGCTTAACAACAGCCGATGCAAAAGCGCGCTTGTTTGAACACGGCGGCTATAAAAACTTAGGCAAAGGTAATGTAGATAATATGTCTGCGGTTATTATTTTAGAAAGCTTTTTTGAAGCCAGCTACGGCGAATAAGAACGATTTTATACCAATTCACTTAATTAAGTATTTGCGTGGATTAATAAGCAAATAAAAAGCGCCAATTGGCGCTTTTTTTGTAACTATTAGTCATTAGCTTTTATCTTTTTCATCAAGGCCATCAATAGTAACGCCTTGCAAAAAGCCTGCGCCTTGCTGCTCGTTATTACGTAGCTTAATCATTAAGCGTAGATCATTTGGCGAATCAGCATGATGTAGTGCATCGGCGTAATTAATACGCTGCTGTCTATAAAGCTCAAATAAAGCTTGGTCGAAGGTTTGCATGCCCATTTCTTTAGATTTAGCCATTGCCTCTTTAATGCCGCCAATGTCGCCGCTTTTGATTAACTCGGCCACCATAGGTGAATTAAGTAAAATCTCTATAGCGGCAACGCGACTTTCACCATCTGAGGTAGGTACAAGCTGCTGAGCAACTATAGCGCGTAAATTAAGTGCTAAGTCGTACTTAAGCTTGTCGTGTTTTTCTTTTGGTACTAAATGCATAATACGGTCAATCGCTTGGTTTGCATTGTTAGCGTGCAATGTAGCAACACATAAATGACCGGTTTCAGCAAAACTAAGCGCATACTCCATGGTTTCTTGCGAACGTATTTCACCAATTAATATTACATCGGGAGCTTGTCGCAACGAGCTTTTAAGCGCCGATTCAAAACTTTCGGTATCAAGCCCTACTTCACGCTGAGTTATTATGCTCTTACGATGCTCATGTACAAATTCAATCGGATCTTCAATCGTGAGTATATGACCGCGTTGGTTACGGTTTCTATAGCCAATAAGTGCAGCTAATGATGTTGATTTACCAGTACCTGTACCACCAACAAATAGCACTAAGCCACGCTTCGACATAATTACATCAGTTAGTGTAGAAGGTAGTCCAAGCTCACTCACGTCAGGTATTTGCGTCACAATACGACGAATAACCATACCAGCTCTATCACGCTGCCAAAAAGCAGATATACGAAAACGCCCTTCGTCTGTTGCTATCGCAAAGTTACACTCTTTGGTGGTATGAAACTCATTTTTTTGCTTTTCGCTCATTGCTGACTCAACAAGCTCTAAAGCTTGTTCGTCGGTAAGTTTATCGTCACTTAGCGCGATTAATTCACCATTAATTTTGGCGCTAACGGGCAATTGACTCGATACAAATAAATCAGAGCCTTTTTTCTCAATCATAATGAGTAAAAAGTGGTTTAAAGATAAATTCATGATGATTCCTTAACCGCCAAACTGTGTTTTATCTTGCGCTTTTTCTTGTGCGGCTTTATTTGTAACCAGCCCGTGGTTTACTAAATTTGTTAAACATTGATCCATTGTTTGCATACCGTGCGATGCACCTGTTTGAATTGATGAATACATTTGCGCAATTTTATCTTCACGGATTAAGTTGCGAATTGCGGGTACACCAATCATAATTTCGTGAGCGGCTATTCGCCCGCCACCAATTTTTTTAAGTAACGTTTGCGAAATTACCGCACGTAATGACTCAGAGAGCATTGAGCGTACCATCGCCTTTTCTTCACCTGGGAACACATCAATAATACGGTCAATAGTTTTTGGCGCTGAGGTTGTATGAAGCGTGCCAAACACTAAGTGGCCAGTTTCGGCAGCAGTCATTGCTAAGCGGATTGTTTCTAAATCACGAAGCTCACCAACCAAAATTACATCAGGGTCTTCACGCAGTGCGCTTCTAAGGGCATTTGAAAAGCTATGAGTATCGCGGTGTACTTCACGTTGATTAATAAGGCTTAGTTTATTGTCGTGAACAAATTCGATAGGGTCTTCTATAGTCAGAATATGGTGATGTTTGTTTTGATTTATGTAATCGACCATAGCTGCAAGCGTTGTTGATTTACCTGAACCCGTAGGCCCTGTAACCAGTACAAGCCCTCGAGGAGTATCTGAAATTGTTTTAAAGATATCAGGAGCGCCTAAATCATCAAGTGTTAGCACCTCACTTGGGATGGTACGAAACACTGCTGCAGGTCCGCGATTAGAGTTAAATGCGTTCACACGAAAGCGTGCAAGGTTAGGTACTTCAAACGAAAAATCCACTTCAAGATTTTGTTCGTAGTCCTTACGCTGATTATCGTTCATAATGTCGTAAACCAGACTGTTTACGTCTTTGTCTTCAAGTGCTGGTATATTAATACGGCGAACATCACCATCTACGCGTATCATAGGTGAAACACCCGACGATAAATGTAAATCGGATGCTTTGTGTTGCACACTAAACGCCAATAATTCGGTAATATCCATTTATGACTCCACAACTAACTGATAAATATATGGTTACAATAGCAGAACGACTCACATCCGCCTACGCTAGAATTGCAAATGCGGCAAAAAATGCACAACGAAATAGCAGCGAAATAACTTTACTCGCTGTTTCAAAAACAAAACCTAGTACAGATATAGCTGCAGCTTACGAGCATGGCCAACGCCAATTTGGCGAGTCTTATGTTCAAGAGGCTGTAGATAAAATAGCTCAATTAAGTGCATTAAGCGACATCACGTGGCACTTTATTGGCCCTATTCAATCAAATAAAAGCGCGCTTGTTGCACAGCATTTTGACTGGGTGCAAAGTGTTGATCGCATAAAAATAGCAAAACGACTAAACACACAACGCCTTGCTGATTTCCCCCCTTTAAATGTGCTTATTCAAGTAAATATAAGTACAGAAGAGGCTAAGTCGGGCTGTAGCGTTGATCAAATACCTGAACTTGCAGAATTTATTAGCCAATGTGAGCAGTTAACTTTGCGTGGTTTAATGGCAATTCCGGCTAAAAGTGACGATCCTGCTGAGCAAATTCAATCTTTTGAGCAATTACAAACTTGCTTTGATAAACTACAGGCCCAATATCCTCATATAGATACGTTGTCGATGGGTATGAGTGGAGATGTTGAAGCTGCCATAAGTGCAGGTTCAACCATGGTGAGGATCGGCACAGATATTTTTGGAACTCGAACTTAAAAGGTGATAACAGACATATGTCAGATAAAACAATCGCATTTATAGGCACAGGTAACATGAGCTATGCCATTATTGGTGGCATGGTAAAAAACGGTTTTAACGCAAACAACATCATTGCTACAAACCGCAACCAAGAAAAGCTTGCAAAGGTAGCAGACGATTTCAAGGTGAAAACCACCAGTGACAATAACGAAGCCCTACGCGATGCTGATGTCATTGTATTATCTGTTAAGCCTCAAATGATGGGCGATTTATGTAAATCGTTTCAAGAATCAGGCGTAGACTTTAGTGATAAATTATTTATATCGGTTGCCGCAGGTTTAACCGTTAAGCGTTTACGTGAAATGCTAGGCCAAGACGTTAAAATGGTACGTTGTATGCCAAATACCCCATCGCTGCTTGGCCGTGGTGTATCGGGTTTATTTGGTGCAAACGAAACAGCCGATGAACACGAGTTTGTACAACAAGTATTTGAATGTACTGGTATTGCAGTATGGGTTGAGCAAGAGTCGCAAATTAACGATATTATTGCTGTGACAGGCTCATCTCCTGCTTACTTTTTCTTATTTATGGAAGCCATTGAAGAAAAAGCTAAAGCACTTGGCTTTAACGATGAAGATGCCCGTCGCTTAGTACAACAAACAGCGCTTGGCGCTGCAGAAATGGCACTTAGCCAACCAGATATTACTATTTCGCAATTGCGCTCAAATGTAACATCTAAAGGCGGTACTACACATGCCGCAGTTGAGCATTTAAAAGGCGAAGGCTTAACACAAACTGTTAGCGACGCGATGGATGCATGTATTGCCCGCGCAGAGCAAATGGAAAAAGAACTTTAAAATTACTTTTTATTGAAGGTTACATTATGAATGCCATGCAATTTTTGATCAGTACCCTGTTTGATTTATTTTTAATGGTGGTGCTACTGCGTTTTTGGCTACAGTGGGCAAAAGCCGACTTTTACAACCCGATGAGCCAATTTGTAGTTAAAGCAACGTCGTTTGCCGTTAAACCGCTACGTAAAATTATACCTGGATTTGGCGGGCTCGATTTAGCGTCATTGTTGCTGGCATACCTTGTAGCCGTAGCTAAAATTAGTACCCTAATGCTTGTTATTTATGGAGCATGGGCACCGCAGCCGGTATTTATCCAAGCATTAATAACTGTATTAAAAGAAGGTTTAAACTTAGTATTTTGGGTGTTAATTATCCGCGCCATTTTAAGCTGGGTAAGCCAAGGCTATAACCCTATTGAAGCGGTTTTCCATCAGCTTACTGAGCCAATGCTTAAACCCATTCGTAAAATTCTTCCGCCAATGGGTGGTTTAGATTTATCAGTATTAGTACTTATTATTGGTATTCAGTTTTTACAAATGCTGTTTATGGACTTTTTAGCGTAAGCACTCAATTTTAAGTAAAGAGGCCTTATGGCCTCTTTTTTATATAGGACACCATAATGAATCGTTTAATTAAGTTTTGTTTTATTGCTTGTTTAGCCTTCGTATTTAATGCACAAAGTGAAGAAATGCAAGGTGCTCAGTACAAAGAGCTTGGCCCTTGGCAAGTACATTACATTGCCTTTCCTTCTACGTTTATTCAGCCCAAAATAGCTAAAGCGTACAACCTTGAGCGCAGTGGCTACAAAGGGGTTGTAAACATTTCTATATTAAAAAATGATGCCGATAAAACAGCACAAACAGCCACGTTAACTGGCACAGCCAAAAACTTACTGGGTAATAAACAAACCTTAACTTTTAAAGAAGTAAAAGAAGGTGACTCAATTTATTATCTTGCTCAAGTAAATTACACCAACGAAGAAATTTTACGCTTTGAAATTGAAATACAACAAAGTAACCAGTTTCAAAAATTACAATTTCAGCAAAAATTTTACGTAGATTAATAACATGACCAAAAATTTAGTACTTGCTACAGGTAACCCTGGCAAAGTAAATGAGCTGGCAAATATGCTAAGCCCACTTAATATTAACGTTGTGCCACAAAGTGACTTTAACGTAAGTGAAGTAGCCGAAACCGGCACCACCTTTGTAGAAAACGCCATTATAAAAGCTCGCCATGCGGCAAAAATTACAGGTATGCCAGCCATAGCTGATGATTCAGGCCTAGAAGTAGATGGCTTAAATGGCGCGCCGGGCGTTTACTCTGCTCGCTTTGCAGGTGAGAGCGCGAGCGATCAAGACAACATAGATAAACTACTTAATGACTTAGGTAGCAATCCAAATCGTAAAGCCCGCTTTTGGTGTGTACTGGTATTAATGCGCCACGCAGATGACCCGACCCCACTTATTTGCAGCGCAAGCTGGGAAGGCGAAATTACACAAACCCAAAATGGCGAAGGTGGTTTTGGTTACGACCCAGTATTTTTTGTTGCTGAGCAAAACTGTACCAGTGCAGAGCTCACCAAAGAGCAAAAAAATGCAGTGAGCCATCGTGGCCAAGCACTTAAAAAATTACTACTAGAGCTTCAAAACAAAGGCGGCCTGTGAACCTTCCACCACTTAGCTTATATGTGCACGTACCTTGGTGCGTGCAAAAATGCCCTTACTGCGACTTTAATAGCCATGGGCAAAAAGGCGACATACCTGAAGCTGAATACATTCAACATTTAATAGACGATTTAAAAGCTGATTTACATTTAGTGCAAGGGCGTAAAATACACAGTATTTTTATTGGTGGTGGCACGCCAAGCTTATTAACCGGCGGTGCATACATTCGTTTACTTAAAGAAGTTGATAGTCTGATTGGCTTAAGTGATAACTGTGAAATAACCCTTGAGGCAAACCCCGGCACTGTAGAGACGAATCGCTTCAAAGAGTATGTAAAAGCCGGTATTAACCGTATTTCTATTGGTGTGCAAAGCATGCAAAACGACAAGCTAAAAGCGCTTGGCCGTATTCATGGTGCCGATGAAGCAAACTACGCCGCTGAGCAAGCTAAACACGCTGGGCTAAATAGCTTCAATCTTGATTTAATGCATGGTTTACCGGGGCAAAGTCTGGAAGATGCACTGAGTGATTTAAAACACATTATTGCTTTAAATCCGCCGCATATATCGTGGTACCAACTCACTATTGAGCCAAATACACAGTTTGCTTCAAAACCACCTACTCTGCCGCAAGATGAAACCCTATGGGACATTCAAGAGCAAGGCCAAGCGTTACTTGCTCAAGCTGGTTACATTCAATACGAAATATCAGGATATGCAAAGCCTGGTTATCAATGCCAACATAACTTGAATTATTGGCGTTTTGGCGATTATCTCGGTATTGGTTGTGGTGCTCATGGTAAAGTTACTGATGCAAAAACGGGTGTAATAACACGCACCGAAAAGGTTAAACACCCTCGCGGTTATATGGATTTAATTAAGCCATATATGTACAAACGTTGGGAAGTAGAGCAAGACGATTTAGCCTTTGAGTTTTTTATGAATCGTTTTCGCTTAGTCGAGCCTTGCCCAATTGAAGATTTCAGTGCGTTGACTAGTCAGCCGCTACAAAGCCAGCAAGCGGCTTTAACAAAAGCTATAAACGCAGGATTGTTAATACAAGAAAACGGCCACTGGCAAGTAAGCGTTAAAGGTCATCGTTTTTTAAATGACCTGCTAGAATTGTTCGTGTAGTGGTTTTAACCACGCGCGATAAACATAAAAATACAAGCAAATAAATATAATACACCCTAATGGGTTTCTAACAACAAAGGGAAAACAATGCGTAAACTTACCTTTATTGCAGCTGCTGTGAGCGTTGCACTTATTGCTGGTTGCCAGCAAACAACTCAACAGGCCGCACCGGTTGCAAAAGCACAAAATGTTCAATCACAACAAAGTGAAATAGACAAGGCCAATGCGTTTTTTGAAGATACCTTTAACCGCGACGTAATGAGCAGCCCTGTGTACCAAACTTACATGGGCATTAAAAAAGATTACGACAAATGGGATGACGGCAGCGAAGAGCAAAAATTAAAAGATTTAGCACAAACTAAAGCTGATTTAGTTGAGCTAAAAGCAATTAACCGCGACCTACTTGATGATGCAACAAAAGTAAGTTACGACTTAAAAAAACAAGACTTAGAAAGCTCAATTGCTGATTTTAAATGGCGTTACCATAACTACCCAGTTAACCAAATGTTTGGTACTCACTCTATGGTGCCTGCATTTTTAATTAACCAACATTCAATTAGTAACGTTAAAGAAGCAAAAGACTACATTGCACGTTTAAACGGTGTACCTACAGTATTTGATCAACTAATTACTGATTTAGAAACGCGTGCTGATAAAGGTATTATTGCCCCTAAATTTGTGTTCCCACATGTTATTGATTCAAGCAAAAACATCATCCATGGTGCGCCGTTTGAAAAAGGTGAAGACTCTACGCTTTTAGCCGACTTTAAACGTAAAGTAAGCGCGCTTGAAGTTAGCCAAGATGAAAAAGATGCCTTAATTAGCGATGCAACTGATGCACTAAAATCAGCAGTTAAGCCTTCTTACTCTAAGCTAATTAATTACCTAGCACAGCTAGAGAAACGCGCTGATAACCGTGATGGCGCGTGGAAATTGCCAGATGGTGAAGCGTTTTATAACAACGCCCTTAAACGCACTACAACAACCGATTTAACGGCTAAAGAGATTCATGCCATTGGTCTTGCTGAAGTTGAGCGTATTCATGACGAAATGCGTGAAATCAAAGATAAAGTGGGCTTTAAAGGTGATTTAAAAGCGTTTATGCAGTTTATGAAAACTGATAAACAATTTTATTATGCCAATGACGCACAAGGTAAACAGCGTTATTTAGATGAGGCAACTGGCCTAATTGATACCATGAAAACCCGTTTAGACGAGCTGTTTATTGTTAAGCCAAAAGCAGACCTTAAAGTTAAAGCCGTTGAAGCATTTCGTGAAAAAGCAGCAGGTAAAGCATTTTACCAACAACCTGCGCCAGATGGCTCACGCCCTGGTATTTACTACGCAAACCTTTACGACATGGAAGCGATGCCAACGTATCAAATGGAAGCATTAGCGTACCATGAGGGTATTCCGGGTCACCACATGCAAATTGCTATCTCGCAAGAGCTTGAAGGTGTACCTAAGTTCCGTAAGTTTGGCGGTTATACGGCATACATTGAAGGTTGGGGCTTATACTCAGAGTTCATCCCTAAAGAAATGGGTATGTACTCAGACCCTTACTCAGATTTTGGTCGCCTTTCAATGGAATTATGGCGCGCATGTCGCCTAGTGGTTGATACCGGTATTCACGCAATGAAGTGGACTCGCCAAGAGGGTATTGATTACTACGTAAATAACACGCCTAATGCAACATCAGACGGTGTTAAAATGGTTGAGCGTCACATTGTAATGCCATCGCAAGCAACAGCTTACAAAGTAGGTATGCTTAAGATTTTAGAACTGCGTGAAGATGCTAAAAAGCAACTTGGTGATAAGTTTGATATTCGCCAGTTCCACGATGTAGTACTTAAAAATGGACCTGTACCACTTAACGTACTAGAGAACTTTGTGAACGAATGGGTAGCAAGCAAAAAAGCTTAAAACCAATTGAAAGCAACTGTTTAAATATGAAAGGTCGCTTATGCGACCTTTTTTGTCTTATAGTAATAAAAACGTTGAGAGGTAGAGTGATAGAATGGATTTAAGCATACAGTTACTTAATGCGCGAATTGCTAAGCATCAGCTAGATGAGCTCGATAGCGACTTTAAACAGTTAAGTCCTGCCCAGCAAACATTACAGCTTAATCACCTTTGTGAAACCGCTTTGCGTATGGATATTAAATACGACTTTATGCAAAACATGGCTACACGTATTTTAACCACCAACACACCACCAGCGCCTTTTATAAACCAATTAACGACCACTGATGCATTAACGTTTTTTACACCGGCATTAAAAGAGAACAAAGGCTTTTTAGCACAAGATACCCAAGGTAATAATGTGCTACATAATGTATTTAAGCACGCCCATGCTCAAAAGCTGGCTTTTAACTACGTGCGCTCTTTAATGTTATTTGAATCTAACGATGATTTAGTCAAAGCCCTTGCACAAACCAATGCACGCGGCCTCACGCCCGTTGCTTGTTATATTGCATATGCAAATAAACCTAACACCCCAGTTAAGCATGAATTTTCAGCGCTGCTAGCCCTTATGGAAATAGAACAAAAACAAAACCCATTGGCTAAGCAACAACTGGCAAGTATATTAAAAGGGGCAAACATCAACGAAACCAGCATTTTACTCAGTGCAGCTTACCTGCAGCGTTCAACCGCGCAAATTGCACATTTAATCAAAGCAATTTAGTCACTTAAGTAATATTCTACGCTTGTTACTACTCTCACCTTTTTAATATGAGGTGTGTTTGAGTCACGGTTAGTAATACTAAATTGGCCTTGTCGCGCCGTTTTAATTTTACCAAGTTTTGAATTTGAGTCTTTAGCAAACTTATTCGCCACTTCTCGGGCTTTCTCTGTGGCCTCTTGCACCATGGCAGGTTTTATATCGTTAAGAGTAGTAAATATATACTCCACCTTGGTTTCGTAACTGTCTTGTACGACTGCAATATTTTGCTTTGCTAATTGACTTACTTTACTCAGTGCATTTTGTACTTTATCGGGAGCACTTGAATACACAATAATATTAGAGCGTACTAAATACCTAAATTTTTGATTTTCGTTAGCGTATTCGCGGGCTTGCTTATCAATAATTGACTGACTCCCTGTGCTTATTTCGTCATCATCAAAGCCATGTAGCTTTAAAAAAGCGATAACCGCATCATTTTTTTGCTCAACCCTACTAACTAACTTTTCGAGGTTGTTGTCGGCATCACTAAACTGCAAAGGCCAAATTACGGTATCTGCGCTTACTTCTCGCTCAGCTAATCCTTTAACTTGTACGCTGCGTTCCATCGCTTTTACGTCAAATGCTGTTCCTTTTAAAATAAAACCAAAGCTAACTAAGCCTATACTTAAACAAATTGCTGCTATAACAATATAAAAACCGGGTGTTTTGTTCACGTTCACCTCCTTGATTGATATCAATAATAAGCACCTAGACGCTCGAAATAACACACTAAACAGGGTACATTGTGAGTATAAATAACGCAAAATATAATCAGCCAAGGATCAGCTATGAGCCTAAAACGTATTAGCCAGTTTTTTAACCCCTCGTCGGTGGCGGTTATTGGCGCCTCAAACGTGTCAACTCGTGCAGGCTTTGTAGTAATGCGCAATTTGTTACGGGGTGGCTTTAATGGGCCAATAATGCCAGTTACGCCAAGCCATACAGCGGTACATGGTGTACTTGCCTACCCAAGCATAGCTGAATTACCTAAAGTACCTGATCTTGCTGTTATTTGTACCAACAAAAACACTCTACTAAGTATCATTGAACAGTTAGGTAAGCTTGGTTGTAAAAGCGCCATAGTCATTGCCGATGGCCTTTCAAATGAGCTAAAAGCAGCATTAAAAGAATCAGCCCATGCACACAACGTTACGCTGCTTGGACCAAACTGTTTAGGCTTACTTATCCCCCATATTGGCTTAAACGCAAGTTTTTCTCACACTGTTGCAAGCCCGGGTAAACTTGCTTTTGTATCGCAATCGGCTGCAGTGTGTTCGACCATTTTAGATTGGGCAAAAAACAAAGAAATCGGCTTTTCGTATTTTGTCTCGGTGGGTGATTGCCTAGATATAGACTTTGATGAACTGCTCGACTTTTTAGGCCGCGACGCTAAAACCAAAGCCATTTTATTGTACATAGATAATATTGAAGATATTCGCGGGTTTATATCTGCAGCGCGAGCTGCTGCTTTTAGTAAACCCGTTATTGCTATAAAAACCGGAAAAACCAGTGCCGGAGCACTCGCCGCTGAAATTCACACCGGTGGTAAGCAAAGTTCAGATGCTGTTTACGATGCACTATTTCAGCGTGCGGGTATGCTTCGCGTAAAAGATTTACGTGAGCTATTTGCCGCTACACAAACGCTTGCTATGCACCCAAAATTATTAAAAGTAGAGCAACTTACAATTTTAACCAATGGTGGCGGCCCAGGCGTTATGGCAGTTGATGAGCTTATATTAAACTCTGGCAAGTTAACTCAATTAAGCGATGAAACCCGCGCAGCACTCAATAAAGTGATCCCACAATCAGACACCACATCAAACCCTGTTGATATATTTGGTGACTCAGCTCCGGCTCGTTACAAGCAAGCTCTTGATATTTTATTGCGCGCAAAAGAAGTTAAAAATCTATTGATAATTCACACTCCATCAGCACTAGCACCGAGTGAAGATTACGCCGATATAATAGTGCAAACTCTACAAACGATTCCTAAAATGGCGCGCCCTTATGTGATCACTAATTTTATGGGAGAAGATGCCTCCTACGCCGCTAGAAAGGTATGCTCTAATAGCGCTATACCAACTTATCGCACACCTGAAGGTGCTGTAGGTGCATTTATGCATTTAGTTAGCTATCGCCGAAATCAAAAACACTTAACGCAAACGCCAGAGTCGAACACAGATGATGCAAAAATAAATAAAGTAGCAGCTAAAACACTCATTACTGAGTTTTTAACAGATGAACAAAGCTATTTACCGACCCATCAAGCCAGCCAAGTATTGAGCCACTATGGTGTTGAATGCATTCAAACAGAGGTCGCTTACACCCCTACAGAAGCAAGAGAGCAAGCCATTGAACTTGGCTTTCCTGTGGCACTAAAACTAATTAGCCCAAGTATTGCTTCAAAATCGGAAGTGGGTGGTGTAGTCCTTAACCTTAACGATGCAAATGAAGTAGAGCAAACCGCGTTTGCAATGCTAATCCGTATTAAAAATACGTACCCAGATGCGGTAATTGAAGGGTTTTCGCTGCAAAAAATGGCGCCACGCGCAGGCGCAAATGAGCTTAGAATAGCCATTAAAACAGAGCCTAATTTTGGGCCCGTTATTTTACTTGGCGAAGCCGGGAACGGCCTGGAGTACGCACAAGCTGCTGTTGCACTTCCACCACTTAACATGAACCTAGCTAAATATTTAATTGCAGCAGCACATGATAAAGGGGTACTAAAAGAACGTATATTGCCCGAAAAAGTCGATAAATATCGACTTTGCGCCCTACTCACTCGTATTTCGCAATTAGTGATAGATCAGCCTGATATTAGCTCTATGGAGTTAAATCCAATACTTGCCAGTAACGGGCAGTTTTTAGTACTTGATGCCACTATGACGCTTAATAAATACCAAGCGCAAAGCAATCGTAAGCGCTTATCTATTCGCCCTTACCCTATTGAGCTTGTCGAAGTGGTGACTCTTAAAAACAACACCCAAGCAACTCTCAGGCCTATAAAACCAGAAGATGAAAAAGCCCACCAAGAGTTTGATCAATCTTTAAATAAGGAAGATCGTTACAAACGATTTTTTGGTGAACTTCCTCAGTTTAATCACGATCAGCTCGCTAAAATGACCCAAATTGATTACGACCGTGAAATGGCATTTATTGTTTGCCAGCGCTTTGAAGGCAAAACCCGTACGCTTGGTGTAGCAAGAGTTATTATGGACCCAGATAATTTACATGCTGAATTTGCAACTGTAGTGCGCTCTGATTATCAAGGTTTAGGCCTTGGCACCATTCTTATGACAGCGGCAATTAATCACTGTAAGCGCCAAGGCGTTGAGACAGTTGAGGGGATCACATTGCCTGAAAACACAGGCATGATTGAACTAGCGCGCAAGCTCGGCTTTAAAATAAGCCGCGACTTTGAAGAAGGCAGTATTAACATGGTGCTTAAACTTAACTAATGAATAGTCCGCAAACCTTAAGACAAAAAATGGCCTGCCTATTTGAGGGGACGGGGCAATATCACCGTGCAGGGCACCTATTAGACATTACCCTCATTAGCTTAATAATGATTAATGTTATAGCCATCGTTATTGAATCAATTCCGAACGTAGCGCTTAAATATTATGATGAATTTTTAATTTTAGAAATTGTCTCAGTGGCTATTTTTGCTATTGAATATATAGCAAGGCTATGGGCATGTGTAGATAAAACAAAGTATGCTGCCATTAATGGCACTAATACAAAACGCAGGCTAAGTTATTTTTTATCTCCCCTGGCGCTAATTGATCTGATTGCTATTTTGCCTAGCTTACTGATGTTTTTATTTCCGCTCGATTTACGTTTTTTACGCGTACTTAGGCTACTAAGAGTGTTTAAGCTTACTCGCTACTCTCGTGCTATGCAGCTGCTGTTACAAGCGTTTATAGATGAAGGCAGTTCATTACTTGCAGCATTTTTTATTATGGCGGTTGTGCTTATCTTAGCCTCTTGCGGTATTTATTTAATTGAGCATGATATTCAACCCGATAAATTTGGCTCTATTCCCGCGGCTATGTGGTGGGCAATGGCTACACTTACCACTGTAGGTTATGGCGATGTAGTCCCTATAACCTCATTGGGTAAATTTTTTGGCGGGGTGATCACATTACTTAGCATGGGAATGGTAGCTATCCCAACAGGTTTACTCGCATCTAGTTTTTCAGAGCAAATACGTAAACGACGCCAGTTTTTTGAAGACGCAGTCCATGAACAAATTCATGATGGCACGCTCAACAAAGCGCAACACGCTCACTTAGAAGAGCTACGCTATAAGTTGGGATTAAGTAAGCTTGAGGCAAATAAGGCCATAAAAACACAACTAAACGAGCGCAATAGCCATATTTATTGTCGTCACTGCGGCAAGCGCCCTTAAATTAAGGGCACTTTGTTTAAGATACTATTGTTGATTAAATATATCGCTCCAGTCGCGATTAATAAGCCCTAACACTTCTTTGTTAGGCACAGGTTTCGAAAATAAATAACCTTGAAAATGCTTACATCCTCTGGCCTTTAAAAAGCGAAGTTGATGTAAGCTTTCTACACCCTCTGCTACACACTCTTTTCCTAAGCTATGCGCCAGCGCAAGGGTTGACTGAATAATTGCCTCATCATCAGAATCAACTCCTATATCTTCTACAAAGCTTCTATCAATTTTTAATACATCAATAGGAAAACGTTTTAAATAAGTGAGTGAGGCATACCCTGTTCCAAAGTCATCCATATAAAGCCTGCAACCTAGCTTTTTGAGTTGTTCCATGCTTTGTAGAGCTTGATGCGAGTCGCGCATAAGTACAGACTCGGTTATTTCAAAAACAATGGCTTCTGATGATACCTGTGCATGATTAAGTGCATTTCTGATCTCAGGAACTAAATCTTCAAATTCAAAATCGAGCGCCGATAAATTAATAGAAAGGTACAAATGAGGAGAGGCCTTTCGCCATTCTTTTAACTCTTGCAATGCACGAGTAAAAGTTTGCAGCATAATTTTTGTAATTAAACCGATCCCTTCTGCCGCAACCGAAAACTCTTGAGTTTGTACTAGTTTGTTTTCAGGCCAACGGAGAAGTACTTCAAAGCCTTCTGTTTTTTGGCTTTTAGCATTAATAATAGGTTGGTAATAGTTACAAAATTCTTCTTCTTGATATGCTTTAGTTAACTGTGACTCAAGATGCAGCGCTTTTTGAACATGCTGATTCATCTCCTGCTTATAAAACTGATAGCGCCCTTCTAAAGAGTCTTTAGCATGATACAGCGCTATACTTGCAGCCTTTAAAAGCGCCGGCCCTTGCTGGGCATCATCAGGAGATATAGCAACGCCAATACTTAAGTTAACATTAACTACCTGGTCGTTAATTGAAATATTTTGTTTTACGCAGTCCATCAATTTAGTGCACATAATAAGCACTTCTTCGATTTGATGAATATCCTCTACCAGCACTACAAATTCATCGCCACCAAAGCGAGCAACACTGTCTGATGGGCGTAGAGCACTCTTTAAGCGCTCAGCCACTTCTTTTATAAGCCCATCGGCTGCTTCATGCCCTAATGAGTCATTAAAGTATTTAAAACGTTTTATATTAATATGTAATAAAGCCGCTTTACACTTATGCAGCTCAGCTTGCTCTAATGCATGCTCAACCCTATCGTTAAATAAGGTTCTATTAGGTAAGCCCGTAAGTCCATCGTAGTTAGCGAGTAAATGCAGTTCATTTTCGGCTGATTTTTGCGCATTAATATCAGTTAAAATAATTACATAGCTATTAAGGCGCTGTTCGCTATCGGCTACAGCACTTATTTTTACTAGTACATGGCGTGATTCGCCACTTGCTAAAACAACACTGTCTTCACACGAAAAGTGCTCACCTACCGATAGTTTTTGCATTATGCGTAAATAGTCAAAGCGGTTACTACGTGATATTCCTAAATTTAGTGCTCGGCTTGATAAAGACTCAGCAGAAAAATTAAAGGCCGTTTGCAGTGACTTATTTGAAGCACGAATATTTAAATTTTTATCCAGAATAAACACCCAATCTCGTGTTTGCTCAAACGCTGCGGTAAACAACAAAGCGTGTTCTTCAAACACCATTTCACGGGTCATATTGGTATACGTGCCCGCCACTTTTAACGGCGTTTTATCATCCCATTCAACTACTTTGCCAAAGTCTTTGTACCAGCGCCAATAGCCTTTAGCATGGCGTAAACGGTAAGTGCAGTTAAAGTAACCTTTTTCGGTTGATAAAAACTCAAGCCATTCTAAGCGAAATAGCTGCTTATCTTGCGGGTGTATTTTAGATAAATACTCATCTAGGCTAACGGTTTCATTTTCGTAACCCAGCTCGCTTATTAAGCGCGGCTGATAAATACTTGGACTACTTGACTCCCAATCCCAAACACCGGATTCACTGCCTTCAAGCGCAAGCTTTAAGCGGGCTTCGCTTTCTTTACTTTCTTTGTTTGCAGCTAATAAAATTCGCTGCACTTTATTACGACGCATAACCCACACGGCAACTATGCCAATAAATAACATGGCATAAAGCACCATAAAATAGGGCGCTCGCCAAAGTGGATACTTTACTTTTATTTTTAAAATAGCGGGTGATGTATATTCACCGGTAAATGGATCTTTTGCCCATACTTTTAATTGATAATTCCCCGGATTTAATTTTGGAAACAACACTCGATTATTATTACGCGTATATGTTTTTTGACCGTTATCAAGTTGGTATTCATAAATAATTCGTTCTTGGTTACTAAATGCCATTGCCGAGAACGCAACTTCAAGCCCTATATCATCATGATTGAGAACAATTTCATTAAGTGGTTGTTTTAAATCAAGCGATAAGTCTCGCGACATTAAATCAACCCGGGTAATGTTTACATGATCAATAAGCGACTGATAACTTTGATTTTCCATTGGGTGAAAGTAGGTAAACCCTTTTAAGCTGCCATATGCAATACGGCCATCTTTGAGCTCAGCCATAGCATTACTGTTAAATTCAGCTGAGAGCAACCCTTCAGATGTACTAAACTGTTGAAAATGAAGTGTTTCAGGATTTAGACGCCAAATGCCTTTATGGCTACTCATCCAAATCATGCCATCGTCATCAAGCACCATATCGTAAAGCAGTGTACCTAATTTATTTTTTTCTAAATCAATGGTATGCACTAGCTGATAAGTTGATGCATCAAGCCCAATTAAACCAAAGTTAGACAATGATATCCATAAAATATTGTTATTATCAATTAAGTAAGAAAGCACATTAATAGCAACATTTTCATGCTGTTTTGGTACTTTATAAATCATTTTAAGTGTTAAATTGTTTGGGTTTACTTGGTATAAAATGCCTGCATTAAAAAACAGTGGCGAGTCAGGTTTATTGCTTAAGGCAGGTAAAAAGCCATGTGCTAAAAAAGGCTCAAACTGCGCAAGCTGCCCACCTAAGCGAGTAACAATTTGCGTATCTATATTGTAAATAAATACCCCATGATCTGAATGTACAAAGTATAAGTCGCCATTTGGCATTAAAGTAACACCATGTACCCGGCCAGTAATAAACGCTTGGTTAGCAGAGTTGTGGGTTTTAGGCTGAGTAACTTGATGTGTTACTGGGTCAAAAATAAATAACCCACGGTTTGTATAAAGCCATAAATTATCTTTATACGGTGTTATTTCATATACAGTAAACTCGGTGGTGAGTAAGTCTACTTTGTAATCTTTTAAATAGGCTTTACCAATATTGGTTTTTAAATCAACCTCGGTTATGCCGTTATGAGTAGCAAGCCAAAGCTTGCCTTTATATTCTGTAATTCCCCAAATAGAGTGATGCGATAATCCATCGCCACCAAGCAAACTGCCATCAACATTATTAAAGTGATAACTATCGTGTGATAAATAAAAGGCACCATCTGTTTTAGTAGCAACCCATGTACCGCCAGATTTATCTTTTGCCATATCAATAATACTGGTATCTGCAAGGGTGTATTTGCTTTGTGTAATACGGGTATTTTTAACCATTTCGCCGGAGGTTAAATCAAACTTAAACAAACCTTTATCGGTAGCTAAATCTAATTTTCCGTGCTCGTTAGTAATCGCCCAAACATTTAAATCAGTAAGTAGTACTTTATTTTTAAACGGTAAGTCAGGGCGTTCAAACATTTTTGATAAGTTACTAATATCAACTTCATATAAGCCTTGTACAGCACCCACTAATAGCTGATTGTTTTCACCTAGTGCAAACGACTTTACGTTATTTTGATATATGTGCTCAGCCTCACCTCTAAGATGCTGTAGAGGCCTAACTTGCTCTGTAGCAATATCAAATACATAAGCACCATGGCTTGTGCCTATAAATATGTAGCCATTATAGGCAAATAGTTTTCTTACTAAGGTGTTTTTAAATTTTTCAGGAAGCTCAAAAATAGTGGTAATTTTACCCGTAGCTATATCAAGCTTTGCAAAATCTCGCCCCCGGCCAATCCAAAGCGTTTTTTTATCAACTGCAATCATGCTAAAAACAGACTGATTGATTATCTCTTCTTCACTGGTGGGTTTTTCTAAAAATTGTTGGTAAGAGTCGGTAACGGGATCGTATCTAAATAAGCCCGCTAGTAAGGAGGCTATCCAAATGTGGCCTTGGGGGTCTTGGTAAATACGGTCAATTATGGCTTCTTCTAATTCGCCATTAGGGCCATTAATTGGAATAACTTGATAGCCATCGTAACGATTAAGCCCAGCCTCTGTAGAAAGCCAAAGATAACCGTTATTATCAATGAGCATCGTATTTACGTAGCTTTGTGATAAACCTTCGCTAGGAGATAAACGTTTTACTTGTGCGCCAACTTGGCAACTTAAAATAGTTATTAAAACTATAAAGCAACTAATGATCCCATTAACGCATTTGCTCATGCTTATTCCATATTATTATTTTATTACTATGGGTACTCTAGGGCGATAATATTTCGGTGCTTGTAAGTATCAAAAAGTACTTGTAAAGCAAGAGTATATGTTAACACCTGGTTAAATCCAATAGCACAATATAAATCGGCTACGTTTTTATATGCGAAGGTATAAATTACTTTATTCTGCTGTTTTATAAGAGCAGATATTAATTGCTTAGCCACACCTTTACCGCGGTGCTTTGGAGCGACATAAACGGTAGATAAAAACAAAAAATCAGCCTTGTTTTGTAACCTACATGCCGCGACTATTTCATTATTATAGTAAGTAACCCAGAGCTTATCTTGTTTGTTTGCTCGCCCTCTTACGTTATATTTTTTATAAAACTTATTAACGAGTGTGGTTTTTAACTCATCGAGCACATAAACGCTATACATTGCTTAACCTAAACTCTCATTAAGAGATTAACTAAAATAAAATCATTTAAATCTATTATTCTCTAGCTAAGCATTAATGCTAAGTACTGCTCAAACTTTTGCTTTAGTACCATTTGCTCTGCCATCGGGCGGCTATGAATAGTATTGTATACTTGCTCACGTGTTTTTTTATTTCGCTTAATTTGATAAGCCCAAAAAGACGCTTCGTAATCGAGCTGAATTTGGTACTTTTCTTCACGTGGTAATAGGCATAAATTAAAACTCACAATACTTCCTTATTCATATATTAAATTGATAGCTCACCCACTAAACTGGGCAAGCGGTAATCAGCTTGCTATTATACGCGTCTTATTTTATTTATTTCTGTAGTTATTGGAACTGATAATGAACAGATGTTTTAGTACCTTGTTATTATTGGTAAATTTATTTTTTAGCGCTTCTTGCTTTAGCCATCAATATAGTCTGACCTTCAACCGCCCACAAAGTACTCCTCAAGCCGATTATGCATTAGAACTATTAAAATTAGCGTACGCCGATATTGGCTTTAAAATACATATAATCGATTTTAACCGTAAGAATGCTTTGTTAGCGGCAAATAATGGCGTATTAGATGGCCAATTAGGAAGAGATATAAGCGTTGAACAAGATTACAAAAATTTAGTTAGGGTTAACTACGAGCTATTTAAATTCGACTTAATTCTTTATAAAACATGCCTACCCAATAAATTAGAACAACTTGAGAGCATTGCTATTGTTGATGCTTACCCTGTTCAAGAGCGCTATTTAGCGAGCACTAAATTTGCAGGCTCTATCATTAAAGTAAAAAGTATAAGCACACAACTAAACTTACTTGCTCAGCAAAAGGTTCAAGGTGCTTTGATGGTTGACTTTGTGCCTGAAAATAACTCTGCGGTTAAACAAAAAAGCTGCTTCGAAAAAGAAGTACTAACCACTTACCCGCTTTATCATTACTTAAATAAAAATAATAAAAACTTGGTAGATAAGCTCGAAAAATCGCTAATTAATTTAACTAATAACGGCACTGTTTACGCACTTAAAGCCAAATACGGATTAAACTTTTAAAAGTCGAACCCTTGCTGCTCAGCCTGTGTGTTTTGAGCTGCAGCTTGCTGCTTTTTCTGCAAATAGCGTTTATAACGCTGCTGACACAAACTAAGCACCTTCTTTTTTTGGGCATTAGTAAGTGTGTTCCATGCAAAGCGCTCATCACGACTTCGGTAACACCCCTTACAATATCCCCTGTTATTTACTAAGCAAATGCTTTTGCAAGGGCTTGGAATATCAAATATTTCAATTTGTTGCATGGCATTCGCACCGTTAAATAAGAGGTACTTAGTATAGCGTTATTTTTGCACAAAAAAAAAGCAGCAATTAAATTGCTGCTTTTATCTATTTGATCTGAAGTTAGCTTAAAAAACTGACCAAAATAACAACTATTAATGCTCGCAGCTATTCGTATTTATTTCTGTTTTACGGTGAAATGGCTTAGCGTACATAGCCAGTACTAACGGCTTTAACTCCTCAGGTACCAGTGCTAAACGCTGCTCAAACTTAGCCGTATCTGGAGAGTCAATGACTGCCTTTTTACAGCCACCAGCAATAAAGTTACCTGGGTGCAGGTAAAATGAATCCACTATTTGCTGATCAATTGTTTTAGCAAGCTCTTCTGCGCTATCGCACTGCTCTTTGATTGGTTGCCCAAAGGCTAAATGTACATGCCCTTTCGCGGTGCTAAAACCTTCAACAATACTTGCAATGTCTTCACCGGCCGATTTTATATACTCACCATGGTGCTGCTTATGATAAAGCTCTTTGGCTTTGGCAATAGCACATGGTTCATACTGATACGAAATAGACACAGGAACAATTTTAAGCTCTTTAATATATTCGCCAAACTCTTTCTTTTGCTTACGACCATTTAATTGCAGCATTTTTAAAAGTGCCGGATCAGTTTGATCAAAGCCATCTTTTGCACGCCCTTCTTTTTGCGCAATCCAAATAGAATTACCGCCAACTAAAGAGTCGTAAATATAAGATGAAAGCTGGGTGAGCGCTTTAAGCATTTCTTTTGGCGCTTTTGCTGAGCGTTTAACAATAAAGCTTTTGTTTAGGCGCATTAGCTCAGTGATGTAAGGTATTTGCAATAAATTATCGCCAATAGCAATACGCACTGTTTTCATTTTATGCTGATATAAACCCCAGTTTACTAAAGCAGGGTCGAGCACTATGTCGCGATGATTTGAAATAAATAAATAAGCTTGGTTTGGATCTAATTGATCTAACCCAGAAAAAGTAACTTTAGAAGTCGTACGTTTTACTAATTTATCTAAGTATTGCGCCACTTCGTTTTGTACGTCTTCAACAGTGCTTACTTTGCCCCACTTTTTACGTAACTGACTTTTTACCAGCGGGCGGGTAATAAAAGGCATTGATGATAAAAATCGCGGTAAATTATACTTTGCTATTACATCAATAAACGCATTATCGTTAATTAAACGTGTTAGCGAAGCCGCAACTTCGCTGTCATTGTATGGGCGTATATCTGCGTATTTATCTTCTAATTCACTCATTACTACATCTATAATGTTAAAAAACGGCACGCCAAGGCGCACCGTTTATGTCTAAGTTCGATTATAACTCAGGCGATCTAAAATGCGAAATAACCAAAAAACGATTTTGATCTAATTTATTCTGAGCCTAAATAATAAATCTCTTAACCAAATTTAGCTAAGTAACTACTCTTATGACCATGAGGAGGCTCATAAGTGCAAAAAATCTGATCAGTTAACCAAAATACCATGTTATCAATGTGCTAGTGGGCAGACCACTATAAATAACGCATTAAGGCCTTATAGGCTTTCAGGGCCAGAACTGCTTTAAACAAGAGTGGTTTTATAAAGCAAAGAGCAGCGTATATTTAGCCTCAAAAGATAGCCTAGTCATTTGGTAGTAATACCATTTTCAAAGGCTTCCTTTCGTAGTACCTTAACTTCACATTTTCAGTTTCTATAAATCGCTAACACTTTCACGATTGAAACTATTCTAGATCTACTAATTAAAGGCTCATAATGAACATTACTATTCTTGATAACGCCACATTAGCTAACACATCTCTTGCTTGTATTGAGCAACTTGGTAATTTAACAACGTATGAACTTACCAGCCCAGAACAAGTTATTGAGCATTGCCAAGGTGCAGATGCACTTATTACCAATAAAGCAGTATTAAATCGCGATACGATTAGCCAGTTAAAACAACTTAAGCTAATTTGCGTTAGTGCCACTGGCACTAATAATGTTGATTTAGACGCTGCAAAAGAGTTTGGTATTGCAGTTACTAATGTTGCTGGTTACTCAACGCCTTCTGTTGTTCAGCATACATTTTCGTTAGTGACTAACTTACTAGGTAATACTCATCGCTATCAAGCCGATTGCCAACAAGGCGCTTGGCAAAAAAGTGAAATGTTTTGCCGACTAGATTACAGTTTTAATGACCTTCAAGGTAAAACATTTGCCATTATAGGTGGTGGAACACTGGGTAAAGGCGTAGCAAAAGTAGCTGAGGCGTTTGGTGCAAAAGTAATTATTGCTGAGCGCAAGGGCGTAAAATGCAGAGACGGACGCACCCCATTTGAAGAAGTACTAAAAATGGCTGACATAATCAGTGTTCACTGCCCTCTTACTGACGAAACTCGTGATTTAATAGCACTACAAGAGCTTAAAATGATGAAGCCAAGTAGTATTATTATTAATACTGCACGTGGTGGGATTATTAACGAAGCTGACTTAGCCAAAGCACTTGAACAAAACTTAATTGCTGGCGCTGGCGTAGATGTACTAACAAAAGAGCCTGCGGAGCTAACTAATCCCCTCGCTAATTACACTGGTAATAACTTATTACTTACACCACACATTGCATGGGCAAGCACTGAGTCAATCGTACGACTAATCAATGAGGTCAGCCTAAATATTACTGCATTTAATAACGGCGAATCTCGTAACCGCTTGGTATAACTGCATTGCTGACAAATAGTTAAAAAAACTAAAATGTGGCTGTTTTTACTAATTATTTTTGTAAATTATTAGTTAAATACAGCCCTGAAAATCTAACCAACTGAATTTAAATAACTTTTAAACTTGGCCTACTACTTGCCTTATATGATCAAAATATTAAAAACTCATTTAAGGAATATCACAATGAAAAAATCTCTATTAGCAGCGGCCCTTATTGCACCATTTTTAACCGGCTGTGTTATCGCCGTATCTGATGGTGAAGCTGAGACTCATTGGGCAGGGAAAAGCTCATCAAGCTGGCAAGCACACCATAAAAATAACCGCGAGGCTATTTCAGAGCTGACGATGGATAGCAGCTATCAATCTGTTTTAACGCAATTAAAAACGCCTAATTTCACAGAGCTATTAAAAAAAGATGACGATGTATACCAAGTACTTTTTTATGTCACTCATAGTAAGCATTCTGATTCTAAAACAACGAAAGATGAATGTACGCCGCTTGTATTTAAAAATGATAAGTTGGTAGGTATTGGTGACACTGCTTTAAGTATGATCGCGAACTAAACAGCAAAAAGTCTAACCTCAAAAGTCATTAGATACTAAAAGCGCCAATATAAATATTGGCGTTTTGCATTTAAAAATATTCTTTTTAACGCGCTATTATTCTATCTCTACCTTCATCTTTGGCAGCATATAAGCCTAAATCAGCTTCTTCTAATAGGGCTTGCTCAGCGTATATTTGCCCGCTTTCGGTTGTTGCTATACCAATACTAATTGTTATGTGATCCGCATTTAACGATGCTTTATGCTCTATATCCAAAGCATTAACCGCACTACGTATTTTATTGGCAAATTCAATTGCGTCAGCTTTACCCACCCCAGGCAGTACTGCGGCAAATTCTTCACCACCATAACGCGCTATAAAATCACTTCCTCGCTCGCATTGAGCTGCAAGAACTTGAGCAACTTCTTTCAAGCACTCGTCGCCAGCTCGGTGTCCATAGCAGTCGTTGTAACGTTTAAAATGGTCTATATCCATAAGTAATACCGACAATGGCGTTCCACTGCGTTTACTTCTGCGCCATTCGCGAGATAAGTTTTCATCAAGGTAGCGTCTGTTAGGTATTTCAGTTAACCCATCAATAGAGGCCAACATTTCAAGCAAGTCATTTTTTTGCTTTATAAGTAGCTGATTGCGAACTCTTACTCTTACAATAGAGGGACTAAATGGCTTAGTAATATAATCCATTGCGCCTAATTCAAGGCCTTTAGCCTCGTCGTCATGACTACGGTTTGCTGATATAAATATGATAGGCACGGATTGAGTTATAGGGTTTTCTTTAAGCTGCACTAAAACTTCATAGCCATCAATACCAGGCATAATTACATCGAGGATAATTAAATCAACTTGTGTTGTTTTTACAAATGTCAGCGCTTTTTCACCACTATCAACTAAGAACACGTCGTGCTCGTCTTTAAGTGTTTTTTCAAGTACTAATCTGTTTAGCGGATCATCATCCACTATTAATACTTTAGCTCTTTTCGACATCCTTCTCCCCTAAACCATTTATAAAAACAATTACTTGCTCTAATTGCATAATAAGCTCTTTAAGTGTTGTTTCAACTGGCTCGTTAGTCGTTTTAAGGTTTCGCTCGCATACTAATGCACAATGCGATAATCGCCTAAAACCCAAATTACCAGCCACACCTTTTATGCTATGCACTAAGCGTACCAAATCATCTTTACTGGTGGTTTCTGCTATTTGCGCTAATTGAGTTTCGCACAAGTTAGCAAACTTACCAATCATGGTATTAAGCAATGTCTCGTCTAAGCTAAATTGACTAAGTGCAAACGAGCGTTCAAAAAAGCTTGGTTTTACTAAGTTTAAATCAGCTATTGCATCAACAAGTACCTTAGCAACTACAGGCTTTGTTAAATGCTTATTCATGCCGCACTTTAAAGAGCGCTCAATATCAGCGGGTTCACAATGCGCGGTTAACGCAAAAATAGGTAACTGTTTTGCGTCAAACTGTTGACGAATCAAAGTCGTTGCTTGGCAGCCATCTATGTGTGGCATTTGCACATCCATCAATATTAGATCCGGTTTTAATACTTGTAATAGCTCCATACCAATAGATGCGCTTAAAGCTGTTACTACGTTTATGTTAGCTTGACGAAGGACACTACTAATAATCTCTAAATTAAGCTGATTATCATCAATTGCTAATACAAGTAGACCTGATATATCTGCTTTTAGTTCTGGTACATTTTGCAATACCGTATTTATATCTGTTTTAGGCTCAATCAATGAGCTTAAGCTAAATAACCTTTGCCTAAGTGCAGAGGCCTTTACATGCTTAGCAGCTAAATGCTCACTGGTAGGAAGGTTAAGCGTGTGCTGATGATTAACTATAATCACTGATACTTCTTTCGCTGATAGTGAATCGTTAATCACTTCAACTTTTAATAGCTCAGGTAAATCATTTGCATCCACGATTATTTGTTGAGTGTTAGATAGCTTAATTGGGTATTTTAATACCTCATCTAAACTAATATTAGCCAGCTCACTATAAGCATTAGTAACGTGCTCAAGCTCTTTGCTTTGCTCTGATAAAATAGCGAGAGCATTACGTGGTAGCATTTTATTTTTACTGGAATCAACTAATAAGCTAATACTGAAGCTAAATTCACAACCATGACCTTTTTTGCTTTTAAGTGCTATTTCACCGCCCATTAACGACACTGCATGTTTAACAATAGCTAAACCAAGGCCAACTCCTTGGTGTATTCGTGTAGATGACTCATCACCTTGCGTGAAGGCATCAAACAAGCGCCTCTGATCGGCCTCATCTATACCCATACCTGTATCAATGACTTTAAAGCAAATATATTGCTGATCTAGGCTATCGCTCTCTATGAGCTCCATTTTAAGTGTAATCGACCCTGTATGAGTAAATTTAACCGCATTGGTTAATAAGTTACCTAATATTTGCTGAAGGCGGATACTGTCGCAAATTAAATCTGGGGCTATTAGCGGGTCAATATCAATTATAAACTCAATACCTTTGCCTTCACATAATGGTCCCGTTAGGCTTTCGCAAATATCAACGAGTTCAATAACACTAAATGGGGCTAGCTTTAAATCAGTTTGAGCGCTTTCAATACGTGCAAAATCAAGCATTCTGTTTAGCATTAATAATAAGCTTTGTGCTGCGTTTTTAGCCTGGTCAGTATGTTGCAATTGCTTTTGATTTAGCCCTTGCTCAATAAGCATATCGAGTAAACCTAATACAGCGTTAAGAGGGGTGCGAATTTCGTGGCTTAAGTTTGCAATAAAGCGGCTCTTAGCTAATGTTGCACGCTCTGCATCGTGCTTTGCCTTAGTTAAAGCACTAACATCCTGAATGTGAATAACATAATAAGCAGGGTCTCGATTTTCATCCCACACAAGCGACATACTCAACTGCAGCCAGCTAGCCAGCTTTCCTTGAGATAACGTTAAGTGATACACCCTTTTTTTATCATCAAGCAACTGCGCTAAAGCGTCTTTAATTTGCTGCCATTGAGACTCATCAAATAATGTTTTTAATGGCTCGCCCACTAAGGTGTTTTGCTCAGAAAACTGCTTTCTAGTCGCTTTATTTACTTGCACTATTGTATGTTCAAGTGAAAGTAGCACTACACAGTTGGCCGCAAATTCAATAGCGCTTCTAAATTTAGATTCTGAAGCTTTTAATGCATGAAGCGTTTGCTGCTGCTCGGTAATATCTCGTCCAATGCCCATTGTGCCTAACAAATGCTGATGTTCGTTATAAAAAGGTGCAATTGTTAACTGATATGATTTTGTATCAGTGTCTATTCGTTGCTCTACGCTATTTCTATTTTGCAGCACTTGTTTTTCTAATGTATTTATTTGCTGATCGTTTTCACCAAAGTCATCTACACGCATTCCAATGAGTGAAGTTTGGTCTTTACCTATGTAGGCTTCAAATGCCCTGTTACAACCTAAAAATGTGCCATCAATATTTTTAAAGTAAATAAGATCAGGCACGCTATTTAACATGGTATTTAATAGAGCTAAATGGCGCTCTTTTGCCTCGTAACTTCGATTGAGCTTTTCAGACTGACGCTGTACTTGTTCATCAAGCGCTTTGTTGGCATTTTTTAACGAATCTACTAGCTGCTCATTTTTGCTAAATACAGTTTTGACTTTAGAAAACCAAGGTTGCCAACTTAGCGGCACGTTATAATTTAATTTATTATTAAGCTGGGCATTATTACTTTCCAAAAAGTGCATTAAATGCGTCATGGGTTTTACAAAAATACGTTGGCTTAACCAAAAAAATACGGCAAACATCATGCTTAAAAACAGAGTTAAAAATACAAATTCTAATAATATTTCGTATTTAATTGAGCTTACAAATTGAGGTTTTGGTTCGTAATATGCTGCATGAATAGGTAAGTCAGCCATTGGTTGCATAAAAAAATTACTGTCGCTGGCTAATACTGTCGCTTCTTTTGTATGCTCTACTAAATTAGGCCAATAAGACTCAAGCTGCACCGCTTTTTCTATTACGTTTTTTGAACTGGCGATAATTTGATGCGACTGATTCATAAATACATATTCACCACTACTTGGTGAAACTTTACTTAGCCATGCAGAAATAGCCTGAACGTCATAAATTAAAATAATATAATCACTTGAGCCTATATATCGTTGCCTACCAATAGCAAAATAGGACTTATCGTTTATTTTAATTATAGGGCTTGAGGTTAGCCTATTTGGAGAAAATTTGGGTTTAAACTTACCGTTTAATATTTCACTAAGCATTAAGCTTTGGCTTTTATTACGTCTACTCACATAAGCAAAATCGTTTTCATCTACATACGCTACAGCCGATAGCGACTGCATAAGTGCAAGCGTTGTATTAAAGGAAGGTCCAAGTGAAAAAACTTGCTGCCACTGTAAAAGTGCCTCAGCAGATAGCGAAAATTCCCCTTTACCTATAATTTCTGTTCCTTGCACATTAAAGTGTCGATAGTAATAACCACTGTACTGATTAATACCTTCTAGTAAAGTTTGATTTATTTGAGCAGATATAGGTCGTTGATATAAATTAAACATAGAGCTGAGTAAGCCATTTACCGAGTCCATGCCATGATTAACTTGAGCTGATACATTAGCAAAATCGGCTTCGCGTTTTTCTACCGCTCGCTCAAGCTTTATATTGTATAAATGCAGGCACAGTAAAAAAGCGACAATTAATGGCACTAACAGCGCAATAAATAATGAGCGGTAATAGTATTTTAGAGGTAAAAAATTCAACGTATTGCCTGTAATTTGGCTCGAAAATCAACAGTTAGACTAACGAGCCAATTTGTTAAGCGCAAGCTATAAATTCTCTTCCGCAAAAGAGGCTAAACGGCTGCGTACTACACCATTTAAATTAATCGTTGCGCTGCCTTCAAAATCTTTAAAACGCTCAACTATATACGTTAAGCCAGAAGTAACAGGGGTTAGGTAATTACTGTCTATTTGCGCTAAGTTACCGCTACAAATAAGCTTTGTGCCTTCTCCGCAACGTGTAATAATTGTTTTTAGCTGAGAAGCCGTTAAATTTTGGCTTTCATCTAAAATTACCACCGCATTTTGAATGCTGCGCCCACGCATAAAGTTAACCGACTTAAATTGTATATTGGCTTTTTCCATAATGTAGTTACGGCTAGAAATTGGGTTTTCATCGCCTTTGTGTAATACCTCAAGCGTATCGGTAATGGCAGCTAACCACGGCGCCATTTTCTCCTCCTCAGTGCCAGGTAAAAAACCAATAGACTCAGCAATTTCTGGAGTGTTACGCGTTACAATTACCTTATCGTAAATACCTTTTTCAATAACCATTTCAAGTGCACTGGCAAGCGCTAGCAATGTTTTACCGCACCCTGCAGGCCCGGTTAAAATAACAAGTTCAATACTTGGATCTAGCAACGCATCAAGCGCCATACCCTGATAAATATTTTTAGGTTTAACACCCCACGCGTGTTGATGCATTAGTCGCTCAACGCTTATGTCTTTTAATGTAATATGTTCATCGTCGTACGATTTTACCCGCGCTGCAAAGTGCTCACCGCCATCGAGCAAATACTCGTTACAAAACACATCCGGTATTAAATTTTTAGAAACATGATGATAGGTATCACGACCGCTTTGCTCGGTATTACATTGCCCCACATGCTGCCAAAAATCCCCTTCTATTTTTTTATAGCCACTAGTTAGTAATGCAATATCGTCAATTAGTTGGTCGGTTCTATAATCTTCAACATATTTAAGGCCAGCCCCTTTAGCTTTAAGGCGCATATTGATGTCTTTTGTTACTAATACAATTTTTGAATCGCTGTGCTGCTTTTGTAAATGTACGGCGCAGTTAATAATACGGTGGTCGTTTTCGTTACCCGGTAGGCCAGAGATTGAATCGGCAAATAAATGATCATTTACAATTATAAGGGTGCCTGTTGAGCTTTCTTTGGCCTTTTTGTTACTTGGTAATGCTACGCCTTGCAGCATTTGTTCGGGAGTTGCGTTTTTTAATACCTCATCTAAGCCTCTAATAGCTACACGTGCATCGCGGCTTACGTCGTGTTTTCTGTCTTTAATGTGGTCGAGCTCTTCAAGTACCGTCATGGGAATTACAACGTTATGTTCTTGAAATGACAAATAAGCGAGGGGTTCGTGCAACAGTACATTGGTGTCTAGCACATACATTTTACTTTCAAGGTTCGAAGCTTTTTCCATAGCACTTTCCTTACGTTTTATGATTTTTATGCTATACCAAAATAACTAAGTAAAACGGGCCAAAATTCAAACCTGCAATACTTAATTGCTAAGGCATAATGTAAGTTTAGTCTATTTGTCATAAAAGTCCGTTTTATTACAAACTAGATATAGTTTTTATTTACCTAAAAAAGAGCCACAAACAAGCGGTTTTAATAGTAATAATTAACACTTACAAAATTAATTAAAAGTGAGCCAAATAGCGCCTTGCAGTGGTGTTATGTAACAGGTAACATAGCCGCCTTTTTCTTCATAGACGAGACATACATGAATTTTTCCTTAGGTCAGCGTTGGATCAGTGATACAGAGTCAGATTTAGGATTAGGCACCGTAGTTGCCATTGAAGGCCGTCAGGTCAGCATTTTATTTCCTGCTAGTGGTGAAAACCGTGTTTATTCTAGTGCAGAAGCACCTGTTACCCGTGTGGCATTTAATCCTGGCGATGTGATCAAAAGCGTTGAAGAATGGGAATTAGAAGTAGAGTCTATTGAAGTTCAGGGGGAACTACTTTGTTACGTAGGGTCGCGTGTTGATACCGGCGAAGAAGCAAAGTTAAAAGAAACCTTTTTAGATCATTTTATTAAGTTTAATAAACCACAAGATCGTTTATTTGCAGGCCAAATAGATCGCTTTGATCGTTATACACTTCGCTACCAAACTTGGCAGCACCAGTTTGAACGCCAGCAATCACCTATTAAGGGCTTAATTGGCCAGCGTGCTAACCTTATTCCGCATCAGCTTTATATTGCACAAGAAGTAGGTAAACGTTTTGCACCACGCGTATTACTGTCTGATGAAGTAGGCCTAGGTAAAACGATTGAAGCAGGCATGATTTTACACCAACAAATCATTAGTGGCCGTGCAAGCCGCGTACTTATTGTTGTGCCTGAAAACCTACAGCACCAATGGTTAGTAGAAATGCTACGTCGCTTTAACTTACGTTTTTCTATTTTTGATGAAGAGCGGTGTGACGAAGCCTTTGCCGATTCGCCAAACGTATTTGATACAGAGCAGCTAGTGCTTACAAGCCTTGAGTTTTTAACTAAGAAAAAACGCTGGTTTGAACAAGCAACACTTGCTGACTGGGACTTATTAGTTGTTGATGAAGCGCACCACTTAAGCATTAATAACGGAAAACCAAGTACTGAATATCAACGAATGGCTGAACTTAGCCAAGATATTCCAGGCCTTATTTTACTTACCGCTACACCTGATCAACTAGGTCATAGCAGTCACTTTGCGCGCTTACAACTACTCGACCCAGACCGTTTTTACGACTACGACGTATTTAAAGAAGAAGAAGCAAATTATAAAGACGTAGCGCAAGCGGCAAATCAGTTATTGCAAGAGCAAGCACTAGACGATACAGCTAAAGCGACACTTATCGAGCTATTAAAAGAAACGGACATTACCGATATTCTTGCAAAAGCACAGCAAGGTGATTTACCAGCACGTAAAGAAATACTCAACATGCTGCTCGATCGTCACGGTACTGGCCGTATATTATTCAGAAACAGCCGTAGTGGCATTGATGGCTACCCTAGCCGTAAACTGCACGCCTACCCAATGGCATTACCAAAGCAGTACAAAACAGCTATGTCGGTACTAGGTAACATGGGTGGTATTCAAAACGCTGAACTAAGTGCACATCGCGCTCTTTTCCCAGAAAAAATATTTCAAGAATTTGAAGGCGAAAGTGCAAGCTGGGGATTATTTGACCCACGTGTAGATTGGTTAATCGAAACACTTAAAACGCTTAAACACGAAAAAGTACTCCTTATTTGTGCCAAAGCCGAAACCGCTATTAGCCTTGAGCAAATACTTCGTGAACGCGAAGCGATTAAAGCCTCGGTTTTCCACGAAGGTATGTCGATTATAGAGCGTGACCGCGCGGCTGCATTTTTTGCCGACGAATACGACAATGCACAAATACTATTGTGTTCAGAAATTGGCTCAGAAGGTCGTAACTTCCAGTTCTCGCATCATTTAGTGTTATTTGATTTACCACTAAACCCTGATTTACTTGAGCAACGTATTGGCCGACTTGACCGCATAGGTCAAACACAAGACGTGAATATTCACGTGCCATATTTTGAAAACACAGCTCAAGAAGTATTACTGCGTTGGTACAACGAAGGCCTAGATGCCTTTGAAACTACATCAACCACAGGTCAGTTATTATATAAAGAGTTTCGCGAAGATTTACTTGAATACATTTCAGCACATAACTGTGATGAAGACGAGCTAGATCCAATGCTAGAACAAGTGGCGCAACAAAATGCCGTGCTACGTAAAAAAATGGAAAGTGGACGAGACCGTTTATTAGAGCTACATTCTTCTGGCCAAGGTGCTGCTGACTCTCTGGTTACCGACATTGAAAAGCTCGACAATCAGTTTGAGCTTCCAAGTTACATGATCAACGTATTCGACACCTTCGGCGTAAGCCAAGAAGACAAAGGCGAAAACACGATTATATTAAAGCCAACAGAGCATATGCTAAACGCCTCGTTCCCAAGCTTAAAAGAAGACGGTATGACAGTCACATTCGACCGTGACACTGCACTTTCACAAGAAGATGTACATTTTATTAGCTGGGATCACCCAATGGTGCAAGGCACTATGGACATGATTTGTGACGACGACTTTGGTAGCGCATCGGTTGCACTGCTTAAAAACAAAAAATTACCACCGGGTACCTTTTTTGTAGAGTTGATATTTGTTGCCGAAGCAATGGCCCCAAAAGTATTGCAAGTTGGTCGCTTTTTACCGCCAACACCTATTCGTATATTACTTGATAAAGCAGGTAATAACTTAGGTGAAAACGTAGCGTTTGATGGCTTTAACCAACAACTTTCAGCCGTGGGTCGCCAAACAGCAAGTAAACTTGCTGGTGCACTGCAAAGTGCTATTCACCCAATGATCAACAATGCAAAAGACATGGCGCAAGAAAAACTAGAAGTGATTCGTGAAGCCTCTTTAACTAAAATGCAAAGTACGCTAGGTGAAGAGCAATCTCGTTTAGAAGCCCTTAAACAAATTAACCCGAATATTCGCCAAGAGGAAATTACTTTCTTCGATAAGCAGCGCAGCGAGCTGAGCACGCATATTGAAAAAGCGCAGTTACAACTTGATGCAATTCGCTTAATTGTGGTTTCGCACTAAGGTTTTTTGAGCTTTAAGTTTATAGCTGTCAGTCGTTAGTAAAAAATTAAAAATGACAGCTTAATAAAGCGCGGTATTTATACCGCGCTTTTTTATGCATCAGAAAACTGTATATAAGTTAGGAGCCTTTGTACAGGCTGTGAATGTTTTCCTTGAGCCTTTTCCTTCGCTCCCCTAAAATAGCGCCCTGCAAAATTACTGAGGTCGGCCGTGTTAGTTAATTACAATCCCCCAATGAGTCCGTATTTAACCATACTCTATCAAGATGACGACTTGCTCATTGTTAATAAGCCAAGTGAGTTATTAACGGTTCCGGGTAAAGATCCAAAACATGCCGATAGTTTAATTAACCGCGTTAATCGCGTTTTTCCAACAGCTAAAATAGTTCATCGTTTAGATATGGCTACCTCAGGTATATTGTGTTTGGCAATGAATAAGGCGGCGCATAGGCATTTAAGTATGCAGTTTCAAGAACGCGAAACCGCAAAACGTTACATTGCACGCGTCTACGGACTGCTTGAACACCCTAACGGTTCAGTAGATTTACCGCTTATTTGCGACTGGCCTAATCGCCCTAAACAAATGGTTGACCATGAAAGAGGTAAACCTTCGCTTACACATTATAAAATACTCACGCGCGAAGCTAATGCTACCCGCGTAGAGCTCACTCCAATAACAGGGCGTTCGCATCAATTGCGTGTGCATATGTTAAGCCTTGGCCACCCTATTTTAGGTGATAGGTTATACGCCCATAAAGATGCACTCGCTGCTGCACCTCGCTTACAATTGCATGCACAAATGCTTACATTAAAGCACCCAGTTACTGAGCAAGTACTTACTTTTGAAGTTGAGCCTGAATTTTAATAAGCTCAATGACCAGGGCGTGTTGATCTTTGCGGATTGAAATTTGTTCAATCTAGGGGCGATTAAATCGCGGCGCGAGGTTTGTAACCTAGTGGCTCGGTAACTGCTCCTGCGTTACCCTACTGGCTTACATCCATGTAAGAATAAGTAAAAACCGAGTAAAGCTTCCGCGTCCTGCTCACGCCCCTTACCTACATCCATGTAGGCAACAAAGAGTTTATCGCCCTAGGCAGAACCCGAAGGGCAGCGCATGTTTGGCATTTATGCTGCGTTATCGCCTATTTATGGGGAGTAACCACACTTCATAGGCTCTGCCTTGCCTAAAAACCAAACATACTGCTGTAAATTTAACCATCAAAGATCAACACGCCCTAACTAAATTATTAAACTTTTAGTTAACTAGGCCGATACTTAACTAATGACTATTAGTTGAGTGTGTTATGGTTTTTTTGCAATTATTTAAAAAGATTTTGTGTTGCTTAGCGTTTAGCTACTCAGTTTTTTTAGCTCTACCTGCAACTGCGGTTGAGCATATTGCTCCTCCTGCACTTTCAAGTATTGAAAACAGCGATATCGAACGCCTACTCCCCAACGCTGAAATAAAACCAATTCTTGCTGGCGATACCGAATTTTTGAGCCTTTATAGCGAATATATGAGCAGCAATTTTAGAGGGGTTGTTTTACTTATTCCGGATTGGCATTCAGTCCCTACGAATAACTCAGGTATGAGCTTTCTTCGTAAAGAGCTTAACAACTTAGGTTACACAACCTACGCTATGACTGTGCCAGATATAGATTGGCAAGCAAAAAAAATGAAACCTGTTACGCCAACTGACGCTGTAGAAACCTCAACCAGCGATGAGTCTAAAAGTGATGCTAATGAACCTGAGAAACAAAGCGCAGAGCCACACTATGTTAGTGCAATTGAGCCTGTAAATAATGATGTGCTTGAAGACTACAAAACTAATCTAATACTACGCTACGAAGCGCTCTATCAAACAGCGATGGCTGAGCCCAGTAATATTGTTGTAATAGCCCAAGGAGCGAGTGCAGGCATGTTACTTGAGTATTATGCAGATTTCCCAGAGTCTAAAATTAATGCTTTTGTTAGTTTAAGCAGCTACTTACCGAATGCTCAACGCAATGAAGAGTTAAGCCAAGCAACATCGTTAGTAGCCCCTGCGTTACTTGATATTTACTACACAAACGACAGTACTGACATTTTGCTTAGCCTTAAAAACCGCAAGCGCTGGGTTAACCGAAACGCTAAGTTTGATTACCGTCAGCGCCAGCTTTTTGGTATGCGAAACGCCCCACAGCAGCACGCACGTTTAAGCAAAGAAATAGACGGATTTTTACGCCGCCTTTTTTAAGTACTCGTAAGCTGCCTGTATATCTTGGCTTTTTTTAACCGCAACTTCCATCATGTGCTTTGGTAACCCTTGCGACACAAGCTTATCAGGATGATGCTGCGCCATTAATTTTCGATATGCGACTTTAATATCTCGCGCAGTAGCGTCGCTATTTAACCCTAGTAACGCAAGTGCTTGTGAGCGGTTCATACTATTATCTGGCGGTACGTGATGCCCAGAACCTTCACGGTAACTACTACTTTGACCTTGTTGCTGTTGCTTGTAACGCTGCTGTTGCTGCCTAAAATTAAACTCAGCTTGGTAACGTTTTAAAACAAATGCAAAATGAGGTTTAGAAATACCTAACTGCTTACTTACCTGTGCTAATAACTGTTTTTCTTGCTCAGCTAATACACCATCAGAAAACGCCATTTGAATTTGTATCTCTAAAAACAGCTGCAATAAATCGTGGCGAGTGGTAAAGCGCTCCTTAAAATCGCTTACGGTTTCTTTTAAAGAGAAATCACTTTCTTTACCCGCTTGAAATGCATGTTGAGCTTCGCGACGTTCATCGCCTTTTAAGCCCATTTCATCCATAAATAAATTAGCTGCTTTTATATGTACTTCGCTTACACGGCCATTCGATTTTGCAATGTGCCCCATAACCGCAAAGCAACTTGAGAAAAATAATGCTTGGCGTTCATGTACATCATCACCTTTAAATAAGCTTGAAAAGCCACCGGCTTTGTCAAAATCGTTTTTAAGGCTTTTATCAAATAAATGACCTAGGTATAAACCTAATATGGCACCAAAAATTTTGCCAAACATAAAGCCAAAACAAAAACCGAGAATTTTTCCCCACATTTATAATACTGCCTTTTTAAAATTAATATTTACTGCGCTTTTAAACGTTTGTTTAATTCATCCAAACGCGCTGGTGTGCCAATGTCATCCCATTGTCCAATATAGAGCTCAGTAGAGACTAAATGTTCATTTAACTTTTCTCGTAATATTGGCCCTAAAGGCCGAACTCCTTGGGCTAACCCTTTAAAAAAGTCAGCGTGGTATCTACTGATCCCTGAAAACGTATATTTTTGGCTCTCATCCGATAAATGACTTAATGTAAAATCGCCATCAAGATTATGTGGCGGGTTTTCTATTAGTACTATATGCGCTTCGCCTGATTGTAAATGTAGCTGCATAAGCGCACTTACATCGTAATCAGTATATACATCGCCATTTATAACAATGAACGAATCACCTAACAGCGGTAACGCTTCAATAATACCGCCAGCAGTTTCAAGGCCGCCCTCAACCTCTTGGCTATAATTGATAGATACGCCAAATTGGCTACCATCTTTAAAATAATCTTTTATTTTATCACCTTGCCACGCGAGGTTTATTACAATATCAGTAATGCCCGCCGCCTTTAGATTATTTATATGATGCTCAATAAGTGGTTTTTCAGCCACTTTTAACATTGGCTTTGGCATATTTTGCGTAAGTGGCATCATTCGCTTGCCGCGCCCTGCAGCTAAAATCATTGCTTTCATGTATGCTCCACAGCAAGTTGCTTTGTAACTTTTGGCACAATTGTATTTTTTATCCACTCACTTAAATCACTAAGCTCTGAGTAATGTGCGGCTACTTCAACAATGTAATCGAGTGTTGGTAGAATATTATCTAAATAACCTGTTTTTGAATCCCGCAAATATAGCCGACAAAATATGCCCGCGGCTTTTAAATGGCGCTGAATACCGGTTAAATCAAACCAATATTTAAATTCACTAAAAGAGGTATTTTTTACTAACCCTTGAGCGATAAATTCTTTATAAGCAAAATCAAGTAAGCTTGATAACTCACTTTCAGGTAGTTTGTAGTAGCAATCGCGCAATAGCGATACTAGGTCATAGCAAAGTGGGCCTTGTACGGCGTCTTGATAATCAATAATGGCCCACTGGCCGTTGCTATACATAATATTGCGACTGTGATAATCGCGGTGAACTGTCACGGTTGGCTGTAAAAGCATAGCATTTGTAAGTAACTCGCAGCTTGAGTGCCACATTGCTACTTGCTCAGTAGTGAGTGATTCACTTATAAAATCACTCACTAACCATTGACTAAATATGCCTAGCTCAAGTTGGATGAAATCTTTGCTATAAGCTTGCATGGCTGAAGCTGATGGCGTTTTTGCCCACTGCGCATTTAAGCTGATTAATGCCTTATAATGCTCTATTTTATTTTTGTCATCGAGCATATCGGCTAAGTGAGTAGACCCTAAATCGCTTAATATAAAAAAGCCTTGTTGCTCATCGCTTGCAATTATAGAAGGAAGCAAAAAACCTTGCTCTGTAAACACCTTATTTAACGAAATATACGGCTCGTTATTTACTTTTTTTGGATCTGAGTCCATCACTATTAAATGCTTATTATCGTGATTTAGACGGTAATAACGACGAAAGCTCGCATCACCCGTAATGGCATTTAGAGTGTGCGATTTGGCATTAAGCTGTACGTTTATAAATTGTTGTAAATTCTCAAAGCGTGTCATTTTATAGTGATATCTATTTTTATAGGTCAATTACTGTATTTGCCATTATTTTCCTTTATTATGTGTAGATTATATTTAATCACACAGCATTAAGGTCAATAAATGAGCAAAACCTGGGGCATATTGATGCTAAGCGTAGTTAGCGCACCATCGCTTGCCGAAACTGAACTTGCACACAACTTGTGTGGCATTTCAATGCAAACCAGAGCTTGGCAACCACTTGAAGGCCTTAACCTCGGTGAAGTTGACATTCAAGCTGATGATGTCGAGCTACTTGGCACCCAAAGCGCTGAATTTACCGGCAATGTTGATATTAACACCCTTAAGATGAGTTTGTCCGCACAAACTGCGTTGATAGACAAACAGCGTGGGTTACTAAATGCAACAGGGCCAATTACTTATCAAGATTATGTTAGTAAGGTAAATAGCACTGGTTTAAACGCCGATTTAAATAATTCAGAAGTAAGTTTGTTAGGCGCCGATTACAGCCTGAGCGAACAACAAGGCAAAGGCGGCGCTGAAAAACTTACTGTTAATCAGTCTGGCTTATTGCTAATGAATGCAAGCTTTACTACCTGCCCAAGTGATACGCCAGTATGGGAAATAGAAGCCGATGAAATTAACCTCTCACGAGAAGAAGGTTGGGGCGAAACCTACAACGCAGTTTTACGTATTTTAGATACACCTGTTTTATATTTACCATATTTCACATTCCCATTAGATGAGCGCCGTAAATCGGGCTTACTTACACCTACTATTTCAAGTTCTGATAAATACGGCGTAGAAACCGTTACACCGTATTATTTAAATATTGCGCCTAACTTTGATGCCACCATCACCCCTCGCTATATGTCTAATAAAGGGCTGCAATTACAAACTGAGTTTAGATACCTAACTGAACAACATGAAGGTTTAGTGGGTGTTGAATATTTAGATAGCGATGATTCAGAGCCTGATTTAGAAGAGCGCTACATATTTCATTGGCAGCAGCAAAGTTACTTAGGTGAAAACTGGCGAGCGAACGTTGATGTAACTAACGTAAGTGATGATAACTACATAACTGACTTAGGTTCAAGTTACGCCAGTAAAACCGATACTCAGCTTTATCGTACAGGCTCGCTTACTCACTTAGGTGAGACATGGCGCACCGATATAAAAGTACAAAATTTCGAAGTACTCGGCGATCACTTAGAATCATACACGGCGGTACCGCAAATTAACTTTACTCAAACTGCTCCGTGGCGTTTTGACAACTTTGACTTTACGCTATCAGGCGAGATTAGCCATTTTACTAATGGCTCTTCAGAGGTAGATATAGATAGTGCAACACGTGTGCACATTGAGCCTAAAGCTCGCTATAACTATGCAACTCATGCGTGGTCTTTTTTATCTGAAGTGAGCTTATTACAAACAAACTACAAGCAAAATGGTAATTTAACCGGTACGCAATATAGCGATACAGTTTCTCGTACAATTCCTAAAGTACGCTTGTATTCTCAGCTTAATTTTGAGCGTGACGCGTCTTACTTTTTTGAAGACGGTATACAAACACTTGAACCACAAATTCAGTATTTATATACCCCAAATAAAGATCAATCAGACATAGGCTTATTTGATACCACCAAATTACAAGACGATTATTACGGCTTATTCAGAGACGTGCGTTTTTCAGGTGTTGACCGAATAGCGGCAGCTAATCAATTTACCTTAGGTGCAACAACTCGCTTGTTTGATAAAAAACAAGAAGAAGTGTTTAACTTCAGTGCAGGGCAAATCTTTTATTTAAGTGACGATGCAAAGCCTACAGAGCAAGGCTTAAACTCCGATACTAATTATAATGCACTATTTGCAGCACAAACCATGTTACATTGGCATCGCCGCTGGTATCTTGCTGGTGGCATTCAGTACGATACAGATGGCAAGCAAATGGTACAGTCTAATGTCACTCTTGATTACAAAGGTGATAATAATCAGCTAGTACAATTGAACCATCGCTATGCAAATGATGTCTCAGGAAATACAATCGAGCAAGCAGGTGTATTTACAAGTGTTCCTATTAGTGACGAATGGCAATTTATCGCAAGTTATCACCGAGACCTTGAAAATAATCGAAGCATCGAAGTATTGAGCGGATTTCAGTATGAATCATGCTGTTGGGCAATCCAAATTACTGGCCATCGCCAAATAGAAACTGATTTAAATCAGTTAATAGGGCAAGAACAAGCAACTTTTGATTCAGGTATTAGTTTGAATTTTGTATTAAAAGGACTTGGCAGTAAAAGCCGTTATGATGCACAAAAATTATTACAACAAGGTATTTTTGGCTATCGTAGACCGTATTTTCTTAATAACTAGTATCACAACAGTACTATTAGCAAGAGTAGTAAAAAGAATATGAATTTAAAAAAATTATTAACATCAGCAGTTTTAAGTGTCAGCCTTTGTCAAAGTGCAATGGCTGCACCAGTAGAAATAGATAAAGTTATAGGCGTTGTAAACCAAGGCGTAATTTTAAAAAGCGAAGTAGACACCATTATTGATCGTGTTAAAAAGCAAGCAGCAGAGCAAGGTCAACAACTTCCAAAAGACGAAACGCTTCGTGTACAAGCTGTAGAACGTTTAGTTAACCAAGCGCTTATGATGCAAATGGCTGAGCGAATGGGTCTACAAATCTCAGACAGCCAACTGGATCAAACACTTGCCAACATGGCTAAAGAGCAAGGCGGTACTATTGCTGATTTACGTCGTACTATTGAAGGTGCTGGTGAAAGTTTTCAAAGCTACCGCGAAGAAATTCGTAAAGAAATAACCACGCAACAAGTAACGCGAGCCAACGTTGATCGCCGTATTTATATTAGTGAGCAAGAAGTTGATAACCTTTTAAAAATTATGGAAACCCAAGGTCAAAGTGCTGAAGAGTACGACATTGGTCATATTTTAATTGATATCCCTAACGATGCTACCGCTGAAGAGATTACGAGTGCTAAAACACGTGCAGATAAAGTTATTGAGCTATTAAACGACGACCAAGAATTTAAACGTATTGCAATCTCATCATCAAGCGGCTCTCAAGCACTTGAAGGTGGACAGCTTGGTTATATGGGTATTAACGAAATGCCATCGCTTTTTGCTGAAGCTGTAAAAGGTAAAAAAACAGGCGCTATTGTTGGTCCTCTTCGTTCAGGCGCTGGTTTTCATATTATTAAAGTACAAGACGTACGTGGCCTACAAGTAGTCGAAACTACAGAGGTTCGTTCTCGTCACATTCTTATTAAGCCATCAATTATTTTAAGCGAAGAAAAAGCACGCTCTATGCTTGCAGGTTTTGCAAAAGATTTGCGCGCAGGAACAGCTGATTTTGGCGAGCTAGCTAAAGAATACTCTGAAGATCCAGGCTCAGCACTTAAAGGTGGTGAATACGACTGGACTGATCCTACGACCTACGTACCCGCGTTTAAAGATACATTACTTTCTCTTAAGCAAGATGAAATAAGCGAACCGTTCAGAACGCAATTTGGTTGGCACATTGTTCAGCTACTAGGAAAACGCGTAGCTGATAAAACAGAGCTTGCTAAACGTAACCGTGCTCACGGCATGTTATTTAACCGTAAATTTAAGGAAGAAAGTTTCAACTGGCAGCAAGAAATGCGCGAGCAAGCTCACGTTGAAATTTTCCCAACAGAACAATAAATATGACCTTACGAATTGCTATTACCCCGGGTGAACCTGCCGGTATTGGCCCAGATTTGCTACTCACGCTTGCTCAGCAAGCGTGGGACGCTCAACTAGTAGCCATTGCTGATGGCAAACTATTAAAAGAGCGTGCAGAGCATTTAGGCTTAACAATAAACTTAATTGAATTTGATGAAGAAGCGCCAGCAATGGTCGCGCCTGCGGGCAGTTTATACATTCATCAAGTTGACTTAGGTGTGGATGTAGAGCTTGGTGTACTTGATGACGGTAACGGCCAATACGTACTAGATACCTTGCGCATAGCAAGCGAGAAAAACATGGACGGTAGCTTCGACGCTGTTGTTACAGGTCCTGTTCACAAAGGTATTATAAATAAAGCGGGTATTTCGTTCAGTGGCCACACTGAATATTTTGCGCAGCAATCAAACACTGCCGATGTAGTAATGATGCTAGCAACTGAAGGCTTACGTGTTGCCCTTGTAACTACTCATATTCCACTTGCCTATGTATCTCGCGCTATTACACCAGAGCGTTTAACTAAAGTAGCGGGTATTTTAAATCACGACTTACAAACTAAGTTTGGTATAGAAAAACCACGTATTTTAGTGTGTGGTTTAAACCCACATGCAGGTGAGGACGGACATTTAGGTACTGAGGAAATAGAAACAATTTCCCCAACGCTTGAACTGCTTAATAGCCAAGGCATGAACTTAATTGGCCCACTGCCAGCTGATACCCTATTTCAAGATAAATACTTGTCTGAAGCCGATGCTGTGCTTGCTATGTATCACGATCAGGGATTACCTGTGTTAAAATACAAGGGATTTGGTAAATCGGTAAATATTACCTTAGGCTTACCATTTATCCGCACCTCAGTTGACCACGGTACCGCGCTAGATTTAGCAGGCACTGGTACGGCTGACGTTGGCAGTTTTGAATTAGCGATCCGCGAAGCAATTAAGCTCGCCCAAGAAAAAGCACAGAATCAATGACCGATAAAGTACATTTAGGACACCGCGCCCGTAAACGTTTTGGACAAAACTTTTTATTTGATGAATCAATCATCGATAAAATAGTCACTGCGATAGATCCTAAACCAGAAGACAACTTAGTAGAAATAGGCCCAGGCCTTGGCGCTATTACTGAGCCGGTGGCTGATTTAAGCGGCCATTTAACGGTTGTTGAACTAGACAAAGATTTAGCACAACGTTTAATTGAGCACCCATTTTTAGGTCCTAAGTTAACGGTAAACCAAGGCGATGCAATGAAGTTTGACTTTGCAAGCCTGGTACGTGATGACAAAAAATTAAAAGTGTTTGGTAACTTACCTTACAATATTTCTACGCCTTTGCTATTTCACCTTTTTGAATTTGCTGATCATATTGAGCACATGCACTTTATGCTTCAAAAAGAAGTCGTTAAGCGTATGGTAGCTGGCCCTGGCAGTAAAACATTTGGCCGCTTAAGTGTTATGACGCAGTATTACTGTAATGCAATGCCTGTCGTTGAAGTACCGCCAGAGTGCTTTAAACCTGCTCCAAAGGTTGATTCGGCAGTTATTCGCTTAATCCCTAAAAAAGCAGAGCAACGTACAGCTAAAAGCGTGAAAATTTTAAACACAGTATGCTTAGAAGCGTTTAACCAACGTCGTAAAACATTACGAAATAGTTTAGGTAATTTACTAACAGCTGATGAGCTTACAAGCATTGGTATAGATATTACTCTTCGTGCTGAAAGCCTATCGTTACAACAATTTATTGATATAGCTAACTGGATTTATGACAACAAGCAGTAATATAGGATCGCCTGTAAAGGTATCTGTAGAAACATTTTACGTAGAAGGTCAATCTCAACCTGAGCTTGAAAAATACGTATTTGCTTACTCAGTAACAATTAAAAATCATAGCCTTTGTAGTGCCAAGCTACTGAGCCGTTATTGGTTAATCACTGATGCAAACGGCAAAGAAGTCGAAGTTGAAGGTGAAGGTGTTGTAGGCGAAATGCCAGACATTGGCCCTGGCGAAAGCTATAAATACACCAGTGGTGCAATTTTAGATACGCCAGTGGGTACAATGCAGGGTCATTACACATTACGTAATGAGTTTGGCTCTGAGTTTCAGGCACCTATTAATGTGTTTCGTTTGGCTTGCCCTAACATTTTGCATTAAGTGTATCGATGGCCGATTATGCAATAGGTGATTTACAAGGGTGTTTTAGTGAATTTAACACCCTTTTACAACGCGTTAATTTTAGCCCAAGCCAAGATCACTTATATTTAGTTGGCGATGTTGTAGCCCGAGGGCCAGACTCTCTTGCTTGCCTAGATCACATTTACAAACACCAAGATAGTATGACTATCACTTTAGGTAATCACGACCTTCACATGGTTGCCTGTTATTACCTTAACAAATCAATTAATCCTAAAGACAAATTAGGCCCTATATTTGAAAGCCCTCACCTAGCTCGCTACATTTCTTTTTTACAAACTCAGCCATTAGCAATAGAGCTAAAACAATATAATTGTTTTATTTCTCATGCAGGGTTAAACCCTAATTGGACAATAAACAATGCGCTAAAGTACGCCGAATTTGCAAAAAGTTGTTATCAATCAAGTAATGCCAAACTATTTTTTGAGCGTATGTATCAGCCTCATCCTGGTAAATTTTCAAGCGAGTTCGATGATTTTGAAAAGTTTAGATACATAGTTAATTACTTTACTCGCATGCGTTTTTTAACTGCTAATAATCAATTAGAGCTTAATGCAAAAGGTGCAATAACTGATAGTCGCGAGCTAACGCCATGGTTTAAACACCCAAATATAGTAAATGCGAAGCACGATATTATTTTTGGCCACTGGGCTGCGCTTGAGGGTAAAACAGCAAACCCATGTATTCATGCCTTAGATACTGGCTGTGTGTGGGGGGGCAGTATGACCCTTATGGAGCTGAGTAATAAAAAATTAATTGTAGAAAAATCCCACCTTTTGTCTAAATAAACTGAAATAAACTAATACATCTGTTAGATTTATCAATTAAAAGTTAAAATTAGTTAAAGTAATTGATTTTAATTGCTTAACTTATTGGTACAAACGCCGATAAGATTTAATTGAAGTATTTTTGAGTGGAAAATTTATGAACCTAACAGTAAGCCAACGTATTTGGGGTGGTTTTATATTTATTACCCTTTTATTACTAATAATTGGTGGTAACTCCTTAATAAAAATAGCAAACATCGATCGCTCTACTCAAAAAGTGAATCAACTATCACTTCCAGCATTAAATAAAAGCTCAGAGTTACAAGCTGAGTTTATTTTAATGAGTAAAGCCGCTCAAGCTAGCTTTTACACTTCATCAGCTAAAGAATTAGAACCAATAAAAAAACAAGTTAATGAACAAAAGCAGCTATTTAATACACTACATCGCGAACTTCAAGAAGTAGTTAAAAACGATACCGCACTTAATCAAAGTAGCCAAAACGTAGAAAAAACTTACTTAAGCTTTTTAAATACAGTAGAAAACTTACTAACAGATAAAAGCAAACAGCTTGCACTAAATAAAGCCTTAACCGCCCAACTTGAAAATATAGAGCTAAGTGCAGAAGACGCTAACTCAGTCGTATTAGATATTATTGATATTGATGGATTTGAGCAAAACCACCCCCGTGCTTATCAAGCTGCAAACAATTTAGAAAACAATTTTATGTCGGTAGTAAGTAACAGCACCGATATGCTAACTGTAAAAACACTCAGTACGCTCGATATTGTTAAAAATGAGCAAACTTATTACCTTGATGAAGTTACCCGCACACTTGCTCTTATTAAACCAGCAATAGAACAAACACATAGTGACTTGTACATAAGCCTTAAAGAGTATGTAGATACGTTAGAGAGCAACATAAAAGGTAACAACGGGTTAGCTGCTAATAAAAAGCGCTTAATTGATGCGATTACACTGACCGAAGCCGAGCTTGCTCAATCAGAACAAGCAACAAAAATGGCACTTAATCAAATTGATGAGCTTGTAAAACAAGCCAGTGATGTTGCGTTTAAATTACAGCAAGGCGTTCGTAGCGACGTTGACTCAGCTAACTTATGGACATGGGTAGGTATGATAATAGCTACATTAATTGCTATTGCCATAGCTATTATTACAGTAAGCCGCATTACTAAACCACTCGCTGAAGTTAACCGTATTTTAGACATTGTAGCTAGCGGCGATATGACCCAACGCTTAGACGATAGTGCTAAAGATGAGTTTGGCGAACTATCTAAAAGCTGTAATACCTTAATAGACAGCCTACGTAGCTTAATTAAAGGTATTATTTCTCGCTCTACCCAACTTGCTGCGGCATCAGAGCAAACTTCTGCAATTACTGCCGAATCAAGCCAAGCAATTCGCAACCAGCAGGCACAAGTAGAACAAGCAGCTACAGCAACAACTGAAATGAGCAGTACTTCACAAACAGTAAGTGGCAGTGCTCAACAAGCGCTAAGCGAAATTAAAAATGCCGATAAAGAAGCCGAACGCGTTAAAGGTATTTCAAACCAAAATAAAGCAACTATTGAGCAACTAGCTCGCGAAGTAGATGATGCCTCGCAAGTTATAAATAAACTACACCAAGATAGCGCATCAATTGGTAGTATTTTAGATGTTATACGCGGTATTGCTGACCAAACTAACTTACTTGCACTTAATGCCGCTATTGAAGCTGCACGTGCGGGTGAATACGGCAGAGGCTTTGCGGTTGTAGCAGACGAAGTGCGCTCTTTAGCGAGTAAAACACAAGAGTCGACCCAAGAGATACAATCGATGATTGAATCGCTACAAACAGGCGCAGAGGCTGCTGTAACAGCAATGGGTAAAGGTAAGCAACGTGCGGTATCGTGTGTTGAACAAACAGACCTAGCAAGTAGCGCGCTTGACTCAATTACTTTTGCGGTATCACAAGCGCATGATGTAAGTGAAGAAATATCAACAGCAGCACTAGAGCAACAACAAGTGGCTCAAGAGATTAGCGAACGTTTAGAGTCAATTGTAGCGATTGCAGAGCAAACTGCTGAAGGCGCAAACCAAACGAACATTTCAAGCTCTGAAGTTGCAAAACTTGCTGAAGAGCTACGTTTATCAGTAGACGAATTTAAAGTTTAATATCAATTCACTTAATTAAATGATCTATTTTGAGGCTGGAAAAGCGTGTTGATAGCTAGGCAAAAAATTTGCTATTTAGTTGTTCTCGGCGATTGCTCCTGCATTGCTCTACCTTCTGCATCCGTGCAGTCGTAAATGAGAATTTTTTAATGCAGGTAGCGACACCTTTAGCCCCGCAAAATGATTAAGTATTATTGCGGATTGGTATAAAACGCTTTATAGATAATAAAAACCCCGTTAGTACTATGTGTTAACGGGGTTTTCTTTAGAGCATTAAAAAGTAAAGGTAGTTACTTTTGGCAATTTGAACAAAAAACGGTACTACGCTGCCCCAGCCTTATTTCTTCTAACTCATTATCACACGTTAAACAGGGCTTTCCTTTTCGCCCATACACTAATAACTCTTGTGCAAAATAGCCCGGCTTACCATCACTTTGTGCAAAGTCTTTAAGGGTTGTACCACCTTGAGTTATAGCAGCCGCAAGCGTGTCTTTTATTATTGGGATAAGCACTTGATAGCGTTTAAGAGAAACCTTCCCAGCTTCGCGTTTTGGATGTATCCCTGCTTTAAACAATGACTCGTTAGCGTAAATATTTCCTACACCAACAACCACTGCGTTATCCATAATAAACTGTTTAACAGGTACTTTTTTATTGCGTGACTGATCGTACACACGCTTTGCAAAAAAATCATCAGTAAGAGGCTCAGGCCCAAGCTTTGAAAGCAACTTATGTACTTCGCCAGGCTCTTGCCATAAGCAGCAACCAAAACGGCGTGGATCATTTAAGCGCAGCGCCTTATTATTTCCGAATACAAACTCTACATGGTCGTGCTTTTTTAAAGGCTCGCTTTTATCTACAACCCGTAAGTTGCCCGACATACCTAAATGTAAAATAGTGCTACCAAGCTCACAATGCAGTAATAAATATTTTGCACGGCGCTCAATACTAGTAACAGTTAACCCTTCTAGCTGGTAAACATCATCAGGTACAGGCCAGCGCATACTGGCATTGTAAATATTGACCTTAGTTACAACCTGGTTTTTTATATGGGGGGTGATCCCCATACGGCTTACTTCTACCTCTGGTAATTCAGGCATTAATTAGACTCACTTTGTGAAAAATCAAAACTTGGAAACAACTGCTGTGCAGTACTTAAATCAAGAGCGAGTATTCGCTGGCTATTTTTTTCTAGCAAATAATATTGCCCAGCTCCTTTATAAAGCAAGTAAACCCAAGGAAGGCTCTCGCCCGCAAGCTCAAAAGTGGCAACATATAAAGGTGAATTAGGATTAAAAACTACTGATTCATTTACATCCATTAGCTGCGCGTTTTGCCAATAGCTAACTAAATCTTTAAGTTGCTGCTCAGTTGCCTGCCAAATAAGCGGCGCATCTTTTTGTAGTGGTGTTGTACGCCAGCTAGTACCTATACGTTCAATTTTTTGATCGACAAACTTAAGTGTTAATACAAAACTTTGCTCAGGAAGCACTGATTGTAATGCTGGTTTATCCTCCCCTCCCAAAAATTGCTTATGCCAGCCATTTAAAAAGAAGATCATAATCAACATTGAAAAAATTATAACGTTGTTCCAACCTTTACGGCCCAGTCGCATATTTATACACCTAGTAAATTCAAGATTTTAAAGTGTAACTAAAACTTAATTGCACTGTCTATATGTTAAAGGGCGCAGACTTTGTTAGAATATCGGCAAATTTAAAGGAGTTCCGTCAATGTCTATGTATGTAGTGGGCCATAAAATCCCAGATTCAGATTCTATTTGTGGTGCAATTGCACTGGCTTATTTAAAAAACCAAATTGATGAGCCGGCAATACCAACTCGTCTTGGTGAAGTTTCACCAGAAACTCAATTTATCCTTGATAAATTTGGTTTCGAAGCACCTGAGCTTAAATTAAGCTACGCGGGCGAAGATGTGTATATTGTGGATCACACAGAAAAAACACAAGCACCTGATGATATCGACCAAGCCCGTGTTGTTGGCGTGGTAGATCACCATAAATTAGGTGACTTAACATCATCTACTCCGCTTGAATGTTGGATCCGTCCTGTTGGCTGTTCAAACACCATTATTAAAATGATGTACGATTTTTACAGCGTAGAAATCCCTAAAGACATCGCAGGTATTATGATGTGTGCAATTTTAAGCGACACCGTAATATTTAAATCGCCTACATGTACTACTGCCGATATTAAATGTGTTGAAGCACTTGCTGAAATTGCGGGTGTTGAAGACTTTAAAGAACTAGGCATGGATATGTTCCGCGTCAAGTCTGCAGTAGAAGATACACCTGCACGTGACTTAGTTATGCGTGACTTTAAAGATTTCAACATGAACGGTAACCTAGTAGGTATTGGCCAACTAGAAGTAATCGACCTTGCTGTGTTTGACGATATTAAAGCTGACCTTGAAGCTGATATTGCAAAACTTAAAACTGAAGGTAATCGTCACTCTGTATTTTTACTGCTTACCGATATCATGAAAGAAGGCTCAGAGATGCTAATTGTATCTGACGATGCAAACCTAGTTGAGCAGGCTTACGGCGTTAAACCAGAAAATGATAAAGTATGGTTAGATGGTGTATTAAGCCGTAAAAAGCAAGTAGTACCACCACTACAAGATGCGTTTGCTAAAGCCTAATAGCTTTAATAAATAACACTAAAAAGCCGATATTGCATATGCATTATCGGCTTTTTTGTTTTTAAGCTTACGCTTCCAGTACCAAATAGCTAAAGAAAACGCTACAAACACAGCTCTCTAAAAGGTAATGTGGCTGCGCCTATCGACACCGGAAAATTATCAATATTAGACACCACCAGCTTAGGCATAGGACGTTTGGCCCCGCGTCTAAATTGCGCATACACCTCTGTACGAGCTATTACTTTTTCAGCCAGCTCTTTAGGTATATGGCCGCCAATAATAATGGCTTCTGCATCTAATAGTGCTGAGCAACAAGTTGCCACTAAATCAAACGAGTCTTGAACTTTAAATAGCCATTCTTCAACGCCAGGCCATTCTGGGTCAAAGTTATCGTGTAGGTCGTAAATTGAATTAACCGCAACGCCATTTTTTTTCAAAATACGTTTTAGTAACTCTAAATTAGGATGAGCATATAGCTTAGGCGGTAGCATATCGCCAAGCTCGCCAGCGTTACCGTAAGTACCACGCAGTACGTCGCCGTTATTAACTATACCGCCACCAAATGCGGCCGATACAAACATATATACAAAGTTTTTGTATTCACGGCCAATACCTGCAACGCCCTCGCCTGCAGCTGCGCCTGTGGCGTCGTTAACCACCCAAGTAGGTAACTGAAAATGCTGCGATACAATATCGATAATATCAACCTGCGACCACTCTTCTAGCATATGGTGGGTATTCATTTTTCCGTCCATAGAACTAAAAAAGCCTGAAATACCCACGCCCATACCCAGTATTTTATCGCTTGGAATATCGCGTTCTGCGCTTATTTCTTCCACCAGTTTTTGTGCGCATTTAAGCACGTTATTAATGCTCATATCCGACATTAACTGCATGTGGGTGTAAACCACTTTGCCAGTAAAATCCATAACCGCAAGTGAAATGGCATCAAGCAAAATAGCTAAACCAAAGGTAAACCCGTAATCAGGGTTTAGCGCAATGCCAAAACCAGGTTTGCCTTTTTTATTAGGAATTAGCGTATCGGTTTGCACTATTACGCCGTGCTGGGTTAACGACTTAAGTAAACGCGAGACAGTTTGCTGCGGAATTCGGGTGGCGCTCACAATATGGCTTTGTGTTACGCATTGCTCCCAAAACACCACTTTAATAATATCACGCTCAATGTCTTGAAAAAGCTTATCGCCTTTACCAAGCTCAAAGCCTGAGCGTAATAAGTTACTGTTATTTAGCGAAAACATAGCTATTAACCCTAATAAAATTGGAGCACAAGATTACGTTAAACCACTATAAAGAACAAGTACGGCGCAGCGCCTACTCAATCACAATTACTCTAAAATCGTTAACGTTAGTGTTTGTTGGCCCAGTAATAATTAAATCATCAATGGCTTTAAAAAACTGATGGCTATTATGACCTTGCAACTGCGCCTGTAAATTCTCCCCAGCGGCCTCTGCGCGAGCAATCGTACTGCTATCTATATACGCGCCAGCAACATCTTTACTACCATCTACACCATCGGTATCACAAGCAAGTGCGTAAATACCCGCTTCGCCATTAAGCGCCTCAGCCAACGCCATTAAATACTCTTGATTAGGGCCGCCATCGCCATAAACATCAGCAACGGTTACTGTAAGCTCGCCGCCTGAGAACAACATAACGCGCTTGCTTTGGCCTTTTTGCTCAAGAGCGATAGCCGCATGTTGCTTTGCAACTTCTTTAGCCTCGCCTTGAATATCATACCCTAGTACCTGAGTTTCCCAGCCTTGATGCTGTGCAACACTTATAGCGCTATCAATAGCATGCTGCGCGTTTGCAACAATAAAGTGCTCACCTATGGTATCGGCAGCTCGTTCTTGCTCAGGTTTTAATAAATGTGCTTCAACCTCTGCAATTACCGGCCAATTGTACTTTTGTAAAATAGCCAGTGCATCAGCTTTAGTACTGCCATCGCTAATAGTGGGGCCAGAGGCAATATCACTTGGTTTATCCCCTACTACATCTGAAATAATAAGCGTAACGTAATCCGACTTAGCAGCCTGCGCTAGCTTACCGCCTTTAACAAGTGACAACTGCTTACGTACTACATTTATTTCATCAACGCTTGCACCACTTCTAAGTAAAAACTGATTAAGCTTTTGCTTTTGTGAAAAAGGCACATCATCAACAGGAAGGCACATCAACGACGAACCGCCCCCCGAAATAATAAACAAAATAGGAATATCAGCCGGATTATTTTTTACAAGCTCCAATAACTCTTTGCCAGCAGCCAAGCTATTATCATCTGGTGTTGGGTGGTTCGCACTAAGCACTTTAATTCGCCCAGTATCGCCGCTACTTTCGTAGCCATAACGCGTTACCACTGCGCCAAAGCATTTATCACCATAAAAGCGATTAACTTCGGCGGCCATTTCAGCGGCGGCTTTACCCGCCCCTACTACACACAAGCCTTTGCTTGCATCTATGTTTTCTAAATACTTACTCATGCAAGCGCTGGGTTTACAGGCATTCACCGCAGTGGTAAATAAATCAATTAAAAACGATTTTTTAGAATCCATTAGTCACAGCTCACGAAAAAATTGAAGGAATAGCTAAACAAATTAATATCATCACAATAAACATGCTAAGTAGCATAACGATATCTTTGCCAGTTAAAATTGAGTTTGATATTGTCTCGGCATTTTGTACTTTTGTGACTTCGTTCACTTCTCGTGGGATTAAACGACTCGTGACATAAATAATCACAGCGGCGCTGACAAAGCCTATAAAGTTCCACCAAAACCAGAAAATATCAGGCGCAAATACCGACACCAACAAGTTAATTAATACACCACTAATTAAGCCAATATTGGCATGTAGTGCAGCACTGCGTTTACTTAGCACAGCAACTAAAAATACCGCCAGTATTGGGCCATAAAATAACGAGCCGACTTTGTTAATAGCTTCAATAATAGTTGGGGCTATGTCACCGGCAAAAAGTGATAACACTAAGGTAATTGCGCCCCATGCTAAGCCTAAGTATTTAGCCAGTTTTAAATACGCTGGTTGGTCTAACTCTTTATTAGAAATACGGCTGTAGTCTTCAATACTTACGGCCGAAAGTGAATTAATTGCAGAGCTAAGTGATGACATCGCTGCCGACAAAATAGCGACAACTAACAAACCAATTAAGCCGTGCGGCAAGTAATCTAAAATAAATATAGGCATCATCCAATCAGGGTTATCTGCTGGAATTTTTGCTAAAAATTCAGGGTTACTCATTGCCAGTGTGCCAACAATTAAACCCGACACACAATATAAAATAGTAATAGGAAAGCGCACTACGCCATTTGCTAAAATCATGTAGCGTAGATTTTTAGGATTCTTTGCACTGAGCGCACGTTGCGCTTGCGTTTGGTCACATCCGTAGTACGAAGCGTAAAGTACTACACCACCAAAAATCATCGGTAAAAAGCCAAAGCCGTCACCACTAAAGCCAAACGAATCAAGCTTTATAGCTTCTAGTCGGCTCGAATCAACATTAGCAATAAAGGTATCAACACCACCTAAGTGATAAAGCCCAAAGCCAATACAGGCAATGGTACCCAGTACAATGATGATCATTTGAATGGCATCACCATATACAACCGCTTTCATACCGCCTTGTAGTGAATATAAAACAGTTATAACACCGGTAAGCACAATCGCCTGCCACGCTTCTACGCCCATGGTGCCTTGTAAAATAAGCGATACTGCATAAATCATAATACCGGTGGCAAATGCGCGGCTAAACTGAAACACCACACTAATAAGCACACGGGTTGAGCGGCCAAAACGCATTTCTAAGTAATCGTAAATACTTACAATGCCGCTTTTATAAAGCTTAGGTAAAATAGTCGCTAAAATTAAAATCATCGCCAGCGGTACACCTAACTCATACGAGAGCCATTGCATTCCACCGCCTTCACGCAAACCAACAAATGCAGGAGCCGAAATAAAGCTAATAGCCGAAAGCTGAGTGGCCATTACCGACAAAGCCAGCGGTTTCCACCCTAAGCTTTTGCCTCCTAAAAAGTAATCACTTTTATTGGTTTGTTCGCGTAGCATAAACCCCATTACCAGTAAGGCACCAAGGTAGAGAGCAACTATTGAAAAATCTAATATATTCATAATTATTTCGCGTATTCAAAATAAGAAAACACAGCGCCTTCTCAAAAATAAAAAACCAAATTTGCTATTTGCTTACTTCTATAAAAGTAGCGTCAAAAAACAAGCCTATAGCTAACTTAGCTGAAAAATGCATCACAATGCAAAAAGCCTATTAACCCCAAAGTAGGTTAATAGGCATAAAGCATTTATTTAAAAGTCGTATTTAACTCTTAATGTAACGCGTCGTGGGAGAATTGGGCGACCTACAAAGTATGGATTATCTGCCGTTTGGCTATTACCTAAACGTGGCGAACCTTCAGTAACACCGTCAGAATCAAACAGGTTAAATACCCCAACGCTTAAGCGTACTGTTTGCTCTGGTGCAACTTGCCAGTTATAACCTGCATCAAATCTAAATAAGTGAAATGAATCAAGCTCTACCGAGTTTGCATCGTTAGCAAAGTTTTTACCTGTAAAGTTGTGGTAAATCGATGCATCCCAGTTATCTGCTGTGTAACTGATAGATGAGTTAAATAATACTTTTGGTTTACGGCGTAACTCGTTACCAATAATAGAAGGGTCTGAGTCAAACTCAGTAAATTCGTGGTCGGTGTAGGTCATGTTGGCATCAACAGCCCACTCATCGGTAATATCGTAACGACCTGTAAGCTCAACACCCGTTGCTTTAGTTGACTGCATAACTGGCAGCTCTAGTACGCCACCGTTACCATCGTTTACAAAGTCTACGCTGCGTCTATCTTTTAAGTCTGTTCTAAATAAAGCAACACTACCGCTAAAGTCGTTATCAAAAAACTTAACACCTAGCTCGCCTTGCTCTACAATTTCAGCCTCGTAACTAGCTGGTTCGCCTAAATCATTAAACTGAATCCCCCTAATTTCAGGGAAGAAAAACCCGCGCGATGCATTAGCATATACATTTAAATTATCTGTTAAGCGATATAACGCCGCCCCTGATACAGCAAATTCAGACGTGTCGACTTCGCCGTAAGTCATTACACCACTGCCCGTAGTGTTTACTTGTAAGTTAGATGCAAGTGATGGGTCGTTATTTATTTGTACAACTTGGCTGCCTTCGCGGCTAATTTTGCCTTCAATTTCTTCGTAGCGAACACCAAAGTCAAAAATCCAATCGTCACTTTCCATTTGATCCGCTACGTACAGTGCTCGGCGGGTAGCGCTAATGGTTTGGTTAGTATAAGAAATACCTGGGCCACTAATACCATTTTGAGTGTACTGAACCTCGTCGCCATTAACATCGGTATACGTTAAGTCGATTAAGCGAGGGTTGTTATTAAACTCACCTAAGTAAGTTGTAATAACGTTGTCGTCGTCGGCTTCACTGTGAGAGAAAAATGTGCCGACTGTAATATCATGGCTAAAATCACCTACAAAAATACTTTTGATGATATTAAATTCTGCAGAAAAGTCTTCAGCTGGGCGGTCGCGGTCTAAAATGCGGTTAGCAAATAGTAAGTCATCGCTTGCAAGTGCGACACCTGAATTAACATAAGAAAACTCAGCACCGCTTGCATCACCTAGCCCCCGGTTAGCTAAAAAGTCGTCTTGGCTTTCAGGTACATTAATAATACCGTCGCCGTCTAAAAATAGATTAAATTCGTGTTGGTACTTAGCGTATTTACTGCGCATATTAATGGCAAAATCGTTAGCGAGTTCTTTTTCAAACACCACTGAAATAGAGCCACCTTTAGTAACGACACCATCGCTGATTGGCGATTCGTAACGACCATTTGCTGTATCGTACGTTAAGTTAGATACTTGCGCCGTTTGCAGTGACTCAACTTCACGACCATCGTTACCAATTAAGCGCTCGCGGCTGTCGCCATCAAGTGGAATAGGCAAGTAAAACTGAGCTTGGTCGTCAATGTACTGTCCGTAAACAGTAAATGAGCCAGAGCCATCATCAAATTCTTTACGAATATTACCACGCAACTGTGTACCTTTAGTCTCAAGGCCTGTATCTAAAGGACCCTCGTCGTAGCGGTAAAAACCAGAAAGCGCGTAATATAAGCCATCTTCGTTAAGTGGGCCGCTCGTTGCAAAATCTAAGCGAGTACGTCCTTGGTCAGAAAGCTCCATTTGTACGGTACTTTGCGGATCGTCACTGCCCGTTTTAGAAATATAGTTAATAATGCCGGCCACAGAGCCTTGGCCAAATAAATTAGATACCCCACCACGCACAAACTCTACGCGCTCAATACCCAAATCATTACGGTAATACACATCAAACGCCGATGAGTTCAAACCAAAAACACTCAAACTAGGTGAACCATCATAAGACAGCGGCGTAAACTGAAACTGACCCGATGAAGGTAATCCTCTAACTTGTAGGTTAGTAGCGACTTCACCACCACCGCCTTCTACTTTAATACCCGGAATATAGCGAAGCACATCCGCTTGGCTACTTGAAGACAGCTTTACCAGCTCGTCCTCACTAATAGATGTTACTGATTGAGGAGTGTCTGAAATAACACGCCCTTTACTGGTACCAGAGACGATAATACGCTCAACGTTGTTAGCTTTTTTTGCTGTATCTGGTGCAGCTTCTTCTGCTGCATAAGCGCCCTGTGCAAGGCATAAAGATACAATAGAGGCGATCGTTGTTTTATTCACGGGTATTCTCCAATTGTGCTAGTTGTCTGTGTGTATTTACTTAGAGTGTGGCTAAGCAAAGCCGAAATAATCAAGTAAACATGTTAGTTTTTTGTTACTTCGAACAGGATTTAAGCACAGAAAAAAAACATTTACAACCCATAATGAGTGCTTTAATATTATCAAAATCGGAAACAACACACAAAGAGCACCCAATATGACTACTATAAACAGCGGTAAAATTGACTCAGCAACGGCTTCATCGCTTGCAGACCTTGCTACTAAAACACTTATAGCAAACGACTTAGGTGGCTATACAGTACCAACACATGGCCTATACCCGTTTCAGTGGAACTGGGATTCAGCCATTACAGCGCTAGGCTGGATGAAATCAGACGAAAGCCGCGCATGGCAAGAAATTGATGTGTTATTTTCAGGCCAATGGGATGATGGCATGGTGCCGCACATCTTGTTTCATAAAGATTCTGATACTTATTTTCCTGGTCCTGACGTATGGGGTTCGGATAAAAAAATTAAAAGTACGTCTATTTCACAGCCGCCAGTAGTTGCTACTGTAATGAAGGAGATGCTTGCCAGCGCGAAAGATAAAACACTTTCAGAACAAAAAGTTAAAGCGCTATTTTCACAAGTAGTTGATTATCATTTATGGTGGTACAACGACCGAGATCCTGAAAAAACAGGTTTAGTAGTGACCTACCACCCGTGGGAGTCGGGCATGGATAACAGCCCATCATGGGATGACGCTCTTCATGCTGTGCCGTGTGTGAATTGGGAATATACGCGCCGTGATACAAGTCATGTAGATTCTTCTCAGCGTCCACATAAAAGTGAATACGATCGCTTTTTATACCTTGTAGACTTTTTTAAACGTAACAACTTTGACAGTAAAGTAATTTACGAAACCAGCCCTTACAAAATGAATGACCTAGGTATTATTGCTATTTTACACCGTGCAACCAAAGATTTACTCAAAATGGGTGAACAACTTGGCTTAAACGATGCTCGTACTGATTACTTAGCACTGCGTTTACAAATAACAGAGCAAGCCATAAACACTTTATGGTGTGAACAAAGCCAGTACTTTTATTGCAGAGATGTACTAACTAACAGCTTAGCTAAAGTTAAAACATCAGCTGCGCTATTAACTGTATATGCAGGTTTAACAAGCGATGAGCAAACTAAAATAATTAATACAGCCACTGAAGATTTTATTGAGTCGAGTCAATTTAGTGTGGCATCTACTCACCCTAAAGAAGAAAAATACGAGCCACAACGCTACTGGCGTGGTCCTATTTGGCTACACATAAACTGGATGATAGCCACAGGCTTTAAAGAAGCAGGTTTTGTAACAACGGCTGAAAAAATTCAAGATGATACGCGCAACCTCGTTGTTAAGTCAGGCTACTACGAATACTTTAACCCAGAAACAGGCGCAGGCTGTGGTGGTAAAGATTTCTCGTGGACAGCGGCAATAGCACTGCATTGGCTACTTGACTAACAACTAAGGCAACATCATGAAACACACAATATGCTTTGGTGAAGTACTGGTTGATTTACTTTCAAATAAATTGAGCCAAAACAGCAACGAACACGAAGCGTTTACAAAGTTTGCAGGCGGTGCGCCTGCAAACGTAAGCGTTGCCATTGCAAAGCTAGGCGGTAATGCCTACTTTGCAGGAATGCTAAGCACTGATAGCTTTGGCGACTTTTTACATAACGCATTAAAAGAGCAAGGTGTAAAAACCGACTTTATGCGTTTTACCAACCAAGCAAAAACAGCTCTCGCGTTTGTATCACTTGATAACGACGGCGATCGCACATTTGAGTTTTACCGTGATAACACCGCCGATCTGCACTTTAGTAATAATGACTTTAGTCGCGAATGGTTTGAGCAATGCGATATTTTTCATATTTGCTCAAACACATTAACCGACAAAAACATCAGAAACACCACCGCTTACGGTGTTAAATTTGCAAAACAAAATAACTCAATTGTGAGCTTTGATATTAACTTGCGCCTTAATTTATGGCCAAGCAATGCCGACCCTCGCGAGCATATTTTACCGTTATTAAAAGACTGCTCAATTATTAAAGCCTCAAAAGAAGAGCTTGAATACTTAGCGGGTGAGCAATCGAGCGATGAGTTTATTGCCCAAACACTTAATAACGGTTGTGAGCTATTTGTAGTTACCGATGCAGGCAACCCTATGCATTGGTATACAAAAAATGCCAAGCAAACGCTTCACCCTAAAAAGGTTACTATGGTTGATGCCACCGCTGCAGGAGATGCGTTTTTAGGTGGACTGCTGTATCAACTAGGCTTACAAAACCTGACACCCAGCTCTTTTAGCGAGCTTTGCAACACGCCCGAAACACTAACAACTATTTTTGAATTTGCTTCGTTATGTGGTGCCCACGCCGCATCTTACAAAGGGGCATTTAACTCCCTACCTAATGAAAAGTCTCTAAATGATTTTAGGAGCGCACTATGAAAAGTACACCTGATAACTTTAAAAGCCGCGAATTTTTAACACAACATATTGCCGATACGCTAGCGTTTTATGAGCCAAATATTGACGACGAACACGGCGGTTTTTACCAAAACTTTTCTGATAATGGTGAGGTATTTGATAAACACACTCGCCACTTAGTAAGCTCTACTCGTTTTGTATTTAACTATGCACGCGCGTATCAAACCTTTAATGACGAAAAATATCTTTCCCGTGTTAAATCAGGGATTGAGTTTATTCGTAAGCATCACCTTGTTGAGCAAACAGGCGGCTACAACTGGTTATTAAAAGTTGAAAACGGCCAAGCAACCGTACTTGATAACACTAACCATTGTTATGGTTTTGCGTTTGTTATTTTAGCCTACAGCTGGGCATACCGCGCAGGCGTTACAGAGGCGCGTGAATACCTCAACGATACATTTCAAACAATGGAAACACATTTTTGGGATGCAAAAGCCGGATTATATAAAGTTCAACATAACAGCGACTTCACAAAATGTGATTCATACCGCGGCCAAAATGCCAATATGCATACGTGTGAAGCACTTATTGCCGCCTACGAAGCCACTAAAGACGAGATATTTTTAAACCGTGCGCTCACACTTGCTGACAATATGGTTAACCGCCAAGCTAGTTTAATGGGCGGATTAATCTGGGAGCATTACGATATAAATTGGCAGGTCGATTTAGAGTACAACAAAGACGATCCTAAAAATTTATTTCGTCCGTGGGGCTTTCAGCCTGGCCATCAAACAGAGTGGTCAAAACTACTAATGTTTTTAAATAAGCATAAACCACAAAAATGGCTTATTGAGCGCGCTCAAGCATTATTTGATAACTCAATAGATGTAGCATGGGATAAAAAGCACGGCGGTATTTGCTACGGTTTTACCCCAGATAAAACAATTTGCGATGACGATAAATACTTCTGGGTTCAAGCCGAAACTCTGTGCTGCGCAGCCTATCTTTATCAAGCAACAGGGGATGAAAAATATCAGCAATGGTATGAAAAAATTTGGCAGTATTCGTGGCAGCATTTAGTTGATCATAAGTACGGAGCCTGGTTTAGAATTTTAACCGCTGACAATAAAAAAATAGACTCGATGAAAAGCCCAATAGGTAAAACTGATTACCATACAATGGGTGCCTGTTTTGATGTGCTCGAACTATTAAAGTAACTATGTAGTCATAACTTTTACAATATTGTGTAGACCTTTTAACCGCCAGTTTGGCGGTTTTTTTTGCGCTGGATTTAATTCACCTCAAAAAGGGTTATCAACTTAACAAAATAATATTTTTTTACAGCCATTTTTTTAAACCTAATCTTTTGAATACCACACCAATAATAGAAAATTTTGCACGCCAGCAGCGTATAGTAATATCAAAGATAATAAAAAAGAGAACAGGTAATGCCTAACGGGAACGACCCTCACACAATTAACGCAAAAGAACTTGTTGCTTGGCCGCGTATTGCAGCCATAGCCGCAATGCTTAGTTTTTCACTGCCTACGTTTATAACCGGCTTAGAAATTCATCAAAGTTCAAGTGTGAGCAATACACTTTGGGCGTTAGTCATTGGCTCTATCATTTTAACCGTAATCGGCGGTGCCATGGGCACCATAGGTGTAAAAAGCCGCTTAAGCTCTTATCTGTTAGTAAAAATAGCGTTTGGCAATGCAGGTGCCGGTATTGTAAATATAGCTTTTGCTTTGTCATTAATTGGCTGGTTTGGAGTAAATATTGACTTGTTTTCGAATGCAGTAGTACGCCTACTAAGCGCTGAATTTAATATTATTATGCCTGAGTGGCCAATTGATATAGCTGCAGGCTGCGCCATGCTAATAACTACGTTATACGGATTTAAAGCTATTAATGTATTAGCTTCTATAATGATCCCCATTTTAGCTGTGGTGACCGCAATGATGCTATTTGGCGCATTAGATAATATGCCATTTGTTGATTTTATAAACTTAGAAAAGTCGGCTGACTTATCACTTGAAGATGGTGTAGCCGCTATTGTTGGTGGCGTTATTATCGGCGCAATTATCTTGCCCGATATAACTCGTTTTTCTAAACAAAAACGTGGCGGTGTATATACCTCTTTTATTGCTTATATGGTTATTGAGCTGTTCGTTATTTTTGTAGCTGTATTTGCAGCAGCCGCCATGCAAGAAACCGAAATATTGAGTTTAATGCTTGCACTTAACTTAGGGTTTTCGGCATTTTTTATAGTAATTGCAGGAAGTTGGATTTTAAATTCACTAAACTTATACAGTACCGCACTCAGTGTAGAGGCAACTTTTCCGCATTGGCATAAAAAGTGGGTTATTGTTTTATTAGGGCTAGTAGGAATTGGCGCGGCATTTATAAATGTTTTAGATATGTTTATTAGCTTTTTGGCTTTTTTGTCAGATATTTTTGTGCCCGTTGCAGGCGTAATTATTGTTGATGCATTATTTATAAAGCCTCATGCGTACCACGCAAGTACGCTTACTAATAACGCGCGCTTTTCTGTACCTGCATTTACGGCTTGGTTTGTAGGTGCAGCATTTGCAGTGTGTAACGGGGCAATATTTAATGTGTCATTAAGTGGTATTACCGTTATTGATGCCATTATTTTAACCGCAATTATATATACTTTTTTTGTAAAATTGATTAAGCCAAAACCGGTTAACAAGCACTAAGCACTTATAACTAACCAAGGCGCTTAATCAGCGCCTTGTTCGTCTTCTTCTACTTTCATTTCGTCTCGCCATCTTAGCTTTTCAAGCGGGTAGCCTAAAAAGAACTTAGCTCGCTCAAGCACGATACGTGTAGTTAATTTTTTAATCGTATAATGACTACTACCTGTTAACTTATCGCACATTGCGTTAAGTGCCTGAATATCTGCAAAACAACAAAACGAGATATAATCAATATCACCACTTAACTGCATGCAATCCATTATTTCAGGGATATCGTGTATTTCAGCTAAAAACTTACGCCTAGCAGCTAAATTATTGTCCTCAAGAGTAAATTCCATATAAGCAAACACATGTTCACATATTTGTTCAAGGTTTATATCGGCATGAAATGTACGAAAATACCCAGCTTCTTTTAATGCTTTAACGCGCTGAAAGCAGGCACTAGGAGAAAGGTTTACTCGCTCCGCTAACTCTACATTGGTGAGATCGGCAGTAAGGTGCACTATCGCTAATATTTTTTGGTTATATCTGTCTATTTTTATTGTTTTTTTCATAACTGGTTTCACATTGAAAAATAATTAATTTTGTAAACCTATTGTCAAAATATACATAAAACTTAGCGTCTGTTAGGTATTTTCACAATATGTATATGCTCATTTAAGGTTTTACAAAATATTATTTTGTCTGAAAAAGCGACAATGTTTGTACGTTAAAAACATTACCTTAGTCGTGACATTAGGACATATAACATGAGCAGATACAATAGAACAAAATTCCACAAAACGCTTTTAGCATCGGCGGTGAGTTTATCGTGCTTCTCACACGTTAATGCACAAGAACAAAATAATACAGCCAACACTATCGAAAAAATTTCTGTTATTTCTCGAGGACGTGTTGAGTCAATTCAAAACGTGCCAGACTCTGTTACCGCCTTTAGCGCCGATAAGATTGAAAAGTCTCGTATTACCAGCTTTCGTGATGTTGCTAATTTAACGCCAAATTTGTCGCAACTTGATAACTTTAGACCCGGCCTTGCGCGTATAACTATTCGTGGGTTAATTACACCGCAAGTGGGCGATCCGCCGCTTGCATTTGTTGTTGATGGTGTAACTGCCCCCGATTTAGAGTTTATTAACCAAGACTTGGTAGATATTGAACGCATTGAAGTTATGCGTGGCGCGCAAGGCGCACTGTACGGCCGTGGTGCCATTGGTGGTGCGGTTATTGTTACCACAAAAAAACCAATTGAAGACTTCGAAGGTAAAGTTAAAGGATCAATTGGTAACGGCAATACCTATAACCTAAATGCGGTTGTATCAGGTTCACTAAACGATGAAAACACCGCTTATTTTAGAGCCGGTGGTTACATTAAAGATACCGATGGCCTCATTAAAAACACCTACACAGGCGATAAAGCCGATCCATTAAAAGAGCAATCAGTATTTTCTCAATTAGAATTTGAATTAACTGAAGACACATCAATAAACCTTAAAGGTAAATACACGTCGAGCGAAGCGGGTTTTGCTTACTATCAAGGCGTAAACGATGACACTATTGAAGACTTCTCAATTAATACCTCGCAAAATATTATTAACGAAGACGAGCGTGATGTGTATGAGCTAAGCGCTAAGCTTACCCAACATTACGATTTAGGTAAGTTTGAGTTTGTAACTGCCTACAGCAATTCAGAAAACGAGCACTTTTACGATGGCGACTACTCTGCCGATGCAACCTTTATTGACGAAGACGGTTTTTTTAGAGCACCGTTTGGTACTGAAGGATTATACGATGTTGAATCGTTAACTGTTGAGTCTAGATTTATATCCCAGTCAGATCAGGAGTTTAGATGGTCTGTGTCGGCATTTTATCAACAGCGCGACCGCGACACTGCGGTACTTTTTTACGATGACTTTACCGATGCAGAAATACTTACCCGTAAAGACTTTGCAAACGATGAACCTTACTTATCTATTATCGATAATAACAGCAGTGATGCCTGGGCTCTTGCGGGGCAATTTAACTACGATATTACCTCGCAGTTAGAGCTAACTGGCGCACTACGTTACGATCACGATACGCGAGAATCGTTTGACCCAACTAATAAAACAGATACTTATGCTAAAAAGTCGTTTAGCCAACTACAGCCAAAAGTAACTTTAGGATACCAAGTTACTGATGACTTTTTGCTATACACAGGTTATTCGCACGGGTTTAGAAGTGGCGGCTTTAATGAACCAGCAGAAGGCATTAGCCGTACTTTTAATCAAGAAGTGTCTGATAGCTACGAAATGGGTTTTAAAACATCTTTGTTTGATAGCAAAGTAACCCTTAATGGAGCTGCGTTTATTATTGACCAAGATGATGCTCAGTTTACGCAATTTAATGTAGATACCTTCACCCTCGAAAATCTATCAATTGATGAAGTACAAACCAAAGGCTTAGAGCTAGAAGCCGCCTATGCAGCCACTAGCAATTTAAGCATAAATCTAAGCGCCGGTATTATTGATTCAGAAATAAAAAGCTTTGCACTGCGTCCCGAGCTTGCTGGCAGACCACAATTTTGGGTGCCTGAGTACAACTACGGGCTTTCGGCAAATCATAACTTAGAGCTAAACGGGTCATGGTCACTGTTTTCGCGCGCTGAGTTATTAATTGAAGGCCCTAAAACATTCAGCATTGATATTCCAGATGTAGAGTCATCACGTTACACCTACCTCAATGCGGGTGTTGGCATTAAAGCTGAGCAGTGGACAGTGCAAGTTTACGTAGACAACCTCACTGATGAGCGTGCCATTGAAGATATTTTTTTATACGGCGACGGGATTACTGAACTTGCCCGCCAACCTAATAAACCACGTAGTTACGGCGTAGAGCTCAGCTACGACTTTTAATTTCAACTCTCAAATGGCTGCTTTAAATAATCTTAAGGCAGTCTCTAATTTTTTAGATAACCAATAGCGATACACACATGCAAATTCTTAATCGTGAACAACTAATTGATATTTTATACGGCTGCGCCATTTTAGGTACTGGCGGTGGCGGTGAGCTAAGTGAAGGCATAGATTACATTGACGAAGCCCTTGCACTAGGTAAAACGTTTAAACTTATTAGCGCAGATGAAGTACCCGCAGGCAAACTTGTATGCACACCTTATATTTTGGGGGCTATATCTCCACTAACAGATATTGAAGAGCACGCTTACGCTAACCTCCCACGTACAGGTAAGCATTCTATTTTAGCAGCCTACGATCGCGCTCTTGAGTACATGGATAAAGAATCTATTTATGGAACTATTTGCTGCGAGCTAGGTGGTGCTAACACTGCGGTATCGTTTTATTTAGCCGCTATGTTTGACGGCTATATTATTGATGCAGACCCTGCTGGACGAGCAGTTCCTGAAATTACCCATTCAACCTACTACTTAAATAACTTACCCGCGGCGCCAATTATTACCGCTAACGAATTTGGTGAGTGCTTTATTTGTGAAAATGTTATGGATGACTTACGTGCTGAAACCGTAGTGCGTGCGCTTGCCAAAATTAGCCGTAACGACATAGCAGCCATTGATCATATTCTCCCTATTGAACAAATGAAAGATGCGGTTATTCACGGCACGATAAGTAAAGCATTAAAGCTTGGAAGAGCAATGCGTGAAGCCAACAACTCAAATGAAAACACTATTAATGTAGTTGCCGAGCAAGGTAAAGGATTTGTCGCGTTTGAAGGCGTTGTTAGTGAGTTTGAATTTAAAACACTTGAAGGATTTACTATAGGCGAAGTTATGATTGCTGGTACTGGCGAGTTTGCAGGTAACAGCTATAAAATTACAGTTAAAAACGAAAATATGGCAGCGTTTTTAAATGGAGAAGTCCACGTTACCATTCCTGATTTAATTTGTTGCTTAAACACACAAGCGGGTACACCAATCACTAACCCAAATTATGAAATAGGTATGCCTGTATCTGTTATTATTTTGCCAGCACCTGTTGAGTTTACAACGCCAAAAGGGCTTTCTATATTTGGCCCTAATTACGCAGGCGTTAAGAGTGATTATCGCCCTGCTATAAAGAGTTAACTATTCAGCTTTAACCTGAATTATTATAAAGCTTAGCGTGGTTAGCACTTAACCCGTTAAGCTTTCATATAAATAACTCACTTCCAATCTGTAATACACTTTTAATCAAAGTAAAAAACTATAATAAAAACCTAATATAAGTAATAATCACTAAATTCAGAGATTAAAGAGTCGCTCATTATGCTAAGTTTTTGGTACAAAGAGTTTCCACAGTACCCTAAAGATCACAAGGACTTTTGGCGCACTCGCTTAATAGCCCACTCCTTGCTAATAACTACATGTTACTTTTTAGTTTTAACCCTGCTCAATCTCTTTTATTTTGCAAGCTACGAAATAGCACTTATTGATGCTTTTGGCCTTTTTATATCGCTCGGTATTTGTATTTGGTTTAATAAAACAGCTAATGTAAATGTAGCCTCTTGGGCCGTTACATTGATGATTGTTAGTTTAATTTTAATGTTTGTGATTTCAGTTGGTGGCCATGCCCACTCTTTATTTTGGGCCACGCTTATTCCGCCATTCACATTTTTTTTAGTTGGCAGAAATTGGGGGAGTATATTTAGTGCTGTCGCTTTTGCTATTTGTGCGTATCTTGTGTACTTACAACAACAGCAAACCGTAACAATTGGCTTAGGCTCTTTATTTAATCTTATTGAAGTAGGTCTTGCTCATATTTTGATTTTTAGATTTTACGAAAAAACACGGTTTTCGGCATACACCCGACTATCTATCCGTAACCTAGAAATTCAACACTTAGCAGAAACCGATAAGTTAACTGGGCTTTATAACAGGCAAAAATTTGATTTTGAATTATCACAATTAATTGCTAAAGACGACGTCTTTAAAACCCCGCATTGCTTACTTATTTGCGATATAGACCACTTTAAAAATATAAACGATACCTACGGGCATTTAGTTGGCGATAACGTACTCACTGAATTTGCAAAAATATTAAAAAAACGAATGCGAAATGACGCACTTATTGCGCGATGGGGTGGAGAAGAGTTCACTATTATTTTGTCGAACACCTCTTTAAATGATGGTGCTAAACAAGCTGATGACCTGAGAAAATATATTGCCGAAAATACAATTACAAATATAGCATTTACTATAAGCATTGGCTTAGCAACGATACAAAAGGACGATACAGTGCTAAAACTATTAGAGCGGGCTGATACAGCGCTATATAGGGCTAAAAATAATGGACGAAATAACGTATGTGTTAGCGATAAGGATTCAACCGTTATCGCTCAATCAACTTACTTAAATGGCTCTATAGCCTAAACTTAGGCGTACTGCCCACAAGCGAATCCACAGCTCCAAGCATACTGGAAGTTGTAGCCACCAAGCCAGCCCGTTACATCGGTTACTTCACCTATAAAATATAAGCCTTTGGCTTTTTTAGCTTCAAAGGTTTTAGAGCTCAACTCGTCGGTATCTACACCGCCCAATGTTACTTCCGCTGTTCTATAACCTTCAGTGCCATTGGGTTTTATTTGCCAAGCGTGAATGTAATTTACTAACTCATCTATTTGAGCATGTGTAAGCTGATTAATATTACAATCTGGTATCGCTTTGCTTTCATGCAATATTTCTATAAAGCGCTTTGGTAAAATAGTCGCAAGGCTGTTTTTTAGAGACTTTTGAGCTTGGCTTTCACGCCAGTCCACAAGTTGTTGTTTTAAGTTTATATCTGGTAATAAATTTATAATTACAGCCTGACCAGCTCGCCAAAAAGAGCTTATTTGTAATATTGCAGGTCCCGATAATCCTCTGTGAGTAAAAAGGATGTTTTCTTTAAATACGGCGCCGTCCTCACTTGAAACCTCGCAGGGAATACTGATTCCCGAAAGCCCTTCAAAACGTTCTTTATCGTGCTGATGCAAAGTAAACGGTACAAGTGCAGCCATAGTTGGTAATACACTTAATCCAAACTGCTCTGCAATTTTATAACCTATTGGTGTTGCACCTAGTTTTGGCATGGTTAAGCCACCAGATGCAATGACAAGCGATTCACAGCTCAAGGTTTCTTGCTCTGTGGTAACGCTATAGCCGATTTCGGTTTTTGATACGCTGATCACTTCGTTGCGTAGCTTTATATTTACCCCGGCCCACTCACATTCGGTCAGTAAAATATCAACAATGTCTTGTGCATTGTTATCGCAAAAAAGTTGGCCTAGGGTTTTGTGGTGATAAGCCAAACCATGGCGGTCCACGAGCTCAACAAAGTCGTGTTGCGTGTAACGGCTTAGGCACGATTTAACAAAGTGAGGGTTACCGCATAGGTAGTTTTCGGGGCTAGCATTTTCGTTTGTAAAATTACAACGCCCTCCACCACTTATTAAAATTTTTCGGCCTGGTTTTTTACCCATATCAAGCACTGTAACGCTTCGGCCTCGGTAGCCTGCTTGTGCAGCACTCATTAACCCGGCTGCACCTGCGCCAATAACAATTACATCTACTTGATTCATTACTTTACCCTACTAAAAAATTTTTCCGATTATAGCAAATATTAACTAAACACCTTGAATAGAATTTATTGTTAGAAATATAGCAACAAATGTAATCGTGGTTAGTTATGTCTTTTCGACAAAAGGACAAACCAACTAATTCTAAAAGCGTATTTTGTTATTTAATCACAAATACTAAAAGACGTTAAAAGCACGGGTACACTAAGTTATAACCAAATGAAATAGGTACATAAGTAATTGGTATTTTAAAGTTATTAACAGATCATTTACCTTTGTTTCTGTTTCGTAATCGCTGATTACGAATTTACTAATAACAACTAGGGATAATTATGACAACAAGTAATAACTTCAAAAAATGTGCTATTGCACTAACGGTAAGTACACTTTTTGCTGCTAGCTCAAGCATGGCTCAATCTGTCTCAACCTCAATGGCAGAAACATCTGCAAAACTACAAACCCAAACCGGTTTTGAGACTCAGTTTATTATTAAATACAAAAACAATAATAATGAAATGGCGAGTATTTCTAGTACAGACGCGAGCCCTTCAAATATGAAGAAGCGTGCACAGAGCTTTGTAAAAAACTTCGCATCTAAAAAAGGAAAAGTAAAAGCGAAGTATATCCGTGCTATGGCACTTAATAACCATCACGTTATGCGTGCAGACAAAAAACTAAGCGCTGAAGAAGCACAAGAATTTATGCAAGAAATGGTGGCTTCTGGCAATGTTGAATACATTGAAGTGGATCAAATGTTAAAGCCGTTCGCAACGCCTAACGATCCTCGCTATGGCGATCAATGGCACTACTACGAACAAGCAGGTGGTTTAAATTTACCGACCGCTTGGGATACAGCAACAGGTAGCGGCGTAGTAGTTGCGGTACTTGATACAGGTTACCGACCGCATGCAGACTTAAACGCTAACATTTTACCTGGTTACGATATGATCTCTAACCTGTCGGTAGCAAATGATGGCGGCGGTCGCGATAGTGATGCACGCGATCCAGGCGATGCCGTTGCGGCAAACGAATGTGGTAGTAATGCAGCCCAAGGCTCTAGTTGGCATGGGACTCACGTTGCAGGTACGGTTGCTGCAGTTACTAATAATGGCGAAGGTGTAGCCGGTGTTGCTTACGATGCAAAAGTTGTTCCGGTACGAGTACTGGGTAAATGTGGTGGTTTAACATCAGACATTGCTGATGGCATTATTTGGGCTTCTGGTGGAAGTGTGTCTGGCATTCCGGCAAACTCAAACCCTGCTGACGTAATTAACATGAGTTTAGGTGGCAGCGGCTCGTGTAGCTCTACTACTCAAAATGCGATTAACACAGCACGTAGTAATGGTACTGTCGTTGTTATTGCTGCAGGTAACGATAACGATAACTCAGCAAACTACAACCCAGGTAACTGTAGCGGTGTAGTAAACGTGGCATCGGTAGGCCGTAACGGCGGACGTGCATATTACTCAAACTACGGTAGCAATATTGATGTTGCTGCACCGGGTGGCGCGCAAAGCTTTGCGAATGACTCTGAAGGTGTTCTTTCGACTTATAATTCAGGTTCTTCTACACCGTCAAGCGATAGCTACGCCTTCTCTCAAGGTACATCAATGGCAGCCCCTCATGTTGCCGGTGTAGCAGCTCTTATAAAACAAGCTAAACCTAATGCGACTCCTGATGAAATTGAAAGTATTTTAAAATCAACTACTCGTTCATTCTCAGCAACATGTACTAGTTGTGGTACGGGCATTGTTGATGCCGCAGCAGCAGTTGCTGCAGCAAGTGGCGGCACTACCCCGCCTACAGGTGGCGATAGCGAGCTTATTAATGGTGAAGCTAAAACCGGTTTAAGTGGGGCTGCGAACGCACAAGCATTTTACACGATGACAGTGCCAAGCGGTGCTACTAACGTAACATTCACTATGAGTGGTGGTACTGGTGATGCTGACTTATACGTACGTGCTGGAAGCCAACCAACCACAACTAGTTATGATTGTCGCCCATATGAAGGCGGTAATAGCGAAGAGTGTTCAATCGATAGCCCTGCTGCAGGTACATACCATGTAATGCTTCGTGGCTACTCGGCATACTCAGACGTAAGCTTAGTGGGTAATATTACGGGTAGTTCTACAGGTGGCGGTTCAAGCACGCCTGAAGCCGGTGGCGGTACTATAAGTGATGTTAGTGCAACCGCAGGTAACTGGAAACATTACACATTAGATGTGCCAGCAGGTATGAGTACATTTACTGTAACAACCTCTGGTGGTAGTGGTGATGCCGACTTATTTGTTAAGTTTGGCAGCCAGCCTACAGCTTCTAGCTACGATTGTCGTCCGTATAAAAATGGTAACGCCGAAACATGTACGTTTAGCAATCCACAAGCGGGAACTTGGCACTTAAGCGTAAATGCTTACAGCACCTTTTCTGGTTTGACGCTTAGCGGACAATACCAACCATAATATTCCCTTCACCTGGGAGAAAAGGCCGAGCTAGTTAGCTCGGCCTTTTTATTTGTACTTAAATTACAAAAACAAAAAACCCAGCATAAGCTGGGTTTTTACATTCTGAAAGAAAACTAAAATTACTTGATTTTAGCTTCTTTGAAAATCACATGTTTACGAGCCTTAGGATCGAACTTTTTGATTTCCATTTTTTCAGGCATGTTACGCTTGTTTTTGTCGGTAGTGTAGAAGAAACCAGTACCAGCAGTTGAAACTAAACGGATTTTATCGCGCATAATTCAATACCTTAAACTTTTTCGCCGCGAGCACGGATTTCTGTAAGAACCGCGTCGATGCCTTTTTTATCGATAATACGCATACCTTTAGTAGTAGTGCGTAATGTTACAAAACGTTTTTCACTTTCAACCCAAAAACGGTGTGTTTGTAGGTTAGGTAGGAAACGACGTCTAGTCGCGTTTCTCGCGTGTGAACGGTGATTACCAACCGCTGGACGCTTACCTGTAACTTGACATACTTTAGACATGTCTATATATCTCCAATAACTTCGCTCGAGCTTAATTTAACCTAAGGCCATGTATTTGTGCCCTAGATAAATCGAAGGGCGCTCTTTATACAGCTTTTACAGGCAAAGATCAAATACTGATCTATCCAACCAGCTCATATGTAAATTTGATAGCGGCTAATTATAAAGATCGAATGCCCTTAGGGAAAGTAAAAACTGCATTTAAATTAAACTAATTTGCTAAAACGTCCCAAACCGCTCATTTTTAACACACTTCTTCACCAAGCAACATTAAATAAGGCCTCTTTGCGCGAACGAAACACAGGTTTCACCGCCAACAATGATGTGATCAAGCACACTTATGTCGACTAATTGCAGTGCTTGTTGCAATTTATTAGTAATAAGTTTGTCTGCTTGGCTTGGTTCTGCAATTCCACTTGGGTGATTATGTGCAAAAATAACCGCGGCTGCATTATTTTTAAGCGCAGCTTTAACTACTTCTCTTGGGTAAACACTGGCCGAATTAATTGTCCCATAAAAAAGCACCTCGTCTTTGAGTAGCCTATTTTGACTATCGAGGTATAACACCATAAAAACTTCCTGCTGCAAACCACGCATTTGAATTGTTAGGTAATCGTATACTAAATCTGGAGAGTTAAATACAGCCCCACGCTGACAGCGCTCTTGCATATAACGCTGACTTAGCTCAAGAACCGCTTGTAATTGTACATATTTGGCAGTACCAAGACCTTTTTGAGCACAAAACTCTTCTTGGCTGGCATTAAATAAATTATGTAACGTTTGATTTTCGTTAAGCAGATGCTGAGCAAGTTCTATCACGTTCATTCCTGGCAGACCTGTGCGTAAAAATATAGCAAGTAACTCAGCATCACTTAGCGCTTTAGCTCCTTTTGCAATGAGTTTTTCGCGTGGGCGCAGTGAATTTGGTAGCGATGTTAATTGCATTATTCATCCTTGAGGAGCCAAAGTGTCTTATAACTGTAATGCAAATTTTAAAATTCGCCTGATTATTTCAAATTAAAAACTTAGCTGTACGGGTCAAGATTTGTTATTTTAGCCACAATATTAAATAAGACTGATGAACAACCATGATTAACTTAACAAACAAAAAAATTGTACTTGGCATTAGCGGCGGTATTGCAGCTTACAAATGTGCAGAGCTAGTTAGGCGCTTAAAAGACGCAGGTTGTGAAGTAAAAGTAGTCATGAGCGAATCAGCTAAACATTTTATAACGCCACTGACCATGCAAGCAGTAAGTGGAGAAATAGTGTCTGATTCATTACTTGATCCATCAGCAGAGGCTGCAATGGGGCATATTGAATTTGCAAAGTGGGCAGACCTTATTTTGGTGGCACCTGCGACAAGCAATATTATTGCTAAAATGGCGGCAGGTATTGCAGATGACTTACTGACCACACTACTACTTGCCACCCCTGCAAAAGTAGCCGTAGCACCTGCAATGAACCAACAAATGTACGCACACCCAGCTACACAAGCAAATTTAGCCACCTTAAAAGCCCGTAACGTGCTTATTTGGGGGCCAGGTAAAGGCGAACAAGCGTGTGGCGATGTAGGCGCAGGGCGCATGCTAGAGCCTCACGAGTTAGTTGCACTTTGTACAGCTAAAGAACAGCCACAAATACTTGCAGGTAAAACAATAACAATTACTGCAGGCCCAACACGAGAGCCTCTTGATCCAGTGCGTTTTATATCAAACCATAGTTCAGGGAAAATGGGTTACGCTCTAGCACAAGCGGCTCTAGAGCTAGGTGCGCAGGTTAATTTAATTTCAGGGCCGGTAACAATTAAAGCGCCAGCTGGTGTAAATTTAATAAATATTGAAAGTGCTGAGCAACTATTAAACGAAGCATTAAACTATGCACCGCAGTCAGATGTATTTATTGGCTGTGCAGCAGTTGCCGACTACAGAGCCGCAAATGTTGCAGATCAAAAAATGAAAAAACAAGGTGATGAGCTCACCCTTACCCTTGTTAAAAACCCCGATATAATTGCCGCTGTTGCTGCTATTAAAAACAACCGACCTTACACTGTAGGCTTTGCAGCCGAAACTCAAAACGTTGAAAGCTACGCTAAAGGTAAGCTTAAAAATAAAAACTTAGATATGATTTGCGCGAATGACGTATCAAAAAGTGCCCTAGGATTTAACTCTGATCATAATGCTTTAACATTATACTGGCACAATGAAAGCGTAGAATTACCAGCAACGAGTAAAACACAAATCGCACATCAAGTGATCGAACAGCTCGCTAAACATCTATAAAAATGCTGGAAACAAACTGAATAAAACATTAACATAAGCGACTCATTTGAACAAAAAATGACTGGCCCCAGCTAAGAATAACTAATAAAAAAGGAAGGTTCATGCCTGCGACAAAAAGAAGTAATCGCAAAGAGCAGATACTGCAAGCACTCGCACAAATGTTAGAAACCAGCCCAGGACAACGAATTACCACAGCAAAGCTTGCTGCTGAAGTAGGCGTTTCTGAAGCAGCGCTTTACCGTCATTTTCCTAGTAAAGCACGTATGTTTGAAGGCCTAATTGAGTTTATTGAAGACACACTTTTGTCGCGCATTAACCTTATTTTAGAAAACGAAAAAGAAAGCCAGACACGTATTTACAACATTTTATTATTACTCCTCACCTTTGCTGAAAAAAATCCGGGGATTACTCGCATATTGACCGGCGATGCATTACAAGGTGAACAAGAGCGCCTACGTGAACGTGTACAAGGTTTGTTTGAAAAACTAGAAACTCAGTTTAAACAAGTACTACGCGAGCGAAAACTGCGCGAAGGCAAAACCTTCCAAAGCGATGAGCTTACGCTTGCTAACTTTTTGCTTGCGTACGTTGAGGGCAAAATGAATCAATTTGTACGAAGCGACTTTAAAGCAAAGCCTAGTGTACAATTTGAAAAACAATGGCCCGAATTACAAAAAATCTGGCTTTAGTTTTACTCAATTAAACACAAAAAAACGACCTTCGGGTCGTTTTGTCGTATTGAGCTGCCATTTATCTGATCCGCTCGAATTGTGAGCCAAACTCGTTACAATGAAATAATGTCACAATACGAGAACCTATAATGAAAAAAAAGCTCACTTTACTAAGTTCAGCACTTGTTGCCAGCTTAGCCAGCACTGGTATTTACGCAAAAGAATCACTGCAATTTAAAGATGTATTTGATTTTAAATCGGCTAAAAACACGCAGCTATCTGACGATGGCCGTGTACTTACTTTTAGTGCAACGCCATATAGAGGTAATGCTACCGGCGAAGTTTATTCACTTCAAAAAAATAAACTTATTGCACAAATAGAACGCGGCACAAAGCCCTACATCAATAAGGCAGCAAACTGGGTAGCCTTTACTCAAGTACCTACACTCCTTGAAAAAGAAACCACTAAGAAAAAAGAAACGCTAAAAAAGAACTTAATACTCGTTAATACTCAAACAGCTGAGCAGCAAAATTTTGATGATATAAAAGATTATAAATTATCTGATGACGGCACTTGGCTTGCCTATCGCTTAAATAAAAAAGACGATGAGCCAAAGGTAGAGCAAAGCGATAATGAAGATAAAAGTGCTATAACGCCTGATAAAAAAGATAAAACTTATCCGCTCGTTATTGTTAATTTAGCCGATAAACGAAGCCACACTATAGATAACGTATTCAGCTACGCCATTAACTCTATGGGTAATCAACTACTCGTTAGCCAAAGCTACAGCGACGGTAATGATAACCAAGTTACACTCGTTGAGTTAAATAACTTTACTATCAGCACACTAATTGATGAGCCCGGTGTTATTGCTAATACCATAGCGTGGCACCCTACAAAAAATATTGTTGCATTTACATTGGGCAATTATGTAAATGATGATACTCGCCGTCGAAATTATAGCTTGCAGCTATATAAAAATGAGCAGCTCTCAACAATAGATTCACCAAATAAAGAATGGGTTATTGGTAAAACGGCATCGCTAGTGTGGTCAGAAAACGGCGAACGCTTATATTTTGAAAACCACCCTAAGCTTGCAGTTAAAGTAAAAGCTAAAGAATACACAGATGAAGCCTCACTTTACGACTTTGACACGATTCGTGAGCATAAAGGGCTGAATGTTTGGCATAACAACGATGCACAAATAAAGCCACGCGAAGAGCAGCAGTGGAATGCAGTTAATAAAAACCGCCATTACAGTGGCGTGTATCATGTTAACTCGCAAAAAGTTGTGCAGCTTAGTAACGAAACAATGCCAGAGCTTGCACTTAATCCTGAGCGAAGTGAATCGCTACTGGGCTCATCTAATATTCCTTACTTAAAAAAAATAATGTACGGAGGCTTCTTTGCTGATTACTTTGCTGTAAATATAAGTACAGGTAAACAAACACCTATTATTAGCAACTCTCCTTTTAGGCCAAGCCTTGCACCTAGCGGTGAATTTGCAGCTTACTTTAGTGATAGCCAAATACAGCTAAAAGATTTAAAAAATAACAAAGTAACCGCGCTTACCAAAGCTATTCAGGCAACTTTTGCCGATGATAAACACGACTACCCTTCTACACAACCTGGGTATGGTTTTGCAGGTTGGATGAACGACAGCAGTAAAGTGCTCGCTTATAGCAAATATGATATTTGGGCATTTGATGTGGACACTCAACAGGCTGAGCGTTTAACCAATGGCAAGCAAAGTAATACTCAATACCGAGTTATTAAACTTGATAAAAACCAAGTCGGCTTTGAACAAAATGATACATTACTCGTATCCGCTATTAATTTACAAACAAAGCAAAGTGAAGTTGCTAAACTCGATTTAGGCTCAAATACAATTACCAACGTTCTTAATGGCCAGAAGCGCTTTGATATTGTAAAAAAAGCAAAACATGCCGATAAATATGTATTTACTGAGCAAACTTACCAACAATTCCCTGATTACTACCAAACTGATTTTAGCTTTTCAGCGCCTAAAAAGGTGACTAACTTAAACCCACAAACAGCTGGTTTTGCATGGGGCGAAAAGCCAGAGCTAATAAGCTATAAAGGCTTTGATGGCGAAGATTTACAAGGTGTGTTAATCAAACCTGCTGGCTATAAAAAAGGCGATAAAGTACCGGTTGTTGTGTACTTTTATCGCTACATGAGCCAGCGTATGTATGATTTTCCTAAAATGGAGCTAAACCATCGCCCTAATTTCCCTATGTTTACCTCAAACGGTTACGCTGTATTTTTACCTGATATTCGCTTTGAAATAGGCCACCCGGGTAAATCGTCAACGCAAACCATGATTAACGCCACCCAAAAATTAATAGATTTAGGTATAGCCGACCCTGATAAAATAGGCCTACAAGGGCATTCATGGGCGGGTTATCAAAGTGCATTTATGATCACTCAAACAGATATGTTTAAAGCGGTTGTATCCGGTGCGCCAGTATCAAATATGACCAGTGCCTACAGTGGCATACGTTTAAAGTCGGGTCTTGCGCGTCAATTTCAATATGAAACAGGGCAAAGCCGTATAGGTAAAAACTTATTTGAAGCACCCGAGCTGTACATAGAAAACTCACCAGTATTTTTTGCTGATAAAGTAAATACTCCTATTTTAATTATGTTTGGCGATAAAGACGATGCAGTGCCTTGGCACGAAGGCGTACAGTACTACTTAGCACTAAGAAGAGCAGGTAAAGACGCTACGTTTTTACAGTATGAAGGTGAACCACATCACCTGAAAAAATTTCCTAATCAGGTCGATTTTTCAGTACGTATGATGCAGTACTTTGATCATTACTTAAAAGGCAAACCAGCTGCAAAGTGGATGAAAGAAGGCGAACCATTCATTGAAGAGTAAATAATAGCAATCTGCAATAAGACTTAATCAATTTGAGAGATTAAATCTGTCGCTAACTACGTTAAAAATTTCTCATTGACGACTGCATGGATGCAGAAGGTAGAGCGATGCAGGAGCAATTGCCGAGAACAACTAAATAACGAAATTTTTGCCTTGTTACCGACACGATTTTCTTACCTAAAATAGATCACTTAATTAAGCTGACTGGTAAAAGCCACACTAAAAAGCCGATATTGCATGAGCAATATCGGCTTTTAATATTTTGGCAATAAAAAACCGCGTACTAAACACGGCTTTTAAAAATAGTTTATTAAAGTCCTGCGCGGTCTTTAATTACAGCTATAAGGGGTGAACCAGCGTGATTGCCTTCAGCCCATGAGATGTCTGCACCATCAGAAAGCGAGCTCTTAGATAGATTTTTAACTATATACTCACCAGTATCAACTGCGTTACTAGCAACAGCATGGCGAAGCAAGTTATTACCATTACACTGTACTGCATCATAAATGTTACGAATTTTTACGCGAGAGCTTTTAAGCTTACTACGTAATCGGTTTTTATCATCTGCAGCAATGTACTCACAAATAGATACCGCTAATTGATCTTCAGCGTTTACAGGTGCTGTATACGAAAACGAACTTACAGCTACAACAGCAGTAAGTACAGCTAGCTTTGGTAATTTAAACATGACAAACCCTTTATGGTACTTTTTTCTTATATCGACTGTTTAATATTGTACCAACTCACCAAAATTTACGCAATAATGTTAACGTTTTTTGTATAAAGTTACGAACTTATAACTAGATTTATTCTTCTCATCAGGAAGATTTTTCACTTCTTCTTCGATATGCCAATTAGCTATTTTATTATAATCAGGAAACTGAGTATCCCCTTTTACATCCAAATCTATAAAGGTTAAATAAAGGCGATCAGCTTTATCTAAAAACTGTTGATAAATATTTCCGCCGCCGATAATCATTACTTCTTCAACGTCACTAACCAGTTTTAATGCAGCCTCTGGCGTAGTTACTGTTTCAATACCTGGTGCACTGTAGTCATTATTACGCGTAATAATAATATTACGACGACCGGGTAAAGGACGCCCAATTGACTCAAACGTTTTACGCCCCATGATCACAGGTTTTCCCGTTGTCACTCTTTTAAAGTGCTGTAAATCAGCAGGCAAATGCCATGGCATTTTATTATCGAGGCCAATTACACGATTGTTTGCCATTGCAGCGATCATAGAAATTATCATATTAAATACCTAGTACTTTATTCTTAAACAAAGAAAAAGGAGCATAAGCTCCTTTTTAATAAATTCAGTTTTATTAGCGCTCGTAGACAACTTCTACGTCGTAATCATCTTCATCCCAGTCGTCCCAATCATCATCATTGCCTTTACCTTTGGTGGCTTTTTCATGATAGGTATCCCACTTAAATTCAACTTCTTCATCTTCAACCTGTACAAACTTCTCTTTAGGCATACTATCTAGAAGTGTCATGATGTCGTGAATTAATGGCTGAGTGTGTAGCTTATTAATTGCTGAAATATTATAAATATTTTCAGTTTCGCCTAGCTCTTCTGCAATAGCTGTACATAACGCTTGTGCTTCGTCTTCTGGTAATAAGTCAATTTTATTGAATACTAACCAGCGCGGCTTCTCTGCGAGTTTAGGGCTGTATTGGTGTAACTCATTAATAATGGCAAATGCATTATCTACAGGGTTGGAACCGTCCACTGGCATTACATCAATAATATGCAATAGCACGCGACAACGCTCTAAATGCTTTAAGAAACGAATACCTAAGCCAGCACCATCAGATGCACCTTCAATTAATCCAGGTATATCTGCTATAACAAATGACTTGTTAGCTTCTGGACGCACAACACCTAAATTAGGAATAAGCGTCGTAAATGGATAATCAGCTACTTTAGGGCGTGCTGCAGATACACTACGAATAAACGTAGATTTACCGGCATTTGGCAAGCCAAGTAGGCCTACATCGGCTAATAGTAGTAACTCTAGTTTTAAGTTACGTACTTCACCCGGTGTACCTAATGTTTTTTGACGAGGAGCACGATTAGTACTTGATTTAAAACGTGCATTCCCCAAGCCGTGGAAACCACCTTTTGCAACCAATATTCTTTGACCATGTTGAGTTAAATCACCTAGTCCCTCTTGGGTGTCAACATCCATGATTCGTGTACCAACCGGTACCATAACAAATAAATCGTCGGCTTTTTTACCTGTACAGTTACGGCTTCGACCATTTGTGCCACGTTCAGCTCTATGAAAACGCTCAAATTGATAATCAATTAGGGTATTTAAGTTTTCATCAGCTTGTAGATAAACACTACCACCGTCTCCACCGTCACCGCCATCAGGTCCACCATCTGGTACATATTTTTCACGACGGAAAGACACAATGCCGCTGCCACCGTCTCCAGCTTCTGCGCGGATTTCTACTTCATCTACAAACTTCATGATTACTCACTTTAGGGATTGGCTTGTTTAATAACTCTATTATATACCCAAGCCAACGCAAATGCAGGCTTGGGTATATATTTGACTGGACTACAAAACAAAAAACCCCGCAAAGGCGGGGTTTTTAACTACCTTACTGATTACTCAGCTACGATAGTTACGTATTTACGGTTTAAAGGACCTTTTTGTTCAAATTGAACTTTACCATCTGCTTTTGCGAAGATAGTGTGGTCTTTACCGATACCTACGTTTGCGCCAGGGTGGAAACGAGTTCCACGTTGACGAACAATGATGCTACCCGCTAGAACTGATTCGCCACCAAAACGCTTAACACCTAGGCGTTTGCTTTCTGAATCGCGACCGTTACGAGTACTACCAGCTGCTTTTTTATGTGCCATTTCTAAGTACCTCTAATTAAGCGCTAATGCCAGTGATTTTAACTTCAGTGAACCATTGACGATGGCCCATTTGCTTACGAGAATGCTTACGGCGTCTAAATTTAACAACCTTAATCTTCTCACCGCGACCATGTGAAACAACCTCAGCTGTTACTTTACCACCGTTTACGAACGGTACACCGATCTCGATTTTCTCACCATCAGCAACTAAAAGTACTGAATCAAATTCTACTGCCGCACCAGTTTCAACGTCTAATTTTTCAAGACGAATCGTTTGACCTTCAGTCACACGATGCTGTTTACCACCACTTTGGAAAACCGCGTACATAATTAACTCCGTCTGTGCGCCCTCAAATCGACGCAACTAAAATATTCTTCGATAGGGCGCGAAGTTTACGCTAACGCGAAATAACTAGCAAGCCTATTTTGTAATTAAAATGAATAAAAAGTAGCTGCATTGAGAGCAATTCAATATTTCCCCCATTTTATATTAATTAGGCCTTTTGCCAAGCGCTTTTTAGCCCTTGCTTAAAATTATTTTATGTAGGCAAACAACCCGTCAACAGTACAATAACTAATCGTAACTGACACTGCGATTTGGTTATCAATTAAACAGTTATCTTGGCTAATTCAGTCTAAATTAAGTACTTTAATAGTGTTTTTTCAATCAATCGTCACAAAATATCGAGCTAGTGCATTTTTTGTTGTACAATCTGCGCCGTTCACACATAAAAATTGGCTCGGAGATCAATGGATATAAAAGCTATCCAGGCGTTAATCGAAAGCGATATGAATGACGTCAATCAACTTATACATGCGCAAATGCGCTCAGATGTGGCGTTAGTTAACCAACTAGGTTTATACATTGTAAACAGCGGTGGTAAGCGCGTGCGTCCAATGCTGGCTATATTAGCTGCCAGAGCTTTAGGCTATCAGGGCAAAGATCATATTACGCTTGCAACAATTGTTGAGTTTATTCATACCGCAACGCTATTACACGATGACGTTGTAGATGAGTCTAACTTACGCCGAGGCACACCTACAGCAAATGCTGAATTTGGTAATGCAGCTAGCGTGCTTGTGGGTGACTTTATTTATACTCGCTCTTTTCAGCTAATGGTTGGCCTGGGTAAAATGCAGGTTATGCAGGTCTTAGCGGATGCAACTAACATTATAGCTGAGGGCGAAGTACTGCAATTAATGAACTGCAACGATCCCGATACTACCGAAGCTAGCTACATGCAGGTTATCTATTCTAAAACAGCTAAATTATTTGAAGCGGCTACAGGCCTAGCTGCAATTATTACTGAGCAAGGTAAATCAACACTTGAGGCACTTAATTTATACGGTATGCATTTAGGTACCGCTTTTCAGCTTGTTGATGACGTACTCGATTACAATGCAGATGCTGATCAATTGGGTAAAAATATAGGTGATGATTTAGCCGAAGGTAAGCCAACTTTGCCACTTATATATGCAATGCAACATGGCAATACACATCAAACACAATTAATTCGTAATGCTATTGAACACAGTAATGGTATGGAGCATTTAGAAGAGATTTTATCTACGCTCAAACAAACCAATGCGCTTGAGTTTACAATGCAAAAAGCAGAGCTTGAAGCCGATAAAGCGATTGCTTGCTTAGACTTTTTACCTGAATCTAAATACAAACAAGCATTAGTCAGCTTAGCCCGTATAGCCGTTGACCGGGATCACTAATCTTAGTATGCCTCTTAATTTTGATTAAGAGTAAACAAATCTCGAGCAACAAAAAAGCCTGCAAATGCAGGCTTTTTTAATACTCAATTGGCTATTACGCCATGAAATCAACACCTTCTTTGATGTCTTTTTTCAGTGTTTCAAGCATATCGTTTTTAGCTTTTTCTTCAAATGCGCTTAGCTCGCCGTAAGAAAGAATTTCTTCTACGCCGTTTTTACCTAAACGTACTGGGTGAGCAAAGTACTCTGCATCGCCATTTTCAACAGCAACATATGCGTAATCTACTACGTCTTCACCTTGTAGGCCTTTAACTAAAGACATACAAAAACGCGCAGCAGCAGCACCCATAGATAATGTAGCAGAACCACCACCCGCTTTAGCATTTACAACTTCAGTACCTGCGTTTTGGATACGTGGAGTAAGTGCAGCTACTTCTTCATCAGTAAAGCTTACGCCTTCAACTTGAGAAAGTAGAGGAAGAATAGTTGTGCCTGAGTGACCGCCAATTACTGGTACTTTAACAGTTGCTACGTCTACGCCTTTAAGTTCAGCAACAAAAGCTTCTGAACGAATCACGTCAAGTGTAGTAATACCAAATACGCGTTTAGCGTCGTAAGTACCTGCTTTTTTAAATACTTCAGCAACAATTGGCACAGTGCCATTTACTGGGTTTGTAATAATACCTACAAACGCTTTAGGACAGCTTGCAACAATGCCTTCAGCTAATGTTTTGATAATGCCGGCATTTACGTTGAATAAATCCGCACGATCCATACCTGGCTTACGTGGCATACCCGCTGGGATAAGTACGATATCAGAACCTTCAAGCGCTTTATTTAAATCGTCTGCGCCAAAGCCTGCAACTTGAACATCTGTTGGGATGTGAGAAAGATCAACAGCAACACCTGGTACTACTGGTGCAACATCGTAAAGTGATAATTCAGAGCCAGCTGGTAAGCCTGTTTTTAATAATAAAGACAACGCTTGACCGATACCGCCTGCAGCACCTAATACAGCAACTTTCATTGGAATTCTCCGTAATTTGAGGTAGGAAATATTTGTGGCTCTTAAGATAATGAAATTAGCGACTAAAAACAAATTTATCCTGCTTATTTCAGGTATATTTTCGACCATAGTTGTAAACTTTGCTCGTTTATCGCATCAAACTGGCAAGTTAACTAAACAACTGCTGCATAATTATTCATTTTTGTGTAGAATTTGCATTATAAATAACAAAAATGAATAAAGACTATGCAACCACAAGATAAACAAGAAGCGTTAGTTAAAGCGTTTAAATCCCTTTTAAAAGAAGAAAACTTTGGCTCTCAAGGCGAAATAGTCGATGCTCTAAAAGAACAAGGCTTTGACAATATAAGCCAAAGTAAAGTGTCGCGTATGTTAAGCAAGTTTGGTGCTGTACGTACACGTAACGCAAAGCAAGAAATGGTTTACTGCTTACCGGCCGAAATGGGTGTACCAACAGCTAAAAGCCCGCTGCGTCAGCTTGTAATTGATATTATGCATAATGAAATGATGATTATCATCACGACAAGCCCTGGGGCTGCACAATTAATTGCACGTTTACTGGACTCATTAGGTAAAGCGGATGGTGTTTTAGGAACTATTGCAGGTGATGACACCATATTTATTGCTCCAGCAAAAATATCAGAAATAGACATTACGCTGGAGCGCGTTCGCATTTTATTTGATACGGTTTAAAGCTGCTTTAAAAAACCAATTGAGGGTGCAAAAAACGCAGACCCCATATCGGCTTGAGTAAAATCAAGCCAATGGTCATAACACTCCCCTGTCCCTAAGCGACTCGTAAGTACCTTTTCAAACGCACCACCCGATGCAGAGCAAGTAATACTTAGCATTCCTTGCTCATAAACATCGCCATAAGGCATGCTTTGATTGAGTAATAACGCATGACCATTTTCATCTTTTAATTCACTTCGCGATGCATGACTAGTGCTAATAGCTGGCTCAATGAGTGTATTATCTAAACGCGTACGCCCCATAATTTGCTCTTGCTCGCTCAGTGATAAGTGCTGCCATACAGTTAGGTCGTGTTTAAAACGCTGCACATGAATATAACTGCCCTGATCTTCAAAACTATTTGGCTTATTAACTAAAGCAGTTGCACGCTTTTGCCTGCCATGTGGCGTGTTGCCTCCATAAATAAAACCATTAAAGTCACGACCATCTAAAAAGCGAAAGTTACGAATTTGCTCCACCAGCTCAACATCAGGGGCAAATAACTTTAAAATTTGTAGCGCAAATAAATGGTTAACGTCTTCTCGGTCTGAGCGTATTTGAATAAATAAATCACATGGCTGGGCACTCATAACAAAATCGCTATGGTTTATATTAGGAAAGCTTTGTAGTTCGCTAGGGATATATTCAGGCAAAATATGCGGCCAATACTGGGCGCCAATAGCAACCATGCACGAAAGCATAGACTCCGAAAACTGATCGCTAAACTCCTCCTCAATAGCGCTAACTCGTTTGAGTTTTGCACGCAACGATTCGTCCTGAGCGTCAAATACATTAAAAAATAGGTGCAAACCATGTAAGTTTGCTTCAGCACAAATCCCAGACTGCGCTTGCGCCATTGTTATTCCTTAGCTTTTTATATAACACAGCGAATAACACATTGATTATGATTCGAAAAAATTCACCGTGTGGGGTTTTATTTTTATAATAACCTGTTCATTTTTCTCAAATGACTGGCCATATTGTGCAGCAACTTCAATCTCTTGTTCTGCAATTACAACACTATAAACATAAGCAGAGCCAATAAATCGACGACTTAAAATAGTAATAGCTTGGCCATTTTCATCGCAATTTTTACACGCTAACTCTATTTGATGAGGGCGAATATATAATTGCCCATTTTTAGTTTTGTGCGTATGCGCAACTTGCGATTTAACGACACCAAACGCCGTATTATATTCAGTTGCTGTTAATGCTTGTGCGTCTAAGTATATGCCCTGACCCAGAAACTCTGCAACCTCCTTTGACTTTGGCATAGCAAAAAGCGCTTCTGGTGAGCCCTGCTGAGCTATTTTACCTCTATGCATAATGGCAAGCGTGTCTGAAAAAGCAAAGGCCTCTTCTTTTGAGTGCGTAACGAATACAGCTGACACTTGCTGCGTTTTAATAATGCGACGGATATCAGCAATAAGCTCAAAACGCACTTGCGTATCAATATTAGAAAAGGGCTCATCGAGCAATAATAAACTAGGTTTATAAGCCAGTGCCCGCGCTATAGCTACACGTTGCTGCTGCCCACCAGAGAGCTGATGTGGAAAACGTTTTGCACAGCCGGTTAAGTGCACCAACTTAAGCATTTCATCAACACGCGCGCGCTTTTGCTCTTTATTTGTTTTGTTTAGCCCAAACGCAATATTATCGGCCACTGTAAGGTGCGGAAACAACGCATAATCTTGAAACATCATTCCTATATTACGATGCTCTGGTGAGACAAATGATTGCTCGTCACTTACAAGCTTACCATCTATAAATATACTACCTTGATTAGTCTCTATTAACCCTGCAATTGCTTTTAATGTTGTTGTTTTGCCACAACCACTGGCACCAAGTAAGCACACTATTTCGTCCTTACCAACCGTTAAATCTAAATTATGTAGCACTTGCGTGGCACTGTAGTGATAGCTCACGCCTTGTAAAATTAAACTACTCATTTAACTGCGCTGCTCCATAGAACGGTTAATAAAATACAAAGGTATAAACCCAACAATAACAATAAATAATGCAGATATAGACGCAAGCTCTAATTGCTCATCACTCACGTACTGAAAAACATGTGTCGCTAAACTTTCAAAGTTAAAAGGTCGCAACAGCAAAGCTGCAGGCAGTTCTTTCATGCATTCAATAAACACTAATAACGCAGCGGTCAGTAACCCTCTTCGTAGTAAAGGTAAATGCACTAACCGCAGTGTTTGCCCTAAGCTTTTACCCATAGATTGGCTGGCCATATCGAGCGAGGGGCTGATCCGTACAAAGCTTGACTCTATTGCACCATGAGCAATGGCATAAAAACGCACAACATAAGCGAGTATGATGGTTAAAATACTGCCTGTAAGTAATAAACCTATATCTAAGTTATAGGGCTCTAGCGCTGTATTAATAGAGTTTTCTACTAAAGTAAGCGGCAGTAACACCGCAATTGCAAGCACAGTACCTGGTAGCGCATAACCTGTACTTGCTAACCGACCTGGTATTAAAGGATATGTTTGTTTTGCTACGCGTTGATAAAACACCACAAAGATACTCAATACAATAGTTGCAACACTCACTATTGCTGCCACTTTTAAGCTTTGCCACGCGTAGCTAAAAAATGCGGCATTCCATGCCTTATCAAAGTAAGTAATTGCATAACTCAAAAGCACAGTAATAGGAATAATAAACGCAAGGATTAAAATAGCACTACAAAATAATGTAGCTAACCATGCTGACTTACCTTTTAGAATATATAACGACTCACTATTAACACCTGATTGGCGCTCAAACACGGCTTGCTTGCGGCGACTAAAGCGTTCGGCCATTAATGCTAAAAATAGAAGTAGCAGCATGACACCCGATATTTTGGCAGCCGCTGTTAACGAGTAATAACCAAACCACGTATCGTAAACTGCAGTCGTTAATGTACTTACGGCAAAATAACTAACGGTTGCAAAGTCAGCCATGGTTTCCATACTAATCAGTGCAAGTGCCGCGACTATAGCCCCACGCGAAAGCACTAAACTCACCCTAAAAAAGCTCTGCCATGGAGACAAGCCCATTAGTTGGCTGGCCTGCACTAACTTAAATGACTGTTCACGAAGAGCCGTTTTAAAGATTAAAAACAAATATGGGTAAAGCACTAAGGCAATCATGACTATTGCACCAGGTAAAGTGCGTATATCAAAAAACCAATAATCGTTAGGGGATTGCCAGCCAAACCACTCTCTGAGGGCTATTTGAACAGGGCCTGCGTAATCAAGTAAGTCGGTATAAACATAAGCAATTATGTAGGTCGGCATGGCAAGTGGCAGCATAAGTGCCCATTCAAATTGCTTTTTACCAGGAAAGTGACAATACGCAGTGAGCCAGCCAAGCGGTAACGCAATAACGCAGCTAAGCACAGACACACCAACAACAAGCAGTACCGTATTTAAAATATAATCCCACAGCACTGTATCCCAAAGGTGAGAAAAAACCTCAGAGTCGCCTTGTAAGGATTCAAGTAATAGAAAAAACAACGGGGCCGACAGTATTAAGCCTGTTGCCCACGCAAATAGCTGCCATTTCGACAGCTTAAATTGAGAATTCATTAAAGATCGAATTTCACCTCATCAATTAACTTAAGTGCTAACGGACGATATTTACTAATTTCATCAAGTGGTAAACTGTCTTCTTTGAAGCTTCCCCAAGAGGCAACCAAACTTGATAACTCAACACCTAGTTTAACCGGATATTCCATATTAACCGAAGCGTACACATTTTGTGCTTTATTATCGGTCATGTATTCTATGAGTTTTAAAGCGTTTTTAGGGTTTTTAGCATACTTAGTAATAACCGCACCCGACACATTAATATGTGAACCTCGGTTAGTTTGGTTAGGAAAGTTAATACTAACAGACTCAGCCCATGCTTTTTGTACATCATCTTCCAACATTTTACCAAGGTAGTAACTGTTACCCAGCGCTAAATTACACAAGCCTTCTTTAACCGCCTTTACTTGCGCTCTATCGTTACCTTGTGGCTTACGAGCTAAGTTAGCCTTAACACCTTCTAGCCATGATTTTGTGTTTTCTTCACCATGGTGTGCAATCATCGAAGCCACTAAACCCAAATTATACGGATGCTTACCAGAGCGTGTACAAATTTGTCCTTGGTATTTAGGGTCTGCTAAATCTTCGTAAGTGAGCTCAGGTAATGCTCCAAGTCGCTCTTTAGATGAATATACATTACGCACACGCTTGGTAAGTGCAACCCATTGGCCATCGCCATCACGAAACGCCGCTGGTACATTTGTATTAATGCGGTCACTTTTAATCGTTTGCGTTAGCTTTAAATCCTCAAGCTGAATGAGCGCACTAAAGTTAGATGTTAAAACTAAATCGGCTTTACTATGCTTTCCCTCACGCTTTACACGTTCAATTAGCCCTTTTTTAGCAAAAACAACATTGGTTTTAATACCTGTTTGCTTTGTAAAATCGTCTAAAATTGGCTGGATTAAAAATGGCTGACGAAAAGAATAAATATTAACCACATCGCTTGCCAAGGCTGGCATAGACGTAACTAACCCCAAACACAGTGCTAAAGCTTTCTTCATTACTTCACCTAAATAGTAATTATTATCAAAGAATTCTACCGTGATCAGCTAAAAAGTGCACACTTTAAATAAATGTAAATATGTAAATAACGCCCAAAAAGGAAATTGCGCGTAAGACATATCTCACGGATATGGCAGCTAATGAGTAAAAAACGTTATAAAAAAACAGTAGTTAAAGTTTAACTCTTTGTTTTAAATGTATTTTTAAAAACTTACAATTGTATTAAAGGAAGTTTAATGTAGTTTATATCCTACTTTACTTAGGGTTAGCCATTATAATTACTACATCAACCAAGCAGTGATGCTTATCGAGTAAAAGGAAATGGACTGCTTACTCGAACAACCAATGATTAGGTTACTACGGACAACACGGAAATTAGGACAGGCTCAGGATGAGTATCGCAATGGATTGTTGCACAAAGGATAGTATCAGGATGGTACGTAAAGGAAGCAACTGAGGATTAAGTTGTTTAACAGGATGTAGGAATAAATGGACAGGTCTTTTAGGTAACACAACGGATTGATTAACACATGGAAGCACAAGTAAGTGCAAAGAAGGACCGGTAATAGTTTTTACCATACAGGATGTTTTAGGATTTAAAGGATACAGGCCCGGATAGCCTAAATTACATAGAACTAAAAAGTAATATAGTAATAAACATGGATTAGTGAAAATTGGAGTTGATTAAGTTCAATTGCAGGATGCAAAAAAATTAGAAGATTCCGCAAGCGCGCCTAGAGATAGAGCGCGCTTTTCTTTGCCCAAAATTCAGTAATTATACCAATTAGCTTAATTAAGTGATCTACTTTGAGACTGGAAAAACGTGTTGATAGCTAGGCAAAAAATTCGTTATTTAGTTGTTCTCGGCAATTGCTCCTGCATTGCTCTACTTTCTGCATCCATGCAATCGTAAATGAGGATTTTTTAATGCAGGTAGCGACACCTTTAGCCCTGCAAAATGATTAAGTATTATTGCGTATTGGTATTATACTGCTGGCCTGCCTTTATTTCGCTTACCTAATAAGTATGCATCGCGAAACTTTATAAAGTGATTTTCTAATTTTTTAGATGCTTCAGCTTCACCAGCCAGAGCAAGCACCATAATGCCTACTTCAGCAGTACCAAGTTGATGCGCATGAGGCGCTACACGTAAGCGATAATCAGATAGTTTATCAGCAGTAACAGACAATACAGGCAAGTTATCTAGATAAGGGCTTTTACGGATCATTTTTTTAGCTTCGCGCCACGTACCATCTAAAAAAATAAATAGCGGCTTTTTGCCTTGCACAGTATTAACCTCTGTAACCGCTCTGCCCTGCTCAACATCTTCAGCAGGAAACACGACCATCGGTTGATATTGAGGATCGTTTATTAAAGCTAAAAAAGCAGAATCGGGATCTGTTCTATCCCATCTAAATGCATAGTTATCAGGAACAATCTCAGCAATTAATCGTCCTGTATTAGACGGCTTAAAACTTTCGTTATGGTACATTAGTAAACATACAGCAGCACCGCACGGAGCGTACTCAACACCTTTACAAATACAGTAATGTTTGGCTATTAGGCACTGCTCACAGCGATCTAATTTACCGCCTCGCGCATTGAATTCACGGCGAGACTCACTTATTTGCTGAGCGCGTAATGCCAGAACTGAGTTTTTAAAAGAGTTGGCCACAGTGATTAATTACCTTAAATTTGATCGGCGCGTATTGTAGCTAAAATTAAAGGGAATAGATATCAGCTATCAGCTATCAGCTATCAGCTATCAGCTATCAGCTATCAGCTATCAGCTATCAGCTATCAGCTATCAGCTATCAGCTATCAGCTATCAGCTATCAGCTATCAGCTATCAGCTCAAAATAAAAAACGATACCAACAAAAGCTAGTTTTGTTTTATTTATTTTTAATTGGCGGCTATAAAAACAAAAACCCAGCAAAAGCTGGGTTTTTAAAAACGAAATTAAAAAGTTAAATTACTTTTTCTTTTTAACCGCTTTTTTGTTTGGTAAATCAGTGATTGAACCTTCAAAAATTTCAGCTGCAAGGCCAATAGACTCGTTCAATGTTGGGTGAGCATGAATAGTAAGTGCTAAATCTTCACCGTCTGCGCCCATTTCAACTGCTAAGCCGATTTCGCCAAGCATTTCGCCTGCGTTAATACCCACCATAGCACCACCGATTACACGGCCACTGTCTTTATCAAAGATAAGCTTAGTAGAACCTTCAGTACGAGCAGATGCAATTGCGCGACCTGATGCTGCCCACGGGAATACCGCAGTTTCAATGCTTAAGCCTTGCTCTTTTGCTTCTTTCTCAGTAACACCTACCCAAGCGATTTCTGGGTCAGTGTACGCAATTGAAGGAATACATTTAGGATCGAAGAAATGCTTCTGACCAGAAATAACTTCAGCAGCAACATGGCCTTCATGTACCGCTTTATGCGCAAGCATAGGCTGGCCAACTAAGTCACCAATCGCAAAAATGTGGTTTACGTTAGTACGTAATTGCTTATCAACATTAATAAAGCCACGCTCATCTACATTAACACCTGCCTTATCAGCATCAAGCAAGTTACCGTTAGGCGTACGGCCTACTGCAACAAGTACTTTGTCGTAACGTACTGGTTCAGCTGGTGCATTTTTACCTTCAAAAGTAACGTATAAGCCATCGTCTTTCGCTTCAACGCCAACAACTTTAGTTGAAAGCATAACATTGAATTTTTTGCTTACGTATTTTTGGTAAATCTTGATGATATCTTTATCCGCAGCCGGAACTAACTGGTCTGCAAACTCAACAACATCAATGTCAGAACCCAATGCGCGGTAAACAGTACCCATTTCAAGACCGATAATACCACCGCCTAAAACAAGTAGCTTCTCTGGAATGTCTTTAAGCTCTAATGCGCCCGTTGAATCAATTACACGGTCATCTTCTGGAATGAACGGTAAGCTTACAGGTTTAGAACCCGCAGCAATAATTGCATTATCAAATGTAATAGTTGTTGTGCCGTCAGCACCTTCAACGTCTAAAGTGTTGCTGCCAGTAAACTTACCGTAACCTGATACAACTTTAACTTTACGCATCTTAGCCATGCCGTCTAAGCCACCAGTAAGCTGGCCAACAACCGACTCTTTCCAAGAGCGAATTTTGTCTAAATCAATTTGCGGAGCGCCAAAAGTAACACCGTGAGATGACATTTCTGCAGCGTCATCAATCACTTTAGCTACGTGTAAAAGTGCTTTTGAAGGAATACAACCAACATTAAGACATACACCACCTAATGTTTCACGAGATTCTACTAATGTAACTTCTAAGCCCAAGTCAGCAGCACGGAAAGCCGCAGAGTAACCACCAGGACCACCGCCTAGTACAACAACTTGAGTTTTTAATTCGTTGCTCATGCTATTACCTTAATTGTTTGAACGGGACACAGCCCTAAAATTTAACTGCCATGTTTCTGCATGGGCAGAAAATCAGAGCAATTCACAAATAGTGCAAAGATTGTATCATTGCATATAGTAAAAATCCCAGCTAAAAACAACTGGCTGGGATTTGATTTTATTCATATTGTAGCGATTACATCACTAGTTGACGTATGTCGCTCATGTAGCTAGCAAGCGTTGCTGTAAAGCGTGCTGCTAGTGCTCCGTCAATCACACGGTGATCGTACGACATAGACAGCGGAACCATTAGTTTTGGTTCAAAGTCTTTACCATTCCACTTAGGTTTCATTTCAGATTTAGATACACCTAAAATAGCCACCTCTGGTGCATTAACAATCGGCGTAAATGCCGTACCGCCAATACCGCCTAAGCTTGAAATAGTAAAACAGCCGCCCTGCATATCAGATGACGTTAGCTTACCTTCACGTGCCTTTTTAGAAATATCCATTAGCTCGCGAGATAATTCCATAATGCCTTTTTTGTCCACATCTTTAAATACCGGAACAACTAAGCCATTAGGCGTATCTACTGCAACACCTACGTTTATGTACTTCTTAAGAATTAAGCTTTCGCCATCTTCAGAAAGTGATGCATTAAACGTTGGGAATTCAGCAAGTACTTTAGCTACCGCTTTCATCACAAATACAAGAGGAGTGATTTTAACGCCAAGCTTTTTCTTCTCGCTTAACACGTTTTGCTCTTTACGGAATACTTCTAGGCTTGTGATATCAGCTTCGTCAAACTGTGTAACATGTGGGATTTGTACCCAGTTACGGTGTAAGTTTTTACCCGATAGCTTTTGAATGCGAGATAGTTTCTTCTCTTCAATTTCGCCAAACTTAGCAAAATCTACTTTAGGCCACGGAATTAAACCAAGCTCACTACCGCCCGCATTGCCTTTACCTGCTGGTAATTGGCCTGATTCAACTTGCTTAACTAAGTTTTTAACATAGTTTTGCACGTCTTCTTTTACTACACGGTTTTTACGACCTGAGCCTTTAACGTTTGCTAGGTTAATACCAAACTCACGCGCTAAACGGCGAACAACTGGCGATGCATGTGCATATGCGCTGTTGTTTTCAAAACCTTCATCGCTTGCTTTAGCCGCAGGTGCAGCTTGAGCTGGCGCAGACTCGGTTTTTGCAGGTGCTGCAGCTGGCTTTTGCTCTGCAGGTGCAGAAGCTTTTGCAGGTGCACTGCCGGCAACTTCAAATACAAAAATAAGCGAACCTGTTTTTACTTTATCGCCCGCTGCAATTTTAATTTCTTTAACTGTGCCTGCAAATGGTGCTGGTACTTCCATTGCTGCTTTGTCGCCTTCAACGTTTAAGATAGATTGCTCTTCTTCTACGCTATCGCCAACAGCAACCATGATTTCAGTAACTTCAACTTCATCATCGCCAATATCAGGTACATTTACTTCTTTTGTGCTTGGCTGTGCACTTTGAGTAGTTTCTGCTGGTGCAGACTCTTGCTTAGGTGCATCTGATGCGGGTGCACTTGAACCGGCAACTTCAAAAACAAACACTAAAGAGCCTGTTTTTACTTTATCGCCCGAGGCTACTTTAATCTCTTTTACAGTACCAGCAAATGGTGCTGGTACTTCCATTGCGGCTTTATCGCCTTCAACGTTTAAAATAGATTGTTCTTCTTCAACAGTATCGCCAACGGCAACCATGATTTCTGTTACTTCAACTTCGTCGTCACCAATATCTGGTACCGTGACTTCTTTAGTTGAAGAACCTGAAGCCTCTGCAGGTGCAGCAGCTTCAGTTTTAGCCGGCGCTTCTGGCTCGCTTTGTGAACCAGTCTCTTCGCCTTCAAAAATCATAATTAGCGTGCCTGTTGTAACAGTGTCGCCTTCGCTTACTTTAATTTCTTTAACTGTACCTGCTTGTGCAGCAGGTACTTCCATTGAGGCTTTGTCGCCTTCAACGGTTAGTAGCGATTGATCAACATCTACTTTGTCGCCAACACTTACTAAGATTTCGGTTACTTCAACTTCATCGCCACCGATATCTGGTACATTAATTTCAATACTCATTGCAAACCTCTTATGCGTACAGTGGGTTTAGTTTATTTGTGTCAATGTCGAACTTTTTAATCGCTTCAACAACCACTGACTTTTCAACTTCACCGCGTTTAGCAAGTTCAGATAACGTAGCAACAACAACGTAGCTTGCGTTAACTTCAAAGTGACGACGTAAGTTTTCACGGCTATCAGAACGTCCGTAACCATCTGTACCAAGCACCTTATAGTTGCTGCTTGGAATAAATGAACGTGCTTGTTCTGCGTAGTTTTTCATGTAATCAGTTGCGGCTACAGTTACTGAGTCGTTTAATACGCTCGTAATGTAAGCTGTTTTTTGCTCGCTTTCTGGGTTAAGCATGTTGAAACGTTCAACATCTTGACCATCACGCGTAAGCTCATTGAATGACGTTACAGAGTAAACGTCTGATGCAATGCCGTAATCATCACTTAAAATTGCAGCAGCTTTACGCACTTCAGTCATGATAGTACCTGAGCTTAATAGCTGTACGTTGGCTTTTTTACCTTCGTAGCTTTCAAGTTTGTAGATACCTTTACGAATACCTTCTTCAGCGCCTTCTGGCATAGCTGGCTGATGGTAGTTTTCGTTCATAAGCGTTAGGTAGTAGTAAATGTTTTCTTGGTCGTCACCGTACATACGACGAATACCATCTTGTACAATTACTGCTACTTCAAATGCGTAAGTAGGATCGTAAGAAATACAGTTAGGAACAGTGTTTGCAAGAATATGGCTGTGACCATCTTCGTGCTGTAGACCTTCACCATTTAGCGTAGTACGACCGGCCGTAGCACCTAATAAGAAACCACGTGCTTGTTGATCCCCCGCCATCCATGCCATGTCGCCAACACGTTGGAAACCAAACATAGAATAGTAAATGTAGAACGGGATCATTGGTAAATCGTTAGTGCTGTATGATGTTGCAGCAGCTACCCATGACGACATTGCACCTAGCTCGTTAATACCTTCTTGAAGTACTTGCCCTGATGTAGCTTCTTTGTAGTAAGAAACAATATCACGGTCTTGAGGGGTGTAGTTTTGGCCATGTGGGTTGTAAATACCGATTTGGCGGAATAAACCTTCCATACCAAAGGTACGCGCCTCATCTGCAATAATTGGTACGATGTTTTTACCAATGCCTTTATCTTTTAATAAGATATTAAGTGCACGAACAAAGCCCATTGTTGTAGAAATATCACGCTTTTGCTCTTCAAGTAGCGGCTTAAATGCATCTACTTCTGGCAATTGTAATTTTTCGCTAAAGCGAGGAATACGAGTAGGCGTGTAACCTTTAAGCTCATCACGACGTGCGTGTAAGTACTTGTATTCTTCTGAACCTTCTTCAAGCGTTAAGTACGGAAGATCTTTAATTTGCTCTTCAGATACTAAATCTTGCAGGCCTAAACGGTCACGTAAGTGTTCAACATGGCTCATGTCCATCTTTTTCACTTGGTGCGCAATGTTTTTACCTTCTGCTGCTTCACCCATGCCGTAACCTTTAACAGTTTTAGCAAGAATTACAGTAGGACGGTCGTTAGTTTGCTCGGCCTTTTTAAATGCAGCATAAAGTTTTGATGGCTCATGACCACCACGCTTAAGTGCAAAAATTTCGTCATCCGTCATATCTGCAACAAGTGCTGCTGTTTCTGGGTAACGACCAAAGAAATGCTCACGTACATATGCGCCATCTTTAGCTTTATATGTTTGGTAATCGCCATCAATTGTTTCGTTCATCAATTGTAGTAATTTACCTGTTGTATCTTTAGCAAGAAGGATATCCCAACCGCTACCCCATACAACTTTAATTACGTTCCAACCAGCGCCTTTAAATAGGCCTTCTAGTTCTTGAATAATTTTACCATTACCCATTACTGGGCCATCTAGACGCTGTAAGTTACAGTTAATTAAGTAACATAGGTTGTCTAGCTTTTCACGTGCAGCAAACGAGATTGCACCACGTGATTCTGGCTCATCCATTTCACCGTCACCTAAAAACGCATATACACGTTGGTTTTTAGTTTCTTTTAAGCCACGGCCATCTAAGTATTTTAAGAAACGCGCTTGGTAAATAGACGCGATAGGACCTAAGCCCATTGATACTGTAGGGAACTGCCAAAATTCAGGCATTAATTTAGGGTGAGGGTATGAAGGTAAGCCTTTACCATCTACTTCTTGGCGGAAATTATCTAGTTGAGCTGCGCTTAGACGCCCTTCAACAAACGCACGAGCGTAAATACCAGGAGAAATATGGCCTTGGTAATAAACTAAGTCACCGCCGTCTACGTCATTTGGTGCTTTGAAAAAGTGGTTAAAACACACTTCATAAAACGCAGCAGATGATTGGTAAGACGCCATATGGCCGCCTAAGTCGAGATCTTTTTTCGATGCACGTAGAACGATCATAATCGCGTTCCAACGTATGATCGAACGAATACGGCGCTCTAGGTTAACATCACCTGGGTAAGCCGGTTCTTGATCTACTGGAATAGTATTAACGTAGTTCGTGGTAATACCCGTTGGCATATCAACGCCGTCTAAACGGGCTTGCTCTAACACTTGCTCAAGTAAATACTGAGCTCGTTCAACACCTTCTTCGCGCACAACTGATTCAAGAGCTTGTAACCACTCTTGTGTTTCTAGCGCGTCTACGTCAATTTTATTGACTTCAGACATATGGAGGTTTCCTTATGTTTAAAATACGAATGTTGTTAATTTAATACAACGTATACTTAATTTTGTGTGTTCTAAGTACAGCGTATTAGCTTAATTTTGTTTTGTGCGTCTTAAACTACGTTCAATTCGCGAATGCTCTTTACCTGCTTCAAGTAATGCTTCTTCAATAAACGCTAAGTGCGCGTTACTTGCTAAGCGGGCTTGTTCTGGATTGCCATCAATAACGGCATCCATTAATAAACGCCTGTGTTGGGCTAACTGACTGCTTATATCTGATTTTTTTAATAAAACAGTTAAATTTTGCAGTACATTTTGCTCAAGCAGCGCTTGCATACCTCTAACCAAATGCAATAAAACAACATTGTGCGAAGCTTCTGCAACGCTAAAATGAAAGGCATTTATTGCTTTTGCTTTTTGCTGTAAATCGTCATTAACTAAAGCAATTTTATCAAAGCTTTGTTTTACTTTGGTAAAGTCGGTGCTGGTTCCGCGCAGTGCTGCATAGTAAGCAGCAATGCCTTCGAGTGCATGACGAAATTCTAGTAAATCAAATTGCGATTCAGGATGTTTACTGATCAGTTCAAATAACGGATCGGTTAGCCCTTCTTCAAGCTGATTTTTTACAAACGTACCGCCACCTTGGCGACGCGTAACTAAACCTTTAGCTTCAAGTTTTTGGATTGCCTCACGCAATGACGGACGAGACACTTCAAACTGCTTTGCTAGTTCACGCTCTGGTGGCAACTTTTCACCTGGTGCTAAAGAGCCTTCAAGAATCATGTTCTCGAGTTGCTGTAAAATAACATCAGATAATTTTGCTGCTTTAATCTTTAAAGACATGAATCAACGTCCGCGTTGTATAAATACCAAAAGCCCTAAAAACATGGCGTAGAGTTGGATGACTTGCCCAAAAGGTAAATTGGTCATACCAAAAATTTTCAATAAGGTATCAAAAACCCTAATAGCTGTCAATTTACAGCCAGCTTGAGCAATTAAAGTAGCGTAACGCATTTTGAACGAAGATCAAACAATGCACAATTGAGGCAACGTCCCTAAAAGTTAATAAGATGAAAACAAATGGTCTGACCAGAAAGAGTAGAGTTTTAGCTCTAGTTGAATTTATTAAAGAAATTAGTAGCAGGATGAAGTAACGAGGAGGCTGCAGTTATTTATATACACCTGATTACCTAAGAGTAAAGCAGCATGCGCGATATAATAGATGCGGGTTTACCCCGCATCTAATTATTTAAGATAGGCCGCCAAATAATGTAAGCAGTGCAATAAGTACTAAATAAAAGAGCACGTTACGCTTAACGAGCTTGATCATGCAGGTTGCCTCGTAAGTGCAACCGTAATAACGTTTTTCAACTTGTTCTGCAGCGAGGGCTGTACACGTTACAACTTCACGATTTGGTGATTTAAAGTTAAGTACATAACGTAGCCAGCAACTGGTACCTTTATTAAAATTACCAATGACTAAATAACCAAAGCTTGTAACTCTTGCCGGTAACCAATCAAGCCAAAATAATAATTTATGAATAAGCTTAAAGCGATTTGCAAAGATAACCTTGTGGTCTTCTCGTACTAAGTCGGCAAATGTTCGTACTAATGCATAAAGTACAGCACCTGGTGCACCTAATAATACAAACCAAAAAATTACCGCGCAGTAAAATCTAAAGTTTACCCACGCAAGTGTTTGCCCAAAAGTTTCGCCGCCTTCTTCATTTTCTAAATGTTTTTGCCCTATTTGTAATGCATACAATGAAGCCGCTGCTTGGTCATCACGTGTTAATGCATTTAAATACGACTTATATAAAGCACGCTGTTTAGCACAGCCAAAACAAACTAGTAATACCGCTATATTTACAGCCAATTGCCACAACACAAAATCAGATAGTAAATAAATAAGCCCGATGGCTATAACCGGTAAAAATAACCACACTAAAAAACCAGGGGCCGAACCAAATAAACCTTTTTCATCAAGTAGCTTAGTAGAACGTTTTAAATAACCATTGGCGTAATAACTTATTTGCCAATAGTTAGACCGTGCACCTAAGCGCTCGAGTATTAGTGCAATTATTATTGAAACTAAAATCATGGAAATAACTCTCTTAACTTGGTTGCTCAAGCATATTTAAAAACAATTGCCAGTTAAAACTCTCGCCAGGGTCGGTTTTGCGCCCAGGTGCAATATCGCAATGCCCTACAATTCGCGAAGGTGTAATTTTTGGGTAGCGCTGCATTATAGCTTTACTAATAAGCGCCAATGTTTTGTACTGAGCACAAGTATATGGCGTTGTATCGGTGCCCTCAAGCTCAATACCAATACTAAAATTATTACATGTCGTAATACCATCAAATTCAGATTGCCCCGCATGCCAAGCACGCTTTGCAAAAGGTACGTATTGTATAATTTCGCCGGTGCGTTTAATAAAACAATGCGCCGACACGCGAAGCCCTTGTAAATCACTAAAACTCGCATGGGCATCACAATTAATAACCCCCATAAAAAGATCATCAACATAAGGAGTACCAAACTGCCCTGCGGGCAGTGAAATATTATGAATAACCAACAAAGAAATATCGGCTTCATCAAGGCGCTCATCAAAGTGCTTGCAAGGGCGCTGCGCTATAGAAGTAACAACACCGTTTAAATCTATTCTCATAATACGCTTGTTAGTTAAATCCCAAAATATATAAGGTTGATGCTAAAGGAATTATATTAATAATGATAGCGCACTGCGCTTTGCGTAAATAAGCTAACTTAGCGCACTCATCCATCTAAATTATTATTAGTCATATTAAATAAGCTAACTTAATAAAAAACCTTCTCTGCTAAAAGCGCTTCTATTAGTTATTTAAACATAGTAAAATTTGCTTAATTTATTAACACTTATGAGCCTTCATATGTCTATTTCGCACACGCTTATTACCCAACTTGTTACTCTCGCCTTAGATGAAGATTTAAATTACCAAACTGCGCAAGATGGCGATATTACCGCTCAGTTGATCCCACAAAACGAGCAAGCAAACGCCAAAGTAATAACTCGCGAAGATTGTGTTTTTTGCGGTAAAGACATCATTATTGAAGTTTTTAAACAAGTAGACCCAAGTGTTGAAGTGAAAGTGCTTATAAATGATGGCGATACTGTTACAGCTAATAGCACTTTATTTACTGCCAAAGGTTCTGCTCGTGCAATATTAACAGCAGAACGTACCGCTCTTAACTTTGTACAAACCTTATCGGGCACAGCTACTACAACCGCTCATTATGTAAAAGAGCTAAGCGGCACCACTACACAATTACTCGATACCCGCAAGACAATACCCGGCCTTAGAGCACTTCAAAAATACGCAGTAAAATGTGGTGGCGGCGCAAATCATCGTATTGGCCTGTTCGATGCGTTTTTAATTAAAGAAAACCACATAGCAGCGTGCGGCGGTATTGATAAAGCAGTGGCTCAAGCTAAACAAAACCACCCAAACAAACCGGTAGAAGTAGAAGTAGAGTCACTCCCAGAACTTAAACAAGCTATTGAAGCCGGCGCCGATATAATTATGCTCGATAATTTTAGCGTAGAACAAATTAAACAAGCTGTAATTTTAACCAATAAACGCGCCAAATTAGAAGTTTCAGGCAACATGACCCTAGAAACGCTCAAAACTTATTCACAAGCAGGTGTCGATTTTATATCAAGCGGCGCATTAACAAAAAACTTACAATCGATCGATTTATCTATGCGTTTTGAGCAATTTTAAAGCTATATTTAAACTTTAATAATGCTAATTAATTGACAAGCTAAGCAAAAAGACATTTAATAACCCGAAAGGCTTACTTTGTAACATTTTGTTAAATAAAATAGCTTTTTTAGGAAAAGTAACGTGCTAATTCCTAAAATAAAATGATACACTAATCCTGTTGTAGTATTTTATTAAAAAAAACAACCATAAATAATTAGATTTAAAAATCTGCCTAAATTTTTAAAAAAAGAATTAAAAACTTAAGCAACTAAACTATTTTATTTATGTCTATACTGATTGTTGCTGCAACTGGCAACAAATTTAGTAATGTTTATGTAATTAGTACTAAACATAATGAATTCACACCTAGCTTTTGTGTTTCATACCCTAGAGCTAAAGTGCAATAAAAATTTATTTTAAGTAAAACTGTAAAGTAAATCAGATAAATTAAGTTTGGTTGTTTTAACCACTTAAGTGATTTAACTTACAAAAATCTATCCTTTAGGAGAGGAAACATGAAAACAATGACTCAAAAACAACAGGGTTTCACCCTAATTGAATTAATGATTGTAGTAGCAATCATCGGTATTCTTGCTGCAGTAGCATTGCCTGCATATCAGCAATACTCAGATAAAGCTAAATATACAGAGGTTGTCATGGCCTCTAATGCTGTAAAATCAGCTGTAGAAGTATGCGCACAAGTTGAAGGCACTTTAGAAGACTGTGAAGTAACTGAAAATGGTGTTCCTGCGAATATAGTCGCAGCGCAAGGTAATGTTACATCTGTTACTTGGGCTGTAACATCACCTACTGCAGGCACCATTACAGTAGTTCCTGAAGCTTCAGGTGGTATTGTAGCAACTGACACGTATGTTTTAACTGCTACTTATGCTAACGGTAGAGTTACATGGGCAGACAACTGTACCGACCTTTGTTAATTTTTTATGGTGCAATAACTAGTTATTGCACCACTCATCAGGAATAAAATTGAGTAAAAAAAATAAAAAAGATACCTTTGAATGGGTGGGCGTTAGTAACCGAGGGAAACGACTAGAGGGCGAGCTTATAGGTTCTAATATTGCCTTAGTCAAAGCTCAGCTACGAAAACAAGGCATTACCCCATCAAAAGTTAAGCGCAAAGCTAAGCCACTGTTTGGAACTCGCCTACAAAAAATCACACCAAAAGATATAGCACTAGTCACACGGCAAATTGCTACTATGCTAATGGCCGGAGTACCTTTAATTCAAGCTATCGAAATGATAGGCACAGGGTCTACCAACAAAAGCGTAGCCAAGCTGATGGAGACTCTTGGTGATGAAGTTAAAGCAGGCCAACCATTATCTGAAGCCCTCAGAAAACACCCTCGTTATTTTGACGACTTATATTGCGACTTAGTAGCATCCGGTGAGCAATCTGGCGCGCTTGATAAAATATTTGATCGTGTTGCACTTTACAAAGAAAAATCTGAAGCACTAAAATCAAAAATAAAAAAAGCGATGTTTTACCCGATTGCCGTTTTAGTTGTTGCGCTTATTGTAACTTCAATCCTGCTTATCTTTGTTGTACCCCAATTCCAAGATATTTTTGCAGGGTTTGGTGCTGAACTGCCAGCATTCACCTTATTTGTAATTGCCATATCTGAATTTATGCAAGCCTATTGGTGGGTTGCGCTAATTACCGTCGTGGCTGCCGGTTGGATTTTTAAAGAAGCTAAATTAAAAAGTTTAAAACTCAGAGATGCAACTGACAGAGCCATACTAAAACTGCCAGTAATTGGTATGATTTTAAACAAAGCTGCTGTTGCCCGTTATGCTCGCACACTTTCGACAACTTTTGCAGCGGGTGTACCACTTGTTGATGCACTGGACTCTGCAGCAGGTGCATCAGGTAATGCTGTTTACCGCTATGCTATTTTAGATATAAAAGCGGAGGTTAGCTCTGGCAACCAGATGAACTGGGCAATGCGCAACTCTAAAATATTCCCCGATATGGTCATTCAAATGGTCGCGATTGGTGAAGAATCTGGCTCATTAGATGGCATGCTTGCTAAAGTAGCCACTATTTACGAACAAGAAGTTGATGATGCGGTTGATGGCCTTTCAAGCTTGTTAGAGCCATTAATTATGGCCGTACTTGGTGTGCTTGTCGGTGGTTTGATTATCGCGATGTACTTGCCGATTTTCCAGTTAGGCTCTGTAATTTAATTAATAAAAATTTACAGGAATTAAAGAGAGCCTTATCTCTATAGGGTTGGCGGCTAATGTCTTCTCATTTACTCTCTTTAACTTCTCTTTGTGATAATTATTTCACTTAATTTTTAGACTCTTAATTTTTAGAATCATTTTCAGGTAAATAAATGCAAAGTATTATTGAAGTAATGCAAAGCCAATTGTGGTTTTATTTAACTACCGTTGGCTTAATTAGTTTATGTATTGGTAGCTTTTTGAATGTAGTAATTTACCGCTTACCGTTGATGATGCAACGTGAATGGCAAAGCGAATGTAGGCTGCTGTTAGAAGATGAACTTACAGCCAATAAGTCTAAGCAAGCCAATACCAGTGAGCCTTTTAACTTAGTAAAACCTAACTCTACCTGCCCAAAATGTAAAACAGCCATTAAACCTTGGCAGAATATACCCGTTATTAGTTGGGTTTTACTAAAGGGTAAATGTGCGAGTTGTAGTAACCCTATTTCTACTCGTTACCCTGCTGTAGAGGCAATTACAGCCATACTGAGTCTTATTATTGCTTATAGCTTTGGTGCTACAGAGCAAGCCCTTTTATATATTTTTATAACATGGGTTTTAGTAGCGCTAACCTTTATCGATATTGACCACATGCTACTACCCGATCAGCTAACTTTACCGCTTGTTTGGCTGGCACTTATTGCCGCTGTTGCCGGAATTACAATTACGCCAAGTGATGCAATTATGGGCGCCGCTTTTGGTTATTTAAGCTTATGGAGTGTGTTTTGGTTATTTAAGCTATTAACCGGTAAAGAAGGCATGGGCTATGGCGACTTTAAATTACTAGCCGTGTTTGGCGCACTTCTTGGTTGGCAATCACTTTTAACTATTATTCTGCTTTCGAGCGTAGTGGGTGCAATTATAGGTATTGCCCTTTTAAGCATTCAAGGTAAAGACAAAGCAACGCCAATCCCTTTTGGCCCTTATTTAGCAATAGCTGGTTGGATAACACTATTGTGGGGCAGTCAAATTCAAAATATGTATTTTAATTTAATTGGCTATTAGTATGGGTGAGCAAACAGCTAAAATAAATAACTGGGTGCTAGGCTTAACGGGCGGTATTGGCTGCGGTAAAACAGCCGTTAGCAATATGTTTGAAGAGTTAGGCATTACAGTTGTTGATGCCGATATAATTGCTCGTGAAGTAGTAGAGCCAAATAGTGAAGGGCTAAACGCTATTACAACGCACTTTGGTAAAGATATTTTACTGCCCGATGGCACATTAAATAGGACAGCACTGCGCACTAAAATTTTTACAAACGATGCTGAAAAAGAATGGCTAAACGCACTGCTTCACCCCCTTATACGGATAAAAATATTGGCCGATTTAAATGGTGCAACTAGCCCTTATGTTGTACTGGTAGCGCCTTTATTGTTTGAGAATAATCTTGATAAGTACTGCGACCATACCTTACTTATTGACGTACCAACCTCTGTTCAAATAACGCGTACAGCTAAACGTGATAACACAACTATTGAGCAAGTAAAAAGTATTATTGCTGCGCAAATGTCTCGTGAAAATAAACAACAAAAAGCGGATGATATTTTAAATAATGACCGCAATTTAAGCTTAGTCCGTACAGAGGTTGTTGATCTTCATAAAAGTTACCTACAATATGCTTTACACAGTAAAACTAAATCCCATTAATAGGGTCATAACTCACATAAACTTATATTTTAGTTAGTAAAATCGCAGCAAAGAACGAAAGATAATGTAATCCCCTTCTTGTTTCTGATAAATTGCTTACTATTGAAGGAATAAAACAGGTGCGCAATGAATATTAACTCACCGTTATTGAGAAAATTTATTACCCTTGGCCGTATTGATGCCGACACGGTTAAAGCAAAACAAAACGAATTTGCCTCAACTGCTGAGCTTATTTCTAAATGCGGAAAAATCGATAGTCTAGATTTAGCTGAGCAATGTATTGATTTGTTTCGAGTACCCTATTTTGATTTAAAAGACTTTGACCCTGCATCTATTCCAGCTGATCTTGTAAAAGAAAAGCTGATCCGTAAGCACCATATTTTACCACTCGTTCAAAAAGATCGAAAAATATACATTGCCGCCTCAGATCCTACTGATTACGGTGCCTTTGAAAACTTTGAATTTAGCACGGGTTTATCGTGTGAAGTGGTAGTGGTTGATTACATTCAACTCGACAATAAAATAGAGCAGCTATTAGATGCCACTGGTAGCTTAAATTTAAGTGATGATGAGTTTAAAGAGTTTGCCGATTTAGATACAGAAAGCGCAAAAGAAACTGCTCCTAAAGATGATGACAAAGACGATGCGCCAATCATTGTTTATATTAATAAAATTTTAATGGATGCCATTAAAAAAGGGGCGTCAGATTTACACTTTGAACCGTACGAGCATAAATACCGCATTCGCTTTCGTATAGACGGAATTTTGCACGAAGTAGCCAGTCCACCTAATACGCTTTCTACTAAGCTTTCTGCACGTATTAAAGTAATGTCGAGGCTCGATATTGCTGAAAAACGTAAACCACAAGATGGCCGGATTAAATTAAAAATTACTGAACGAAAAAGTATCGATTTTCGTGTAAGTACTATGCCGACCCTTTGGGGCGAAAAAATAGTAATGCGTATATTAGATTCATCAAGCGCTATGCTAGGCATTGATGTACTCGGCTATGAAGAAGAGCAGAAAAAACTCTACATGGATGCCCTTGCTCAGCCACAAGGCATGATACTCGTTACAGGTCCTACAGGTTCTGGTAAAACAGTATCACTTTATACAGGCTTAAATATTTTAAACCAGCCAGAGCGAAATATTAGTACCGCAGAGGATCCCGTAGAAATAAACCTTGAAGGGGTTAACCAAGTACAAATAAACCCTAAAGCCGAGATGACTTTTGCAAACGCACTGCGTGCATTTTTGCGCCAAGATCCTGATGTAGTAATGGTCGGTGAAATACGTGACCTTGAAACCGCTGAAATATCAATTAAGGCAGCGCAAACGGGTCACTTAGTGTTATCAACACTGCATACAAACTCAGCACCCGAAACCATTACACGTTTATTAAATATGGGCGTACCCGCTTATAACGTGGCAAGCTCTATTAGCTTAATTATAGCGCAGCGATTAGCGCGCCGATTATGCCCTAAGTGTAAAACTCCAGAGCAACTACCTAGCGAAGAATTGTCTCGCCAAGGTTTTACAGCTAAGCAAATTGAAGATATGACACTCTACGCACCTAAAGGCTGTGATAGCTGTACTGATGGTTATAAAGGCCGTGTAGGTATTTATGAAGTAATGCAAATTACGCCAGAAATTGCACAAATTATTATGCGTGGTGGTAACTCACTAGAAATAGCAGAGGTATCCCTTAAAGCCGGGTTTAATAATTTACGCCTATCGGGTTTACGAAAAGCCGCCGATGGTTTAACGTCTCTGGCTGAAATAAACCGCGTAACTAATATGTAAGTATATAGCTCTAGGGATTCCTTTAGAGCTATAAACAAAATTTAGAGAGTAAAGTATGCCAACTATTGTTAACTGTCCAACGTGTAAAAACAAAGTTGAATGGTCTGAGCAAAGCCCACACCGCCCTTTTTGTTCAAAACGTTGCCAACTTATTGATTTAGGTGAATGGTCGTTTGAAAATAACAAAATTTCAGCGCCAATCACTTCGGCTGAACAGTTTAGCCAAGACATGATTGAAGATATTGAAGCCATGATGGCAAAAAATGAAGACGAGTTTTTTAAATAAGTTTAAGTGATTATATTAATAGAAAAAGCCAGCATTAAGCTGGCTTTTTAGTGTTTAATCTATAATTAAACGATTAGTCTCTTTGCTTACGGTGCTTTTTGCCCATACGTTTTTGCATTTTAGCAAATTTTTCTTTTTGCTCTGCGTTAAGTACTTGCAGTACTTGGTGCTGAGTTTTTAGCTTAATTAAGCCAAACTGTTCGCCTTTATCGTGGCGAGCATTTAACAGCTCTTTTGCTGCATTTTCATCAAAGGTTGCAGCTGAAAGTAGCGCATCCATTTTAGCTTTATGTGCTTCGCGCATCGCTTTACGTGCTTCTTTATCGTCGCCTCGTATTGCTTTCATTTGCGTTTTTTGCGCTTCAAATATAGCTTCGAGCTTAGTTTGCTGCTCATCGGTTAAATCAAGCTTTTCGGCACCGCGCTCAGAAAGTAAAAAACGCGCTGGAGAATGGCCTTGCTTGTCATGCATGCCGCCTTTAGCTAATACGCTGCCTGCGCCAAGTGTAGCCGTTGCCAGACCACAAATAAGTACTAATTTTGAAAGTGTATTTACTTTAGTCATAATCATCACCTTAATATTGGATGGATTGAATTTGGTTGTGACTGCTAAGCCAGTGAGTTAACTATACATAACTCAACGCAAAGTAACGCAAAGCAGTGTAAAGGTTGTGTAAAGATTCACTTTTGCACAATTTTAGAAGTAAAATAACAATATGAGAATTGCCTAAGGGTTTGAAATGAAACTATTAATGATTGACGACGACACTGGTCTTTGTGAGCTTTTAAGTGAGTACTTGACTGCGCAAGGCTTTGAAATTCAAAGCGTACACGACGGTGCTCAAGGTCTAAAGTTAGCTCAAACAAACGACTATGCACTTATATTATTAGATGTAATGCTACCTACACTTGATGGTTTTGAAGTACTTAAACAACTTAGGCAAACAAAGCTTACACCGGTCATAATGCTTACCGCTAAAGGCGAAGACTTCGACCGCATTTTTGGCTTAGAGCTTGGCGCCGACGATTATATACCTAAACCTTTTAACCATCGTGAGCTACTAGCCCGGGTTAAAGCAATAACCCGCCGTATAGAGCATATTAATAGCTTAAGCGTACCCACTACCAATAATAAGCTGCTTGTTAATGGGATTACCGTAAACCTTGCTGCGCGCGAAGCTTCAATTAATAACTCCACACTGACTCTTACTGGCACCGAGTACGAAATTTTAGCGCTATTATGTAAAAACGCTGGCGAAGTTGTGAGTAAAGAACAAATAAGTGAGGAAGTTTTAGGCCGGCGCCTAGCCTCTTTCGACCGCTCTATTGATATGCATGTAAGTAATATACGTAAAAAAATAGCAGAGCATATACAAGCCGAGCGAATTAAAACCATGCGAGGTACGGGCTATGTCTTTATCCAAGGCGAATAATAACGTGTATTTTGCTTGGCTAAAACACCCTAGGCATTACTTATTTTTTAAAATATTTTTTTGGTTTTGGCTAACTATAATTGGCACTGTAGCGGCTCTTGTATTTTTGAGTAACATAACCGCAATTAATGCTGTAACCAACGAGCCACTATCTGGCCCGATGAAAAAAAACCTTATATACACAGCCAAAAGTGTAGAGCGATCAGTAATAAAGCATAAACGCAGCTTAAACGAAATATTAGTACATCCAAGACTAACAAAGCGTAAGCTTTTATATTTAAGCGCTGCGCAAGGCGAAGATGCCCGCAGCAATAAAGAGGTACCGGAAGATATAGATCTTAGTTTATTAAACTTTACTCAAAATATGTCTCCACAAGTTATTTTTACCGAAAAATACCAGGCGTTCGGGCCTGTAAATATAAATGTGCCGGAAGGAAGTTTTTATCTATACGAAATAGATATAAACCATCAACCACCGCTACTTTTACGCTTTAAACTAATGCCTAATTGGATGAAGATATTTATTGCAATTGCGGCCTCACTGGTTTTGAGCTTTGTATTTAGTCGTAACTTAATCGCTCCTATAAATAGCCTAAAAAAAGCCGCTATAAAATTATCTGCCGGCGACTTAACCGCCAGAGCCGATATTCCATTAAACCGTAAAGATGAACTAGGCGTTCTTGGACGCGATTTTAACAGTATGGCTAATCAGTTAGAGCTACTTATTAGCTCACAAAAGCGTTTACTTGCCGATATATCACATGAACTTCGCTCACCTCTAACACGTTTAAAAATGGCTACAGGGCTTGCACAAATGCAGGCTAACGAACCCAGCCAATCGTATTTATTACGTATAGAAAAAGAAGCAAACCAGCTTGATAAAATGATAGCCGACGTATTACAGGTTTCTCGTTTAGAGGCAAAAAGCCAAGCGCTTTCGCTGCAAAAGCAATCACTGCAAGTTATTGTGGATCACGTAATTAATGATGCTCAATTTGAAGCTAAACAAAACAATAAGCAACTAAAAATTACAGGCTGTGTGGCTGTAAATATTAATTGCGATGAAACACTTATAGCTAGTGCGCTTGAAAACTTACTTCGTAATGCTATTAAATATGCTCAGCACACCATTAGCATAACGCTAAAGCATTCAGATGCCATTTATATAGAAATATGTGACGACGGCTCAGGCGTGCCTAATGAGCAGCTAAGTAAGCTTTGTGAGCCCTTTTTTAGACAATCAGATGCTCGTGACCGCGTAAGTGGCGGCACTGGCTTAGGGCTTGCTATTGCTAAAAATGCCATTACCGCACATGGCGGAAATTTAGTCTTATCGAATAAAGAACAAGGTGGCTTGTGTGCTAATATAACCTTGCCATTAATCAAAGAGTAAAACATGTTTTATAGTTTAGAAGCCCAGCTTGAAAGCAATCAAGAGGCCATTAATGTTTTTTATACTTCAAATTTAACTAAAAGCTACTTAGATACGCCGTCAGGAAAGCTATTTTACGCATACGCAATTCCTAAAAACGCTACAACCGCAATAGTAGTAAGTACAGGGCGTATTGAAGGCCTAGAAAAATATAAAGAACTGTTATGGGAGCTGTATTGTAATAATTTTGCTGTGTTTATTATGGATCACCAAGGTCAGGGGCGCTCTTACAGGCATCTTAAAAATAAGCATAAAGGCTTTGTAAAACATTATAATAACTACAGCAGTGACCTAAATAACTTTGATCAGCAAATAGTTTCAAAGCATTGGCAGGGTAAAAAAGTCATGCTGGCTCATTCTATGGGTGGCGCGATTGCTATTGATTATTTAGCAAAATTTGAACATAGCTATAAAGGCGTGTTTTTGTCTGCGCCTATGTTTGATATTTTTACAAAAGACGTACCAAAAATACCTACGCAGTTTATTGTTAAGTTAGCCACTTTACTTGGTTTACACTCTTGCTATGCATTTGGACAAGGCAATTACAACCCGATCCCATTTACCGAAAACGTCCTTACTAGCAGCAAGGAGCGTTACACCTACTTTAGGCAAACTTATAAATTAGAACCTAACATACAATTAGGTGGCGTTACGTTTGGCTGGCTAGCAGCTACAATAGCGTTTTTAAAGTCTATAGATACTCTAAACGTACCAATTCCTTTGTTTATAGCAAGTGCAGCTAGCGATACAGTGGTTAATAATGAAGCACAGTACAGCCTTGCAAAAAGACATGCTCATGCAACAATCGAGAGTTTTGAAAGTGCAAAACACGAACTACTTTTTGAACGTGACGAGATTCGAAAGCCGCTATTAACTAACTTTTATCAGTTTTGTGAGTCTGTTACTTCTTGAACAGTGCTAGGGTTTACTAAAACAGAAAGCGGGTCGAGGTGGATGAGTATATCTACCTCAGATTCAAAACGTGCACTTATCATAGCTTCCACTTCATCAGCTACATTATGAGCACGTATTAAACTTAAGTTATCATCCAGCTCTAAATGCATTTGGATGAACTTAATTTTCCCGCCTTGGCGAGTTCGAATACCGTGTACACCATGTACATCGGCATGTTCTTTAGCTATATCGAATATGCTTTGCTTTTCATCGTCTGGTAATTCTTTATCCATTAAATGATCGGCACTATCACGCGCTATATCCCAACTGTTATAAAGTAAGTAGCCCGCCACCCCAATTGCAAAAAGAGGGTCGGCATAAAGTACGCCATAATAAGCGAGTAAAATAGCCAATAGCACGGCCGCATTTAATATTAAATCGCCTTTGTAATGTACAGAATCGGCTTTTATAGCAATAGAATCGGTATACTTAACTACTTTATTTTGTACAAATACAATCACCAGCGTACACACAATTGCAAAAATACTTACCCATACGCCCAATAAAGAATGCGTTAACTGTATTGGGTTAAATAAGCGCTCAATACCATGAAACGCAAGTAAACACCCTGAGCCTGCAATAAATGCAGCCTGCCCTAACCCTGCAAGCGCCTCAGCTTTACCATGCCCAAAACGATGATCGTCATCGGCAGGGCGCAGTGCGTAACCTAACACCAAAAAACTCATGGCTGTGGCGGTAATATCCATTAACGAATCAGTCAACGAGCCAAGCATTGAAGCTGAGCCTGAAGCAAGCCAAGCCCATGTTTTTGCGCCAATCATTAAGCTCACCATAACCATGGTGACAATACTTGAGGTTTTAACCCAAAATTCGTAGCTGCGGTTGTGCACGCGTATATCCGTTAATTACTGTATTCAATGCATTGAGTATATCATTTTTTTAAAAGGTTTCGTGTATACTGCTGCGCTCAACCGATTACTAAAAAGGCTCATTATGCTGGATATTGTTTTATACCAACCTGAAATTCCACCTAATACAGGTAATATTATTCGCCTATGTGCAAATACAGGCTATGCGCTGCATTTAATTGAGCCTTTAGGGTTTGAGTGGGACGACAAGCGTGTAAAACGTGCAGGCCTTGATTACCACGAATTTAGCCACGTACAGCGTCATGCATCATTTGAAGCCTACCTAGAAAAGTGCAAGCCAAAAAAAGTGTATGCATGTACAACTAAAGGCAGCCAGTTTCATCATGAAGCTAGCTACGAAGCGGGAGACTGTTTAGTCTTTGGCCCTGAAACACGTGGCCTGCCTGATGAAATGATTCAAGCATTGCCAAACGATCAACGCGTACGCATTCCTATGCAGCCAAACAGCCGCAGCATGAACTTATCTAACGCGGTCGCCGTATTTGTGTATGAATCTTGGCGCCAGTTGGGCTTTCCTAACGCGCAATAAACACCTTGTACCAAACAACAAAAAACCGACATAACGTCGGTTTTTTAGTTTAAGTATACTTTGTATAGATTTATTCAGAACGCTGCTCTCGGCCTAATAGCGCCATTGCGGCTTCTTTCATGTCTTTATTTTCATAAAGTACTTTATAAATTTGCTCAGTGATTGGCATTTCTACGCCAGCACGCTGCGCTAATAAATACACTTCTTTGGTATTTCTAAAGCCTTCGACTACTTGGCCAATAGACTCAATTGCTGCCTCTACACTTTCACCTTTACCAAGTGCTAAACCAAATCGACGGTTACGTGATTGATTATCTGTACAGGTTAAAATTAAATCGCCAAGGCCTGCCATACCCATAAAGGTTTCTGGCTTTGCACCTAAAGCGCAACCTAAGCGAGTTAACTCTGCAAGCCCACGAGTAATAAGTGCGGTTCGCGCATTTGCACCAAAGCCCACACCGTCCGAAATACCGGCACCAATAGCAATTACATTTTTAACCGCACCACCTAACTGTATACCAATAAAGTCGTCATTGTTATACACACGAAATGAGCGACCACAATGAAGTAAATCAGCTAATTGCTGAGCAAACTCAGGCGACGTAGACGAAACAGAAATAGCGGTAGGTAAACCCATTGCCATTTCTTTAGCAAATGTAGGACCTGAAAGCACGGCAAGCGCAACTTCGTCACCTAACTCTTGTAAAGCTACTTCTTGCAGTAAGCGTCCTGTATTTGGCTCAAGGCCTTTAGTAGCCCACGCAATCTCAGCACCCTCTTGTAATGCAGGTTTAATTTGTTGAAGTGTGTCGCCAAATGCATGGCTTGGTACCACAACAAGTACAATTTTGCTGCTAGCAACGGCTTGATGTAAGTCGGCTTCAAGAGTAAGAGTGTCTGGGAAAGGAGCATCAGGTAAGTAACGTTGATTTTTCCGCTCAGCTGCAAGCGTGGCAACGTCGTCGCTATTTCTACCCCAAAGAGTCACGTTATGACCATTTCGGGCTAAGCAAATAGCAAGGGCGGTGCCGTAAGACCCCGCCCCTAATACAGTAACAGCTGTAGTTGCTGTACTCATAGGTTATGCGTCTGCTGTAACCTGGTCTGTTTGCGCAGTACGTTGTTGCATGTATTGTGCAAACAATGCGTCAAAATTAACTGGCGCAAGGTTAAGTTGTGGGAAAGTACCACGATTAACTAAATTTGATACTGCTTCACGAGCATACGGGAATAACACGTTAGGACAAAATGCACCTAGCATGTGTGCAAGTTGCACTTCTTCAACTTCAGCAATAGTAAAAATACCTGCTTGTTGAATTTCACATAAAAACGCAGTTTCTTCGCCAATAGATGCGGTTACAGTTAACGCTAAAACAACTTCAAACACGCCTTCATCTAACTTGTTAGAGCGAGTATCTAGGTCTAGCTTTACTTCTGGCGTCCATTCTTTTTGAAAAATAGCCGGTGAGTTTGGCGTCTCAAACGATACATCTTTAGTGTAAATGCGTTGAATAGTAAATTGTGCGCCTTCTTGTGCAGCTGCTGCGTTTTGAGTTTCTTCGTTCATTGTTTTTCCTAACTTGTTCGTTATTATAATTTAAGTTTAAGCGTTTAGCTTAGCGTCAAGTTTACCTTGCGCTTCTATTGCCATCATGTCGTCGCAGCCACCGATATGTTCATCATTAATAAAAATTTGCGGTACTGTGCTTGCGCCGCCTGCTTTGGCGATCATTTCATCGCGAAGTTCAGGCTGTACACCAATATCAATATTTGTATATTCCACGCCTTTGCTATTTAAAAGCGAAAGAGCGCGCTGACAAAATGGACAATACGCTTTGGTGTATAAAACAACATTACTCATAATAAATCCTCTATCGGTCTAGCTAAACTGATTAGCGACCTGTTGTAGTTGGTAGGCTCGCTGATTGCCACGCACCCATACCGCTTGCCAATACATAAACCTCTTCAAAACCAGCTTTATGCATCGCAGTTGCAGTACCTTGGGCAGTCATACCTGTGGTACATACCAATATAATGGGTTTGCTCTTGTACTTTTCAAGGCTTGAAAAGTCAGATTGTTTCGCTTTTTCAGGGCTCAAGTGCACAGAGTTAGCAATATGGCCTGCCGAAAACTCTTTTTGAGCGCGAATATCAACAACTTTACCGTCTTCACGATTAATTAAAAGCGTAAGTTGTTGAGGGTTAATTTGACGGATTGCTGAAAATTTACTTTTAATCAAACCGCTTACAATAAGAAAAACAAGACCAACCCAAGCAAGGCTTAAAATGGGATGATTTGTAATAAATTCAATATATTGATCCATTCTACTTCCACTATGAAATTATGTTCTAAACCTAGGGCGTGTTGACCTTTGTGGATTGAAATTTGTTCAATCTAGGGGCGATTAAATCGCGGCGCGAGATTTGTAACCTAGTGGGCTAAGTAAAAACCGAGCAACAAAGAGGTAATAGTCCCTAGAAAGACCCCAACGGACAGCGCATGTTCGGGATTTATGCTACGTTATCGCCTATTTATGGGGAGTAACCACACTTCATAGGCTCTGCCTTGCCTAAAAACCAAACATACCGCTGCAAATTCAGCCACCAAAGTGCAACACGCCCTAATATTTTAGGTATTTTGTACTTTAGCCCCGCAAGTATACCCAAACCAAGTTAAAATGCGAGTTTGACACAGTTTAAAAAACGATAAAGCACCCCATATATGAAAGTAAGTAAAAAATTTAATATCTTGTTTTCAGTGCTGATCCTATCGCTAAAACGCGGTATGCTAAAACGAACCAGATAACCCTTTCGGTACACAGTACCCATCAACAGGTGCTAATTTTCAGGAGCTATTATGACAGAGCATAAAAAACCACTGGTATTAATGATTTTAGACGGTTGGGGACACCGCGAAGATGAGCAAAGTAACGCTATTCTTGCAGCTAACACACCGGTATTAGACGAATTATGGGCAACCCGCCCACACACATTAATATCAGCTTCGGGTTTAGATGTTGGCCTTCCTGACGGGCAAATGGGTAATTCAGAGGTTGGCCACGTTAACTTAGGCGCCGGGCGAATCGTTTATCAAGATTTCACTCGCATTACCAAAGCAATTAACGATGGTGAGTTTGACTCAACACCCGCATTAGTTGAAAACATAGATAAAGCAGTAAACGCAGGTAAAGCGGTTCATATTATGGGCTTATTGAGCCCAGGTGGCGTACATAGCCATGAAGATCACATTGTTGCCAGTATCAAACTTGCAGCAAAACGTGGCGCTAAAGAAGTATATTTCCATGGCTTTTTAGATGGTCGTGATACACCACCGCGCAGCGCTAAAGCCTCAATAGAGCGCATCGAAGCGTTATTTGCAGAGCTAAAATGTGGCCGTTTAGCCTCACTTGTAGGGCGTTATTATGCAATGGACAGAGACAACCGCTGGAACCGAGTAGAAAAAGCATATGACGTAATGACCCTAGCAAAAGGTGATTTTAATTTTGATAACGGTATAGACGCACTTAATGCCGCATACGAGCGCGACGAAAACGATGAATTTGTAGCCGCTACAACAATTACTCCAGCGGGTTTTGAGCCTGCGGCAATTAACGATGGCGATACTGTTATTTTTGCTAACTTTAGAGCCGACAGAGCCCGTGAAATAACTCGCGCATTTGTTGAGCCTGAATTTGACGGCTTCACTAAGAAAAAATCTCCAAAACTTAGCGCATTTGTAATGATGACAGAATACGCAGCCGATATTGATGCACCTGTTGCTTTTGGCTCGTCAGCACTTGTAAATGTGTTAGGAGAATGGCTAGAAAAAAATGACAAAACGCAGCTACGTATTTCTGAAACAGAAAAATATGCACACGTTACGTTTTTCTTTAGTGGTGGGCGCGAAGACGAATTTAAAGGTGAAACACGCGAGTTAATTCCTTCACCACAGGTAGCAACTTACGATCTACAACCTGAAATGAATTCAGAAATGCTTACAGATAAACTCGTAGAAGCAATTAAAAGTGGAAAATACGACGCTATTATTTGTAACTACCCTAATGGCGACATGGTAGGTCACTCTGGTGTGTTTGAAGCTGCCGTTAAAGCCTGCGAAGCTGTAGATACGTGTATTGGTCGTGTTGTTGATGCATTAGAGGAGTTTGGTGGTGAAGCATTAATTACTGCCGATCATGGTAATGCAGAGCAAATGGCTAACCTTAAAACAGGTCAAGCCCATACAGCTCATACTAGCGAGCCAGTTCCATTTATTTACGTAGGTCGCGACGCTGAGCCTATGCAAGGTAAAGCACTAAGCGATGTAGCACCAACAATGCTTCATTTAATGGGTATGGAGCAGCCTAACGAAATGACTGGCACACCTATCATGATGTTGAAATAACATATGAATAGATGTATTAACCGGTTAATACAGTGCGGATTAATACTTACTTCATTAGTAACTGCTTATGCAGTTGCTAATGAAGATCGCACTAAAAAAGACTTATCAGAAGTACAAAATGCACTTCAGCAAAGCCAAGCTGAATATAACGCACAAAGAAAAAAAATAGCCTCATTACAAAAAAAACTGAAAAGCCATGAACTTGATATAGCTAAAAACGCAAAAGCACTCAACATGGCTGAACAATCTGTAAAAGAAACCAAAACACAACAAAAGCAATTACAAAATAAAGCTGATGAACTCGACGAACAACATGCAGAATTTCAAAAGGTATTAGCCGCACAATTAAAAAGTGCTTATATGGCCGGTGGCGATGACTACTCTAAAATCTTGCTAAACCAAGAAGACACCGCTAAATTTGAGCGTACACTTAGTTATTATAATTATTTGAATAAAGCCCGTATTGAACAAATTGAAGAGCTAAAGCAGCTTCAACAGCAAATAGCACAAAATCAACAAGAGCTTGTTAAAACACAACAAAAATTAGAGCTTTTATATGAAGAACAAAAAAGACGTCAAACCGCATTAGTAAATGCTCAAAGCGAGCGACAAACCAATCTAAAAAACCTACAAGCCCAACTAACAGGTACAAAAAACTCTATTAACTATTTAAAAGAGAACCAGCAAACGCTGATCACAACGATTGAAGAGTTAGAGCAAGAAAAAAATCAAAAAATAGAGCTTATCGGGCTTAACAAAAGCAAAGGTAAATTACCTTGGCCTAGTAAGGGTAAATTAGAGCACACGTTTGGACAGCGCAAACATGGTGGTATTGATTGGAAAGGCGTACTAATTGGCGCAAAAGAAGGCACAAACGTAAATAGCATTCAAAACGGTCAAGTTGTGTTTGCTGATTGGTTAAAAGGTTTTGGCTGGGTGATTGTGGTTGACCATGGAGAAGGCTTTATGAGCCTATACGGCCATGCTCAAACGCTATTACGAGATGTTGGCGACATGGTTCGCGAAGGCGAAACACTTGCATTAGTAGGCCAAAGCGGCGGACAAGCAAATTCTGGTCTATACTTTGAAATACGCCACAAAGGACGCGCAGTAAATCCTGTAAAATGGTGCAGACGCATTTAATTGAATAAACCGCTGCACCGCATTAGGAGCAGCTGATGACAACCAAAAAAAACGCATCAAATACAGTCATTAAAAAAAATACAGGCTTTTTTATAAGCCTGTATTTGGTTATATTACTTACCTTATTAGCTTTTAATACACACGTATATGCAAGCTCTGTAAAAGAACTTAAAAGCCAACAAATAGATGAAATCCTCTTTAATATTCATGCCTACTACGTAGAAGATTTAGCATTACAAAATAGCGACCATATCAATTATAACAACAAACAATTTGAGCGTTTGTATTCAAAGCTCGACCCCTACTCTAAATATTTAGACGAGCATGAGCTTACGTCGTTATTTGATAATACAAACGGGCGTTATACAGGTATTGGGATTGAAGTTAAAAACGTTGATGAAAAAATGACTATTATTGACGTAGTAAATAACTCGCCGGCTAAAATAGCGGGAGTTTTACCTGGCGATAAAATAATAAGCGTAAATAATAACAGCGCGAATAATCGTACAATCGACGAAGTGGCAACACTCATACGCGAAAGTAAATTTGCAAATATAGATCTAACTGTAAAGCGCGATAACACTAAAGAGTTAATCACTTTTCATGTTGCTCGCCGTCAAATAAACCTTGAAAGCGCAAGCAGCGAGCTTTTAGACTCTGGTACTGGCTATTTAGCTATTAATAACTTTTCTAATCATACTTTACATGAAGTGGCCTTGCAGGTTGCAGCTTTACAAAGCCATTTTGGCTACCCACTTAAAGGTTTAGTAATTGATCTACGCGATAATCCAGGCGGTACATTACAAAGCGCGGTAGCAGTATCTGACCTATTTTTACAAAGCGGGACTATTGTTACTACCAAAGGGCGCTTTTATGACGCTAACCAAGCCTTTTACGCTAAGCGAGGTGATATTTTAAAAGGTGCGCCTATTGTTGTACTTATAAATGAAAACTCAGCCTCTGCCGCCGAAATACTAGCTGCTGCACTAAAAGACAATAAAAGAGCAACAATTGTAGGCAGCCAGTCATTTGGTAAAGGTTCTGTCCAATCGTTAATCCCCCTAGGTGATGGCAACACAGCACTTAAACTCACTACAGCTAAATACTATACTCCCCTTGGCCAATCTATTGATGGCATAGGGATAACCCCTGATGTGGCGATTAATCAAACAAGTCTTTCACAAACTAATAAAGCCGTTATAATAAAAAATGAGCAAACTAACAGTAACGCGCAATTACTCACGGGTAACTTAGCCGATCAGCAATTAGTTAAAGCAAAACAATTACTCAGCATGCAATAAAGCAGCTTTATTTAAAGCAACCTACTGAGATTAAAAAAAGATAATAAAAACTATAAACGTGAAAATAATAAAATGGTTAATACTGTTTATTTTCTTAGCCTGCACAAGTGTTAGTGCCAAGCAAATAGCAATAGTAATAGATGACATAGGTTATCATCAACGGGACTTAGAATTCCTTTCCTTACCAGGGCAATTGACGTATTCAATTTTGCCTCACACACCTTATTCTCAAATTTTTGCAACGCTTGCGAGCCAGTCAAATAAAGAACTGTTGTTACACGTTCCTATGCAGGCACTTAACGGCAAAGAGCTTGGCCCAGGCGCATTAACTTTAAATATGAATAAAGAACAATTACAACAAACTTTAGGAACTGCTCTAGCCAGCTTACCCCAAGTCAAAGGCGTTAATAATCACATGGGCTCAGCGCTCACACAAAAAAGCCAAGCCATGAAGTGGACTATGGAAGTATTAAAAAAGCGTCACTTATACTTTTTAGATAGTCGCACCACTGATTTAAGCCAAGCACAAAATGCAGCAAACTTTTTAGGTGTAGAGAATATTGGCCGTCACGTATTTTTAGACAACATAACAACGCCCGAGCAATTGCAATTTAGGCTCGATGAATTAAAACACAAAGCTGAAAAACATAACTTTGCAATTGCAATTGCCCACCCCTACCCAGAAACAATTAAGTTTTTACGCCATGCTTTACCACAACTGACAGAGCAAGGGTTTGAGCTCGTGCCGGTTTCGCAGCTGGTTGAACGTAAATATATTCAGTTGGCACAGGCTGAAGCGTTTGGTGCTAGATAAAGTGATGAGCATTCTATATATTCAGATAAAATAATGAATTGGAGGGAGCATATGGAATACTATAAATTAATAAAAAAACTGATAGTTGGAAAGCTCTAACTCCAAAGAAAAATCCTGATGGCTTTAGTGAACTCGATGAATCAATTGATGAGTATCACATGAGGCTTAAAGAACGGTTTTCTATTCCTTTTGATGTTCTCAAGCAATGGCTTTATTGTCTTTTTTACGACCGAAATACAGTAACTAACTATGGCTGGTTAAATTATGACAAAATCGAATTCACCTTAATTGACTTATCACTCAATGAGTTAAAAAATGTTCGCATAATTAATAACTTTAAGTCATATGTAGAAGAAAGGACTAAAGCAGAGGGGTACTGTCAACTAACCTGCACTGAAAAAGATAAAAAACATTGGCAGCAGTTCAACACCTGGCGGATTCCTCCAATTATCTTAGATGTAAACTCATTAAATATGAGTCATAAACCTGAACATGCTGACATTAAAGGCGATTTGCAGCTTGTAGAGGGTCATACTCGCTTGGGTTATTTGTATGCTATATCTAATTCTAAGTTTTATTTAAAAGATTACCACAAGGTTTACTTAATGCGAAAAAGGAACATGTAGATATTGCTCAGCATAATAGTTTTTATTGCGTTTCACTTCTTCATGACAGCCCATTTTAAAACAAAAAAGCCCCACATTTTCATGCAGGGCTTCTAAATTTTACAGCTTGAGCAGTATTAGCTCATAGCGCTTTGCAGCTTTTTCATTGCTGTTTTTTCTAGCTGGCGAACACGCTCAGCCGATACGCTGTATTTTTCAGCAAGCTCTTGTAATGTTGCTTTGTCGTCAGATAACCAACGAGCACTTACAATGTCTTGCGAACGCTCATCTAGCGTTTTAAGTGCGCTAAATAAACGAGTATGAGACTGCTCTTGCCACTGCTGCTGCTCTACGTCATCAGCTAAATCGGCAGAACCATCTGTTAAATATTGTACTGGAGAGTAAGTACTTGTAGGCGCGTCATCATTATCGTCGCCAGTTAGGTCAAAGCCCATGTCTTGGCCGCTCATGCGCGATTCCATTTCACGTACTTCTTTTTCACTCACACCTAGCTCACTAGCAACAGTGCTAACCTCAGCTTGATTGAACCAACCTAAACGCTTTTTGTTTTTACGAAGATTAAAAAATAATTTACGTTGTGCCTTTGTGGTTGCAACTTTAACTATGCGCCAGTTTTTTAAAACAAACTCATGGATTTCGGCTTTAATCCAATGCACTGCGAACGACACTAAACGTACACCTACTGTAGGGTCAAAACGTTTAACCGCTTTCATCAGGCCTATATTACCTTCTTGAATAAGGTCAGCTTGTGGTAAGCCGTATCCCGAGTAGCTTTTAGCAATATGTGCTACAAAGCGTAAATGCGACATAATGAGTTGCTTAGCAGCGCCAAGATCGCCTTCTTCCTGAAGCTTTTTAGCAAGCTCTTGCTCTTGCTCAACTTTAAGCATAGGAATAGTGCTTACCGCTTGAAGGTAACCGTCCATGCTTGCGCTTTGTTGTCCGACTGTAAGTGCCATTGCGTATAAATCTTTACTCATTTTTCACCTCGGTGATAAACATTTGAAACCATCTTAGCACTCTTTCCCCAAGAGTGCTAACCCCAATTTAAAACTTTTTTAAAGTATAAATCAAGTAGTTTTTTGGTATGTATTTAGTCTACTACAAGCGACTGAATAAGTGATGAATTAAGGGTTTGCAAGCAATTAGCTCTGTCGCAACACGCTATTTACAACTCATTACTTTAAAGGAGGATAGTACACAAATATGACAGTTTTAATAAACTAAGGATGTATCCAACTTGATACTCTACGCGTATCAAGTTGAATTGGTTCACTTATACCTTATCGGGTTCTATTTCTTTAATATAGCGATTTACAGATAGGTACGAGCCAATAAAGCCCAAGCTCGTAGCAAGTAATACTAAAAAGCCGAGCTCGCTAAGCGATAACCCAATAAGCGAAAAACTTGTTTGATACACGCCTGCAACACTGCTTACTGCGCTCGAAAGCCACCACATCATTAACCCAACACATATAAAAGCAAATAAACCACCTATTACGCCGTACCATATACCTGTCCATAAAAATGGCGCATGTATAAATGTATTCGTTGCTCCTACAAGTTTCATTACTTGGATTTCTTCTTTTTTGTCCATAATAGACAACCGAATAGTATTACCAATTATAAGTGTCACAGAGGTAAGTAATAATAGTGCGATAGTTATTACACTTTCTTTAAGTAAATCAAGTAGTGCATTTAAGCGCTCTAACCATGCTATATCAAGCTTCCCAAAGTCAACTTCACGTTCACTCTCAAGCTTTGTCAAAAGTACCTTAGCGGCATTTGGCTGCCTGTTACGTTTTGTTGGCGTAACCAGTACTACGTCTGGTAGTGGGTTCTTGTCTAGGTATTCTAAAGCCTGACCAAATCCAGATACGTCTTTAAACTCAGTAAGTGCTTTTTGCTTTGAAATAAACTCAACGCTTTCAACCTCTGGATATAACGCTAAGCGCTTTACTAAAGTTTGCGTTTCTTGGGCACTCATACTTTCTTTTACAAATAATGAGATTTCGCTGGCTTCTTCAAAGCCGCTACTGACTTGCTGTACGTTTTTAACAACTAAGTAAAGTGTAGCTGGCAAAGTTAGGCTCAATCCAAGTACTGCAATGGTCATCATTGAAGCAAGTGGTGTACGCCACATTTCACCTAAACTATGTACGCCTTGGCGAAATATATTAAGTATAAAAAAATATCCACCCGCTAATATCGATTTTTGTTGCTTATCGTTACTATTTTGACGACCTTTAAAAAGTAAACTCATAATGCTCCCTCAGCAAGCGGATCTTCAAGCATACGACCGTCTTTTAAAGTTAGGCTTCGGTACTTCATACGCGCCACTAAACCAAGATCATGTGTGGCAATAAGCACTGTTGTACCGTGCTTATTAAAGTCTTCAAACAACTTTAATATTTCCATTGAAAGTTCAGGGTCGAGGTTACCAGTAGGTTCATCAGCTAATAATATTGGCGGGGAGTTTACAATGGCTCTCGCAATACCTACTCGCTGCTGTTCACCACCAGAGAGCATAGAAGGATGACATTTTATTTTATCTATCAAGCCCACTTTATCAAGCGCGCCATGCACTCGTTTTGCTATTTGCTTATGGTGAGTGCCCTCAATAATTAAAGGTAATGCTACATTATCAAAAACGGTATAGCGCTCTAACAAACGGTGGTTTTGAAAAATAATACCAATATCACGACGAGCATAAGGAATTTGACGCGAGTTAACTTTATTTAAATCAACTCCATTAATAAACACGTTACCTGCAGATGGACGCTCCATTAAACTAATTAGCTTAAGTAACGTACTTTTTCCGGCGCCACTGTGGCCCGTTAAAAAAGCGAGTTCGCCAGGCTTAATATGAAAATTAACCTTTTCAAGTGCACGATGCCCACCAGGGTAAGTTTTACTTACTTGCTGAAAATTTATCATCTTTTTATTATGCCAACGCCATTAGCTTATTAATAACGCTGGTAATCCTCGCAATTAAAAAGGGAGCAAGCTCCCTCTTTTGGTAAATTAAACGTCGTCCTCATCTTGGCTAAATAACGCATCAATAAAGTCATCGCTTTTAAAAGCGCGTAAATCATCAATACCTTCACCAACACCAATGTAACGAATTGGAATATTAAACTTATCGGCAACCGCAAAAATAACACCGCCTTTTGCAGTACCATCAAGTTTTGAAAGTGTAATACCAGTTAAACCAACACATTGATTAAATAAGTTTACTTGGCTAATAGCGTTTTGACCTGTACCAGCATCAATAGTAAGCATTACTTCGTGAGGTGCATCTGGGTCAATTTTTTTCATTACACGGGCTATTTTTTCAAGCTCTTGCATTAAATTATCTTTATTTTGCAAGCGCCCAGCTGTATCGGCAATTAATACATCAACATTACGTGCTTTCGCGGCTTGAAATGCATCAAATACTACCGACGCGCTATCTGCACCTGTGTGCTGTGCAATAACCGGAATACTGTTCCGCTCACCCCAAACCTGTAATTGTTCTACAGCTGCGGCTCTAAACGTATCTCCCGCGGCAAGCATGACCGACTTACCTTCGTTTTGAAATTGCTTAGCTAACTTACCAATCGTGGTTGTTTTACCAACTCCGTTCACACCTACCATTAAAATAACAAACGGCTTTTTATCTTTATTAATAACCAAAGGCTGCTCAGCAGTTTTTAGCATCGCTGCCATTTCTTGCTTCATTAGCTCATATAGGGCATCACCATCTTTAAGCTGCTTTCGGTTTGCTGCATCAGTTAAGCTATCGATTAACTTCATGGTGGTATCAACACCTAGATCAGCGGTGAGCAGCTGTGTTTCAAGATCTTCAAATAACTCATCATCAATTTTTTTACCACTAAAAATAGAAGCAAAGCCAGAACCTATATTTACACGAGTTTTTAATAAGCCCTTTTTAAGACGAGAGAAAAACCCTTCTTTTTTTGGTTTTTCTGCTTGTTTTGCTTCATCTACAGCAAGTTCAGCAGTAAGGCGCTCTTGCTCTAAACGTTCATTTTCAGCCTCTTCAGCTACAAGTCGTTCTTGCTCTAAACGTTCATTATCGGCTTTTTCAGCGGCAATTCGTTCTTGCTCTAAACGCTCATTCTCGGCTTCTTCAGCGGCAAGTCGTTCTTGCTCTAAACGTTCACTCTCGGCTTCTTCAGCGGCAAGTCGCTCTTGCTCTAAACGTTCACTCTCGGCTTTTTCAGCGGCAATGCGTTCTTGCTCTAAACGCTCATTCTCGGCTTCTTCAGCAGCAATGCGCTCTTGCTCTAAACGCTCATTCTGTGCTTTTTCAGCGGCAATGCGTTCTTGCTCTAGACGCTCATTCTGTGCTTTTTCAGCGGCAATGCGTTCTTGCTCTAAACGCATTTGAGCTTCTTGCTCAGCTAGGCGCTGCTCTCGTTCCTGTCGTTGTATTTCAGCATCAGCCTGCTCTTTTGCAAGCAATTGTGCATTTGCTTTATCTATTGCAAGCTTTTCTGCATTTGCAGCTTCTTGCTCTTGGAGACGAACTCGTTCTAATCGCTCCGACTCTGCTTTGTCAGCTGCAATGCGCTCCTGTTCTAAGCGCATTTGTGTTTCTTGCTCAGCTAGCCGTTTAGCTTGTTCTTGCTTTTGCTCTGCTGCATCTGCATCTGCATCTTGCTTTGCTAATAATTCGGCATTAGCTTGCTCTATAGCTCGTTTTTCGGCTTGTTTTGCTTTATATAGGCGTTCTTGCTCAAGCTTTTGCGCTTGCTCTTGCGCTAATGCTTGTTGTTTATCAGCTTCTGCTTTTTGCTCTGCTTCTTTTTTATCTGACTTGCCAAAACCGAGCCACGACATGAATTTACTTTTTTTTGCCATACTTGCTAATAACCACTTATAAAAATCTGATAAACTAAAATTTGAAATAGCTTGGCGATGCCTAGCAATCGATGCTAGTAAAACAACCATTCAAAACGTAAGTGTTCAATAGTAACACTTTTAATACGGTTGAAAAATGAAGCTACACGTAATCTGCTGCAATATTATCTGAGCTAGATACCATATACCATTTTTTAGTGAGCTAAATGAGAAATAAAACGACACAAAATAAAGCTATTAGCAAATCCAGCGATGGTTTTATTAGAGTTATAAGCGGCCAATTTAGAGGCCGTAAATTGCCAGTAAAAAACGTAGAAGGTTTACGCCCGACCACCGATAGAATTAAAGAAACGGTGTTTAACTGGTTAATGCAAGATACCCGCGACGCTCATGTACTTGATTGTTTTGCGGGTTCTGGCGGGCTCGGTTTTGAAGCGCTCTCTCGTTTTGCAAAAAGCACCATCTTTATTGAGTTAGATAAATTTGCGGCCAAACAATTAGAACAAAATATCAGCACCTTAAAGCTTGAAAATGCACAGGTAAAACACACTAATTCTTTGAGTTATTTAGAACAGAAAAATACAAATGAAACATTTAATTTAGTATTTGTTGACCCGCCATTTCGCAAAGATTTAGCACAAACAACATGCGATTTATTAGAAAAAAACCAATGGCTAAGCAGCGAAGCACTCATTTATGTGGAAGTAGAAACCGAGTTAAGCACGTTTCAACAACCCGATAACTGGCTGTTAATAAAAGAAAAAAAGGCGGGACAAGTGTTCTGCAGGCTATATCAACGTCAATCAAATTAATACTATTTTAGATGATGCGTTTCTGTTAATATTATCCTTTACATGTGGTGTTGCTTCGGATTACAATACCGCACCATTTTTGAACCACTTGATCAATGTTTGATCAACTTGAGCAACGCTCATAATTTAGGTAGGTGAATTTTTAATGCCAGTAATTAAAGTAAGAGAGAACGAACCGTTTGACGTAGCACTTCGTCGCTTCAAGCGTTCATGTGAAAAAGCAGGTATCCTTTCAGAAGTTCGTCGTCGCGAGCACTATGAAAAGCCAACAGCTGAGCGTAAGCGTAAAAAAGCTGC